>Ga0308170_10000067_pt1 | contig 227645 bp, 179 predicted proteins | sample PhyBR2_2_FD_202136 | JGI IMG/M metagenome (GOLD analysis project Ga0308170, IMG submission 202136) | Phyllosphere microbial communities from UC Gill Tract Community Farm, Albany, California, United States - DLSLSB.R2 | ecosystem: Host-associated > Plants > Phyllosphere > Unclassified | place... | reverse complement strand
CCCATTCCGAACACAGAAGTTAAGCCCACCAGCGCCGATGGTACTGCTAACGCGGGAGAGTAGGTCGCCGCCAGTTTTTATTAAAAAAGTCTCATAGATTTATTTCTATGAGACTTTTTTTTTGCTTAAAACTTTAAACTTAACATTGCAAAACTAAAGTTTTAAACTTTAAATCCCTGAAACCATTTTCTTAGCTTTTACAACCGATCCCACATTTTGTATTCTTTTGCTCATCTTCTGCGCACAGCTATTAAAACTCCTTCTGCCTCTTTTGCGGTAAAATAAAATCGCATTGTGAATATTTTAAAATTCGTGCATTCGTGGCAAAGAAACCACATCATCTGTGAAAATCCGTGGAATCTGTGGGAGATAAAAGATTTATCAACAAGTTGATTTGATAAAGCGTATTTTCAAGCTTCGCGAAGCAAATTCATTTGCCTTTGCCTTCTAAAAATCATTGGAAAGCAATATAATTTTTGCGTTAAAAAGAACATCCAATTTTAAACTCAAAATCCCTAATACCATTTTCCCAACTTATCCCACATTTTGTATTCTTTTGTACATCTTCTGCACCGAGCTCTTAAAACTCCTTTTGCCTCTTTTGCGGTAAAATAAAATGCATCAAGTGTAAAACTTGAGGATTTGGTAAAAAGTTGAGATCATTTTAAATTTAAAAATAAGAGTCTGATTTTTATTTTCCACGTATTTTTAAATACAAAAGATAAGCGCTGACCTTACACCCGATGATACAATTTAAATAAAATGGGGTCTTAAGTCTAAATTGACAATAAGTTTCGGCTAAAGCCTCAGATATCTCATCTTTCTAAGACTGGCTGAAGCCAGTCCCTATTGATTTACAGAATATGGTATTAATCGTATTGAGATTAAAAGCAAAGATTTACTTTCAAACCCTAAATTTTTAGAAATCAAAAAATACAAATAAATGCTTCGTGACGCATAAAACACCGCTTCATCAAATCGACTCGTTGATTCCTCTTTGCGGATCTGGCACAAAAGCTGGGTAGCAAAATTACCATTTTTATTTTGCTCCCCAACTTTTGGGATTGATCCATTTTGTATTCTTTTGTACATCTTATGCGCAGGGCCATTAAAACTCCTTTTGCCTCTTTTGCGGTAAAATAAAATAGCAATCGTCAATATTTTGAAATTCGTGCATTCGTGGCTCTAAAAAACCGCATCATCTGTGAAAATCCGTGGAATCTGTGGGAGATAATCTGTTTTAAATCTTGAAATTTCTCCCCAACTTTTATAACTGATCCGCCATTAATCATATCTTTTTAAATACTTTCAAAGTGCCCATCTATGATGGCTTTTTAGTTTAAATTCAGCATCTAATTACATATAAATTGTTTTTCTTACATCCTGGCGATCATTACGACACGAGGATATCTTACATACTTATAAGGTGTAACGTTTAAGCTATGCTTAATCGTGGTAATTTATATTAATCAAACCTATTTCATTTTAGAAAAAAATATATTTTTATGGCTTAATTTAAGATATTTATAAAGCTAATGCGGTATTAGTAGCAATATACTACTGGCTATTGTGATTGTTTATAAATATTTTAATGATAAAATATAAATTTTATTAAGTTTGTTGATATTAGCACTTTTATATGAAGAAAGTAATTTTTAAAGTCGGTTTGTTACCGGCCGCCTTGTTCTCGTTTAGTAGTTTATATGCTCAAAAGAATGATTCTCTCAAAACGACCAAAATTGATGAAGTTGTGGTTACCGCCTATGGAGTTAAAAAAGAAAAAAAAGCACTGGGATATGCTTTTCAGGATGTAAAAGGTCAGGCTTTAGTGGATGCTAAAGAAAATAACGTTACCAATGCTTTGGTAGGTAAGGTTGCCGGTCTTCAGGTTATAAAGGGAGGCTTCGGACCTGGTTCTTCATCTAAAATTAATTTACGTGGATTTAATTCTTTCAGTGGAGACAATCAACCTTTAATCGTTGTGGATGGCGTTCCTTTAAGCAACAGTCTTGGATCAAAGGTTAAACAGAATGGTAGAGATTTCAATAATGATGTATGGAATCCGGATGTAGACATGGGAAATGGCTTGAGTGATATCAACCCTGATGATATTGAAAGTGTATCGGTCTTAAAAGGAGGTGCCGCATCTGCTCTTTATGGTTCAAGAGGTGGAAATGGAGTGATTTTAATAACGACAAAAACTGGTAAACGAAAAGGAGGAATAGGAATTACCTATTCTACAAGTTTAGGATTTGAAAATATTTTCATGAAACCTGATATGCAAAATACTTTTGCTCAAGGTAGAAATGGTGTTGCGAATACGCCAAGCGATCCTAATCCCACAACAGGATCTTGGGGACCTACTTTTGAGAGTTCCGGAATGAGCATTCATGATAATGTGAAGAATTTTTTCAAAACAGGAACTAATACACAGCATACTTTAAGTTTTCAGGAGAATTTGGGGGAAGGATCAAGTTTATATACTTCTGCAAATTATTTGAATAGTAACAGTCAAATTCCTAATTCCAAGTATGAAAGATTCAATTTTATGGCTAAAATGAATTCTAATTTTGGAGCTAATAAAAGATGGACTACTGAAGTGAAAGCTCAGTATATGAGCATAAGAGGTACAAACAGACCTTCAGCAGGAAGAGGAGACGGAAATTTTTACCCTAATATCCTTCTCACTCCACAAAATATTGATATAAGAGACTATCGTGAGGGACAAATGCAGAATGAAGTAAACTCACGATGGATTACCTCTAACGGAATAAATCCTTACTGGTCTGCCTACAATGGTCTTAATGCAGATAAGAAAGACCGAATTTTATTAAATGGTTTCCTAAAATATCAATTTAACAATTGGCTAAGTTCGGATATCAGATTAGGAACCGATTTTTATTCATTAAATGGCGATGCCAGAGTTTGGACAGGGTCTGTCCGTAGAAATTCTTATGCAACGAATCAGGAAAAATTTTATGAAAACAATTATATTTTAAGTCTTAATGCTAAAAAGGATAATATTATTGGAAAATGGGGAGGCTCGCTTTCTGTGTATGGGCAAATGATGGAGAGTAGAAATAAAGCTATTTACTTTACGACTCAGAATCTTATTTTACCCAATGTATTCAGTACAACCAATACCAGTGATCTGTCTTCATTAAGCACAACAGAGGTAGATTTATGGAGAAAGATTAATTCGGTATTTGCTGCGGCAGAAATTAATTATGATGGTTACTGGTTTTTAAATGCCACTGCTAGGAACGACTGGTCCTCTACCTTGGCAATATCCAATGCTTCTTATTTCTACTCATCATTAAGTACGTCGTTAGTCTTAACGGATATGCTGAAAAAATTGAATGGTACAAAGTCTGATATTTTAACATTCGCAAAAATTCGGGCTGCATACTCATCCACAGGAAATTCTTTAGATCCCCAAAAATTAGAGAATGAGTATTTTGCTTCTACAGATCCTACAGGACATATTACATTAACTAGAAATAAGACACTTTTTGATTCTAATGTACATGCAGAAAAACTCAAAACTTTTGAAGTGGGTGTAGATCTGAAATTTTTTGACAGATTTTCTTTAGATATTAGTTATTTTAATAATAATGCGACCGAGCAACTTATTGCTATTCCCGTAAATCCACTTTCAGGCTACGAAAGAATGATGATTAATGCGGGAGGACTTCATAATAAAGGTTTTGAATTTGTATTAAATACCGATATATTTAAAAAGCAAAGCTTTACCTGGAACGTGAATGTAAATTTTTCCACATTAAAAAGTAATATTGATAAAATTGACGGGAAGGTTTCAAAATATCTTTTAGGCGGGTATGACACAGTGGGCATCTTTGCAGAAGTAGGAAGACCTTACGGAGCTATTTACGGTACTAAATTTTTAAGAGTAGAAGATCAGAATAGTCCTCATTTTGGAAAACTTATTGTAGATACCAATGGATTACCAATTTCTACTCCGGATAGTCAATATTTAGGCGATCAGAATCCAAGAGCATTATTCGGATTTACCAATAGCTTTGCCTACAAAAATTTCGGAATTTCTTTTTTAATTGATGGTAGAATCGGAGGTAAATTTTTCTCATCATCACAACATGCATTGCAGAATGCCGGGCTTGCTGCAGATACTGCCCCCGGAGGCAGACGTGATAATTTTATCCTTGATGCAGTTGTGCAGAATGGAAGTAACTATATAGACAATACAAAAGAAATTGCACAACAGGATTATTGGACAGCAGTGACAACAAGCGGTGGAAATTTAGGAATTAACGAACAGAATATCTACGATGCTACCAATGTTCGTTTAAGAAATGTTCAGTTATCATATAATTTTCCCAAAAGTATTTTTCAAAAAGTTGCCTTACAGAGCGCTAAAGTGGCATTTACAGCAAATAACGTATGGATGATCTATAGTAAAGCAAAAGGAATAGACCCTGAATCTGTATTTGCCATCAATTCAAATGCAGTCGGATTCGAAAATATGGCTTTTCCTACGTCAAGATCATATCTGTTTACCATTACTTTAGGATTTTAACATCACCAAAAATTAAAACAATGAAAAAATATATTTTATCTGTTCTTACGCTCACAATGCTTTCTGTATCATGCAGTGATTTTGAAGAAGTAAATAAAAACCCTTATGCTGTAGATATTAATAAATCTGAACCCGAATATTTTTTAAACAACTCTATTTTGGGAGCTCAGCAGGATCCTACCATTGCAGAACGTGTTTTTGTTTTATATTGGAAAACTGCATCAAGACAACATTTATCGTCAGGAATTGCCGAGGGTTCCTATGATGATTCCTGGACTTCAGAATATTGGAAATATGTTTCCGAATGGTTGAATAATGCGAATGCAGCCATTCAGATTGCTAATGAAAAAACAGCTTTGGGACAGGGAAAGCCATACTACGATAATTTAATTCAAATGTCCAGGATCTGGAGAGCTTATTTAATGAGCGAATTCTCTGATAATTTTGGTCCGCAGCCTATTCAGGCTTTTCAGGGGACGAATCCTACTTTTAATTCTGAAAAAGAAGTGTATTATTTTATTTTAGATGAATTAAAAGATGCGACGGCTAAAATGGACACCAGCCAGGGCCCCCCTTCAAATGCTAATGCTTATGATATGGTATACGGCTTTAATTGGTCTAAATGGGTGAAGTATGCCAATTCTCTTCGTATGAGAATGGCGATGAGAATTGCCGAAGTAGATCCCGCCAAAGCAAAAGCAGAATTTGAGGATGCTGCTAATTCAAATATGTTTATCGCAACCAGCGCAGATAATTTTACAGTAGCTGAAAGTACCGGCTGGAATGCCCTCTCCGGAGTAATGTCCAGAGAGTGGAATTCTCAGATTTTATCTGCAACTCTTAATAATATGTATATTGGGCTGGGTGGAATTAATTCTAAAGATCAGCTCCCTTCGTCTCAAGCCTCATCAGTAAAAGCCGAAAATTATTTAGGGATAAAATACGATCAGCAGTTTACAACCATTACAAACGATCCGAGCGCCGGATACTGGTTAGACGGTCTTCCGAATAAAATAGATCCTCGGGCATACAAAACTTTTTATATACCGGGAGACCTTACAAGTCCGGTATATTCTCTGTATCCTAAATACAACAATCAGGCAACAACCAACTATGGTGATCTTACTTTTGCGGATAATTCTAAAATTACAATCCAAACAGTTAATACCTGGAATGCCTATACCATGGGAAACTGGGGAATTAAAGGGCAGCGAAATGGTTTAAGAAATGTGGTCGGCTGTATGCCGGCATTAGGAAAACAGTATAGAGAAGGCCAAAACTCCAGAATATTTTTTGCCAGCTGGGAATCTTATTTTTTAATGGCTGAAGCGGCACTGAAAGGCTGGTCTACTCCAATGAATGACGAAGCTGCTTATAACAAAGGAATTCAGGATAGTTTTACGTACAACGGTGTTTCTCAGTTTTATGGACAATATATTGCGTCCATGAATTATAATCGGGACGGAACCTCTGTTTCCTACGGACATACCGTGGAGCCGGGAGCCAGCCATAACATGCAGTATAAAGATCCTGCGACTAATAATCTGGTGTCGGTGTCAGTTAATTACCCGGTAAATACAATTTATAAAAACGGAGCCTTCAAAAACGATAAGCTCACGAAGATTATTACGCAGAAGTATCTGGCCAATACGCCGTGGCTTCCGCTGGAATCGTGGAGCGACCATAGGAGACTAGGATTGCCGTTTTTCGAAAATCCGGCAGTGGAAAATCCTTTGGTTAATTTACCGAATCTTAATACCGGAAATTATATGACGAATTCTATTAAAAATTTCCCGCAACGTTTGAGATATCCAAGCACATTCAGAAATACAGATCAAACCGGATATAATAAAGCAGTTCAGCTTTTAGCGGGTGAAGATGCTGTTTTAACACCGCTTTGGTGGGCTAAACATTAACTCATTATTGGAACTATATTTTTTTATTCCTTTCTATTTTTATAGAAGGGAATTTTCTTTTTTGTTAGGGACCCACGGTAAAAACTATACGGCTGCTGTAGGTGGCTGCCGGAATGGCAACAGAAACTCCGCCCAACTGCAATTGGATATTTATGCCTGTATAAGCTCCAAGAGCTAAAACAGCCTGTATTCTGAATAATTCAAGGTCTGTCTGAGTAATGGTCTGATAAGCAGTTCCCCCTGTAATGCTACACAAGACACAAGTCGTAGTTCCGTTATTGGTTCTTCTTCCGGATAAAATCAATGAACTATGCCACATTGGGTTGGCCTCATAATGAACAGAGACCTTTCCGCTTCCTAACACGGCGGGTACACTCACCGCCAAAATGATCTGGTTGGTGGCACTCTCATAAGTTCCGGCATAATTATTTCCCGCTTCAGTAATCGATGGAATACTCGGCGCCCAGTTATTCCCGGTAATGGTCATGGTTTGCGACTGAAACCCAATGCTGAAAAATGTCATAAAAAACAGGTAAATAAGTTGGTGATATGTGGGTTTGCATTTCATGTAATCAATTTTATTCGGTGATGGTATAGGTGATCACAATTGGGGTATTCGATCTTGTTGTGAGATTGGCATATGTATTAACAATAAGGCTGAGGGTCAGTCGATGTCCGTTATTAGTTCCATTTCCGGTAAAAGCGCCTCCAATCCCTGAGATAATATTAACTGCTGTTGTTGTTAAAGTAACCTGAGCAGTTGGAGTGCCTAAAGTACCTCCGCCTGTGCCGGAGGCCGCAGCGGCCTGTAATCTGATGTCAACACCCGGGATAACCTGGTTTACAGAAGCCGTTACTCTTCTCGTGAGACCTCCTGAAGCAATGGCAGAAGTATAGTTAATCCACTTAGTGGTATTCGCTGCAGGTGAAATTATAGGTTGCCCGGCTTCGGTGGGCGCCGCAAAATTCATGGCGATCGTTCCCGAAGGTTCTATATCCAATAAAGTGACAACGGGTAACGTAACGCTAACCGTTCTGTTTCCTGTGGTCTGAGAGTAAGTAAATTGAAATGTAAGACAGGAAATCAGGATTGCTAAAGAGTTAATTACTTTCATTTCTTCTTCTTTATTTCATTATATCCTACTTTAATACTTTCCTGCTGGTACTTTATCTCACTTTGCTGTTTGATAATGTGGATGGCTATATTTTGTTTCTCCGAAGGCTTTAAATTCAGTTCAAAATTTTCAACAGAGATTTTATAGCGTTTATCAAGACCGTTTCGGTAGAGCTTTACTTTCCAGTTTCCCGGTTTCAGATAAGTGAAGTCAAAAGTATCGCCTATAAAAACAATTTTTCTGTACGTTTGATCTCCATTGGTTGCCTCGATAATAATACTTTCTCTTTTTTTTCGATCCCGATTGGGCGGAAACTTCGCAAAACGATAAGGATCTTCATTTTCACTCAGATGAATACTGCCTTCAATACCCGCAGCAGTGGTTAATCCGAAATTGAAAATATTTTCCTTATTAATCAGATGTAAAGAAGCAGGCAAAGAAACATCAGCAATATCATTAAGATGAGTAGTAGAACGGTCAATTTCAAGATAATAATCTCCGGGGATGATATTTTTAAATACATAATTTCCATGTTGATCTGTTACCGAAAGATAATTTCCCAACATCAGTTTTACGCCTTCTGTTCTTTTTACGCCTAAATTATTAATGTTTCCCGACAACGTTGTATATTCCGCTGTTTTCTGAACAGGAACCTGCAGTCTCAATGTATAGCGAAGAGAAAATATAAAGTCTTTATTGCCCAATTCACCACGCTGCAGAGAATAACGTCCGGAAATATCGACCTCATTTCCCGGAAAAATTTGTTGATGAAACAGCAATTCGAAGAGGTTTCGATCTTTAAAATATTCCTCAGGCATATAATTATTCTGATAAAACACACTGAAATTCGTTTTATCAGAAATTCGGCTGATGATTCTCGCTCCGTAATAAATCTGCCTTTGATTTTCTAATTGATAACGGGAAGTAATGGCATAGCTGGTGAAAATAGTAAAGGAAGTTCTGAAATATTCAAAAGCTATATTAGCGGTATAAAAACTGGTATTTCCCGAAAATCCGGTGAGATAATTCTCTGTTTTTCCCAGCTGCCCTTCAAGATTAATATTAAATATCCCAATTTTCTGATCGACACTCACTTTAAAAAAACGTTCATAATAATCAAATTGTTTAGGTTCCAGGCGATCCTGATATTTCTGATATCCGTTATATAAAAAGATCGAACCACTCGACAGATATTTATATTGTAAACCGTACTGAAGGTAATTTCTGTATGGCGCGGCAAGAAATAAAGTATCTCGCTGAAAATTTCGGGCATCCCGCATATAATTAGCAAAAATATTCAGTCGATTGGAAATTCGATACTGAATATTTCCGTTCAGGGTATTCGTATTGGTAAAATAACCCGCAAATTGTGGCGTGGCTTTCATGTACATGATATTTGCATTTAACCGCTCAAAAGTGGCCTGACCTTGGAGCATGTACGCATTTCCGTCAGTATCCCTCGTTTTACTGTACGCTAATTCTCCGGAAACTGTGATATTTTTGTTTAGTTTAAATTTCCCTGTCGCATACGGGAGTTGCGCTTCCGAATCCAGACGCAGAGTTCCGAAATTATATTCTCCCGATCTCGGAATTTTATGAAGATAACCTGCCGTTATTTCGGATTCTTTTCTAATTTTAAAAGTAGAATACACATTAAATTCATCTTTAATATCTCTGAAAAATCTCGGATGATTATAAAAACCTCCCAGACGGAATTTTTTGAAGTCATATCTTATTTCTGCACCACGCCCATATCTGGCAAACTCCGTTAGATAAGAAGCCGAATAATTTTTATCTCCCAAATGGATAAAAAAGTTATCCCTTTTATAGTTGATAAAATATTCTTCATATTGTGTAAATGAGTTGAATTCCACTGGATTTTTTGTTACGGCATGAAATTCAATATTATTTCTGTTCTCTTTGTCCAGGCTTCCTTTTCCATATAGTTCTCCCTGAAAACCATCCTGATAAGTCCCCATATTCTGCATTCCGATAAAAGATAAAGAAGCATCGACAGAAAGTCTGTGATAAATATCTTCTTCCACAGGTTTTACCGAAATAATCTTCGTACTTATATACACAGACTGATTTTCTGAAGGATTTTCACGGGGAGAGACCGTAAGATTTAAATTTTGATATTCATTTTGCCCAAGCGTTTCACTCGTTATTTTATGAATGCGGATAATTTTCGTTTCGCCCGGCTGCATTGTAAGTTCCGGGACATGGTCTACCACAGCATTTTTGCTTTCCAGAATTAGATTTTCAACAACATTTCCGCCATTTTTTAAAATAAATGATGCCTCAATGGTTTCCCCGGCTCTTATGAATTCGGGAGCCTCAAGAGCGGTTACGGAGAGTTTCCGGCTTCCCGAAACAATAATATTTTCCTTCTTTGTAAAGCGGTTGCCATTCTCCTGATCGGTTCCGTAGAGAAATACAGAATATATTCCCTGCGAAGCTTCTGTTGAAATTCTTAGCGGAACAATATAAGATGTACTTTCTCCGGCCGCAATAAGGAGATCACTTTTAGATAAAATCGGAATAACCGTAGGATGGGAGGTCGTAACTTCAATTGTAAATTTTTTGTTTTCAGAACCGGGATTTTCAAGCTTAAAGGAAATGGAGGTAGACGTTCCCGGCAGCAGACTATCTTTTTTGTTAACAATTTCTCTCGATTGTTGTTGGGAAAAGGTAAGTACAGGGAATAATAAGAAAATATATAAAGTCAGGATTTTAATCATTCTTTATTTCTAGTTCCACATTCATCGCGAAGGCATTTTCATTTTCATCAGTAGCGATAATCACTGCATTGTACTTGTCGGGTGGTATTTTACTGATGTCGATATGAAAAGATTTGGAACTTTGAGGCAGAAGACCCATCTCAAGACTCGTAAATGTTCCGATTTTATCTCCACTTTTCCGGTTATAAATTTCTAACGAAGCAGAAGGTTTACAATACAGATTGCCCTTATTGGCAATGGCTATTTTCGCTACTTTTACTCCTTCTTCTTCTTTATGAATTTTTACACTTTCAAATGTAAGATCCGGTTTTGCCTTTTCAGAATCAAAATCTGTAATAATCTGGATGGCATATCGTACAATCGAGGTAATATTAACACCTTGAGCACGGTCAGAAGGTTTAATGTCTTCCACAGGTTCTACCATAATAACGCTCCAGTAACTACCCGGATGGGAAATGGTGTCAGGAATGGTAATTTCATAGTAAATTTCAGTCTTTTCCCTGCCTTTAAGGGTTACCAGATTGGTGTTGAATTTTATCCAGTCGATATTCGTCCTTTCATTTGTATGTGGGGTAGAGTAGTAAATGGTTCCATCCGACTTATAACTAAAGTCCCGAAGAAATATCTTCACGTTTTGCGGATGGCTGTTTGTATTTTCCAGGGCAATTTTTCCTTTATAAACCTTCCCGTTTTCTACTTTATAGGTGTGCGAAAGCCCATTAAGAACCACAATTCCAGCTTTTAAAAAACCAAATTGAAGGATAAGTATAAGCAATAGGAGGATACGCTTTATCATAATATATGTAAAGTTTAGGGTTAAAATAATAACCATACAAGATCAAGAAGAAATAGATTTCAATTTCTTCTTGCCTGTACTAAAAATGAATCTGAGGACCGTTAGTTGTCCGAAATAGTATACGTTACCGTTGCTACCGTTGTGGCTGTTGCCTGTAGATCCGCATATACCGCAACACCGCCAGGGCTGCTGCCGGGAGCTAAAGAATACGTAAGATTATGCCCGTTATTGGCTCCATTTCCTGTGTAAGCACTTCCAATCCCGGAGATAATGGTTTGGTCTGTAGCACTTAAAGTGAGCTGAGCGGCGGGAGTTCCCAGGGTTCCGCCTCCCGAACCGGTAGCTGCAGCTGCCGTTACGTGGATGTCAATTCCCGGAATTACAGCATTGAGAATTACAGAGACGTTACGCGTAGGATCTGCAACAGATTTAATGGATGAGTAGTTAAGCCAAAGCGTCGTGTTAGCAGCATTTGCAACGAGCGGCTGCCCGGCCTCCGTAGGTGCTGTAAAGCCCAGCGTAATGTTTTTTGTGGCAGCTGGCTCAATGTCTACCAGTGCGACTTCAGGGATAGAAATTGTGATCGTGTGATTGTCCGTGTTTGTGTCTTGTGCATGTAAAGCAGCAGAGAATGCTACAGCCAATAAAGACATTCCTGATGTGAATTTAAATTGTTTCATGTTATAGTTATTTGGTTAGGTGAAGTTAATAAAATTCAGAACAATATGAAATACTTTTTTATGTTTTTTTTATAGTTACCTGTTAGCTGTCAGTGATTTAATAAAAAATAAGAAACTCTGATGAAGAAATAAAAACAAAATGCTGCAGATAAATAGGGTCTCTATTTATTCCTTTTTTATGCCCGAAATGTGGGTTATATTTGAAGAAATCTACAGAAAAACCAGATTCCCCAGACACAGAAATAGCCCAACTAAAAAAAAGTCTTACCCAAAAATGGATAAGACTTTAGTTTATTTTTTTTGATAAAAATATTATGCCCAATGAGGATCAGAAACAGTGGGCTTTCCGGATTCTATTCTTCCGGAAAAATGCCAGATATTTTGGTCTGTACTTATTTTTAAATCATACCAACCCTTCATTTTATCCAGACTGAATAAGATTTTTTCTTCTGCTTTCGTTAAAGAGATTTTTTTCTGCGTTTTAAGATAAAAATCTTCAATTGTTAATGTGATATTATTTTGTCCTGACTTTTTAAATGCCAGCTCGACTTCATTTTTAGAAGAATTATTTTTCAACGAAATTTCTAGTTCGGGAGTTTTTTCTCCTTTAAAACTTCTGTAGAAACCATTTGGGCCGAAAACTTCAAACTCATATTTCCCGGTATTTACAGCATGCGACAGTTCTTTTTTAGCATATAAAGCATAAGAGAAATAATATTTATCTGAATTAAACTGGGTTCGGTCATAAATTAATAACGGAACACCAACCTCAGCGAAATTGGTCATTTTAATGGCGCCGTCCCCAAGATTCACTTCGTAATGATAAGGAAGTGAATTGGATGGTTTCAGACCTCTTTCCTGAATTTCGAGTAACTGATCATTCAACTCATTCTCTGCGTACCATTTTAAATTCGGAACCGGTTTTTTTTTTGCAGAGTTAATGGTTTTTGCGTAATCTTTTTGATTTAAATAATCCATTTGCGGAATTTTTACGCTTGAGGAATTAAATGCCGACGTTAAATCTCCACAAACTGCTCTTCGCCAATCGCTGATATTATCAATCTTTACATTTTTCTTATATTTTTTCTGAACAAATTTTTCCAGAAACTGCAACACCGAAGTATGATCCGATACTTCTGAATTCACAAAACCTCCTTTCGTCCATGGCGAAGCAATAATCATCGGAACACGATAACCTAAACCAACCGTTCCTTCGATTTTTTCGTAGTCTTTTATGTTTTCCTTCGACATATATTCCTGGCTCTTGTCAACATATTCCACACCTTCTTTTCCGTTAAGATCAACGGGCTGACTAGGGTTTATAGGCGGTGCAAACGGTAAAACATGGTCGAAATAGCCGTCGTTTTCATCATAATTAATAATGAATATCGTCTTTTTCCAGGTTTCAGGATCTTTGGTTAAAATATTCAGCACTTCAGAAATATACCAGGCTCCGTACCACGGCGAACCCGGATGATCGGAGAAATGCTCAGGAGCCACCAGCCAGGAAACCAACGGCAATTTTTTGTCCTCAACATCTTTTCGGAACTGATGCAGAACATCTCCTTTCGGAACGACCAGTCTTTCCCCATTTTCATCTTTTCCGATTTCAATTTCATGATAATCAGGATCGTTGATGTTGGTGGTGAATGCTTTTTCGTGTAGATTTTTTTCTTTTTGAGAAAGTTTAGCAAAATTTTCAGGTGTATATTGTTTCAAATCACTGTTCAGTTCCGCAATTATTCCTTCCAATCGCTCTTTTTGCTTAGGATTTTTCTCGATTTCCTTTTTTAACTGAGAAATGATATTTGGTATATTCTCATGAAACCCTTTCGAGAATTTTACATTGAATTTTGAAAACCATTCAATAGGATTATCCGTAAAATTGCTCAACCAGGATTCCTGCTCCCCGGACATACCTTTCGGAAGGCTGATTTCATTCTGATAAATCTTCCACGATACATTTTGCTCTTCTAAAATTTCGGAAAAAGTCTTCCATTGGGCCTGTCTTGCTTTATCGTAATCTATATTTTCATTATAAACATTGGGTTTTACTTTACCATTTTGCTCTTCTCGAAGTGTCCCCGACCAAAGGAAGAGCCGATTGGGCGTTGTTCCCGTTAATGAGGAACAGAAGTACTGATCGAAAATTGTAAATGCATCCGCCAGCTGATAATAAAACGGCAGATCTTCGCGGTTGTAATAGCCTAACGTAAGCGGGATATTTTTATACTCTTTATTTCCGGAAGCTTTAGACTGAAGCCATTTATCAAATTTTCCTTTGTTCAGTGCGTGTTGCTGGTTGTCCCAGGAATGCGGCAGCGAGCTCATCCACGTAGATTTTGTGTTTCTTAAATCTAAACGTGCCGGAGCAGCATATTTTCCATCATCATTTCTTTGAAAGAAAACCGAATGCCCATCCTGCTTGGTAAAGGCTCTTTTATCTAAAAAGCCTCTCACCCCCTTCAACGATCCAAAAGCGTGATCAAAAGATCGGTTTTCCTGCATTAAGATGACCACATGCTCGGCATCATAAAATGTAGACTGAGCGTCGGGTTCTATCGCTAATGCCTTTAAAATAGAAGGGTGCAGCATGGCAGATGTTCCCAATCCCGCTAAAAGCAAGCTCGATTTTTCTAAAAATTCTCTTCTTTTCATATCCAATCGTAATAATAAAGAAACCGCGAGATAAACTGAGCATACCTGCGTTTTCTTTTGAAAGTATTAAAATTAAAAAGTTTTTACTGTAACCACCAAGGTTTTGAATTGATATTATCATTACCACCATACTGGGAAGCTACGGCTGCCTGAAGGTTGGCGCTGTTGTAATTGTATTCCGACTGCGGATATCTGAACCGGAATGGCGCTGAAACTCCGTTCTGTAAAGGATAAGCAGGATATCCCGTTCTCAGATAATCCTGATAGGAAGTCCATTGTCCCTGATGGAACATCGTCATATATTTTTGGGTCATAATTTTTTCCAGCTGATTCGGCAGCGAAGCAGAGGTATTATAAACAACCAGCGGACTTGCCAGATACTGATTCACATCAAAGCCCGCAAAATACTGATTAGGATTTTTTACATAGGTTTGATAGAAACTGAAGCTTGCTTTAATGGCATTGTCATAATGGGTTTTCGCAGAACTTGAAATCCAGCCTCTGGCGGCCGCTTCTGCCATTATAAATTCTAACTCAGAATAACTTAGAATATTCGATGGTTCATTGGTAGCGTCTTTGTAAAAACGGTCATTTACTTTAGAAATATTTTTAGCGGTAATCAATGCGGCATTATCAGAATAGGATGATGTAGGATTTCCTCCGTTGTACGCCGTAAAATCGGTAATCGCTTTTCCTGCTTCTTTGGCTCCGGTAGTCTGCGCCGCAAAAGTAAACAAACGCGGATCTTGTCTGTTTTTGAACAGATTGATGAAATAATCTGCCATATACAAGCTCGAACCATACCCGCTGTTATTGAACATCGTATATCTACTGTCCGCAGCATCGGCAAATTTCAGTTCTCCATTATCGGTAACAGAGGCCATCAACGGCTGATTTCCTGCGATGGTAGCAAATTCTGCAGCAATATTATAACTGCCGACAGTTGTTTTTTTAGAAAGAGACAGTAAAATCTTCAAACGGTAAGAGTTAATCAGCTCTTTCCACTTCGTTGCATCACCGTTGTATACAATGTCGCCTTCAATCGTATCGGTGGTGTTAATAAGATCATTGGCTTCTTTTAATTCAGATAAAATTCCTGCCATTACCGTTTCCTGGCTGTCGTACTTCGGCTGGGTAATGCCCGATTCTCCTTTTACGGCTTCTGTGTAAGGAATGCTTCCCAATTTCAGACTTAAATTATAAAAATAATAAGCCCTGTAAAACTTACCGATCGCCTGATAATTTTTATTATTGATTTTTGCGGCCTCTTCCATCATTTTTACGGTGTTCAGAAGTCCGCCAGAATATATTCCGAATGAAGTGTCATTCCATTTCATGTACTGGTAAATATTTTCGCCATCTGTTCCGATCAGCATTCGCGAAGCATACATATTATCTCCATTCACCGGAAAGACCTCTTTTGAAACGTAGGTTAAAAGAAATTTAGGATTGATACTCGCCTGATCGTTTGGATTTTCATTAATGGTATCCAGGCTGCTTTCACAAGACGTTAAGGCCAATAATCCGACAACAAATAATGATTTTATACTATTTTTCATGTTGATTAAATGCTTTTTAATTAAAATTTAAGATTAAACCCGATTCCGAACCATCTGCTGGAAGGATCCTGAATATCGTTTCCTGAGCCATCTTCTATATTTCCGATCTTGAAATCCGGATCTGAATAAAGGTTTTTAGATTTTTTCCACATCGCCAGATTGTATCCTGAAATATTGGCGGTAAACCCTTTTATCATCCCTTTTGGATTCAGTAAAGAAGAAAAATCATATTCCAGAACCACAGACCTCAGCTTGATAAAAGTTCTGTCGAAAACATTGGCAAACATTTCATTTTCATTTTCCGTTACTCTAGCCTGATAAGGATAGTTCTGCGCCCAGGTCTGGAAGCTGATTGCTTTGGTATGTGGAGTGTAGGCTCCTGTTGTGGCATTATAATTTACACCATCCGGCACAAAATAATACGTTCCCGGATTGGCATATTCCAGATCTCTGTATTGGGTAGAGTTCGGATGTTTTCCTCCCCACCACATTTTTTCAACTACCTGAGACCTCATCACTCCGCCAATGCTTCCGTCGATCCCGATGTTTAATGATAATTTTTTATACTTGAAGGTATTGTTGAAACCAAAAGTCCAGTCCGGAGCAAAATGTCCTAAGTTGGTAGGGGTATTTGCTCTGGTGGGCATTCCCGTATCAGCATTCAGAATTACTTTTCCGTCCGGAGATTTTTGCCAGGTGGTATCGTAATAGCTGTCCATTCTTTCGCCTAATTTAATATTATTATAATTGGGCATATTGGCGTAGATAGCCGTTAGTTTCTGTTCATAAGTACTCCAGTTGATTAATGATTTCCATGTGAAATTGGCCGTTTTTACAGGAACCAAGCCCAGGGAAACCTCAAAACCTTTGGTGGTATATTCGTTTCCGTTAACATATTGAGAGGTAAAACCTGAAGATTCAGCACTGGGGAATTCGAGGATATTGTTATAATCCAATGTTCTGAAATAAGTGGCATCCAACGTCACTCTGTTGTTGAATAAACCTGCACTTAACCCCAATTCATAGGATTTTGTCTGTTCTGGTTTTAATGAGTTTTCAACATTCAGAATTTTCGGATACAGGAAAGTTGGGTTTCCGTTGTAAGCGACCCCGTTGTTGTTCTGATAGTAATTTCTGATGGAATAAGGCTGGAAATCATAGGCCACTTTCGCCCATGAAGTAGAAAGTTTTAATAAATTAATGGATTCCGGCATTTTAACCAGATTCGAGATCACTGCACTTACCGAAGCGGAAGGATAAAAGTACGATCTGTTGGCTTTCGGAAGGGTAGAAGACCAGTCGTTACGCCCCGAAACATTGATGAAGAAAGCATTGAACAAATCAATATCAATCGTAGAATAGGCACTGTAAATCAGCTTTTCTTTTAAATAAGAATATTTTTTCAGGGCTCCGATGGAATTATCAAAACTATAAACCTCCGGAATTTCTAAACCGTCTGTAGAAGCTCTGTTAATATTATTTTTATAATAAAAACCGGAACCCCCGGCATTGATTGTAAATCCGAAATCGTCTGAGATTTTCTTTTTGTAAGTTGCCAAAACATCATAGTTGAGATTCCAGGTTTTCGTATCGTTTCGAATATATCCGCCACTTCTCGGTGCATCATAATTAAAATAAGAATACGGACTGAAAATCTCCTGTTTATTATGATTTTCAACAATCGACATTCTGCCTTTTATCGAGAAATCCTGTGTTGCTTTATATTCCAGACCCGTCTGCGCGTTGATGATGTTGGTTCTGTTTTTATTTTTATAATATTCAGCTCCAAACCAAGGGTTGTTGTACCATGCGTAGTTCCAGTTGGCCTGTGTTCTGCCTTCCTGACCCGGAACCCAGAGGTGAGATCTAAGATCTCTCCCGTTAACATCGCCGCCCATCCAGATCAGGATGGTGTACATATGACCGCTTGGGTTATAGTTATAATTCGGAACGTTGGGCGTAAAGGTTTGGGTAAAATTAAATTTAGTATTAAAGATTAATTTATCAGTAATATGATTTTCTGATGAAAAATTAACGCCATAGCGCTGAAGGTAGGCTTCCGGAATTCGGTCATCATAATTCATAAAATTTCCGGACAGTCGGTAGACATCTTTATTGTTTCTGTAGCTGATGGAGAAATTATTATTGTTAATAACCGCCGGTTTCATAAAGGTTTTCAAGTTATCATGATATTCCCAGTCGATGGGTACTCTTTCGTATCTCGATTTATCATTATACATACTTCCGGCAACCGTTCCGTACCAGGGGATGATTTCTCCGGTTTGCCTGTCTCTTATCGGGCTGTTCCATTGGGCAATTTTAGTTCCGGGAACAAATTTCGGTCCCCAGATCATATCACCATCGTTTACACCACCATCGGCACCGTCCCAGAATTCGTACTTTCCATGCGAGCCGTTTCCATATTCCGTCTGCGTTTTCGGAAGATTGGTAAAACCTCCGGTGATCATCGTGTTCTGAGAGAATTCTACAGAGAAACCCTTCTTTTTAGCATTTTTGGTCGTAATTAAAACCGCTCCGTATCTTCCTCTCGATCCATAAAGGGCAGAGGCCGTTGCGCCTTTCAATACGTTGATATTATCGATATTATTGGGATCTAAATTCTGGAAAACTTCCTTCTCAACAATTACCCCATCGATCACGAAAACAAGGTTGGAGTTTCCTCTTAGCGTAAATTCAGGAGCCTGCTGCATTCCCGTTGGGTTAGAAACATTCAAACCGGCCACCTGTCCGGAGAATAAGTTCCCGATACTTGGTGTCGTAATCGTTTCAAATTGTTTGGTTCCGACTTCCTGGGTAGAATAGCCTATTTTTTCTTTCTTTTTGGCAATTCCCAGTGCGGTAATCACTACGCCTTCAATTTGCTTTTCAGATACTTTTTTTAAAACCACAGAATAGTTTTTTCTGTTGGAGACCTCAACCGTGTACATCGAAAATTCGGGGGAGTAAAATTCAAGAATATCTTTCGGATTAGCGGAGATGGTAAAATTACCGTTGGCATCCGTAGTCGCTGTTTTTCCGGTGTTTTTGTCGGTAATGCTCACCCCGGAAACGCTGGAGCCTGCTTCGGATTTTACATTTCCGGAAATGTTAATTTCTTGGGCAGTAAGATAAAAAGGGAGTAAAAAAACGGCAAAAGTAGCTAAAGTCTTCTTCATTTTTTTGAAGGCAAATTTAGACTTGCATTGTTACTAGGACTTTAACCTTTCATTAACATAAAAATATGATTTTATGATAAGGTAATGGTAAAATTAATAATATAATAACCCTGAAAATAATGAAAAGCTCAGGAATTTTTAGCTTTTTTATTAATAATATATAGGATGCAGAACGGCTTCTGAACTAGAATCTACTCAGAATTCCCCAATGGATTTTAATATCGTTGAACTTAAATGGATTTCCAAACTCATTACCATTGGACAGCTGGAAACTCATTAACCCGAGAGGAATGAAAAAATTGAAACCAAGCCCGACACTGTAGAGCTTAGGTTTTACATTCAGGGATTTATTATTGAGCTGCCCATACTGCCCGAACACATCAAAAAATGCCTGATTTCCGATGAGGTATCGGTATTCTAAACTTCCGTAATAATAAAAGTCGGCAGCGAGGGAGTTTTCATTGAAACCCCGCATCGAATTCCAGCCTCCGAAACGATACAATTCATTGGCAGAAAACTCCACTTTAGAATCCATCATTGCTCCTTCCCCTTTTATATTCAGAAAATGATTTCCGTTGATGTGATAATTATGTTCCCCGGAAAAGTAAAACTGATTTTGCGGCGCTCTGATATTATCTTTCGTATAAGTAGTCATTAAATAATCATATCCGGCACTTATTTTCGTTTTATATAAAAATAGGTCGATGTCAGTAGGATCTACCATTTCAAACCATACGCCGATCCCTTTTTTATTATAATCTTTTCCCTGAACGTACAGCGTATCAATAATACTCGAACTTTCAAAAGTACCTCGTAGACCGATCTTATTTCGGCTGTTCATGTGGTAATATAATGCGGGAAGTGCTTTTACATTGGCAAAAGTAGAATCCTGTCTAAAGATATTGACCTTCATATTCAAGCCGACATTCGATTTAAAAAGATAAGGAATATCTGTCTGCAGATCGAAAGTCTGACCTTTATCCGGGGTTCTCTGCCAATACAGGTTAACGGTCTCAAAACCATTGAACATATTTCTGAAATTCACGTTCAGCGTTCCGTTGAGTGTAAATTTATCCGTTTTGTCGTTCCCGAAACCAATCACCCCATCGAAAGTATTTGTTTTTTTCTTTTCCATGAAAAGGTAAATGCTCGTAGAATCTTTGGTGAAAAGTGTCTGGGGCGGTCGTTCTAATGAAACAAACTGATGGCTTTGAAAATTTTTATTGATCGCGATCAGATTTTTGTCATCATAATTTTTTCCTTTAAATTCTTTTTCAAGATTTTTCATAAATCTTTTAGGAACTCTTTCATAGCCTTTTACCACAAAGGCATCGATTCTTCTTTTATCGTTTTTATTGATTTCCAGTTCAACCACCGGATAGCCGTTTTTCTGGCCTTTGTATTTCGATTTTATTCTGCTAAATGCAAAACCGTCGTCTATATACGCTTTGTTGATGCTTTTTTTTGTTGAATCTAAATTTTTCGTAAAGAACTCTTTATCGGTTTTTACCCTTCGCGAAAGAGAATCTGAAATGCTGACGAATGTCTCATTGAAGTTTTTCCCTTTATCATAAAAAATTTCGGTACTGTCGCCCTTTATTTTAACCTCTTTCAGCTGGGTGAAAAAATAATTATTCTGAGCCAGAGAATCCAGAAATTTAGCCGCCGAAGTAGAATCTTTTACCTTTTTCTTAACTTTCGTCTCTGTATCGATCAGAAAATAATGCTTCTTTTGCGCTTGGATAAAAACGCAAAACAGTACAAAAAATATTTTCAGAAATAACTTCAATGACTATAAAGTTTAAAATCTTCCATTTGTCATTCCTTGGAAATCAGCAAAAAATTTAGCTTAAATAGTTTAAATTCTTACAGAATGACAAAAATGCCGGTTATTTTTGGGCAATTTATAATTAAAAAATATAAGTTCAAGAGCTTAAAAAGAAACCAAAGATAAAGTAAAATCTTACAATAAATATTTCTATAAAATTTTAAGCAGACTCTAAATAAATTTAACTGAAACTAAGCCAGTTTATTATATTTCTTCATCAAATTTTCATAAGTTCCCTGCGGAAGTAGCCATTTCAGAGGAACTCCGATCTTCTGACCGAATTTTCCGAAATAATAATGTGCATTCCATTTCTTTTTGCTTAAAAGAGCGTCCACATATTCTGCCACTTCCAAAGGCTCTGTTCCGTCGCCTACATGAGCGTTCATTAGAGCATATACTTTATCAAATACATTTTTGTAGGGTTCAGAAACTTGTGTTTTCACTCTGTTTTCAGCGATATTGGTTTTAATATCTCCCAAATGAAGCGAACAGACATGGATATTCCAAGGGTAAACTTCGTACCTCATCGCTTCTGTCACCTTATCCAGGGCAGATTTTGAAGCTGAATAAAATCCGCGGAAAGGAAGTCCCATTTCACTTCCGATACTTGAAACATTGATGATCTGTCCGAATTGATGTTCACGCATTTTCGGCATCACAGCAGTCATCATCTGTACAGCTCCGACTAAATTTAAGTTGAATAACTTCAGAATATCCTCTTTCGTGGAATCTTCCACTGCGCCAACCATTCCCATTCCGGCATTGTTGATCAAAATATCAATTCTGGTTTCTGTTTTCAATACTTCGGCAATGGCATTCTGAACCGCATCATGGTCTGTAACATCCGTCGGAATAGATGTAAAATACGGGCTCTCGGTATGTTTTCTGCTCAGTCCATACACTTTATGGCCTTTCTTTCCGAAATATTCTGCTAATACGAAACCGATTCCTGATGAGGTTCCTGTGATGATTATCGTCATGTATTCTTGTTGCTGTTTAGAATTATATACTTTTAAAGCGTCAGTTGCAGTATTTTTCTAAAAATAAAGCTTTTTTCTTCTTTATATATAAGCCTGATATTAATTTTCAGCAAATGTAAAAAAAGAAAAATGAACTCTCTGTTATTTATTTCAAACTGAAAATATTTTTTGAGAAACATTAAAATAATTCTCAGATTAAATAGACGATTTTTAAAAACATAATAAATTATTAATAGGAAATGTAGAATGTAATGATTTGTTAAAAGATAAAAATGCTGAAAATCATCGTATTTACGGGTTTTTACGAGATTTTTGTTAATGTTTTTTTAATAAAAGGATAAGAGAACATTCATGAAGATAGGAGATGATGCAGTCTATTTTTGCGTCTTAATTAAGAGGTGATATGAATGTACTTAAAATGCCTGTTTCTCTATCTTATTTCACAGGTCGTGCGCTGCTGTTAAGCGCAGTTTCAGTTTCTACACTCACGCTTTCACAGCAAAAGCAGGACAGCGTAAAAGAAAAATCTATAGACGAGGTAGTCGTGGTAGGCTATGGAACGCAAAAGAAAAGCAAAATTTCAGGAGCCGTTACAGAAGCATCATTAGACAAACTCAGTTCAAGATCTTTATCAGGAGTCGGAGAGGTGCTTCAGGGTAAAGCTCCCGGCGTTACGGTGGTGAATGAAGGTGGAGATCCGAACGGTACCCCAAGGGTGAATATTCGTGGTTTGGGAGGTATTAACGGAGAATCTCCTCTGTACGTTATCGATGGAGTTGTCTTCAACGGAACGCCATCCATTAATCCGAATGATATTCAGGATATTTCTGTGCTGAAGGATGCTTCTGCTGCCATTTATGGAGCAAGATCTTCCGGAGGGGTTATTTTAATTACAACTAAAAGAGGAAAAAAAGGAACTTTAACGGTTGATTTTGATGTTAAATACGGAATTAACCAGGCCTGGAGGCTGAAAGAATCATTAAACGCGGCTGAATTTCAGGACGTGATGCATGCCGCTTTTGAAAATGCAGGTAAACTGAGCAGTTTACCATTGGCCTTTAATGCAGAAAAATATCCCGACGGAAGAGTGACGAGAACGAATTGGATGGACGAAATTTTCAGAACCGGAACGCTCCAGGAATATAATGTAAACCTGAGCGGAGGAAGCGAGAAATCGAAATTCTTTGTCGGAATGAACCACAGAAATGTAGAAGGAATTTTACTGAATACGCAGGCCAAGCGATATAATTTCAGAGTTAATTCAGAACATAAGGTGAAAGACTGGTTAACGATCGGGGAAAATATGTATTATAATTATTCCGACGGTAATACGGCAGATACTCAAAATGGCTACACGGGAGCCTTGATCGCAGCAATGTACTATCCGCCGAATGTTCCGGTGTATACTCCGACAGGAGCTTATTCCGGGTTGCCGATAAGTGTGGCGGGCGGTTACGGAGACATGATTAATCCTGTGGCCTATCTTCAGAGAATCAGCATCAGAAATCCGACTCATGAGATTTTAATTAATCCTTATGCAGAAATTACGTTAGCAAAAAATTTAAAATTCCGGTCCAATTTTTCACAAAGTTTTAAACTGGGGAATGTAAAGAATTTTACGTACAGGGTATTGGAAGTAGGAAAGATTTTTGATACCAATAACCTGGAATATCAGTCGAATAATTCATCAACTGCTCTTGCCGAGCAGCTCCTTACGTATAAAATATCGGCGGGTAAGCATAATTTTGATTTCCTGGCAGGATTTACCTTCCAGAAAAATATTGAAGAAGGCTTTAATGCAAAAACCTACGATTTCCGTAGTGAAGCTGAGGTTTTCCAACACCTTCAAAATGCTGCCGACACTAATAGAGAAGCTTCCAGCTACCGTTATCAAAATGCTTTGGTTTCATATTTAGCCAGAGTAAATTATGATTATGAAGGAAAATATATTCTGAGCGTGTTGGGAAGAAGAGACGGCTCTTCATTGGTCGCTCCACAGAATCGTTTTGCTAATTATTATTCGGTTTCGGGAGCCTGGGTAGTGTCTAAAGAGAATTTTCTGAACGAAGTGTCATGGCTTTCTTCTTTAAAATTAAGAGGAAGTTATGGTATTTTAGGAAATCTCGGAGGCATATCTCCACAGTCGGTTAACCCTTTAATGATCCGGGATAACAATATTATTTTCGGACAGGATCCTTCTCAGAATATCGCGTATTACGCTACGATAAGACCGAATCCTAATTTGAAATGGGGAAAATCTGAACAGTCTGATTTCGGGGTCGATGCTTCATTTTTACAAAACAGTTTGTCTTTACAGTTCGATTATTTCGTTAAAAACTCAAAAGATCAGATTTTTAATGTGAGCCTGCCAAGTACGGCGACCTATCTGAGTCAGTATATCAATGCCGGTTTATTTCAGGATAAAGGTTATGAATTAGGAATCAATTATAACAGCAAAAGCAAAGGTGATTTTACCTATTCAGTAGGCGCTACTTTCAGTGAACTAAAAAATACGGTGAAGCAATTGGCTGATGTTGATGAGATTTTCATCAATACCAATGGCGTGAGAGGCGTTTTAAAACCTACCCGCATCAGAACTGGCGAATCCTTGTATTCTTATTATGGCTACAAAACAGCCGGAATTTTCCAATCTCAAGAGGAAATTAATAATTACAAAGATGCTAATGGAAATTTAATTCAGCCTAATGCAAAACCGGGAGATATAAAATTCCTTAAAAAAGACGGAAACGTAGGTGTACTCAATAATAACGATATGGTTAACCTCGGAAATCCTTATCCTAAATTCTCCTACGGACTATCTTACAACATGAGCTGGAAGAACTTTGATCTCAATATCTTCGTTCAGGGTGTTTACGGAAATAAAATCTTCAACGGGATGAAATTCGTTTCATTAAATCCTGGAGGGACGGGGCAGAATTATAATATGGACCGCGATATTCTGAATGCCTGGACGCCGCAAAATACCAATACAGATATTCCGATGCTGATGCATGGTGACCCAAGCGGGAACTATTCTAAAGTCTCAGATTTTTATGTGGAAGACGGATCTTATGTAAGATTAAAAAATCTTACCATCGGCTATTCTTTGCCTAAAGATTTTTACAAGAAAATAAACGTCAACAGATTAAGAATTTACGTAACAACCAACAACCTTTTCACGATTACCAAATACACAGGTTTCGATCCTGAAGTGGGAATGGATTCTTATGGCGTGGATACCGGAAGATATCCTCAGGCACGTTCGTTTATTTTCGGAATCGAAGCGGGATTATAAGTAGCTTTTAGCAATTAGCGTTTTGCTATTGGCTTTACAATCAAAATGATGAGTTTTTAAAAATAGATTAATAAATTATTTTAGAAACTTAATTAATAAAATTTTAAACAAAAAAAGATGAAATTTTTCAATAAAATAATCATAGCGACAGGATTGGCAGCCACGCTTCTGTCCTGCACCAACGAACTAGATGTTCAGCCGGAAGGTACACCTACAGAAGCCAGTTTCTGGCAAACAGAAAATGATCTGATTACTGGTGCCAATGCGATGTATAAACCGTTGTTCGACAGTGAATTTTACGGAAGAGGCTTATTCTGGTTCATTAATGCGAGTGATGATATGGTGACGGGAAGAGCGAGAAGTGAAGCCGATAATGCTAAAAACTTCAGCAGCAATTATATCGCAGCAGGAGATCTGGAAACACAATGGAATAAAAGATATACAGTTATTGGTGTAGCAAACCGTGTGATCAGAAATATTGATCATATTCAGACTTCAGCAGCAATTAGAAATAAATATCTGGGAGAAGCTTTATTTATGAGCAGCAGAATGTATTTTGAACTGGCTTCAAATTACGGAAATGAAAAAGCGGGCGTTCCGATCATTGACAGAACGCAGGAGCCGGATCCAAACCCAATTCCGAGAGCGGCGAACGTAATGGCGAATTATAATTACATCGTTAATGATCTGAAACAGGCAGCGGATTTACTGCCAAAACAGGAAGAACTTCCTGCTAAAGATTACGGGAGACCTCACAAAGCGGCGGCCTGGGCATTGTTGGCGAAAGTATATCTTTTTATGAAAGATTATCAGAATGCAGAATATTACGCCAATGAAGTGATGACACAGGGCGGAAGAGCTTTGCTGGCCAACTATGCCGATGTTTTTAAATCTGAAAATAATTACAGTACAGAATATATCTGGTCTGTTCCCGGAACTCCGAAATTTACCTCTTGGGGAAGTATTCTTCCGGGAGTTATGCTGGAAAATAAAGGTTGGGGAGAATATAACGGTTGGGGATATTTTCAGCCCACAAAAGAGTTGTATGATGAGTTTGAGGCCAATGACAAAAGGAGAAGCACGACTTTGCTGAGGTTGGGAGATACATTTACTTTTAACGGAACACAGAGAACCTATACTTCTAGCAATTCATTAACGGGCTATCAGTTCAACAAATACATGGATGCCTTTAAATATCCTTTAAGCAGCGGCCATGTAAGTGCCAACGGAGATTATCCGTGCACCGATCTTTCGGTTCCGATCATGCGCTATGCTGAGGTTATTCTGATCAAAGCGGAAGCTAAAATCATGCTGGGACAAAATGCAGATATTGAACTTAATATGATCAGAACCCGCGCCGGATTACCTGCAAAAAATGGCTGCACATTAGCCGATCTTAAGCATGAAAGACGTTGCGAACTGGCAGGCGAATGGTCCGACAGACATAGAGATCTTGTCCGTTGGGGCGATGCGCAGGCAACGTACGCACAGGCACTTCACGGAAGCAGCAATCAACAGGTTTGGGCTCCGAGAAATTTCAATCCGGCGATCCATAATGTATGGGCTGTTCCGCAGGCAGAAATTGTAAACAGCCACGGAATCATCAAGCAAAATGAAGGTTGGTAAATATTGAATATAAACTATTAATATACACCCTATCACTACTGAAAATTCTGTAGTGATAGGGTTTTTTATACAGAGAATATGAAGCAAGCAAAAATTTGGGCATTATTGGCTCTGGCTGTTTTTTCTAAAAATCAGGCACAGAATTATTTGAATTACAGCGTCAGCAACGCTCACTCACACAATGATTACGAACAGAAAGTTCCTTTTTGGGAAACGTATTATGCTGATTTCGGTTCTATTGAAGCCGATGTTTTTTTAGTGAAAGGTCAGCTTTGGGTGGCTCATTCTGAAAAGGAACTGTCTGCGGAAAGGACGTTGGAAAGTCTTTATCTGGATAATATTTCAAAACAAATTAAACTGAATAAAGGAAGCGTTTATCCTGATGCTGATAAAAAACTGCAATTGTTGATTGATGTTAAGCAGGAGTACAAAACGACCTTAGCTGCCTTGACGGATATATTGAAGAAATATCCTGAAATTACCAACAGTTCAAGTGTTAAAATTGTTATTACAGGCGGTCGTCCGAAACCTTCGGATTTTAAAAATTATCCCAATTACCTGTATTTTGATGGCGATATCAACCAAAAATATACGGCTGATGAGTTGAAAAGAGTAGGATTGTTCAGTGCCGATCTTCAGGATTTTATTAAATGGAACGGAAAAGGTATTCCGCGAGATGAGGAAACTTTAGCAATCAAAAAAACAGTGGACAATGCTCATGCGCAAAAAAAGGCAATTCGTTTCTACGGCGCTCCGGATTTTACCAATGCATGGATTAATCTGATTGATTTGGGGGTAGATTATATCAACACCGATCATATTCCTGATCTGAAAAAATTCTTAACGACCCTTCCGAAAAATTTTTATAAGAATACAAAAAATTACGAAACGTATTCGCCAACTTACCAGACAGACGGAGTGGTTAAGAACGTGAAAAATGTCATTCTTCTGATTCCGGACGGTACTTCTTTACCTCAATATTACGCTGCTTTTACGGCGAATAAGGGTAAACTGAATGTCTTTAATATGAAAGCCACCGGATTGTCGAAAACCAATTCTTCCAACGCGTATATTACCGATTCGGCACCCGGATCTACGGCTTTTGCGACAGGAGTAAAGACAAAAAATACTTTTGTAGGCGTTGACGGAGCCGGAAAAGCTTTAGCACAGATTCCTGATATTATTGCTGAAAAAGGAATGGTTTCAGGGCTGATTTCCACCGGAGATATTACGGATGCGACGCCTGCTGATTTTTATGCCCATTCGGACAACAGAAACAGTTCGGAAACTATTTTAAAAGACTTTATCAGTTCTAAAACAAAGATTCTGATCGGGGGCCCGACAAGTGGTCTGACCTCAGAAAATGCTCAGAAAATAAAAGAGGCTAAAATTGATTTCTATAAAGATCTGAAATCTGCGGATAAAATAGCAAACCGAACCCTGGTGATCGATCCATTAGCTTCAAAAAGGATTACGGACGGAAGAGGAAACTGGCTTTCAGACGCTTTTGATCTTATATTAAATAATCTGAAAGACAATAAAAACGGTTTTTTTATGATGATTGAGGCTTCTCAAACCGATGGCGGCGGTCACAGCAATAATCTGGGACAACTGGTGACCGAATTATTGGATTTCGATCATGTTGTCGGAAAAGCGATGAAGTTTGCTGACGAGAATAAAGAAACTTTGGTAGTTGTCGTTGGCGATCACGAAACAGGCGGATTAACGCTTCTTGACGGAAGTCTTCAGGACGGTTGGGTATTCGGAAATTTCAGTACCAACGATCATACTTCTATTCCGTCGAGTGTTTTCGCGTACGGTCCGAATTCAAAAGAGTTTACGGGATTGTTTGAAAATACAGAGATCTTCAATAAAATAATGAAGGCATACGGAATTAAAAATTAAACTTTATCATTTTTACTTTACAAAGAAGGCTGTTTCAACATAGGAAACAGCCTTTTTTATTGAATCTCAGCGGAAATATCTGAAGTTTATTTTACATGATTTCTCAGTACTCCGTTTGTTTAAGCTAATTTTTATTTAACCGTGAAAAAAGCAAAAGACCTTATCTGTTGAATTGCTTCAAAAGTCTGCAGAGAAAAAACATTTTTTTAATTATACTCTTTTTCATTGAAGTACTCTACAATATTGTGGTTGACTAAAAATTGGTATGAACAATCAGTTCTGAAAGTTCAGCATTAATAAAATCAACAGGCATAATTCCATACGAACCTTGTACATTGTTTTGGAAGAATGTTTTCAGCTTCGGATTGATCTGGTCTGAAACAGACGGAATACTTGGAATTCCAAAAATTAAAGGTTTGTAGCCGCTCGTAAAATTGATAAAAAGGGTATTGGCAGAATTTATTTTGGCTTCATTAAGAAGAGAAACAATTCCGTTCCATTTTTCGTCATTGTTGGTGACTTTATAGTAATCCTGAACTTTGAGCTGTGCCTCGGTATTGTTAATGGTAAAAGTTGTATTATCTGCCCATGAGGAGGCATTAATTCCTTTACTATTTTCTGCAGAAAATCTTCTTAACAGTTTAATTTTTCCTCTTATTTGTCCAAGATTAGGAATGCTGCTTCCAAGATCCCAACGAGATGGATTTTTTTGGATATAAGAATCGAATGTGCTTTCAAAACTTCTGTTGGTATTTGAGGAATTATATTCTTCTTTTACCGACATGATAATGGTTTCTGAGGGATGGTTTGCTAAAAATGTAAAACAGGCATTAAGAACATCGTCAAAATTAAGATTCTGATAGATAGCCCCGTGGTGAATAGCGAATGAATTGTCGATATGCCGACAACGGATATCCAGAAAACGAACTCCGGCATTTAACTGCTCTGCGATGGTAAGATTCTGTGTTTTGGCTGTGCCGCTGTTGGAAGGAACTTCTCTCATGGCTCCCGAATCATGAGTTCCGGGAATAGAGATTCTTAAGAGAGAAGTATTGTCTGCAAGACCAGACATCCAGCTGCTCATGTCTACCGCTGCCAAAGCATTTTTGTCGGCTGTTCGGGATTTAGTTGTCGGGATTCCGTCAGGATCTCTTTCTGTAAGAGTGTCCTGGGAACAGGAAATTAGTAATGTAGTCATCGCCAGGTAAATACCCATTGCAGTTACACGTTTCATACTCGGTTTAAACATCGTTTTTTTTATTTATTATTTCCGTCAAAAATAATAATATATCAAACGTTGATGAGTTAAATTAATTTTAAAAGATTATGAACTTGTGAACCGAAAAACAGTTTAATGTGAACTTAATAAAAAACGTTACACTGAATGAGCTTGAAGAGTAAACAGCAGACCTGATCTTTAAAGACAATGGTTGGTAAACTCAAACGAAATCGTGAATTTTGAATGTTCGATTATAAAGCAAGTCAATTTTATGAACGATTACGGCTGGCTCTCGATTCATAGCAATTCAAGATTCATCATAGAATGTTTACTGCTCTATATTTTCTCGAAAGTTACAATCCCGTATCTTCTATTTCCACTAATCCTACATCCGGAATGTCACAAAGACAACCCTTTATCGATTTGTAAATTCCGGAAATTTCGGTTTCTTTTCCTTTCGGATCAGTAATCGTAATCCCTGTTGAATAAGATTCATCTTCTGCGGAATAGGCTTTGTATAACTGGTAGGTATATCCGTTATTGGTAAACGTCAGATAATTCAGATCCATGCCCGCATTTTGCTTGCCTCCACCTCTGAAATAAGATCGGTATTTGAATTTTTTCCAGCTCGCTTTTGTTCTTTCTGAAGGAAATTCCATTTCTACTTTGTTTTTGCTTCCAAATCGATATTGCAGATATTGATTTTGCTTGTCTTTTGCCAAAACCATTTTCTTACCCGTTTTGGTTTCAAACGAATAAACGATTTCTTCATTAGGTAAAAGATATTGTGCCCAAAGAGACACCGGGACCAGAAAGGTCAGGAATAGTAAATACTTTGTCATTGAAATTGGTGTTAATTAGTATGCTTTTATTTAACCACAAAAGGCACAAAAGATTTTAGTATCGTATTAAAAACTGATCGTTAAACTGGCAAAAGAACATAAAAAGTCTTTAAAATCCTTGATTTTTGTCCTTTTAAGCACTTTTGCCTGCCTGATATTATTCTTCCGAATATCTTTTGACTCTTTTGTGGTTAAATGTAAAGAGATTTTTTTTGAATTATATTGTGAAAATGCCTAAAAGGTCTTCCCAGAACATCGGATAAGATTTTTCCACAACATTTTCATCTTCAATCTGCAATTCTTTAATCAGACAAAAAGGAGCGAAACTCATCGCCATTCTGTGATCCTGATAGGTTTTGATGATGATATTTTCTTCAGGCTCATTAAAACTGATTGATTGAATGGTTAAATCCGTAAATTCAGTTTCTGCACCCAGTTTTTTCAGTTCGTTATATAATGCTAAAAGTCGGTCGGTTTCTTTTACTCTTAATGTTCCCAATCCTGAAATTTCAAATGGAATTTTTAAAGCTGTGGCCGTTACACAAAGCGTTTGCGCAATATCCGGACAGTTGTTCATATCCAAAACGATCTTTTCAGGAAACTGGAAATTAGGATCAGGCTGAAGGGTTAACTGATGCTCGTCTTCATTAAAAGTCGTTTTAATTCCGAAAAACCGTTCATAAATAGCTGCAATCGCAGAATCGCCCTGAGTGGATGATTGATAGAAGCTTTTTAAATGAATGGTTTCTCTTCCCAAGGCCGCGATAGAGTAGAAGTAAGAAGCAGAACTCCAGTCGCTTTCTACTTCATAGTTACTGGTTACTGGTTGCTGGTTGCTGGTTGATTCAACTTTGATCGTATTTCCGATAAAGCTGTTTTTAATACCGAATTTGGTTAAAATATCCAGCGTCATTTCAATATAGGATCTTGACGTAACTTCGCCAACCAGGTTTATTTCCAATCCGTTTTCCAGTTTTCCGGCAATTAACAGAAGTGAAGTGATAAACTGGCTCGAAATATTGGCTGGAACATCAACACTCGTTTGCGTGATTTTCCTTCCGGTGATTTTCAGTGGCGGAAAACCTTCATTTTCCAGATATTCTATTTCAACACCCAGATTTTGTAAAGCGGTTACCAGGTTTTTGATTGGTCTTTCTTTCATTCTTCCGGAGCCGGTAAGAATCGTCGTTTTTCCGTCCTGAATAGAATAATAAGAGGTTAGGAAACGCATCGCCGTTCCCGCGTGGTGAATATCTACGGTTTCTGTGTTCTCAGACAATGCCTTTTTCAGCAATTGGGTATCCTGAGAATTCGACAGGTTTCCGATTTTTATGTTTTTAAATAAACTTTCCAAAATCAACAAACGATTCGAAATACTTTTCGAACCGCTGATCTGTACCGTTTTATTTCCTGATAATTTTGATTTTTCTAGCTTCTTCATTGTTCTTCAGATTTTAGATTCTAGACATAAGATTTCAGATTTTTAAAGTCTTGAATCTGAAATCTTATATCTGTTGTCTCATTTCAATTTTTCATTATTCTGATGGCGATCTTTATCGCGATCAGTTTTTATTTTCATTTTTTTATCGAAAGCATCCTGCAAATTGACTCCCGTTTGGTTGGCTAAGCATAATGTTACAAAGAGTACATCTGCCAGTTCTTCTCCAAGATCTTTGCTTTTATCGCTTTCTTTTTCGCTTTGTTCGCCGTATCTTCTGGCAATAATTCTGGCCACTTCACCGACTTCTTCCGTGAGCATGGCCATATTGGTGAGTTCATTAAAATAACGAACGCCAATGGTTTTTATCCATTCGTCAACTTGCTGTTGCAGATTTGTAATTTCCATTTATTGATAGGCTCCTAGCGTTGGATTTGCAGTTCTTGAAACATTCACGATATCGGTAGGCACGGTGCCTGCGATGGCTGTGTTTCCTTTCCCTCGGGCAAAAGAATTCTGTTTAACCCTTAAATTCAGTTTAGCCGTAAAATAATTAACAAACTGAGGATCTTCATTTTTATAACACTGGACAATGCTGGCCGGGTTATTATCAAACTGGAATCCTGCTTCCGAAGTATTAGAATATTTAATTAAACTGTTCTGAAAGAAGAAATTAAACAACTGCCCCGGTGTCTGCTCAAAGTTGATTCCGTTATCTCGGTCAGAATAAACGATGCTGTTCAGTAAATTCAGTTGCTGTAAAGCGCCCTGTTCAGTCTGCCCGCTTTCATTTTTCCATTCATTGGTTGCAAAAATTCCGTTTCGGTTATAAGAACTCATAATTCGCGAATAGTTGGCGATTGTTGAATGGGTATAGCTGTGATTTCCGCCTCTGAAAATTCCGATACAGGATTCTCCACAATTGTTCATCACCAGATTTTTAGCATTAACTGTAGAATTCACCGCATAAATACCATACTCCTGAAAGGTATGAATGAAAGAATTATTAATAATTGCGTTCGTTTGCTTCATTTCCAGTCCTTTTGTACCTCCGAAAAGTCTTGCATGATTCATATTTAAAGTAGAGCCGGCTTCCATTTTAATAGAATTCCAGTTTTTAGGAATCGTATCATAATAAGGATCATTTCTGTCGCCACGAAGAACCACTTCTTTATCCAAAGTCCCGTTGATATTTAAAAAAGCACCTGCCGAAACTTTCATTCCGCTGTTTTTATGGAAATATACTTTCGTACCTTCTTCGATATCTAAAGAAATATTTTCATCCACCGTTAAATTGCCATAAATAATTTTTGCTTTATTATTCGTCCATGTTGTATGGTTACTGATAACATTCGGATTGCTTGGCGTCTGGATAAAAAATTCCGCATCCTGAACCACAGAAAATAAAGTGACATGCTGCTGTCCTGCCGGACTTGTAAAAATCACTCGATCTTCGGCAATAGCTTCGGGACCGGTGGCCTGGGGGGCAATTTCAACAAAAATATAAAGACTGTCTTTTTTTCTCAAGGGAACATCTTTAAAATCGTAGCCCGGTTTTCCGTCTACATTAATCTTATATAAAGAAGCGGCCCCTTTTTCAAGATTAATTCTTGGAATAATGATGTCTTTATCTTCATTATTAAAAACCTTTACGGCATAGGTTTCCGATCGGACCTGATGGTAAACGGTATCACAAAAAACAGTATCTCTTGAGAAACTTAACTCCTGGGAAGGCGGATCAAAACTAATATCATCCTTATTACAGGACACAACCATAAGAAGCATCCAGAAAGAAAAAGCCAGTAATAATTTGAATTTCATCGAAATTAAAGTTTAAATAGATTTCAAATGTAACGAAAATACTTTAATTTTCTTATCCTGAAAAAAATATTAAAAGGATATTTGGAAGTTTAAAAAAATATTGTATTTTTGCAACCTAAAATTTAGCAGAAGAAATACCATTACTATTTCGAAAGCAAACTTTAATTTTTAAAATTGTATTATGAAAAACGGAATTCACCCAGAAAATTATAGACTTGTTGTTTTCAAAGATATGAGTAACGACGAGGTATTTTTATGTAAGTCTACAGCAGACACAAAAGACACTATCGAGTTTGAAGGAACTGAGTACCCATTGATTAAAATGGAAATCTCTTCAACTTCTCACCCTTTCTACACAGGAAAAACTAAATTAGTTGATACTGCAGGTAGAGTTGATAAGTTCATGAACAAATACAAAAAATTCGCTAAGTAATTTTTTGATATTCAACAATATTAAAGTCTTTCGGTTTTCGGAAGACTTTTTTTAGGCCCATAAATCTGGGCGCTCTTTATTTTAATTAATTTGATTTTAAGTTTTGATATTGTTCTTTATTTAAACGGATTGAAGAAAATTTTATTCGTATTTTTGTTTAAACTTTGAATTTTAAACTTTAAACACAAACTGAACGATGCAATTAGTATTTTCAGATGCACAATATTGGGAAGATTTTCTTCCTCTTACTTTTACCCGTCCCGTTGCAGAAATGCGTTGTGGAATTCTTACATTCTCCGAGAGATGGCAGAAAATTTTAGATCATACCGAGATCTCTTTTTTCACAGAAACTTATTTACAGGATAAATTTGCAGAACCGGAAAAAAAGGAAAGCCTTTTTTTGGTGACCAACTTTTTACCCACTGAAACTGTTATTCAGCAAATCAAAGAGTTGAAACAGGGGGAAGCACTGGTTTATGAAGACGAATTGGTAGCCGCAAAGATCAATATGGATGGTTTTTCTCTAAATCAGATCGAGAAAATGACCGATATCAAAGAAGAACTGATATTCTTTAAAAAGCCAACCGATCTTTTTACCTATAATGCTCAGGCCATCGATTTCGATTTTGAATTGCTGACAAAAGATAGAATTTCACAAGAACTTTCGTCCACCAACGGATTTTTAGGAGATCAAGAAGATCTGTTTATTGAAGAAGGCGCTCAGGTAGAATTTTCTACATTAAATACCAAAACCGGAAAAATATACATCGGAAAAAATGCGGAAGTGATGGAAGGCTGTCATCTTCGCGGGCCGATTGCTTTGGGTGAGGAATCGAAATTTAATTTAGGATCAAAAATCTATGGCGCGACCACTATCGGTCCGCACTGTAAGGTGGGAGGTGAAGTGAATAATATTATTATTTTCGGATATTCCAGCAAAGGGCATGACGGTTTCATCGGAAATTCGGTGATCGGAGAATGGTGTAATTTCGGTGCAGATACCAATTCTTCCAACTTAAAAAATAATTACGGTCATGTAAAACTCTGGAATTACAGAACCAAAGCGTTCGAAGATACCGGACTTCAGTTTGCGGGATTAATTATGGGCGACCATTCCAAAACAGCCATCAACACCCAGTTGAACACAGGAACCGTTGTGGGCGTGGCTTCTAATATTTTCAAAGAAGGTTTCCCTCCCAATTTAATTGAAAATTTCTCATGGGGAGGTTTTAAAGGTGACGAAAAGTTTAAATTAGACAAAGCCTACGAAGTCGCCGAAAAGGCAATGGCAAGAAGAAAAGTCGCTTTAACGGATAAGGATAAGGCGATTATGAAACATATTTTTGATGCGTATTAAATAATAAAACCTCCAATTGGAGGTTTTTATCTTTTATTGTTTTGTTAATACAATTTCTTTGGTAATGGGTCACGTTGTTATTAGTTGTATTTGTCATCTAATATTATCAATATATATCCCAGCACTTTCTAGAATAGATTTCACTGCATAATAGAAACTTGGATATTCTTTGCTCAGTTTTTCAGAAGTAAAAGTTTTTATTTCTGAGCCTTTTCTGTATGTGATTGTATTTATGCTTCCATCTGTAAAAACAATGGTAGAATCTTTTTGTTCTTTTTTAATTTTTAAAATATCATCTACAATTTTATAGTATTCTTTCTCCCCGATAAATTTTGTGGTAGCTTTGTTTTGATGATTAGTTTCAACAAGCCTCTTATTTTTGGGAAAGGGTAAAATGCTAACTAATACTTGATCGCTCTTCCTTTTTATTATACATCGGTGTTCGAATTGAAGATACTCTATTTCTTTTTTTTTAACAGAACAAGAAGTGAATAAAGTAATTGCTATTATTAGATAAATTTTCTTCATCACGGTTTTATTAAAGCCATTTATTTGTATGTGTATATCCTGCTGGCGAAAGCGCCCCGCTTGTGTCCAAGTACGAAGCTCTCACACCAGCAGTGAGATTTTAATCATTGATATACGATTATATCCTTTATGATCTTATTGCCATAAAATGTTTTTTCTTCATTTGTAAAATAAAATGCATTTTTCTGTTCATAAAACTTTGTTTGATCCCTTGGTATCGGATCCTGCCACTTTATTAATAAAGTCACTGTAGGACGAAAACTTAACTCTTTTTCAGTAAATTTAAATCTTGTGTCAGCAAAGATATTTTTTTTTCGTCCCATAGAGAATGCAAATGCAGTCTTGGGTTGTATAGGTAAAATCCTATTTAATAGAACAGAAAATGGCTTTCCTATAAAATCAGCTTTATTAGCTTCAAACCTTTTAAGATACTCCAATGTATCATAGATTGGTCTTTTCAAACAATGAGTTGTAATTACGATGCTCCCATCTTTATCTTTTGATATTTCTTGTGAATAAGAAAAATTAAAAAATATCAATAATAAAAATATTAGTTTCATCGGTATACAATTATATCTTTTATGATTTTACTACCATAAAATACTTTTTCTTCATTGGTGAAATAAAAAGCATTTTTTTGTTCATAAAACTTTGTTTGATCTCTTGGTATTGGATCTTGCCACTTTATTAATAAGGTAATAACATTATGAAAACTTAAATCGATACTTGTAAATTTAAATCTTGTGTTTGCAGAGATATTTTTTTTCCTTTCTGTTGAAATTGACCATACCGTCTTAGGTTGTATTTGTGTCATTTCATTAAGTAATTTTGAAAAAGGTTGACCGATATAATTTGCTTTATTGAGTTCAAATTGTTTTAAATAACTCAAAGTATCTAATTGAGCATTTATTTTACAAATGCAAAATATTAATATGAATAGAGTAATTATTTTTTTCATACTATTTTTTTGTTATGGACAAGGAATACTGGATATATCTGTTTTTATTTGAATTTAATACTTTATTGGTAAATGTACCATCATCATTCATTTTTACAAGACTGAGCCCTTTTACATACATTTGTTCATCTGTAAACTTAAGGGAGCTCATCTCGTCATATTTTCAACAAAAAACTTAAAGCCCCTTTTCAGAGGCTTTATATTATTGCTTAGTTAATATCAATGCTTTTCCGTCATGCATTACAGTTTTATATCCATCCGGGCATTTAGAAACTATATCCATATCCTGAATAAAAACCAATTTCATTTGATTTAAATTATTAGGATCTGGAAAAGATATATAAACATATCCTTTATCATTACACTCTGCATTACCGGAATAATACATTTGATATTTTATCAAAGCTTTATCAAACTCTAAACCATTAAAATGAGTATTATCATCACTGCTATTGATACTACTTTCTACTATTACTCCATTAGTACTCTTAATCATTATTTTACCAATAAGCATATCCCATTTTTTTCCTCCATATAGTGAAAAATCTGTCTTTTTAATAAATTGAAACTCATAAAGTCTGCCATCAGTATATGTACCTTTCCATATTCCCGAAAATTTATTTAGACGATTATTGGTATCTTTTACCGAGTTATAATTAGGGCAGTTTCCATTTTCACATTGTGAAATTTGATCTAGAGAAATTATTTGTGCTTTACAAAAAATTGTTGCTAAGCTAAATAAAATATAAAATATTTTGTTTTTCATAGTATTATATTTTTAACATTATGGACAGTTCGAATCTGAAACATCTGTTTTTGTAGAATTTAATGTTTTGTTGGTAAATGTACCATCATCATTCATTTTTACAAGGCTGAGCCCTTTTACATACATTTGTACATCTGTAAACTTAAGGGAGCTCATCTCGTCACATTTTCAACAAAAAACTTAAAGCCCCTTTTCAGAGGCTTTATCATTATTGTTTTGTCAAAGTAATTTCTTTAGGTAGCGGCTGCGGGATCTCGGTATTGTAATACGGACAGTCTTTTGTCACAATTTCGTTACGGTAAAAATATTTCCAATCAAGCTTTGTTTTAGTTGCATCTGTAAAAGTAATATTAATCGTTCCTGTAGTATTGCATAAATCAGGGGCTGAATAACTAAGATTATATCTATTATATGGAGCAGAAAAAAAGCGATTTCCTGTAATCTTAGAGTTTTCATCTGAAGAATTTGAATTATCAAATAGAATATTTCCATTAGAATCTAAAACTTTAAATTTTCCTTTTAATACATCATTGTAATATGGAGAATTTTCTAAATGAGTAAAATATGCTTTAACTTTTTTTAAATAAATAAAAATAGTTTTCCCGTCCCAAGTTCCTTTCCAGATACCTTCGTATGGAACCAACTCGTTATTTATATCTTTGATATATGAATTGGAAGGAACTTCAGAATAAGTTCTTAAAGGATAAATTTGGGCAGTACATGAAACCGCCATGATTAAAAATAGTGTTAAGAATATATTTTTCATAATTAAAATAAAGCCTCATTTCAGAGGCTTTATCATTATTGTTTTGTCAAAGTAATTTCTTCAGGTAAAGATTCAGGAATACTGGTATTGTAATACGGACAGTCTTTTGTTACATTTCGTTACGGTAAAAATATTTCCAATCTAATTTTGTTTTAGTAGAATCTGTAAATTTAATAGAAATACTACCTGAAGTATTACACAATTCTGGTGCATTATAGACAAGAGTATATTTATCTCCATATCGCCTAAAATTTATCCCTTGAATTTTTGCATTATCATCTGTCAAATTCATATTGTCAAATATAATATTCCCATTATTATCCAGGATTTTAAACTTCGCTATTAAATAATCTCTATAATATTTAAATACATTATCATATTTGTAAGTAATTTTTTTGAAAGAAATATAGATTGTTTTATTATTCCATGTGCCTTTCCATGTTCCAATGTAATCAGGAAGCTCATTATCAATGTCTTTTTGATAAGAGTTTTCCGGAAGACCTATTTCTGTTGGTCTCAGAGAATAAATCTGTTGTGCTTTATAAGATAAAGCCACACTAAATAGTAAAAATAAAAATATATGTCTCATAATTAAAATAAAGCCTCATTTCAGAGGCTTTATCATTACTGTTTTGTCAAAGTAATTTCTTCAGGTAAAGATTCAGGAATACTGGTATTGTAATAAGGACAATCTACTGTTATAATTTCGTTACGGTAAAAATATTTCCAATCTAGTTTTGTTTTAGTAGAATCAGTAAAATTAATTCTTATATTTCCTGATGTATTACATAATTCTGGGGCACTGTATATAAGTGAGTATTTATCATCTAGTTTTCTAAAATTACTACCAAATATTTTTGCATTATCATCTGTTAAACTCATATTATCGAATAAAATATTACCATTAGAATCTAATATCTTAAACTTTCCAATCAAAACATCAGCAAAATACGCTCTATAATCTAAAAATGATTTATAATATTTAATCTTTTTAAAGTTAATATAGATTGTCTTGCTATTCCAAGTCCCTTTCCAAGTCCCTTCATAATTTTGAAGTTCATTATTAGTATCTTTTTGATAAGAATCTTTAGGAAAGTCAATACCATATGTTCTGAGTGGATATGTCTGAGCTGCAAAAGAAATTGTAGCACTGAATAATATAAATAAAAAAATATGTCTCATGATTTATTCTAATTTAGTTATTTTAAGGACAAGGAGTTGGTTTTACAGGATTTTCTTTTCCATTATACTCTATTTTAGTGGTATTACCTGTGGTTTTATCAGATTTGTAAACTTTCAGTCCATTGATGTTCACTTTTTGTTCTAAAAACTGTGTAAATAGTTTTTCTATATTAGGCTGTGTAAAAGAATTTTCTTCTATAAGCTTCGTATATTCTGTATCATACCAAGCCTGCCAGTTAGTTATTTGGTTGGGGCCAATATTATAGCTACCATCTCCAGAATATTTCAAAATGTAATTCCCTTGCGAAGTTATCACCATCGCATACGCATCCCCCTTATTGCCATTCTGTTCGGCATTTCTTACACAACTTGTTAAAAATGTAACAATATCATATGGAGAGAATATTTTCACCACACCTTCCTTGTCAAGATGGGTATGCATATAGCCAAAATACTTATTTCCATCAGGTAACTTTACATTTCCATTGGGAGTATTCGACATTTGTTCAAAAGGTGTTGTGCCATAGGCCGCTGCATGACCTGTTTCAACTTTCTTATCAAATATCTCTTTTTTGTCAAGAGCGGTAACTTTAGCTTTAAAATCAGGATTTTGGTTCTGCGCTTTCATCTTGGTACACGGATCTTCAGGAGTTTCAGGATCAGGATTATTATTTCCACCTCCCGGATAAGGATACCCGCCTCCGTCTCCTCCATCGCTACATTCACCATTAGGTCCTACAATGCCTGTGCAAGATTCCATATCCTGTTGGGTACATCTTACTATCACTTTGGTATCCCAATGCCCGGGACCATTATCATTATTAGGATTATTGGGTATCCATACCGATACATGTATACTACTGCAGCTACGGCCTTTAGCAAAAGAATTTTCAGGAAATATAGCTTTTTTAAGGGGAGCAAAAACCAAATCCTGAAAAAATGAAATATGCTCAGGAAATTGAGTATAATAAAAATGAATTTTACTTCCTTTTCTCAGAACCTGTAATACAGAAATTACTTTTTCGCCTTTTATTACAGGTACCATCAAAAAACTTTCGTCAAATGTTCCCATAGTAACAGCATAATTCCAATAAGGCGTGCCACTGCTGGTATTAATTCGGCTTTCATTTTCCAGATATACCTGCATTACATTTTTAATGTATTTCTCATCTTCTTTCCAAAGACTTTTAGAATGATATTCCTTTGAAGAAGGATCAGCGGAAGTGCTCATCTCATCATGAACACACGATTGAAGCATAAAGCTGAAGGTTGCCAAGAGCAGCAACCACGAAATTAGATTTTTCGTCATAAGCATTTGTTTTTTTATTCGTTAAATATATACTTTTTTTATAACTCTACAAAGGTGTGAAAAAATGAGTGATATAATGAAGTGAAAAATTACTGCTTTCCGTACTTTTTTTCTAAAAGAAAATTTTATGTAATTTTGATAAAAATATTGTTGCGCCATGACTTTAGGTGAAAAACTGAAAAAAGCGAGAATCCATAAAAACTTTACCCAGGAATATTTGGCGGAAGTACTGAATGTTTCTCAGAAAACGTATTCTAATTTTGAGAATGATAAAAGTAAACCCGATTTTCATCAGGTAGAAGATATAGCCAAAGTTTTGGAAGTAAGTATGCTTGATTTTTTAAGCGGAGATGGATTATCTTTCAATTACGATAATGTGCATGGCGGAAATAACGGATTTATTTATCAAAATCAATTACCTGAAAAATTAATAGAACAGTACGAACAACGGCTTAAAGACAAGGATTCTGAGATCGCTTATCTTAAGCAGCTTCTCGATAAAAAATAGGAACTTCAAAATTTTTTGAAGTTTTTTTATTTTTCATGTAATAGATTTGAAATTCTGGTTGTCTTACTTATAGAAACAAAACTTATGACCCAAGAGACTTTTAAGAGTACGGTGTTTATTCTCAAAAACGAGATGTATCGCTTTGCGAAAAGGTTTGTCATGAGCAGTGATGAAGCGGAAGATGTGGTTCAGGATCTGATGATCAAGTTTTGGCAGAAAAAAGAGGAGCTGGCACAATTTGGGAATTTAAAATCTTACGCACTGAAAGCCGTCCGGAACGAATGCCTGAACAGATTGAAGCATCACGATGTAAAGCAGGGTTTTGCCGATCTGCAGCTTCACCGCTCAGAGCTTTACAGCATGGAAGTAAATAATTTGAAGGAATATATTGTAGGTTTTATCAATGAGCTTCCGGAAAAACAAAGGATGGTTATCCATTTAAAAGATGTAGAAGAATATGACGTTTCGGAGATCGCCGAAATGATGGAAATGGAAGAAAATGCCGTAAGAGTAAATCTTATGCGGGCAAGACAAAAGGTAAAGGAACAAATCACTCAATTGATGGATTATGAACAAAGACAAATTTCAAGATAAATACGATGAAGTCTTCCAACAGTTAAAGGAAGAAAAAATGGACTGGGATTTTGAAGATTTCCTTAACAAAGCAGAAGGGAATGAGGAGAGTGAAGCTCAAGATGAAACTCCGATTATCCCGATCGATACGAAAAGTAAACCTTCTTTTCCGAAGTGGTTCTGGATGGCTGCAAGCTTAGTTTTACTGCTGAGTATAGGCTTTATTTTTAATAAAAATACAGAATCTACGGTAAATGATCAGGCTCATCTGGTGGAAAATCAGATCAGGCAGCAGAAAAAAGATTTTATTGAAGAAAATAATGAACATCAGCAGCAGGTCGCGTTGAATAAGGTGGAAGATTCTATTGCCGGCGCCAAGAAGGATTCTGTGTTTCAGGAAAGTACTTTGGCCGAAAAAGATGTTTTAGACCAGATTCTATCAAAGAGAGGTAGAATGAAGAAGGAAAAAAAGCCGAAATACGTTAATAATTCTTCTTATAAAAAGGTTTCAAAAGATTCTACAGGATATAAAGATTCTTACGTAATTGTAAACGGAAAAAGAATTGATAACGTAGAAGAAGCCATTAATGTAACTAAGTACTCATTTCAGATATTTGCAAATAACGTTAGTGATAAATTAGCTCAACCAACCGTCGTAGACGACGACTATTAATTAACCTTTTATGATGAGACACCTGATCAGGCAATCATAATCATTAATACCATAAAATTAACTCATGAAAAAAATATTCATCATATTCGCACTGGCCTTTGCACATTTCTTCAATGTGTACGGGCAGGAAGATAAATTTGACAAGCTCCTTGAAAAATATCAGGAAGCAGAGGGAGTAACCTCCATAAAAATTGCAAAGCCCATGTTTGGAATGCTCAGCAGTCTGAATATTGAAGATTCTCAGCTGGATCAGATTAAACCGCTGTTGGCAAAAATCAAAGGATTAAGAGTTTTAATTACCGAAAACTCAGGAAATACAGGAAGTAAAGACGGGAAAAAAATTCAGGCCAATTTATCAGAATTGAACAGAGATATTTCATCTTACCTTAAAACGCTCAACTATAGCGAGATTATGACCATGAACAGTTCCGGATCGAAAATTAAATTTCTTTCTTCGGAGGCAAAAGACGGTGTTCTGGATGATTTGTTGCTGAGCATAGACAGTGGAAGCGGAGAAAGTATCCTCGTGAAGCTTGACGGAAAGCTGTCCATGGATGATGTGAATAAGCTGATTAATTCCAGCGAAACCAAATTTAATCCGGCAACCAATACCAGAACAAACCTTACGTCGGAAAACAATTCTTCTTACTTAAGCGGTGAATCCAGAAATGTAGGAGATTTCTCTGCCATTCAGGTAAGCACGGGAGTTAATGTGGTTTTCAAACAGGAAAGTCCGACCAGTGTTAAGGTGATTGCCGATGCCGATAAGCTCCAATATATCATGACAAAAGTGGAAAACGGAATGCTGAAGGTGTATATTGACAATAAGGGACAAAAAAATCTGAAGTTTAAAAATATCAGCGTAAATGTTTCATCACCAAGATTAAGTGAGATCAGAACGTCTTCAGGAGGCACTTTTACGGGAGTAAATACCATCCGCGAAAATAATCTGATTCTTGATACTTCTTCAGGTTCTGTTGTAAAAGGAGATTTTGAGGTTTCAAATACAACGAATGTAGAAACAAGTTCAGGATCTAATGTAAAAGCGATGATTAAAACCAAAATGATCAATGTAAAATCGTCCAGCGGTTCGGATGCGGTCTTGGAAGGACTGGCCAACTCCGGAGTGATCGACATTAGCAGCGGAGCAGTCTGTAAAGCAGAAAATTTTGTCCTTAAAACGCTGGATGCAGAAGCCACTTCTGGCGGAGCAATATCGGTAACAGTTTCGGATAAGTTAAATGTAAAAGCTTCTTCGGGAGGTTCAATAAAATATAAAGGAAACCCTCAAATTGATTCTAAAATCAGCAAGACATCTGGGGGAAGCTTAAAACCAATCAACTAAAAACGTATGACCATGAAAATTTTAAAAAACATAATTCTTATCGTTTGCGCGATATTCCTGATGCAGTCCTGCATTGTTTCCGGAAGACCCAATATGGCTTATTTTTCAGATTCGGGGCAAGATTTCAAAGGGGCAAAATTTGTCAGCATTAATGTACCAATGTTTTTGGCAAAACCCATTATCAGAAAAGCACTGAAAGACGATGGAAAAAGCAGGGAGGTGATGAGACTTGTTAAAAAAGTATCGAAAATTAAGATTCTTACGGTCGAAAACGGTGATAAAGCGATGCTGAAAGAATTTGCCAGTTATCTGAATAATAATAATTATGAAGAGTGGGCAACGATAAAACATGAGGGAGATAACATCAACGTGAGGGTAAAGCAAAAAGGGGAAGCCATTAAAAATATGCTTCTTACCGTGAATTCGGATAAAGAATTGGTTTTTGTAGATGTCCGGGGAAGTTTTACGGCAGAGGATATCTCAGAAATGATCAATTTTGCGAAAGACAAGTAACTTTTTACCATTTATGGCATTATTAAAAACTATTAAAACCGTTCAGATCTGAACGGTTTTCTCATTTAACTTATTGATTATTAAGTTTTATTTTAACTATTAAAATCAATTTTCGTATGTCGCCAAAATGTCTTAATTTTGCAAGAAAGTAAAGATGTCTATTCATAACAAAATTGTAGAGACAGCCATCACTTTCGATGACGTGCTTCTAGTTCCTTCTTATTCAGAAGTTTTACCTAATCAGGTTTCTTTAAAATCAAGACTTACCGACAAAATTACGCTTCAGGTTCCTATCGTTTCCGCAGCAATGGATACCGTTACAGAGGCTGAATTGGCGATTGCCTTGGCAAGAGTTGGTGGTTTAGGTTTCATTCATAAAAATATGACCATCGAAGAACAGGCTGCACAGGTAAATCGTGTAAAACGTTCTGAAAACGGAATGATTTCGGATCCTGTTACCCTTTCAAAAGATCATACTTTAGGTGAAGCTAAAGGTTTAATGACTAAATATAAAATCTCAGGTTTACCGGTTGTAGATGCTGATAATGTACTGATCGGAATTATCACCAACAGAGATGTAAAATATCAGGAAAACCTGGACGTAAAAGTGGAGGAATTCATGACGAAGGATAACTTAATCACTTCGGATAAAAATACAAATCTTGAAAAGGCTAAAGAAATTCTTCTGAAAAGCAGAGTGGAAAAGCTGCCGATTGTAGATGCTGAAAATAAATTAGTTGGCTTAATCACCATTAAAGATATCGACAATCAGTTAGAATATCCAAATGCTAACAAAGATCAAAACGGTAGATTAATCGTTGGAGCTGGGGTTGGAGTTGGAGAAGATACATTAGATAGAATTGCTGCTTTGGTTGAAGCCGGAGTGGATATTATCGGTATCGATTCTGCTCACGGGCATTCTATTGGCGTTTTAAATAAAATTAAAGAAATCAGACAGGCATATCCTGATTTGGATATTGTTGGCGGAAATATCGTAACAGCTGAAGCGGCTAAAGATTTAATTGAAGCCGGAGCAAATGTTCTTAAAGTAGGTGTTGGCCCGGGTTCTATATGTACAACGAGAGTGGTTGCTGGAGTGGGAGTTCCTCAGTTATCAGCCATTTATAATGTGTATGAATATGCTCAGACTAAAAATATTGCGGTTATTGCAGATGGAGGTATTAAACTTTCAGGAGATATCGTAAAAGCCATTGCAAGTGGAGCTGGAGCGGTAATGTTGGGTTCTCTTCTTGCCGGAACAGATGAAGCACCGGGTGAAGAGATTATCTTCCAGGGAAGAAAATTCAAAACGTACCAGGGGATGGGAAGTCTTTCTGCGATGAAAAGAGGCGGAAAAGAAAGATATTTCCAGAGTGAGGCTAAAAAGTTCGTTCCGGAAGGTATTGAAGGAAGAGTACCAAGTAAAGGTAAATTGGAAGAGGTAATTTTCCAGTTGGTTGGTGGTCTCAGAGCCGGAATGGGATATTGTGGCGCAAAAGATGTTAAAGCTTTACAAACGGAAACAAAAATGGTTATGATTACAGGAAGCGGGTTGAAAGAATCTCACCCTCACGATGTGATCATCACTCAGGAAGCACCGAATTATTCTTTGTAAATAATAAATAAATATAGTAAATAAGGCTATCTCGTTTTGAGATAGCCTTGTTTGTATAAAGTGGTCATGGTTTCAGGATTTAATGCAATTTAAAAATAAGAATTTGACTTTTATTTCCCACGGATTTCCCAGATTTTCGCAGGTGATCGTGTTGATTTAATGTCTTGTATTTAATGGGGTCACTCCCAGCAGGAATCTTGTTAAAAGTATTTTAAGTTTAACCTCAAACAAACCTTCAAGGTTTTTAAAACCTTGAAGGTTTAGTAATTTATCCATTATCATCTGTGAAAATCCGTGAAATCTGTGGGAAATAAAACATTTTAATTTATGAAATTTCTCCCAAATTTTTAACTGAACCCGATTTCTTTATCCTTTTACGGTTATTTTATTTCCTCAGTTTATCTTTAAAATCTTCAATTCTGAAATCCGTCAGAAAATTTCCTTTTTCCACTTTTTCTTTTGAATATAATCTGAAGTCATTTTCCGTTTTTTCTAAAAGATAATCATAAGGTCCCACGGCGGAAATCAGCTTCACTAATACCGGAGAAATTTCCAGACAGATAAATAATCCCATGATGAAGCTTGCAGCCAAAGCAATAATGGCAGAATTTTTTCCTAATTCGTCCAATGCCTGTAATCTTGCGGCAAACCCATTGAATTTATCTTCCACCGTTTCTGTAGATTTTCTCTCTTTTTCGAGATTGGTATAAACTTTTGAAATTTCCGTATCCAGATAATCCAGCCTTGGAGCGGCCTGCTTCTGATAGTTTTCCAAATCCAGCCTTCTTCGTTCTTTGAGTTCCTGTTTGCGCTTTGCATTGGGCCCGAAGCCTTCTTTTCCGCTGGTTAATGTCGATTGTTTGCCTAAAATTTCCTTTTCGAGTTCAACGGCTGCAGAATCATAAGACTTTTGATATTGCGCCAGCTTTTCAGAAATTTGCTTCTTTTCTGTATCGAAAGGTCCGCTTTGCTGAAGAATTCTGCCGTTCATTTCTCCCTGAAGCTGTTTTTTATTTCTCTGGATAATTGTATTCAGCTGTTTATTAACCTCCTTTTCAAATATTTTAAGTTCCAAAGGTTTTGAAATAATAATTCCTAAGAACGTTGCTAAAATTAAACGTGGAATCGCCATTAAAATCTGGTTCCACCAGGTTCCGGTTTTTTTAATGGATGAAACAATATACCGATCCAGATTGAAAATCATTAATCCCCACAGTATTCCAAAGCCAATTGAAGCCCAGATATTATCGAAAACGGTAAACATAGCGTATCCCGCAGAAAGTGTTGCAAATACTGCGGTAAAAAGAACGATGCCTCCAATGCCCGCAAACTTATTCCATTCACTGGGTGTTTTCCGTAAAATATGAATATTCCCTCCGGAGCAGACCATCAGAAACTTCTGGAACCAGTTTATTTGATGAGTTGCTTGATTTATAGTTTGTTGGTTGTTTTTCATGATAGAAAATTTATACAAAATTAGCATTAAAAATCATACCAATGTAAAAGATAGTATTATGTTTTACCAAGTATATGGTGTTTTGAATGTAAGTTGTTGATATTGAGGTGTTAAATTTATTATTGAAATTATTTATATCTTTAATAATCAAATCTAAAAAAATCAGCGTATGAAAATGACTGTAACTGTTTCATTAGTATTTATTTCTTTATTAACCGTTTCATGTAACCGGAAAAAAACGATTAATGATGAGTTGAAAGAGGCTGCGACCAGCATGAATAAGCTTATGCCACAGGTTTTGAACGAAGGGATCCGCCTTGATAGTGTCTCCGCAGAAAAGGATAAAGTTTTTAAATATAATTACACCTTAACCGATGATGTGAAGGAAAATGTAACCCCGGAGGCAATTGATCTGTTTAAGAAGACCACCAAATCGGGTGCTTTGGATGTCGTAAAAACTTCGGACGACATGAAGGATTTTCGTGATAACGGAGTCACGATGAAATATGTGTATTATGATAAAAACGGTAAGCTGATGACCGATTTTACAATTACAAAATCCGAATATGGAAATAAATAAGATCTTATTTTAAACGATCAGGATTTTGCTTCAAAAAGCTATCCCAGCCAGAATATGACTTTGTATCTGCTATGGTTCCGGAATTGAAATGATGACATACGGCAACTGCCAAGCCATCTGAGGCATCCAGATATTTCGTGGGAAATTCTTTTAGGTTCAGTAAGCTTTGTAGCATTCCGGCCACTTGTTCTTTACTGGCATTTCCGTTTCCGGTGATGGCCATTTTTATCTTTTTAGGGGAATATTCGGTAATGGGAATATTTCTGTGAAGACTCGCGGCCATCGCTACGCCCTGTGCACGCCCCAATTTAAGCATACTCTGGACGTTTTTACCAAAAAAAGGCGCTTCTAACGCTACTTCATCAGGATGAAACTCGTCGATGAGGGCTAGTGTTTTATCAAAAATATATTTAAGTTTAGTTTCATGATTCGGATATTTTTTAAGTATCAGTTCATGGATAGAAACCATCTCCATCTTCCCTTTTTTCACAGAAATAAGTCCGAACCCCATAATGGTGGTTCCCGGATCTATTCCTAATATTATCTTTTCTGCAATCATTGGGGTCAAAGATAGCCTTTTCTCAGCGATTATTTTCCAGCTTTCGGTGGGTCTTGCTCATGAAATTCTTTCAACTAAGAAATTAGTTTGTTGGTTTTTGTTTAAATAGGCTTCAAACCTTGCTTTAAAATTTAAAAATAGCACCGTAACATTATATTTTAAGAGGAGCGGCAAGCGTGTCCATTTTCATTGCATGAATGGTATTTTCCATCATATCGGCGATTTTTTTCACTTCTTTATGAGGACGGAAAATTAAACCTTTTCCACTTTGCTCGTCCGCAATATTGGATAAGATAATAACTGAAGTTTTGGTTTCAGGATAATAAATATTCAGGGAGGGCGCCCCTTTGATATATCCGCTGTGGAAAAAAGATAAAGGCTTTCCGAGGTTGGTCATAATCCCATAGCCATAGCCCATTTTTCCAAAGATGGCATGGTTTCTTTCTGAGCTTTTTGATGTAAACAGCTTCAGAGTCTCCGGTTTTAAGATTTTTCCTCCATAGAGCGCATTATTCCATAGATGCAGGTCGTCGATGGTCGAAAGAAGTCCGCCCGCGGGGATGCCAATCTCTTTACCGCCCAATCTTTTGGGCATATTTTCAATTTTTTCGGCATTTTTCAGGTTGCCGATATGGGCAGCTGCGAAATCTCCGCCTTCAAAAATATCTCCTGTAGAAGAGTGTTTCATACCCGTTTTTTCAAAAAGAGCCATGATGTTTTCGTCGTAAGATTTCCCCGATACTTTTTCTATAATCTTTCCTAAAGTATTATACCCGTCATTAGAATAATAAAAACCGGAACCGCTTTTAAACATTAGTTTTCCTCCAACAGTATTTAATCCCGACGTATGATTGAGTAATTGATGAATGGTAATATTTTCATATTCTCTGATCTTAAAATCATCCAGATAGCTGGAAACTTTATCTTCAAGATGGAGTTTTCCCTGTTCCATCTGAAGCAAAACCAAAACGGCAGTAAACTGTTTGCTTATCGATGCGATGGCGAAAACCGAATGATCATCAATTTTTGTTTTTGTTTTAAAATCAAGAAAACCGTTCTCCTTTCGGTACATTTCTGCAGAATCTTTAAAAACAGCAATACTTCCGTTAAACTGATACTGCTTAACAACAGAATCGAGCTGCTGTTTCAGCATATTTTTTTCGAAAACCGTAAGGGTACTGTCGATTATCGCCTGTTGATCAACTTTAACAATAGGCTGGAGCTGAACTTCATTTTTGCATGAAATAAAATTAATGAGAATGATAGCAAAAGAGAATAAATAGAATATTTTTCTGGTCATTTGTTATTTTTATCATCTTTCTGCAATATGTATGCCTGTTTTGATAGAAAACTGAAATGAGCTTCAGGTTGATATTATTTTGAGATCAAATCGCAAAACCAGAAAACATATTCTCCCTCGTCATCACTGTCTCCGGATTTTGGTTTCGGATAGGTTTTTTTTACAATCTCACCGCGTTCAAAATCAATCGGGTTTTTAAAAACAGGGCCGTCAAAAGTAAAGGTATGGAACTCGCCATTTTCTCCGCAAGGATCAACATTTTCAGGTAACTCTTTAATAAAATCTTTATCAATAATTCTTCCGGCAAAGCTTTTATCCAGATAAGATTCGTTTACACAGGTTACAATGGTTTTAAAGCCTAAATCTAAAAACTCATGAATAAGCCCGGTTGTATTCTCTTTCCAAAGTGGAAAAACAGCTTTTATTCCTATTTCCGTTAACTGATCTTCGCGATATTTTCTTAAATCTTCCAGAAAAATATCTCCGAAAATGGAATGCGTAATGCCTTGAGATTCTAATTCAGTCATGGTCTTACTCATGATTTCGCGATACTCTTCCATCGAAGGTTCTTTCGGAATTTCCATCTTAATTAAAGGAAATCCTAAACTTTCAGCCTGTTTTTCTAATAATGAAACATGAACGCCATGCATTGAAATTCTCTGAAATTCTGCATTAATGCTTGTCAGCAAAGCGGTAATTTCGAATTTATTCTCTCTTAACGTCTTATATAAGGCAAGTGCAGAATCTTTTCCGCTGCTCCAGTTGAAGATGGCTTTGGGTTTCATATTTACAATAAAATTCTGACAACAAATGAGTTGGATAAATTAATCTTTTGTGGCTTCTTTAAGAGGAATAAACCCACCGTTTATATAATCGAGTTTTAATTCGAAAGGAACGGCTGAAGGTCCAGAAGCAAGTAATCCGCCAACAATACCAAAAAATGCGGATGCAAGGATAACATCTCCAGTTTTGGCTGTCGATTTTATTTTTCCGCTGAAATAAAAATCTCCATCTCTTTTCTCTGCTTTTGCAAAGGCATCTTCTATGGACAAATAGATGTATGGAACTCCTTGGTAAACAATAGCAAAAGTATTATTCTTCTTGATTTCTTTCTCTTTGCCTTCTATTGTTTCATAGATTTTGATGATTTTGGAACTTTTTCCATAAAATTTCACATTAGAAATGGTTTTTTCAGAAGGTTCCTGATTTTTAAATGAATTATAATTGGTGTATACTCCATCCTTTAAATCAGTTGAATGGTATAAGCTTAATTTTTGTTTTTCAATATCATCAAAGTTTTTGATGTCTTCAAAAGTGTATTGATCTGCCGGCGTTGCCTTTTTACTTATATTTTTACTGATAAAATTACTTACCATTTCACTTCCTTTTTTCATAGTTGCCTTGGTGACATCCATAGAGGAATGATCGACTACCGAATCAATTTGGTCGAGGTAAGAATAAGTTCCATTGTCATTTTTAGCAAACAAATAGGCTTGAAAATAACAGTAGCCATGTTCAGAAAAGGCACCTGTAAGCTCAGCAAAATATAATTGTTTAAGATACATTACAATAGTTCCTTCTTCTGTATTCGCACCGTTAATATGATCCAACAAATTCTGAAGCTGAATGGAAAGACTTGTTGTCGGAACAACCTTTGCCTTTGTATTGAAAGCGCCTTTTTGAACAATTCCTAATGAAGTGGAATCTACTCGGGCATCAACAAGTTTAATTGTTTTATAATAGCTTTTTTCAAGTTTTGTATCAGGAAGGCTGATGGAGAAATCCTCCGTTCGCTTTTGAGAATAAAATCCAGAGCATACAAAGATGCATAACAGCAGTAAAATGGATTTTGAAATGTTTTTCATGTTTAGTATTTTAAAAAGACAAAAATAAACTTTTGCCAACATCTAATGAAAAAACCTCAAAGAAAATTCTTTGAGGTTTTAAAGTTAAACCTTCAAGGTTTTAAAAACCTTGAAGGTTTGAGTTGAGCTTACATATTTCTTCTGTATTTACCGCCTACTTCAAACAAAGCATTGGTAATTTGCCCAAGAGAACAATATTTTACGGCATCCATCATCACGCCAAATAAGTTTTGCTGATTGATGGCTGCGTGTTGTAAAGTTTTCAAAGCTTCTTCAGATTTATCGTGATTAGAATTCTGGAAATTGTGAAGCATTTCAATCTGAACCTGTTTTTCTTCTTCAGTGGAGCGGATGACTTCTCCAGGGCGAACCGTTGGCGAACCGTCTTTTCCTAAGAACGTATTGACACCGATGATTGGATATTCTCCGGTGTGCTTCAGCCATTCGTAATGCATCGACTCTTCCTGAATTTTTGAACGTTGGTACATTGTTTCCATCGCACCCAGAACGCCCCCTCTTTCTGTGATTCTGTCGAATTCTGCATAAACAGCTTCTTCCACTAGATCTGTCAGTTCTTCAATTATAAATGAGCCCTGAAGCGGATTTTCATTTTTCGCCAGTCCTAATTCTTTATTGATAATCAGCTGAATCGCCATTGCTCTTCTCACCGATTGCTCAGTCGGAGTCGTAATCGCTTCATCGTAAGCATTGGTGTGTAAGGAATTACAGTTGTCATAAATGGCATAAAGTGCCTGTAAAGTCGTTCTGATATCGTTAAAATCGATCTCCTGAGCGTGTAGCGAACGTCCCGAAGTCTGAATGTGATATTTCAGCATCTGACTTCTTTCGTCGGCTCCGTATTTCAGTTTCATTGCTTTTGCCCAGATTCTTCTTGCGACACGTCCGATTACTGAATATTCAGGATCGATACCATTGGAGAAGAAAAAGGATAAGTTGGGGGCAAAATCGTTGATGTCCATTCCTCTTGACAAATAATATTCCACATAAGTGAAACCGTTTGCCAGGGTAAATGCCAGCTGGGAAACCGGATTGGCACCTGCTTCCGCAATGTGATACCCGGAAATCGAAACCGAATAGAAGTTTCTCACTTTTTCGGTGATAAAATATTCCTGAACATCACCCATTAATCTTAAAGCAAATTCCGTAGAGAAAATACATGTATTCTGAGCCTGATCTTCTTTTAAGATATCAGCCTGAACCGTTCCACGAACGGTGGCGATGGTTTTGGCTTTAATTTCAGCATAAGCATCCGCCGGAATCACTTCATCTCCCGTAATTCCTAATAATTTTAAGCCTAACCCGTTATTGGAAGGCGGTAATTCTCCGTTATATTTCGGTCTTTCTAAACCTTTATCATCGAATTTTGCTTTTAAAACTTCTTCAACCTTTGCATCAAGATTATTTTCAGCAATATATTTTTCAACATTCTGGTCGATGGCGGCATTCATAAAGAAAGCCAACAACATGGGGGCGGGCCCGTTAATCGTCATCGAAACAGAAGTTAATGCATTCACTAAATCGAAACCAGAATATAGTTTTTTTGCATCATCCAGAGTGGCAATCGACACTCCTGCATTTCCTATTTTACCATAAATATCAGGCGGAAGAGCGGGATCCTGTCCGTACAATGTTACCGAGTCGAAGGCTGTAGACAAACGTTTTGCAGGCATTTCTGCAGAAACGTAATGGAATCTTCTGTTGGTTCTTTCCGGACCACCTTCTCCGGCGAACATTCTCGTTGGGTCTTCACCGGTTCTTTTGAAAGGATAAATTCCGGCTGTATAAGGAAATCCTCCAGGAAGATTTTCCTGTCCTTTCCATTTAATCAAATCGCCCCAATCGGTATATTTTGGCAACGCAATTTTTGGAATTCTTAAATGAGATAAAGATTCTGTTGAGGTTTCCACTCTAATTTCTTTTCCTCTTACAAAATAAGAGTAAAACTCTTCGTGAAATGCTTTTTTGGTATCATCCCAGGTGTTCAGGAAGTCGATATTTTCCTGTTGAAGTTCTTTTTCCGATTTTTGATATTCAGCATCTAAAGTTTCGTTGGAAATAATTTTTTTAACGCCATCAATATGATACATTGTTCTTGCTAATTCAGCCTGTTTTTCAACACTAGCATCATAAATTCTGTTGTTTTCGACGATTTCAGATAAATAGCGAACTCTTTTTGGAGGAATAATCGTTACTTCTTCCGTAATTTCATGCTCTTCGAAGCCTTTTAAATTTAAATCTGAAAATTTATCGTTCACTTTAGACACTAATCTATTGTATAACTCGGTTGTTCCGTGGTCATTGAACTGAGATGCTTTTGTTGCATAAACCGGCATTTCATCCAGTTGCTGTTCCCATAATAAATGATTTCTCTGGAATTGTTTTCTAACCGCTTGAAGGGCATCCAAAGCGCCTCTTTTATCAGATTTATTTAAAGCTACTAAATCTGCATAATCCAACATATCAATTTTTTCCAACTGTGTAGAAGCTCCGTATTCAGGAGTCATAACATACATTGAAACATCGGCAAAGTCGGAAACTTCCGAACCTGATTGTCCGATACCGGAAGTTTCAAGAATGATAACATCCGGATGAGCCAATTTTAATACATTCAAAGCAGAATGAATGAACGGAGAAACCGAAACATTGTTTTCTCTGGTCGCCATTGAGCGCATATACACCCGAGGATCATTAATGGCGTTCATACGAATTCTGTCGCCCAAAAGCGCACCTCCCGTTTTCTTTTTTGAAGGGTCGATAGAGATGATTGCCATTTTTTTATCAGGATTTGAACGGATAAAACGTCTTACCAGTTCGTCTGTCAAAGAAGATTTTCCTGCTCCACCGGTTCCTGTGATCCCGATGATCGGAATATTTAAATCTTTTGCTTTTTCGTCGATCGCAGCTACCAGTTCAGGTTTTTCATCCGAAAAATTTTCAACGGCGGAAATAATTTTGGCAATGCTTGTAGAGTTTTCAAAACGAATAGAATCTAAATCGCTTGCCTCGACCTCTTTTCCTGTTGCGAAATCTGATCTTTTTACCAAATCGTCGATCATTCCCTGAAGCCCAAGTTCACGGCCGTCGTCAGGAGAATAAATTCTGTCGATTCCGTAAGACATGATATCTTCGATTTCTTCAGGCAGAATAACACCACCACCGCCGCCAAAAATCTTGATTTGCGGCGAATTTTTCTCTCTTAAAAGATCGTAGATGTATTTAAAATATTCGTTGTGGCCTCCCTGATAAGAGGTGAGGGCAATTGCATTGGCATCTTCCTGAATCGCGGTGTTTACCACTTCTTCTGCCGATTTATCGTGGCCAAGGTGGATTACTTCACATCCGGTTCCCTGGATCACACGACGCATGATATTGATCGCAGCATCATGACCGTCGAATAGGGATGCGGCCGTCACGATTCTGACTTTATTTTTTGGAGTATATTTTTGGGTTTCCATAAATAGTATGAGAATTTCTGAATTCTTCAAATATAATAATAAAATAAAAACCACTGTTTGAATTTAATATATTGAATTGTAATTGTTTAAATAAGATGTTTAAATAACGTCTGCCCAAAATAACAAACATTCGTTTAGGAGATGATTATGGCTGAGGTTTGGGATAGATGTGATGAGGTAGGGGAGCTTGGGGCTGGAAGATGGAGGTTGTGTGCGGTAATAAAAATCAAAATCGTTCCTTTTTATTTCAATTTTTGTCATCAATAACTTGGTGAACTTCCCACCAAATCTATGTGATGAGGTAGGGGAGCTGGGGGCTGGAAGATGGAGGTTGTGTGAGGTAATAAAAATCAAAATCGTTCCTTTTTATTTCAAATTTTGTCATTAAAGAACTTGGTGAACTTCCCTCCAATCTATGTGATGAGGTTGGAGGCTTGGGGCTGAAAGATGGAGGTTGTGTGCGGTAATAAAAATCAAAATTGTTCCTTTTTATTTCAAATTTTGTCATCAGAGAACTTGGTGAACTTCCTGCCAAATCTATGTGATGAGGTTGGAGGCTTGGGGCTGGAAGATGGAGGTTGTGTGAGGTAATAAAAATCAAAATCGTTCCTTTTTATTTCAAATTTTGTCATTAAAGAACTTGGTGAACTTCCCTCCAATCTATGTGATGAGGTTGGAGGCTTGGGGCTGGAAGATGGAGGTTGTGTGAGGTAATAAAAATCAAAATCGTTCCTTTTTATTTCAAATTTTGTCATCAAAGAACTTGGTGAACTTCCAGCTTCACTCTTCCGGCTTCCCGCCAAAATCTATGTGATGAGGTAGGGGAGATGGGGGCTGGAAGATGGAGGTTGTGTCCGGCAATAAAAATCAAAATCATTCATTTTTATTTCCAAGTTTTGTCATCAAATAACTTGGTGAACTTCCCTCCAAATCTATGTGATGAGGTTGGAGGCTTGGGGCTGGAAGATGGAGGTTGTGTGCGGTAATAAAAATCAAAATCATTCCTTTTTATTTCAAATTTTGCCATCAAAGAACCTGGTGAACTTCCATCCTCACTCTTCCCGCTTCCCGCCAAATCTACCCCGAACTCAGGTTAAATTAATCACATTTTTAGATTCTCCAATTAAAATCTTTACTTTTGCAGCATATTATAATAAGGTATGAAAAAGGCATTGCTGTATTTTGCGTTGGGAACGGTTTTAAGTTTTTTAATCAACTATTTCTTTTACAGTTCAGAAAATATAGGACTTGATATATATTATGCCCTGGCCTTCGGTATCGCTTGGGGAGTGGCCTATTATCTGGATACACCCAATTTTACCTTACCGCAAAAATTAGGTTTGTCATTTGCCATCATGGCAATTTTGGTGGCTGTGGGTACTTTATTATTTAATCTGCAATTGGCAATTCCTTCTATTCTGAAATTTTCTACGGTTTTTGTAGCGTATTATTTATTGGCGAGCTTTAGAGGCAATAAGTCGCTTCGCAGTTAATGCATAGTAATTAAACTGACATACAGTAATATTAAAAACATAATGATAAGCCCGATTAAATTAACCATAAACAAAAGAATTCCTTTCAGGAGGCTCATACTTCTGGAGCTTTCATAAACTCTGCTGTGTGCAGCGAAAAAATAAATGGTTATATAAATAATGGCAGCCACATACAAAATCAGAAATATGAGATTGATTAAAAATAGATCAGGAAGATAGCCCCCGATATATTTAATTAAATTAAAAACCGAAATCGCCAGTAGCAAAAATGAAAAGTAATGCAGCGTAAAGATCCCGTGATCAAAATACCACCATTTCTTTTTATTATGAAAGACCCATAAAAAGAAGGCAAACACCGGAAGATAAACAAACAGTGCTTTGGGAATGGTATGAACGATAGTTTCGGCATATTTCTGCCAGATTTGCTTTTTGGAAAGTCCTTTTTCTTTTAATTCAAACATTTTTTTTGCCAAGGGTCTCAGCAAAACATATAAGCTTGTTTCGTCTTTTTCTAAAAGTACATCATACTCCTTCAGATTGTGAGCATTCATAAAAGGCGCATTTTCGTTTTTAAATGAATTATCAATCAGAATATCCTCGTTATCCATTGTACTGGCGGAATCCAATGCTTTTTTAGAGGCTTCCGCTGCTGGTTTGGAGAGAATATCTGCTTTTTGTAATTCGTCAAAAACTTTTTTGGTTTTTTCTGCTGAATTCTTAGATTGCTCTATTCGTACTGTATTTTCTTCTTTTTCCTCGGCTTCATGATATTTGGGAAGAAGGCCGGGAAGTAAAAAGGTGATAAAACTGATGAAAATATAAAGCTTGACTGGTGCGACATACATCTGTCTTTTGCCTGAAAGATATTCCTGGGTTAATTTTCCCGGTCGAAATAATAAATATTTGATTGTTTTCCAGAACTGTCCGTCGTAGTGAGTAAAATCTTCAATAAAATGAGTGAAGAGGTAATGAAATGGTTGCCTGGTTTCTGTATTTTCCTGTCCGCAGTGCGGGCAAAATCTTTCTTCAACGAAATGACCGCAGTCGAGACAATTTTTTTCAGCCCTTAGTTTTCCGTGGCTCATATTTTTAAGATTTATGGCAAATATAATTAATTACAGAAACAAAATATAATGGATAGGTTAAATATGTTTTAATTTTGAAATTATTTAATGAAATGTTTAAATATATTTTAAATTATATTCAGAAAAGATAGAAAAACGGAAAAAATGACTTTCGGAGAATCAAGGTTTATGAAAAAATAAATGCTCCGGTGAAATTTCATACAAACCCTTACATCCGCTCTACTTCTCAGGATTAAATAAAATAAGTTTTTGCAATCCAAAAATTATGTGTACCTTTGCACACCCTTTTAGGGGCAAATTATGTTTAATCTTTAACTAAAACGTGTGAATACATTAAGTTACAAAACTGTTTCAGCGAACAAAGCTACTGCTAATAAAGAATGGGTTGTGGTAGACGCTGAAGGACAACCGTTAGGAAGACTAGCTTCTACGGTTGCAAAGATTTTGAGAGGTAAGCACAAAACGAACTACACACCTCACGTAGATTGTGGTGATAACGTAATCGTTTTGAATGCTGGGAAAGTAACTCTTTCTGGAAACAAGTGGAACGACAAGACTTATATCTGGCATACAGGTTACCCTGGAGGACAGAAGTCTATGACTGCGGCTGAACTTCAAAAGAAAGATTCTTTAAAAGTATTGGAAAAATCTGTAAAAGGGATGTTACCTAAAAACAGATTAGGATCTGCTTTATTGAAGAACCTTTATCTATATGAAGGAACTGAGCACAAACATGAAGCTCAACAGCCTAAAACAATTAATGTTAACGAATTTAAATAATTAATTATGTCTATAGTTCACAAAATCGGAAGAAGAAAAACTTCTGTAGCTAGAGTTTATGTAAAGCCAGGAACTGGTAACATTACAGTAAACGGTAAAGAGGCTGCAACTTATTTCTCTACAGACGTGATGGTTTACAAGTTGAACCAACCGTTTATCCTTTCTGAAACTGTTGGTCAGTATGACGTTACCGTAAATGTTTTCGGTGGTGGTAATACAGGTCAGGCAGAAGCTATCAGATTAGGTATTTCTAGAGCACTTTGCGAAATTAATGCTGAATTTAGATTAGCATTGAAGCCTGCAGGTTTACTTACAAGAGATGCAAGAATGGTGGAAAGAAAGAAGCCAGGTCAGAAAAAAGCAAGAAAGAGATTCCAATTCTCAAAACGTTAATTTTTTTCAGACATCAGATTGGAGATGTCAGATTTCAGACCTTTTTTTGTCTGGTATCTTATATCTGAGATCTATTAATCTAAATTTAAAATTGCCCGTTACGTTTAGCATCCAAACGCTTCTCCCATCTAAAGAAGTTGTTGATTGTTTAAAAGACGGAAAGTAAACTAACAAAAACAGAAAACATGGCAAAAGCAAATGTAAAAGACCTTCTAGAGGCTGGTGTACACTTCGGTCACATGACTAGAAAGTGGAACCCAAATATGGCTCCATACATTTTTATGGAGAAAAATGGTATTCACATCGTAGACTTACATAAAACAGCAGTTAAATTGGATGAAGCTTGTGGAGCTTTGGAAAAATTAACTTCTGCAGGTAAAAAAGTTCTTTTCGTAGCTACTAAAAAGCAAGCGAAAGAGGTAGTTGCTAAGCATGCTGCTGAACTTAATATGCCTTATATTACAGAGAGATGGCCAGGAGGTATGTTAACAAACTTTGTTACAATCAGAAAGGCGGTAAAGAAAATGAACCATATCGACAAAATGAAAAAAGACGGTACGTTCGAAACTTTATCTAAAAAAGAAAGATTACAGGTAGACAGACAAAGAGCTAACTTAGAGAAAAACTTAGGTTCTATCTCAGACATGGTTCGTCTTCCTTCTGCAATCTTCGTTGTAGATATCATGAGAGAACACATCGCTGTAACTGAAGCTAAGAAATTAGGTATTCCAGTTTTCGGTATTGTTGATACAAACTCTGACCCTAGAAAAGTAGACTTCGTTATCCCAGGAAACGATGATGCTTCTAAATCTATCGATATGATCCTGAGCATTATTTCAGAATCTATCAAAGACGGTCAGACTCAAAGAAAAGCTGATAAAGAAAAATCTAAAGAAGAAGGAGAAGTAGTATCTGCTGATAAAGATGCTGATTTCGATGCTGAATAATTAAAGAGATTTCTTTACTATAGAAAAACCGCTGAATCAATGATTCAGCGGTTTTTTGTTGGAAAAAAGGGGCTTAGCATCAGAATTTGGATCAAGTGCAAAATTTGGGATTTGGTAAAAAGTTGAGATCATTTTAAATTTAAAAATAAGAGTTTGATTTTTATTTCCCACAGATTTTTAAATACAGAAGATGAGCGCTGACCTTACGCCCGATGATAAAATTTAAATAAAATGGAGTCTTAAGTCTAAATTGACAATAAGTTTCGGCTAAAGCCTCAGATACTTCATCTTTGTAAGACTGGCTGAAGCCAGTCCCTATTGATTTACAGAAATGTTATTAACCGAATTAAGGTTAAAAGCAAATATTTATTTTTCAAACCCTAAATTTTTAGAAATCAAAAAACGCAAATAAATGCTTCGCGACGCATAAAACACCGCTTCATCAAATCAACTTGTTGATTCTTCTTTGCTCCTTTATATACGAACTCCAAAAAATAAACCTTTGCGTTAAAAAAGAGTCACTTCATCAAAAAACTGAGTTCGATTAAAATCAACGATCTAAAATATTGATTTAATCTTTATTATTCGATGGAATTTGAGAATTCAGCAAAATTTATTACTATTTGTAAATTCGTGGCTATAAGAAATAATAAACCTTCAAGGTTTAAAACTCCAACCATCATCATCTGGAAAAATCCGTGGAATCTGTGGGAAATAATCTATTTTAAATCTTGAAATTTCTCCCCAACTTTTATTAGTTTGAAAGCGTAATATTATACGAATTGGTAACAAATTTTGTTTTGTTATAAACGGCAGTACAAACCGTTGTGGATAGGGTGTAATTTTGATTTTTTATCACCATTGCCGAGCCTATTTTATGGGCTCCAATCGGGATTTTCTTAAAATAGTTAGCCCCACTGATCGTTAATACCATATTGCAATCGGATTTATTTTCCACCGTAACAGATGTTTTTTGGCTGTCTTCGGAACCATTCAGTAAATCCGTCAGCACTTCTGCAGTTTCCGGTTTATAGGTTTTTATTAAATTCTGATATTCCCTCTCTGTCTGTGTTTCTGAGGTACGATTACTTCCTGTATTCCGGGACGAGGTGCCGGAAGTAGCAGGCGGATACGAAGTCCTGTGATAGGTTGGACTACAACTATCAGCTATAAATATGACACAGATACAGGAAAAAGGAAATAATAGCGTTTTCATATTATTTTTTTACGCTGTAAATGTAAGATTTTTACTTTCTTTGGGGCTATTTTTTTTAAGTCGGACTTCCCAAAGTGATCGAAACTCCTTTCTCTACTTCCTTTTTTGAATGGTAGGGCAGGCCACATATATCACTGTTGAGGATATATTCCCCTTTTTGCAGTATGACGAAGTTTTCACCATGTGCAGGAACGGCAAGGTTATACGATGTTTGACCTTTTATTCGCATGATAATATCGCAGTCCGAATTATTTTTACAAAGTAAAATGGCCTCTTTGCTTCCGATATCTACATTGAAGAGATAGTTCAGAAGTTTTACCGTTTTTTCTTTATCATGTGGAAAAGCTTTCATTATCTTTTGAAACTCTTCTTTTTCGGCGTCATTTAAGGAAATTTTTCCTGATTTTTGCTCGACAGGTCGTGCAGCCATTGGTTTCGCATGCCTTGCTCCCAGTGTCCACGACTGGTTTCTCAGCATTACGAGCCTGGGTTTAAGCACACTTCTTCTGGGGTCTTCAGGATGAGCCATTTTTAGAAATTCTTCTATTTCGGGAATGCTGCTGCTCTTTAATATGTGTTTAAATTTTTTCTGGGCATTGCATTGGGAACCCGCAGTCATTAAAAATAACGACATCATAATCATCTTTTTTCTCATTAGATATCATTTAAAAACATTTGTACTGCCGAAACAGACATGATGCATTTATAAGCAGACTATGATTTTCACAGTCTCTTTTTTAATATTTAATTAGAAAAACAGAAGTTTTTACGGTATAAGGGTGTGTTTTTTCATCATTTGTTGTTTTTGCTTTTAGTTAATTCTGAACTTTATATACGTAATGGTTTTCCCTTTTGCCGAAAACAATTCTTCATAATAAGTTCTGATATCTCTGAGGTGTGGCGTATCCGGAGCGTATTCCGGAGCACCGTAAATATCGTGGTGAGCGGTAATAATCTCATAGCCGGCACCCTGTAAAAACCCTAAAGTATATCCATGAAGGAATTCTGAATCGGTTTTTAAATGAATAACGCCGCCTGGTTTAAGAAATTTCTTATACCGGTCGAGAAAGTCAGGATGTGTTAATCTGTGTTTTGTACGTCTGTACTTGATTTGAGGATCCGGAAAGGTAATCCAGATTTCATCCACCTCATTTTCAGCAAAGAAATAGTCTACCAGCTCAATTTGCGACCTTAGAAAAGCCACATTGGTCATTCCGTTATCTATTGCTTCTTTAGCTCCAAACCAAAATCTTGCTCCTTTGATATCTATTCCTATAAAATTTTTCTCAGGGAAAGTTTTTGCAAGCCCTACGGAATATTCTCCTTTTCCGCAACCTAATTCAAGAACAATAGGATTCTCATTTTTAAAGAAGTCTTTTCTCCAGTTTCCTTTCAGTTCAAAACCTTTTAAGGCTTCATCTCTAGTCGGTTGAATTACGTTTGGTAATGTTTTGTTTTCAGCAAATCTTGCTAATTTATTCTTGCCCATGATTAAAAAATAAAAATCCTGCAAAAATAACAAAAAATAGAGGATATTATGCTGTTTTTAAGGTTAAAAAAAGACCCGCGAATTTTATTCTTCAAATGGCAACTCCTACATTGTGATGTTTATCTCTCGCAGATTTAGCAGATGACGCAGATTTATTTTGTTAATTGGTAAAACTAAACATTATTCGCCATCAATTGTGTATTCGTGGCCAAATCAAAACCAAAAATCAACAGCCTCATCCGTGAAAATCTGTGAAATCCGTGGGAAATATTTTCACCTCAACATTTCATTTCACTATTCAGATGGAAGCGCTTTGACATGTTAATTTTATTTATCTCCCGCAGATTTAGCAGATGACGCAGATTTATTTTGTTATTGATAAAAAAATATTATTCGCCACCGTTAGTGTATTCGTGGCGAAATAACCAAAAAAGATTATTCGCCATTATTCGTTTATTCGTGGCTATAAACATTAAAAATCCGCAGAAAATAACAATTTAGAGTGCTCCGCCTTAGAAAGAACTGAAAGAGATGTTATTTTGCCGAACTTCCCAAAGCCACGATTAATGGCTTTTGAATAGTTTTTTGAGAAGCATACTGCGCCCCGCAGACGATGCTGGTGAAAAGATAATCACCTTTTGGTACTACAATGGCATTATCGCCATGTGCCGGAATCGGGAGTCTGTATTTTGTCGTTCCCACACCTTCTATTCTCATGATGATATTACAGTCGGATTTATTTTCAATCATCACAATGCATTCTTTTGCATTAGGATCATTGTCGAATAAGGAATTTAATATTTTTACGGTTTTATTTTTATGTTCCACAGGATTTTCTCCCATCAGCAAATTAAACTCTGAGGCTTCGGAATCTGCAATGGCAGCTGTTTTCTTGATGACTGAAGGAGTGGCAGCATATACATTTTGGTCGGCACTCGGTGTAAAAACAACTGCCGATTGTCCTACCTGCAATTCTTTCTGATATTTGGCTATTTGTTTCTGTTTGATAATGGCATTCATTTCATCAAAAGAAATCTTTGTAGAAGGTCTTCTTTTCAGCATCGCAAGCCAATCCTGCATCTGGCGTACTTTAGAATCGCCGGGAGGTGCATTTTTTATATAATCCTTCATCATATCCATCACTCGCGGTTTCAGGACCGAGCGTCGGGGATCATCGGGATGGGCATCTCTCAAAAAAGCATTAATTTCATAAATATTTTTACTTTTAAGAATATTGCTGTAGTCCTTCCCTCTGGTCTGTGCCGAAAGATTTATACATAGAGCGGTACTAAACAGTAAAAGTAATTTTTTCATTCACACTAATATTAAGTTGATACTCAGGCTTCTTAATTCATTGGTTAATTAGTGTTTAACTGGCTGTCTGTTCATCTATTTCCGACTGATTTACTGAGTTTTATCTTCCGGTTTTTTGATATAGAAGACCATATCTTCAACCCTAAAAATAAAAAAATCCATCTCAAAATAGTATTAATACTCAATAAATTTAAACATTATAGAGTAAACGTAAAAATAATAGTTTTATTTTTAACACTATTCCGTGAGATAAATGTAAGGATAATTTTAAGACATAAAAAATGTGCATCCTAAAATTTTAAGATGCACATCTTCATAAAAAGAGTAGATATACTATTTTATAACATCCTGAAGATGAGAATTTCTCAATCTTCTCTGGTAAATAGGTAAGTATTTTTCGATAGGAATTTTTACGGCCTCGAAGTTACCGCTCATGATATAAGGTTCTATATTTTCTGAAGTATAAACAAACTGGAGAAAATTATCAATTAAGTTTTCAGGAATTTTAAACTTCGTAAAATAGTCTTTGCCCATATAATTTTTAATCTGCGTAACAGAGCTGTTCATTTTTTCATACGCTATATACCGCTGTTTTTTCTTTCTCTCTCCTGAAAGAATATCATAAATACTTTCCAGACTGAAGGTAAGACCACCATCTCGAAGTCCCGCCACAGGCAATTCCGGTGGATTTCCGTCTCCTTTTGGCTCTGGTAATCCGATTACTTTTTTAATGGCTAATGCTTTGTCTTCCTTACGCAATGCATTGACATCATATCTTAAATTTCCGGTAGGTTTAAATCTGCTGATGATGACTTCCTGAATATCATGGTAGGCAATTTTAAGCTCGATAAAATTGCGGTTTCCAAGGATTTGAGGGGTCATTTTAACATCTTTTCTTTCGGTAACGATGGATGTGAAACGAATAACATCTCCTGGATTAGCCTGAATATTAAAATCCCCGTTGTAATCTGTAAGAACGGTTCTCTGGGTATTAAGATTGGTAACATATACCTGGTTAAGGTACAAAACGGAATTATCTCTTAAGAATACTTCTCCGGAGTACAATTGTGCATTTACTTTTACTAGAAAAGTCAATAGCAGTAGAGTAATAAGTTTATTCATATATAGTGAGGCAAAATTACATAGAAATCCATCAATTTTAACCTGATTAGTCAACGAAAAGTGGTTAAAGTTATATTAAACTTTTATTTTGATTTGTTAATGAATGTTATCAACTTTTTTAATCATTACCTGTGTTCGATGCTGAATTCGGTTAATAAAATAAGCTCAGAAGTCTCCATCTGTGCTTTTTAAAAATCAATCAAATAGTATGCAATTTTTAAAAAATACCGCGCATAAGGAAACAAAGAATCTCAACAAATCAGGATAGATCGATTCGTAAAATGTTAACACACCTGTAAATCAGGTTGCTTGCTTATCTTATCTGTTCTTTACAAGAAGCCAACTGGTATATTTTACCTTTGTTGCGGATCCGAATTCACTGAAACTTATAAAATACCAATACGTTGCAGTATTCACCGGTCTGTCTTTGATGTTTCCGTCCCATTTGAAATTATTGGCAGGGGTTCCCCGGAAAATTTCGGCTCCATAGCGGTCGAAAATTCTGAATTCAAGATTTTCTTTGGTCATTAATCCTGAATAATCAATCCCGTCATTATAGCCGTCTAGGTTTGGAGTGATGGCGTTTATTAAATTAATGATGGTAAAATCTCTTTTCACCTCTTCACAATTCTGAGAATCTCTCACAAAAACGGTATGTCCTCCTCTTGGAACATTGTTGAAGACATTCGAGCTCTGCCAGCTTACGCCATCCAGAGAATACTCATAAGGTGGTGTTCCGCCGCTTACCCCAACCGTAACTGTGCTTCCGTTGATGTCGATCAAATTAATAACAGGAAGTGGAGATTCTGTAATCGTTACATGTTGTCGGTACACACAACCGTTAAAAGTAAGGTCTACCCAATAGCTTCCCACACCCACATTATCAATGGCAGGAGTTGTGGCTCCGGTACTCCAGAGATAGGCTTCAAAGCCGGGGCCTGCATTGAGTGATGTTTTGGTTTTAGGACAGATAATTTTATCAGTAAGAATATCGGATTTTTTGGATGTTTTGATCTGAATGGTTACAGAAGCGACTTCCGGACAGGAATTGGGCTTCTCGAACCTGATATAAACCGTTTGATTTCCAGAAATAGCAACAGGATTATTGATAGGTGATACGTTGTTCTGAGCATTGGCTAATGTCGCAAAAAAACTATACGTTATGGAAGGATCTGTTGTAAACTGACTGATAAAAGGAGTAATATCCACCAGTTTATTACCATCCAGATCATCATCACAAACGGTTTCTGTAACGTGAGTTCTGAGTAAGGATAATCTTGCGCCAATGCTGAAGTTCAGAGACTGGATCACCGGGGGGCAGCCATCCGGAGAATCCACACGGATATAAATTGTCGTGGTAGCCGTATAAGTCCAGTTATTCGGAAGGGTATTGGTATTTCCCAAATTGGCATCTGCTACATTAGCATAATATCGGATGTTGGTGAAAAAACCGGGATTATTAAGAATAATAGGCGTGATGTTGGAAAGAACAACCGTAACCGACCCATCCAAGTTATCATCACAGAATACCCCGTTGTAATTAGGAACCACAACTGCCAGAGTAAATAATTTTAGGGTAATCTGAGCAATTGTTTTACAGCCGATATTATTTTTTACGACAGCATACACAATAGTTCCGTCAGGAGCGCTGTAGGTAGCCGGAGTAGTAATTAATGCCGCCGGATTTTCATTCTGAGCATCCGTAAGTGTAGGATAATAGGTAATTGTTGTTCCCGTTGTAGTGGAAACATTGGCTGTTGTTAAATTGAAGGTTCCCTGACCGTTGACGTTACAAACGGTTAAAATGTCATTTTGGGTGATGAGAGCCTGTATATTAATCGTAACTGTTACGGTCTCACAATCGGTAAATTCGGGATCGTTACCACAAAAAGTATAGGTAAATGTATCTGTTCCTACTACTCCCGGATTGGTAACACTGTAGGTAATAGCTCCCGTTGCTGGATTTACGGTTGCCGTTCCCAGTGTTGGCTGAACGGTAATGCCCACTGTGGACGGTACCGGAGTTTGTGTAGAGTTTGAAAACGCGGGAGTGATGACCTTATCCGTGCAAACATCGTATGTTGCCGTACTCTGCTTCATACAGTTTAATACTTTATACTGGGTGGTGACCAGTGGGGTGCAGCTGCCCATGGTTACGGAACATGTATAATAACCCGATTGTACCGGAGAAAATGATGAATTGGTGGCGCCAATAATCAGACTTCCATTTCGGTACCACTGGTAGGTATCATAAATAATCGGGTCTACTGTAAGAACGATCCCCGGGGCACAGGTACCACCGGAAGTTAAAATAACGGGCTGTGTAGGAAATCCTGCAAAAAAACCACCATAGCCAACCGCATCACTCCCTGCCGTGATCCCGGCGGTAATGGCTTTGTCCGAAACAATGGTAAGAGTTCCTGATACATTAGGAATCCCGTAGGTGACCCAATTATTCGTTCCCGTCATATTGAAAGGTCCTGTTGTCGCCGCCGGGATGCCTCCATTTACGGTTACCACAGCGCCTCGCTCCGTAATCAGGTTTAATTTCGTCGGAATATTCAAAATTCCTGAAAGGTTATTATTAGAATGAACAAAGTTTTCATTAATTAAACCTAATTCATTAATCTGTTTGGGTAAATAGCAGTTGAGTGCCGGAATAAAATTAAAACCTCCCGTTGCGGTTTCGTTTCCTGAGCCGGAATCACCGGCAAGGATCTGATAAACATAAGCGTTTTTTGAAGTTTTCAGATACAAATTATAATGATTATTCCCCTGTAGCTGATATTTGTTGTCCGGAATAACAAAATACTGCCCGGTATTAAGGGTTGCAACAGGCGGAATTTCATTGTTGACATAAATTTGGGTATTGTCTTCCGTGGCAACAACGATAGCTCCTTCCATATTAGCTCCAATATTGCCATTTCCCTTTACCAGGGCAAATTCATTTCCCAGCCGGTCCACAGGTACAGCCTGATCCATAAGGATATCTGAGCTGGAGGGATAATTTCCGGCATACTGACCGTTGAAGTTACCATTGGTAATATTTACATTTTTATTTGAAACAATTTTAGCACCGATAAAGCCGTCTGCATTTCCTGAAAGGTTTCCTGTTCCATCAATAATATAGGATTGTCCTTTATTAAGGTTGAAGGTTATGGTCGGGGTACTTGTTCCCGTGGTTCCATTAGAAAACTGAACGGTGGGTTTATAGTTGGATACGGTAACGGTGGTGTTATCTTCTGTTGCCAGAACACTCGTCATAAAATTCAGAATGGGATTAATAACAGTAATGGGCGCGGTGGCTACGTAAAAAAGTTTTCCCGTAGAAGGAATTCCCTTAGAAGTGATGATTTCTGCGTGGTTGAATACCGAAAATCTCAGGTTCGCATAAAATGGAAATTCGGCCTTCAGGTAAAGTCCTTTCGTTGTCGGAGTAAACAGATCAGTCTGTTGAGTGGTGATGATATACTGTCTTAGAACATCAAATTTCTGAGGATTATTTTTGCTGATAGTAACTGTTCCGATCAGAATATTGTTGTTATAAATGCTTACAGGAAAAGGTGTTGTTCGGCTGGTAGACATGTAAAGCTTTTGGTAAGGATTGGCATTTCCCGTCCTGTCTACCATCGGTGCAAACCAATGTTCTCTATCTAACTGAGCAAAAGTGATAGAGAAAATATAAAAAATAAGAAAAAAGGATAGAATTTTCTTCATTCAGCAGTAGATTTTACCACAAATTTAATAATAAAAACTATTAATATGTTGAAAAAACAATAAAAACCACGATAATAAATCGTGGTTCAGTATGCTATTGCAGAAAGGAGCTTTCAGAATTTTTTTAATCTCTGTTTTTTACTAAGATCCAGCCTGTAAACTTTATCGGAGTGAGTTGTTTGTTAGGTTCGTTCCAGCCAACTTCATACCAGTAGCTTCCTGTGGATACCTTTTTATTTCCGCCTATTGTTCCGTCCCATTTATAGTTATTGGACTTTTCTCCCTGGTGGATCTTGCTTCCGTATCGATCATAAATAATAAAGATAAGATTGGTTTTTCCTGCCAGCGCAGAATAATCAAGAATATCATTAATGCCGTCTCCATTAGGCGTAATCACATTAATAATGTTCGGGTTGGTATAATCTACCGTTACAGGGTCGCAATTATAAGAATCTTTTACATAAACAGTTCCTGTGCCTCTCGGAACTTCTGTAAAGGTGTTGGATCCCTGCCAGTGGATATTGTCGAGTGAATATTGGTAAGGAGCTGTTCCGGCGATCACATTCACGGTAAGATTGGTCGTGGAAATATCAATACTGACAATTACAGGTTGTTCTGCGGGATATACTTTTACCGTCTGTCTGGTGATACAGTCTCCTGTTTTAAGATCTACCCAATAAACTCCGACTCCAATATTCGTGATGGATTGAGTGGTCGCTCCCGTGCTCCACTGGTATCCGTTGAAATCCGGGCCGGCATCTAATGTTGCGGTCTCTTCCATGCAGATTACTTTATCCGTTAAGACAGCAGATTCTACCGGAGGAAGAACAACGAGGGTTACCTCAGCAATTCGGAAACATCCGTTGGCATTGGTAACTTTTACATAGGCGACTCCGTTGGGAGCAACATAACTGGCAGGGGTAAGGATTTCGTTGGTTCCGTTCTGTGCATCCGTAGGAGAAGGATAGTAGTTTTTGATAATTCCGGGCTGAGAGGTTACTGCTGCAGCCGTTAAATTAAATAAAGCCGTTGCAACATTGGATTCAATAAAGCAGGATCTTAGCGTTGCATTAGTGACTACAGGACTTTCTGAAATAATTAAATTTAAGGTAACTTCTTCGCAATCTGTAAATTCAGGATCGTTTCCACAGAATTTATAGACAAATGAATCCGGACCGAAATATCCGAAGTTCGGAGCATAGCTGATGACTCCGTTTGAAGGATCGATAACGGCATTTCCATTTGCCGGAGGAGTTACAATCACAACGGATCCGGGAACATAAGACTGGGTAGAGTTGGTAAATTGCGGGATAATGGTTTTTACCCCTTCACAAACGGTATCGTTGATGTTGGTTTCCGTTAAACATGTAAAGACTTTATAAACCGGTGTGATAACCGGAGGGCAGCTGCCAACAGTGATACGAACGGTATAATTTCCTGACTGCGTGGGCAGATAGGCGTTGGTAGTGGCTCCGGGAATAGGGGCATTGTTTCTGTACCATTGGTAAGATTCAAAGCTGTCATCCACCTCGAGAACAATACCCGGAATACAGTCTCCCGTTTGTTTAGCAATAACCGGAATAGAAGAGAATCCTGCAAAATAGCCGCCATATCCTACGACACCGCTACCTCCGGAAATTCCTGCTGTTACTGCTTTGGTAGAAGTAATCGTCATATTTCCTGTTACATTGGGTACCGAATAAGACACCCAGGATGTTGTTCCCAGTACAGGATAAGGACCTTGTGTGGCAGCAGGTGCAGCCCCGTTTACAGTTACTAAAGCTCCGGCTTCCGTAAGAATATTTAATTTTACATTATTCGTTGTTGGAGGAAGGATATTAATCATTCCTATTTCATCAATTTTTCTTGGTAAATAGCAATTCAGCGGGGGTATATAATTGAATCCAATTGTTGCGTTACTCGTGGCAACACCTGCCAGCAACTGGTAAACGTATACATTTTTTGATGTTTTAATGTACATATTATAATGATCGTTACCCTGATTAATATAATGGGTATTGCTTACTTTATTGACCCGGTAGTATTCGCCCTCGTTAAGAACATAGGCTGGCGTGGTGCCGTTATTGATGTATACTTCTGTACCATCTTCCGTAGCGACAATAAGGGCGTCTTCCATTCGCTCGCTGATATTCCCGTTTCCTTTCACCACGACAAACTCATTTCCAAGACGGTCCACAGGAACCGATTGATCCATAACAATATCAGAGCCATCCCAGTAACCTCCCGCTGGTTCAATCGCAAATTGACCGTTGAAGTTGCCGTTGGTAACGGAGATCGGTTTGTTAGATTCTATTTTAGCGCCAATAAAGCCATCTTTATTTCCGACCCTGTTACTGATCCCTTCAATAATATAAGATTGGCCTTTATTTAAAGTAAAGGTAAGGGCAGGCGTATTAAGACCGGTGTTTCCGTTCGTGAATTCTACCTCAGGGGTATATCCGGAAACGGTAACTGTTGTATTGTCTTCTGTTGCTAAAATTCCTGTTGTAAAATTCAGCAACGGATTGGTAGAGGATACCTGAATATCTTCAATAGGAGAGACTACGGCATAGAATTTTGTACCGATGCCTGCCTTTCCTTTGGAGGTTAAAATTTCACCATGGCTGGTTACTGAGAATCTGAAAGTAACAAAATAAGGCTTTGTCCCTTTAGTATAAAGCCCTTTGCTGATGAGATGAAAGAGATCCGAGGTCGCTGAGGTAATCATATTACCTAGCGGAACCGTAAAAGTCTGCGGATTTCCTTTGCTTATGGTTACCGTTCCGATCACTGCATTGTTGCTGTAAATTTCTACCGGAAAAGGAGTAGTAGAGTCTGTGGAAAAATAGAGGGCCTGCTGAGGGCTGCTCAGTACAGTACTTCTTGCTGCCATTGGGGCAAACCAGTGTTCGGTATCTCTTTGACCATATAAAGAGAGGGGTATTGATAGTAAGATCAATACAAAACTTAATAAAAGTTTTTTCATAGATAAGGGAATTAATATTATTGCAAAAATAATGTAATATTTAAAATAAGAAGAAAAATATTTTAAAATATTCATAAAAAAGTGAATAAAAAACCACGATTTCAAAAAATCGTGGTTTGCAATATTATTTTGATATTCTTTTAAACCCTAGAACATTGTTTTGCTATTATTTTAAGATGGATTTCCAGAGCGCTTAAAAGAACCAAATAGCATAAAAAAGAGTTCTGTAAGATTTGAAACAGGATCTTAATCTATATTTTTAACAAGAATCCAGCCTGTGTACTTTATCGGCGTCTTATTTTTATTAGGCTCATTCCAGGTAATATGATACCAATAGGTGCCTGTAACAATCTTTTTGCCGAAATGTCTGCCATCCCACGTATAATTATTGAATTTATCTCCGGTAAATATCTTATTGCCATATCGGTCATATATAACAAATACAAGATTGTCTTTATACGCTAATTCACGATAATCTACAACATCGTTTACATTATCTCCGTTCGGAGTAATGGCGTTTACAAGGTTGGGAACTGTAATTTCTACTGAAATAGGATCGCAATTATAAAAATCTTTCACATAGAATATATGCTGCCCTCTGGAAAGACCTGTAAATACATTAGATTCCTGCCAGTTGGTAACACCGTCCACCGAATATTGATACGGAGGCTTTCCGCCGTTTACAATAACGGTTGCCGTATTGTTTGTGATATCGATTTGTGTAATTACGGGATCAGGAGATTTTTTAATATTTACCACCTGAGTAATGAAACATCCGTTTTTACCTAAAATAACGGTATACTGCCCCGTACTCACACCTTCAATAGCGGGAGTGGTTGCTCCTGTACTCCACTGATAAGAATCGTATCCAGGGCCGGCATCGATATTGGTTCTGGAATCAATACATATCAACTGATCCACCAAAAGAGGCGATTTTTTAATTGGTTTTGCCACTAATGTGATCTGTGCATTGGCTGTACACCCTTCATTGGTGGTAACTTTTACATATACTGTTCCGTCTAAAGATTGGTAATGGACAGGATCTGCAATCATATTGGTTCCTGTAGTAAGATGGGCCATCGTTTTATAAAACTGTTTTGTTACCAATGGATAATCTGTAACGGGAGCAGTGGTTAAATCAAACTCAGCAAAAGGATTGGTATCATACTGACATGCTTCAATGGTTGCGTCTTTAATCACAAAAGGGACAACTGTTAAATTTAAGGTTACTTCTTCACAGTCTGTAAATTCAGCATTGTTTCCGCAGAATTTATATACTATTTTATCCGGCCCCAAATAGCCGGGATTCGGAGTATAGGTAATTATTCCTGTCGAGACATTTAAGGAAGCCGTTCCGTGGGTCGGATTGGTGAGAATGGTCACCGTAGCAGGTACCGGAGTCTGTGTTGAGCTGGTAAATGCAGGGGTTATTATTGTAGTTCCGCAGATGGTAACCGCTTTTACGGTCTGTGTAAGACAGGTATATACTTTGTAGACCGGGGTAGTTACCGGCGCACAGGTTCCCATGGTAACTTTTACGGTAAAGTTTCCGGATTGTGTCGGTGTGTAGGTGTAAGAAGTTGCTCCCGTAATGGCCACTCCGTTTCTAAACCATTGATAGGTTTCGTAGCTGTCGTCTACCTCAAGAACAATACCAGGTACGCATTCTCCTGTTTTCTTCGCAATAACCGGGATTGAAGAGAATCCGGCAAAATAACCTCCGTAGCCTACCGCACCACTTCCTCCTGCGATCCCTGCAGTAACTGCTTTTGTAGAGGCCACTGTCATATTGCCTGTTGCATTGGGAACGGAATAAGATACCCATGCTGTCGTACCTGATACAGGATAAGGACCCTGTGTTGTAGGCAGCGGAACATCATTTACCGTAACCGTAGCTCCTGTTTCTGTAAGAATATTAAGTTTTACGGTATTGGAAGTAGGAGGTAAAATATTAACCATCGCAATTTCGTCAATTTTTCTTGGTAAAAAACAGTTCAGCGGCGGAATATAGTTGAATCCTACCGTTGCATTACTGTTGTTAATACCCGCTAAAAGCTGATAAACATAGGCATTTTTAGAGGTTTTTACACGAAGATTGTAATGTCCGTTACCCTGATCAATGTATTTATTGTTAAAAGTAACGTTATCGGGAGAGTTTACGCGTTTCCATTGCCCTGCATTCAGTGTAAAAAGAGCCTGCGTGTCATTATTTACATAAACTTCAGTATTATCTTCAGTAGCTACCACCAAAGCATCTTCCATACCTTCCGAAATATCTCCGTTTCCTTTTACCAAAACGAATTCGTTTCCTAATCTGTCAACCGGTACAGACTGGTCCATAATAATATCCGAGCCGTCAAAACTATTGGGAGGTGTAAGGATGGCAAACTGGCCGTTAAAATTTCCGTTGGTTACAGAAATAGGTTTATCAGATTCTATTTTAGATCCTATAAATCCGGTAGCATTTCCTCCTGATGTGCCTGCACCATCGATAATATAGGACTCTCCTTTGTTTAGATTAACGGTTATGGTGGGATTAGTAGCACCCGTTGTTCCGTTTGAAAACTGAACACTGGAAGCATACCCAGAAACCGTAACCGTTGTATTATCTTCGGTAGCCATTATCCCGGTGGTAAAGTTCATAATGGAACCTGCATTCAGATAAGTAAGAGGAGCTACCACCGTATAAAACAGTTTACCAATCCCAGCTTTACCTTTTGAGGTTAAAATTTCACCGTGATTGGTAACTCCGAATCTGTAATTAACAAAATAGGGCTTTTCCCCATGCGTGTAAATCCCTTTATTTACTTTGTTAAATTTATCATTGTTAGCTGTTGTTACCATAATGGAAGTCATATTGACATTCGGAATAACGGGGGCAGCCGGAAATTCAAAGATCTTAGGATCTCCTTTCTTAATGTTTACCGTACCGATTGCGACACTGTTGCCATTAGAATCATTGGTATAGATTGTAACATCGAAAGGCGTTATAGAATCTGTAGAGAAGTAGAGTCCCTGATAAAAGGATGAATAAGCTGTCGTTGTTGCAGCCATCGGAGCAAACCAATGATCTGTATCTCTTTGGGCAAAGAGGAGGTTTGTTGTAAAAAAAACCAATACTAAGCTAAGTAGAAATCTTTTCATATGTTTGGGAATTAGGATTTTTACAAAAGTAATAAATATTTAAAATATTCTTCACAAAATATAAAGAATCATGAATAATTATTCACGATTCTTTATTAAAATCCATCCTGAGTATGAAACTGTTAATTTTGTTTCCGGCTCCATCCATTGGAGAACATACCAATAGGTGCCCGTTGGTAAGGTTCTTCCTCCCGGTTTTCCGTCCCATGTATAAACATTTTTAGGAGATTTGTATACAACAGCTCCATACCTGTCCGAAACTTCAATATTTACATTTTCTTTAATTCTTAATTCAGAATAATCCAGAACATCATTAATTCCGTCTCCGTTAGGAGTAATGGCATTGATGATGTTGATCACTAAAAATTCCTTCGTTACAGGAGAACATCCGTCTGCTCCCAAAACAAATACTTTATGAGTACCTCGGGATAACCCCGTAAATATATTTGAATTTTGATAATCGATTCCGTTGAGAGAATATCTGTAGGGAGTCGTCTCATGGGTGGATAAGTATAGAAATCCTTTGGGAGTTCCCTGAAGTGAGCTTGCCGACATCGGAGCAAACCAGTGTTCTGTGTCTAATTGTGCATTTGTAATTAAATAAAAAAAGTACAAATAATTAGTAAAAATTTTTTCATGTTTATTAATAAGGGGTGCAAATGTACCTATTAATAATCAAAATTTTAGATGAACTTTTCTTCATATTACGCTGTATAATTGAAATATGAAATATTTAACAATCTGTTAATATTTGTTGTGTTTTCGTAATTTAATAAATAAAAAAATCCCGGTGAAAAATTCACCGGGATTCTTATTTTAAATTTGAAAAGTTATTATAAACTAACTCTTACAAATCCTGTTACTTTAAGATCTGAATTTACAGATTTTACATAGTCAGCCACAGATACGCTAGAATCTTTAATGAAGTCCTGGTGTACCAAAGTGTTGTCTTTGTAGAATCTCTGCATTTTACCTTTCAAGATATTATCGATGATGTTAGCAGGCTTACCTTCTTCAGTAAGTTTGTGTCTTTCGATCTCTAATTCTTTGTCAATTGTTTCCTGAGAAACAGCAGTTTCGTCAAGAGCAATAGGGTTCATAGCAGCAGCCTGCATAGAAACAGCTTTAGCAGCATCTCCAGCACCTTCTACGTTAGCAGAAAGAGAAGTGATAGCAGCAATTTTGTTTCCAGCGTGGATGTAAGCTCCCAAGAAAGGACCTGTAATTCTTTCAAATGCACCGATCTCAATTTTTTCTCCGATAACTCCTGTCTGCTCGATTAGTTTATCAGCAACTGTCAATCCGTGGAAATCTGTCGCTAAAAGCTCTTCTTTAGTAGCAGCGAAAATAGCCATTTCAGCTAATTCATAAGCCAATTCAATGAACGCTTCATTTTTAGCAACGAAATCAGTTTCGCAGTTTAGAGAAATAACAACACCTAAAGTATTGTCTTCGTTTACTCTAGCGATTACAGCACCTTCAGAAGAATCTCTGTCAGCTCTGTTAGCAGCAACTTTCTGTCCTTTTTTTCTAAGGATATCTACCGCTTTTTCGAAATCTCCTTCAGCTTCAACTAAAGCTTTTTTGCAGTCCATCATCCCTGCACCTGTTTGGTTTCTCAATTTTGCTACGTCTGCAGCAGCTGGTGTATAAGACATAATATCTATTATTTTTTTATTGTAAGATTAATATTAATTTTTAGCTTAATTTTAAAGCGATGCAAAGATAATGATTTTAATGATAAACTAAAAAATGACTTTTTGCGTTATTTGTATATTTAATAAATATTTAAATGCCTGGTTAATGAAAAAATTATTGCTTCTCCTCTTTTTATGTGTTTTTACTTTAGGTTTTTCTCAGAAAAAGAAAAAAGTGAAATCTAAAGCAGTTGCTGAAAAAGAGACCCTGATAATCTACACAGAGCAGGATGCTGAAAGTACAAAAGAAGCAAGAATTATTGCCGGATTTTTAAAACAGAATCCCGGGCATGCAAAGACCGATTATTTTAAAAGAAAGCTTATAGATATTATCATGGCAGATAATTCTCCGGAAGCTAAACCCTCAATTACCCCTTTAAGCAAGGCCGAGGTGTCCAAGATAGCCAAAAATGAATCCAAAGCGGCGTATAAAGCAACAGCCTCCGGAACAAAAGCTTCTACTGCGGCTCCTGCGAGAGATGTTAATTACGCAGCTGTCGGAAGTACAGGTAAAAAATCTGAAACGAGTGAAAAAAATAAGAAAACAGCAGCGATGTTAACGCATATGTTTAATAACGATCCCACGGACAGGGAAGCTTATATAAATATCAAAAACCGGTCAAAATGTAATCTGATTGTAAAGATTACAGGAAAAAAATACTATAATCTGGATGTTCCGGCGAGTGGTCAGAATTTTATTCTTATCGATAAAGGAGAATATGTTTTAACAACAATGGTTTGCGATGCCAAATATTCTTCCCTGAAAAATATTAATAAAGATATTGAAATTGAACTGAATCTGAGGGAAGATTAAAATTAGAGCGAAACGATAAAAAAAACGGTTAAGAAAATTTTCTCAACCGTTTTTTTTGTTTTATCCTTTAAACTGCCCCATTGCAATAAATTTATCCTGCCTTTGGGTTTCAAGTTCTTTTCCTGTAAATTTTGAGAACGCCTTAATGTTCTGTAAAATTGAAGCTTTTAAGTTCAAAAATGTTGTTTCAGGATCGTAGTGAGCTCCACCAAGGGGTTCTTCTACAATTCCGTCTATGAATTTTTCTCTTAAAGCATCTTTTGGCGTAAGGTTCAATGCATTGGCTGCATCTTCCTTGTGATCCCAGTTTCTCCAAAGGATTGAAGAACAGCTTTCCGGAGCAATTACCGTGTACCAGGTGTTTTCCAACATATACACTTTATTACCCACACCAATTCCTAGTGCACCGCCACTCGCGCCTTCACCGATAATATAAGTGAAAATGGGAGTTTTAAGCATAGTCATTTCGAAAATATTTCTTGCAATCGCTTCTCCTTGTCCTCTTTCTTCAGCTTCCAATCCCGGATAAGCTCCCGGAGTATCAACCAAAGTTACCACAGGAATACTGAATTTTTCAGCAAGCTTCATCAGTCGCAAAGCTTTTCTGTATCCTTCAGGATTCGGCATTCCGAATCTTCTGTGCTGTCTTTCTTTAGTTGTTCTCCCTTTTTGGGTTCCGATAATCATTACTTTCTGCCCGTCTAAGGTAGCAATACCCCCAATCATGGCCGGATCATCAGCGAAATTTCTATCTCCGTGAAGTTCTAAAAAGCTACCCTTGTCCACCATTCCGTTGATATAATCTAAGGTATACGGACGGTCCGGATGGCGGGATAGTTGTACTCTCTGCCAAGGTGTAAGACTAGAATAGATTTCTTTTTTCTTTTCTATGATCTTATCTTCTATCTGGCTACATGCTAATTTTACATCAACACCACTTTCTTCTCCTACTAAAGAACATGTTTGGTATTGATCCACTAATTCTTTTATAGGAAGTTCGAAACTTAAATATTCCATTTCTTGAAGTAAATTAAATCTTTCAAATGTATGAAAAATTATGAAAACCTATTTAATATTATTGATCGCATTGTATATTCTCACAGTAGTTTCCTCTTTTCCAAGGATTTCCATGATATCCGGAACGTCCGGTCCTTTTAGTTCTCCGACCAGCGATAAACGCAGCGGCATCATTACTTTACCCATTCCCAGGCCTTTATTCTCCGCAAAATCATGAATAATTTGCTTTAAATTTTCAGCATTGAATTCTACATTTTCTAAATTTTTCGCAAATTCACCTAAAATAGCTGAAGTTTCGTCATTCCAGGCTTTTTTAGATGCTTTTTCATCGTAAGAAGCAGGCGCCTCGAAGAAAAATTTTCCGTTTTCATAAATATCTTTCGGGAAAGTAGCTCTTTCTTTCATTAAATGAACAACTCTTAAGAGCTTGTCCTCAGAAAGCGTTAAATTAAGACCTGAATTTTTTAAAATCGAAAGAATCTCTTCATCAGATTGTAACTGAATATACTGATGATTAAACCACTCCGATTTCTCTTTGCTGAATCTCGCTCCGGCTTTGTGTACTTTATTGAGATCAAATTCCTGCGCCATTTCGTCCAAAGAAAGAATCTCTTTATCATCGGCAGGCGACCAGCCTAAAAGTGCTACCATATTGATGAAAGCATCCGGCAGATAACCGCTTTCTCTATATCCTTTTGAAACGTTTCCGGTTACGGGATCTGTAAAATTCAACGGGAAAACCGGGAATCCGAATTTATCGCCATCTCTTTTGCTTAATTTTCCTGAAAGTCCTTTCTTTAAAAATTGTTTTACTGAAGCAGTTAACGGATTGTCCTTTTCATTTTCTCCCAACATCGACTTGAATCTCGGGCTTTTTACTTCTGAAAAGAAAGATTTAATACGTTCTGAAGATTCGTCAAAAGAAAACTCACTGTTTTTTGCCACAAATTCTTCGGTGAAAGATTTTGTGATGGTATCGATATTCTCTTTATTGATTAGCGTTGAAACATCAGGCTTCAGGATCAAAGACAGGTGAGCAAACTCAGGAGCTTCCCAACCCATTGCTTCGTATAATAAGGTGTGAAGTCCCAAAGAAGGCAGCCATTCTTCCCCACGAATAACGTGAGAAATTTCCATTTCATGATCATCAACAATATTGGCGAAATGATAGGTTGGCATTCCATCGTTTTTTACTAACACTTTATCATCTAAAGTATTGGTATTTACGGAAGAATGTCCTCGGATAATGTCTTCAAGATTAAGGGTTCTGTCGACCGGCATTTTAAATCTCACCACATACGGTGTTTTTTCGTCTAATAATTTCTGAACCTCTTCTTCAGAAAGCGCAAGGCTGTTTCTAAGTTGGTTTCTCGTTCGGTTATCATAAGAAAAAACCTCTCCTTTAGCTTCGAATTCAGCACGGATGGCATCCAGTTCTTCCGCGGTATCAAAAGCAATATACGCATAATCTGTTTTTAAGATCTGCGCAGTATATCGGTCGTATATATCTCTTCTTTCAGATTGTCTGTAAGGGGCAAATTTTCCTCCTTTTTTAGGGCTTTCATCGGCAATAATTCCGCACCATTCCAGTGCTTCTTCAATATAATCTTCTGCTCCTTCCACATATCTTGCGGTATCTGTATCTTCAATTCTCAATACAAATTCACCTCCTTGGTTTTTAGCAAAAAGATAATCATATAATGCCGTTCTTACGCCTCCTAAATGCAATGGTCCCGTGGGACTTGGAGCAAAACGCACTCTTACTTTGTCCATTTCAATTTATTTTGATGCAAAGTTAAAGAGACTTTCTTGTAAAAAAAAGAAATTTCTATTTGGGATTCCTGATAAGGATATAATTTTTATATTCTCCCAAACGAATTTTTAATAAATCTTCAATGGGTTGCAGATATTTGTCTTTCTTTTTCCAGATCGCTTGAGATTTATCATGATTAAATACAAAATCGTAAGCGGCAATCGCTTCCGTCATTACTTTTGGGTGTGTTCCTGTAAATTTTGTAACCCTGTCTACGGTATTATAATTGAATTCATCTTTCGGCGCTTCTTCCAGTTTCTTTTCAGAATGCCCGTAGTAATAAACAAAATTATTAGCCTTAAGAGACATCGTACGCTTGGATTTTACAGAGCTGTAATGGTAAACCGGAGCATTTAAAGCTAAAACTTTTAATTTTTCCCCTCTTTCAGAACCGTTATCGTAGTTTTCAATAGAGTTGAATTTTCTGAAACCCTGAGAATCGATATACGCCCGGATGTTCGGATTATATTTAAAAATTCTGATCTCATTTTTATGCACTCTCCGGCTGTTTCGGATACTGTTGTAATCGCCCCAAAAGTGAATAAAAGGTTGAAGAAGGCCATCGATATCGGTATAGGAATCTGCTTCTTTGATTTTATTTAAAATTAAAGGATAATCTTTTTCATGAAGCACTTCGTCTGCCTGAATATGGATAATCCAGTCTGCTGATGCTGAAACGTGGCTATAGGCAATATTACACTGCTGGGCAAATATTTTACCACCTCTGGTCATATTATCGTCCCAAATGGTATCAATGATTTTGATTTTCGGATCTTCGAGACCTAAAATAGCCTCTCTCGTGCCGTCTGTGGAATCTCCGACAGCAATCACAAATTCATCACATAAAGGAAGAACCGACTGAATCGATTCCAGAAAGGGAACTCCGTAAGTAAAGCCATTTCTTACATAGCTGAATGCACTGATTTTCATTTGTTCATATTGCTAAACGGCAAAAATCTCACTTTTTTTTTGAAGCCGCAATTATTTTGGAAAATTAATTTTATTTTTGCTCTTAATAAAAAATTACAAATATGTTAGAAATTGGCGAGAGACCTTGGGGAAAGTATTTTGTTTTGGCAGATGAGCCGAATTATAAATTAAAAAGAATAGAAGTAAACCCGGGGCAGAAATTATCTTATCAGTATCACCACAAAAGACAAGAGCAATGGACTATCATTGAGGGTGATGCAACTGTCGTTTTAGATGATAAAGAAATTAAATTGTCTTACGGGGAGAGCATCTTCATCCCATTGGGTGCAAAACACAGAATGATGAATCTTTCAGAAAAACCTGTTGTTTTCATCGAAGTACAGACTGGAACTTATTTTGGAGAAGATGATATCGTGAGAATTGATGATGAGTATGACAGAGCATAAAAACTTTTTTTATGCAGAGTGATATTTCTTTCCTGGTAGGATTAAAAAATAATATAGACTATACCCGTTTTTTTTATGAAAATGTAAGACATCTCTATCGTGATGTAGAAATTGTTTTTGTAAGCTACGGAAGCACAGATGGAACTCATGAATGGCTGGCTCAGCTGGATGATCCGTTTTTAAAATACTTCTGCTCGGAAGATACGAAGACCCTCTCCGATACCTATAATAAAGCAATAGAAATTGCAACCCGTAAATATGTATGTTTTCTGCACAACGATATGGTGCTCGGAAAGTATTTTCTTAAGAATTTATCTGAAGATATTCTGGAAGATGAACTTAATTTCTATAAAGTGGTTGAACCTCCTGTTTTTACCGGAGATCTCAGAGACTGGAAAGAAACTAAAGATTTCGGTGATGAAATAAAAGATTTTAATTTTTCTCAGTTTTCTGATTTTGAAAAAGAATATATTTCTGATCAAAAAAAATATACCACAGAAACAGCGGATATTTCCTTTTTTTTATGTGCCCAGAGAGCCACTTTAATGAAGATCGGAGGTCTGGATAATCTATTCAATCCTATGTTTTGTGAAGATGATGATCTTATTATCAGATTAAGATTACTGGGACTGAAAACCATTCAGCTGCACAGGGCACTGGTTTACCATTTTGTGAGTAAAACCTCAAGATTTTCCATAGAGTACGAAAATAAAACAAAAACAATAGAAGAAAGGTCTAAAAAGAACTTTCTCAGAAAGTGGGGATTCCGAAACGGCTCCCAGCTGATTGCAAAATATGATGTGGGGATCATCCTAAAACATGGAAATATCAGTGAATTATCTAAATTAGAGCCTTTTGCCAGTACTATTTACGTTGATTTTCCGTTTCAAGAGTATCTGCGGACAGAGCAGAGCGAAACAAAGTATAATCTTAAGGAAAGGATAAAACCAATTTCTGAGCTGAAGCCACACGATGTAATGATAGATGTCAACGGAAAGATCGTGAATGATAAAACACTGAGCCTGATTGAGAATATTTCTCAGATTATTTTTGAAAATAAAAGCAAGTATATTAACCCGGGAATATTTTCTCGTTTTTTTTATCAGAACTTTAAACCTTACCGACCGCTGATTTTCTTTTCAGAAGCCAAAAGAAAGGAGAAATCACTTATTTATAAAGAATTATTTTAATGAAAATATTAAGAGACCTATTACCGTTGCCCACCATTTCGTATGCGATTACTGTTAATAATGAAGTAAAGGAAGTAAAGGAGCTTTTGGATGTTTTGCTACCGTTGATCAGTAAGAAAGATGAAGTAATCGTATTACAGGATATTACGCAACGTAATCCTGAAGTCTCGAAGGTTCTTGACACATTTGGTGATAAGATCATCCGGATAGAGGCTTGTCTTAATGGAGATTTTGCGACCTTTAAAAATAACTTGATACAGAAAGCGACAAAAGAGTATCTTTTCCAGATCGATGCAGACGAAATTCCAAAGGCCTCTCTGATAAAAAAAATAAAATATTTTCTTTATAAAAAAAATAAATACGATGTTTTTACAGTTCCGAGAATTAACATCGTCAACGGAATTACCAAAGAACATATTGAGCGCTGGAACTGGAGTCTGAATAAGGAGGGCTATATCAACTATCCAGACAGTCAGGATCGTATTTTCAAGCTTAATAAAGGGATTGTTTGGGAAAATAAAGTGCATGAAAAACTTTGTAATTACACCCAGAAAATGGGATTGCCTATCTCAGATTTTTCAATGTGCCTTTTACATATCAAGGAAATAGAAAGACAGGAGCAGCAAAACTCTTTTTATGATACGATACAATAAAATGCAATGACGATGAAAATTATTTTAGATGCTGATGTAATTGCTGACTTCTATAAAGACAACCGCACCGGCATCTTCAGGGTGTCGCTCGAATTGTTTAAGGAATTAAGCAGAAATAAAAATATCGAAACCTCCTACTCTCACCTGTCTTTATTCAATAGTGAGACTTCCGTCCGCGAGCTGGATGATTTTTTTGCGGTCAACAAAATCGATATCACGGCGGTCAACGATCGTAGAAGAAGAGAATTTCTGCCCTTCAGAAAAGAAAAACTCTTCCGGAATTTATATAAGAGAATAGGAATCTATAATTATAAGAATACATATCATAAGGCGTTATTTGAAAAAGCAGATGTCTTTCATTCTTTTTATTATCCTTTACATCCTGAACTTAAAAAATATCCTCATGTAAAAAAGATTGTTACCATTCATGATCTTATTCCTGTTTTATTTCCGGATCTCCATTTTACCTCAGATCTTATAAAGAATATTATTAAAAGTATAGGAAAAGACGGGTATGCTGTCTGTGTATCTGAAAATACAAAAAAAGATTTACTCAACTATGCTCCCTATCTCAATCCGGATCATATTTTTGTAAATCTACTGGCCGCTTCGGAGGAACTTTTTTATGTATGCAGAAACAGCGAAAAATTCTGTGTTGTGAAAGAGAAATATCAGCTTCCGGAAAAATATTTTCTGAGTTTGGGAACCTTGGAACCCCGTAAAAATGTAGATCATGTTATCCGGTGCTTTATAAAGTTGATCCGGGATCACAATATACCCGATCTTGGATTGGTTTTGGTGGGAGGAAAAGGTTGGGATTATGATCATATTTTCGCGGCCTATGAAGATGCAGATGAACTTAAAAACAGGATTGTTTTTACGGGTAAAGTGCCGGATGAAGATTTGGCAAGTGTATACAGCAATGCCCATTCATTTTACTATATGTCGTTGTATGAGGGATTCGGGTTACCTCCTCTTGAAGCCATGCAATGTGGTATCCCTGTCGTTACTTCTGACAGCTCTTCTTTGCCGGAAGTGGTAGGCGAAGGAGGCATTATGCTGGATCCAAAAGACGAAAATGCTTTATTGGAAACCATGCTCAGCTTATATGAAGATGAAAATAAAAGAAAAGATTATGCTGAGAAAGGATTAAAGCAGTCTCAAAAGTTTTCGTGGAAAGCAAGCGCAGAAAGACAGGTTCAGATCTATCGGAAAATGATAGGAGAGGTTTAGAAGATATCCGGTTTACCAAGATGCCAGAGATCAATCGAAATCAATATTTATATTAAATTTTAAGATGGCTCTGCATCTAATGATTAATTTCTACAGGTTCCAACGCCTTTTTCCACTTTTCTATCGCATTTTCTTCAGAAAAATGGCTTTTAAAGTATGCTTCACTATGTTTTTGCACAGTTGAATAAGACGTTTCACTCTGCAGTAAGGTCATGATTTTATCTTTAAACAGTTCCGGAGTATTGCCGATGAGGCATCCGTTTGATGTTTTGGAAGAAAATCCATCTACCGCGCGATCTGTTCCCACAACAGGAAGCCCGTAAGATAAAGCTTCAATTACCTTTATTTTAACTCCGGTGCCTTCAAGCATAGGGCAGATTGCAATTTTCGACTGATGATAATATGTTTCCAGATTTTCTGAAAACTCAATGAATTCTACCCCGTTTATTTTTTCAAAATGTTTAGAAATTCTACCGATAACCACCATATTAACTGGAGCCGGTAGAAGAGGAAAAACAAGATCAAAAAACCATTGCATGGCCTGTCTATTAAAATAGTTTTCAGAGCCTACAAAAATAAGATCGTATTTTTTGTCCGGATCATTGTTGAAGTGAGAAGGAAAAGAAGGCGGAATATTAATAACCGGTTTTTCTAAAAATCTCTCAAAAACAAGATGTTCATCTTTCGAAATTGTTATAACCTTGTCAAACTTTGAAAGATTTTTGATTTCTTCATTGAAACGCTTACCAATATCCAGCTTTTTATTTTTATAAAATTCATTAAGCGTGATCCAGTCATGAGTATCTATGATTTTCATTGTGTTTTTCATAGCTTCATGATCAATTAAGCCTGTCCAGAATTCATAATTAATGATGATTGCATCATATTTTTTAGCAAGGAATAGATTGAGAAACTCTTTTTTTATAAAATCAGTTAAGGCAAAGTTATATTCATTTGGTTTTTGAAAGGTTTTAGAGATTTTATGCTGCCAGTAATCCAGAGATATTTTGTTTTTTGGAGGTTTCTGACTGATCAGAAATAAATGATCAACAATTGCTGTGTCAATAGCCGTGGAATCGTTTTGCTCATTATAAATATCCTTTACACCCACCAGATCAATATGATGTCCTAATTTTTTTAAAATAGAAAGGGTTGTTTTTGCTCTTACAACATTTCCGGCTCTGTTGGAAAAGGGGTTTTCCGGAAAAAAGAATAGAATATTTTTTGACATTATAATGAATTAATAACTGAACTGAATTTTTGTATCACTGTATCCCAGGAATAATGATCTAATACATATTTTTTGGCCTTTGCACCTTCAGCAAGATAGTCCTTATTTTTATAATGTAAATAAAAATTGAGGGTTTCCGAGAATTCGGTATCATTCGTAAAACTTTTTCCTGTTCCGCTCTTTTTAATGTGAGAATACAGAACATCGCAGTTTTTATTTACGATCACCGGGATTTTCATCATCATGGCTTCAAGGGTTATTAAAGAGAGACTTTCATAAAAAGAAGGCATAATAAGCGCACAGGCATTAGCCAGTAAAGTATTTTTTAATTCATGATCCACAAATCCTGTTAAGATAATATCGTCTCCCTGGGTTATTTTTTTATCTAAAGAATTCTTGCCGACTAATACGAGTTGGATATCCTTAAATTCAGGATGTGCGATTTTAAATTTCCTAAAATAGTCGATCATCATCACACAGCCTTTATCTTCAACAATTCTTCCGATATAAATAAAATATTTTTTTGAGGAAAAACGGTCGGGGAGTGCAGTCATAGAAAAATCATAATCATCAAAACCGATTCCTGCGATGGACGAAGATATATTTTTAACTTGAGGATACACTTTTTCAACCAGATCCTTTTCCGTCTGTATATTATAAATAATCGATTTTGCATTCGAAAATAAATCTCCGTAGCCCTCCAGATAAAACTGAGGTTCATCGTGTGCGGTCGGGATGAGTATGCTTTTTTTACTCACTTCTCGGATTCCGATATTGGCAGGATGATATAAATACGTAAAGAAAATGAAGGCTTTATAATTTTCTTTTTTTTCTTTGATAAAATTAATCAGGTCATGAGACAAAGGTCCCTGTACTTCCAGCCATTCCTTAAAATTAAAAGCCTTATTGCGGTACTGAAATCTTTTAAACAAAAGATAAGGAAAGTTGAACCAGCTTACCTTTTTACGATCGTATTTATACCGGTTACGAAGGATCTTACTGAAAAGATTGAATTTTTTAAGGTCTTTTTTCTCGGTTTTGAATCTTCTTACGGTAATTCCATTGATGTGTTGAGTCCCCTCAGGATAATAATTGTCCCAAAACTCATATTCTATGGCGCAGGTGGTTATAATTTCCACCTCGTAAACAGTAGAAAGTTTTTCCGCCAATAATCGCGCATGCAATTCAGCCCCTCCGTTGATCTCAAGGCCATACCGTTGAACAACTATAGCAATCTTATCTTTCATAGAAATTTTAAACTGTCTCCTGGAATATTGTATTGATCTTATCTCCCTTTAATCTTTTTCAAAACTTCGTTTACTTTTTTTCGCGCTTTATTATAAAAGCCTTTTTCTAAATAAGCGACTCTTTTTTGTAAGATCTTATTTTCACTCACGATCTGAAGTAGATTATTTTTTGCTTCCGCATCATTTCTGTCTGCCAGAATCGTTTTTTCGATAATATCCAATCTGGTCTTCATTTTTTCACCAATCGCGTTTAGTGAAAGATAGTTTTTAATATATTCTTTGCCCTTTTTTCCTACTTCTCTCGCTTTGTCCTGATGCTCATAAACGTAGGTCATCAGTTCCGCTGCGTGATCTGTATCCGGCTCAGACCAGTAGTTGTTTTTTGGCAGGACACTCAGATCAACATCATGTTTTACCATCTTATACTGAACAAGATATGAGTTGTTGGCATTGTTAAAATCCAGATTTCCCGAGTAACCGGTCGCAATTACAGGTTTTCCGAGAGCCATTGCCTCAGCAATTGTAAGTCCGAACCCTTCAGCGCGGTGAAGAGAAATGTAACAGTCTGCTTTATTAATCAGAGCCAATAATTCTTTTCTGCGAAGCATTTCTTCTTTATAAATAATGCTTTTATTATTTCCAATCCTTTCCACCACCTTTCTTTTAGCTTTTGAATGATGATTTGAAAGTGATGTTTTCAGAACAAGTTTTACTTTCTCATTATTGATCCCGAATGCTTTTTCATAGGCATCGATAAGCCCAATCGGATTTTTTCTCTCAATTAAGCTGTTATAGTCAAAGACAAATAGAAAATTAAAAGAATCTTCAGGTAATCCGGGATTGAAAGCAGGATCAATATCTTCTTCCCTGATGTCGATCGGATGGGGGATATTAACTACCGGAATCGGTGCTTTTAATGACATGGAATCTAAACAATATCTCGAGCAGGTCCATATTTCATCATAAAATTTAAAAAATTCTGCATACACGTCCGGAAATTCATCCATCTCCCATGCCCAGTAGCCGATATTGTATTTTCCATGAAAAAAATCAGTTGATTTTTCCTGTATAAAACTCAGAATAGCATCCATATTCAGATGCACGATATTAACAGGATAATTGTTGATATTGTCTTCAAAACTAACAGAAGTATCGTTAAGACGCTGACTTACATTTAAGTTGAAATTAATAGGCTTAGCCGGGATTCCCACTTTTTTCAATGCATTGAGATTGCCCCGGATGGCTTCACCAAAACCAATTTCTGCATTAAAAAAACCAGACATATTAACGCCAAATACTTCTTTTTCGTTACTCATATCATTTAATTCTAAAAATTTCTTTTAATTTTTTTTCAAATTGTGCTTCCTCATTCAAAACCGTTTCTTTATAAACTTTGAAATTGGAAATATGTTGTGGATAATGATCCAACACTTCTTTTATTTTCTCTGTAATTTCAGGAATTTTATCTTCACTGAAGGTGAATTTATAGTCTTCCGGGATCATCAGATCTTCATAATATGCCGAAGAACCGTTTTTACCAGAAATAATACAGCAGTCCTGTGATACCGATTCCCGAAGCATTTTATCTCTACCCGGATTTTCACCAAAGTCAACATATAATAACGATTCAGACATTATTGCTTTGATCTGAGTGGCATTCATATTCTGAATGGGGATCCATGTCAGCTCAGGAGTCGCATTTATCAACGCTGAAATTTCTTTTTTTCCCTTTTTTGGGTTGTATAATATCGCTTTATGAGTCAGATCTTTCTGAATAGGCTGCCTGTTTTCCAGAAAAATAGGATTAATATAATCGCAGACAAAATCGATCTGTCTTTCAGGAATATGGTGGTCTTTCAGGTAGACACCCGATCTGTAAGATTGTGCCCACTGGTAGACATTCGGCAAGGTTTCAAAATGATATTCCTTATCAGACTGCCGGTAGAATAATTTGGTGAAAAAGCTTTGTTTTCTTATTCTGTAATCCATCAGAATTTTATAAAAATCTACGCTCAGCCACCAGATAATTTTTTGGCTGAGAGGATATTTTTTAATTAAAAATGTCATGGATTCCGGGATAATCAGGATATGATCCGGATGGTCTTCAACAACACTTATTTCCTTTGTTTTGTAGATATTATAGTTTTCAGCTTTAGCATTCGCCCTTTTCGGAACGTAATGCATAAATACATTGTCAAAATTCAGCTCATACAGTTTGTTGGAGAGCTGGTGTAATGCTTCCGGGCCACCTGTCACTTTCTTCGGAGGACAAAATATAATGATTTTGGAAGTATTTTTATACGAAATCATAGAAATTCAGTTAATAAATCAGCATTTACTGAGAATTTTCTCAATTTGCTGATGCGATAATACCATTTAATTTTTAAAATTACAAAATATTAATTAACCAAATCATTAACCCAGTTTTCGATCAGGTATTTATCCAGAATATCTTTCGGTACTTCAGAGTAAGGCGTATTAAGAAATGCTTCGGGAATCGTAATGTCGTCTACGTCGTCAATCACCAGTATATTCTGGGGATTGTAAAAATCGTAATGGGCAATATCTTTATTGGTTGTAATGAGCTTTTTTTTGAGCCCCAGACTTTCAAATACCCGGAAACTTAGTCCCTGCTGCATATTTCGGCTTACATCCAGCATGATTTCTGTTTGCTCAAGAAAATCATTAATTTCTGAAATCGACAGCGTACATTTTGAAAATTCAATATAAGGCTCATTATTTTCTTTAGAACTGAAAATTATAATTTTACTGTTCACTTTTAGATCATATAAAGCCTTTGCAATTTTCTTGATAACCGGAAACCGATTATCGTAAGAACTGATGTTGAATACCTTAAACTGATAATGAGACGGTATTTTTTCAATGGTTTTATATATAAAATTGGTCTTAAAGCTCAGGTTGTACTTTTTACAGTCCTTTTTTTCAAAAGAAAAAACCTTATCAAAAAGGGTAAGTATTTTTTTTGTCTTCGGATACCGGTTGATAGAATCACTGATGATTAAAACCGATTTTTCCGCTTTTTTATTAATGGCCTCAATGGTTTGTGGAGCCAGAAAATCTGCTTTTATATAAATGGCTGTATCAATGGCTTCAATTGTATTCAGTTCATTTAAAATAACATCGTTATAATGAATGTGCTTTAAATTTAAAATACCTAAATTTTTCGTGAAAAAATTGAGCGTTTTGTGAGCAAGCCCGGGATATTTATATCTGAAACTGTGAAAATTAATATGTTTTACCTCATACGACTTCTTTTCCAGAGCATCAGCAATGTATTGATTATAACCCCAATTATCGTAGGTTATCAGAAGTATGAGCTTTTTGTTTTCTTTCATCCTTTGAAATCAGTCAGTTAATTTAAAATTGTTTGGTCAAGAAATTCCTTTACGTTGTTTTTTAAAAATGAAGGTTTAAAATCTGAATAACTTGTTGAGTCCGGTACATAATCTGTTACATGCAAAAACTTATCCATTTTTGGATTGCTGGTCCATGCCCAATGAGAAATTTTAATATGAGGTGAAAAAATAGTGAATGTCGGGATATCCAATGCCTTACTCACATTGGTAGCCCCTCCCTCATTACCGATAAGACATTTGCAGAGACTCGTTACGGCGGCAAATTCTCTCAAATTTTTTGTGTCGAATGTTTTAACAATTGTATTTTGTGTTTCTTGTGAAAGTAAATGATATAATTCCTCAAATAATGCTTTTTGCGAAGGAAGATAATTACATAAAATCTTGGCATCCGGCTTATATGCTGCGATATCGTTCAGCAATTCAGCCATATAGGCAATAGGGTAGGTTTTCTCTTCTGAACTCCCGAATGTACTGATCATGATAAGATGATCCTCGGTTGAAAGATTATTTTCTTTGAGAATTCTCCTGGCATTTTCTACTTCCTCTTCCAGAAGATATACTTTGGGAAAAGTTTCTTCGAATGGAATATGCAGAGGTTCCAGCATCTGAAGGCGATGTTCTATCCCTAATGTGGTGTTGGCGGATTTTACCTGCATATCCCTTTTTACAGGGTGATTGTAAAAAAACCGGGTATATTTTTTAAAAAAGCCAATTCGGGTTTTTGCCCCTGAAAACAAAGTGATAACAGCGGTTTCCATCTTCGAATAAAGATCGATTACCAAATCAAATTTCTTGTTTTTTACTTCTGATAAAGTTTTAATCATGCCATCTTTATGAAAAAAGATGACATGATCAATATATGGATTTCCGATTAAAATCTGTGCATGCTTTTCATCCAGCAGAAAACTGATTTCAGATTGCGGATATTTTTTTTTGAGTAGAGGAAATAGCGTTGAAGTCACAAGGACATCACCCATAAATTTTTTTTGTATGATCAGAATTTTCATTTTACCCTCCAAACTCCAATATCGTTTTTTTAATAATTTTTACACAATCTAATAATTGCTCTTCCGTAATAACCAAAGGCGGTGCCAGACGGATAATATTTCCGTGGGTTGGTTTTGCCAGTAAGCCGTTATCTTTTAATTTTAAACAGATATTCCAGGCAGTGGAACTGTCAGGAGTGTCGTTGATCAGAATAGCATTTAACAATCCTTTTCCTCTTACTTTTGTAATAAGACTTGATTTTTCAATCAGTTTCTCAATTTCACTTCTGAATAACTGACCTAATTCTTCTGCTCTTTCCGATAGTTTTTCTTCTTCCACAACCTCTAAAGCGGCAATGGCAACGGCACACGCAATCGGGTTTCCACCAAAAGTAGAACCATGCTGTCCAGGTTTGATAACGTTCATGATCTCATTGTTCGCCAACACTGCCGAAACTGGATACATTCCACCAGAAAGTGCTTTTCCCAAAATCAAAATATCAGGCTGTACTTCTTCATGATGGCAGGCGATTAATTTTCCTGTTCTTGCAATACCCGTCTGAACTTCATCTGCAATGAAAAGAACATTATGTTTTTTACAGAGTTCAGAAGCGTTTTTCAGGAAATTTTCGTCCGGAACGTACACGCCGGCTTCCCCTTGAATAGGTTCCACTAAAAATGCAGCAATATTCTGTGCATCCTGAGCTAAAATCTCTTCTAAAGCATTGATATCATTGTATGGAATTTTAATAAATCCCGGAGTGAAAGGCCCGTAATTCTGATTGGCATCTGGATCATTGGAGAAAGAAACAATAGTTGTAGTCCTACCATGGAAATTATTTTCACACACGATAATTTTTGCCGCATTTTCTGAAATGCCTTTTACCTCATAACTCCATTTTCGGGCTAATTTTACCGCTGTTTCCACAGCTTCAGCACCCGAATTCATAGGTAAAACTTTATCAAAACCGAATAAAGTGGTGATCTTTTGTTCGTATTCTCCTAATTTCGAGTTGTAAAATGCTCTTGAAGTTAACGCTAATTTTTTAGCCTGTGCCACTAAAGCATCTACGATTTTAGGATGAGAATGCCCTTGGTTGACAGCAGAATAGGCGGATAGAAAATCATAATATTTTTTGCCCTCTACGTCCCATACAAAAACGCCTTCTCCTTTGTCTAAAACGACTGGAAGCGGATGGTAATTGTGGGCTCCGTGTTTGTCTTCAAGGTCAATAAAATACGACGAGTTTTTTGCTGTTTCTACTGTTGACATATATTTAGGTTTTTGACAAAGTTAAACATTATAAACGACATTCCTCAACAGAAATCTTATCCTTTAAATAGGGTTTGTTTAATATCTAATTGCATGTTTCATGAGGTTTTTGGGATATCTTGTTTAATTTATTTGCCGATTCAGGTAATAATATCTTTTGCACCAACTTTGTCAAAGTTCCGAACTTTGACAAAGTTTTCGGTAAAACAAAAACTGCCTCCAAAAGAGACAGTTTCAAGTTTTTATTTTTAAATAATCTTAGTGATTATCGTATTTTCTATCCATTACAAAATCCTCCATAAATTTCGTAGTATAGTTTCCTGCAAGATAATCTTCATTATCCATCAGTTGTCTGTGGAAAGGGATGGTCGTTTTTACTCCTTCAATATAGAATTCTTCCAAAGCACGTCTCATTTTTGCAATCGCTTCTTCACGGGTTTGAGCCGTGGTGATTAACTTTGCAATCATAGAATCGTAGTTAGAAGGAATAGAATATCCGGAATAAACGTGAGTATCTACTCTAACGCCGTGTCCGCCAGGAATATTTAACCCTGTAATTTTCCCCGGAGAAGGTCTGAAATCAGCATAAGGATCTTCAGCGTTAATTCTACATTCAATAGAATGCAATTTCGGGTAATAATTAATTCCTGAAATTGGCGTTCCTGCAGCCAGAAGAATTTGCTCTCTGATCAGGTCATAATCAATAACCTGTTCAGTGATCGGGTGTTCTACCTGAATTCTTGTATTCATTTCCATGAAATAGAAATTTCTGTGTTTATCCACCAGGAATTCAATCGTTCCCACTCCTTCATATCCAATGAATTCAGCTGCTTTTACCGCTGCCTCACCCATTTTCTCACGAAGTTCGTCCGTCATGAAAGGAGAAGGTGTTTCTTCCGTTAATTTCTGATTTCTTCTCTGAACAGAACAGTCTCTTTCAGAAAGGTGGCAGGCTTTACCAAATTGGTCTCCCGCAACCTGAATTTCAATGTGTCTGGGCTCTTCAATCAGTTTTTCCATGTACATGCCTCCATTTCCGAATGCCGCCACAGCTTCCTGAATAGCAGATTCCCAGTGATCTTTAAGGTCTTCAGCTTTCCAAACCGCTCTCATTCCTTTTCCACCACCACCGGCAGTAGCTTTAATCATAACAGGATATCCTGTTTCTTCAGCCGTTTTTACCGCGTGCTCGTAAGATTCGATCAAACCATCAGAACCTGGTACACAAGGTACACCTGCAGCTTTCATGGTCGCTTTAGCGTTGGCTTTGTCTCCCATTTTCTCGATCTGCTCCGGAGAGGCACCGATAAATTTGATACCGTTCTTTTGGCAGATTCTTGAGAAGTTAGCATTTTCAGATAAAAACCCGTAACCTGGGTGAATTGCATCTGCATTGGTAATTTCTGCAGCAGCAATAATATTAGGAATTTTAAGGTAAGAGTCTTTACTCATCGCGGGACCAATACAAACAGCCTCATCTGCAAATCGTACATGAAGACTGTCTTTATCGGCAGTAGAGTATACCGCCACCGTTTTGATTCCCATTTCTTTACAAGTACGTAAAATACGCATTGCGATCTCGCCACGATTGGCAATTAATATTTTTTTGAACATCTCTCCGAAATTTTAAATTATAAATTTTGAATTTTAAATTATTTTAAATGAAATGTCTTCATCTAAAATTTATAATCATTCATCTAAAATTCCTTAAGATGGATCTACTAAGAATAAAGGTTGGTCGTATTCTACAGGAGTAGCGTCATCAACTAAAATCTTAACGATTTTTCCGCTTACTTCAGAATCAATCTGGTTGAATAATTTCATGGCTTCAATTACACAAACTACTTTTCCGATAGAAACTTCGTCACCTACATTTACAAATACGTCTTTATCTGGAGATGGCTTTCTGTAGAAAGTACCGATCATTGGAGATTTAATCGTGATATATTTGCTGTCATCCGATGCAGCTTCAGCTTTTTCAGCAGGGGCAGCAGCCGGAGTTGCTGCTTGTGCAGGAGCAGCCATTTGTTGAGGAGCAGTGTGGTAAACGGCAGGTTGAGCATAGGCAACATCGCTTCCAGCTAATGGAGTTTTAATAGTGATTTCGAAATCTTTAGTTTTGTACTTCACTTCAGAAACCTCTGCTTTAGATACAAACTTGATAAGATTTTGTATGTCTTTAATGTCCATAAATTTGATATTTGATTTTTGTCAAAGATACCAAAAAAACGTAAAAAACAACAAAAAACCGCCAAATTTTATCAAAATTGGGCGGTTTTTGTATTAAAATGAGGCTTTTTCAGCGAAAAGCGACTCTTAGTTTTCTTCAGTAGTTGCTACTTCTTTTTCCAATACTACTTTTCCTCTGTAGTATAATTTTCCTTCATGCCAGTGAGCTCTGTGGTATAGGTGAAGCTCTCCTGTTGTTGCATCTTTTGCTAATTGAGGAACTACAGCTTTGTAGTGAGTTCTTCTCTTATCTCTTCTTGTAGACGACTGTCTTCTCTTTGGATGTGCCATTTTGTAATAACTTTTTTAATTGATGAGTGATGAGATTGCTCATCCCATCATTAAACTATTTAATTTTTATTCTTTAAATTTTTTAAAGCGTCCCATCTTGGGTCACTTTGCTGCTCTTTTTCTTCTTCCTCAATTTCTTTTGGACTGAATTTATTAAGAATTTCCAGATCTTCAGTGCTTATATCAGGTGATATCTTTTTCATCGGAATGGAAAGCATCACATTTTCGTAGATCAAATGAGCTACATTAAAAGCGGGATCGTTGGTAGGGATTGTGATTACATCTTCTTCGCTGTCATCATATTCCTCACCGAATTTTACCAGAACCTTAATCTCATTTTCAATAGAATGGTCGAAGTTTTCGTTGGTTATATCACAAACCAATTCTACCAATCCTTGTATTTTAATCTCAAATTCCAAAAAAGTCGAATGCTTATCTAATAAAACATCCACTGCGATTCTGGGATTTGTAAATTCCTGTTCAGTGTCAAATAATTGAAAGAACTCTTTATCTATCTCAAACTTGAACTCGTGCTTGCCGGTTTTAAGTCCGGAAAAGTTTACATCGTAGTTTCTTAACTTGTCCATAAAATGAGTGTGCAAAAATATGCATTTTTTTTATAATAACAAATAAATTTCCTAACAAATTAATTTAAAATTTGTATCAACGGTTTAAGCTTCAGTTTCCTCAGGAAGATCTTCGTCTATACCGTTATCCACTGGCATTCTCCGAGGCTGCATGCGGTTTTGCATCAGCTCGCTGTGCTCTTCTCTGTTCTTGAAAATTTTAATAGCGGTGAAAATAGATTCCATGAAACTCTGTTCATCCGCCACATTTTTCCCTGCAATATCGTAAGCAACTCCATGATCGGGAGAGGTTCTGATAAAAGGTAATCCTGCCGTATAGTTTACCCCTTCTTCATAAGCTAATGTCTTAAAGGGTGCCAGACCCTGGTCATGATACATCGCTAAAACGGCATCAAAACTTTTATATTTGTTCGGCTGGAAAAAGCTGTCTGCCGGAAAAGGACCAAAAGCCAGCGTTCCGTTGTCCGAAAGTTCTTTAATCGCTGGTTGGATAATTTCTATTTCCTCAGTTCCGATCACGCCGCCATCTCCTGAATGTGGATTTAACCCTAAAACAGCAATTTTAGGTCTCGAAATATTAAAATCTTCGATCAGAGTCTGATTGAGCATTCTGATCTGTTTCTTTATTTTTTCTTTTGAAATATTTTCAGCTACTTTTGAGATCGGAATATGATGCGTGGATACCGCAACTTTCAGATCTTCAGTTACTAAGAACATCAGTCCTTTTTTGTTGAACTTCTCCTCAAAATAGCCGGTGTGTCCGGTGTGTTTAAAACCCATCTTTACCATTTCGTCTTTATTGATGGGTGCTGTTACGATTACATCAATTTCTCCTTTTATTAAGGCTTCCGTAGCTGCTTCCAGAGAATCAATTGCCATTTTGGTAGATTCTTCGGTAGGTTTTCCCAATTCTACATTCACATTATCCTTCACGAGGTTAACCATATTCAGCTTTCCTGCCTGTGCCTGTGAAGGTTCGTTAATGTAATTGAAATTCAGATTGAGTTTAAAAATATTTTTCTGATAGGTAAATAATTTTCCCGAACCAAAAATTACCGGAGTGAAAAAATCCGTGATGGTTTTGTCTGTCAGGCATTTCATAATGATTTCAGGACCAATGCCATTGAAATCGCCGATTGAAATTCCTACTCGTACTTTATGGTTTTTTGGGCTCATTTTGATTATCTTTGAAGATTATAATTTTACAAATTTAGCAAAAAATAATATGTTCACAGGAATTATTGAAGCAGTTGGGATTATTGAGAAAATTGAAGAGAACGGAAGTAATATAGATTTTACCCTGACCTCTCCATTTACCAATGAATTAAAGATCGATCAAAGCCTTGCTCATAACGGTTGTTGTCTAACGGTCGTAAAAATAGAAGGAGACCAGTATGTTGTCACTGCCATTAACGAAACTCTTGAAAAAACAAATCTTGGAAAGTGGGAACTGGGCTCTGTTGTGAATCTGGAACGATGCATGAAAATGGACGGAAGATTGGACGGGCATATTGTACAGGGACATGTAGATAAAACCGGAGAGGTCGTAAGTATCGAAAATAGAGACGGAAGTTATTTCATTACCATAAAGTATGAGGATAACGGAAGTTTTGTAACGGTTCCTCAGGGATCAATTACGGTAAACGGAATCAGTTTAACGGTTGCAAAAAGCGAAGACACCCAATTTTCCATTGCTATTATCCCTTATACCTGGGAATTTACGAACATGAAACATTTAAAATCAGGAGATAAGGTAAATCTTGAATTCGATATAATTGGTAAGTATATTGCTAGGTTAATTAATAAACAGAATGTCAATTAATATTTACAAAGGATATAGCTTAAGAAACCGGGTATTTTTCGGATTTTTACTGGTATGTCTTTTAAGTGTTGCTGCTTCTTCGCTGGTGCCCTACTTTGTCCTCAGGAATAATTCTCTGAATCAGAGCCGCATCGATATGCAGGATAAGACCAATGCTGTAATGGGCTATCTGGATTATGCCGTAAGCAGAACATTGGTGCAGACGGATGATCTTCCTGAGATTTTAGGTAATAAAATCCTTGAGATTGCAGATATCAATAAACACGATATTATCATTTATGATTTAAAGGGCAACTATCTGCTGTCCAACAGAGATTCTAATCTTGTAGAGCAGAAGACTATTCCTCTTGCTATTGTGAATAAGATTTTATCTACCGATGCAAGGGTGGATATCCGTGGCTATGATCAGTCAAAAGATGCTGTTTTTACTTCCTCCTATATTCTGCTGAGAAATTATGTACTGGAACCGATTGGGATTGTATACATTCCTTTGTATCATAATGAATCTGCCTATCTTGAAGTACTTCATAAATATGTAAAATATATTCTTTTAGTCGATCTTTTTTTAATTCTGTTCAGTATCTGGCTGAGCTGGGTAACCTCCAATAATTTAGCGAAAACCATCACTAAATTTTCGGATATGATTACAAGGATTACCTTGTTTGAGAATGAAATGCGCCCCATCCGATACTATAAAAATGATGAATTAAATGCGCTGGCAAGAGCTTATAACCGAATGATTCTGCAGATTCAGGATCAGAAAGAGAGACTTCGGTTTAAAGCATCAGAAGAAGCATGGAGAGAAATGGCCAAACAGGTGGCTCACGAGGTGAAAAATCCTTTAACACCTATGAAGCTTACGATTCAGAACTTTGAACGAAAGTTCGATCCCGAAGATCCGAATATCAGAGAACGGGTAAAACAAATGAGCAAAACAATGGTCGATCAGATCGATTTAATTGCCACGGTTGCCTCCGCTTTCTCCGAATTTGCCAAATTGCCTGAAAAAAATAACGAGATCATTAACCTGAACACAGAAGTGGAAGATATTCTCCGAGTGTTTAATGACGACAGTATTTTTATGCATTCCAATAAAGGTGATATTATGATCAATATGGATAGGATTTATCTTTCCAGGATTATTACCAACCTTGTCACTAATGCAAAACAGGCGGAAAGCGACGAAAGAAAATTAATTATTAATGTTGATGTAGAACAACACCAGAGAAGAGTGATGATCTCCGTACAGGATAACGGGATAGGAATTCCTGAAAATATGTATGAAAGGATCTTTGAGCCTAATTTTACCTCAAAAAATAGTGGGATGGGACTCGGTCTATCCATGGTGAGAAAGATGATCGAAGACTATAAAGGCGAAATTGTCGTAAGATCTGAGGTTGGGAAGGGTTCTACATTTACCATTACTTTGCCTACCAATTTATAGTGAAACCTTTTCAATTTAAATATTTCAAAATTCAACAGTCAGAAAACGTCTTCCGCGTCGGAACAGACGGGGTTCTGCTGGGCGCTCTGGCAAATGTGGCAAATGCTTTACAAGTATTGGAAATAGGAACCGGAACGGGGCTGATTTCATTGATGTTGGCACAGAGAAATCCGGACGCCTTTTTTTTAGGAATGGATATCGACCCACAGGCGGCAAGACTCACGAAAGATAATTTTGAAAATTCACCTTTTGCTGTAAGGTTAACCAATATTCATCAGGATTTTAAATATTTTGAACCTGAAAATAAGTTCGACTTTATTGTTTCCAATCCTCCCTATTTTGAAATTTCGGATTCTGAAAAAGATAAAACGGCTCGCCAGACGGTGGAACTCAATTTTAAGCAGCTGATTTCAAAATCTGCAGCGTTCCTTTCTGAAAACGGGATCTTTTCCGTTATCATTCCTGTAGAAGCCGGAGACAATTTTATAGCAATTGCGAAAGAAAATCAGTTATTTTTAATTAAGAAAATCAATATTAAAGGCATTGAGGATTCAAAAATAAAAAGACTGATCCTGGAATTTTCTTTACTTCCGAAAAAATTAGAAGAATCGGAATTGAGTATAGAAAAAAGTCCGAGACAATACTCGGACCAATATCTTGAACTCACCAAGGAGTTTCATGTTTTTAATAAAGAGCATAAGCGTTAGAAATTAATTTATCCAAAAATCTTTTTACCCTTTTCATTTTATTCGAATAATTCTGCCGTATCCAGCACAGAAACTTTTCCGTCTTCACATCTTATGGCTTCTCCCGGGAAGTTCTGGATCATGTGATAATCATGCGTCGCCATTACCACAGCAGCTCCGTTTTCCAGGGCTACCTGCTTAAGGAGGGTCATAATCTCGTTGGATGTTTCCGGGTCAAGATTTCCTGTCGGCTCATCGGCTAAAATAAGATCAGGATGATTTAACAGTGCTCTGGCAATAGCAATACGTTGCTGCTCGCCACCTGAAAGCTCATGAGGCATCTTGTGCTTCTTGCTCTTCATATTTACGCTTCCTAAAACCTCATTGATGCGGTCTTCCATTTTTACTTTATCATTCCATCCTGTGGCTTCCAAAACAAATTTCAGGTTTTTTTCTACCGTTCTGTCAGGAAGCAACTGGAAATCCTGGAAAACAATCCCTAATTTCCTTCTCAGGTTAGGAACGTCCGACGTTCTCAGTTTGGCAAGATCAAAGCCTACCACCGCACCGTGTCCTGATGCCAAAGGAATATGCCCGTATAAAGTCTTCAGCAGTGAGCTTTTTCCGGAACCTGTTTTTCCGATAAGATAGCAGAATCTGCCCTTTTTAATGTTAAGGTTAACATCAGAAAGTACAGTGAAGTTTTTTTGTGCAATTTTTGCATGTTGCAAACTTATAATATTATCTCCGGAGATATGGGTATGTGGCATAATTCAAATTTATAAGGCTTTTTCTGGAATATTTTTTCAGATTTTAAAAATAGAAAAAAGAAATGTAAGAACCTTGAATTTTAGGAAATTTTAACAACAAAAAATGCCTGAAAAATTTCTTTTCAAGCATGTTCTGTATATGATAACAAAGAATTATCTCTTAGCGCGTGCAGCACTTACTGTTAAACTCTTTCTGCCTTTAGCTCTTCTCGCAGCCAAAACTCTTCTTCCATTTGGCGTAGACATTCTTTCTCTGAAACCGTGTTTGTTTCTTCTTTTTCTCTCTGATGGCTGGAATGTTCTTTTACTCATTACTATATGTTTAAATCGTAATTATTCTATAATTTTTCAGGTTGCAAAGATATGGATTTTTTTATACGTTGCAAATTTTCATCAACTTTTTTTAAAATTATTTCCTCCGGATTTTAATGCTTGTCACCTTAAACCGCGGCTGTAAAATGAATTTCCTGAAATATTTTAAAATTTCTCAGGTCTTCATTTTTAATACGTTTCTGAAAAAGACCCGTCCAACAGTGCAAAACAAACCAAAGTAATCCTGAAAATCTAAAATCGGGATCCGGTAAAATTTTAGACAGAATCTATGAGCCTGTGATAAATTTTAATGGGTTTATTGTAACGCAAAGTTTTAATTTAAATGTAAAAATATTGAATTTTTACAATTTAATAGGGCATAAGCTAAGACATTTTTTAATTATAATTTTAAACAGAATCTATATCTTTAAAAATTATATTAATGGTTTATTTAAAAGCTCTATCTTTGGAAACTCAAATTTAAAGAAAAAATTTAAACATCATGATGTTTACACCTGCAGAACTTTTAGAAATCAATACGTTACTTATTCCAGAAAATAAAATAGTAATTCTTACTCACTATAATCCGGACGGAGATGCTATTGGTTCTAGTTTTGGGCTGAAACATTATCTGAAGGAAAAAGGAATTCACGCTGAAGTTATTGTTCCGAATGATTTTCCGAAGTTCCTGAAATGGATGCCGGACTCTAAAAAAGCCATTATCGGGGAATATAAAAGAAAGGTGGCCTTCGATCTGATCAGCGAAGCAGATGTTATTTTCTGTTTAGATTTTAATTCGCCTTCAAGAATCGGTTTGCTGGGTGACTGGCTAACGAAAGCAAAGGCTAAAAAAATTCTTATCGATCATCATCAGCAGCCGGAGCAGTTTGATTTCGTTTATTCCGATACCATTATCCCTGCCACTTGCCAGATGGTGTATCATTTAATCGACGCCATGGGAGATGAAGCGCTTATTAATAAAGATATTGCAGAATGTTTGTATACCGGAATTATGACGGATACAGGCGGTTTCCGCTTTCGTTCTACAAGCGCGACAACCCACAGGATTATTGCCAATTTAATTGAAAAAGGAGCAGATCCTGCCATGATCACATCCAATACCTGGGATACAAATACGGTTTCCCGACTGCATTTACTGGCTTTGATCTTAGGAAGAATTGAAGTGGTGAAAGACGGTACCGTAGCGGTTCTTTATCTTACCAGAGAAGAATTAAAGAAATACGGCTTCCAGAAAGGCGATACCGAAGGTTTTGTAAATTACGGACTCAGTATCCTTGGCGTAAAAATGTCGGCATTCTTTATGGAAGATCTGTATGAAGATTTTATTAAAATTTCTTTCAGAAGTAAAGATGATATGGATGTTAATCAGTTCTCCAGAAAATATTTCAATGGAGGCGGGCATATCAACGCGGCCGGTGGAAAATCTGATAATTCCTTAGAGAATACGCTCAAAATTTTTAAAGAAAAAATAGAAGGAGAAAACCTATAGTTAAAAAAGAGAGGAAAATTGATGAAATTTTCCTCTTTTTTTATCATTCTGAATAAAACGAAGTTGAAACAAAGACTGTTATTTAATCTAGATTAGCTTCATCCGCGATTCTCTCAACCCTTAGAATATCCCTTCTCCTCCAATTCAAGGCACGTATAATCGTATACTTCCTGAAACATCACATCCAGCGATTTTTTGTTAAATAAACTGAATTTGGTCATCTTGGGAGGATCCAGAAAAATATCGCAGAATTTTACCTTAGAATAAACCGATTTTGCGATAGCTAAATGTAAAATCCTGTCAAATTCTTTAAGTAAACTCATGCTTTGCAGGCTGTCATAACTTATGGAGTTAACATGGGAGGCAATTAAAAAATCACACTGATCGATAATAGGTTCGATAGGAAGATTGTCTAAAACACCGCCGTCAACATATATTTTTTCACCCATTTTAACAGGCGGAAGAACGAAGGGAACACTCGACGACGCCAGTAAAGGACCGAACAATTCTCCTTCGGAAAAAAAATCCACAATGCCGTGCGTCATTTCTGTAGCGGCTACATAAACGGGTAATTTCAGAATATTGAAATTATCTTCCGGAAAATGATCTTTAAATAGCTTTAAAATAAAATTAGAGCTGAAAATTCCGTTTTTGGAAAGTCTTAAATAGGATCTCGAAAAAAAGGTGGTTTCTCTTACTATTTCCATCATTTCATCCGGAGTTTTTCCGAAAGAATAAAAGGCAGCAATAATAGATCCTGCACTGGTTCCTGAGATAATCTGGGGCTTCAGGTCATATTCTTCCAAAGCTTTTAAAACCGCAATATGCGCAATTCCGCGCATTCCTCCGCCCGAGAGTGTCAGGCCGATGATCGGTTTCTTTTTTTTGAAATTGAAAATCCCCATCAAAAATATTAAGTTTCACTAAGATACACGTTTTTTACAGGATATAGATTAAGGTTCGTCACATTCAGAATCTATTTTTATAAAAAGAGCATTGAATTCTTTGTTCATTTTTTCATCGTGCTCAGGACGTTGAATTTCATTGTTTGCACAGTTTCCCCATCCGAAAACAATTAAATCCAGAATAGCATAATCTTTTTTATAAGAAGAATTCAGACGGCTTTCAAATTCGTCCATTATCCTCTGCGGATCGCCGTTTTTTCTGCTCATTTGTTCGCGCATTTTTCGCCACTCTTCAATAATTTCGTTGTCGCCGGAATTCAAAACCCGGGCAAAGTGCGTACAGCTCTTAAATGGAGAACCTAATAAAACAGAAGGATCCGAATACGCCATAATTTTAATCTTATCCAGTTCATACTCCTGAAGCAAGGCCTGATAAGTCTGGTTTTTAACATTTTGCCAGTAAGAAACAGGAACGACTTTCAGATTTTCGAGCAGGGCTTTTTTTGCGGCAAAATCCTTATCCAGTTTAGCAAGAAGCTGGTTTTTATCTCTTCTTACCTGTTGAAGGTCTTCAAGCTTAAAAACCGCAGGGTCGTGTAGAGAAACACCGCCAAGCTCAAACCAAAGTCGATATGTATTCTGAATTTCTTCTCTGGAATATTTTTTAGCATCAAAATAGCCTTTATTGGTACATAATTCTGTATCGAATGTAAAGAGCTGCTTTTGTATTTCTTTGGTCTTAAGGCTGTCTTTCTTATGAGTTTCTGTCGGGAGAATAGAATCGTTTGCAGGGATTTTGCTGGCGATCTTATTCTCTTTTTTACAGTGGATCAAACAAAGCAGCAGAACTGAAAATAAATAAATTCTCATAAATATTTTATAATACAAGGTGTTTGGGTAAGTTATGAAGGAGTTCGGTATTGATGATCTCGGCGCAGATACCCGGTTTTTCCCAATGTCCGTTGTGGCCGCAATCCAGCACATACGACTTTATATTGGTTCTGTCCGGAAGGTTTTTAATCAGCAATTCGGTTTTTACAGCGTTGTCGTGTTTTCCGGCAATGACCAGAATTTTGGCTTCCAGATTTTCAAGAACGTGCTTTTTATCGGTTCGCTCCACCATTCCTTTTACAGAGGCTAATGCCCCGAGATTGTTGGTGGAAAGTGCCGTTTGCAGAGCGACTTCAATTTTTCCTTCCAGAATATCTTTTTCATTCGGGTTAAAGAGGTTAGGAACTCCGGCTCTTGCATAATGGGCAAAAGCATCTTGTATAATCCGGTAGCTTTTAATCCGCTGTTCTTTCTTTTCGGCATCGTCCGGAAAGTAAGTGGAGAAAAATAAAGTTAAACTTTTAAGATAGTCAGGATATTTTTCGGCAAAACCTAAAGCAATATATCCGCCCATGGAATGTCCCAGCAAATGAACTTTTGTAAGGTTCTCGCTGTCCAGCACTTTTTTCACCTCTTCAGCAACCAGTTCCATGGTCTGAACGTCTGCAATAATGTCAGATTGCCCGTGACCGGGAAGGTCGATCTTCAGCAGGCTGAAATTTTCAGACAAATAAGGCTCCATATCGCTCCAGATAGAAATGTTTTCCATGAAACCGTGCAGCAGTACCAAAGTTTCTTTTCCGTTTCCTTTTTTCTTAAAATGCAGCATGATCTTAACTATTTAAAAATGAATGTCTATATAATCAACAAATCCTGAACCATTCACCATATCCTGAAGCCTCCAGGTTTTGCCGCCGTCTTTAGACATAAATGTTTTGGTTCCTTTTCTGATATAAGGTTTTCCGCCGTCATTATCGGCAATACTTTGAGTGATTTCTCCGGTGAAATTCAGATGTTTGTCCGAAACTACAGCAGCAAAACCTTTAATGCGGACGCTGTTTTTACCGGATTTTATCTCTCCTGAAACCATATAATGATCTCTTTCGCCCTCAATTTTTTCAAAGTTTACCGATCCTGAATATTTGGGTGAACTATCATTCTGATACGTGAATGGGTGCGCTCCGTTGAAATCTTTAAAACGGTTGATGCTGTTTTTAGCTTTAATACCGTCATTAATCTTTGTTCTGGCAGCATTAATAGAGTCAACAACTTGTGTGCTGTCCGTCTGATTAGCGGTGGCCTGTGTTTCTTTTTTTGAACACGAAAGTACTAAAAAGGCGAATGCCACTGCGGTTAAGAAGTTTTTCATCAAAAAATAAAATTATATCTCAAATGTAAACAAAAAAAGAGCATTGTGAAAATGCCCTTTTATTTTATTTGGTTAATTCTTCGTAAACTTTCTTTTCCCAAGGCTTGATGTCGGTAATTCCGTAGCGTTCTTTCTTGGAGATGGCGATATTATCCAGCACATCTACAAAGTTCTTGTAATTGGCATCATCGGTCGGTTTTATGATGATGGTAAAGTTTTCCTTTTTCGGAGCATTATTATACGCTTCCGCGATGATCTTTGTGATTTTTATGCCTCCGAAATCGGTTTCTTTAAGGTTGCCTGTATTCAGATCTTCGGCATCGCTTTGATGATAGAAAACTCTGTTGTTCTTTCCTAAAATAAAAGTGACTTGGTTTCTTTTGTCAATAACTGTTTCTGTTTTAGGATTCGGATGGGGATCTTTTGCCGGCAATCCCAAATCCATTACATTCGGTTTTGTAAAATTCGTGGTAAACATAAAAAAGGTGATTAATAAAAATCCTAAGTCTACCATGGGAGTCATATCTACACGTATTGGTTTTTTACGTTGCTTGCTTCCTCCTTGTTTTTCTTGTGCAATTACTTCAGCCATAACTTTAATGTTTTTAATGTTAAACAATGCTCTTGTGTTGAATATCGAATGAGTATTGATCTGTATGAATTGATACAAAGCTAATACCTGAAGCGGCTGTTTTTTATCTGAGAAATAGAAGATACCCCTTTAATTTATAAATTTATTTCTTTTTGGTTTTACTTAAGTTGTTGATTAATATTTAATTATGATTTGTATTTTATTAATGTTATTGAAAGTCAAGTTGACGCGTCAATTTATAAATTCAAAAGGTTGATGATTTGTGATGTTCAAATCTTAAAAGAATATTCTAAGCGATATCTATAAATCTGTGAAATTTGAACACTAAGAGCGCGTTTAAAATTTTGATTAGTGCATTTTTTTTAAAACGCAAAGATTTTATGGCTTTCTGTTTTTTTTAGGAGGCAAAGACAAATGAATTTGCTTCGCGAAGCTTGAAAATACAGCTTCATCAAATCAACTTGTTGATTCTTCTTTACTCATTAAAATAGACTTTGCTTTTCAGCTAAAACTTTGCGTCAAAAAAAAGCATGAGGTAAAAACCTTCTCTGAATCAACAAATGCAATATAAATAAAATTTAAACAGACTCTAAGTCCATAGTTTTTTTATTTACTAACTGTTCTAATACTGTTTTCTTTTTGAATTTACCCTAAAAACTCCGAAGGGGTTAAATATGAGTAGCGTCGGGTGAAGCCCGATGTATGAGTATCCAAGTGATGTTATAACCCTGAAAGGGTTAAATAATGTAAAGGAAATTTCAAAGATTAAATGGTATAAGTTTCTTATAGCAGCCGTTCCACTTATACAAACTAACAAAGATTGATAAATATAAAAATAAATCAACAGTGTAATCTGAAAATCTGTACAATTTGTGGAAGTAAAAAAAGCATCATTCGTGAATTCGTGGCAAAAACGTTCGCATAAAAAAACTCATGCCTTTCGACATGAGTTTTATAATGCTATTTTGAAGTTTTTATTTATTCTTTTTGTAAAAATTAACTCCGCATTCCAGGAATTTCTTGAAATCCTCTTTCGGCATATATCCCGAAACCGGTGTGTTGATCACTTTTCCGTCCGGAGTTACCAAAACATAATGCGGCTGAGAATTATTATTAAAATTCACCTGCTGGAATAAGCTCCATCGATCCCCGATTGTTTTTACTTTTTTCACCTGCCCTTCACCTAAATCAATCTTTGTTTTCTGATCTTCGGGCAGTTCTTCCTTGTCATCAACATATAAAGAAGCCAAAACAATATCATTTTGAAGTATCGGTAAAATATCCGGTTCGCTCCAGACAAATTCTTCCATTTTTCTACAGTTTTCGCAACCGTAACCGGTGAAGTCGATTAAGATTGGCTTGTCTTCTTTTTTAGCCAGTTCAATTGCTTTAAAGAAATCGTGTTCCGGATGCATGCCCAGAATTCCGTCTTTTTCATCATGGAAATAGCTAACATTCAGCGGAGGTAAAATTCCGCTTAATAACTGCAATTTCGGACGCTCAGAAGGAATCAGCCCCTGAACCAGATAAATAACAAATCCGAATCCTAAAACACCCAGAATTTTTCTCGTAATCGAAATTTTTGGCTTTTTATCATCGTGCGGAAATCTGATTAATCCAAATAAATATAATGCTAAACCTAACGCCACAATAATCCAGATCGCGATGAAAAGTTCTCTCTTTAATAAGAATGTTTTAGAAACTAAATCGGCTTTTGATAAGAATTTTAACGCTAACGCCAATTCCACGAAACCTAAAACCACTTTTACGGTATTCATCCATCCTCCCGATTTTGGAAGACTTTGTAACGCTTGCGGAAATAAAGCCAATAACCCGAAAATAATCGCCCAGGCCAATCCGAAACCTGCCAAAGCAAACGTCAGCAACATCGGAACGTTTGTAGAACCGGTTACGGCACTTCCCAATAAACTTCCCAAAATAGGTCCGGTACATGAGAAAGAAACGATCACCAGTGTTAATGCCATGAAGAAAATACCAATAATTCCTCCTGCTTCCTCTGCTTTTGAAGATTTGTTGGCAATTGAGCTTGGCAACGTAATATCATAATATCCGAAGAAACTTCCTGCGAAGAAAATAAAGATGATAAAGAAGGCGATATTCAGCCAGACGCTGGTAGAAATTTCGTTGAAAACATTTCCTGCAATTCCGTCAATAATATGAAAAGGAACACTTAATAAAACGAAAATTAAAAAGATGAAAAATCCATAAATCAGGGCATCTCTTTTACCTTTTGCTTTGTTTTTACTTCCTTTGGTGAAGAATGAAACCGTTAAAGGGATCATCGGGAAGACACATGGAGTCAACAAAGCGATTAATCCGCCGATAAATCCTAAGAACAAATAAGTCCAGTAATTTTCATCTACTTTTGTAGAAGCCGTTCCGCAGTCGGTTAAAGGTTTTTGGAAATCAATCGATTCAATTTTTAACTGTTTCGGATCTAGTTTTGACGTTTCTGTTACCGTAACTTCACCTTTTGCAGGATTTTCAACAACAGTTTCTGTCGTTACAGGAGCAGCTACAGAATCTTTCGCAGGTTCTGCTTTCTCCTCCGTTTTTGCTTCTTCAGTGGCTCCTTTTGGCGTAACCTGTTTGTTGAATTCTAAAGTGTTGGGAGCCAGACAGACACGGTCGTCACAAGTCTGATACGTAATTTCGGCCACTACGTCTCCCGGTTTTGTTCCGTCTTTTAGCTTAAATTTTTGCTTGAATCCTGCTGAATTAGAATAAAAAACGATCTTTCCGCCAAAAGCTTCAGAAAATTCTTCATGTTTTTTTCCAACTTCCACGAATTTTCCAATCAACTCAATATTTTTTCCGGAAACTTTGTATTCCGTCGGAATTCCTGTGTCTTCAGGGATATCACGGGAATAAATATGCCAGCCGCTTTCCATGGTGGCATTCAGTACAGCTTCGTACTGATTGTTTCCTAACTCGTTGATTGTAAATTTAAATTTTACAGGATTTTTGATTTGTGCATTAATTCCTGTCGCTAAAAACAGCAGAATTAATAAAAACCAGTTTCTAAATTTCATCTTACTTTTCATTAAAAATTTTGAGAATTTTAATTGTTTTCTCATCCTTAGCATATCTTCGGTCTTGTCTGAAAGGTAGAATTCCAAGTACGGAATTTTTACAGTCAGTCAATATCCATATTTTTTGCCTCGCTAAAATAGATATTTTTTCGTCCCTAAAAAATTTAGAAACTTTCTTTTTGCCTAAAAACCCGACGGGATAAAATTCGTCCCCATCCTGTTGTCTTCTTAACCGCAGCGGAAAGTGAAGTTTTTCGGCATCAAAGTGCCACTCCAGGTTTTTATTGATTTCTTCAATGCTGCTCATTATACTTTCGAGATTAATGACGATCTGGTTTTCAGAAAAATCAAATTTTTCAATTAAAATGATTTCCTGACTGTTTTCAGCCAACTTCCATTCTACATCTTCCATCTTCCTTCTTAAGATCAATTCATCATAATTTATAATCAACTGATACTCCTTTGAGAAAAAAGAACTTCCGTTTTCAGCGTTGAAAATTTTCGGAATTTCTTCTTCCTGATTAAAGCCATATTTTTTTAAAATCTCGAATTTTACAAAATCACTTTCCCGATCAAGTCCTTCCTTTGATAGTATTTTATGCTCTTTGTTAAATACCGACAGCCGATTTTCTATTTCTACGATTTGTTGTTGAACAAAATCTTTGGTTTGATTTAAATAAAATGAGCTTTTTCTGAAATTTTCAAGGAAATTTTCATTCGTCTCCAATAATTTCGGAACAATTTCCAATCGGATTTTATTTCTTAAGTAATCGCTTTTTTTATTAGACAGATCTTCACGGTATTCTATAGAATGGTCTTTGGCAAATGCATAAATTTCTTCTTTGGAAAAATCTAAAAGAGGTCTCAGGATGTTATGGTCATTCACGGGAATTCCGCTTAAACCATGTATTCCCGATGCTTTGGAAAGATTGATGATAAATGTTTCCAGCTGATCGTTCAGATGATGGGCGGTAACGAGAAATTCGAGATCTTCTGTTTCCTGAATATGTTTAAAGAATTTGTACCGGAGCGCTCTCGCCCAGAGCTGAATTGAATTTTCGGGTTTCCTGTCTTTTTCTGAAACCTCATACAGGTGAAATTTAATATGATTTTTCTCACAAAAATCCTGCACTGTTTTTCGATCGAGTTCAGAATCTTCACCGCGAAGTTTATAGTTGATATGGGCGATCTCAAACCTGTAACCCGAAGCCTGGAATAAGGCTGCCAGAACCATGGAGTCGGCTCCTCCGCTTACTGCCAGAAGATAGGTTTGGTTTTCTGGAATGTCTGTGAGCTTTTGTAATCGGATCCTGAAGTCTGTATCTGTCAACATCGATGTCGGAAATTTCTTTTGTGCAAAGATAATCCATATAATTAAAATGAATTTTCTACCTTTGGTCGTCTAAAAATGATTATTTATGAAAATTTTTAAAATCTTAGCCGTTTCTGCAATGGTATTAGGAATGACATCTTGTATTAGCAAAAAGCAGTACGATGCGCTAAGCTCAAATTACAAGCAATGTATTGAAAACGTAGGAGAAAGACAGAGAGAAATTCAGGATCTAAAGTCTCAGAATTCTGCTTTGGCGAGTGAGAATAATTTATTAAAAAGCCAGCATGATGCTTTAAAATCATCTTTGGATGCCTGTTTATCCAATACAGGAAAAAGTTCTGCCAATATCGATAAACTGGTAGGAGAGATCAATGCTTCAAATTCTTATATTAAGCAACTGATTTCCAATAATGCTAAAAACGACAGTTTAAACCTGGCATTGTCTAATAAACTGAAAAGATCTTTGGATAATGTGACCGATGAAGACGTACAGGTGAAGGTGCTGAAAGGAGTAGTGATGATTTCATTATCGGATAAAATGCTTTACAAAACCGGAGATTACAACATTTTACCAGCCGCTCAGGAAGTATTAGGTAAGGTGGCAAAAGTAATTAACGATTACGACAAATATTCGGTATTAATTGAAGGGAATACAGATAACGCTGCTTTAAATTCTTCCAGCCTGCCAAGAGACAACTGGGATCTTTCTGCTTTAAGAGGGACAGCGGTTGCCAAAATCCTACAGACTCAGTTTGGAGTAGATCCGGCCAGAATTACGGCGGGAGGTCGTTCAGAATACAATCCTAAAGCGACGAACATGAGCGTTTCAGGAAGAGCGGAAAACAGAAGAACAGAGATCATCATTATGCCTAAACTGGATGAGTTTATGAAATTGATGGATATTGCTCCAAAGAAATAAATCGCAGAGCACTATTTTAATATAAAAAATCCCGAAGCTATTCGGGATTTTTTTTTTCTCATTAAATCAGTTCTTCTTTTTTCAATAACGAAATAATTTTTCTTAAAAATGAATTGGATACTCCGCTATTAGTTTTTGTTGAGGATTTTTTCTTTGTGTGTCTGGTCGGTGCTGATTCTCGTTTAATAATTCGTTTGTTCATCGTTTATTATTTTTACCCTCAAATTCATGTTTTAGTTCCTTATCGCAAAGCTACCACATTTTGCAGAGGCAAAACCATCCGTATTTTTACGGTAATTGACATGGGGTTTTCCCTAATTTTGATTATATTTAAGTAAATTTGAATACCAAAACTTTGTAGAATGAGCTTTTTTGAAGAAAAAAATCCTGAAATGGACAGGTATCTGGAGAATCATGCCTCGAGCGAACCTGAAATTCTGAAAAAACTAAGAAGAGAGACTTACCAGAAAACAACGCAGCCTCATATGATTTCCGGATATCAGCAGGGAAGATTATTAACCATTATCTCTCAGATGATGCAGCCGAAAAATATTCTTGAAATCGGTACTTTTACGGGATATGCTACCCTTTGTCTGGCAGCTGGTCTGGCCAGAGACGGAAAATTAACCACTCTGGACGTTAATGAAGATCTTGCCTATCTGCCAAGGAAATATTTTGCTGAAAGTGAATATTCAGATCAGATAGATTTTAAACTTCAGGATGCCAAAGAGTTTTTAAGACATACCGATGAGATCTTTGACCTTGTTTTTATTGATGCTGATAAAGAAAATTATGCAGAATATTTCAAACTTATAAAACCGAGAACAAAATCCGGTTCTGTGGTGATATTCGATAATGTTCTCTGGTACGGCAAAGTTCTGGAAGATAACCCGAAACAGAAATCAACACAAATTATTAAAGAATTAAATGATTCGGTGGCGAAAGATCAGGATTTCGAAAATCTTATTTTACCTTTGCGCGACGGGGTAAATTTTCTGAGAAGAAAATAAAATTAAAAGATTTAAACATTAAATTATTAAAAGATTAAAAGCCTGTTTAAAATTTGAACAAGCTCTGAGCAGTCTCTAATTTTTTAATTTTTAAATCATTCAATCTTTTAATTAAAATTAATGAATAAAGGAATTTGTATTGTTACTGTAGCGCCCGTTCGTGCAGAAGGATCGGACAGAGCGGAGATTGTGACGGAGATATTGTTTGGAGAAAGTGCAGATATTTTGGAAATCAATAAAAACTGGACCAAAATAAAAATGCATTTCGACGGTTATGAAGGATGGATGGATACGAAACAACTGAAGCCTGTAACAGACGAAGAGTTAGCCAAACGAAAAGTAAACATCGTTACGGAAGATTTTTCTTCGGTTTTAATGAAAGACGGAAAAACGCTGCTTTCAATAGGTTCGGAAGTTGAATTTCCGGTGGTGGCCTCAAGAAGAAGTCATGATCTCAGAGAAAGTATTGCTTTAACCGCTAAAGAGTTTCTCAATGTTCCTTATTTATGGGGTGGCAAAAGTTTTTTTGCAGTAGACTGCTCCGGATTTACGCAACTGGTTTATAAAGTTCATGATATAAAATTACCCAGAGACACTTCTCAGCAAGTGGAGATTGGCGAGTCTTTAACTTTTGTTGAGGAAAGCCAGCTGGGCGATCTGGCATTTTTCGAAAATCCTGAAGGTAAAATTATCCATGTGGGCATTATGCTGGACAATCAGAAAATTATTCATGCTTCGGGAAAAGTACGAATTGATACGCTGGATTCCACAGGGATTTTTAATAAAGAGCTGAATAAGCATACCCATAAATTAAGAGTAATTAAAAGTATTATCTAAAATAAAAATCCGGTTTGAAGTTTCTGTACACTATTTTTATAAGTCTGTTTATGTTCGGAATGAAGATTTTTTCTTTATTCAACGATAAAACAAAAAGGGGAGTTCAGGGGCGGAAAAAATCTTTAGAAGAGGTAAAATCAGCTTTAAAAAAATCAGATCTGGTGATCTGGATGCATGCGGCAAGCTTGGGCGAATATGAACAGGGATTGCCGGTTTTAGAACAATTAAAACAAAAGCTGCCGAATCATAAGATTTTGGTTACCTTTTTTTCTCCTTCGGGCTACGAAAACGTTGTTAAGAAGAAAACAATTGCCGATGTTATCTGCTATCTGCCCTTCGACAGCAGGAAAAAAATTAAAGAGTTTATGGCTCATTTTTCTACTCAACTATTTTTTACGGTAAAGTATGATTACTGGTATCATCTTCTGGAGGAACTCAACAATCAAAAGGTAAAAACATATGTAATCTCGGCGTTATTTTATGAAAAACAGGCATTTTTCACTTCCTACGGAAAGTGGTTTGCGAAACAGCTTCAGAAGAATATCGACTGGTTTTTTCATCAGACTCAAATGTCTTATGTTTTAGCGAAAAGTATAGGTCTGGAGCAAGCTTCAGTAACCGGAGATACAAGGTTTGACCGTGTGAAACAGTTGAGGGAAAGAGATAACAGGGTAGATTTTGTTCAAGAATTTATTGGGGAGGATCAGGTGATTGTCTTTGGAAGTTCGTGGCAGGCTGAAGATAAAATAGCAGAAGAAATCTCTGAAAAAAATACATCTGTTAAGCTTATCCTTGCACCACATGATCTGAAAAGAGTTCAGAATCTGAAACTGATGTTTCCGGATGCAATTATATACAGTGAGATCAGCCATTCTCTGCTCGCAGATTCACAATCTAATGTACTGATTATTGACAGTATTGGTTTGCTTTCTAAATTATATTCTTATGCGGATATTGCTGTTGTAGGCGGCGGTTTTCATGAGGCCGGGCTTCATAATATCTTAGAAGCAGCCACATTCGGTGTTCCCGTTATTTTCGGAAATAAATACAGAAAAAATCCTGAAGCAGATGAATTAATTTCTTCTGAAGGCGGAAAATCTTTTGATGAGGAAAGTACAGCCGCTGATTTTGCTTTATTTCTTCTCGATGATCACGAAACTATGCGCTCAATGTCTGAAAATGCTAAGAAATTCGTAGATGATAAACCAGATTCTACCGCATTAATCATTGAAAAAATCCTGTCTTAATGCAGATTGAAATGAATAAGATTCCGGAAAAAAATGTAATTTTATAAAAATAAACATCCAGCTTCCCTCATCCAGCTTCCCGACTCTAAGTTATCTCAAAAATCCCTGACTTTTTATTTCGCGTATAATTACGTCAATCTTGTCCGGAATTTTATCTGCTGTTAACCAGTTAAAGTCTAATCCGTTGTTAATGCAAAGCTTTTGCAGATAATGGTTTTCCTGGATTTTGTCATGAAGCCTGTCAAAATATTCGTCGATTTCTATCCAGTAATCTTCATCTAGCTTTTTAGTTAATGTGAGGGTTTTAAAAATCTTATTGATGAGATAAATATATAATTTATACACATTATCGAAGCGTTGGGTGGTTAGCTGGTCATTATAATCAAGAATTTTAATGATCATTAAGAGGTTTAAAGAAACGTCTCCAAATTTATCGGTTGTAATTTTTACGTGTTCGGTAATTTCTGCACTTAATTTTCGGACAATTCCCAGAAAATAAGCAGAATTTCCGATATATTTAGAAGCTAAAAGAATTTTTTCGGAGATTATTTCCTCCATGGCATCTCTCTTATTATCGGTGGTTTCCTGATCAATCAGTTCAAAGTATAATTTTTTAGATAAAAGTTTATCCTTTTTCAGCAATCTGAAAATAAGACGGTCTTTTTCTACAGGAGAAAAGTTGCTGAGTGCGGCTTTAAATTCTTTCGAGTATTCCATTTAGTTAAAAAATTTTGAGTATTTAAGAAATCCATTCATTGCCCAATTTCCTGTGTAGTACAGCGATTTTAATGTAGAAAATCCCATGAAATCTTTATAGACCAGATATTGGTCGATAATAATATTTTTTTTCTTTCTGGAAACGCTGTTTTCGCGCATTCTGTATTTGGCCAGTGTTTTTTTTATGGGATGGCCTTCAGGAATTTCCTTCAAAAGATTCAGCCACATAACGTGGTCTTCGCGTTTGCTTTTTACGGGGAAAAAAAACTTCCCGACTCTTTTGGTATCGTACATCGTGGAAACCGGAGCCAGCCTGCAGGTTTTAAGCAAATTAGAAAATGTAACGATTCTATCGGCTACAAAATCCTTTAAAATGGGTTGCATTGTATGTTCATCGCATCTCGAATAATTGCTGTACACCAATTCCGCATCATGCTCTTGCATATAATCTGTCATGACTTCGAGATATTCCGGATACCAGACATCATCAGAATCTAAAAAGGCAATATATCTTCCCTGAGCTCTTTCCAGGCTTTTATTCCTTGCGTTGCCCGCACCTCCGTTTTTATCCAGCAGGTCCAGTTTTATTCTTGGATCATTGTATTTTTGGATAATTTCAGCGGTTTGGTCTTTAGAAAGGTCATCCGTAATCAGCCATTCCCAGTTTTCATACGTTTGGCTTAGCACAGACTGTATCGTTTCTTCGATGAATTCTGCAGAATTATAACACGGGGTGATAATGGAAACAAGATCTTTCATTGGTCATGTAAAGTTATAAAAATTTCTTTTCGTATAAATGCCATGAGGCGATTCCCACACCAATAACGACAAGCATGCAGATTACGCCCATGAAATAAGGGTTATAATCTGTAAAAAGCCCTAAAGTTGCAAAAACTCTGATAATCGGGAAATGGAAAATATAGATTCCGTACGTAAAATCTCCGTACTTTCCGAAGTTGTTTAAAAACCGGAAAGAATAAGCGATATACAGGACGATAATACTGATCATGATAGGGGAGAAGAGTTTAATTTTTAAAATTAAATCAATCCAGACCGTGACAAGTGCAATCCCGAAAAGAATATTTTTATGGCGGATAAATTTATCGAAATTAAAATACACCAGCATTCCTCCGATAAAATAACAAAGGGCCCCGGGAATCTGTCTCGAGAGTTCTACTTTTCCGATGTGTTCAAAATAATTAAGATAGGTTACTGAAAGAAAATAAAATACGATAAGGCTGATATTTCGATATTTATTATTCTTTCCGAAAAATAAAAACAGCACAGGAACCAGAAAGTAATAGCACATTTCAATTTTTAGCGTCCAGAGAGCTCCGTTTACTGCTCCGTTTCCGAAAACTCCCGGTAAATTGGGCGCCATAAAATTCATAAATGCAGAATTCCACAAAAAGTACCGGTGGGTCTGTGAACTGCTGAAATATTCGGCAAAAGAAACGGTGCTCACAAGGCTTAGCAGAACCGTACAAAGAACCACCACCAGCCAGTAACCGGGAAGAATTCTTTTGAGCCTCTTGGTAATGTATTTTTTTAAGGTGCTCGTTCGCTCATAGCTGCGGGCAATGAGAAATCCGCTCACAATAAAGAAAGCGAAAACGGCGACTTCTACAGGGCTGTGTTTCAGGAATTCCAGATCAGAAGAGGAACTCAGATAGCCCAGATGGCCGATAAAAACGATGAAAGCGAGGAGAACACGGATAAAATCAAAATTATTTTTCGCGATGTCTTGCATTTGTATATTTTTAACAAAAATAGTTTTTTTTATTGAAGTTCATATGAAGCCTTCGTTACTAAGAATATTTTATACTGTTTTGGCAGCAATAATTTTTTAAAACCCTGCTTAAATGGTTTCCATCAATAATTTTATGTCTGAATTTTTTAAGCCTTTTATCATAATTCTACATCTCAAACACATAATTCCAGTATTTTTTCCAGGCTTCGGACAGGAATTGACTGGCTTCTGCCTTTTAAAAATCAATAAAAAGGAAGAAAATACATATAATTAAGGGATAAAAAGATGTTGGGCTGCGCTAAATAATTTTTTCGATAAAATTTTAAACAGTCTCGAAAACTATATAATTTTTTGAATATCTTTGAAAATGTAAATTACAGCAACGTTTTTTACAAAAAATGATTAAATAAAGTAAAAAAATTATAATTTTAAGGCCTGAAAAATTTGATATGAAGAAATTAGCATTACTATTTGCAGGAGTATCGTTATTAGCAATGAGCGGATGTAAGGACGATGTAACTGAGCAAGTGTTTCCATTGGTAGGGAAATGGCAGCCGATAAAAGAGGTAATAACAGTAGTGGAAACAGGAGAAGATCCTTATTCTGATACTATTGACTATACAGACTGTCAGAAATCTTCAAGATGGGATTTCTTCGAAGCAGGAAATGGTAAGAGAACCGACCGCGAAGAGGTATCCGGAGCCTGCAGCGCAGTAGCGGATTATAATTTTTCATACACTTACGATAAAAGCTCTACCCAGTTCGAAATTAAATATCAGGGAATTGTAGAATCGGAAAAAGGAAAAGTAACACGCCTTGATGCCAATACACTGAATCTTACTTTTGAAGACACTACAGATCCTACCGTATACGAGTCTACGACCATTACGTACACCAGAATACCACAATAATTTCTGAAAAGAATTATATCTAAATACATTGATCTCATCTTCGGATGAGATTTTTTTTTGAATCTGTTTAAATTTTATGGGCACAGGAATATAAAAAAGGATCGGTTAATCTTATAAAACGGTTGGTTTCCTGTACAGATAAACTTTTCTGAAACCTATGAATTTATTTTGTTAAAGTGCATTTTCGTAGTACACTAAAAAGTGTTACGCAGTAAGAATGTAAAACGTAATTTTACACTATACAAATACGTGAATTCTTGATCATCGGGAAGAAGTTTTCAAAGATTTTGATCTGTCGATGTTACTTGAGACTTTAGAATTATTTTCAAATTTGAAAATTAAAATACTTCTGATATAGATTTATTAGATACTCATCAGAAAAAAAAATTGTGTAAGCGTAAAATCGAAGTCTAATTATATAAAATCTTTAATTTGTGCTATTAAGCACAATGCACACCGTAAAATGACAAACAAACAAAATTTTACTTTTATAAAAACTGACAAAAAATTAATCAAATTAAATTTTGACGATATTTTATTTATTAAAGGATTGGGAAATTATGTTGAAATATTTGTTAGAAATAACAAAAAGCATATTTATTATAAAACTCTAAAAGACCTTATTGACAAATTGCCTGAAGAATTTATGAGAGTTCATAATTCAAATATTGTGAATTTGAAAAATGTGGAATATTTAGAAGATAATCATTTAATAATTGGTGAACATAAAATTACAATTGCAAAAAGTTATAAGGATTGTTTATCTGGTTGTATAGATAAATTGCTACTCTAAATAAAAAAAATGAAACAGTACATAAAAACATAAGCGAACTAAATAACTTATTTTTCTTTCCAAATTCATATGAGTTGCTTTGTAAAAAAGATCATGAAACAATTTTTATTTTACTTAACAACTTGGACACTTATGACAACAGGAAATTTAAAAGCACAAGACAAATCATTTGAAAATGACACAAAAACAATCGATGCACTAATGAAGGCAAGTTACGAGGTTGTTTCAGGTGAAAAAGGTGCAAGCAGACAATGGGAAAGAGATAATTATTTACATCACCAAAAAGCCGTTTATTCTTATTTTGACAGAGAAAAGCAAGAACAGGCAACAATGACATTACAAGAATTTCATAAAAAAACTGACAAAATGGTTTTTGAAACAGCCTTTTACGAAAACGAAGTCAATCGAGAAGTGAGAGTTTTTGGGAATATTGCACACATTTGGAGTACATATGAAACAAGATTAGAAAAAAATGGTAAAGTTGAAAGAAGAGGAATAAACAGCATTCAATTAATTTTTGAAAATAATCGTTGGTACATTATTTCTTGGACATTTTGTGGCGAAACGGACAGGAATATAATTCCGAAGACATTTGACAAAAGTTAAAAAAACAGCCAAGTTAAAAAGTATTTCTTCGATTGAAATCTTGTACAAAATTGAAAATTTGCACTTTGATTGCACACCATCGCAAAGCCCCAAACGTACTATTTGCTATTAAAATCTCACAAAACCAATGGTATTAAAATACCCATTTTGGGTAAAATCATCACAGAATCAATTATCTTTATGGTAATAATTTTAAAATTATTAAATTTGTGAAAATTAGAATTGGAATTTGAAAAATCTAACGTCTAATATCTAACATCTAATATCTATAAAAAAGTGTTTTACGATCATCAGCAGATAGAAAAAAAGTGGCAGAAATACTGGGAAGACAACCAAACGTACAAGACTTCCGATAACACAGACCAACCGAAATTTTACGTCCTCGATATGTTTCCGTATCCATCCGGGGCAGGGCTTCATGTAGGCCATCCGCTGGGCTATATTGCTTCCGACATTTATGCCAGATACAAAAGGCATCAGGGCTTTAATGTACTCCATCCGGTAGGGTATGACAGTTTCGGACTTCCTGCTGAGCAGTATGCTATTCAGACAGGGCAACATCCTGCGGTTACGACCGAGAAAAACATTACAAGATACGAAGAGCAGTTAAGAAAAATCGGGTTTTCTTTCGATTGGAGCAGAGAAGTAAGAACTTCTGACGCTTCTTATTATAAATGGACGCAGTGGATTTTTATTGAATTGTTCCATTCCTGGTATAATAAAGATACCAACAGAGCAGAATCTATTAAAACTTTAATCAGCCATTTTGAGGAAAAAGGATCTTTAGGATTAAATGCCAATCAGAATGACGAATTGAATTTCACGGCGGAAGAATGGAAATCGGCTTCTGAAATAGATAAAGAAGATATATTATTAAATTATCGTTTGGCCTACAGAGCGGAAACAACGGTTAACTGGTGTCCTGCTTTAGGAACCGTACTGGCAAACGACGAAATAAAAGACGGAAAGTCTGAAAGAGGAGGATTCCCTGTTTTCCAAAAGAAAATGATGCAGTGGAGCATGAGAATTTCTGCATACTCTGAAAGATTATTGCAGGGATTAAAAACGCTTGACTGGCCACAACCTCTGAAAGATGCCCAGGAATACTGGATCGGAAAATCTCAGGGTGCTCAGGTGAAATTTGATGTTCAGGGGTATGATGAATTCGTTGAGGTCTTCACCACAAGACCTGATACCATCTTCGGAGCCACTTTTATGGTATTGGCGCCTGAAAATCCTTTAGTGGAAACTATTACAACAGCCGAACAAAAAGCTGAGGTAGAAAATTATATTGAAGAAACTTCCAAAAAATCCGAAAGAGACCGAATGTCAGACGTGAAAAACGTTTCAGGTGCTTTCACGGGAAGTTATGCGATCAATCCTTTCAGCAATGAAAAGATGCCGATCTATATTTCAGATTATGTGTTAATGGGCTATGGAACAGGGGCTGTAATGGCTGTCCCTGCACACGATGAGCGTGATCACAGATTTGCAAAGAAATTTAATTTGGAAATTAAAAAAGTAGTGGAAACGGATGAAGACATTCAGGAAGCTTCTTTTGATTCTAAAGATTCTGTATGCGTAAATTCTGATTTTTTAAATGGTCTTAATTATAATGATGCAAAATCATTGATTATTTCTGCCATAGAGAAAAAAGGAATCGGACACGGAACAACAAATTACAGACAGCGTGATGCCATTTTCTCAAGACAGAGATATTGGGGCGAGCCGGTTCCTATCTATTATAAGGATGGAATGCCGTACACATTACCAAATGCTGCATTGCCTCTGGAACTTCCTGAAGTTGAAAAATATTTGCCAACCGAAGACGGAGATCCGCCATTAGGAAATGCAAAAACTTTTGCCTGGGATGAAGCGAACCAAAAAGTGGTGGATACTAATTTAATCGACGAAAAAACCATTTTCCCATTAGAATTATCAACCATGCCGGGTTGGGCAGGGAGTTCCTGGTATTTCCTAAGATATATGGACCCGAATGATCAGGAAGCTTTTGTTAAAAAAGAAACTGCTGATTATTGGGGACAAGTAGATTTATACATCGGTGGTAGCGAGCACGCAACCGGTCACTTATTGTATTCCCGTTTTTGGAATATGTTCTTAAAGGACAGAGCGTTTATCAGTCATGATGAGCCTTTTCAAAAACTGATTAATCAGGGGATGATTTTGGGGATGAGTGCTTTTGTATATAGAATTGAGGGTACGAATCAATATGTTTCTAAAAATTCAGCAAAAGATTATACCACTCAGGCAATTCATGTTGATGTATCTTTATTAAAAGGAACTTCTGATGAATTGGATACTGAAGCATTCAAAGCTTGGAGACCAGATTATGCCAATGCAGAATTTATTTTAGAAGCCGGAAAATACATCACAGGTCGTGAAGTAGAAAAAATGTCCAAGTCTAAATACAATGTCGTAAATCCTGATGACATCTGTGAAGAATACGGAGCAGACGGTTTAAGACTGTATGAAATGTTTTTAGGTCCGTTGGAGCAATCTAAGCCCTGGAATACGCAAGGTTTAAGCGGCGTGTATGGTTTCCTGAAAAAATTCTGGAATTTGTATTTTGACGGAGATACCTTCACTGTTTCAGACGAAGAACCTACCAAAGCGGAATATAAAGTGCTGCATACCTTAATAAAAAAGGTAGTTTATGACATCGAAAACTTCTCTTTCAATACATCGGTGTCTTCATTTATGATCGCTGTGAATGAGCTTCAAAAAATAAAATGCAACAAACGCAATATTTTAGAGCCTCTTGCCGTTATCATCTCTCCATATGCACCGCACATCTGTGAAGAGCTTTGGAGCTTATTAGGACATGAAAATTCTGTGGAATTTGAGAAATTCCCGGTGTTGAATGAGGATTATTTAGTGGAAGATGAAATTGAATATCCGGTGAGCGTAAATGGGAAAATGAAGTTCAAAATTTCACTTTCTGCTCAACTTTCAGCAAAGGAAGTGGAAGATTTGGTGATTCAGGACGAAAAAATGCAGTCGTTTTTGGAGGGAAAAACACCGAAAAAAATAATTGTGGTGCATCACCGAATTGTGAATATAGTAATTTAAATAAAAATTAACATTGGCAAATTAAAAAAAATGAAGGGGTAAATTTTTTAATTTTTTAACGTAAATGTTAAAATTGAGAAAAGTTTTTAATTTTTTGAAAAATAATTATAATATCGAAATCGTATTAAAATTTCTTTATCAAAAAAAACTAAAATGTTTATTTAAGACTCTTGCATTTTAATTAATTTTGCCTTTAATTTACACCCTGTAAAATTTTAAAACAATATAATTTAGTTAAATATGGAAATGAATGTTTCAAAAAATGATGAGCAAGTAGTTGCTAGAAAAGCAGGAGGTCTTAATCCAGCTGTAATTATTCCTATTCTATTTTTAATAGGGATTGCTATTTATTTATTCGTTCTTGGTAGCCCAGGAAATTTTAAAGATGCAGAAAAACTAGGCGGTGGTTCTGTTGCTTTCTCAAGTGTTGAAGGAAAAGACATTCACCCAGAGTCGTTTTTAGGTATTATTTACAAAGGAGGAGTTATCGTACCAATCTTGATTACTTTCATGATTACTGTAATCGTTTTCTCTTTTGAAAGACATTTTGTACTTGGTAAAGCTGCAGGTAAAGGAAACCTAGACAACTTCGTAGTACAGGTAAGAAGCTTGTTGAACAACAACAAAATCGACGAAGCTTTAGAAGAGTGTGACAGACAGCAGGGATCTGTTGGTAACGTAGTAAAGGAAGGTCTTACGACTTACAAAGCTTTATCTCATGATACGACACTAAATAAAGAACAAAAAATGGTAGCGCTTAACAAAGCTATTGAAGAGGCTACAACTCTTGAGATGCCAATGTTAGAGAAAAACATGATGATTCTTTCTACATTAGGTACAGTTGCAACTTTGATCGCACTATTAGGAACGGTAATCGGGATGATTAAAGCATTCTTCGCATTAGGTTCTGGTGGTGGTACTCCAGATGCAGCAGCACTTTCTACAGGTATCTCTGAAGCCTTGATTAATACAGCTTTAGGTATTGGTACTTCAGCGATTGCAATTATCCTTTATAACTACTTTACATCTAGAATTGATGGATTAACTTACAAGATCGACGAGATCGCGATGAGTATCCAGCAGTCTTTTGCTGAATTCAACTAAGAATTAGCAAGGAATTTGTATTAGTAAAATAAAGTTTAATTAAAAATCATTAATAATAATGGCGAGAGTCAAACCAAAAAGACATGGAGTAGTGACGGATATGACGGCAATGTGTGACGTTGCTTTCCTACTACTTACGTTCTTTATCTTGACCACTCAGTTTAAAAAACCTGACGTGGAGCAGATTAAACCGCCATCTTCAATATCAGAGAAGTTACTTCCTGATGCAAGTTTGATGACCATCAACGCTACGCCGGACGGAAAATTTTATTTCCAACCTGTAGAAAATGCATCAGAGAGAATTCAGCTTTTGGACAATATGGGTAAAAAGTATGGAATTACTTTTGACAATAACGAAAAAGCTTCTTTCCAGAAAGTACAGGCTATCGGGGTTCCTATGAACCAACTGAAAAGCTATCTCGATATGTCAGATGAGGAGCAGAAGAATTTTAAGAGTCCTACCGGGATTCCTATGGATAGTACAAATAAGCAGTTAGTGGACTGGGTACAACAGAGTTTGAGCGTTAATCCTGATTACAAATTGGCAATCAAAGGAGACGTTTCAACAGAATACCCTAAAGTTAAAAGCCTATTTGAGGGTTTAAGAGATATCGATTTTCTTAAATTTTGGTTGATTACATCACAAGAAGGTAAACCTTAATATCATTTAGAAATGGCAGAAGTACAAGTACAGGAAAAAGGCGGGAAAGGCGGAAAGGTTCGATCCAAGAAGCAGAATACCCGCGTAGATATGACTCCGATGGTGGACTTAGGGTTTCTTTTGATTACCTTCTTTATGTTTACAACCACATTCTCTAAACCGAATGTAATGGATTTGGGGCTTCCGGCTAAGCCGAAAGACGACACACAAAAACCCCCTCCAACTGAAATTAAACTTTCTAACTCTATATCTTTATTATTAGGTAAGGACAACAGAATTTTCTGGCACCAACAGGATAACACCTCTTTGAATGACCAGAATCTGAATGAAACGAGCTTCGATAGAGAAGGAATTAGAAAAGTAATTGAGCAGGCAAAAGCAAATGCGGCTGATAAAACAAAATTTACTGTTATTATCAAACCGACTGACGATGCTGTATATAAAAACTTTGTTGATATTCTTGACGAAATGGCAATTACAAAGAGCGAACAGTACGGTGTTACCGATCTTAAGCCTTGGGAAAAAGCTATTTACGATAAGAAAGCTGGTAATTCAGGAGCTCCTGCTACACCGGCTGCAAAGTAATTTAACCATAAAATTGTATATCTATGGCAGATGAAAATGTGTACAATTCTAATCTAACTTTAGATGAGATTGTATTTGAAAATAGAAACAAGGAATATGGTGCATACGATCTTAGAAGCCAGTATCCTAGATTACTGACAAAATCTTTCATCGTTGGAACAGCATTATTCCTAGTTGCGGCTTTGTCTCCGTTCATTTATCTTACAATTAAGAGACTTACCGAACCACCTAAGCAAGAAGTGAAGGCAGATTTGGTAGAAATTCTTCAGGAAGATAAAATTATCGAGCAGCCAAAAGAAGAAGAACCACCTCCACCACCTCCACCTCCAAAAGAGGAAGAAAAAATCGAGGTTATTCAGAACGTGGTTCCTGAGCCTGTAAAAGCTCCGAAAATTGAGACGCCACCACCACCAATTTCTAAGCAATTAGAAACGACAACTGGTCTGGTATCTCAGGAAGGTGTTAAAGCTCCGGCTTACACGCCACCACCACCACCACCATCTACAGGTACTAAAGCTTCAACAGCTGAAGTAAAACCTCAGGTTAGTGATACCCAGGTATATACCGAGGTAGAACAAACAGCTGAATTCCCTGGAGGAATCAACTCTTTCAGAAAGAAAGTAGGAGATAACTTCGACGGTTCTGCGATGAATGGTGATGAGGGTACTGTAAAAACTGAAATTACTTTCGTTGTTGAAAGAGATGGAAGTATTACAGACGTGAAAGCGAGTGGTAAAAACTCTGACTTCAACTCGGAAGCAATCAGAACGATTAAGTCTATTAAAAATAAATGGACTCCTGCAAAAATCAATGGTCAATCTGTTCGTTACCGATTCAGATTACCGTTAACGATGAATTTTGAAGGATAATTTATCTTTAAATAATAATTAAAAAAGAGAAGCTTATGCTTCTCTTTTTATTTTTTTTGGTATTTTTGTTATATGATGTTCAATTGGTTATCCCTCGTGACGGGATTATTTTATATTGTATTAGGAGTTGTAGTCATTATTTACAAGTTCTTTTTTACAGTTCTGGAACCTGCTGTTGCCTATGGATTAGGCGCACTTCTAATGCTTTACGGAGTATTCAGAATTTACAGGGCCATTTCAAAAATTAAAAATTCTGATGATGAAAAATAGTATTAAACTGCTGATGCTGCTTTTCATAAGTGTGGTCATAACAAACTGCAAGCAGGAAGATAAATCTCCCTCTTATCACAAAGGAGATCTTACCATTCTTACGGACGAATCTTTTAAAAGTGTAACAGAAGCGTTAGCAGAAGGGTATATGATTAATTATCCTGAAACAAAGATTAAAGTGGTGACCCGAAAAGAAGATTTGGGCTTTCTCGATCTTTTACAGGATAAAGCGAGAATCGCCGTAATGTCTAAAGAGCTTAATCCTGAAGAGATGAAGGCCTATGAAGAGCAGGTTGACCTTAAGTTCTTACCTGCAAAATTCGCTGCAGATGCTGTTATTTTTGTAGTTCCAAAAGATTCTCCGAAAAATGTGATTACAATGGATGAAATTAAAAACGGATTGCAGTCCGCAGATAAAGAATTCATTTTTGACGGAGCCAATTCCAGCAATCTCAACTTTGTTGCCCAAAGACTTAAAAAAGAGCCTAAAGATCTTAAGTTTTCGGTGCTTCCGGGTAGTAAAAATATCATTGAAGAGCTTAATAAATTTCCTGGTAAAATTGGCGTGATCGGTTTAAATACCTTTAGCAGACCTTATGATAAGACGTCGGAACAACTGAGAAGTTTAGTCAAAATTTTACCCGTAGAAAATAAGGGTGTTGTATACAGTCCGGATGCCAGTGGATTAAGAGAAATGAAATATCCGTTTACCCGGGTTCTGTACTTTTTAACCAATGAAGGTAATTTCAATATCGCCAACGGATTTATAAGATATTCCTGTACTCAATTGGGACAAATGATTGTTCAGAAGGAAGGTTTGCAGCCGTATAATATTTACAGAAGAGAAGTTCAAATGCGTTAAAAAGTATTAAATAAACCTTTTAACCCAAATAAATACACTATTTTGGTCTGAAAATTGTGTTTACACTAATTCGAAATTTAGATTAGAAAATATAAAAATGAAAGATATAATGAATATGAATGTAAAGAAGATTGCTTTTGGAGCAGCCGTGGTATTTTTTGCTAACTTTGCCTCTGCGCAAACGTTACAAGATGGTATTAACAGCATTGACAGTGACAAGTTTGCTCAAGCAAAAACTAATTTTACGAACATGATTGCTACAGCTCCTAAAGCTGAAAACTATTTCTATTTGGGAAATACGTTTTTGAAGCAGGGAGAACCTGATTTTGCTTCAGCAACCGATAATTTTAACAAAGGTCTTGCAGCTGATAATAAAAGCTACCTTAACAAAATTGGTTTGGCAGCAGTGAAATTAGGAAAAGGAGATAAATCTGCCGTTGCTGAAATTCAAAAAATCGTAGCAGATTCAAGAGAAAAAGATGCGGAAGTACTTTTCAGAGCTGCTGAAGCATTAACATTATTTGAGAAAAATAACGCTCCTGATCTTGCGATCCAATTCCTTAATAAAGCCATTGAAAGAGCGTCTAAAAAAGAAGTTCCTGCTTATTATTACTATACGCTGGGAGATGCTTACAGATTAAAAAGAATTCCTGGTGATGCGATGACAGCTTATGACAAAGCTTTGCCTTTAGCTAAAAATAAAGCGTCTGTATATACAAGAATCGGTACTTTATGGATGGCTGCCCAACAGTGGCAACAAGCCAAAACGAGTATAGAAAAAGCAATCGCTACTGATGCTACTTATGCACCTGCTTACAAAGCATTAGCGGCTTACGATATCAAATATCAGCAGAATGCTAAAGCGACTCAGGATTTGATTAATTATACAAAGTATGCCGACGAAGATCCTTACACTCAGTTGGAAATTTCGAAATTATACTTTACCAATGAAGATTATGCTAATTCTAAAACAGTATTAGATAAGGTTTTTGATAAAGTAGAAGATCCTATTAAATTTAAATTAAGAGCATATCAATTATATGCTGAAGGGAAATACCCTGAAGCAAAGCAGTCTATGGATTCTTTTGTTTCTCAGGCAGAAAAGTCAAGAATTCAACCTGCTGATCAAGGTTTACAAGGTTTAATTGCTGCCGGTTTAGCGAAAACTGAAACCGATGCTGCTAAAAAATCTGCTTTAACCGCTGAATCCCAACAAAAGATTGCTATTGCTAAAGCAGCAAAAGATGAGACCATGAAGTGGGATATGGAGCTGGCAACGATCGCCGGAGGTGGTGCTGCATCGCAGGCTTCTGTAGATGCAGGTCCTACAAACCCGACCATTGAAGGTTTAAAGCAAAAAGTAGCAGCTAATGCTCAGGATTCAGATTCTTTATTTAAGTTGGCTACAGCATACCAGGATGCTAAAAACTGGAATGGTGCTATTCTTACATGGCAGAAAATGATCGCTCTTTTACCGGATTGGGCGCCAGCTTATTACAGCCAGGGGTATTCTTACCAACAGGCGGGTAACAATGATGCTGCTAAAATCGCTTATGAAAAATTCATCAGCACTGTAAAACCGGCTGATCAGGAAGCTAACAAACAGACTTTAGCATACGCTTACTTTGCAGTAGCTTATATGAGCAAAGACTCTGATGTTGCTAAAACTAAAGATTATCTTGCTAAATCTCTACAGTTAGATCCTACTTATCAGGATGCTGTAAAATTAAATGCAGAGATCAATAAGTAATTTAAAATATAAATTATACCTATAAAAACTTCCCATTCGTAATGTTTGGGGAGTTTTTGTTTTAATGCCTATCTTTGAAAATAGGAATGCTGATACAATGAGTGATCCTTCTTATAAATTAAAGAATCAAAGAAAAAATGAAAACAGATATACTTGCTTTCGGAGCTCATCCGGATGATGTGGAGTTGGGATGTGGAGGAACTATTGCCAAATTGGTTTCGGAAGGGAAAATTTGTGCTATTGTCGATCTTACCAAAGGAGAACTCGGAACAAGAGGAACAGATGAAACAAGAAGAGTAGAAGCGGCAGACTCTGCAAAGATTTTAGGAGTGGTTGCCAGAGAAAATCTGGCGATGAAGGATGGTTTTTTAGAAAACTCTGAAGAATACCAGATGAGGATCGTAAAAATGGTTCGCAAATACAGGCCGGAAATCGTCTTAGCGAATGCGATTGATGACAGACATCCTGATCATGCAAAAGGAGCGAAATTAGTATCGGATGCGTGCTTTTTATCAGGATTGAGGAAAATTGAAACGGAGTTGGACGGAGAAAACCAGGAAGTGTGGAGACCAAAGCATATTTTCCATTATATTCAGTGGAAAGATATTAAACCGGAATTCGTTATTGATATCTCAAATCATCTGGATAAGAAAATTGAGGCGTGCATGGCTTTTAAAACGCAGTTTTACGACCCTACTTCCAAGGAACCGGAGACTCCTATCACTTCAAAAGACTTTTATGAAAGCTTAACCTATCGTGCACAGGATTTAGGACGGTTATCGGGAGTTACTTATGCTGAGGGATTTACGTCTGAAAAGCTAATTTCTTTGAAAAATTTTGATGGAATTATTTGGTAGCTGAAAAATCTTTGCTATATTTGCACCACTGAAAACGGTGATTGTAGCTCAGTTGGTTAGAGCGCCGGATTGTGGTTCCGGAGGTCGGGGGTTCGAGACCCCTCATTCACCCAATAAAAGTACACTTTTTATAAAGTGTACTTTTTTATTTTATACCCATCTTAGAACTTATTTCTTATTCTTATTTCATAATTTTCTAACAACTTTTATCAAAAATTTTTATTTAACTTTACTATTTGGGGCGTGAGTGCTGTGGTCAATCCGAAAACGAATCAAACACAACAATGGGGGATTTGGTAAAAAGTTGAGATCATTTTAAATTTAAAAATAAGAGTTTGATTTTTATTTCCTAAGGATTTTTAAATACAGAAGATGATCGGTGATATTACGCCCGATGATAAAATTTAAATAAAATGGGGTCTTAAGTCTAAATTGCTCATAAGTTTTGGCTAAAGCCTCAGATACCTCATCTTTCTAAGACTGGCTGAAGCCAGTCCCTATTGATTTACAGAATATGGTATTAATCGACTAAGGTTAAAAGCAAAAACTTATTTTTCAAACCCTAAATTTTTAGAAATCAAAAAACACAAATAAATGCTTCGCGACGCATAAAACACCGCTTCATCAAATCAACTCGTTGATTCCTCTTTGCTCCTTTATACGAACTCCAAAAAATAAACCTTTTCGTGAAAAAAAGAGTCACTTCATTAAAAAACTGAGTTCGATTATAATCAACTATCTAAAATATTGGTTTGATCTTTATAATTAGACGGAATTTGAGAATTTAGCAAAATATATTACTATTTGTAAATTCGTGGCTATAAGAAATAATAAACCTTCAAGGTTTTTAAAACCTTGAAGGTTTAGAAATCCACTCATTATCTGGAAAAATCCGTGGAATCTGTGGGAAATAATCTATTTTAAATCTTGAAATTTCTCCCCAACTTTTATAACTGATCCCAAATCAAGTACAAAACTTAGAAACAAGGATCAAACACAAAACGGATCAAACACAAAAATTGGAGATTTGGTAAATAGTTGAGATCATTTTAAATTTAAAAAGTTTGATTTTTATTTCCCACGGATTTTTAAATACAGAAGATGGGCGCTGACCTTACTCCCAATGATAAAATTTAAATAAAACGAGGTCTATATTCTAATTGATCATAAGTTTTGGCTAAAGCCTCAGAGATCTCATCTTTCTGAGACTGGCTGAAGCCAGTCCCTATTGATTTACAAAATATGGTATTAATCGACTTAAGGTTAAAAGCAAAAACTTTTTTTTCAAACCGTAAATTTTTAGAAATCAAAAACGCAAATAAATGCTTCGCGACGCATAAAACACCGCTTCATCAAATCAACTCGTTGATTCCTCTTTGCTCCTTTATATACGAGCTCCAAAAAATAAACCTTTGCGTTAAAAAATAGTTATTTCATTAAAAAACTGAGTTCGATTAAAATCAACGATCTAAAATATTGGTTTAATCTTTATTATTAGATGGAATTTGAAAATTCAGCAAAATTTATTAATATTTGTTAATTCGTGGCTCCAAAATCAACCGATCATCCGCGAAAATCCGTGGAATCATCGGAAAATAAAACTTTTGCCTTGAAATTTTTCCGTAACATTTAGAACAAATTAAACTTGACGAAAATCATTATTTTTCTCGATATTTTCTTTTTGAAGCTATTTCCCGCTTTTCGTTGCAATCTTTTTTTTCAAAAAAGGATTTTCACTGCAATCGGGGCTAAGAAATTGGTTTATCATTAGAAATTTCTTAATGAGACCTCTTAAAGCAACAAAAAATATTTCCCTATTTTTAAGAACACAATCTCAAAATACATGGAAATAAAAGTTACTGTAAAGCAACTCGGCAGGAAACACCCTGTTCTTTCGGATCAAATTCTCGATATTACTCATCATGAAGATTCAATTTCATTAAAACATCTTTTAAAGTTGATCGTTCAGCAGCAGGTGGAAGCATTCAATGCTAAGTCTTTTGAATTGGAAGATCAGGATTATGCTAAAATTCCACACGATAATTATCTAAATATTTTAACCGATACCGGAAAAGTGAGTTTCGGAAGTATTTACAACGAGAAAAAAGCCAATCTGGAAAAGGCTCAGGAAAACGCTATTCAGGCTTTTGAAGACGGAATGTTTGCCGTTTTTTATAATGATGAGCAGCTTGAAAATCTTTCCCAAACAATCGATCTGAATTTACAGCATACTTTTACTTTCATCCGGCTTACATTTCTGGCAGGAAGCTATTGGTAAATCAGGAAGGGAAGCCAGAGGTTGGAAGCTGGAAGTTTTATAACGCTATCGTTAGGATGGTTCTCATTACCTCCGGCTTCCATGACCCATCTTCCAGCCAAAAAAATATTCAAAATCATACTAAATCACACTAACAATGGAAATTACTGAAAAACTAAAATCGAAGAAAGTAATCGATTATCACAAGAATCTAAAGAAAGACCTAACAGAACAGGCCGAAATGGGATTACTTTCAAAACTTTTTTCCAAAACAAAATTAAAAAAAGAAGTTGCAGAATTTGGATTGTTGCTTCTTGGGAAAAACGATTACTATGAGGAAATTACATTAGGCTCTTCACAAGCAGATAAAATACAAGGACATCTCAAAAGCAATATTTGGGAAGATAAAGATTATTACGAATTATTGGTATACTTCTTTGGCGATAAAGCCGACCTGGTAAAATACACGTGGAATAAAATGCCTTTCAAAATGTATCAGAAGGGCTATGAACGAAGATCGTTCCGGGCTCCGGCTAATGAGCGGTTTGCCCTGCTGAATCAGGTTAATTTTATGCGATCTTTAATAGAGCTCCCGAGTATTTACGCTTATGGTTCTGGCTATCAGTCGTACGACTTAACGTTGGAGGAGCAGATTATGTATGACGGACAGGTCTCCAATAATTCAAGTCAGGCTTATGTTTGGTCGGCCGCAATTGATACAGGACATGAAGAGATTTATCAGCTCATTGAAGATATTGTTTTCAACAAACATCCTGAAGGAAAGGTATCACGAAATATGATTAAGGCCCTTCTGAACAGCGATCAAAAGCAATGCTGGGAACTTGTGGAAAAACTTTTGCTGGCCGCACAGCGTCAGGAAGGTCTGCGTCAGACGATTCTTGAGTCTCTGGATGAAGCCGGAACGGAGGCTCTGCAATATATGGTAAATGTAATCGAGAAAAATAAACTCACCCGTTTTTCATCGGTCGTAAGATCTATCGGAACATGGACGGGGCTTGGCTGGGAATCCGAAAAAGAGCCGGTTGTAAGAAATATTATTTCGCTGGCCAATATCTATTTCCACAATCCGGAGAAAATTTCCGAAGCCGTAAAAAGTAAAAATAACAATGAAGTGTATATGGCGCTTTGGGTTCAGGGCGTTTGGGATGTGGAGCAAACGGTTCCTTACCTCCATGATCTGTTTGATAAAGGAAGTATTGAGAAGAAATGTTTAGCGATAAAATTCGCCAATGAAACAAGAGATCCTTATATCCAGATGCCTATTTTTTATAAAGCTGTTCTTAATGGTGATTTGCAGGTATTGGCATTTGCAGGTCAGGCTTTAAATTTATTGTTAGGGGTTAATGTAAAATCAAAATTCTTCATTAATAATCCGGATTACCCGGACTTTTTTGAAAAGCTGCATGAGTTAACCCAGAAAATAGAAGTCAAAGAAAAGAAATTCGAAGGAAAGGTGTTCTCATGGCAAAATGCCACCTTCAAAAAGAGTGATCTGTATGCCTCGATGTTTTATCTGGTAGGTGAGGACAGCGAAAAACTGGATCTGGTACTTTCTTATTTCGATCAGTTTGATCTTGCTTTGCGCGAACAGTTAACCAGAAATCTTCTGGGCGATTTTTATTGCTATTCTTATTCTTATAATTTTGAAAAAAAGAAAAAAGAAGTTACCCCTTTCCAGAAAGAATTTGCTTTTAAAATTATTAAAGACCGTGGAGAATCTTTAGTGGCTTCAGGAATTAATGTTTTACAGCAAAACTCCTTGACTGAGGATGAGGCCATGACTTTCTATGATCTGTTTAAAAGAAAAGGCGGAAATCTCCGTAAAAAGCTGATTGAGCTGATGACGAAGCAGGAAGATGATGTAGTAACCCCTTTAGTAAAAGAATTAATGACCAAAGGAGATGTGGAGCAGAGAACCGCCTCTCTGGATATTATGTTGCAGCTTCAGAAAGATAAGAGAGCTTCAGATCAAATCGGGCTATGGCTACAGCAATATTCTGAGAGAACAAAAATTTCTGAACGCGAACAGAGCTTATTGGATCAACTGAATCCTTCGGATGATAAAAAAATTCTTTCTGCTGAAAATGGATTTGGTTTTTATGCTCCATCGGTAAAATCAACCTATGAATTGCCGGAAGTACATTCCGAATCTGTATATGCGAAGGCAACAAAAACGGATCGATACGGTTTTACACAATCGCAGGCCCATATTAAAAATGAACTTAAAAAGCTGAGTGATCTTTTCCTTAAAAATAAAGATGTTGAATATGAAACAGAAGACTGGAATGGCTCTCTTACTAAAGAATTAATAGGAAACAGTTTCCGGCCGATCAAAAGAAATACAGATGGGTTTACAGGCGAAGAATTATTTGAGAATTATCCTTTGCATGAAATTTGGGAGCAATGGTATAAAGATTCGGGATTACAGTCGCGTGACTTGTTTTTACTAACATTTGTGGATAACTGTGACCGTAAAAAATTCCGGGATTTTCTTGAAAATTATGTGTTTTATCACAAAGACATCATGCCTAATCCGCTGAAAAGCAATTATTATTGGGACAATCCTGTAAAGAGAATTTTAGAAGCTCTGCAGGAAAAGTTTGTTTTTGAAGAGAAAAGCGACTTCCTGATCGATGCCTGCGCAACTTTATTTGCTCATCTTCCCGAAGATATCATCCATTTTAAGGCAAAACAAAACGAATATTATTACGGTCGCGGCGGAAACGGTTGGCAACATCAGGGCTTTTTCAATGTTTTTTTACAGTCGATTCCAACTAAAAAATTAACAGATGAACAATTTGTAAAGGTCTGGAATCTGTATCGATGGATGCAATTTAACGGATTGGAAGAAAACATTCAATATACCGTTCCGAATTTATATTTATTCTGCAAAGCGTATGAACTTAATTTAATTACAAAAGATGAATTATACGAAGGTATTTTCACCGCAGAATCAGCAATACGGGATCTTACGACGACCAAATTCTATCATCACAGCGAAAAATATTTAGAAACATTTTCTTTCCTGAAACCAATCGTTGAGGAAATTCAGAATACATTTTTAGATATTGAATTAATCCGTGGCGATGCGGGTACCTCGGTTTCTCACTTTGTTCAGGATTTCCAGTCGATTTCCGGTGCTGAACGTTTCGTACAAATTTTAAAAGGCCTGGGCAAATCGAATTTATTCGCCAATTATATTTACAGCTACAGCAATGAAAGCATGACGAAGCAAAAGCTGTTTTCTTATCTTTTATCCAACTGTCATCCCCGCGAAACAGATACGCAGGAATCATTCAACGAAATGGTTAAAAAAGAAAAGATTGCAGAACTCCGCCTTATTCAGGCGGCAGTATATGCTCCGCAGTGGCAGAAATTAATCAGTCATTATTTAGGCTGGAAAGGGTTGGACTCGGCAATCTGGTGGATGCATGCCCATACAAAAACCGGAAGCTATGAAGCGCAAAATTCGGGATTGGAAAGTGAGATTGCCAAATATTCTTCCGTAGATGTCCAGGAGTTTAAAGATGGTGCTGTGGATAAAGACTGGTTTACAACAGCCTATAAAGAATTAGGAAAAATACGTTGGGAAATGCTGTATGATTCTGCAAAATATATTTCAGACGGAAATGGCCACCGCCGAGCGAGGCTGTATTCTGATACTTTAACGGGAAGTTTAAAGATAAAAGAAGTGACGGCAAAAGTAAAAGACAAACGCGATCAGGACTATCTTCGGGTATATGGTCTGGTGCCTTTAAGCAAAACCAATCCTGAAAAAGATGTGCTGAATCGTTACGAATATATTCAGCAATTCAAAAAAGAAAGTAAAGAGTTTGGTTCGATGAAGCAGTCGAGTGAGGCACTGGCCGTTCGTGTGGCATTGGAAAATCTGGCACGAAATGCCGGTTATCCGGATCCCATTCGTCTGACGTGGGCTATGGAAACGAAGCAAATTCAGAATTTACTGTCAAAAGACACGCAGATTACGATTGACGGGGTTACGGTTGGTTTAATTATCGAGGACGACGGAAAGGCAGAATTGGTTGTGTTCAGAGACGATAAACAGTTAAAATCTATTCCTCCGAAGATTAAAAAAGATAAAGCGATTGTGGAATTAGGAAACAATCGAAAAATTATGCGCGAGCAGTGGAGCCGTTCGAGAAAAGGTCTTGAAGAAGCGATGATTCGTGGCGATGAGTTTCTGTACGCTGAAATCAGAAATCTGTTTGAACATCCTGTGATTGTAAAGCATCTGGAGAAACTGGTATTTATTTCAGATAATCAGAAAATCGGATTTTTCCATGACGGAAATTTAGTGGATGCTCAAGGCGAAATTCATGAATTAAATGAAAATAATACATTAAGAATAGCCCATTGTGTAGATTTGCATCAACATTCTGTTTGGAGCGATTTTCAGCATTATTGTTTTAAAGAAAAGCTTATTCAGCCTTTCAAACAGATTTTCAGGGAGCTGTATGCTCCTACGCCGGACGAATTACAGGAAAAATCGGTGTCCAGGCGTTATGCAGGTCATCAGATTCAGCCAAAACAGGCCTTGGCGTTGCTGAAAACAAGAGGCTGGAAAGTAGATTATGAGGAAGGCTTACAAAAAGTCTATCATAAAGAAGGTTTTCAGGTAAAATTATATGCCATGGCAGATTGGTTCTCACCAGCCGATGTGGAAAGTCCAACCCTTGAAACGATAGAATTTCATTCCTTAAAAAATTATAAGAATATTCCTTTTGAAGACATCAATCCAAGATTGTTTTCTGAAGTAATGAGAGATATTGATCTGGTGGTTTCTGTGGCGCATGTAGGCGGAGTAGATCCGGAAGCGAGTCATTCGTCTATAGAAATGAGAGCAGTTCTGATGAAAGAGACAGCGAGATTATTTAAGCTTGATAATATTAAGATCGAAGGTTCTCACGTTTTAGTAAAAGGCCAAATGGCAGACTACAGCGTTCATTTGGGAAGTGCGGTGGTGCATCAGGTTCCGGGTAAATACCTGTCTATTTTACCTGTCCATTCGCAGCACAGAGGAAGATTGTTCCTGCCTTTTGCCGATGATGATCCTAAGTCTGCTGAGGTTTTATCTAAAGTATTATTACTGGCCAAAGACAACGAAATACAGGATCCTACGATACTTTCTCAGATTAAGAGAGAGTTTGTGTGATGTTAGTCTGGAAGCTGGAAGCTGGAAGTTTAAAGAATATTGAAAGGTGTAGGATCTTAAATGGTTTGATCTAAATTATTCTTCCTTTAAAAAATAAAAGGCGGTACACTATTGAAAGGGTACCGCTTTTTTATAATAAGTGAATTTTATTTTTTTTTGTCTAAAAAAAAAGCACCCTTTTTCAGATGCTTGTGTTTTTAAGTATTGTCTGGCTTAGACTTCGTCGTCAGAATCTATAGTGAAAGATTTGCTTTTAAAGTCTTTGTCATGTTTCTCTGATATTACATCCTCACCTTTTTCGTTAATGATGAAATCTGTGGACTCATTAAACATCTCCTGAAAACTTTTAAAATCTTCCTTATAAAGGTAAATTTTGTGTTTCTCGAATGTAGCCTCTCCATTCTCTCCGAAGTTCTTTTTACTTTCGGTAATCGTAAGATAATAATCTCCTGCTTTCGTCTCGCGCACATCAAAGAAATAAGTTCTTCTTCCTGCTTTTAGCACCTTCGTGAAAATTTCATTTTCATGGCGTTCCTTGTATTCACTCATTGTTAGATATTTTTTTTAATCTTGTTAAGAACAAATATAAAAGTTTTCTTTTAATCACAAAATTTTTTTTATGATTTATTTAACATTTGTGAACAAATAGGCTAAGCCGTTACAGAATTGGTAATTTCACTAAGGTTGATGATTTTATCTGCACGCTGGGCGCTAGACTCTCTGTGTGTGATGATTATGGAACTTGCATTCCTGATTTTTCTGTCTATATTTTCCAGAATATTCTGTTCGGTTTCTGTATCCAGCGCAGACAGGGAATCATCGAAAATAATGATATTTGGGTTCTTAATTAAGGCTCTGGCGATACAAATCCTCTGCTTCTGACCTCCCGAAAGCATCACTCCACGTTCACCCACGAGGGTCTTGTACTGTTCTTTAAACTCCACAATATTTTTATCTACATCGGCAATTTTGGCATATTCCACCACTTTTTCATGAGACGGATGATCAATAGCAAAGCCAATATTATTTTCAATAGAATCTGAGAAAAGATAACTTTCCTGAGGGATATATCCGATAAAATTCCTGTAGTTTTCTAAATTATGTTCTTTTAGATTTTTACCGTCGATTAAAATTTCACCTTCCGTGGGGTCTATCAAACGGCAAAGCAGTAAGGCAATGGTAGATTTTCCGCTTCCGGTTTTCCCCATAATGGCTAAAGATTCTCCGGCTTTTATTTTAAAACTCAGATTCTCCAGCGCTCGGATTCCTGTATTCGGATATACATAAGAGACATTTCTGAATTCAATATCACCTTTTATGGTATAATCTTCAAAATTGGTATTAATGATCTCAGACTTTTTATCCATAAATTCATTAATTCTCTGCATCGACGCTTCGGCTCTTTGGTTAACGGATGTTACCCAGCCCACCATAGAGAAAGGAAAGATGAGGGTATTGATATACATGAAAAAATCTGCAATTTTACCGATGCTTAATTGTCCGTCTATATATTTCTGACCTCCGATCCAGATTACGGCCACGTTCAGCAAGCCGATTACAAATAGAATAATGGTGAAGAAATAGGCTTCTGTTTTTGCTAAATCCAGTGCTTTGTCCTGATAATCGGTTACTTTTACCCCGTAATTCTTCTCAATATATTTTTCGCGCGCAAAGTATTTTACCACCCGGATCCCCGAAAAGCTGTCCTGTACAAAAGTGGAAATCGCAGACTGGCTTTTCTGCATGATCTTCGACTTTCTATTGATGATTGAGCTTACTTTATAAATGGCATACGAAAGGATGGGAAGCGGCAATAAAGTCCAGGCTGTCATCGAAGCATCCGTTTTTACCAGATAGATGGAGGTAATAATCACCAGAACGATAAGGTTGGCAACATACATCACTCCCGGACCCAGATACATTCTTACGGCAACAACATCCTCGCTAAGCCGGTTCATTAAATCTCCGATCGTGGTCTGCTTATAATCCGTAAGCGAAAGATCCTGATAATGTCTGTAGATTTTATTTTTCAGTTCATATTCAATTCTTCTGGAGGCAACGATAATGGTTTGTCGCATCATAAAGGTGAAAAATCCTGTCAGTAAGGAACAGCCGACAATAATAGCAACATAGATAAGAACCTGGTTGTTAAAACCAACATGCCCGCTTTTAGTAAGCTCGTCCACCGATTTTCCTACAAACTGAACTTTATAAATATTGAAAAAATTACTGACAATGATAAATAATACCCCCCAAAATAATAATATTTTGTGCTTTAAAAAATAAGGGTTTAAGGTTTTAAGCGCTTTCATATAGTTTTACAAAATTACGAAAATGTGAGTAGATAACGAATTTCATCAATTTTAAATTTTGTATCTTTGCCCCCATTAAAAAGCTCTTTGAATGTTAGGAAGACGACAAATCCGTGAAAAAGTAGTACAAACTGTGTATTCTTATTACCAGAATCCCGTGAAGTTTGATGTTTTAGAGAAAAACATGTTTACAGGAATAGAGAAAATCTATTATCTGTACATCTATCAGCTCAACTTCTTAGTTTCTCTTAAAGAATTGGCGGAACACCAAATCGAGATTGGGAAGAACAAGTATATTAAAAGTGATGCTGATGAGAATCCAAACCAGAAATTCATCAACAATAAGGTATTGATTAAGCTTGAGGAAAACCCTGAAAGATTATTTTTTACCGGACAGCACAAAGAGTTGAAATGGGATTTGCACGAGGATCTTTTGGTGAAAACCTTCCAGAGAATGACCGCCGGAAAGCGTTATCAGGATTTCATGAAAGAAGAAGGTTATTCTTTTGAAGATGATCAGAAATTTATCGGAAAATTATTTTTAAGATATATTGCCGAGAATGACGATTTTCATGATTTTCTGGGGGATAAAGAACTTTCCTGGTATGATGATATCCATATTGCCAACTCAATGGTTCAAAAAACAATCGGTTTCCTGAAAGAAGATGAAGACAGCAGAACTTTAATTAAAATGATTAAAGACGATGAGGATAAATCGTTTGCAATGAAGCTTCTCAGAACTACCCTGAACAGCTGGGATGACAACGAGAAAAAGCTTTCTGAAAGATTGGAAAACTGGGATCTGGAAAGAGTTTCTTTAATGGATAAAGTAATCTTATCAACGGCTATCGCGGAGCTGGACAATTTCACTTTTACGCCTTCAAGAGTTATTATTAATGAATATATTGAGATTGCAAAGGTATTTGCAACAGACCGTTCGAATATATTCATCAACGGAATTTTAGATAAATACTGTAAAGATTTAAGTAGAATATAAAATATTTTAAATATGAAAAAGACGTTATCAATTATCGCCTTATCTATCATAGGCTTTGGTTTAGTTTCTTGCAAAAAAGAAAACAAAGAGACAGAGGCTGCTGATGCTGTAGTTACAGATTCTGCCGCGGCAGTTTCCACACCTGCTGATTCTGCAGTAGCTCCTGTATCTGCGGATGCAACTGCTGCTCCGGTTTCTAACCAGCCATTAACATCTATTGCTCTTTCGGAAAGCAACTTCGATTTTGGAAACATCAAAAAAGGAGATAAAGTAGAGCATGTGTATGAAGTAACAAATACAGGAACCAATCCTTTGGTAATTTCTGAAGTTAAACCAGGATGCGGATGTACAGCTCCTGACTTTACGAAAGATCCTATCTTACCGGGTAAAAAAGGAAAGATCACTTTGCATTTTGATTCTTCAAGCTTCGACGGTAACGTAAGCAAATTTGCAGATGTTTATGCAAATGTGGAAAAAGCACCTGTTAAATTAACATTCACAGCAAATATTCAACCGTAATAGCATGAGCCAGTTATCAATATTTTTACAGGCTGCACCAGGCGGATCTTCATCACCAATGATGCTGATTATGATGGGGGTAATGTTTGTCGGGTTTTATTTTTTAATGATAAGACCTCAAATGAAAAAGCAGAAGCAGGAAAAAAACTTCCAGGAAACTTTGAAAGTCGGAACCAGAGTTGTGCTTACTTCAGGTCTTCACGGGAGAATCGCTCAGATTCAGGATGATGGTTTTGTTATTGAAACATTATCAGGAAAATTGAAATTCGAAAAAGCAGCGGTTTCAAGAGAGTTTACAGAGACGCGTTTTGGCGAAAAGGCTAAAGCAGCTGAGAAAACAGCAGAAAAGCCTGCTGACAAAAAGGAAATCGAAGAGAAAAACTAATTTTCTTACTTCAGAATATATCGTTTCGGCGGGATAGGTTAAACTTATCCCGCCGAAGCTTTTTATAAGGTATAGTGCCTCAATTTTTAATAGTACTATCTAAGTTGGCCATTCTGTTGGAATCCGGGTTTATTATTTTAAGGCAAAGTTTTATTTTAACTATAAAACATTCAAGTGAGCAAAGAGGAATCAACCAATTGATTTGATAAAGCGTATTTTCAGGCTTCTCGAAGCAATTCATTTGCCTTTGCCTTCTAAAAATATGTAGAAAATAAATACAATCTTTGCGTTAAAAAAACATTGAATTTTACAATTTAATAGGTAATAAGCTAAAACAATTTTCAATTATAATTTTAAAAATACTCTGATATTATAATTTAAAAATCATTACTAGTTTGTATTAGTCAAAAACATTGGTGAAATTCGTGTTAAAAAAATATCTTTGCCCCATGAATCAAAACACAGACAAAACCGTTCTCATTTTAGGCGCCAATTCAGATGTTGCGAAGCAAAGCATCAAACAATACACTCAGACAGGATTTTCGGTGATTGCGGCGTCCAGAAATACACCATCGTTACACGAATTTGTTCAACAAAATAATATTAACGAGAAGGTCACGGTTTTGTCATTCGATTCTGTTGATTTTGATTCTCACCAAAAATTTTATAATCAACTTCCCGTAAAACCTCATATTGTTGTCTATGCCGCAGGTTTTTTAGTGGATAACGAAAAGGCGTTAAAAGATTTTAGAGGTACCCAGCAGATGATGATGGTGAACTATATGGGCGCTGTTTCTATTCTGAATATCATTGCAACGGATGCACACAATAAAAATTTAGAAAGAATTATCGGATTATCGTCACTGTCGGGCGTAAGAGGTCGAAAAAGCAATTTTGTTTACGGAAGTACAAAGGCTGCTTTTACCACATATTTAGCGGGTTTAAGACAGGAATTGGCATCACGGGATATTAAAGTCAATGCCTTGGTCATCGGTTATATCCGAACAAAAATTAATGAAGGGTTAGAATTGAATGAATCGTTAATTATGGAACCCGATTATGTGGCAAAATTTATTGTCAATGCCGGAAATTCTTTTACTATTGTCCCGAATTTTAAATGGAAAATCATTTATTTTATTTTGAAAATATTGCCTGAGAGTCTGGTGGCAAAACTTCCTTAATTATTTTTTTAGATCAGAATATTTTTGAAGATAATTAATGATAATTTTAAATTGATCACCGATAGTTTCAGAGGTATGGATGATATAATATAGATTATTAAGTGGAGAAATTAAGATATATTCACCTGAAATGATATAAGAAGTAGTTTCCCAAATAGATTTTATTGTGGTTAATGGATTTTTGAATTCTATATATTCGTCATCTAAAATTATAAAATGTGCTTCATTTTTCTGCTTGTATTTTTCGATCATATGATCAGCCTCTTTCTGAAATCTTTTCCTGGACGTGTAGTATTGAAAAATCAATAAAAATACATATCCTATAAAAAGAAATCCGAAATATTTAAAAATAGAAGGAAAAACACTATTTTCGAAATGTTGGAGTGGCAAAAAACCAATACTTAAAAAAATAATTGCATAGAGAATCGCTTTTTTTAATTCTTTAGATTTTTCTTTCCAAACATATTTAAAATAAAAATTTTGATTTTGTCTTTCTGATTTTTCATTAAATGTAAACTCAATAATATTCTGATTCATCGGTTATTAGTATTATGGGCGCAAAAATATAGAAATTACTCTACATTTCCCAATAACTCCAATGCCTTCATCATATCAATTCCTTTTCCCAAAACTGGTTTAAACAAATCTCCTTTTTTGCTCATTCGCTCCAGCGCATTATGAATATTAAAATCCGTTGGTTTTAACCCTTTTTTTAATTCCGCCCATTCCAGAGGCATTGACACGGAAGCGCCTTCTTTCGGACGGACGCTGTAAACACTCGCCAGAGTCTGTCCGGTTCTGTTTTGAAGATAATCGAGGTATATTTTCGTATTATCCCGCTTCTGTAAGCTTCTTTCCAGCGTTGTCAGTTTAGGTAGCTTTTCATTGACTTGCTTCATCAGTATATGGGCAAAATCTTTTACCTGGTCAAAATCATATTTTCCGCCCATCGGAATATAAATATGAATGCCTGTACTTCCTGAAGTTTTGCAGTATCCCCGGATTTTAATAGCATTTAATACTTCATTTACCTGTAAAGCCGTTTCAATAACATCGTCGAAGGTGTTTTTATTGGAAGGATCAAGATCTAAAACCAAATAATCGGGATGATCGAGATCGGGAAGTGATGCATTCCACGGATTTAGGTCGATGCAGCCCAGATTATTCAGATAGGCCAAGGTCGCTTTATCGTTACAGTAGATATAGTCGATATTTTTATCTGTAGATTCTGAATAAACCTCTGTGGTTTTAATCCACTCCGGAATACCGTCGCCAGCATCTTTCTGGTAAAAATTCTGTTCCTCAATGCCATTCGGAAAGCGGTTCAGAGAAAGCGGACGGTTTTTCAGATGCGGTAGGATATATTTCGCAACAGATTGATAGTATTCTATAACATCACCTTTCAAAATCTCATCGTTGGGAAAATAAATTTTATCCTGATTGGTGAGTTTTACTTTTTGCCTGTTCAGCGTTACTTCCTTATCTTTTTCAGAATTTGCTGTCTTTTTTAATGAAGTTTTGGTATTCATCGGTTTTGTTTTTTCATTAAGTTCTTCCGGATCTTTATCTTCACGAATCGCGACAAATACAGGATGTCTGAACATCCCGTCTTTGGTGATTTCAGAATATTTTATCTCACAAATCCATTCTGGTTTTACCCAGGTTACCGGCATATTGGTTTTCGGAATGGGATTAAAAGGAGAAGTTTTTACAATTAATTTCTTTAATTTTTTAAGAATTTCTTTAATGGATTCTTTAGTGAAACCGGTTCCCGTATGTCCCATATACACTAATTTTCCTTCTGTGAATTTTCCGAGTATCAAGGCGCCAAATCCTTCCCTCGCGCCTCGCGGTTCTGTAAATCCGCAGATAATGGCTTCTTCGGTATTCGTGAATTTAATTTTTAACCAATCTGTGCTTCTGCTGTTTTTAACATAAGGGCTGTCGGATTTTTTGGCAATCATTCCTTCAAGATGCATTTTTTTCATCTGTTTGAAAAAATCAATACCTTTTTCGGGAATATGGTCACAGTATTTTATACTATCCGTTTCTACAAGAGCCTCTTTCAGCAATTCTTTTCTTTGGATAAGAGGAAGTTCTTCAGTGGAGTGGCCATTCAGCCAAAGCAGATCGAAAACCTGATAGGTTAACGCTAAATCTGGATTTTTATCTATTTGCTGAAGCCTTTGAAAGCTGGGTTTTCCATTTTCATCGTAAGCAACAATTTCACCATCGACAATCATTTTATGCTGTTGACTTCCGAAATCGTCAGTCACTTTTTCAAATTTAGATAGAAAAGAGATGCCATTTCGGGAGTAGAAAAGAGGTTTCCGATGGCTGAAGTCTGCGATTGCGCGGTAGCCGTCCCATTTTATTTCAAAAATCCAGTCTTTATTAGCGAATGCCTTTTCATGAGGTTTCGCAAGCATCGGTTTGATAAAATTCTTTACTTTCTTTTCGTCACCTAAAGAATTAAATCGTTGGAATTTTGGCTTTAGCGCAGAAGTAATTACTTCTTTTTGCTGCTTTTTAGGCTTTTTTTTTCCTGTAAAAATTTCGTTACCTGAGAATTTTTTGCGGTATTTTCTTCAGCATTATAATGTTCCTCCGCGTATTGATCTTTATGTTTAATCAGAAGCCAGGCATTATTTTCGGCATTTTTCATCTTAACCAAAGCAAATTCACCTTTTAATTTTTTTCCGTGAAGGACGAATTTTAATGAACCCGCTTTTAGTTCCTTCAACAGTTCTTTCTCATCAGAAAGGGTATGGGTATCATCCAGAGGTTCATAGGTTCCGCTGTCCCAGACTTCAACCTGTCCGGCTCCGTAATTTCCTGCAGGAATATTTCCCTCGAAATCTTTGTAATCATAAGGATGGTCTTCCACCATCATTGCGAGACGTTTATCTTCAGGATTCAGAGAAGGACCTTTAGGAACGGCCCAACTTTTTAAAACACCATCCATTTCCAGTCTGAAATCATAATGAAGTCGCGAGGCGGCATGCCGTTGGATAACAAAAATAAGCTCGTTTTTGCTCTTTTTTGTTTTGCCTTTCGGTTCGCTCGTTTCATCGAATTTTCGTTTTTCGTTATAATCTTTTAGTGCCATCAGGATGCCGTTTTAGATTTTGAACTTTGCAGACTGGCTTTCAGCTGTGCCATCAGGTCAATCACTTTTCCTTCTTTGGCAGGTGCCGATTTTTTAGGTTTGATATTTTTACCCTTTGCTTTCTGCTTAATAATTTTCATTAAAGATTCAGAATAGGTGTCTTTATACATTTCGGGATCAAATTCCTGAGAGAGCTGTTCGATCAGGTTAACTGCCATTTTCAGTTCTGCAGGTTTGGGTGCTTTTTTTGCCGGTATTTTAAGGTCTTTATATTCTCTGATCTCCTGAGCGAATCTCAGGCGGTTTAAAACCAACACCTCGTCATTGTAAGGTCTTATCAGTCCGATAGCCTCGCTATCCCGAAGGACAAATGTACCCACGCCGGCCATTTTTGTCTTCGACAAAGCATTTAATAATAACCGATAGGCATTTTCTCCATTTTTCTGGGGTTCTAGAAAGTAAGGATTTTCAAAATATACGGAATCGACATCCGCTTCTTTCACGAACTGGTCGATCGAAAGTATTTTTGATTTTTCCGGGCTTGCTGCTTCGTAATCATGTTCATCAAGAACAATATATTGATCATTCATGAGATAGCCTTTTACGATATTGGCCCATTTTACTTCCTTCCCTGTTTTTTCATTCACCCGTTTGAATTTGATATTCGAAAAATCAGATTGATCAAGCATATCCAGATCCAGTTTACTGGTTTCTGTGGCCGAGTATATTTTTACAGGAATATTAACTAACCCGAAGCCGATGGCACCGTTCCAAATTGCTTTCATTATATTTATTTTAATTAAAACGTACAATGATTGTGCCGTGGAAATTTCAACAGATTTGTTGTAAAGAGAATAGCAATTTAGAAATTATCTAAAATGTAAAAGAGCATTCAATGATCGATCTTTTTAGGAAGTACTTTTCTGCTGAAATTTAAAATAGGCGATCGCGATATTAATTTCGAAATAAGAAAAATCTTCTCCCAGCTCTTCTTTAATGGATTTTAAAGACAAAAGCGTCTGGGTTTTAGCAATGTTGATGATAGCTTCTATTTTTTGGAGGTCTATTAATTCGCTGGGATTTATTTCTCCCGATTCTACAAATCTTGACAGATGATTTTGAATTGTGGCAAAGGATAAACCTCTTGTATTTGCTATTTCTTCGACGCTGTAATTTTGTTTATATAATTCCAGCGTTGTGGCAAAAGTTCCGGAATTGCCGGATGGCTTTTTTCTTGTTTCTTTTTGTTTTTTAGGCGCTTTCTCAAGAATTTTACTGCTTACACCGTGAGTTTTACAAAATTCTGTAATGGCAGGAAGAAAAAGGTCGCCATATTTTTCAATTTTAAAAATTCCGAAGCCGCTGATCTGATTAAGATCTTCTTTTGTATTCGGAAAATAAGTAGACAGTTCCATTAAGGTTGCATCCGAAAAAATAACGTATGGCGGAACATTTTCTTTTTCCGCCTGCTCCCGTCTCAGGATTTTTAATTCGGCAAACAAATCGAGGTTGGCATCCATTTCCGTGGCAGGGTAGTGGGTTTCGATTTCTTCTACCGTTACTGCTCTCGCTTTTTCTTTTATTTTTTGAAGCTGAACTTTTTTATTTTTAAAAAGGACTTCTTTGCTAACCTCATTAAGCTTTAAAACAGAAAATTCATCATCAGATTCAGTCAGTATATTATGGGTGACCAGGAGTCGGAGTAAATTTTGCCAATATTTTTTATCCTCATCAGATCCAACTCCGTAAGTAGGCAGAGTTTTCATGAAATCTGTAATTTTTACACTTTGGGAGCCTCGTAAAAAATCAATAATCAGATTTTTGCCGTAGCGTTCCTTAAGCCGGAACACGGCACTCAATACTTTTTGTGCATCTGTTGTGGCATCCCAGGATTCAAATTCACTTAAACAGTAGTCGCAGGCATTACAGTTACCGGGATGGATTTCTCCAAAATACTCCATTAAATACTGTCTCCGGCATTTTTGCATTTCGGCATAATCAGACATTTGCTGCAGTTTTCTGAGCATTAAATCAGACTGCTTTTCATTGCCCTCAATCAGTGCAAATCTTTTAAGTTTTAAGACATCGGCATTCGAATAAAATAAAATGGCTTCACTCGGCAAACCATCTCTTCCCGCTCTTCCGGTTTCCTGATAGTAGCTCTCAATATTTTTGGGCAAATCTGCGTGGATGACGAAACGGACATTACTCTTGTCTATTCCCATTCCAAAGGCAATCGTAGCAACCATTACCCGAATTTTATCCTTTAAAAAATCTTCCTGAACTTTTGCTTTTTCCACAGATGAAATCCCGGCGTGATAAAATGCGGAATTGATGCCGTATTCTTTTAATTTCTTAGACATTTCTTCTGTTCCTTTTCGCGATAAACAGTAGATAATTCCCGAATTATCAGGATGTTCATTCAGATACTGAATAATATTCTGAAGGACTGATTGTTTCGGCTGAACAAAATAGTTGATGTTGGCTCTGTCGAAAGAAGAAACTAAAACCAACGGATCTTGAAGATTCAGTTGTTTGATGATGTCCTGCCTCGTAATTTCGTCTGCACTTGCCGTTAAAGCAATAATAGGAATATTTGGAAACTGATTTTTAATTCCGTTCAGAAATAAATAATCCGGACGAAAATCGTGACCCCAATGCGAAACACAATGCGCTTCATCTACCGCAAACAGGGAAATATTAACTTCCTTCAACATTTCTAAAAATGCTCCATTTTCAGAACTTAGTTTTTCGGGAGCAACATATAAAAGCTTGAGTTTACCGTTTTTTAATAGATTTAAAGTTTCATTCTGTTCTAAAGAACTCATCGAAGAGTTGATGTAGGCGGCAGAAATTCCGTTCACCCGCAGCGCATCCACCTGGTCTTTCATCAAAGCAATGAGCGGAGAAATAACAATTGCCGTTCCATCCAGAACCAATGCAGGAATTTGGTAACAAAGCGATTTTCCACCGCCGGTTGGCATTAAAACAAAGGTGTCTTTTTTTGCTATTACATGATCTACGGCGTTGGATTGTTCGAGACGAAAACGGTCGTAACCAAAATATTGCTGCAGAACTTCTAAAGGTGATTTCATCATTTAAATTTTGTGTGTCGTAAAAATAGGAATTTTTTTATTTTTAATCTCGCCCGATTCAGCTAAAAACAGAATGAGCAGGTCGCTCCTCGGGAGCTAGACATCGTAAATAAATTATTTGCTATTAACAGAAAGCTCCTGATGGAGCTGTATTTAATCCCAGCGGGATTTACGGTTAATAGAAAAAAGAAAGGCATCAAAACCAAGCTCCAGCGGAGCGAACTGTAAAAAAAAGCGGAGAAAAAATCTCCGCTTCAAATTTATGCTTTTAAATTCAATTGTAATTCCAGTTCATCGAGTTGTTCGTTGGCAATCGCTGCAGGCGCATCGATCATGACATCACGACCTGAATTATTTTTCGGGAATGCGATATAATCTCTGATTACCTCGTTTCCGTCGAGAATTGCTACCAGACGGTCAAATCCGAAAGCCAAACCACCGTGAGGCGGAGCTCCGTATTTAAAGGCGTTCATTAAGAATCCGAATTGCGCTTCCGCTTCTTCTTTTGAGAAACCTAACAAATCAAACATTCTTGACTGAAGATCTTTATCAAAAATCCTGATAGAGCCTCCGCCGATTTCGTTTCCGTTCAATACCATGTCATACGCATTGGCTCTTGCTTTTCCGGGATCTGTTTCCAATAAATGAATATCTTCAGGCTTTGGAGAGGTAAAAGGGTGGTGCATGGCGTGGTAACGTCCGCTTTCTTCGTCGAATTCCAATAACGGGAAGTCAACCACCCAAAGTGGTGCGAATACATCTCCTTTTCTTAATCCTAAACGGTTTCCAAGCTCCATTCTCAATGCAGAAAGCTGAGTTCTTACTTTGTTCTCGTTTCCGGAAAGAATCAACATTAAATCGCCTTCTTTTGCTCCGAATTTTTCGATGATTTTTGCTAAATCTTCCTCGTTATAGAATTTATTTACCGAAGATGTTTTTACCCCGTCATTCTGGAATTTAGCCCAAACCATTCCTGAAGCGCCGATTTGAGGTCTTTTTACCCAGTCAACCAACTCATCGATTTGTTTTCTTGTATACTCTGCGCATCCTTCAACATTGATTCCGACAACCAATTCTGCCTCATCAAATATTTTGAAATCTTTTCCTTTTACTAATTCGTTCAGCTCCACGAATTCCATTCCGAAACGGATGTCCGGTTTGTCGTTTCCGTATTTCTGCATAGCATCCGCAAACGTCATTCTTGGGAATGTTCCGAATTCCTGACCGGTGATATCTTTAATCAACGTTTTCGTCATTCCTTCAAAGACATTCATCACATCTTCCTGCTCTACAAAAGCCATTTCGCAGTCGATTTGTGTAAATTCCGGCTGTCTGTCGGCTCTTAAATCCTCATCACGGAAACATTTCACGATCTGGAAATATTTATCCATTCCACCAACCATCAACAATTGTTTGAAGGTCTGTGGAGACTGTGGCAATGCATAAAACTGTCCCGGGTTCATTCTGCTCGGAACCACGAAATCTCTTGCTCCTTCCGGAGTAGATTTTATCAAAACCGGAGTTTCAACTTCGATAAATCCTTCATCTGAAAGATAATTTCTTACTTTCTGCGCCATTTTATGACGGAAGATCAGTTTATCTCTTACCGGAGCTCTTCTGATATCAAGATAACGGTATTTCATTCTTAATTCTTCACCACCATCCGTTTCATCTTCAATCGTGAAAGGGGGAAGCTGGGACTCATTAAGAACTTCTAATTTTTCAACTAAAATTTCAATTTCCCCAGTTGGAATGTTTGGGTTTTTGCTTACTCTTTCGATAACGCGCCCTGTAACCTGAATCACGAATTCACGCCCCAGTTTTTTTGCATTTTCCATCAATTCCGCTGTAGAACGGTCCTGGTCGAATACCAACTGTGTAATTCCGTAACGATCCCGAAGATCTATCCAAATCATAAATCCTTTATCACGAATGGTCTGTACCCATCCTGAAAGTGTAACTTCTTCATTAAGATTTTTGAGAGATAATTCTCCGTTTGTGTGTGATCGAAACATAATTGTTTGTTTAAAGTTCAATGAATAAGGTTCAATAGTTTAAACCTTTAATTTTCGTCTGCAAAGATAATATTTTTGAAGGTTTTGGACATAAAAAAAACTTCCCGAAAAGGAAGTTTTACGATATTTAGAACGTATTATTTTAAAACTGCGGCAAATTCCGGGTGTTTATATTGCACCGAGAAATCTTTTGCGGTTTGCCCTTTGCTGTTTTTAGCATTCTTGTTGGCTCCTTTTTTCAACAGAACTTTACCCATTTCAGCTTTTCCGTATCTCGCGGCAACCATTAAAGGAGTTTGGTTGTCACACTCTTTGTTTACATCTGCACCATTATTCAAAAGGTAATTGAAAATATTATTTTTTTCGTATTTTATGCTGTATGCCAAAAGATTATAACTGCTTTCTTTCACAGCGATACATTTGTTATATTCCTCTTTAGGAAAAGTTGCTTTGAAAGATTCTACATTATCAGACTGAAATGCATTGATCTGCTTTTTAGAAATTTGCTGAGCCAAAAGGAAATTGGTGAAAATGCAAAATCCGAATACTAAACTTGTAGAAATTATTTTTTTCATAAAACTTTTATTTTAAAAGAATATACAAAGCTAAATTATTTTTTTGATAGATCTCGCGAAGTTTTGATAAGATTTTAATTTATATCTTAGGAATACTGTAAAGTATTTTCCTAAAAGCAGAATAGCGATTATTTTTTTACTTCCTAATGTGTATTTAATGATTCTTACCATACTTTATAAAAATTTTAACAGCACGAATAAACCTGATTTAAATGATATTTTTTAAATTAGTAATCACAACAAAAAATTATTATTTATGGGAAAAGGAGATAAAAAATCCAGAAGAGGAAAGATTAATAACGGAAGTTATGGTAAAAGAAGACTCAGAAAAGCTTCAAAATCTGTCGGAACTTCAGAAGAAAAATCCAAGAAGTAAAGATTAAAAATAAAAATGCCGGAGATTTTACGCTTCGGCATTTTTCAATATACAAAATTAAATTATTTATTTTCCAAAAAGACCTCCCAGGAGATCACCCAATCCACCGCCACTGCCTTGTTGCTTTGGATTTCCGTTACCGGCACCGCCGCCACCCAAAACATTTCCTAAGATATCATTCAGTGGGTTTCCGGATGAATGAGAATTTCCATTGCCCAAAACACTTGATAAAATATCATTTAAAGGACTGGATTGCTGATTTTGAGACTGTTGGCTTGCATTTCCGAGAATTCCACCCAATAAATCGCCTAAACCGCCTGCACCCACATTATTCTGCTGTTTCTCTTTGCCGATATATCCCATAATTAAGGGAGCCAGCATCGCCAGTATCGGTCCGATTTTATCAATCGAGATGCCGGTATTCTGAGAAAGCTGATTTTCTACATTTTGCTTATCGTTCCCAAAAACATGACTCAGAATAGAGTTTCCTTCATCCTGTCTTGCCTCTGCCTGAGAAACATTATCCAAAATACTTCCGTCGTGGTCTTTATCTAAAGCATTGTTTAATGCCTCTGCTTCTTTGCTGTCCTGAGACTTTTTTCTGAGGTAAGAAATCACCAACGGAGCGGCTACGGCTAATAATGCAATCATTTGATTTCTGCTGATTCCAAATTTGCTTTCTGCCCGATCTGCGACCTGATTGCCTGCGTTCCCTGTAAGTAAATCGATTAAACTCATAGTTTGTGTTTGTTTGATTGTTGATCTACTAAAGTTATCAAAAAATATTCCTGAATGATATATTTAATCAAAAAATAATCTTAAAGTTGATAGCTTGCTTTAAAATATTGGTTTTTAAGAATTAGTTTTTCAAAATCGGAACATTGGAACAGGCTTCCCCAAACATCAGGGATTTTACAATAGGCTGCAGTTGTTCCACGAGTTCGATATAGGCATTTTCAGGAATTTCTTTATCAGAACAGCCTTTTACCAACACTCTTTTGCCCGTCATTTCATCAAAATCATAACTTTGGATAGCCTGGTGCATCAGGATAACTTCCAAATCTTCTTTATTACCAAAAACGATTTTTTTAGTTACCCCCGTAAGTTTTGCGGTGATTAAAAAATAGGCCCAAAGCGGAACAATGGCATCTGCCGAATTGTAAATATAAACGTAGCTGTCTCTATATTCTTCAACGTCGATGGCGGCTACTTTTTCACGGAAATCTTTTTCTTTCAAGATCATTTCCATAAAAAGAAAATCTTTAAGATCGATGCCTTTTCTTGCTCCTTTGGGAAGGAGGGTTGCAAGGTCAAAGTTGATTAAACCGCTTTCAGCAACTTTATTTCGGATTTCAAATTCTTCTGACATTTTTATCATTATCTTTGAACAAATTTACAAATTAAGATCCAACAAACGATTAATTTGTTCTCTATTCCCGTCATAGAAACCTCCCATAACTCTTGACTTTGGATGGAAGAATGAGGTCTTAATATAAAAGATTTCAGAAGAAATGAAATATTACATTATCGCAGGAGAAGCTTCCGGAGATTTACACGGAAGTAATTTAATGAAAGCTTTACAAAAAAAAGATCCTCATGCAGAATTCAGATTTTGGGGTGGAGATTTAATGAAAGCGCAAGGCGGAACGTTGGTAAAACATTATCGCGACCTGGCTTTTATGGGTTTTTTGGAGGTGGCAGTAAACCTTCGGACGATACTGAATAATATTAAGTTTTGTAAGCAAGATATAAAAAATCATCAACCCGATGTTCTTATTTTGGTAGATTACCCCGGATTTAACCTGAGGATTGCAAAATTTGCTAAAGAATTAGGAATAAAGGTAATTTACTATATTTCTCCTCAACTTTGGGCCTGGAAAGAGGGCAGGGTAGAGATTATTAAAAAATATGTGGATGAAATGATGGTGATTCTTCCGTTTGAGGAAGATTTTTATAAAAAGCACGGGGTTCATTCGCATTTCGTAGGACATCCTTTATTGGATGCTATTTCGAGCTTACAGGAAATCAGCACTGAAAATTTTAAATCAGAACATCAGTTAAGCGAAAAAGATATCATCACACTTTTGCCGGGCTCCCGAAAACAGGAAGTGGAAAAAATGCTGGATATCATGCTTTCTGTTCGTCCTTATTTTAGAGAATATCAGTTCGTTATTGCCGGAGCACCAAGTCTCCCGAAAGAATTTTATCAGAAGTATGTAGATGATAATGTACATTTTGTCTCCAATAAAACGTATGATTTGCTGAGATGCTCAAAAGCGGCATTAGTGACTTCAGGAACGGCGACTTTGGAAACGGCTTTGCTGAATATTCCGGAGGTCGTTTGTTATCGCGGAAGTAAAATTTCTTACGCTATAGCTAAAAGGCTGGTTAAAAATATCAAGTATATTTCTCTGGTGAACCTGATTATGGATCGGGAAGTTGTGACAGAGTTGATTCAGAATGATTTGAATACCGCTAATCTCACCGAGGAATTAAACAGAATTCTGACCACCGATAAAAGGGCTGCCGTTTTAAAGGACTATGAATTGCTGAGAAAAAAACTGGGCGGAAAAGGAGCCAGTGACAATGCTGCCGATGTGATTTTAAAAGTTTAAAATGTTTATCATTAATAAATAAACCGCGGAATAAAATTCTGCGGTTTTTGCTTTTTACTAAGAATATAACACACTTTAAAGAGTTTTAATTCGCTGATTTGTAAAATTTTATCTCATTTGTTATTTTTGAATAACACAAATTTTGAGATTGAACAAACAGCCGCTTTTAATTCTTGTGATCTGCTTTATCCCGGGGATATTTTTTCAGGATCAATTGGTTCTGGATGAAAACTTTATTTATCTGATTATTGGATTATGCGGTTTACTACTCATTCCGATGTTTTTAGGTTCTTTTTTCTTTTATAAAGTAAAACCTTATTTATTAGCAATAATGTTCTTCGGAATCGGAATTGTGCTGCATTTTTTCAATACCTCTTCTACACAGAATATTTCGGTTGATAAAAATGAAACCCTTATTTTTAAAATCACTAAAAAGCTGAATTCAAACGAGAAAAACAAAAAATATGAAGCGATCGTTCAGTCGGGGAAAGGCAATTTCAATGCGGTAATATACTGTTCTAAAAAAGAAAGAGAATTAGATTTTGATCATTATTATCAATCAATGGCTTATGTTTCAAAGCCAAAATCGCCGAAATATGATTTTCAGTTTAATTATGCTAAATATCTTCAAAGAAAAAATATAGAATATCAATGTTATATCAACGATGAGGTTTTTTCAGTAGAAAGAAATGATTTAAGATGGCGTGAAAAGTTTTCACAAAAAAGACTGGATATTATTCAAAATATTAATCAGACTTCCATGTCTTCACAGACAAATGCTTTTTTAAAGGGAATTATTCTCGCAGACCGCACGGAGATTGACATGCAGACGATTCGGGATTTCAGCCGATCCGGCCTGGTTCATTTCCTGGCTATCTCCGGGACTCATATCGTTGCCATATTCGGGTTGCTTTATTTTTTACTCACGACCCTGTTGTCTGTAAAGTTCCGCAAATATGCCGTCACGACAAGCTTGATTTTTATCTGGATATTTACAGTTTTTATTGGTTTTGGAAGTTCGGCAGTACGTGCCACAATTATGTTGAGCGTTTATTTTACCTATGTTTTGCTACAAAGAAAAACAGACGTGCTGCATGCTTTGGCTTTATCCGCTTTTATAATCCTGATTTTTGATACGCAGCAGCTTTTTGACATAGGCTTCCAGTTGAGCTTTCTGGCAGTTCTCGGTATATTCTGGCTGAATCAGCCGATTTTAAATTATTTACCAAAACAGAATAACAGGTTTAAAAAAATAATATTTAATACCGTCTCAATTTCGGTTTCAGCGCAGTTGGCGACGCTTCCGTTGGTGTTGTATTATTTTCATCAGTTTTCATTTATTTCAATCATCGCTAATTTTTTTATTGTTCCGTTTTCAGAAATTATTATTGTTTTTTCATTTTTAATGACCGCTCTGGTTGCATGTAATCTTGATTTTCAATTTTTAAACAGCCTTTATGATTTCATTATTCAGATCTTATTGCGCCTTATCCACTGTTTTGCGGACATCGAATTTCTGTTTTTTAAAAATATTTCAATGAATTTGGTCGAGGTCTTCGCCTTGTTTTTAGTGATTTGCCTGATGCGGTTTACAATATTGAAATTAAACCCTAAAAATTCTGCGAGATTGATAATGAGCATCTTTTTATTTTTTCTTATCAGGATAGGTTTTAATTTATATGAGTGTCATAAAACAGAAATTTTAACCCATTATTTTAATAAAAACGATCTTTTTTCGGTTAAAAAAGGTGATGCTGCCTGTTTTTGGATCAATGAAAATGCAGATCAGGAGAAGATCATACAATTTATTATAGATCCTTATACGGCTTCAAGACGGTTGCGGAAGGTGGAAATAAGAATTTTACCTTCCGGCACAGAAAAAGTAGTGTATAAAAACCAAATTTATCAGATAAAATAATGGTTAAATTTTTATGTTTTCTTTTATCTATATTCTGCCAAATTGTTATTTAGAAAGATTACAAACTGACTATTTGTGAGATTTCTCACTTTTTGATATTGTTAACATTTCTTAATTTTGTGGAAATTCAAATTTAAACTTATATGGCAGGTTTAACGAGTTCTACGATAGGTAGAAAATATGCTATGGCATTATCAGCTCTATTTTTGCTGATTTTTCTTATACTGCATTTGACGACCAATTTGTTATCGGTTCTGAACCGTGATGCTTTCAACACAGCATCCGATTTCATGGGCTATAATCCTTTTGTGCAGTTCTTAATGCAGCCTGTTCTTGGTTTTGCAGTTCTTTTCCATTTTATCATGGGATTTGTGCTGGAAATTAAGAACAACAAAGCGCGTCCTGTAAAGTACGCTGCAAACAACGCGTCTGTGAATTCTTCATGGATGTCCAGAAATATGATTATTTCCGGAGCTGTTGTTTTGGCTTTCTTGGCGCTTCACTTGTATGATTTCTGGTTACACGAGATCAACTACAAGTATGTGGAAGGAATCGCTCCCGACGCAGAACGCTTCTGGCCGGAACTTCACGAGAAGTTTGCAGAACTTTGGAGAGTGGCTCTATATGTAATTTCTTTCGTTTTGTTAGGATTGCACTTGGCGCACGGCTTCCAGTCTTCATTCCAGTCAATTGGGGCTAGACACCCGAAATATACTCCGGTAATTAAAGCTTTTGGAAAATGGTATTCTATCCTTATTCCTGCAGGTTTTATTTTTATCGCAATTTTTCACTTTGTAACTCAATAATATCAATATACTAATATGAGTAAATTAGATGCAAAAATTCCAGCAGGTCCTTTAAAGGATAAATGGAAAAATCATAAAGACCATATGAACCTTGTTGCACCAAACAACAGAGATAAGATTGATATTATTGTTGTAGGTACAGGTTTGGCAGGTGGTTCTGCTGCCGCTACTCTTGCTGAGCAGGGGTATAATGTAAAAGCATTCTGCTATCAGGATTCTCCAAGAAGAGCGCACTCTATTGCGGCTCAGGGGGGAATCAACGCAGCTAAAAATTATCAGGGAGACGGTGACTCTACCTACAGATTGTTCTATGATACCATTAAAGGTGGTGACTACAGAGCGAGAGAGGCCAACGTTTACAGATTAGCTGAAGTTTCAGCAAATATTATCGACCAATGTGTTTCTCAGGGAGTTCCTTTCGGGAGAGATTACGGCGGACAACTAGATAACCGTTCTTTTGGTGGGGTTCAGGTAAAAAGAACTTTCTATGCTAAAGGACAAACTGGTCAGCAGTTATTATTAGGTGCGTATTCTTCAATGAGCCGTCAGATCGGTAAAGGAAGAATTAAAATGTACAACCGTCACGAAATGCTTGATTTAGTAATCGTTGATGGAAAAGCAAGAGGGATCATCGCAAGAAACCTGGTAACAGGTGAAATCGAAAGACACTCTGCTCACGCGGTTGTTATTGCTTCAGGAGGTTACGGAAACGTATATTTCCTTTCTACCAACGCAATGGGTTCAAACGTTTCTGCAGCTTGGAAAATCCACAAAAAAGGAGCGTATTTTGCAAATCCTTGTTATGTGCAGATTCACCCGACTTGTATTCCGGTTCACGGAACGCAGCAGTCTAAACTGACTTTGATGTCTGAATCTCTCAGAAACTCCGGAAGAATCTGGGTTCCTAAGAAAATTGAAGATTCGGTAGCCATCAGAGAAGGTAAATTGAGACCTGAAAATATTAAAGAAGAAGATAGAGATTATTATTTAGAAAGAAGATATCCTGCATTCGGAAACCTGGTTCCTCGTGACGTTGCGTCAAGAGCTGGTAAAGAAAGATGTGATGCCGGTTACGGAATCGAAAATAATGATACTAAAGAAGGGGTTTACCTGGATTTCTCTACAGAGATCATTAAAAAAGGTAAAGAAGCCGCTATCGAAAAGCATATTCACAATCCTACAGATCAGCAGATTTATGATTTAGGAAAAGCCTGGATCGAGGAGAAATACGGTAACTTATTCGTAATGTACGAAAAGATTACAGCGGATGATCCTTATAAAACTCCAATGAAGATTTATCCTGCGGTACACTATACCATGGGTGGTGTTTGGGTAGATTACAACTTGCAGTCTACTATTCCTGGATGTTTCGTGGTTGGTGAGGCTAACTTCTCAGATCACGGAGCGAACAGATTGGGAGCTTCTGCTTTAATGCAAGGTTTGGCAGACGGATATTTCGTTCTTCCTTACACGATTGCAGATTATCTTTCGGCAGACATCAGAACGGGAGCAATTCCTACAAATTCTGCAGATTTTGATAAGGCTGAAAAAGAAATTAAAGATAAAGTAGATTTCTTCTTAAATAATAAAGGAACTTATTCTGTAGATTATTTCCACAAAAAATTAGGACACATTATGTGGAATAAAGTAGGAATGGGAAGAACTCCTGAAGGTTTGAAAGAAGCTATTGCTGAAATTGCTCAGGTGAAAAAAGAGTTCTGGGCGGATGTAAAAGTTCCTGGTGATGCCGATGGAATGAACACTGAGCTTGAAAAAGCATTCAGAGTTGCAGATTTTATCGAGCTGGGACAACTAATGGCGATCGATGCTTTACACAGAAACGAATCTTGTGGAGGACACTTCAGAGAAGATCATGCTACTCCGGAAGGGGAGGCAGAAAGAGATGATGTGAACTTCAAATATGTAGGCGCATGGGAATATCAGACAGATGATATCACCACAGAAGTTCTGCACAAAGAAGATTTGATCTACGACAATATTGAAGTTAAAGCAAGAAGTTACAAATAATCTCCAACCTATAAATAAATAATTATGAGTGCAAAAAAAGGCCTTCATCTTACCCTAAAAATTTGGAGACAAAAAAATAGCAAAACGAAAGGTCAATTCGAGACCTATAAAATATCAGATGTTTCTACAGATTCTTCTTTCTTAGAAATGCTGGATATTTTGAACGAAAATATTATCAACGAAGGAAAAGAGCCTATCGCTTTTGATCACGACTGTCGTGAAGGAATCTGCGGGATGTGTTCTCTTTACATCAATGGTAGAGCTCACGGGCCGGATACAGGTATTACCACTTGTCAGCTTCACATGAGAATGTTCAAAGACGGTGAAACCATCGTTATCGAACCTTGGAGAAGTGCTGCTTTCCCGGTTATCAAAGATTTAATGGTAGACAGAAGCGCATTCGACAGAGTAATGGCTGCAGGTGGTTTCATCTCGGTTAATACTTCAGGTAATACGTTGGATGCCAATGCAATTCCGGTTCCTAAAGAAGATGCAGACAAAGCAATGGATGCTGCAGCCTGTATCGGATGTGGAGCTTGCGTGGCGACGTGTAAAAACGGTTCTGCAATGCTGTTTGTAGGAGCTAAAGTTTCTCAGTATGCGCTTTTACCGCAAGGTAGAGTAGAGGCTAAGAGAAGAGTTCTGAACATGGTAACTGCCATGGACGAAGAAGGATTCGGAAACTGTTCAAATACTGGTGCTTGTGAAGTGGAATGTCCGAAAGGAATTTCTCTTGAAAACATCGCGAGAATGAACAGAGAATATATGGCAGCTCTTGCTGATAGAGGATAAAACCTGTTTTAAATAAATAAAAAAATCGTCTCCTCACCGGATGGCGATTTTTTTTAGTTAAATCTTTCATAAAAGTACTATTTAGTTGCTTTTAATTTAGTTAAAAACTTATTTTTGCGTAATTATAAAATTCAAAATGAAAAAATATCTTTTATTGTTTATCATCGCGGTTTTTGCGATGTCTTGCTCTAAAAAAGTTGAAGTAAAAGGAAAAATCACGGGAGGTTCTCCATTGGAGAGAATTGAGTTCATAGAAGCTTCAGGTGTGGCAACATTACCTTTAGCCAATATCGGAATGAAAAACGACGGAACGTTCGCAGGAAGCTTTGAAGCTCCTAAAAACGGAATGTATGTGATCTCTTATGGTGGAAAACAAAATTTAATTTATTTAAAAGCGGGTCAGAATCTGGAGATTTCCGGTAACGGAGCTACATTCCCATCGGAATATGTAATCACAGGGGATGCTAAGAAAAATAACGATTTCTTTACCGCTTCTCAAAAATATCTTGCTGACTATGCGCAGAAGGTAAACATGAATGAGCTGATGACGAAAGACGAAGCTACATTTGTAAAAGGAATTCAGAAAGTAGAAACCGATATCAATAAAAATATCGACGAAAATGCTAAGAAATTCAGTCCGGACAGCGAAGTGATCAAGTGGAAGCAAAATGATATTAAAAGTACATTGCTTTCGATCATGGGACAATACGAAATGATGAAAAAGCAGATGTCTGGTAATCCATCTTTCAAAGTAGCTAAAGTTTTTACAGATTATGAAAACAAGCTTCAGGAAAATAAAGACGAAATGGTAAAAGAAAACCCTGCGTACAGAAGCTACCTTTTATCTAAAATGAGTCCTGATTTCCAAAAATATGCTGAAGCAAAAAGCAAAGGGAAGACCGATGTTACCACTTCAGAATTATTCAGTCAGTTTTTAAAAGATAAAAAAGAAGTTTCTCAGTTAACGAAAGATTATCTTTTGGCTTTTGTAATGGCTCAGTCGGATATTCATCCGGGATCTCCAGTGAAAACAATGGATAAGATCAAGAAGATTATTGACGAAGATATCAAAGATGCAACAATTAAGAAAGATTTAGTTCAGATTCAGCTGGCAGTTAACGGTTTGAAAATCGGAGATGTTGCTCCTGATGCATCATTAGTAAAACAGGACGGAAAGGCATATAAACTTTCTGAAAACAAAGGAAAACCTTATTTGCTTGCTTTCTATGCCTCTTGGAATCCTTATATCGGAGAAGCTACCGTTCCAATCTTGAAAGAAGTGGTGAATTTTTACAAATCTAAAATGAACTTTGTTTTTGTAAACGTAGACGATACTAAAGATCAGTTTATTAAAACAAGCAACTCTTTATTAAAAGGTATTTCCGGAACAAATGTATATGCAGACGGAGGATTAAATTCTGATATTGCTAAAAAATACGGAGTATATGCATTCAAACTTCCAAACTTTATTGTTATTGATAAAGATGGTAAAGTGGCCTCAAGATCTTTTGTAAATCTTGGTGAGCAGGAATTGGTAGAGATTTTGGATAAGCAAACGGGTCTTTCGGCTCCTAAAGTGGCTCCACAAGCACAAATGCAGCCAGGGATGAATATAGATCCTTCGGCAATGCAGCAAGCTCCGCAGCCTGCAAATCCGCAAGCGGCTCCAACAAAATAATTTATATTCAATATAGATAAAAACCTTGTCTTCGGATAAGGTTTTTTTTATTGTATTTTTGCAAACTGAAACCGAAGTGTTTCAACAGGAAAAAACAGAAAATTTTAGAATGGGTAGGAAGAATAATAAGAAAAATTTAATTCTTGAAAATATAAAGCTTTTAAATGCAGGTGGAAAAGGGGTAGCCGTAGGGAAAACCGAGGAAGGTAAAACGGTTATTGTTTCCGGAGCGATCCCCGGAGATATTGTTAATGTAAAAGTTAAAAAAGCAAAGTCTAATTATTTTGAAGGCGAAGCGGTTGATATTATTGAAAAATCACCGTACCGCGTAGAGCCGAAATGTATTCACTTTGGGGTTTGCGGAGGTTGCAAATGGCAGAATATGAGCTATGAAAAGCAATTGGATTTCAAGCAGGATGAGGTTTATAATAATATAAAAAGAATCGGCGGCATTGAAAATTTCGAGACCGTTCCGATTTTAGGTTCAGAAGAGCAGTATTTTTATAGAAATAAAATGGAATTTTCTTTCTCCAATGCCCGTTGGCTGACTCAGTACGAAATCAGTTCTGAAGAAAATTTCGGAAGCAAAGACGCTTTAGGATTTCATATTCCGGGTATGTGGAGTAAAATTCTTGATCTTAAAGAATGTTTCCTTCAGGAAGATCCTTCCAATGCGATCCGTTTAGCAGTGAAAAACTATGCGGTGAATGAAGGATTGGACTTTTTTGATGTAAGAAATCAGGAAGGTTTTCTGAGAACTTTAATGATGAGACAAAACTCAAAAGGCGAGTGGATGGTTCTTTTCCAATTATACAGAGAGGAAAAAGCAAACAGAGAAAAGCTTTTTGAATATATTTTAGAGAAATTTCCGCAAATTAAAACGTTGGTGTACGCCATCAATCCAAAACAGAATGATTCTATCTATGATCTGAACGTCAATGTTTATTTCGGCGAAGGATTTTTAATGGAGGAAATGGATGGACTGAAGTTTAAAATTGGTCCTAAATCTTTCTTTCAGACTAATTATAAGCAAGCGTTGGAATTATACAGAAAAACACTTGAATTTGCCGATCTGAAAGGCGATGAAGTCGTGTACGATCTATATACAGGAACCGGAACGATTGCTCAGTATGTGGCAAGAAATGCCAAGCAGGTAATCGGGATAGAATCTGTTCAGGAGGCGATTGATGCCGCTATTGAACATGCCGAACTGAATGGTTTAACGAATACAACTTTCTATTGCGGTGATATGAAAAATGTCTTTAATGATGAATTCCTGGAAAATCATCCCAAAGCAGATGTTTTAATTACCGATCCGCCAAGAGACGGAATGCACCAGAAAGTGGTAGAGCAGATTCTTAAGCTTGCTCCTGAAAAAGTAGTGTACGTAAGCTGTAATTCTGCAACACAGGCTAGAGATTTAGCTTTAATGAAGGATCATTATACTTTGGTTAAAATTTTACCTGTAGATATGTTCCCGCAGACACACCATGTTGAAAATATTGCGTTACTGATTAAAAAATAATTTAATTAAATTTGAATTTCAAATCGTAATATGAAGTATTTTAAATTTTTTCTGATAATCGGTCTGCTAAGTATGCTGGTATCCTGCGGTGGAGACGATGATATTTGTGAGAGCGGTGAAGGAACCCCCAGAATGAAGGTTTCCTTTAAAAGAGGTGACAAAGAAACAACACTGGACTCCATTTATGTGGCTGTAGACTACGGTTCGGGTAAAGTTCAGCTGGGAGGAAGCCGTGCGGCAACTTCGCGTCTGATCCCCTTGAGAGTAGATGATTCTCCGTATACCGATGTCTATTTCAGATTAACAAATAAGGGGCAGGAGTCTCATGTAAAAATAAATTATACCACCAAGTCAGCCTATGTGTCACCGGGATGCGGAGTGAAAAAAAATTACGAAAATTTAAATTCAGAATTAATAACTTCTACACCGATTTTATCATTAGAAACTGCACAAAATTTTATAGAGAATGAAGACAAGACTAATCTATACCTTATTTTTGAGCCTTTGTAGCGTCTTGAGCTTCGCTCAGGAAGACAAAAAAGAGGAATCAGAGAAAGATAAATGGACGTATACCCCCAATTTTATGGTGGGGGTAGATGCTCTTAACTTCGGAGTCTCATTTTTTTCAGACAGAAAGCTGTATCAGGGGTTTATCTCTTCACAAATTAACAGAAATATACATGCTGTTGTGGATGCCGGTTTTGAGAAAAATATCTATGTGAAGAATGGCTATGATGCTAAAGTGAGCGGCCCGTTTTTGAAATTAGGAGCTTTTTATATGCTTGCCAAAGATGCAGAGAACGGATTCAACGGATTTTATGCAGGAGGAAAAGCAGGAGGGTCATTTTACACTCAGGAATACAGTTCTGTTCCGGTTCGTGGTTTTGGAGGCAGTAATTCTTCCGTTTCATATCCGTCTTCCACGCAATCCTCTTACTGGCTTGAAGGAACGATTGGTGGTAGAGTTCAGCTGTTTGAATCTAATTTTTATATTGATGTCAACCTGCAGCCAAAATATATGGTTTTCACAACTAAACAAGATGATATTCAGCCCATGATCGTTCCGGGTTTCGGAAGAAGTTCTTCAAAGTTCAATATGGGATTTGCATGGAATCTGGCGTATAAGTTTTAAAAATATACTGATTCGGTTAAAAATAACGAATAAAAAAACTTCAGAATTTTCTGAAGTTTTTCTTTTTTTAATAGGATAACCGTTAATTGTTTAAGTTAATAATAAATTTTGGTTAATTTTTATCTTAGTATACGTATTAAATTATTTATATTTGGCGAAATTATAATTGTGTTTAATTTATGAAAAGATTATTTACTGCCTTGGTATGTACTTTAGTAGGTGGAGCAGCGTTCGGACAATGGACGCCAACTTCATTTAATAAAGTAGATACAAAGAAAAAAGGAAAAATCCTTACAAAGCAACAGTCTGTTGCAAAGGATTATGGGTATTATAAATTAGATTTGGATTTATTAAGATCCCAATTGAAAAACGCTCAGGAGATGGGAAGAAATTCTCAACCTGTAGTTGTCTCTATTCCTACCATGAGTGGGAAGGTTGAAAAATTCAACGTGTATAGCTTTCCTGTAGTTGTAAAAGGATTAGCAGATCAATATCAGCTTGGTTCTTATGTAGGAGCAGGTATTGATGATCCTACAAAAACAATACGATTCTCTGTTTCTCCAAAAGCATTCCGCTCCATGATTATGAAGTCGGGAAGCTATGAGTTTATCGATCCTCAATCCGGAGATAAAACAGTGTATGGTATTCATGCAAAAACAATGCGCAGCGGAGATCAGAGTTTTGCTTGTACAACAAATGAAAGCCCTGCTGTCGTAAAACAAATTGAAGAATTATACAAAAATGGAAAATCATTCACCAATCAGGCTAATGATTTCTCTAAAATGTCTGACAAAAAGTACAGAACATTAAGATTAGCCATGTCTGTAACCGGTGAATACACTCAATATCACGGAGGAACAGTTGCGGATGCTATGGATGCAATCAATGCAACAATGTCAAGAGTGAATGGCGTATTTGAAAAGGATTTTGCATTACACCTTAATGTACAAGACTTTCAAAGTTTAATCTTTACAAATCCTGCTACCGATCCTTATTCTGCTTCTTCACAGATGAATAACTGGAACGCTCAGCTGCAGAATACGTTAACAAGTACACCTGGAGTTGGAAACGCAAACTATGATATCGGACACTTATTTGGAGCTACCGGAGGTGGTGGAAATGCCGGATGTATCGGGTGTGTATGTATCAACCCTACCGCAACCACTCTTGGAAAAGGATCTGGATATACCTCTCCAGCCAATGGTCAGCCTGAAGGTGATGCCTTTGATATCGATTATGTAGCTCACGAAATGGGACACCAGTTGGGAGCGAATCATACTTTCTCTCATGCATTAGAAGGCAGCGGTGTTAATCAGGAGCCAGGTTCCGGATCTACTATTATGGGGTATGCAGGGATTACAGGTCCTTTAAATAATGTTCAGCTGCATTCGGATGCATATTTTCATATCGCAAGTATCAAGCAGGTTCAGGCTAACCTGATTGCAAAGACATGTGATATAGAAACTTCTGTTAACAATAACCCTCCGGTAATTTCAGATTTGCCGACTTACAGTATTCCGAAAGGAACTGCTTTTGTGTTAACAGCATCTGCTACAGATCAGGAAAATGATCCTTTAACCTATACTTGGGAAGAGGTAGATGATGCACAAACGACAATAGATAAAAATAATTTAGGAACTACCACTTCAGGAGCTACTTTCAGATCTCTTGTTCCAGGTACTAACCCTACAAGATATTTCCCTGCATTTACATCGGTATTGAACGGGGTGTTAAACAATGCTGGTAATACTTGGGAATCTGTTTCTATGAGAGCGAGAATGACCAAGTTCGCAGTGACTGTAAGAGATAATAATCCTTTAGCAAATCAGCAGCAGACTCAATATGCTGAACAAACGATTGTTGTTGGAGAAGACGGGCCTTTCAGATTAGCTAATCAATATGCTGATGTTAATACGCCAACTCCTATTCAGTGGCTTGTATCTAATACAAATGCTGCTCCTTATAGTGTAGCCAATGTGAAAATAGATTACACTACTAATAACGGAACTTCTTGGACAGTTTTGTCGAATTCAACTCCAAATGACGGATCTGAAAACTTCACGTTTCCTTCTTCTTTGAACGGGCAAACAATTAAAGTAAGAATTTCTTCTATTAATAACGTTTTTTACACGATCGGAAATGTAACAATAGGTCCATTAACTGCATGTAGCTCTGCAGCACCTACCAACGTGGCGGTAAGTTTTATTACTCCGAATTCGGCGAATGCTACTTGGATGTCTTACACAGGTGCTACTTACAAGTTGCGTTACAAAAAGGTGAGTTCATCTGTATGGACTGAAGTTTTGACCACTGTCCCTTCATATAATATGGACAATTTAGATGGTGAAACTAATTATGAGATTCAGGTATCTTTAGTTTGTAACGGAACAACCGGAACTTACTCAACGCCTGTAAACTTTACAACAACTAACCCTTATTGTTCAACTTCGGTAGATGATCCTTCTTACGAATATATTTCTAATATCACCGTAGGTAATATCAATAATACAAGTACGATTTCACCATCAGGTTACAGCAATTATACTACCAATACAGCGCTTCAGATTAATTTATCAAAAGGGGTGTCTAATCCAATTTCACTTACCATTACAGACGTAGATTATGATGCGGCAGCGGTATGGATAGATTATAACAAAGACGGAGTATTTACAGATAATGAGATCGTATTCAATTCACCGGTATCCAATGCAGCTGTTCGTACAGGAAGCTTTACGGTGCCTGCTTCTGCAGTAGAAGGATCAACTTTGAGAATGAGAGCTCTTATCTATTACGGAGGAGAAGATAATGAAGGAGCTTCTCTTGATTCAGACTTTGCCTGTGGTGTACTACCTTACGGAGAGGTTGAAGATTATAATGTTGTTATCGCTTCTACATTAGGTACTAATGATATCACAAAGAAAGACAACTTCGGAATCTATCCAAATCCGGTATCTGATATCTTGAATGTAACGAAAGTTTCAAACAAGGCTACTTACGAAATTCATAATGTCGTAGGTCAGGTGGTGAAAAAAGGAACCATAGACAATAACAAAGTAAATGTAACTGAGTTGTTGAAAGGAAACTATATCATCTCAATAAAAGATAACAATATTTCAGAAAGCTTTAAGTTTATCAAAAAGTAATAAGAGATATCTTTATAAGATAAAAGTCCTCAGATGTATTTCTGGGGATTTTTTTTATGTTTAAAATTTACCTCATTATACTTAAAATAATGTATGAATCAGCTCTTTTTATTTGTTAAATTGAATTTTATATTAATGTCTTTTACTGTTGTTTTTATTGTTTTTACATGCTTTTTAAATATATATATGGGTTATTTTGAAGGATATGTGAATAGAATTTAAAATAAATTAATTATTTGTTGTTGATTTTGAAATGTATACTTAATTTTGGAAAATTAAATTTCTTTTAAATGAAAAAAATCATTACTGCTTTATTTTGTAGCGTAATAGGAGGTTCGGCATTAGCCCAATGGACTCCGGCTACAAGCAAACAAAGCTCGAGAAAAGAACTGACTGAAGTTAAGAATTACTACAAGTTGGATCTTGCTCAGCTTCAGCAAAGATTGAAAAATGCTCAGGAAATGGGAGCTAATTCAAAACCTGTTGAAATCTCTATTCCTACACTAAGCGGAAAGATAGAAAAATTCGCAGTGTACAGCTTCCCTGTTGTCGTAAAAGATCTGGCGGCGAAGTACCAATTGGGATCTTATGTTGGGGTTGGGGTTGATGATCCTTCAAAATATTTAAGATTTTCTTTAACTCCAAATGATTTTCAGTCCATGATTATCACCAATGGAGAATTTGAATTTATTGATGCTCTGAAAGGTGATAAAACATTGTATAATGTACATCCTAAGACCTTTAATACGAAAGGTAAAAGTTTTATCTGCTCTACAGATGAAGGGCCTGCTGCAATAAAAGAGATTGAAGAAATGTCGAAGGCGGGTGCTACATTTACCAATCAGCCGACAGATTTTTCTAAAATGTCTGATAAAAAATACAGAACCATGAGACTGGTAATGTCGGTAACCGGAGAATATACCGCATATCATGGAGGAACTAAAGCAGGGGCTCTTACCGCTATTAATGCCACGATGACGAGGGTAAACGGGGTATTTGAAAAAGATTTTGCTTTACACCTTAATTTACAAGATTACGATAATGTTATTTATATAAATGCTGCGACGGATCCATATTCAGATGCAGTGCTTCCTCCTCCTGCAATAGGGGGTGCCGCGGGTGCCTGGAATGAAGAATTACAGGAAACATTAACCAGTTTGGTTGGAAACGATAACTATGATATCGGCCACCTGTTCGGAGCAACAGGAGGTGGAGGGAACGCAGGTTGTATTGGTTGTGTCTGTATCAACCCGACAACAGCTGTTCCTAAAGGAAAAGGTTCTGGGTATACCTCTCCCGCAGATGGTGAGCCTGAAGGAGATAATTTTGATATCGATTATGTAGCCCACGAATTAGGTCATCAGTTGGGAGCAAACCATACATTTGCCCATTCTTTAGAAGGTGCCAATGTAAATGTTGAACCTGGTTCCGGCTCTACCATTATGGGATATGCGGGGATTACGGGATCCACAACTGATGTTCAGCCACATTCGGACTCTTATTTCCATAAAGTAAGCATCACTCAGGTTCAGAATAACCTGAATCTGAAAACCTGTGATGTTGAAACTACAGTGAATAATAACCCTCCTGTAATTGCAACTTTACCAACATATAATATTCCTAAAGGAACTGCATTTGTTCTTACCGCTTCGGCCACAGATACTGAAAACGATCCTTTAACATATACTTGGGAGCAGGTAGATAACGCGTCGGTTACCATTAATAAAAATAATCTAGGAAACACTGCAACCGGAGCTACTTTCAGATCTATTGCACCATCTGCTAATCCTACCAGATATTTTCCCAGACTATCCTCTGTTTTATCAGGAGTGCTGAACAACTCAAATAATTTATGGGAAGCAGTATCTACGGTACCAAGAACTACAAAATTCGCAGTTACCGTAAGAGATAATAATCCGGATCCGGCACAACAGCAAACCCAGTTTGGAGAGCAGACTGTTGTTGTAGGAAATCAGGGGCCATTCCGAGTGTTTACACAATATGCCAACTCAGCTCAGGCAACTGCGGTGGAGTGGGATGTTGCAGGAACTACAGCGGCGCCGTATAATGTAAGTAATGTAAAAATAGATTATACAACAGATGAGGGAACAACATGGACGGTCTTGGCGGCTTCAACGGCTAATGATGGTTCGGAAACATTTACTTTCCCAGCTTCATTGAACGGGCAGACCATTAAATTAAGAATTTCTTCTATTGGAAATATCTTCTATGCAGTAAGCGCTGTTCAGGTCTCTCAGTTTACCCCATGTAGTACCGCGGCTCCAACAAATGTGGTCGTAAGCAATATCACAATGAACGGAGCTACCGTTAACTGGGCTCCTGTATCGGGAGCTACCTACGCGATTCGTTACAAGAAAGCATCTGAAACCACTTGGCAACAGACTACGTCTACGTCTCCTTATGTTGTATTATCTGGTTTATCAGATCAAACGGCCTATGAGGTTCAGATTGCTGTGGTTTGTTCAGGGACAACAGGTACTTATTCTCCTGTAGTTAATTTTTCAACAAAAGCAGCCATCAACTATTGTGATGCTTCTACAGTTACCGGTGCCTCGTTGTCTATTTCTAAAGTAACGTTGGCAAATATTAATAATGTTTCCGGAGCTGCTCCATATACGGACTTTACTACCAATCCTGCGCTTCAGGTAAATCTTGTAAAAGGAACAACGTATCCATTAGCCGTCACTTCTACCTTATTACAATACAATGCATTGGCTGTATTTATAGATTATAACAGAGATGGTGTATTTACAATGAACGAAAGAGCTTATAATTTCCCGACTGCACTTTCTACTTCATTCACAGGAAATATTACGGTACCGTCTACAGCAGTAGAGGGACAAATACTAAGAATGAGAGTGATATTAATCTATGCAGGGCAATCAAATTTGGGAGCCTCTATTGATAATACCTTAACATGCGGAACCAACTTTACCCATGGTGAGGTTGAAGATTATAATGTAGTTGTTTCTTCTGCATTATCTACCGGTGAAGTTAAAGGTAAAGACAACTTCGGAATCTATCCAAATCCGGTATCTGATATCTTGAATGTAACAAAAGTTTCAAACAAGGCTACTTACGAAATTCATAATGTCGTAGGTCAGGTGGTGAAAAAAGGAACCATAGACAATAACAAAGTAAATGTAACTGAGTTGTTGAAAGGAAACTATATTATATCAATAAAAGATAACAATATTTCCGAAAGCTTTAAGTTTATCAAAAAATAATAATAGTAAGCTTTAAATACTTATAAATCCTCAAGTTTTACTTGGGGATTTTTTTTTATCTCTAATTTTGACGGGCTAAATTGCAGTGTTTTCATGAAAAAAGTGAAATTTATGTTAAAATCATATTAAAAAATCATTAGATTTGTGTTGTTAATATAATATTGAGAAAATTATGAAGAAAACCTTTACTTCTTTCTTTTTCCTCTTATTGTTTGTGATTACCCATGCCCAATGGAATCCCCGAGCATATAGCGGAGAAAGGATTAGAGGGAGTTCTGAGATCAGGAACTATTACTCTCTGGACATTTCCTTACTGAAGTCTCAATTGGCAAAAGCACAGGAAACAGGTAAAAATGCAAAACCTGTTACGATTTCTTTGCCAACTTTAGAAGGGAAAATCGAAAAATTTGCCGTCTACAGCTTTCCGGTTGTGGTTAAGTCTTTGGCGGATGAATATCAATTAGGATCTTATATCGGTGTTGGGATAGATGATCCCGGCAAATATGTAAGATTTAGTTTAGCACCGGATGATTTTCAATCGATGATCATTAAAGACGGTAAGTACGAATTTATAGAACCAGCCGACAAAGACAAGACGGTTTACGGAGTTCATCCGAAAACGGATAAAAGCAATGAAGGCTTCTTATGTTCTATGAACGAAAATGCCTTGTCTAAAAAAGAAATCAATAAACTGTACGAGAATGGCAAGTCTTTTTCAAAAGAACCTGCCAATTTTGCTAAAACTTCTGATAAGAAGTACAGAACCATGAGACTGGCAATGTCGGTAACCGGTGAATATACCCAATATTTTGGAGGCACGGTTGCAGGCGCATTAACGGCAATTAATGCTACTTTAACCAGAGTAAACGGTGTATTTGAAAAAGATTTCGCGTTACATTTAAATTTACAAAACTATCCGGGAGTTATTTATACAAATGCAGCTACAGATCCCTATTCTCCGGCAGCACAAATGAATAACTGGAACCTGCAGTTGCAGCAAACTTTAACGGCCAACGTAGGAAATGCCAATTATGATATCGGGCATTTATTCGGCGCGTCGGGAGGTGGTGGTAATGCCGGATGTATTGGTTGTGTATGTATCAACCCGGCCAGTAATACGGCAACGCAGAAGGGTTCAGGATATACTTCACCAGCAGATGGTATTCCTCAGGGAGATAATTTTGATATCGATTATGTAGCCCACGAAATAGGACATCAGCTGGGAGCTAACCATACTTTCTCTCATGCTCTTGAGGGAACAGGAGTAAATCAGGAACCCGGTTCAGGATCTACTATCATGGGATATGCAGGAATTACAGGACCGAATACAGATGTTCAGGCTCACTCTGATCCTTATTTCCATATTGCCAGTATCAGACAGGTTCAGACTAATTTGATCAGTAAAACCTGTGATGTTGAAACAACCATTACAAATAATCCGCCTGTAATTGCGGCTTTGCCCACTTACAATATCCCTAAAGGAACGGCATTTGTGTTAACCGCTTCAGCAACTGATGCGGAAAATGATCCCATGACTTATACCTGGGAAGAAATTGACAATGCCAGTATTACGATTAATAAAAATAATTTAGGAAATACAACTTCAGGAGCAACTTTCAGGTCGATAGCACCATCAACAAGCCCTACAAGATATTTTCCTAGATTATCATCTGTATTGGCAGGTGTTCTTAATAATTCTAACAACCTTTGGGAGTCTGTTTCTACTGTTGCAAGAACCACAAAATTTGCGGTAACGGTAAGAGATAACAATCCTGTTCCCGAAGAGCAGCAGACTCAGACGGCTGAGCAGACTATTGTTGTAGGAAACGATGGACCTTTTAAAGTAAATACAACAACGGTATACAATAACGGTCCTACCAATGTGGCCTGGGATGTAGCTAATACTACAGCTGCTCCTTATAATGTGGCCAATGTAAAAATAGACTATACCTTAGATAATGGTGCTACCTGGACCACTTTAACAGCCAGTACATCTAATGACGGCAGTGAAGCATTAACATTCGGTGCGTTAACTGTTGGTGCAACGGTTAAAATCCGTGTAAGTGCGGTTGGAAATGTATTTTATGCAGTAAGCACGGCTACAGTTTCTACATTAGCAGCGTGTACAGGTGCTGCACCCGCCAATATTGTTGTTTCAGGGATTACCCAGACTCAGGCTACTGTAAACTGGACTGCTTCTGCAAACGCAACCTATATCGTGAGATACCGAGTAGTAGGATCTGCAACATGGATTGAACTTCCTGTTACGGCGAATACTGCAGTGCTTTCACCTTTGGCAGACAGTGTCCAATATGAAGTACAGGTTGCAAGTGTTTGTTCCGGGACTCAGGGAGCCTGGTCGACATCAGTCAACTTTACAACGTTAGGGCTGAACTATTGCCAAATGCAATCTAATAATTTTTCTTCAGAATATATTTCTAATGTAACCGTTACGCCTGTAGGTGCTTCCGTGATGAGTAATGACTCTGCGGGATCTACTTATACAGATTATACCACGACACCAAGTGCTCTGGTAAATCTAATTATCGGATCTACAGGAAATACCGTTTCAGTATCTAAATTCTTCCCTTTCGGTTTCGCTTACAGTGAAGCAGTATCGGTATGGATAGATTTTAACAGAAACGGAGTTTTTGAAGCCAATGAGCAGGTGATGAACTCTGCTGCCAGCCCGACAACACCGGTTACAGCTACATTCGCTGTGCCTGCAGGAGCATATAATGGGCCTGCAACCACCAGAATGAGAGTGGTGATGAGGTATTTTGATGCTCCGGTAATGTGTTCTAATTTTGGTGATGGAGAAGTAGAAGATTATGCTGTAAAATTAATAGAGCCTATCGCGTGTACTTCTAACCCGCCACTTAACCTTACCGTTTCAAACATTACGGCAACTTCTGCTTATGTAATGTGGGATCCTGCTATTGGGGCTTCTTATATTTTAGAGTACAGAAAAATAGGAGATCCTACATGGCAAAGTGTCCCTTTAACAACCAATGCCTATACGATTCCGAATTTAACTGAATCTACACAGTATGAAGTGAGAGTAGCTTATGTTTGTCCTGGTACAGGCACGGGTACATTTACGAATCCTGTTCCGTTCTCAACGCCGGCAGTTAATTATTGTACGGTAACGGGTACAAGCAGCAACGGTTATATATCTAATGTTACCGTTTCGCCGACTAACTCTTACGTAATGAGTAATAACTCTTCAGCCAACGGATATACAGATTATTCTCCGGATGCTGATAAACTGATTACTTTGGTCTTAGGTTCTACAGGAAATAATATTTCAGTAAACAAATCATGGACGGGCAGCTCTACGAGTTTAGCGGTTGGAGCATGGATTGATTTTAACAGAAATGGTATTTTTGAAGCCAACGAAAGAGTAATTAATACGACAGCGAGTACAACAACTCCTATTACTGCTACCTTCCCGGTACCTGCAGGATCATACAGCGGACCTCTCACGCTTAGGATGAGAGTTATTTTCTCCACCTCAGCCATTACGAATCCTTGTTCTAATGTTACGAATGGTGAGATAGAAGATTATGCAGTTAAAATTGTAACGCTTCAGCCTTGTTCTGTAGCTCCTCCTTCTCCAATTATTATTTCCAATATTACGGCAGCAACTGCTTTAGTATCTTGGTTAAATGCAACGGGAGCAACATATGTTTTAAGATATAAAGCGGTGGCTTCTCCTACGTGGATTACCGTAAATCCGGCAGCTAACCCTTATACAATCGGTAACCTGAATGCTCAGACTCAGTATGAAGTTCAGGTGGCTACTATTTGTAGTTCGGTTCAGGGGGCGTGGTCTGGTTCTATAAGCTTTACCACTCCTGCATTAACGTATTGCGGATCTGGTACAGCATCTGTTGTTGACGGATATATCAGCAACGTTACCATGACTCCTACCAGCTCTATTTCAATGAGCAATAATTCAGGATCAAGTACCTACACCGATTATTCTAATGATAATTCGAAATTAATCACAATGGTGCGTGGTACGGCAGGGAACGTTCTTTCAGTCGGAAGAACATTCACAGGAACGAATACGTTCTCAACCAATGTCTGGATTGATTTCAATGGGGACGGGGTATTTAATAATGCCGCGATAGGAACTCCGGGAGGTGAAAGAGTGGTAAATTTAGGATACTCTCAGACGACTCCTATTAATACTACTTTTACAGTTCCTGCCAATGCTTATATTGGAAATAACAAAGTGAAAATGCGTGTAATGGTTTATTACCTTACTCCTACAGATGCATGTTCGGTACTTACAAGTAATGGTGAAGTAGAAGACTACGCCATAAAATTTGTAGACCTTCTGCCATGTTCTACAACGCCGCCATCTCCACTTTTGGTTTCTAATATTGCCGCCAGTACAGCCAATGTCTCTTGGTTACCAACCACTGGGGCTACTTATATCTTAAGATATAGAAAAGTAGGGGACGCGGTATGGATTAATACCATTAATCCGGTTCCGGCTCCTGGAAACAGCTATACAATTACAGGGCTTTCAGAGCTCACTCAGTATGAAGTTCAGGTAGCATCAAAATGTGGTACTACGACAGGGGCTTATTCTCCGGTTACAATATTTACAACGACACCTATCAGTTATTGTAATATGACGGGAACGGGAACGAATGACCATATTGCCAATGTAACAGTTACTCCGATTAGCCAGGGGCTTCCGGTAATGACTAATACTTCTGTGCAGACCAACTACATCAACTATGCATCTACACCTTCAGCACTTGTGAATCTGGAAATTGGATCTTCCAATAACCAAATTTCTGTAACAAAAGGTTGGACGGGTTCTACACAGAGTGATGCAGTTTCTGTATGGATAGATTTCAACAGAAACGGAATCTTCGAAGCTTCCGAACTTGTCTTAAACTCTGCACCAAATACTACAGCTACGGTAAATGGTACATTTGCTGTACCGGCCGGAGCTTACAATGGCGCTTTAACGACAACCATGAGAGTGGTATTAAAACGTACAAGTGCACCTGTAATGTGTCAGAATGCAGCCAACGGAGAAGTGGAAGATTATGCAGTAAAACTGAGACCTTGTGCTACTACGGTACCAACAAACGTTACGGTAACTGCTATTACGCATAACTCTGCTACAGTAAACTGGACTGCGGCTGCGAATAATATTACATTCTTAGTACAATACAGACCTGTAGGCACTACAACGTGGACTTCAGTAACAGTTTCTACTGTTCTTGGTAACATGCCTCTGCAATTAACAGGGCTTAACCCTGCTACAGCCTATGAGGTTCAGGTAGCGGCAGTTTGTAACGGAGCTCCGGGAGTCTTTACACCGATTAAAAACTTCTCGACAAGATGTGATCCTACTCCGCCAAATGTTGCGATCAGTAATATTACCACGAACTCGGCATTGGTTACTTGGTCTCCATTGGTAGGAAATGCAAACTATATTCTGAGATACAGAAAAGTAGTAGCTCCAGCCTGGGAACCAACGATCAACCTGCCGGCGGCTCCGGCTAATACCTACACTCTTCCTGGTCTTGATCCTTTTACAACTTATGAGGTTCAGATTGCGAATCAGTGTGTAGGAGAACCAACGCCAAATGCCTGGTCTAATCCTAAAGTATTTACAACAGAAAGAACATGCGAATTACCACCTCCGGGATTAACCATTACAAATATTACTCCAACTACGGCAGTTATCGTTTGGGATCCTTTCCCGGGAGCAACCTATATTTTAAGATATAGAAAAGTGGGAATTCCGAGCTGGACCAATGTTCCTTCTACTACAAATACAGTAACATTAACCAACTTATTAGAGCTCACCAAATATGAATTGCAGGTAGTGAATGTATGTAACGGTACCCCGGGTACTTATACGCCTCCTTACTACTTCACAACACCTACAGTTATTTATTGCCAGATGCAGTCTGCAAGTGGGGCAGCGAATTATATCTCAAATGTAACGGTGAAGCCGACTGGCAAACCGGAGATGATTAATGATTCCAATGCTTCAACGTATTCAGACTTTACCGGTGATCCTAAAAAGTTCATTGAACTGATTCAGGGTTCTACAGGAAACGCAATCTCAATTGCCAAAACATTATCTGGAACAAACAGTGATTCTGGTATTGCAGTTTGGATTGACTTCGACAGAAGCGGAACTTTCGATATTAATGAAAGAGTTCTTGCAGTAGCTCCTAATCAGACAACTCCGATCACGGGGACATTCAACGTGCCGGCAGATGCATTTGTAAGCTTAACGGACTATAAATATGTAGTGATGAGAGTTGCATTGCAGAAAGGTGCAATCCCTGTAAACTGTACAAGTTTTGCGGCTGGAGAAGTAGAAGACTATACGGTTAGAATTTCTAAAAATCCGGTTGCCAATCCAACAAATCAGACGGATATTATGATTTATCCTAATCCGGTAAGCACAATATTACATGTTAAGAATATCAGCAAAAGAGCAAATTATAAGCTTTACAATGCTGCAGGACAACTTGTTTCAAGTGGTGTTATTCTCAACAATAGTATTAACGTAAGCAATCTGATAAATGGAGTCTATGTGATCGACATTGAGGATACTCAAGGTACGGCACAGAAGAAATTTATTAAACAATAAACGTTATTTATATTAATTCTTTAATCAGTTCTCAGAAATGAGGGCTGATTTTTTTTTTTTGATTTTAACTTATAGGTTAAAGCTGATACGTTGTCAGATGCCATACCAGCGTTAGATCTCCTTTGCCATTGAAATGGTAAAGACGTTCTTTTCAGAAGCAAAAAAAACTCGCCAGAAGAATTTCTAACGAGTTTTTAGACTCTATTACGGGTCTTATCTTTATATATTATTCTGAACTTCAAAAGAACCGGAAATTTGCCCAGAACTAAAAAAAGTTCTCTCCATTTTAAACATCTTTTATTCGATATCGAAGATGATTTTTTCGGTTTGCTCCTTTAGATCATCTATATTGGTATTGTTGTAGATAATACAGGTTGCAAGTCTCACCTTTTCTTTTTCAGGCATTTGCTTCTCCATGATCGCCTGTACTTCGCGGTAGGTTTTTCCGTCTCTGTCCATCACCCTTTTTGCTCTGAGATTGTCCTCGGCAGTAACTAAAATAGACTGATAGCATTGCCTGTTAAGCTTCAGTTCAAACAACAAAGCGGTTTCTTTAAAAACCAGATACTTCGTCTGTTTTTTTACCCATTCTTCAAAATCAATCCGCACGGCGGGATGAATAATTTCATTTAAGCGTTCAAGCAATTCTTTATTGTTAAAAACCTGGGCAGCGACAAATTTTCTGTCGTAAAGACCCTGCGCATCATAAGCTTCATTACCTAAAAGTTCCTTAATTTTTACCTTTAGATCTTCGTTGTCATTCACAATATCTTTTGCTCTGTCGTCCGAATAATAGACCGGAAATCCAAACTCTTCAATAAATTTTGCAACGGTTGTTTTTCCCGAACCGATTCCTCCCGTTAAACCGATGATTTTGGTAGATGATAACGGATCAGGTTCGGCTTTCTGGGTTTCTGAATGTAATTCTTCCATATCTAAAAATTAGTATCCGAATACATCATTAAAGCTGAAAGTTTCATCCAGTCTCACCCCTTTTTCAGTCATTTTAAGACTTGCCAGTTCATGGTGTGCATCATGTTCAAAGAACAGAAGATAATCGTTATCAACACATTGTTTCAAAAATTTCCCTTTTTCTTCCATTGTTAAAAGAGGTCTCGTATCATAGCCCATTACATAGACCTGATTGATGTGCCCCACGGTGGGAATTAAATCGGCAGCAAAAACAATTGTTTTTTCCTGATACTGTAGAACGGGAAGCATTTGTTTTTCCGTATGTCCGTCTACAAAAATAACATCCATTTTCAGATCCGGAGCAAAGCCATAATTTCCGGTGGTCGGAAGAGGTAAGAAATTCAGCTGACCACTCTCCTGAATCGGGATAATATTTTCTTTTAAAAAGCTTGCTTTTTCGCGGGGATTAGGTTCTGTTGCCCATTGCCAATGGTTTTCATTGGTCCAGAAATGCGCATTTTTAAAGGCCGGTCGATAGCCTGTTCTTTCGTCATTCCATTCTATAGCGCCACCACAGTGGTCGAAATGCAGGTGAGTAAGAAAAACATCGGTAATATCTTCCTTTACAAAACCATATTTACTCAGGTTTTTATCTAAATGGTCATCTCCCCAAAGCGAGTAATGCCCGAAGAATTTATCGTCTTGTTTATTTCCGAGGCCACAGTCGATTAAAATTAATTTTTTTCCATCTTCTATAAGAAGAGAACGTGTTCCCAGTTCGATCAGATTTTTTTCGTCTGCAGGATTTGTCTTTTCCCACAAACTCTTTGGGACGACTCCAAACATGGCGCCGCCATCCAGTTTAAATTTTCCACATTGTATTGGATATAATTTCATATAATATGTTTTTTATAATACATTATTTATAATTGATGATGGTATTTTACCCCTCAAAAAAGACAAAAAACAAGATCGTTAGGATAAGATTTTTGAATTTATCATCTTTTGAAAGACTCTCTTTTTCAAAACTAAGATCTTTTATGCCTTTTGGGATGAAAATAACATTATTTTTTCAGTAGTTTCATTTTTTCAGCCATACGTTCTCCGTTTTTATCTCCATTTTCAAGATGGGTAATAATATTTTGGAAATCTTTTTCCTTTCTGTTCTGAGATAATTTTTGTTTGATGAAAATCTCAGTCGGGATAATTTTCATGCCGAAAGCTCCTTTCATCTCCTTTTCTACAAACTCTTTACCCATTTCTTTGACCAGCATCGGACATTGTTGAAAATTTTCATATTTCGAGGTTAATTTGTCTAAATGCTGATAGAGTTCATCATGATTCATCAGATCAACTTTTCCGTAGATCTGCACCGCTTCATAGTTCCATGTCGAAACATTAACGTGATCGTACCAGCTGCTCGAAATATACGCATGCGTGCCCAGAAAATCACAAAGAACTTCATCTCCGTTCTTCAGGGTTTTTGCCTGCGGATTGGCTCTAGAAATATGCGTTTCAATATAAATATGGTCGGGATCATCTTCATTCAGCATCATCATAGCGTGCGTTGCCCGAATTTTATCCATAGAAGAAATTAATAAAGCAAAAGAATTCTCTTCGATGATTTCTTTCATCAAATAATAATCTTCGCTTTTATATAATTTAGGTATAAACATAAATCATTGTTTTGGGTTTTATCACAAAAGGCGCAACAAATCTTCTGGTTAAAAATCTTAAATCGAAGAAGTTCATTAAAATAAAAAAGGTTTAAAAATGATGTGCTCTTCTATTCAGTTTAAATTAATAACGCAAAAGTATTATGTGGTTTAAAATATTCAATAATAAACTTAAAAATACGGAATTAAAAAAGCTCTCCCGGATTTCGCGGAATGGCAATATTCAGATGTTTATACGCCTTTTCCGTTACTTCTCTGCCTCGCGGCGTTCTGATGATAAACCCTTCCTGAATCAAAAAAGGTTCATACACTTCCTCCAGCGTTTCCGGATTTTCTGCAATTGAGGTTGCTAAAGCCGAAATTCCTACCGGTTTACCTTTAAAGTTTTCAATCATAACCCGCATAATCTTATTATCCATTTCATCTAAACCGAATTCGTCTACATTTAATGAATTAAGAGCATATTTGGTGATGTTGATTTCAATTTCTCCATTGCCTTTAATTTCAGCAAAATCACGAACTCTTCTCAAAAGTGCATTCGCGATTCTCGGGGTTCCGCGGCTTCTTCTGGCAATCTCAATCGCTGCATCCTCATAGATTTTTACCCCCAAAACCCTTGAGCTTCGAATGATGATCATAGACAGCAGTTCAATCGTATAATATTCCAGTCTGCTTTGGATCCCGAATCTTGCCAGCATGGGCTTTGTCAGCATTCCGCTTCTGGTTGTTGCTCCCACCAGTGTAAAAGGATTCAACCCGATCTGAACACTTCTTGCATTCGGTCCCGTTTCCAGCATAATATCAATCTTATAATCCTCCATGGCCGAATAAAGATATTCTTCCACAACGGGCGATAGCCTGTGAATTTCATCGATAAAAAGCACGTCATTCTCCTCAAGATTGGTTAATAAGCCTGCCAGACTGCCCGGTTTATCCAATACAGGCCCCGAGGTGATTTTACAGTTTACTCCCAATTCATTGGCTATAATATTGGCTAAAGTAGTTTTCCCCAGACCCGGAGGACCATGCAAAAGAACATGGTCGAGTGCACCGCCCCGTTTTTTGGCAGCGGTAACGAAAACCTCAAGATTTTCCAGGGTTTTCCTTTGTCCCGCAAAGTCTTTAAAGCTCTGGGGACGGATCTGGTCTTCCTGTGCGAGCTCCTCGCGGGAATAATTGTCTTTATCGGGATGCAAAAAATCAGGCATTAATTCAATTTCATTTACGGTAAAGATAGGAATTTTAGGCTAAGGTTTAAAGAGAGAAGCAGAGGAAAAATTAAGATTTGAGAACAACAGATATTTTAAGTATTTTTGAGAGAGAAAAATTTAAAGATAAAAATTAATGAACTTATCATGATGCCCGGATAGCTTAGGAATGACTCACAATGCGTTCTTTTTGCCATTACGTAGGAATCCGGGAAGAGTAAAATTAAATAGTTCTTTCTTAATTTTTTTATCTGAACTTTAGCTTTAAACCAAATAAATGAAACTTATAGGTCCTTTCAAACAAGTCGTAACCCTTGCCAACCTTCCGTTAAGAGGTAAACTTTCCGATGAACAACTTGAAATTGTTATCGATGGAGGAATTTTAATCGAAAATGACCGTATCCTGAAGATCGGAAATTTTGAAATATTAAAATCGGAAAATAAAGAACTGGAGATCGAAATCGTTGAAGGCGAACAAATTGTTCTTCCAGCCTTTGTCGATGCTCATACCCATATCTGTTTCGGAGGTAATCGTGCGAATGATTTTGCCATGCGTAATGCGGGAAAAACTTATCTTGAGATCGCAGAAAACGGAGGCGGGATCTGGAGTTCGGTACAGCATACAAGAAATGCTCCGGAAGAAGAATTATTAAAAACCCTGCTGCAAAGAATCGATTTTTTAATATCACTAGGAATCACCACAATTGAAGTTAAAAGCGGATACGGTTTAGATGTTGAAAATGAGCTGAAAATGCTGCGTATCATAAAAAAAGCTCAGGAAAAGACTATGGCGACCTTAGTTCCGACCTGTCTTTCCGCCCATTTGAAACCTAAAGATTTCAACGGGAATAATGAAGAATACCTGCATTATATTTTAACCGAAATTCTACCGAGAGTAAAAGATGAAGATCTGGCCAGGCGTGTCGATATATTTATTGAAAAATCGGCCTTTCAGCCTGGAGAAAGCAAGGATTTTTTAATTAAAACTAAAGATTTAGGTTTTGAAATTACCGTTCATGCAGACCAGTTTACGCCGGGAAGTTCAAGAATTGCAGTAGAGGTGGGAGCGCAATCTGCCGATCACCTGGAAGCCACAATCGATGAAGATATCGCTTTTTTAGCCCAATCAGATACCGTGGCCACTGCGTTACCGGGGGCGAGTCTGGGATTGGGTGAAAAGTTTACTCCGGCGAGAAAATTACTGGATGCAGGTGCTATTTTAGCCATTGCCAGCGACTGGAATCCGGGATCTGCTCCCATGGGAAATCTTATTACTCAGGCTTCCATTCTGGCAACATTTGAAAAACTAACGACGGCAGAGGTATTGGCGGGAATAACATTCCGTGCTGCCTTTGCCCTGAATTTAGAAGATAGAGGAAGACTGGCAGAAGGTTTAAAAGCTGATTTTGTAAGCTTCAGAACCGATAATTTTCAGAATATTCTTTATCATCAGGGAAGCCTGAAAGCGGAGAATGTTTATATTGGCGGAATTAAAACTAATGAATATGAGTATGGAAGAAAAAGATCGTAAGACCTATCAGGATTTTTGGGATTGGTTTTTAATTCACGAAAAGGATTTTCATAAAATTATCAGTTCAGGGAAAGATATTGAAGAGAAATTCTTTAATCACATCGCTCCCAGGCTGCATGAGATTAATGAAGGTTTTTATTTTCTTGCAGGAATGTCCGATGATTTTACTGCAGAACTTATCATTACGGTAGAAGGGGAATTGAAGAATATTATTTTTGCCGAAGAAATTATTGAACAGGCTCCCAAAATCGAAGGCTGGAAGTTAACGGCTTTAAAACCCGAAATAGGAATTGAAAGCGTAAATATAGATCTGGAAGGTCTGAAATTTACTGGAGAAAATATCTTTTTTTATCCTAATGAGTTTGAAAATTATCCTGATGAGATTGATATTACTTTGGTCTATGAAGATTTTAAAGAAGAGAATAAAGAGGCCATCACCACGGGAATCTGTATTTTTTTAGATCATTTTTTAGGAGAACTCAATTTTGCGACCCAGATCGATACTTTTAATATCACGCGAAAAGAGAATGCCGAAAAGGAACTTATTCCCATTATAAAACTTAAAGATTTTCTGCAATGGCGGGAAAGAGAGTTTACAGAAAAATATAAAGATGAGAAAATATCGGCTCATGATGAAGAATTTTCTGTTCTTGAAGGTGTGCTGGACAACGGTATGCCTCTTATTGCAGCCATTAATACATCATTGTTGAGCTACGAGTCGAAAGCATCTTATCCGTGGGTCTCCGTTTTAAAAATTCACTATAACGGCGAGCACCATCAGGGACTTCCGGATAAAGAAGATTTTGAAAAGATGAAGGTCATCGAAGAGAATATGGTAAACGCACTCAAAAGAGAAAATGGCCATTTGTATATTGGCCGCGAAAGTGCAGATGAGGTTCGGGAAAACTATTTTGTAAGCAAAGATTTCAGAGAACCTTCTAAAGTATTACATCATATAATCCGGGATAATCCCGATTACAAAATTTCTCTGGATATTTATAAAGATAAATACTGGCAAAGTTTTGAAAGCTATACTGTAAATTAAAACGTAGAAATTTATGATTTGGCAAGGACGATTAGACGGAGAAGAACTTCTTTTCCACAGAATATTTCAGAGGGTGAGAGAAGAGAGCAGTTACGATTCTGTATCAACGAATGATTTCGTTTTGCATGGTTTTGCTGTAGATGAAGGGGTAAGGAGAAATAAAGGAAGACAGGGAGCGAAAGAGGCTCCGGATCTGATCCGGAAAAATATGGCCGGATTTCCGGTAATCCGACCGGATTTTTCACTGCTTGATTTTGGAAATATAAAGTGTGATGACGGGAATTTGGAAAATACTCAGAATCAGCTTGCCAAAAATGTTTCAAAAGTCTTGTTAAAAGGAGGAAAGTCGATGGTTCTCGGAGGCGGACATGAGGTAACCTATGCGCATTATTTAGGTCTGAAAACGGCTTTTCCGGAGCAAAAAATAGGTATTATTAATATCGATGCCCATTTTGATAACCGGCAACCCGAGGAAGGAACAGGTCCAAGCTCAGGAACCGGATTCTGGCAAATTGCTCAGGAAGGTGAAATTCATTCCCTTCATATTGGGATTCAGAGAAATTCAAATACCTTGAAATTATTTGATACCGCTCATCATTACGGTATGAAATACATTCTTTCGGACGAGCTTTTTTTTGAAAATCTTTCATCGATTTATCAACGGATTGATGAGTTGCTGGAAAATGTGGATTATGCCTATTTAACAATCTGTATGGATGTTTTTAATGCTTCTGTTGCACCGGGGGTTTCAGCTTCGGCATATAATGGTATCTTTGCAGATGCAACATTTATGCATTTTTACAGACATATTCTGAAAAGTGAAAAACTCTTGGCTCTGGATGTGGCAGAAGTTAATCCGAACTACGATATTCAGGACAGAACCGCAAGACTGGCGGCTTGTCTGATGAACGAATGGTTTATGATATAAATTATTCTGTTCTTCTGATAGAGAAAATCACTATTTTATATAATCATAAGGAACAAAATTTGTTGCTTTCATGATGCTTTTTTAAAGGCATTAAATAAATTCATTGAGTTGAATTTAAAACAGAAATTACATTATGGAACAATCAATTGAAAATAAACTTATCCAGGCAGATAAGGCATTTTCAGAATGGAGAAAAGTACCATTCGAAGAACGACAAAAGCGTATTGCAAAAGCAGCCGGAATCTTAAAAGCAAATGCTGAAAAATACGGTACAATTATTACGCAGGAGATGAATAAGCCTGTTTCAGAATCGATTGCTGAGGTGGAGAAATGTGCTTTAATGATGAATTATTATGCGGATGCTGAGAATATTTTAAAACCCGAAAAAGTAGACTCTGAGTTTGCTTATTCTGAAGTTCATTATGTTCCAAAAGGCGTAATTTTAGGGGTAATGCCTTGGAATTTTCCTTTCTGGCAGGTGCTGAGGTTTGCTGTTCCGGCGATGCTGGCAGGAAATACAATTGTGCTGAAGCATGCTTCGATCTGTTTTGGAAGCGGAAATGCTATTGAAAAAGTATTGCTGGAAGCCGGTTTTCCGGAAGGTGTTTTCCAAAATCTGGAAGTAGGGCACCAGGCGGTAAAAGAAATTCTTGAACATGACGCCGTAAAAGGGGTAAGTCTTACAGGAAGCGGAAAAGCAGGTGGCGAAGTGGCTTCGATTGCGGGATTAAATATTAAAAAATCTTTGCTTGAATTAGGCGGAAGCGATGCTTTTATTATTTTTGATGATGCTGATCTGGATGAAGCGGCAAAGGCCGGTGCAAAATCCAGACTTCAGAACTGCGGGCAAACGTGTACGGCTGCGAAAAGATTCATCATTGACCGTAAAATTGAAAGTGAATTTTTACCGAAATTTATTGAAGAATTTAAAAAATATGAGATTGGCGATCCTTTCAATAAGGATACAAAAATTGCAGGAATGGCAAGAGCCGATCTTGCGGATGATCTTGAACAACAATTTAACAGAGCGCTGGAAAACGGTGCAGAAATTATTATTCCTTTAGAAAGAATTTCTGATAATGAATTCAAACCGGGGTTAATTCGTGTAGAAAAAGGAAATCCTATCCTGCAGGAAGAACTTTTCGGACCATTAGGAATGGTGATGATCGCTGAAAATGATCAGGAAGCATTGGAAATGGCCAACGATATTCCTTTTGGACTTTCCAATTCTGTCTGGACAGCCCAAAAAGACCGTCAGTTGTTTTTTATCGAAAATCTGGAGTCCGGAACGGTAAATATCAACAGAATGACGAGTTCAGACCCTCGTTTTCCGTTTGGAGGAAGCAAGGCTTCAGGATACGGGACAGAGCTCTCTTTATTAGCTTTGAAAGAGTTTGTAACGGCAAAGACGATTGTAGGAAATTTTTAGTAGGAAAGGAGGCTGGAAGAAGGGAGATGGAGGTTTGTTAACGTCCAACTTTCAAAACTCATAAATAAAAAACTCACGAAAATGATTCGTGAGTTTTTGTTTTATGTGAAGTGACCCCGTTAATTAAACGTTCGTCAATCTCAATGTATTTGTTTTTCCACCTTCATAAGACGGAGTAGCGTTGATGTTGATTACAAAATCTCCCGCTTCAATAAATCCGTAGTTATGCGTTAACATATTTACCTGGATAATTGTTTCGTCTGTAGATTTGTTCATATCATAATAATAGGCGTGAACACCCCAAAGAAGGTTCAGCATATTGATTACTCTTTTGTTTCCACTATAAACGATGATGTGAGAATCTGGTCTGTGAGCCGACAATTGGAAAGCGGTATAACCTGAACTTGTTAAAGTAACAATAGCAGAAACGTTGGTTGTTTTAGCAATTCTTACCGCAGCAAGACAAACTCTGTTGGTGATGAATCTCTCATCGATACAGTCGAAATCCTTTTCAATAGGCTCATTTTTATGTTGGTAAAAATGAGTCATTTCGATGTTTTTCACAATTTTCGCCATATTTTCAACCACCTGAACCGGATATCTACCCACAGAAGTTTCTCCTGAAAGCATTACTGCATCGGCACCATCTAATACAGAGTTGGCAACGTCATTTACTTCCGCTCTTGTAGGCGTTAAGCTGTTGATCATTGTTTCCATCATCTGAGTGGCAATAATTACAGGTTTAGAGTAATATCTTGCTTTCTCAACCAATGTTTTTTGGATGGCAGGAACTTCTTCCATAGGAACTTCCACACCCAGGTCACCACGGGCAACCATCAGTCCGTCACATTCCATTAAGATTTCGTCGATATTTTTTACACCTTCAGGTTTTTCAATTTTCGCGATAATCGGAGTTTTGAATTTTCCGTTTGGATGAGCGTTGATTAGCTCTTTCAAATCGATAATATCCTGAGCATGGCGAACGAAAGAAAGCGCAATCCAGTCAACCTCCATGTCTAGCATGAAATTGGCATCCTGAATATCTTTTTCCGTTAACGCAGGAAGAGAAACGTTGGTATTAGGAAGGTTTACTCCTTTTTTAGAACTTAATGGTCCCCCTTGAATTGTTTTTGCTTTTACAGTATCTATATTATTGGTCTCGAGAACTTCCAACATTAATTTTCCGTCGTCGATAAGAATTCTTTCACCAGCTTTTACATCCTGAGGAAACTGTTGATAAGTCATATAGACTTTTGTAGAATCTCCTTCAATTTTTTCATTGGTAAAAGTAAGAATGTCTCCAGGATTAAGGTAAGAACCTTCTTTTACAACACCTACTCTTAGTTTCGGTCCTTGTAAGTCTCCCAAAATACCCACCGAATAACCATATTCCTTATTAAGTTCTCTGATTATTTCAATATTTGATCGAACTAAGTCGTAATCTGCATGTGAAAAATTAATTCTGAAAATGTCAACACCTGCTTTCATTAGCCCTAACATTACTTCCTTCGACGATGACGCCGGTCCAAGTGTCGCGATAATTTTTGTCTTCTTTAAATACTTATTCATAATACTGGATAATTTGATAAAGTTCCTCTTCAGAACTTAATGTATAATCTTGAATTGGAAACACAAGATTTTCAGGGAGCAAAATTACGGAAAAATCAGGAAACTGTTCCGAACTATGCAAAATATATTGCACATCTACCTGATTATTTAATAAAAATTTAATGTTATCTTCTTCTGAGAATAGCTCAGTCTGTTGTTTTTTTTGCTTACTTTTCGAAGATTTATTAGAAATAAAAGTAAAGCAAGTCTTTGTAAACTTGTGGTAGGCTTCAAAACGCGGAAAAAAATACTCGTAATACGCCCCATGGAAAACCAAGTCTTGTTTTCTGGAAAATTTAAGGTCGTTATTCTGATTTATTTTAAAGAAAAACTCATGATCGGGTATATGTTTTGCTAATCTTACCAATCCTATGGCAATATCTTCAAATTCTATATCATCTAAATCATAAAGTTTTTGGATTTCCAAGTATATTTTCTTTTTTGTTTAAAATATAAAATGCTCTCTGTGCTGCTTTTTCCTCTGCTTTTTTCTTAGAAGTTTCGGTGGCGTTGGCAATTTTTTCACTTCCCAGCCATACATGACAGCGGAAGGTTATTGCTTTGTTCACCTGGATTTCCTCACACGTTTCATACTTTATATTAAGCTTTTTCTTCTGGCTCCATTCAAGCAGAAGCCCTTTGTAACTTACAATTTTGTTCTCAAGCTTATTGATCTCTCCCGGCGTCAGCAATCTTTCCAGAATAATCCTTTTGCAGGTATCATAATGGAAATCAAGATAAACCGCACCGATTAATGCCTCAAATAAATTTCCGGAAATATTTTCACCCAAGGCCACAGAGTTCTGCTTTTGCAGCAAATCCGTAAGCTTCAGATCTTCTCCTAATTTATTGAGATTTTTCCTATTAACAATCTTAGACTTCATCTGCGTCAGATATCCTTCATTCGCTTTAGGATAGGTCTGGAACAGATGGCAGGATATAATTGTACCCAAAACAGAATCTCCTAAAAATTCAAGTCTTTCGTAATTGCTGTTATCTTGATTTTTAGAAGAATTTTTTAAAGAAAAGGCTTCCCGGTACAGAGCAATATTTTGCACCTCAGTTCCAAGCATTGTATTCAATGCTATACTCAGGGTATAATCTCTCTCTGTGAGTTGTCTTTTTCTTTTTTTGAGAAGGAATTTAGAAAAGTATTTCTGTAACTCCATTCAGTAAATTTAGATTTTCGTAAATAGAACGCAAGCGTTATGACCACCAAACCCAAAAGTATTACTCATGGCTACTTTCACATCTTTCTTCACAGCATCATTAAACGTAAAGTTCAGTCTGCTGTCGATATTTTCATCATCAGTAAAATGGTTAATGGTAGGAGGAACAATACCATGAATAATTGTTCCCAACGCAGCAATAGCTTCAATCACTCCGGCAGCACCCAGAAGGTGACCTGTCATTGATTTTGTAGAATTGATCTGAATGTCGAAAGCATGCTCTCCTAATAACTTTGAAATCGCATTAGATTCTGCAATATCTCCTAATGGAGTAGACGTACCATGCATATTGATATGATCTACTTCATCAGCAGTTAATCCTGCATCTTCCAGGCAATTTTTCATTACCAGATAAGCGCCTAAACCTTCAGGATGAGGGGCTGTCATGTGATGTGCATCTGCACTCATTCCGCCACCTTTCAATTCTGCATAGATTGTAGCACCACGTTTTACCGCGTGCTCGTATTCTTCAAGGATGATACATCCAGCTCCTTCTCCCAGTACAAAGCCATCTCTGTCTTTATCGAAAGGTCTTGAAGCGGTCTTAGGATCATCATTTCTTGTAGAAAGTGCCATCATTGCATTGAATCCACCGACACCACTTGCTGTTACGGCTGCTTCAGAGCCTCCGCATACAATTATGTCTGCTTTTCCCAACTGGATCAGCATTTTGGAATCAATTATAGCATTTGCTGAAGAGGCACATGCAGAAACAGTGGTGTAATTCGGCCCGTGGAAACCATATTCAATAGAAATATGTCCGGGAGTGATGTCCGCAATCATTTTAGGAATAAAGAAAGGGTTAAATCTCGGAATATCCGTATTTGCCCATCCTAAAACTTCCGTTTCAAAAGTCTCTAAACCTCCGATTCCGGAACCCCAGATTACGCCAACTCTGTTTTTATCTACATTGTCTTCTATAATTCCTGAGTGGGAAACTGCTTCTCTGGCAGCCACCAACCCAAGTTGTGTATTTCTATCCATTTTTTTAGCCTCTTTCTTATCGAAATGGTCTAATGGATTGAAATCTTTCACCTCGCAAGCGAATTTCGTTTTAAAGTTTGTGGCATCAAAAAGAGTAATCGGAGCAGCACCGCTCTCACCTTTTAGAAGATTTTCCCAGTATTCTTTTGCATTATTTCCAATCGGCGTTATTGCTCCAAAACCGGTTACAACTACTCTTTTTAATTCCATAAACTTTCTTTAATTTCTTTGTTGAAGAATATTATTTATTTACTACTTCTTCGATATAAGCGATAGCGTGTCCTACAGTAGTAATTTTTTCTGCTTGATCATCAGGAATTTGAATGTTAAATTCTTTTTCGAATTCCATGATAAGTTCAACCGTATCCAATGAATCTGCTCCTAAATCGTTTGTGAAGCTAGCCTCTGGAGTTACTTCTGTTTCTTCAACGTCAAGCTTATCAGCGATGATAGCTTTTACTCTTGATGCAATGTCTGACATAGTAAATTATTTTTTTAATTGTTAGATGGTGCAAATATATAAAATTCTTTACGATAAAACATTTTTTTACTCTTTTTTGTGGCGTGCAGATGTGTATTTTGTGATAACAGAACATAGTATTTTAGTTTTCAGTGGTTTATATTTTAGATTGTGATCCTTTGCTTGAAGTTTAACTTAAATTAAAATTTTATTAAACCTATTTCCAGTACAGAAAGGCGGAATTGACACAATAAAATAAACCTGATCGTAATAAATATAGCAGACATAAAATACGATCGAGCAGACATAATTTCTATTTTTCCACTGATTTCAGCTCAAAAGATCTTGTAACATTTCTGTTTGTAAGGCTCCAGGAGAAAATCTATTATTTTTTTATCCATTCTGATGATCAATTTAATTTCAGATAAGATCCTTAAGTCTTAATTTTGGTCTGATTTTTAATGCTATGAGGAAATAGATTTTTTCACGCTTTACCTGAAGATTTAGCAGGTGAGGTAAAAAATAAATACTGGAAGTTCTATTCAAAGAATTTAAAAGAACAGAAGACAGAGTAATTATCTGAGAATAAATAGGGAGGTAAAATAATCAGATAGGCTCTTAACAGAAAAAAGGGCGGAGATCGGTCTAGATTTCAATTTGTTTAAAATAACTCTATCATATCGTAAACAAAATAAATTAATCAATATAATAATGAAGTTGAAATTTGCAGGAATAGCTTTGTTGATAAGCTGTAATATCGTATTTGCACAGTCAAAAGGCAAAATAATCAAGGTCAAAGATGGAGATACAGTTGTTGTTCTGCTGGGAAATAACCATCAGGAAACATTAAGACTGGCAGAAGTTGACTGTCCTGAAAACGGTCAGCCTTATGGAAAAAATGCAAAACAGTTTACCAGTTCGCAGGTTTTTGGAAAAAAAATAATATTTTATAGAGTTAATAAAGACCGCTATCATCGAACTGTTGCTAAAATTTTCTATGACAACAATAAATATCTGTCTGCCGAAATTATAAAAGCCGGCATGGGGTGGTGGTATTTTAAAGCCTCCCAAAATTTAGATCTGAAAAAAGATGAACTCATCGCCAGAAATAAAAAGATAGGACTTTGGTCTGATAGCCATGCAATCTCTCCCTGGGAATTCAGAAGCAATAAAAAAAAGAAAAAAGAGGTTTTGTGATTTTTGAGAGTATTTTTTGTGGAGGTAGAGGTTTTTTAACCTACGATTAACAATTAAATAAATGAACTACATTTTTTACACTGATACATTGTTATACAATGTATTTTCTTTTATATTTGAGTTATGAATAAAGAATTTATTGATAAATGGCAATCACAAGTTAAGAAAGGAACTTTATCGTTTATTGTTTTACTTGTGCTTAGAGAAAATGAACTTTATGGTTATGAATTAATAGAAAAAATAAAATCATTAACCAATATTGAAATTGCTGAAGGAACACTTTATCCTTTAATGAACAGATTAAAAACAGATAATTTGTTAGAATCAAAATGGATTGAACAAAAAACAGGAATACCAAGAAAATATTATTTCTTGACTGAAATTGGTCTGCAAACACTCACAGAAATGAAAATTCAATGGACAGATTTACAAAACATAATGAATAAATTAATATAAAATGGAATAAAAAAAAATACAATTCAAAAAATAATGATGCTCAAAAAATCTATGAAAATTATTTGAGACAAATACAATTAGTAGCAAAAAAACTCAATAAAGAAGATCAAAATGATATTCTTATGGAATTAAATAGTCATATTTATGAAAGTATATCTAAAACAAAGGATGAAGATGATGAATTAAAAAATCTAAAAAATACGCTTGATAAAATTGGAATTCCTAGTGTAGTTTTGAAACCTCTAATTGCGGAAAAAAAACTTAATCAAGCAACAAAAACATTTAATCCAATACATATTTTCCAAGCATTGGTCTTAAACTTTTCGTATGGAATTATTTACTTTGTGTTCTTTATTCTATATCTATTTCTCTTCTCTTTTGTTGTCTTGATTTTTGGAAAAATATTCTTTCCAAATAGCGTAGGTTTTTATTATAAGAAAGGAGAAATTTTTCAATATGGTGGATTTATTGAAAGTGGTAGATTACAGAATTATGAAGTTCTTGGAAATTGGTTTATACCAATTACAATAGTACTTGGAATATTATTTTATTTATTGATAACACTACTACTTAAACTCAAAAAATCAATGAGAAAGAAAAAAAAGATCTCATAACATTGTATTGGCAAAATGCGGGAGTACGTTCTCAGTAGAAGTATTTTTTCAAATCTTCAAATTCAGAAAAAGAAGAAAACGCTGTCATATCAAGCCCGCACTTCGCCGATACTTCTCCGTTGTATTGCTATTAAAATCGCACAAAACGATTAGATTGAAATTGAATGTTTAGTGTGTTTTTACTTTAGCAATTTGCTGATTAATTATTTTAATATGTTGAGGTGTAATGATTATAATTAAGATAGTCTTAAAAAATATTTAGTTGCATAAGATTAAAGTATATATTTCACAATTTTTACACATAATTTATGATGAATCGGAATATCTTTGCAGATATTCTAAGGTCTCTATAAATACAACTATAATCAGTATGAATCCACTTTTTAAATTATTTTCATCATTTCTTTTATTATTTTTCTGCACTATCTCAGTTTTTTCCCAGACTGACAGCATTGATACATTTATTCACAGTCAAATGCAGAAACGAAAAATTCCGGGTTTGGAACTGGCAATTGTCAGACAGGGAAAGATCGTTAAAACTGGATTTTATGGTTTGGCTAATATTCAGGACTCTATACCAGTAAGCAGTAAATCGGTTTTTACAATTAATTCTATCACCAAAGCTTTTGTAGGGGTTGCTATTCTGCAATTGGTTGAAGAGGGAAAATTAAAACTGAGTGACCCTATTTCAAACTATCTTTTTCAAATTCCTGATTCCTGGAAATCGGTAAAGGTTCAGCAGTTATTATCTCATACCTCCGGCATTCCCGATCTGGTTGATGAGGAAGAAGCGGTAATGATCGAAGGTAATTTTGATATGTCTTGGAAAAGGGTTTTATCTATGCCTAATGATTTTAAGGCGGGTACTGAATTCAGGTATAATCAGACGAACTATTATTTGCTTGGTAAAATCATTGATCAGTTAAGCGGAATGAGTTTTCAGGAGTACATCTCAAAAAATCAGTTAGAAAGAGTAGGGATGACTAAAACAATCCGTTCTGGTTTTGGAGCGGTTAAGGAACTGGTGCCTAACGCTGCTAACAGCTATCAATTTTCAAAAGGCAGACTCAATAATATGTTCTTCTCTTTCCCTGCGCAATTACAGGGTGCTGCTGGAATGAGTTCTACCGCAACGGAGATGGCGCAATGGATCATTGCCCTTCAGGATATGAAACTGTTGAAGCAAAGATCAAGTTTGGATGCCTTATGGAAACCTGATGTGCTGAACAATGGCAAAACAGCCGGGTTCAGCAAGCTTTTGAATGGTTATGCTGCGGGTTGGCCAGTGATTAACAGAAGTGAGCATCCGGCAGTAGCTCCGGTGGGTGGTGGCAGATGTGCCTTATTTGTATATCCAAACGATAATTTATCGATCATTGTGCTGACTAATCTATCAGGAGGAACTCCTGACGGATTTATTGATGAGTTGGCTGGATTGTTCATTCCTGACATGAAGGCAGCGAATGGTTTTGGAATATCACCTTCTCTTAAAAGTTTAAAAGTAGTTTTAGAGAAAAGCGGATATAAGAATATTGGGGAAACAGTTAGGAAACTAAAGTCGAAAAATAAAGATTTTATCCTAACAGAAAGCGAAGTAAATGATTGGGGATATCAGTTAGTGTCTCAAAAAAGACTGAAAGATGCATTAGAATTGTTTAGACTTAATGTATCATTGTATCCTGATAGCGCTAATGCCTATGATAGTCTGGGAGAAAACTATGCCGAACTGGAAATGTATGGACCTGCTCTGACGAATTATGAAATAGCCCTCAAGCTTAATCCTAAAAATAAAAATGCTGAAGTAGTAGTGCTAAAACTAAAAAACTTGTTAAAGAAATAATCGATTAATTTAATATCAATTATGTACAACATTGATTATTATATAATACAAATCGATATGTTCTCCAGATTTTACTCTAATTTTATTTTCTTGAATTAGTTCTATAAGTAATGGATTTAAATCTGACCCTTTAATTTTTGTTGTAAAAACTATTTCCGAAAATGTTGCACCAGTAGCATTCCCAAATATCTCAAATTTAGTTTGTAAGTACTCAATTATTTTTTCTTTCAAGTCACAAAGGTAATAAAACTTGAAATTTCATATATTACAGCATAAAAAATCTCACAAAACGATGGTTACTTTTCATCGTTTTTTTGAAATTAGATATAACTTTGGAATTCTATAATAAATAAATTCTATGGTTCTTCATAACGATAATTTTTTGTGTATCGCTATTTCAGGACTAGCTAATATTAAAAAACAAAACCCTGTAAATTGATAATTTACAGGGTTTTAAGTGGAGTTGGAGGGATTCGAACCCTCGTCCAAACAAGCAATACATAAGCTTTCTACATGCTTATTCTACCATTGATTTTCGACTGGAGGCAGAGGATAGACACCCAACTTCCAGCTTATCTTCTGAGGTTTTCGAGTTTTAGCCAAAGCATCTAAAACCTTATTTCTACATTCCTATATCTCAGGATCAAACGCCGTAGAACGGAGCATTTGTGAGACATCTTGCTTCCTTACTATCTTCGGGAAAGCGCTTGAAATCTTACTTTATTCGGATTAAGCTGCAAGAGCGAACTCTTCGTTGCCAGTTAAAATTTTGTAGCAAGGGATTATAGAGATCGCGCTACGGTTCTCTGCATGCTTACTTACCCATTGACCTTGCTGTCGAAACCAGTCAACCCCATAAATAAAGTGATGGCAAAGATAACACTTTTGTTTAATATGATAACTATTCTGTAAAGCTTTATAAAATTTAAATGCATAAAGGTCTATAATACTCACCAGGAGAGGGTATGAGTAAAAAAAAATAATTTTAGATAGCTTGATATTTTGTACTTTAATAAAAAATGTATATTTTTGCAACCGAAAATGAGATGTAAAATATGTTAATAATTCCAGTAAAAGACGGAGAGTCTATCGACAGAGCATTAAAAAAATATAAAAGAAAATTTGATAAAACCGGTACAGTTCGTCAATTAAGATCTAGACAAGCGTTTATCAAGCCTTCTGTAACTTTAAGACAAGCGAGATTGAAAGCTGCATACAAGCAAGTAAACCTTAGCAAAGAAGAGCAGGCTTAAGATATTTTCTTAAATCGCATACTAAATTCACTCTTTAAATAGTTATATTTGAAGAGTGAATTTTTATTTTATAATCTAATCACATGTTAGATCAATTTTTAGACTATTTACAGCTCGAAAAGAGGTATTCTCCTCACACTACAACAAGCTATAAAAAAGATCTTGAGGACTTCTCTGAGTTCTTTCTTAAAACAGAATCTTCTGCAGATATTTCCAAAGCAGATAAAAAAGTAATTCGAAATTTCATTGTTGAACTCAGCGAAAATAATATTTCCAAACGGAGTATTAACAGAAAACTGTCCTCTTTGCGCGGTTTTTTTATCTTTCTTCTAAAAGTCGGAGAAATCCAGGTTTCTCCTATGGAAAGTATTTCATCATTAAAATTTTATCCCGAAAAGCAGATTCCTATATCACAAGAAGAAATGCAAGTTCTTGATGAATTGGTTTTTAACTCAGTAACTGATATCCTGGAAAAATGTATCGTTGAGGTACTTTATCAAACAGGAATTCGTAAATCTGAGCTTTGTGGTATGACTTTTGAGAATGTTAATTTAAATGAAAACGAATTAAAAATAAAAGGAAAAGGGAATAAAGAAAGACTCATCCCGATTTCCGAGGATTTATCAAATCTGCTCAAAAGCTATCGGGAAATACGCCGGCCGCAAGCAGAGCATGAATCCTATTATTTCGTAAATAAGAAAGGGAAAAAACTCACCGAAAAATTTGTTTATGTGGTAGTTAATAAGTACCTTAGTCTTATAACAACTAAAGAAAAAAGAAGTCCTCATATCCTTCGTCATAGCTTTGCTACTCACGTTTTGGATAATGGGGCGGAGATCTCCAAAGTAAAAAAAATATTAGGACATTCCAGCCTTGCCAGTACTCAGGTGTATACGAATGCTAATATAGAACAATTGAAAAAAGTGTTTAATCAGGCTCACCCTAGAGCATCAAAAAAAGAAGAATTATGAAGATCACAGTTCAATCAATTGGTTTAACTCCTCACGAACCATTAGAGTCACACATTGACAAAAAAGTAGGTAAATTGGAAACATTTTATGACAAAATTCATGAATGTAAAGTATTTTTGAAAGTAGAAAATAATGCTGACAGAACCAATAAAACAGCCGAACTTATTCTGGCCGTTCCGGGAGATGATATAGTAGTAAAAAAGACTACCGCTAGTTTTGAAGAAAGTTTAGACCTTTGTGTTGATACTGCTAAAAAGCTATTAATCAAGAAAAAAGAAATGGCATAAAAAAAAAGTTAAAAAAAGTCATTAAAAAATTTGAGAATTCAAAAAAACCGTTCTATATTTGCACTCGCAAAAAGGGAACAGCGTTCTTTTGAATTCTTTTTGATTTTAATGCCTCCATAGCTCAGCTGGCCAGAGCACGTGATTTGTAATCTCGGGGTCGTGGGTTCGAATCCCTCTGGAGGCTCGTTACTATAAAATATCTGGGGAGATTCCAGAGTGGCTAAATGGGACTGACTGTAACTCAGTTGCTTCGGCTTCGTAGGTTCGAATCCTGCTCTCCCCACATTTTATTTTAATAAAAAAAGTCTTGCAGGTTTCAAGAATTATTCTTAGATTTGCAAACCGTTACCAATAATTTTGGAAAACAAAATTGCGGAAGTAGCTCAGTTGGTAGAGCGTCAGCCTTCCAAGCTGAATGTCGCGAGTTCGACCCTCGTCTTCCGCTCAAAATTGTCACACTGTAAAGAGTGATTTTTTTTAACTGCTGAAAAGTTAGAGTAGAATTTTCTCAACACTTTCAGCCCAATAAAAATTAAAATGCCTCCATAGCTCAGCTGGCCAGAGCACGTGATTTGTAATCTCGGGGTCGTGGGTTCGAATCCCTCTGGAGGCTCATTTTAATATAAAATATCTGGGGAGATTCCAGAGTGGCTAAATGGGACTGACTGTAACTCAGTTGCTTCGGCTTCGTAGGTTCGAATCCTGCTCTCCCCACATTTTATATTAAAAAAAAACTTGCATAACTAAAAGGTTTTTCCTAAGTTTGCAAAGCGTTTACCAACAGTTTTGGAAAACAAAATTGCGGAAGTAGCTCAGTTGGTAGAGCGTCAGCCTTCCAAGCTGAATGTCGCGAGTTCGACCCTCGTCTTCCGCTCAAAAAAAATCACTCTATACTTAGCGTGATTTTTTTGTTTAAGGCCGACTTAGCTCAGCGGTAGAGTGCTTCCTTGGTAAGGAAGAGGTCACGGGTTCAAGTCCCGTAGTTGGCTCAGTAAAAAATCCCGATTTTGTCGGGATTTTTTTTATATTGATTGTAACGGATCAATATAAAAACTTGGGATCAATCCCAAAACTTGGGGATCTGGTAAAAAGTGGATCTAGAACAAAACTTGGGGATTTGGCAAAAAGTTGAGATCATTTTAAATTTAAAAATAAGAGTCGTATTTTTATTTTCCACGGATTTTTTAAATACAGAAGATGAGCGCTGACCTTACGCCCGATGATAAAATTTAAGTAAAATGGGGTCTTAAGTCTAAATTGACAATAAGTTTCGGCTAAAGCCTCAGATACCTCATCTTTTCTAAGACTGGCTAGGCAGTCCCTATTGATGTATAGAATATGGTATTAATCGAATTAAGATTAAAGCAAAGATTTATTTTTCAAACCCTAAATTTTATAAGTCAAAAAACACAAATAAATGCTTCACGAAGCATAAAAACAGCTTCATCAAATCAACTCTTTGATTCCTCTTTGCTCCTTTATATACGAACTCCAAAAAATAAACCTCTGCGTTAAAAAAGAGTCGCTTCATTAAGAAAGTGAGTTCAATTAAAATCAACGATCTAATATATTGGTTTAATCTTTATGATTAGACGGAATTTGAGAACTCAGAAAAATTCATCATCATTTAATTTCAAACAAACAGAACTTTATCCATCATCATCTGTGAAAATCCGTGGAATCTGTGGGAAATAAAACATTTTAACGGATCTAGAACAAAACTTGATGATTTGGCAAAAAGTTGACATCATTTTAAATTTAAAAATAAGAGTTTGATTTTTATTTCCCACATATTTTTAAATACAGAAGATGAGCGCTGACCTTACGCCCGATGATAAAATTTAAATAAAATGGGGTCTTAAGTCTAAATTGATAATAAGTTTTGGCTAAAGCCTCAGAGATCTCATCTTTCTAAGACTGGCTGAAGCCAGTCCCTATTGATTTACAGAAATGGTATTTACCGAATTAAGGTTAAAAGCAAAGATTTATTTTTCAAACCCTCAATTTGTAGAAATCAAAAAGCACAAATAAATACTTCGCGACACATAAAAAATAGCTTCATCAAATCAACTCGTTGATTTCTCTTTGCTCCTTTATATACGAACTCCAAAAAATAAACCTTTGCGTTAAAAAAGAGTCACTTTATTAAAAAACTGAGTTCGATTAAAATCAACGATCTAAAATATTGGTTTAATCTTTATTATTAGACGGAATTTGAGAATTCAGAAAAATTCATCATCATCTAATTTCAAACAAACCTTCAAGGTTTAGAACTTTATCCATCATCATCTGTGAAAATCCGTGGAATCTGTGGGAAATAAAATATTTTAACTCATAAAATTTGCCACAACTTTTGTAACTGACCCGATAAAATAGTCCGCACTGGTTTACAATTTCAAGTATATTTTAAAAACTAATGGAATTAATTAATAACAAAAGTTAAAAAATGACTCGCAATACAGGATAACACGATTTTGCTTGCATACAATTGCTTTAAATAGGTACTTTAACAAAAATCATTTCCAATGAAAATACATATTACTTTCTTTATTCTTCTTGTCATGCTGTTGAATATGGGTTCATGTTCTGGCAGAGCAGAAGAATCGGCAGTAGGTGCTGAAAATAAGGTATTGCTCACTTTAATAAACAAAAGGCTGCAGGTTGCGCCTCTTGTCGCTAAGAGTAAATGGAATAGCAAGGCACCGATAGATGATCCGGTTCGGGAAAAGGTTATTCTGGACAGTGTAAAAGTAAAGGCAGAAAAGATGGATCTCAATGCCCAGCTGGCAACAGACTTTTTTCAGGCGCAGTTTGAAGCCGGAAAAATGGAGCAGAGGAGACTTCATCAGGAATGGCAGGCACAGAATCAGGGATTATTTGATCCTGCTCCGGATTTGGCAACAGAAGTTCGTCCTGTTTTAGACAGTCTTACTCCGCAATTGCTTAAAGAGCTAAAAAAACTGAATGTTAGCTCCGGATATTGCAGATCCATAGAAACATTAAGAAAAGATGCCCGCAAAATAATAGATCCAGGATTCAGCAATGAGATTGTAAATGTCGCAATTGGGCCTATTGAGCAATTTTGCCATAAGCATTAGTGGGAAGCCTATCGTTTGTGATAAAAATTTTCGTTACATTCGTATAAAATAATTTTAGATGAATATTCTTTTATTGGAGGACGATCTCATTCTTTCGGCAGAGCTTTGTAAATTCTTAGAGTCAAACAATTTTACCTGTGATAAAATCTATGATGGAGAAACATTTCTCCGTCAGATTAAGAACAGTAGCTATGATCTGTATCTGCTGGATATTAATGTTCCTAAAATCAATGGACTCGATGTTTGCCAGACCATCCGTTCTTTTGATAAAAATACACCCATCATTATTATTTCGGCATATGGAGATTTGTCTGATAAAAAAGATGCCTTCACAAGACTGGCAGATGATTATCTGGTGAAGCCTTTTCAGTTTGAGGAGTTGCTGCTTCGCATCAATTCGCTGTTGAGAAGGAAAGCACCGGCAGATATCGCAGATCAGGATATTTTAAGGATCGATGATTTAATTGTTAATAAAACCGAGCAGAAAATTTACCGCGGAGGCCACGAAATCAGCCTTACACTAAAAGAATTTCAGCTATTGGTCTATCTGGCGGAGGCGCAGGGAAGAACAGTCTCCAAACAGCAGATCACGGAACATGTGTGGGAGCATAATTTTAATACGAATACCAATACGGTAGAAGTATATATCAATTTTCTCCGAAAAAAAATAGATAAGGATTTTAAGATTAAACTCATCCATACCCGTTCCGGATTCGGATACTATTTAAGCCCATTATAGCATGTCTTTAAAAAGAAGGATTGCTCTTACCCTCAGTATTGCCTTTTCATTACTTTTTGCTATTGTAATGATGGTAATTTATATGTCTTTTAATGATTTCAGAAAAGATGAATTTAAGGAAAGGTTCCGGCAAAGGCTGGACTTTACCTCTCACTTTATTGCCAAGTCCAAAGATTTTGAAGAAGAGGCTCCTATTTTTTTTAATGAAAATTCAGACAATATTCTTTTAAACGAAACTATTTTAATTTTTAATAGTGAAAAGGAATTAATTTACAGTACGATTAAAGACCGTAATGTGACCTGGGATAATGCTCTGTTGAAGGAGCTTGATGAAAAAAAGGTAATTTACTCGGAAGAAACAGTTCCTGAGATTTATGCCGCATTGAAGACTATTAATGGAGAAAACTACTATATTCTTACCAGTGCATTAGACACCAACGGAAATTCTAAGCTTTCTTATCTTAAATACCTTTTAATAACGGCGTATGTAATGAGTACGCTCCTGATCGGTTTTTTCAGTTACTATTTTATGGGGCAGTTCTTAAAACCTTTAGAAGACCTCAACAAGGAAATTTCAGAGGTTACAGCCCATAAACTGACCACTCAGGTTCCTGTTCGGGAGTCCAACGACGAAATTAATGTGCTGGCACAGTCTTTCAACACCATGATTTCAAGGCTGGATGACATTTTTCAGTCACAGAAAGATTTTACCGCAAGCGCTTCCCACGAAATACGGACACCGATTACGAGGATGGCTTTTCAGCTGGAAAATTTAATAAAATTTGAAAAACATTCACCGGATACACTGGCTGCTTTAAAACGGATTCAGAAAGATGTTTATCAATTATCAGATCTCACGAATTCACTGCTCTTGTTGACCAAGTTTGACAGGGAAAATATTCAGAGTATTTATGAAGAAGTGAGAATTGATGAGGTAATTTTTGAATCTTTTGAGGCTGTAGAAAAAAGCTATCCCAGCCTAAAACTGGATTTTCTTATTTCTGAAGACACCTCAGAAGATGCTTTGCTTACCATAAAGGGGGTACAGTCTTTACTGGATATTGTTTTTATTAATTTATTTAAAAATGCTGCAGTCTATTCTGACGACACCGAAATGGATGTTTTGATCAATGAAACTGATGAACATCTTATTGTAGATGTAATTTCTCATGGCAATACAATTCCTGAGCAGGAACAGTCTAAGCTTTTTGAAGCATTTATGCGCGGAAATAATTCTCAGAATACCTCCGGTTCCGGATTAGGTCTCAGAATTGTTAAAAGAATTCTCGAATATCACGGAGCGGAGATCATTTATACTTCTCCCACCGAAATGTTGAATAAATTCAGCGTCATTTTTAACAAATAATCTGAGTTGCGGTTAAGAATTTAGCTTGAAACTCCTAGGTTCCGGTCTGCCGTGTGTCTCTTATTTCAGATTCAGCATTATAAATCCCATTCAGATGTATTTTTTACAAAGACTTAATCGTTTTATTCAGAAAAAAATGATTGATGTAAAAATTCGTTATTTCTAAGTCTTTTAAAGAAAGTTCTAATCGTTTCCTAATTTAAATTTAATATTATTTTAAGGCGGCTTTAAGTTTCTTTTAATTATATGAGGTCATTTTTGTAATTTAATAACAAAAAAATGACCAAGATTACCGGGCTGCTCATCGTTATTTCCTCATTCATGGCAGCACAACAAAAAATGTCTCTTCAGGCCTGTGAAGAGGCCTTTCAGGAGAATAATCTGCAACTGCTTGCCGAGCAGTATAACATCAATATGGCAGATGCAGATGTGTTACAGGCTAAGATCTGGGAACTGCCCCAGCTAAGCGGCCAAATCAACGCGTATAACCCGCAGGATAAAAAACTCTTTGATATCGGCCAGTCGAAGGGAGCGCAGGTAACCCAGCTCATTTATATGGGTGGCAAGAAAAAGAATGAAATTGCCTTTGCCAAATCTAATAAAGAGCTTGCTCAGTTTCAGTTTTCACAACTCCTTGTCGATCTTCGTGCCCAGCTTCGATCTACTTATTTTGACCTTTATTATGAAAAATTAAAGCTTGAAAACACAAGCAGACAACTCGCTTACATGAATGATCTTCTGGCAGCTTACAAATTGCAGTCGGCCAAAGGAAATGTATCGCTCAAAGATGAGGTCAGACTTCAGAGTATTGTTATCCAGCTGAATAATGATAAGATAGGAATTAACAAAGATATTGTAGAGCTTGAGCAGAATCTCAAAGTTCTCACGGGAGTTCCGGGAGATATTGAGCCTGAACTTTCAGAATCCGAAGCGAAAGAGATTCTTGCGCAGCAACCTTTTGGTGATGATTCGGAATTAAAAAAGAAAGCTCTTGAAAATAATGCAGATTACCAATACAATTTAAAACTGATTGACAACAGTAAACTATATGCCCAGTGGCAAAAATCATTAAACGTTCCGGATTTAAGTGTTGGAGTAGGATGGGATCAGAATGGCGGAACCTTTAAGAATGAGGTTAATGTATTGGTGGGAATTCCTTTACCTCTCTGGAAATCCAACAAAGGAAATGTGGAAAAGGCCGGTTATGCTATTCAGCAAAATCAAAAAAATGCAGAATTTCAGAAGTTAAATCTTGAAACAAAAGTTCAGGCGGCGTATAAAATCTGGAAAAGCCAATTTGATCAGTTAGCTGAAATTAAAACGGCTGATATGGATAATATGGAACTGGTGTATAACGGAATGCTGAATAATTTCAGAAAAGGAAATATCAGTCTCATAGAATTTACGGATTTTATGGACAGCTACAGAGAAACCGCCCTTCAGATCTACGATATGAAATATGGCATTATAGAATCTGCAGAACAACTGAACCAACTCGTACAAACTAAAATCTTCTATTAAACATGAAAACATATATTTTACCCATAATGATAATCTTATCCGTATTATCGTGTTCAAAAAAAGCAACGGATGAAAAACCACAGGCCAAAAAGGGGTTTGAACTGAGTAATACGATGCTTAATTCTATTGCCCTGGCAAAAGTGGAAAATAAATACATAGAAGACAATTATAATTTTTACGGAAAAATTTCCGCAGATAAAAACAGTTATATCGATGTGTTTCCCTTGGTAGGAGGAAATGTTCTGAATGTAAATGTGGAGCTCGGAGACTACGTAAAGAAAGGGCAGGTACTGGCAACCATCCGAAGCACAGAACTGGCAGAGATCCAGAAAGATGTAAGTGATGCAAAGACTGATCTTGTCGTGGCACAAAACAACCTTCGTGTGGCTAAAGAAATGTATGAAGGCAAGCTGAATACAGAAAGAGATGTTCTGGAAGCCAAAAGCCAGGTGCAAAAAGCCCAGGACCAAATGCAGAGAGCCAATGCCGTGAGTACGGTTTACAATGTGCAGAAAGGAAATATTTACAGTGTGATAGCACCTATCAGTGGTTATATCGTTCAGAAAAATATTAATAAAGATATGCAGCTGAGAAGCGACAGAAGCGATAATATTTTTGATGTTGCCAATACCAGTAATGTCTGGGCGATTATGAATATTAATGAATCGGATATTGATAAAATCAGCTTAGGAATGAGTGCCCAGGTATCCACATTGTCTTATCCCGATAAAGTTTTTGATGGAAAAATAGATAAAATATTTAAAATTATAGATCCTCAGACCAATGCGATGCAGGCCAGAGTGGTACTCGATAATGCCAACGGTCTGCTGATTCCGGAAAGTAAGGCGACGATAAAAATTTCCAGATCGGAGAATAATAAGGCGCTTACGATTCCTTCTAAAGCAGTGATTTTTGATGATAACAGAAGCTTTGTGGTAATCTATAAATCCAGAGCCGATGTAAAAGTGAGAGAAATTAAAGTCTTGAAGCAGGTAGGCGATACCACTTATATTGCCGAAGGATTAACGGAAGGCGAGCAGGTGATCACCAATAACCAATTGTTGATTTATCGTTCTTTGAATAGTTAAAATTTTATTTAAATTAAAAATTTCAATTAAAAAGTCAGGTCATTCAACCTAAATAAAAGTGGGGATGTGAATTTGATGAAAATAATTGACTTTTTAGAGATTTTAACGGTTCAAAAATGAGAATTCTTTGCAGAGTCAAATCAGGATTTGATATCATTTTATGCCTTTATACAAATTCAACGACTTTTTTAGGTCATCAAAAAATCGATCATGAATAAATTTATAAAAAATATAATTGCTTTCTCGTTAAAAAACAAAGCATTTACCTTTATTTGGGTAGCGATTTTGGCGGTTGCAGGGTTTATAAGCTTCAAAAATATGCCTATTGAAGCTTTTCCTGACGTTACCAATACTCAAATTGTCATTATTACTCAATGGAATGGGCGAAGTGCTGAAGAAGTGGAACGTTTCGTCACAACACCCATTGAGTTAGCTATGAGTCCGGTTCAGAAGAAAACCAGCGTAAGAAGTACCACCATGTTTGGGCTTTCGATCGTAAAAATTCTTTTTGACGATGGGGTGGACGATACTTTTGCCAGAAATCAGGTCAATAACCAATTAAGAACAGTAAGCCTTCCTGATGAGGTAGACCCCGAAGTACAGCCACCCTACGGACCCACCGGAGAGATTTTCCGATATACATTACAGAGTAAAACAAAAGATTCCCGCGAATTGCTGACCTTACAAAACTGGGTAATAGACCGGGCGCTGAGAGGAGTTCCGGGAGTTGCCGATATTAATGTTTTCGGAGGTCAGGACAAGGTTTTTGAATTGAGTATAGATCCGCGGGCGCTGGATAAATATAATTTAACTCCACTTCAGGTCTATGAAGCCGTCACCAAAAGTAACCTGAATGTCGGAGGAGATGTTATTGAGAAAAACGGTCAGGCCTATGTTGTCCGCGGGATCGGACTCGTAAAATCGGTTGCGGATATCGGAAATATTACCATTCAGAATGATAATGGAAATCCTGTCCTGATTAAAAATGTAGCAGATGTACACGAAAGTTCTATGCCTAGAGTAGGGCAGGCGGGGCTTAATAAGCAGGAAGACACCGTGGAAGGTATTGTGGTGATGAGAAAAGGTGAAAATCCGCGTGAGGTTTTAGTAGGCGTAAAAGCCAAAATAGATGAACTCAACAATAAAATTCTTCCAAAGGATGTAAAAATGGTTACGTTTTATGACCGCGATAACCTGATGGACTTTACAACTCATACCGTAATGCATAACCTTATCGAAGGCATTATTCTGGTTACGGTAATTGTCCTGATCTTTATGGCAGACTGGCGAACCACATTAATTGTGTCCATTATTATTCCGCTTTCATTATTATTTGCTTTTTTATGTTTAAAAATGGCCGGGATGAGTGCCAACTTATTATCTCTGGGTGCTGTGGATTTTGGAATCATCATAGACGGAGCCGTCGTCATGGTGGAAGGACTCTTCGTAATGCTGGATCATAAAGCACATAAATACGGCGAAGAAAAATTCAATAAAATGGCTAAGGGAGGCTGGATAAAGCAAACCGGAACAGGATTGGGGAAAGCCATTTTCTTTTCGAAATTAATAATTATCACTTCTCTTATTCCTATTTTCTCTTTTCAGAAGGTGGAAGGCAAAATGTTTTCTCCATTGGCATTTACATTAGGTTTTGCTTTAATGGGAGCTTTAATATTTACTTTAACACTGGTTCCTGTACTGTCTCATCTTCTTTTGAATAAAAATGTCAAAGAAAAAAATAATCCGTTTGTAAATTTCTGGGATCGAATTGTTCTGAAAGGTCTCCACTATACTTTTAGACATAAGAAAATGAGTTTAATTGTTGCGATCTCATTTTTGGCAGTTACCTTATTTTCAGGAAAATTTTTAGGAACAGAATTTTTACCGCAACTTAACGAGGGTTCCCTATGGATCACCGCCGAAATGCCCATGAGTTCGTCTCTAAAAGAATCTCTGAAAACAGCTGATCTTCTAAAGAAAGATATTATGAGTTCCGAAGAGGTTACCGATGTGTTGGCGCAAACCGGAAGAAGTAATGACGGAACCGATCCTAATGGTTTCGGGTTTGTACAGTTTGCTGTAAATCTAAAGCCTAAAGAAGAATGGAAACGCAAAATTACCTATGAAGAATTGATTGAGGAAATTGATAAAAAATTAAGAGCTTACCAGGGCATTACATTTAATTATTCCCAGCCTATTTCTGATAATGTTGCAGAAGCGGTGGCCGGTTTCAAGGCTGAAAACGGAATTAAAATCTACGGAGACAATCTGGAGGCCCTGGACCGTCTTGCAGAGGAAGTTTTAAAGAAAATTAATGATGTGGATGGTGTGAAAGATCCGGGAATCATCAAAAATATCGGTCAGCCTGAAGTGAGTGTGGTATTAGACCGCGACAAGATGGCTGCCTACGGAGTAATGCCGGATGATGCCCAGTCTGTGCTGGAAATGGCTTTTGGAGGGAAAACAGCTTCAGAGATGTTTGATGGCGAAAGAAAATTTCCGATCCGGCTTCGATATGCTCAGGAATACCGAAAAGATGAGAATGATATTGCAGCATTAATGGTGCCCACTCAGGATGGCGCCAAAATTCCCTTAAAAGAAATCAGCACAATCGTTAAAGACAACGGAGCCGCATTTATTTACAGAGATGATATCAAAAGATATATCGGGGTAAAATTCTCGATTAGGGATCGTGACCTGGGAAGCACCATTGCCGATGCTCAGAAAAAAGTCGCTACCATCGACCTTCCCGATGGATATTCGATAGGATGGACAGGCCAGTTTGAAAATCAGCAGCGAGCTTCCAAACGATTAACAGAGGTCGTTCCCATCAGTATTTTAGGGATTTTCTTTTTATTGTTTATCCTTTTCGGAAATATAAAAGACTCTCTTCTGGTATTGGCCAATGTTCCTTTTGCTTTAATCGGAGGAATTATTGCCTTACACGTAACGGGAATTAACTTCGGAATTTCTGCCGGAGTAGGAATGATCGCACTTCTCGGAATCTGTATTCAAAACGGGGTAATTCTTATTACAGAATTTCATCAGAATTTCAAAAACGGACAGAGCCTGGACGAGGCCATTTTACATGGCGTAAAATCCAGAACACGACCTGTTATCATGACTGCCTTAATGGCTTCTATTGGTTTGATGCCTGCAGCCTTGTCTACCGGTATCGGTTCCGAATCTCAAAAACCACTGGCGATTGTAATTATCGGAGGATTAATTACGGCGACCGTGCTTACGTTATTAATTTTTCCAATTATTTTCTGGATTTTCAATAGAACTAAAAAATCTCAGCAACTCTAGGTAAGTCTGTCATATATTGAGAATGTTTAAATTTTAAAGGTTCATTTTAACGCAAAGTTTTATTTTAAATGTAAATATTCAAGTGAGCAAAAAAGAATTCACCAATTGATTTGATAAAGCGTATTTTCAAGCTTCGCGAAGCAATTCATTTGCCTTTGCCTTCTAAAAATCAGTAGAAAATAAATGAAATCTTTGCGTTAAAAAAGCATTGAATTTTTACAGTTTAATAGGTTACAAGCTAAAATTTTTAATTATAATTTTATACAGACTCTAAGGATCTTAAATTATAATAGGTTCTTAATACAAAGCCCGGAAATAACTTTCCGGGCTTTACATTGATATAAAAATAATATAGGTTTAAAATCCTGTTCCTACCGCAAAGCCTTTTACGGCATTTGGGAAATCCGAAACGGCAGTGGCTGCTCCGGTTGTCGTGTTTACGGTATAAATTTTTGTTGAAGTTCCTACCGAAGCCATTAAATAGGCTTTTTGGCTCATGCTTCCGATATCAAAACCGTTAGCATTGGTAATATTTATTCCTAAAGCTCCTGTTTCTACCAAAGTTCCGTTATTAGGCGGGTTTTGTTGATACAGTTTATCCGTATTATGATCGATAACAAATAGAGTCGTAGCGGTTGTTCCTGCAAAATTATTGGTATAAGCTGCAGCACTTAGCATTGCTCCTGAAGGATTAATGGCCAAATCTACCGCAGTAATTCCTCCTGTTACAGGATCTAAACGAAGATTTTGACCGGTATTGCTTACCACTCTTATTTTATCCACCACAGGATTAAAATCAAAACCGAAATCTGTTCCGACAAGTAAAGTTGAGAAAGGAGCGGAGCCCACTGCGGTTGCTGCACCTGTTCCCAGATTGATTGTATATATTCTGCTGGAGCTTCCCAACGCATAAAGCTGTCCGTTCAATGGTCTGAAATCAATTCCTAAAATATTTTCACCCGTTTGTAATCCTCCCACTGTTTTGGAAACCGGCATTGGACTGTTAGGATTGAATATCTGAAGATTGTTTGAATTGTCAATAGCATATGCAACTGCTTCTGTCGGAATGGCCAGATCAATAACAGCTTGTGGCAAAGAGCCAATATGAGTCGCTTTACCATTATTAAGATCCACGAGATGTAATTTGTCATTCAATGCCAGTAAGGCGGCACTGTTATCATGTTTAATATCAAAAGCTGCCTGCCCTGTATACATTGTTCCCAGGCTGCCAACTTCTACCAGGGTTCCGTTATTGGGAGGATCTTGCTTAAATAATTTCCCTGAAGCTGCATCTATATCATAAAGAACAGTAGATAAAGCTCCGGCTTTACTATTGGTATAAGCAACACCACTGATGGCAGCGCCGGTTACATTAGTATCGGTAGCCGCAGTAGCTCCGGTTTCAGGATGCAAGCGTAGATTTTGCCCTGTATTACTTACCAGACGAATCCGGTCTACCGTCGGATTAAAGTCGATAGAGGCAATGCTTCCGGAAAGGGAAGGAGAGAAGGCGGTTGCGCTTACTGCTCTTGCTGCAGCCGTAGACGTATGAATAACATATAATTTACTGGCATTGGATAATCCGTAAAGTTCTCCGGTGGCAGGTCTGAAATCGATGCTTAAAAGTTTTTCTCCCGACGGAATACCGCTTACCGCTGTTTTGGAAGTAAATACTTTAGGATTATTAGAATTAAAAGCAACCAGTTCGTTTGCCGAAGTAAGTCCGTAAACCATGACATCCGGACCGGTAGCAGGCATATCCTCCATCATTAAATGATCAGAATCATTGCAGGAAAAAACGGTCGTTATAACAAATAACGCCAAAAAGAAGTGTAGTGATTTTTTCATAATATTTTTTATTTTTTTGGATTAATTATATATACGAGAAAAAAACCATCACAGTTTTAAAGTCCGCTTAAATTCTACGGATATTACCTTACCGTATCAGACGTTGATTTTTATTTGATGATTAAAGAGTGAATGTAAAATGCTAAAAATAAGCTCAGAAGAGTTTGAAATTATATCGGAAATAAAATGAAATCCAGTGAAAAGATCTCATTAAAAATTTAAAAATGGACTACGGCTGTATTTTATTTTTAACTTTTTATGGTATTCATACTTAAATAGATAGTTCGTATTTTGAAGAAATCATTTATCAGTAATTTTTTCAATTAAGAAATTTGTGTAAATTTGCACTTCGATACATTTAAAAATGTAAGGTTTGTAATTCTTTGTGATTTAAATATTGATTATTTTTAATAAAAATATTTTTCGTATTTAAAAATTCATTATATTTGCACACCGAAAATTTAAAAAACAATAAATAAATAATTTAAATCATGGCAAAGGAAACGTTTAATCGTAACAAACCACACTTGAACATTGGTACTATTGGTCACGTTGACCATGGTAAAACTACGCTTACTGCAGCTATTTCTGCTGTATTAGCTAGCAAAGGTCTTGCTGAGAAAAAAGACTTCTCTGCAATTGACTCTGCTCCAGAAGAAAAAGAAAGAGGTATTACTATCAATACTGCTCACATCGAATACGAAACTGAAAAAAGACACTATGCTCACGTTGACTGTCCAGGTCACGCGGATTACGTAAAGAACATGGTAACTGGTGCTGCTCAAATGGATGGTGCTATCGTAGTATGTGCTGCAACTGACGGTCCTATGCCTCAGACTAGAGAACATATCCTACTTTGTCGTCAGGTAAACGTACCTAGAATCGTTGTTTTCATGAACAAAGTTGACATGGTAGACGATGCTGAGTTATTAGAGCTTGTTGAAATGGAATTAAGAGACTTATTGTCTACTTACGAATTCGACGGAGATAACTCTCCAGTAATTCAAGGTTCTGCTCTTGGTGCTCTTACTGCTGCTACAGCAGAAGGAGGTCCTAAGACTGATGACCAATGGTTCAAAACTGTAGAACAATTAATGGATGCAGTTGACGAATGGATCGAGCAACCACCAAGAGATACTGATAAGCCTTTCTTGATGCCAATTGAAGATGTATTCTCTATTACAGGTAGAGGTACTGTAGCAACTGGTAGAATCGAGGCTGGTGTTATCAACACTGGAGATCCAGTTGATATCGTTGGTATGGGTGATGAGAAATTAACTTCTACTATTACAGGAGTTGAGATGTTCAGAAAGATCCTAGATAGAGGTGAAGCTGGAGATAACGTAGGTCTATTGTTGAGAGGTATTGAAAAAACTGACATCAAGAGAGGTATGGTTATCGCTAAGAAAGATTCTGTGAAGCCTCACAAAAAATTCAAAGCATCTGTTTATATCCTTTCTAAGGAAGAAGGTGGACGTCACACTCCATTCCACAACAAATACCGTCCTCAGTTCTATGTAAGAACTACAGACGTTACAGGTGAGATCTTCTTACCAGAAGGTGTAGAAATGGTAATGCCTGGTGATAACTTAGAGATCACTGTAGAATTGTTACAACCAATCGCTCTTAACGTAGGTCTTAGATTTGCGATCAGAGAAGGTGGTAGAACAGTTGGTTCAGGTCAGGTTACTGAAATCTTAGACTAATCATCTTAAAATAAATAAGCTTCCGAAAGGAAACTCTCGGAAGCTTTTAATTACGGGCATCGTCCAATGGTAGGATACCGGTCTCCAAAACCGTTGATCAGGGTTCGAATCCTTGTGCCCGTGCAAATAACAATTATGAGTTCATTTATCGATTTTTTAAAAGGTTCTTATAACGAATTCAGACATAAAGTTGAATGGCCGAAATGGGCTGACCTGCAGTCTTCTACAATTGTAGTTACGATAGCAACCGTCATTTTGGCATTATTTACCTTTGGGGTTGACGAATTGTTTTCAAAGGCAATTAGTAACATAATAGGAATGCTAATCAACTTGTTCAATTAATAATAAAAGTATTTTCCCATAATGAGCGAATTGAAATGGTATGTGCTGAAAGCAATCAGCGGACAGGAAAATAAAGTGAAAAACTATATTGAGACAGAAATCAAACGTTTAGGGTTTGAGCAGTACGTTACTCAGGTGGTTATTCCTATGGAAAAGGTTATTCAAATCAGAAACGGTAAAAAAGTTCCTAAAGAAAGACCATACTATCCTGGATACTTAATGATCGAAGCTGATTTAATGGGGGAGATTCCACACGTTGTTAAGAATATTCCCGGGGTTATATCTTTCTTAAGTTTAACAAAAGGAGGAGATCCTGTTCCCATGAGAAAGTCTGAAGTTAACAGAATGTTGGGAAGAATGGATGAGCTGTCAGAATTTGCCAGCGATATTGAAATCCCTTACATTGTAGGTGAAAACGTTAAAGTAATCGACGGACCATTCAACGGATTCAACGGAACAATAGAGAAAATTCTTGAAGATAAAAAGAAAATTGAAGTTTCTGTTCTTATCTTCGGTAGAAAAACGCCAATGGAACTAAGCTATATGCAAGTTGAAAAAGTATAAAAATACGATTTTAAAATATAAGAAAAGACTGCTTACAAAGCAGTCTTTTTTTTGTGCTCTATTCGTTCTTCATAATAGATTCAATCTAGGATCAAACACGAAAATTGGGGATTTGGTAGAAAGTTGAGATCATTTTAAATACAGAAGATGAGCGCTGACCTTACGCCCGATGATAAAATTTAAATAAAATGGGGTCTTAAGTCTAAATTGCCAATAAGTTTTAGCTAAAGCCTCAGATACTTCATCTTTCTAAGACTGGCTGAAGCCAGTCCCTATTGATTTATAGAATATGATATTAATCGAATTAAGCTTAAAATCAAAGATTTATTTTTCAAATCCTAAACTTTCAGAAATCAAAAAATACAAATAAATGCTTCACGAAGCATAAAGACAGTTTCATCAAATCAACTCGTTGATTCCTCTTTGCTCCTTTATATACAAGCTACAAAAACAAACCTCGGCGTTAAAAAAGAATCACTTCATTAAAAAACTGAGTTCGATTAAAATCAACGATCTAAAATATTGGTTTAATCTTTATCATTAGATGGAATTTGGGAATTCAGCAAAATTCAACATTATTTGTAAATTCGTGGCTATAAGAAATACTAAATCTTCAAGGTTTTTAAAACCTTGAAGATTTAGAACTCCAACCATCATCATCTGTGAAAATCCGTGGAATCTGTGGAAAATAATCTGTTTTAAATCTTGAAATATCTCCCCAACTTTTATAACTGATCCGTCTTAAGGCTAAATTGACAATAAGTTTCGGCTAAAGCCTCAGAGAACTCATCTTTCTAAGACTGGCTGAAGCCAGTCCCTATTGATTTATAGAATATGGTATTAATCGAATGAAGGTTAAAAGCAAAGATTTATTTTTCAAACCCTAAATTTTAGAAGTCAAAAAATACAAATAAATGCTTCGCGAAGCATAAAAAACGGCTTCATCAAATCAACTCGTTGATTTCTCTTTGCTCCTTTATATACGAACTTCAAAAAATTAACCTTTGCGTTAAAAAAGAATCACTTCATTAAAAAACTGAGTTCAATTAAAATCAACGATCTAAAATATTGGTTTGATCTTTATTATCAGATGAAATTTGGGAATTCAGCAAATTACATTCCTATTTGTAAATTCGTGGCTATTAGAAATAACAAACCTTGAAGGTTTAGACCAACCATCATCATCTGTGAAAATCCGTGGAATCTGTGGGAAATAATCTGTTTTAAATCTTGAAATATCTCCTCAACTTTTATAATTTACCCTTTTTGTATCCTTTTGCTAAACTTAAGCACCAAGCTATCAAAATCACTTTTGCCTCTTTTGCTGTAAAAACCAAACCCCATTCGAGAATTCGTGGCTCTAAAAATCATCTTCGAAATCTCTCCTCAACCTTTGCAACCGGTCGAAAAGTCTTTATTTTGATCATAAGCGTTGCTTTTATTTTATTTTTTTCAAACAAATAAAATACAGTGCTTAGTAGATTTTTGATTATTATTTTAAAATAGGATTTATAATTAAGAGTAAAATATTTATCAAAAGACATTTTAAAGTTAGTAATAGTAGACTTTTATGTAAATCACAATTTATTGAAAAAAGTAAAATTTTAAGTTTTTTCTTTTGAATAGGTTTTTATTTTCTATAGTTTTGTATTCAACACTTAAAATTATGTTGATAGAGATAGAGTGTTTAATCTTTAGTATGACTATCATTTAAATATATTAGGTTGGGATATGAATATTAATATCATATCTGGTGAGATTTTTTAATGATAATAGGATTCCGTTAATGTTTTTTAAAAGCGGATGATCCTATTCAAAGCCTATTCGAAGAAAAGTTTTTAATATATTATAATTACATTTTTTCATAAGTTTTTAAAATGTACCTACTTCCTTACACGCTTGGTGTAAGGAAGTTTTTTATAATCTTTCTAAAAATCAATTATTTCCATTTGGTATTTAAAAAATATTTCATACTTTTGCAGTCCGAAAAGTAGATTGTCTAACGTGAGATATGGATAATCTGCTGAATAATAAATGCTTCCAAACTCATTAATTATTCAAATTTAAAAAACAAACAATGGCTAAAAAAGTCTTTAAAATGGTAAAACTTCAGGTGAAAGGTGGCGCAGCTAACCCTTCTCCACCGGTAGGTCCAGCATTGGGTTCTGCAGGTGTGAACATCATGGAGTTTTGTAAGCAATTTAACGGAAGAACTCAAGATAAGCCAGGACAAGTTTTACCTGTAGTAATTACAGTATACGAAGACAAATCTTTTGAATTCGTAATTAAAACTCCTCCTGCAGCAATCCAGTTAATGGATGCGGCTAAAATCAAGGGTGGTTCTGGAGAACCAAACAGAAACAAAGTAGGTGCTGTATCTTGGGCTCAGGTTCAAAAGATCGCTGAAGACAAGATGACTGACCTTAACTGCTTCACTTTGGATTCTGCTGTTTCTATGGTAGCAGGTACTGCTAGATCTATGGGATTAAGAGTAACAGGAACTAAACCAACTTTTAACGCTTAAAACTTAACGAAATGGCAAAATTAACTAAAAAGCAAAAGGAAGCTTTAAGCAAAGTAGAAAAAGGGAGAATCTATAACCTTGAAGAGGGTTCAGCTTTAGTAAAAGAAGTAAACACTGCAAAGTTTGATGCTTCTGTAGATATCGCTGTAAGATTAGGAGTAGATCCAAGAAAAGCAAACCAAATGGTAAGAGGTGTAGTATCTCTTCCTCACGGAACTGGTAAAGATGTTAAAGTTTTGGCTTTAGTAACTCCAGATAAAGAAGCAGAAGCTAAAGAAGCGGGTGCTGACTATGTAGGTCTTGATGAATATTTACAAAAAATCAAAGAAGGTTGGACTGATGTTGACGTTATCGTTACCATGCCAGCTGTAATGGGTAAATTAGGACCTTTGGGTAGAGTATTAGGACCAAGAGGTTTAATGCCTAACCCTAAATCAGGTACTGTAACAATGGAAATTGGTAAAGCAGTAACTGAAGTTAAAGCGGGTAAAATTGACTTTAAAGTAGACAAATACGGGATTATCCACGCTGGTATTGGTAAAGTATCTTTCGATGCTGCTAAAATCAAGGAAAATGCTCAGGAATTGATCTCTACTTTGATCAAAATGAAGCCAACTGCTGCTAAAGGTACTTATGTGAAGTCAATCTATTTGTCTTCTACAATGAGTCCGGGTATTGCAATTGATACTAAATCTGTTAACTAATACTAAATCCTAAGACAATGACAAAAGACCAAAAAGTTGTAGCAATACAAGAGATCAAAGACTTGCTTCAGGATGCAAAAGTAGTATACGTAGCAGATCTAGACGGTTTGAACGCAGCTAAGGCTTCAGAATTCAGAAGACAGGCTTTCAAACAAAATATCAAAGTAAAAGTAGTAAAAAATACACTTTTACAAAAAGCAATGGAACAAATTGAAGGAGTAGATTACTCTGAAATGTTCCAGACTTTTAAAGGAAACTCTGCATTAATGATTTCTGAGACCGCAAACGGTCCTGCAAAATTAATTCAGGGATTCAGAAAGAAAGAAGAAAAGCCGGCTTTAAAATCAGCTTTTGTTCAGGAAACTTTCTATGTTGGTGACAATAATCTGGACGCGTTGGCAAACATTAAGTCTAGAGAAGAAATGATCGGTGAAATCATCGGATTACTTCAGTCTCCAATTCAAAGAGTTGTTTCTGCTCTTCAAAACAAATCTGAATCAGTAGAAGCAAACGCTGAAGAAGCTGCTCCTGCTGTGGAAGAAACTCCTGCTGCTGATGCTCCGGAAGCTCCAGCTGCAGAAAGCACTGACGAAACGCCAGCTGCTGAATAATTTACACTCAAAAAATAATCAATAATCAACAAAAACATTACAACAATGTCAGATTTAAAAAATTTAGCTGAAACGCTAGTAAACTTAACTGTAAAAGACGTAAACGAATTAGCAACTATCCTTAAGGATGAGTACGGAATTGAGCCTGCTGCTGCTGCAGTAGTAATGGCTGGTCCTGGTGCTGAAGCTGCTGAAGAAAAGACTGAATTCGACGTAATTCTTAAGTCTGCAGGTGCATCTAAATTAGCTATCGTTAAATTGGTAAAAGATTTAACTGGTGCTGGTCTTAAAGAAGCTAAAGATATCGTAGACGGAGCTCCTTCTGCTATTAAAGAAGGAATCTCTAAAGACGAAGCTGAAGCTCTTAAGAAGCAATTAGAAGAAGCTGGTGCTGAAGTAGAATTGAAATAATTCTAGGTTTACCTAAAAATACGAAGCCTGAGTATGTAAGTACTCAGGCTTTTTTGTGCTTTAGATATTAATGGAAATATTGTATGTTCTTGATCTTTAATAAGCGAAACCGCTTTGTAGAATAAACAAATTTAAACCTCACAGGTTTTTAAAACCTGTGAGGTTTAAAAAAAATAGCTTTTATCATTGAAACGGCCTTATGAAACTAAACAAGTAAGAATAGAAAAAGAAACTTAGCGCACTTATCGTTTAGAATAAAAAAAATATTCCCAATTTTCCCATCAATAAAGACTTTCTTATCATTAGGAAGGTGTGAATTAGCATTTTAATACTGCAACTATTGTAAATTTGAATAAATCTTTGTAACTTTGCTGCTCTTTTGGCGCGAAAAATTGTATATCAACCTGTAAAATATTAGAAATAAACTCTTTCATTGTATGAAAGGGCTTTCTTGTATACGGACGTTAAAACGATCCTTGCCTCAAAAGTAATAAAAATATTTTGCATTACGCTGTGAAAAGATATACCAGTGTTGCAATATAGGAATAAGCTTCTGTGAATCAAGAAGAAAAATTAAAGACGACTTCTAATAGCGCCAAACATTACAAGGTCTTCGTTTATTTTCTTATCCACTGTACTTATTTCGAATATTTTTTTAATCAAAATATTTTTTAACCCTTTCTTAAAAGTTTTATGAGTAAAACACCAGCAACAACCAGGGTAAACCAGAGAGTTAACTTCTCTTCAGCGAAAGGAAAAATTATCACTCCAGACTTTTTGGATATCCAAATTGAGTCTTTCAGTGAGTTTTTTCAGCTAGATACCCTTCCGGAAGACAGAACAGACGAAGGTTTGTACAAAACCTTCCAGGAAAATTTCCCGATTACCGATTCTAGAAACCAATTCGTATTGGAATTCTTAGATTATCTGGTAGATTCTCCAAGGTATTCAATCGATGAGTGCGTGGAAAGAGGATTGACTTATTCAGTTCCTCTTAAAGCAAGACTTAAATTGTATTGTACTGACCCTGAACACGAGGATTTCCAAACGGTAGTTCAGGATGTATACTTAGGCCCGGTTCCTTACATGACGCCTAGTGGATCTTTCATCATTAATGGTGCAGAGAGAGTTATCGTTACGCAGTTGCACCGTTCACCTGGTGTATTCTTCGGACAGACTTACCACGCCAACGGAACAAAATTATACTATTCCAGAATTATCCCTTTCAAAGGATCTTGGATGGAATTTACGACAGATATTAACAGCGTAATGTACGCGTATATCGACCGTAAGAAAAAATTACCTTTAACAACATTATTGAGAGCGATAGGTTTTGAATCTGATAAGGATATCCTTCAGATCTTCGACCTTGCCGAAGAAGTGAAAGTTTCTAAAGCTGCCCTTAAAAAAGTAGAGGGAAGAACATTGGCTGCGAGAGTATTGAACACTTGGTTCGAGGATTTCGTAGACGAAGATACAGGAGAGGTTGTTTCTATCGAAAGAAACGAGATCATCCTGGATAGAGAAACGATTCTTGAAAAAGAACATTTAGATCTTATTCTTGATGCAGGAGTGAAATCTATTTTGATTCACAAAGAAAATGCAAATGAATTCTCTATTATTCAGAATACATTACAGAAAGACCCTACAAACTCTGAAAAAGAAGCTGTAGAGTATATCTATCGTCAGTTAAGAAATGCAGATCCGCCAGATGAGGAAACAGCAAGAGGAATTATCGAAAAATTATTCTTCTCTGAGCAAAGATATTCATTAGGTGAAGTAGGACGTTACAGACTAAACAAAAAGTTAAATCTTAAAATCCCTACAACTACTGAAGTTCTTACAAAAGAAGATATTATTGCCATTGTAAGACACTTAATTGAGTTAGTAAACTCAAAAACAGATGTTGATGATATTGACCACTTATCCAACAGAAGAATTAAAACTGTTGGTGAGCAATTGGCAGGACAGTTCGGTGTAGGTCTTTCAAGAATTGCAAGAACAATCAAGGAAAGAATGAACGTTAGAGATAACGAAATCTTTACACCGCTTGATCTTGTTAATGCTAAAACATTAACGTCAGTTATTAACTCGTTCTTTGGTACCAACCAGCTTTCTCAGTTTATGGACCAAACCAACCCGCTTTCAGAGATCACGCACAAGCGTAGACTTTCTGCACTAGGACCTGGTGGTTTATCGAGAGAAAGAGCAGGTTTCGAGGTTCGTGACGTTCACCATACGCACTACGGAAGAATTTGCCCGATTGAAACTCCGGAAGGACCAAACATCGGTTTGATTTCATCTTTAGGTATCTATGCAAAAATCAACAGACTAGGTTTCATCGAAACTCCGTACAGAAAAGTAGAAGATGGTAAGATTGATCTTGCTGCAGATCCTATCTACTTAAATGCTGAGGACGAAGAAGACAAAGTAATTGCTCAGGCAAACGTTGAATTGAGCGATAACGGTGATTTCTTGACAGACAGAATTATTGCAAGACTGGATGGTGACTACCCGGTAGTTGAGCCAGCTCAGGTTAACCTTATCGACGTTGCACCAAACCAGATCTCTGGTATTTCAGCTTCTTTGATTCCTTTCTTGGAACATGATGATGCGAACCGTGCGTTGATGGGATCCAACATGATGCGTCAGGCAGTTCCTTTATTGAAGCCACAAGCTCCAATCGTAGGTACAGGTCTGGAACAACAAGTGGCAAGAGATTCAAGAATTTTGATCAATGCTGAAGGTACGGGTTCTGTAGAGTACGTAGATGCTGACAGAATTGTGATTAAATATGAAAGAAGCGAAGACGAAGATTTAGTACAATTCGAGTCTGCTACTAAAACATATAAATTAACTAAGTTCAGAAAAACTAACCAGAGTACAACAATTACCCTAAGACCAAACGTAAGAGTAGGTGATATAGTGGAAAAAGGACAGGTACTTTGCGATGGTTATGCTACCGAAAAAGGAGAATTGGCTCTTGGTAGAAACTTAGTGGTTGCCTTCATGCCTTGGAAGGGGTACAACTTTGAGGATGCGATCGTAATCAACGAAAAAGTTGTTCGTGAAGACTGGTTTACTTCAATCCACGTAGATGAATATTCTCTTGAAGTTCGTGATACCAAATTAGGTATGGAAGAATTAACAGCAGATATTCCTAACGTTTCTGAAGAAGCTACTAAAGATCTTGACGAGAACGGAATGATCAGAATCGGTGCTGAAGTGAAGCCTGGAGATATCATGATTGGTAAAATTACTCCAAAAGGTGAATCTGACCCGACTCCTGAAGAAAAACTTCTTAGAGCCATCTTTGGTGATAAAGCTGGTGATGTGAAGGATGCTTCATTGAAGGCTGACTCTTCATTAAGAGGGGTTGTGATCAACAAAAAATTGTTCTCAAGAAACATTAAAGATAAAAAGAAGAGAACTGAAGAAAAACTTAAACTTGAAGAGATTGAAAACACTTACAAGGCTAAGTTTGATGATTTAAGAAATACTTTAATTGAAAAATTAAACATTCTTGTGAGCGGTAAAACTTCTCAGGGAGTTACCAATGACTTAGATGAAGAAATCATCAGCAAAGGTGTGAAGTTTACGCATAAATTATTGACTTCAGTTGAAGATTATGTGAACGTTAGCGGTTCTGACTGGACGGTTGATAATGACAAGAATGAATTGATCAAACAATTAATTCATAACTATAAAATCAAATTCAACGATATTCAGGGGGTTAAAAACCGTGAGAAGTTTGCACTTTCAATCGGAGACGAATTACCGGCAGGTATCATGAAGTTGGCTAAAGTGTATATCGCTAAGAAACGTAAGTTGAACGTTGGAGATAAAATGGCAGGACGTCACGGTAACAAAGGGATCGTTTCCAGAATCGTTCGTGAAGAAGATATGCCATTCCTGGAAGACGGAACACCGGTAGATATCGTATTGAATCCACTTGGGGTACCTTCTCGTATGAACATCGGTCAGATCTATGAAACCGTTCTAGGATGGGCTGGTCAGAGATTAGGATTGAAGTTTGCGACACCAATCTTCGATGGGGCTACTCTTGATCAGATTACTGAATATACTGAAAAAGCAGGCGTTCCTAAATTCGGTCACACTCACCTTTACGATGGAGGTACCGGAGAAAGATTTACTCAGGCTGCAACGGTAGGTATTATCTATATGCTGAAACTGGGACACATGGTTGATGACAAGATGCACGCACGTTCTATCGGTCCTTACTCATTGATTACTCAGCAGCCGTTAGGAGGTAAAGCTCAGTTCGGAGGTCAGAGATTCGGAGAGATGGAGGTTTGGGCACTTGAAGCATTCGGTGCATCGAATATCCTAAGAGAAATCCTGACTGTGAAGTCGGATGACGTAATTGGTAGAGCAAAAACTTATGAAGCCATTGCTAAAGGTGAATCAATGCCTGAACCAGGTATTCCGGAATCTTTCAATGTATTACTTCACGAGTTACAAGGTCTTGGATTAGACGTAAGACTAGAGGAATAATTTTAAATTTTAAATTATAAATGTTGAATGGCGACATTCAAAAGTTAATCTAAAATCTAAAATCTAAAATTTAAAATCCAACAAATGTCAAATAAAAATAAATCAAGTAGATTTAATAAAATAACCATCGGTTTAGCTTCTCCTGAGTCTATTTTACAAGACTCAAGAGGGGAAGTTCTTAAGCCGGAAACTATTAACTACAGAACGCACAAACCTGAAAGAGACGGGTTGTTCTGTGAAAAAATCTTTGGTCCTGTAAAAGATTACGAATGTGCTTGTGGTAAATACAAGAGAATTCGTTACAAAGGGATCGTTTGTGACCGTTGTGGGGTAGAGGTTACGGAGAAAAAAGTACGTAGAGAAAGAATCGGACATATCGGTTTGGTTGTTCCTATCGCGCACATTTGGTATTTCCGTTCTTTACCGAACAAAATCGGTTACCTTTTAGGGATTCCTTCTAAGAAATTGGATATGATTATCTACTACGAGAGATATGTAGTTATCCAACAGGGGATCGCTAAGAAATTAGACGGTTCTGACTTCGAAAAAATGGAATTCCTTACAGAAGAAGAGTACTTGGATATTATGGAAACTCTTCCTGTAGAAAACCAGTATCTTGACGATTCTGATCCAAACAAATTCATCGCCAAAATGGGTGCTGAAGCTGTTGAGGAATTATTAAAAAGAATCGACCTTGATGCATTGTCTTTCGACTTGAGACACAAAGCACACAACGAAGGTTCAAAACAAAGAAGAACTGAAGCTCTTAAAAGATTGAACGTTGTAGAAGCATTGAGAGGTGCTAATACAAGAATGATCAACAGGCCGGAGTGGATGATTATGCGTGTACTTCCTGTTATCCCACCAGAACTAAGACCATTGGTTCCGTTGGATGGAGGACGTTTCGCAACTTCCGACTTAAATGACCTTTACAGAAGAGTTATTATCAGAAACAACCGTTTGAAGAGACTATTGGAGATTAAAGCTCCTGAAGTAATCTTGAGAAACGAGAAGCGTATGCTTCAGGAATCTGTAGATTCATTATTCGATAATACAAGAAAATCTTCTGCCGTAAAATCTGAATCAAACAGACCATTGAAATCTCTTTCAGATTCATTGAAAGGTAAGCAAGGTCGTTTCCGTCAGAACTTATTAGGGAAAAGGGTAGATTACTCGGCGCGTTCGGTAATTGTTGTAGGGCCAAACTTACAGCTTCACGAATGTGGTATCCCTAAAGATATGGCAGCGGAACTTTACAAACCATTTATCATTAGAAAACTAATTGAAAGAGGGATTGTAAAAACAGTAAAATCTGCAAAGAGAATTATTGATAGAAAAGAACCCGTAGTATATGATATCCTTGAAAACGTGATGAAAGGTCACCCTGTTCTGTTGAACAGAGCACCTACGCTTCACAGATTGGGTATTCAGGCTTTCCAACCTAAGATGATCGAAGGTAAGGCAATCCAGCTACACCCGTTGGTAACAACAGCCTTCAACGCCGATTTCGATGGTGACCAGATGGCGGTACACTTACCGTTAGGTCCTGAAGCGATCCTTGAAGCTCAGTTATTGATGCTTGGTTCTCAAAATATCTTGAACCCGGCAAACGGTTCTCCAATTACGGTACCTTCTCAGGACATGGTTCTTGGTCTATATTTCATGACCAAAGAATTGAGCTCTACAGAAGATATGAAGGTAAAAGGGGAAGGTCTTGCATTCTATTCTCCTGAAGAAGCAGAAATTGCTTATGCTGAAGGTAGAGTATCTTTAAATGCTAAAGTAAGATGTAGACTTCCGGTAAAAGAAGACGGTGAAATCGTTACAAGATTAATCGAAACTTCTGTAGGTAGAATTTTATTCAACCAAATTGTACCTAAGCAGTCAGGATATATTAATGAACTTCTTACTAAGAAATCATTAAGAAACGTAATCGGTAAAATCCTTGCGGATACAGATTTCCCTACAACGGTGAAGTTCTTGGATGCAATGAAGGATTTAGGTTATTCAAATGCATTCAAAGGAGGTCTTTCTTTCTCATTAGGGGATATTGTAGTTCCTGTTGAGAAAAAGCAGATGATTGCTACATCTATTGAAACAGTAGACGAAATTAGAGCCAACTATAACATGGGTCTGATTACCGATACAGAAAGATATAACCAGGTAATCGACGTTTGGACAAATACCAACGCGGGATTAACTGAAATGATCATGAGCAGAATGAAAGTTGACCAAGGTGGATTCAATTCTGTGTATATGATGCTTGATTCCGGAGCAAGGGGTTCTAAGGAACAGATCCGTCAGTTATCAGGGATGAGAGGTTTGATGGCGAAACCGCAAAAAGCTGGTTCTACCGGTGCGGAGATCATCGAAAACCCGATTCTTGCGAACTTTAAAGAAGGTCTTTCCATCTTAGAATACTTTATCTCTACCCACGGTGCCCGTAAGGGTCTTGCGGATACCGCTCTTAAGACTGCCGATGCAGGTTACTTAACGAGAAGACTGGTAGATGTTGCACAAGACGTTATCGTTACAGAAGACGACTGTGGAACGCTGAGAGGTACTGAAGTTACCGCTCTTAAGAAAAATGACGAGATCGTTGAAAAAATCTCTGAAAGAATCTTAGGTAGAGTGTCTCTTCATAATATTTATGATCCTGAAAGTGATGAAATTATCGCTGAGGCAGACCAGGTAATTACTGAGCTGTTAGCGAAGAAAATCGAAGCGGCAGGATTAGAAGCAGTTGAAGTACGTTCACCATTAACTTGTGAGGCTAAAAAAGGAATCTGTGCGAAATGTTACGGTAGAAACTTAGCAACAGGTAAGATGATCCACATGGGTGAAGCTGTAGGGGTTATCGGAGCACAGTCTATTGGAGAACCGGGAACTCAGCTTACGTTAAGAACGTTCCACCAGGGTGGGGTTTCTACAAACGTATCTGAAAATCCATCTATCGTTGCAAGAAGAGACGGTATCGTAGAATTGGATGAGGTAAGAACCATTACTTCTGAAGACGAAAACGGTAACACTGCTGAAGTAGTAGTTTCTCGTACAACAGAATTTAGATTGGTTGCTGATAACGATTCTAAAACTCCATTAATGATAGCTAACGTACCTTACGGAGCTATATTATCTGTAAAACCAGGTGATAAAGTGAAGAAAGGAGACGTTATCTGTAAGTGGGATCCGTATAACGCGGTTATCATTGCAGAAACTGCAGGTAAGGTAGAATACGAGGATATTATCCAGGGTATTTCATTCCAATTGGAAATAGATGAGCAAACAGGATTCGAAGAGAAAGTAATCTCTGAATCCAGAAATAAGAAAGCCGTACCTACTCTTAAGGTGGTAGATTCTAAAGGGGTTGAGCAGAAAGCATACAACTTACCGGTAGGAGCCCACTTAATGGTAAACGATGGTGAAAAAATTAAAGCTGGTAAAGTTTTAATCAAGATCCCAAGAAAAGCTGCAAAGACAGGGGATATCACCGGAGGTCTTCCGAGAGTTACCGAATTATTCGAAGCTAGAAACCCTTCTAATCCAGCTGTAGTTACAGAAATTGACGGGGTAGTTTCTTACGGAAAAATCAAGAGAGGTAACCGTGAATTGATTGTTGAAGCTAAAACTGGTGAAAGAAAAATTTATTTAGTTAAATTATCAAACCAGATCTTAGTACAGGAGAATGACTTCGTGAGAGCGGGATCACCACTTTCTGACGGTTCTATCACACCGGACGATATCTTGAGAATTAAAGGCCCAACAGCTGTTCAGGAATATTTAGTAAACGAAATTCAGGAAGTTTACCGTCTACAAGGGGTAAAAATCGACGACAAGCACTTCGAAATCATCGTAAGACAGATGATGACAAAAGTTTCTATCGTGGATGGAGGTGATACTCAATTCCTTGAAGGTGCTCTTGAACACAAATATGACTTCCTGGAAGAGAACAACAGAGTATTCGGACTTAAAGTAGTTGTGGATTCTGGTGATTCTAAAGCATTCCAGCCAGGTCAGATGATTACGGCAAGAGAATTAAGAGATGAAAATTCTAAACTGAAGCGTGAAGACCAGGCTTTAGTTGAAGTAAGAGAAGCTCTGCCTGCTACAGCAACGCCTGTACTTCAGGGTATTACAAGAGCAGCTCTTCAGACGAAATCATTCATGTCTGCGGCATCGTTCCAGGAAACAACGAAGGTTCTGAACGAAGCAGCGGTTGCAGGTAAAATTGACCATCTAGGTGGTCTTAAAGAAAATGTAATTGTAGGACACAGAATTCCTGCAGGTACAGGTCTTAAAGAATACCAGAATGTAATCGTAGGTTCTAAAAAAGAATTCGAAGATCTTAACTAAATTTAATCATTCGGAAATTTGAGGTTTGAAATTATTTTTATATTTTCACAACCTCAAAATTTCGAATAAAAAAAATATTTTATAACAATGGACAACAATCAAAATCCACAAGACGGGAACATCAACATCGAATTGAACGAAATGGTAGCAGCAGGAGTTTATGCTAACCTTGCTTTAGTAAACCACTCTCCATCTGAATTCGTTGTAGATTTCATCCAGTTAATGCCGGGTGTACAACAAGCGAAAGTAAGATCAAGAATCATTCTTGCTCCTCTTCACGCGAAAAGAGTACTTACTGCTCTTCAACAAAACATCACAAACTACGAACAACAATTTGGTGAAATCAAAGAAGTTGAGCCTTTCGTATTAGGTGGAAACAACGTACAAGCTTAAGATTTTTTCTTAATCATACATAAGAATGCCTCAATTTATTGAGGCATTTTTTATTAATATTAAACTTTTTAAATTATTCTTAATTGTTTTTTAAACTCTGAAGCAATGTCAGTCATGCTAATTGAATCTTTATCATTACTGTTATTAATCAAAAATTTCAGTGTCCTAATATAAGCTTCCCCAAATAAAGTTGTTAATAAACCGGCAGTACTAGCACTAATCACACTACCTGCAACAGAACCTAAACCAGGTATAAATTTAGCAATATTAGCTACAATAGTTCTACCAGCAAAAGACGCACCTGCTCCAGTAATTGTAGCACTTACTAGTGTTGAAAGTAATGCTTTATCAGTATTTAATCCAAAAGTGTATGAAATTGAAGAAAGCATTCCTACTTGAATTGGAACAATTGTTAAAGCATCTGAAAAAGGTATTGGAACTGCAGCTGTACCAGCAGCTAATGTAGCTGCTCCTGCAACTATTTTATGAGATCTTGAAATTTTTTGTTCTATATCGATTTTTTGGGCTGCTGCAAATGCATTACGCTGTGCTTCTGGTAAAACTTCCATAGATAATTCGACCAATGTTTTTAATCCAATTTGTGGAATTTTTATTTCTCCAATATTAAAAGCTAAAGAATTTACACTTACAACATTTCTAGCATATGGAAGCAACTCTTTAGCTTTTTGTCTGAAACCATCATCATTTAATGCTTTAGTTATTACAGTAATAACAGGAATTTTATTTGATAAAAATTTTGTCAAATCAATTTCTGCATCCTCTATTCTTCTAGATCCCTCATCTATACAAACCCAAGCAATATGGATATGATTATCAGGATTTGAGTCATTATTTTTTGTACTTATATAATTTTCGAGATCTGTTATAATGTTTTTATAATCTTGTATTTCCAAACCTTTTGTATCAGTCAATACAATTGGTGAATTTTCTTTTCTGTACTCCCTTATAGTTTGAGTAATCGGTTTCCCAGATCCAGTTGTAGCTAAATTCCCATCAAATACAGCATTAACTAAGGTTGACTTTCCTACTCCCGTTTTACCCGCAATTAAAATATTTACATTTTTAATTTGATTTTTTGCTTTTTTCATAGCTTCTTTGATAATGTCATCTAAACTTTCCATTTTAAGTATATTGGCTTTTTTGCTAAAATAGTTAATTTTAATAATGAAGTCATTTAAACTTTTTTGTATTATAAAACTTTCTTAGTGCAATGACCATAAATGCTAAATAATTAAAAGCTTTCCAACTAGATACAGTAGTATCAAACCTATTGAGCAATGATCTAAAGCT
>Ga0308170_10000062_pt1 | contig 244604 bp, 213 predicted proteins | sample PhyBR2_2_FD_202136 | JGI IMG/M metagenome (GOLD analysis project Ga0308170, IMG submission 202136) | Phyllosphere microbial communities from UC Gill Tract Community Farm, Albany, California, United States - DLSLSB.R2 | ecosystem: Host-associated > Plants > Phyllosphere > Unclassified | place... | reverse complement strand
GCCGTTCGACTTGCATGTGTAAAGCATGCCGCCAGCGTTCAATCTGAGCCAGGATCAAACTCTTCAGTTTAATCTCTGTTTGTTGGCATTGCTGCCACCTTGATTTCTCAAGGGTCGCTCACTCAAGATACTGACCGTCATCCCATTGCTGGAACAACGCTTAATACTTTTGTGAACATTTGATAATTTAAGTAATCAGCTGAACTGGTCAGCTGGCACCTTCATCAAACGCCCACACTTATCGACTGTTAATTTTTAAAGAACTTGTTCTGTACTGCCTTGCTGCATTTTGCGAATCGTTTTGTTCGTCAGCAGCAGAGGAAGAAGATTATGCACTACATCGCTTAATTCGTCAACCCCATCTTTTTCTTCAGCGCCAGCGGTGTTATCAAAACACCGAGCTCAACTACTTGCTCAACTGATTGATTCTGTTCAGTTTTTGCTGTGCCTCAGAAGCAGGAGGCGAACTATAGCAAAACGCAGCATGGCCGCGCAAGCCCTTGTCCAGGAAAGTTTTACAGGAGCCAGTCTATCGGCAGCCAGCCCAGGATGCGCACGCCGGCACGTTTGAAGAAGCCGGCACCCGGCTCTTCCTCATGCTTGCGAACGCCCTGCCCTGTCTGCTCGAGCCAGACCATCCTGCCGTCCGGCTCAATTTTGACCCGGTAGGCATGCCGGGGCATGGACTGGGTCAGCCGGGTATCCAGCGCGGCCGCCAGCGCCGGGCTGTCGATGACCAGACCCATTTCGGTGTTCAGGTCGAACGAACGCGGATCGAAATTGAAGGAGCCAACAAAGATGCGCTGCCGGTCCACGGCAAAGGTTTTGGCATGCAGGCTCGACGATGAGCTGCCGAAGCCGCTGCCGCGTTCCGCCGGCTCGGTGATGCCTTCACGGCGCAGCTCGTACAGGGTCACGCCGGCCTGCAGCAATTCACGCCGCCATTTCGCATAGCCCGCATGCACCGCCGGGACATCGGTGGCTTCCAGCGAATTGGTCAGCACCCTGACCGCGGTGCCCCTGGAGGCGATCGCGGCCAGCTCTGCCGTCGTCGCCTTGCCCGGCACGAAATACGGCGACACCAGGTCGAGCTGGCGTTGCGGCTCGCCCAGCAGGCTACGCAAGCGGACGCCGACCCGCGCCTGCGCCGCCCCTTCGCCCCGGACCTTGGCCGGATCGTCGCTGACCAGGCGCGCCTCACCCCACTCGAGCGGCAGGCGACGCTGCGCCAGCTGCTCGACAAACGGCAGGGCGCGCAAGGCCTGCAGATACGCCTGTGCCGCGGGCGCCTTGCGCAAGGCAGCGGCGCGCTCGGCCAATCCTTGCGTAGGCTGTCCTGCGCCGGCGTCGACCAGTGTACCGACCGGATAGGCCGATGCACTATTCCAGTAGCGGTCGAAATCCTGCGACACCGCCTGCACCGCCGGTCCGATTGCCATCACGTCGAGATCGGCAAACAGCACGTCGTTCGCCGCGCCGAAGTATTCGTCGCCGATATTGCGCCCGCCGACAAGCGTGACCTGGTTATCCACCGTAAACGACTTATTGTGCATGCGCCGGTTGAGGCGCGCGAAATCGGTGAGATAACCAAGTCCACGCCACGCGCGCGTGGTAAAGGGATTGAACAGCCGCACCTCGATGTGCGGATCGCGGTCCAGCGCCAGCAGCAGCCCGTCCAGGCCGGCCGTGTTGTTATCGTCCAGCAGCAGGCGCACCCGGACGCCGCGCGCGGCCGCCGCACGCAAGGCATCCAGCATCAGCACCCCGGTCAGGTCGTTGCGCCATATATAGTATTGGAGGTCGAGACTGCGTTCGGCGCGATGCGCCAGCAATATCCGCGCCGCAAAGGCATCGCGCCCCTCGGCCAGCGGATAGATGCCGGACAGCCCGGGGCGGGCTTGCACCAGCGGCGCGACCGCACTACCCAACGGGGTCGCGCCGGTATCGGTGAAAGCGCTCGATGCGACGCGCGGATCGAGCGGCGGCAGCGGCGCCAGCGAAGCGCAGCCGAATACCGCCGCCGCGACCAGGACGAGCGCCACACTTCCCTTGAGGAATGCGCCCGTCCGCATGGCGACTACATCCCTTCGAAATCCGGCTTGCGCTTTTCGAGGAAGGCCGCCATGCCCTCTTTCTGGGCGGGCGTGCCGAAGCCGGCATGGAAGAAGCGGCGCTCGTAGCGCACGCCTTCGGTCAGCGTGGTTTCAAACGCGCGGTTGACCGCATCCTTGATCTGCATCGCGACCGACACCGGCATCTGGGCGATGGTCTGGGCCACCGCCAGCGCTTCGTCCATGACTTTATCGGCCGGGAACACACGCGACACCAGGCCGGTGCGCTCGGCTTCCGCCGCATCGATCATGCGCGTGGTCAGCAGCATGTCCATGGCCTTGGATTTGCCGATCGCGCGCGGCAGGCGCTGGGTACCGCCGGCGCCCGGGGTCACGCCGACCTTGATCTCCGGCTGGCCGAACCTGGCGCTGTCGGCCGCGATCAGGAAGTCGCACATCATCGCCAGCTCGCAGCCGCCGCCCAGCGCATAGCCGGACACGACGCCGATCACCGGCTTGCGGATGTCGAGGATGTGCTCCCAGTTACGGCCGATATAGTTGCCCGGATAGGTGTCTGCGTAGGTGTAATTCGCCATGGCGGCGATGTCGGCGCCCGCCGCGAACACTTTTTCGCTGCCGGTCAGGATGATGACGTTGACGGCCGGGTCGGCGTCGAAGCCGCGCAGCGCCTGGCCGAGTTCGTTCATCATGTTGTCGTTCAGGGCATTCATCGCCTTGGGACGATTCAGGCGGACCACGGCCACCTTGCCATGGTTTTCGATGAGCAGGTCGGCATATTCCACGGGACACTCCTGTTAAATATAAGATGACCGTCCGATTGTAGCGCCTGCCGTAGCGTAAATTGCAAGTCCGCTTTGCTATCATCCGGAACCGATCAAAATACACCAGCCAGGCATTCCCACTTTGTCGCCCCTCGCCTTTTTACGCCAGCTGCGTCACGACAGGCAGTTGCGCGACCCCGACTTCCGCCGCTTCTGGTTCAGCAGCATCCTCACCAACTTCGGTGCCCAGATCACGCTGCTGGCCCTGCCGATCTGCGCCGCGCTGCTGCTGCATGCGACGCCGGCCGAAATGGGCGGCCTGGCCGCAGTGGGTTCGCTGCCGTTCCTGCTGTTCGGACTGCCGACCGGCGTGCTGCTCGAGCGCAGCCGGCGCCTGCCGGTGATGCTGTGCAGCGATGCGATGGTCGCCCTCAGCCTGGCCAGCATCCCGCTGGCCTGGTGGCAGGGCTGGCTGTCGATGCACTGGGTGTACGCGGTGCAGTTCGTGATCGGCACCGGTTACGTGGTGGGCGGCGGCGCCGAGCAGGTGTTCCTCACCTTCCTGGTCGGACGCGGCGGCCTGATCGATGCCCAGGCCAAGTTCGGCGCCACCGAATCGGCGTCGCGCCTGCTCGGTCCGGGCCTGGCCGGCCTGCTGGTCCAGGCGCTGGGGGCGCCGTTCGCGATCCTGTGCAACGTCGGCGGTTTCGCAGTGTCGATCCTGAACCTGCGCCAGATCCGCAAGCAGGAACCGGCGCCGCACCCGCCGCAATCGCATGCCATGCGCGACATGCTGGACGGCTTGTCCTTCGTCTGGGGCCATCCGACGCTGCGCCTGCTGGCCTGGGTCTCGGCCTGCTGGCACCTGCTGTTCTACGGCTACACCGCGCTGTACGTGCTGTTCGCCACCCGCGTGCTCGGCATGTCGCCGGGGATGATGGGCACGGCGCAGATGCTGGGCGGCGTCGGCGTGTTCGTCGCTTCGATGCTGCTCAAGCCCTTGACGGGGCGCTTCGGCTCGGGCGGCACGACCGTGATCGGCCTGTGCGCATCCGGCATCGGCTTCGCGCTGATGCCGCTGATTCCGCAGGACCTGTTCGGCAGCCGCAGCGCCAGCGCGATGGCCTACGCCGTGGTCGTGTTCTGGCTCGATTGCGGCGCGCTGCTGTTCTTCCTGCCCTACCTGGCGTTGCGCCAGCGCGTCACGCCGGACGCCTTCCTCGGGCGCATGACCTCGACCATGCGCTTCCTGACGGTGGCGACGGCGCCGCTGGGTGCAGCCGGGGCCGGCCTGCTGGGCGAGCATTTCGGCGTGCGCGGCGGCCTGGGATTCGTGGCGGCCGGCGCCATCCTGCTCACGCTGGGCACCCTGTGCTTCACCCGGCTGCGCCACGTGAAGGAGTAGCGCTTCGCTTCAGCGCTGCGCCAGGTGGATGCCGAAGCCTGCGCGGCCGGGGCAGATGTCGTCGCGCAGGCCGAGTTCGGGGATGGTGTAATCACCGCCGTTCTGGCGCCGGAACGGCAGCGGCGGCGTGGTGAACAGGGTGTCGAGACGCTCGCCCAGGGCCGTGCAGATGCGCTCGAAACGGGCGGCGTCGGTCTTGCCGGTCCGGTACACCACATAAGGCGGCAGCACGTCGAACCCCGGGTAATGCAGGATGCCGTGCTGGATCGGGAACAGGATGTCGTCGATCGGGCCGTTGATGCCGCGCCGGCCGTAATGCGATTCCCAGCCGCCGGCGGTCACCACCAGCATGGCGCGCTTGCCGGCCATGCTGCCCTCGCCGTAGCGGTCGCCCCAGCGCGCGTCCGAATGTTCGCCGACACCGTAGGCAAAGCCGTAGGCATACACGCGCTCGACCCAGCCTTTCAAGATCGCCGGCATCGAGAACCACCACAGCGGAAACTGCAGGATGACGGCGTCGGCGCGGCGCAGCTTGTCCTGCTCGCGGGCGATGTCCGGGCTCTGGGTGCCGCGCGCATAGGCGTCGCGCGAATCGAGCGACGGATCGAAGCGCTGGTCGGGATCGATGTCGAGCCGGTCGGCGCGGTCGAGCACGGCGTTCCAGCGCATCGCGTACAGGTCCGAGACCTCGACGCGATGGTGTTGCCGCTCGAGGCGGCCGACGATGAAGCGGGTAAGCGCGCCGTTCAGCGAGCGCGCTTCGGGATGGGCATGGACGAGAAGGATATGCATGGTCGGTCACTCCGGTTGGGATGACAGGCATGATAAAAAGCGCGCTGGTATATTTGAAATGAATTGCTCATACACCAGCTATTAATATGATTGATTCATATGCTTGACTCACTGCGCCGGCTCGACCTGAACCTGCTGCTCACCCTCGACGTGCTGCTCGAAGAGCGCAACGTCACGCGCGCGGCCGAGCGCCTGCACCTGTCGCAGCCGGCGGTCAGCGTGCAGCTTGGCCGGCTGCGCGACCTGCTCGGCGATCCGCTGCTGCTGCCCGGCCCGCGCGGCATGCGTCCCACGGCGCGCGCCGACGCCGTGCGCGCGCCGCTGCGCCAGGCCCTGGAGGCGCTGCAGCAGGCGCTCGCCCCTGCGGGCCCGTTCGACCCGGCCGGCGCTACCCATACCTGGCAGGTCGCCGCCTCCGATTACGGCGCCTCGACCATCGTGCTGCCGGCGCTGGCCGGCCTGCGCGCGGCGGCTCCCGGCACCCGGCTGGCCGTGCTCGGCGTGCCACCGGGCGACATCGCGCGCCGGGCCGAGGGGGGTGCGATCGACCTCGCCTTCCATATCGCCGCCGAAGCGCCCGAAAGCATGCGCCGGCGCGTCCTGTTCAGCGAGCGTTACCTGCTGGCGGGACGGGCGGACCACCCGCGCCTGCGCACGCCGCCCACGCTGGCGCAATTCTGCACACTGGAACACGTGATCATGTCGCCCGAGGGCGGCGGCTTCCAAGGCGGCACCGACAGCGCGCTCGCGCGGCTCGATTTGACGCGCCGGGTGGTGCTGTCGGTCCAGAATTTCCTGTTCCTGACGTCGGTGCTGGCGCGCACCGACCTGGTGGCCCTGCTGCCGTCGCGCCTGCTGGCGGAGGCGCCGGCACTGCGCGCGGTCGAGCCGCCGCTTGAGGTGCCCGGCTTCGAGATGCTGATGCTGTGGCCCGAACGCGTGCACCGCGATCCGGGCCACGTGTGGCTGCGCGACCATCTCGCCGCCGCGGCGGGCGGCCCCCGTTCAGGCTGAAACGCCAGGGACCAAACCGACAATCAACGCGCCGCCACCGCCGCGCGCGGCAGCAGCACCCACAACTGCCCGCGCTGCTTCATGCGGCCGGCATTGTCGGGGGCCTGGCCGCCGAAGCCGAAGAAGAAGTCGGCCCGCACCGCGCCGCGGATCGCGCCACCGGTGTCCTGCCCCATCACCAGGCGCTGCATCGGCGTGGTGCCGGCCGGCTCGGTGGTCGACAGGTAGATCGGCGCCCCCAGCGGCAAAAAGGCCGGATCGACCGCCACCGAGCGGGTCGGCGTCAAGGGCACGCCGAGCGCGCCTTTGGGTCCGACGCCGGGGTCGGGTAGACGTTCTTCGCGGAAGAAGATATAGCTCGGGTTGACGTTGAAGAGTTCCTGGCGCCGTTCCGGGTGCGCCGCGATCCAGGCCTTGATGCCCTGGGCAGTGGCTTCGCCCGACGTCAGTTCGCCCTGCTCGACCAGCCAGCGCCCGATGGCTTTATAGGGATGGCCGTTCTGGTCGGCGTAGGCAACGCGCACCGTCTCGCCGTCGTCCAGCTGGACCCGGCCCGAGCCCTGCACCTCGAGGAAGAAGGCTTCGACCGGGTCGTCGACCCAGACCAGTTCCTTGCCGGGCAGGCGCGCACGTTCGATCTCGGCGCGGTTGCTGTAGGGCACCACGGTCTTGCCGGACAGGCGGCCGCGCAGGCGCATGCCCTTCAGCGCCGGGTAGACGCTGGCCAGGTCGACCGTGATCAGGTCGTCCGGCACTTTATACAGGGGCGTCTGGTTGGCGCCGCCGCGCTTGCGGGCACCGCGCAGGAAGGGTTCGTAGTAACCGGTGATCAGGCCGCTGTCGGCGCCGTCGGCGGCGCGCACCAGGTTGGGCACGAAATTCGTCTCGAAATAGCGGCGGATGGCGCTGCCGTCGGCGGCGTCGACCGCCTTGGCGGCCGCGCACACGCTGTTCCAGTCGGCCTTGGCTCCGAGCGCGCGGCAGGACGCCTGGAAGGCCGGCCAGGCCTGGCGCAGGTCGTCCTGCTGCCAGCCCGGCAGCACCTCGAAGCTGACTGGCGTGAACAGCGGCGCGGGCGGCTGGGCGGGTGGCTGGACCGGGGGCGGGGTCGTGGGCGGGACGGTCACCGGCCCGACCGGCGGCGGCAGCTGCACCGGCGGCTTCGGTTGCGGCCCGGGCCGCGGTTGCGGCGTCTGCGGCGGTGTGGTCGTACAGGCGGCCAGCAAGGCCGCCAGCGTCAATAAAGCAGGTACACTGCGACGTGTCGAAATCATGAGGAACCTGTGATGTGGATACTGATGCTGGAAGCAGGCGTGGCGCTATTCCTGCTCGTGTTCATCGTATGGTGGACCATGTTTGCCGGCCGCAAGCCGGCAGCGCGGCCGCCGGCGCCGCCGCAGGTCCGCAAGCGCGACGGCGAGGAGCCGCCGGCCGCTTGACTCAGTGCAGGCTGCGCGGCAGCGACAGCACGAATTCGGGGATCGTCACCTCGAAGCGGTGTCCATCCTCGGCCACGAAGAAGTATTCGCCGGTCATCGAGCCGTAATTGGTCTCGAACTGGGTGCCGCTCGAATATTCGAACTGTTCGCCCGGCTGCAGCAGCGGCTGGTGGCCGACCACGCCCAGGCCCGTCACTTCCTGCACCTTGTTGTTGGCGTCGGTGATCACCCAGTGGCGCGAGATCAGCTGAGCCGCGACCGTGCCGGTATTCTTGATCGTGATCGTGTAGGAAAACACGTGCTGCATCCGATCCGGGCTGGACTGTTCCGGCAGGTATTGGGTCCTGACGGTGATCGCGAAATCGTAGGCGGGCATGGTTTTCCTTATAAGCGGTATCAAAACAAGCGATAACAAAACGGCACCCGACATCATACAACGCCGGCAAAAAGCGCGGCGGCGCGGCCGCGTCCATGCGGAGCGAAGTACAATGGCGGTCTCAGAATTCACCAGCAAACCCGGCAGCCACCATGACCACCTACCGCATCGCTCCCAGCATCCTGTCCGCAGACTTCGCCCGCCTGGGCGAGGAAGTGCGCAATGTCGTCGCCGCCGGCGCCGACATCATCCACTTCGACGTGATGGACAACCACTATGTCCCGAACCTCACCATCGGCCCGCTGGTGTGCCAGGCCATCCGTCCGCACGTGCAGGTGCCGATCGACGTCCACCTGATGGTCAAGCCGGTCGACCGCATCATCCCGGATTTCGCCAAGGCCGGCGCCGACATCATCACCTTCCACCCGGAAGCCTCGGAACACATCGACCGCACCCTGCAGCTGATCCGCGACAACGGCTGCAAGGCCGGCCTGGTATTCAACCCGGGCACGCCGATGCACTACCTGGAACACGTGATGGACAAGATCGACATCATCCTGATCATGTCGGTCAACCCGGGCTTCGGCGGCCAGTCCTTCATTCCGGAAGCGCTGAAGAAGATCGCGATCGCGCGCCGCATGATCGACGAATCCGGCCGCGACATCATGCTGGAAGTCGACGGCGGCATCAAGGCCGACAATATCGCCGCCGCGGCAGCCGCCGGCGCCGACACCTTCGTGGCCGGTTCCGCCATCTTCGGCAAGCCGGACTACAAGGCGGTCATCGACGCCATGCGCGCCGAGCTGGCCGGCACCAACGTCCAGGCGTCGCTGTAATGCGCGCCGGCAGCTTTTCCAGCGCCAAGGCCATCAAGGCCGCCATCATCGACCTGGACGGCACCATGCTGGACACCATCCCGGATTTCGAACTGGCCCTGAACGGCATGCGCGCCGACTTCGGCCTGGCGCCGATCACGGCGGAGATCATCGAACCGATGGTCGGCAAGGGATCGGAAAAGCTGATCCGCGACGTGCTGGCGCTCGATTACGACACGGCCCGCATCGACGCCGTGTTCACTGATGCCATGGCCGCCTACCAGCGGCACTACTTATCGATCAATGGCCAGCGCAGCACGCTGTACCCGGACGTGGTCGAAGGCTTGCAAGCCTTGAAAGCGCTGGGCCTGCGCCTGGCCTGCGTGACCAACAAGCCGATCGCCTTCGCCACCCCGCTGCTGGCGCAAAAGGGCCTGGCGCCGCATTTCGAGCTGGTCTACGGCGGCGATTCGCTGCCGAAAAAGAAGCCCGATCCGCTGCCGCTGCTGCAGGTCTGCCGCGACTTCGACCTGGCGCCATCGCAGGTGGTGGCGATCGGCGATTCCAGCAACGATGCCGAAGCGGCGCGTGCGGCCGGTTGCTTCGTGCTGACGGTGCCATATGGTTATAACCACGGACAGTCTGTGCAAACTATTAATTCCGATGGTATAGTTGATTCGCTGCTCGACGCGGCGAAGCTGATATCTGTTCACAACAGCACTGCAAACTAACTTATCTATACATGTTTTTCACCAAAAAACACACCGTCAACCAAACCGGCGCCCTTGAGGCCTGGCTGTGGCGACGCTGGCAATCCTGGGCTAACTGAACCCTTTGATTGCTGCCGGTGCACATCCCTGTGCGACCACCACCGGCAGGTTTTTTGTAGAAAACGCCGCCCGACCTCCCCTATTCGGCCGGCCCGGAGAAAAGCATGACTGAACTCGAATTCAAATCGCTTGCCACGCAAGGCTACAACCGTATTCCCCTGATCGCGGAAGCATTCGCCGACCTGGAAACGCCGCTCACGCTGTACCTGAAGCTGGCCCAGAGCCAGGGCGCCGGCAAGCATACCTTCCTGCTGGAGTCGGTCGTCGGCGGCGAACGCTTCGGGCGCTACTCCTTCATCGGCCTGCCTGCGAAGACGCTGCTGCGCACGCACGGCAACGTGACCACGATCGAAAAGGATGGCCGCGTCATCGAGACGCATGAAGGCAATCCGCTCGACTTCATCGAAAGCTACCAGTCGCGCTTCAAAGTCGCGCTGCGTCCCGGCATGCCGCGCTTCTGCGGCGGCCTGGCCGGCTACTTCGGCTACGACACCGTGCGCCACATCGAGAAGAAGCTGGCGCATTCCGCGCCGAAGGACGATCTCGGCCTGCCGGAAATCCAGCTGATGCTGACCGAAGAGCTGGCGGTGATCGACAACCTGTCGGGCAAGCTGTACCTGATCGTCTACGCCGACCCGGCCCAGCCCGAAGCCTATTCGAAGGCCAAGCAGCGCCTGAAGGACCTGCGCATGATGCTGCGCCGGAGCGTGGATGCGCCGGTGACGTCGAGCTCGGTGCGCACCGAAGCGGTCCGCGACTTCAGCAAGGAGGATTACCTGAAGGCGGTTGCGGTGGCCAAGGAATACGTGATGGCCGGCGACCTGATGCAGGTACAGATCGGCCAGCGCATCCGCAAGCCTTACGTCGACTCCCCGCTGTCGCTGTACCGCTCGCTGCGTTCGCTGAACCCGTCGCCGTATATGTATTACTACAACTTCGGCGACATGCAGATCGTGGGCTCGTCGCCCGAGATCCTGGTGCGTAATGAACTCGAAGCGAGTGGCCAGCGCAAGGTCACGCTGCGCCCGATCGCCGGCACGCGTACCCGCGGCGCGACCCCGGAACGCGACGCCGAACTGGCGCACGAACTGCTGAACGACCCGAAGGAAGTGGCCGAGCACGTGATGCTGATCGACCTGGCCCGCAACGACATCGGCCGCATCGCGACGGTCGGCAGCGTCAAGGTCACCGACAAGATGGTGATCGAGAAGTACTCGCACGTGCAGCACATCGTCTCCAACGTCGAAGGCACGTTGCAGGACAAGCTGTCGAACCTGGATGTGCTGCGCGCCACCTTCCCGGCCGGCACCCTGACCGGCGCGCCCAAGGTGCGGGCGATGGAAATCATCGACGAGCTCGAGCCGGTCAAGCGCGGCATCTACGGCGGCGCCTGCGGTTATCTCTCCTTTGGGGGCGAGATGGACGTGGCGATCGCGATCCGCACCGGCGTGATCAAGGACGGCAACCTGTACGTGCAGGCGGCGGCAGGCATCGTGGCCGACTCCATCCCCGAGATGGAATGGCTGGAAACCGAAAACAAGGCACGCGCCGTGCTGCGCGCCGCCGAGCAAGTCCAGGACGGCCTGGACGGGGAGATCTGACATGCTTCTCATGATCGACAACTACGATTCGTTCACCTACAACATCGTCCAGTACTTCGGCGAGCTGGGTGAAGACGTGCATACCGTGCGCAACGACGCCATCTCGCTGGAGCAGATCGCCGACCTCAACCCGGACCGCATCTGCGTGTCGCCGGGCCCGAAGTCGCCCAAGGATGCCGGCGTCTCGGTCGACGTGCTGAAGGAGTTCGCGGGCAAGAAGCCGATCCTCGGCGTGTGCCTCGGCCACCAGGCCATCGGCGAAGCCTTTGGCGGCAAGATCATCCGCGCCAAGCAGGTCATGCACGGCAAGACCTCGAAGATCGCCCACACGGGACTCGGCGTGTTCAAGGGCTTGCCCAGCCCCTTCACCGTGATCCGCTACCACTCGCTGGCGATCGAACGCGCGTCGCTGCCGGCCTGCCTGGAAGTGACGGCATGGACCGACGACGGCGAGATCATGGGCGTGCGCCACAAGGAATTCGACATCGAGGGCGTGCAGTTCCACCCGGAGTCGATCCTGTCCGAGCATGGCCATGCGATGCTGAAGAATTTCCTCGAGCGCTAAGACCCACTACGTACTCATGCACGTCGTCCCCGCGGAGGCGGGGACCCAAGTTCGCGGCAAATCGACAAACTTGGGCCCCTGCCTTCGCAGGGGCGACGCTAACACTGGATCCAACATGATCACCCCTCAAGAAGCTTTACTGCGCTGCATCGAGCACCGTGAAATCTTCCACGACGAGATGCTGCACCTGTTCCGCCAGATCATGTCGGGCGAGATGTCGCCGACCATGGTCGCCGCCCTCACCATGGGCCTGCGCGTAAAGAAGGAAACCATCGGCGAGATCACCGCCGCGGCGCAGGTGATGCGCGAGTTTTCGACCAAGGTGCCGATGGCCGACACCTCGAACCTGCTCGACATCGTCGGCACCGGCGGCGACGGCGCCCACACCTTCAACATCTCGACCGCCTCGATGTTCGTGGCGGCGGCAGCCGGCGCGCGCGTGGCCAAGCACGGCGGGCGCAGCGTGTCGTCGTCGAGCGGCAGCGCCGACCTGATCGAATCGCTGGGCGCGCAGATCGACCTGAAGCCGGAGCAGATCGCCCAATCGATCGCCCAGACCGGCATCGGCTTCATGTTCGCGCCGAACCACCACGCCGCCATGCGCCACGTGGCGCCGGTGCGCAAGGAACTCGGGGTGCGCAGCATCTTCAATATCCTGGGCCCCCTGACCAATCCGGCCGGCGCCCCGAATATCCTGATGGGCGTGTTCCACCCCGACCTGGTCGGCATCCAGGTGCGCGTGCTGCAGCGCCTTGGCGCCCAGCATGCGGTGGTGGTCTGGGGCCGCGACAACATGGATGAAGTCTCGCTCGGCGCCGGCACCCTGGTCGGCGAGCTGGTGAACGGCGAGATCCGCGAGTACGAGATCCATCCGGAAGACTTCGGCCTGTCGATGATCGCCAGCCGCAACCTGAAGGTGGCGGATGCCGCCGAATCCAAGCTGCGCGTGCTGGAAGCGCTGCGCGGCGAACCGGGTCCGGCGACCGACATCGTGGCCCTCAACGCCGGCACCGCGCTGTACGCGGCGGGCGTCGCCGGCTCGATCGAAGACGGCCTGCAGAAAGCGCGCGCCGCCATCGACTCCGGTGCGGCGCTGGCCAAGCTGGACCAGTTCGTCAGCGTCACGCGCCAGCTGGGCGCGAACAATCCATAAGATTCCACCATGTCCGACATCCTCAACAAGATCCTCGCGGTCAAGACCGACGAGGTCGCCGCTGCCAAGAAATACCAGGACTTCAACAGCCTGCGCCGCGACGTCGAAAGCAATGCCGAACTGCGCGCCGGCCTGCGCGGCTTCGAAGCCGGCCTGCGCCGCAGCATCGAGGCGGGCCGCGCCGGCGTGATCGCCGAAGTCAAGAAGGCGTCGCCGTCGAAGGGCGTGCTGCGCGCCGATTTCCAGCCGGCCGCCATCGCCGAAAGCTACGAGCAAGGCGGCGCGTCCTGCCTGTCGGTGCTGACCGACCGCCAGTTCTTCCAGGGCGCCCCCGCCTACCTGCAGCAAGCACGCGCCGCCTGCGCGCTGCCGGTGATCCGCAAGGACTTCATCGTCGATCCCTACCAGGTGTACGAAGCGCGTGCGATGGGTGCCGACGCGATCCTCTTGATCGTCTCTGCGCTGGATCATGGCTTGATGGCGGAGCTTGAGGCATGTGCGCAGGAACTCGGTATGGACGTGCTGGTCGAAGTGCATGACGGCGATGAGTTGACCGCGGCACTGCGCCTGAAAACGCGCCTGCTCGGCATCAACAACCGCAACCTGCGCACCTTCGAAGTCACGCTCGATACCACCATCGGCCTGCTGCCGCGCATCCCGGCGGAGCGCCTGGTGGTCACCGAGTCCGGCATCCTGGGCCAGGCCGACGTCAAGCGCATGCGCGACGCCAACGTGCATGCCTTCCTGGTGGGCGAGGCCTTCATGCGCGCGCCCGATCCTGGCACGGAATTGCGGCGCCTGTTCGACTGAGCCTGTAGCGGCAGGCCCTCGAAAAACCGGTGCTGCGGGTTTTTCGAGGGATCCTGTCATGAAGACGATCGTCGGCGCCGAGCTTGCAAGACCCGTTGCCGGATGCGTTGCCAGCTGCGTTGCAGCTTGCCTGCTGCTGTCGGCGGGCCTGAGCGGATGCGCGACCGTCCAGTCAGCCGCCTCCAGCGTCACCGCCTCGATCGGCAGCGTCGTCGAACGTATCGCCCATCCCGAGCCGGCCCCCTCGCCCTACCTTGCCTCCACCGCCGGTCTCGACACTTACAAGACCGAAGTCGCCCAGCACGTGGTGCGGCACAATCCCGAGCACATTTTCAGCGGCCAGTTGCCGCCGCTGCTGCCGGCCATCGTCGTGCTCGAAATCACGGTCGACCGCGACGGCCAGCTGGCCAAGGTCGCCGTGCAGCGTTCGCGCAACCCCGACGCGTCCGAGGTCGCGCTGGCCGCCATGCGCCGCAGTACGCCCCTGCCCAAGCCGCAGCAGCTGGCGCAAGCGACCGGCAAGCTCACGTTTTCCGAGACCTTCCTGTTCGCCGACCGCGAGCGCTACCAGCTGCGCAGCCTGGCCGGGCCGCAAGCTTCGGAATGACGGCCGCGCGCCAGCCCGGCCTTCGAGACCGCGATGTTCAGCCCGCGCTGGGCCGCACCAGGCCCTGGGTCTTGCGCGTCCCCGGCAGCGGTGCGATCGTGACGCCCGGCACGCGGTCGCCCTGCAGCGTCACCTCGAAAGTCATCAGCTCGTCGCGCCGGAAGGCGTGCACGGTCACCGTGTCGCCGACGCGGTAGCGCGCGAACAGGCCGTCCAGGTTGCACGGGTTGCCGTTGACGCGCAGGCCGTCGACGGCGATCACGATGTCGCCCGCCGACAAGCCGCCCTGGTGCGCCGCGCCGCCCTCGTGGACTTGCGTCAGCCGGGCGCCGCCGGCATCGCGGCCGATGCCGGCATCGAGCGAGGGCTTGCTGTTCTTGCGCTCGTCGCTGACCTTGACGCCGAAGGGGGCGTACAGCTTGGCCAGCGGGACGTCCTCGGTACCGCGGATGTAGCGCTCGAAAATGCTTTTCAGGCGCACGCCGCTGACTTCGTCGAACAGCGCTTCGACTTCCTTCTCGGTCACGCCACGGCCTTCACCCAACCCGCCGCCGGCATAGAAGTCGCGGCCGTAGCGCTCCCACAGCGCCCGCATCACGTCGTCCAGCGACCTGGCGCCGCCGGTCTTGGCGCGGATCGTCAAGTCGAAGGCCAGGCCGACCAGCGAACCCTTGGTGTAATAGCTGATGATGGCGTTCGGCGCGTTCTCGTCCTGGCGGTAGTACTTGCTCCAGGCATCGAAGCTGGACTCGGCCACGCTCTGCTTGGTGCGGCCGCTGCCGCGCAGGACGCTGCCCACGGTTTTACCCAGCAACTTGAAATACGTCGCTTCGCTGATGATGCCGCTGCGCACCAGCATCAGGTCGTCGTAGTAGCTGGTAAACCCTTCGAACAGCCACAGCAGCGGCGTGTAGTTCTCGACCTGCAGGTCGTAAGGCGCGAACACGGCCGGCTTGATGCGCTTGACGTTCCAGGTGTGAAAATATTCGTGGCTGCACAGGCCGAGGAATTTCGTGTAGCCCTCATTCGGTTCGGCAGTCTTCGGCGCGGCCGTGGTCGGCAGGTCGGCGCGGGCGCAGATCAGCGCGGTCGAGGCGCGGTGCTCGAGGCCGCCGTAGCCGTCGCCGACCGCCATCGTCAGGAACACGTAGCGCTCCATCGGCGCCTTTTTCGTCTTCGGCTCGAAGAAGGCGATCTGCGCTTCGCAGATGGCTTTCAGGTCTTGCTGCAGACGCGCCATGTCGAGATTCGGCACGCGCCCGGTGATCACGATGTCGTGCTGGATGCCGTGCGCCTTGAAGGTGCCGAGCGCGAAATCGGCCATCTCGACCGGGTGGTCGATCAGTTCGTCGTAGTCGGCCGCGATATAGGTGCCGAAGCCGTAGCGCTTGGCGCCCAGTTCGGGCAGCGAGGTGGCGACGCGCCAGTCGCTGGCCGCCGGGTCGCCCGGACGCTGGATGTCGACCTGGTGCGGCGTGTTTTCCTGGCCCAGCACGCGCAGGAACACGCTGGTGCCGTTGAAGAAGCCGTGGGTCTGGTCGAGGTGGGCGGCGCGCACCGACAGGTCCCAGGCATACACTTCATAGTGCAGGCTGAGCGGGCCGTCGACGGGATCTGCCTGCCAGGCATGCTTGTCGAGCTTGGTCAGCGCCACCGCCTGCCCGCCCGACTCGGCGCGGATGCGCACGATGTTGCGGGCGAATTCGCGGATCATGTAGCTGCCCGGGATCCAGGCCGGCAACGCGAAGACCTGACCCTCGCTGGCCGGGGCGGCGACCGTGACGGTGACGTTGAACAGGTGCCCGGCAAGATCCTTGGGCACGATGGTGTACTGGACTGCCGCTGGGTTTTTTTGTTTGGCTTTTTTCATGTTTGTGAACAAACTCTCTCCGATACGCCCAAGTGTAATCGGATTCTTCAGCCGGAGCGAGTTCACGCCATGGATAAGTCGGCGGGCGTGTCGATATCGAGAAAGATGCCGCGATCCTGCACCGCCACTTCGGTCACCGGGCAGGTTTGCAGCAGGCGGCGCGCGCCCTGGTCGCCCTGCAGCGCCAGCAGCGCGTCCAGGTGCACGCGGCCGAAGCCGACCGGATTGCCGCGCCGGCCATCGTGGACCGGGGCCACGATCGGCGCGCCGGCGGCCAGCGCGTCGCGCAATGCGGCCAGGGTGGACGGTGCCACATGCGGCATGTCGCCCAGCGCCACCAGCCAGGCCGCCGGCGCCTCGCCCGCAGCGGACTGGGAATGGGGCAATGCATCGCGCAATGCATAGTGCAATGCGTGCACCAGCGACGCCGCCATGCCGCTGTCCGCATCCGCGCAGACGGTGACTTCGCAGCCCAGCCGCGCCAGCAGCGCGGCCACGCCACCGTCAGAAGGCGGCACCACCGCGACCACGCGCGGCATGACGGCCAGCAGCTTGCGCGCGCTGGCCACCACCACCGGCTCGCCCGAGGGCAGCACCTGCAACAGCTTGTTGCGGGCACCGGCAGGATCGAAGCGCCGTCCCCTGCCCGCGGCCATCAAGATGCCAACCGGCGCAACGCCGAGGGTGCCCATGCTAGCGGGATTACTGCTTGATCGACTGCAGTTTCTTCTCGAGCGTCGGCAGGTCGACCGCGCCCGGGATGCGGCTGCCGTCGGTAAAGAAGATCGCCGGGGTGCCGGTGATCCGCAGTTGCTGGCCGAGCGCCACGATCTTGTCGTTCGGGGTGTCGCAGCTGGCGGGCGCCGACGGCGCTGCCTTGCCGCTGATCATCCAGTCGTCCCAGGCCTTGGCGCGGTCCGGCGAACACCAGATGTTCTTCGATTTCACGAACGAGTCGTCCGACAGGATGTTGTACATGAAGGTGTAGACCGTCACGTTGTCCAGGTTCTTGAGCGTGGTCTGGCGCAGGCGCTTGCAGTAGCCGCAGTTCGGGTCCTCGAACACGGCGATCACGCGCTTGCCGTCGCCCTTGACCTGCTTGATCGCCGAGCTCAGCGGCAGATCGGAGAACTTGATCTTGTTGATGTCCTGGATGCGTTCGCTGGTCAGGTCGCGCGTGGTCTTGGCATCGTAGACGTGGCCGATGACCAGGTAGTCGCCCTTCTTGTCGGTGTACATGATGTCGCCGGCAACGCGCAGCTCGTACAGGCCGGCATACGGGGTTTCCTTGATCGATTCGATCTTGGCGCCACCCAGGCGCGGCTCGATGTTCTTCTTGATGGTCGCCTCGACCGAGTTCTGCGCCTCGACGCAGGACGTGATCAGGCCGGTCGCCAGCAGGAGGGCGAGCTTGGTTTTGAACATGACTGAATTCCTAATGACGGGATGTGGAAATTATTTGCCGGCCGGGTTGCCGAGCGCATGGGCAATCAAACGACGCTTGACCAGCGGCAATTTATCCAGCAAGTTTAAGCCCAAATTGCGCACCACGCGCAGCGGTTCCAGGTTGGTACTGAACAAACGTTCCAGACCGTCGGTTGCGAGTTGCATCAGCAACACATCTTCCTTGCGCGCGCGGGCATAGCGCGCCAGCACGCGCTCGTCGCCGATGCCGTGGTGCGCTTCGCGTGCGTCGAGCACCTCGAGCAAGTCGACGATGTCGCCGAAGCCCAGGTTCATGCCATGGCCGGCGAGCGGATGCACCACGTGGGCCGCATCGCCGATCAGCACCACGTGCGGCGCCGTCACCGCATGCGGACGCACCAGCGCCAGCGGCAGCGCCTTCACCGCTTCCGGCTGCAGCGGCTTGAGCAGGCCGAGCTTCTCGTCCGCGTGTTCACCGAGGCGGATCGCGAGTTCGCCCAGCGATTCATTCATGATGGTGTCGGCCAGGGTGTCCGGCGCCGACCACACCAGCGATACCTGATTGCCCGGCAGCGGCAGCAAGGCGATGATGCCTTCCTTGCAGGTGAACCACTGGTGGGCGACGTTGTGGTGCGGCTTGTCGCAGGAGAAATTGGCGACGATCGCGCGCTGGTGATAGGGGCGGTAATCGATGCCGATGTCGCATTGGCCGCGCACCCAGGATTCGCGCCCGTCGGCGCCGACCACCAGCTGGGCGTCGATATGGCTGCCGTCGTCCAGCTCGATGCGGGCACCGTCCGGGCTGCAGGCCAGCCGGGTGGCTTGGCCGCCGACCACCTCGACGTTCTGGGCAAAGCGCAGCGCGGCGTCCAGCGCCGCGTTCAGGTTGCTGTCCTCGACGATCCAGGCCAGCGTGCCGGTGTGGGCGCCGAAGGCATCGAAGCCGAGCTGGCCACCGTTCTCGCCGTCGCCATGCACGGCCATCGCATCGACCGGGGCCACGCGCGCCAGGTCGAGCGCGCCCCATACCTTCAGCGAGGACAGCAGTTCGTGCGCCGTATGGTTGAGCGCGTACACGCGCACGTCCCAGGGGGCCTCGCCGGCCACGGCCGCCACTGCGGGGCGGCGCGGCGGCGTCAGGAGCGTGACGCTGTGCCCGGCCTGCGACAAGCCCAGGGCAGCGGTCTTGGCAATCGCGCCGTCGCCGACGATGCAGACGTCGCTGCTGCGGCGGTCGCTACGGCCATTGCGCACTTGTGCGGTGGAAGTGATTTGTGTGGTCATGACCCCATTATAGCCCCTTCGTTGTGCGCACTTTTCGCCGGACTGGACGGCCTGATACCGCGCTTTCCTGAAAAAATTGCCTGACAGGACTTGCAGGGGCGGGACGCGCTGGCTATAATCATGCCTCTCTTGGCCTGGTAGCTCAGTTGGTAGAGCAGAGGATTGAAAATCCTTGTGTCGGTGGTTCGATTCCGCCCCGGGCCACCAAGAATTCCGCAGCGCCTCCGCTGCCTGCAAGACGCCACCTCCGGGTGGCGTTTTTGTTTTCAAGGTTCCCATGTCTACGCTGCCGCCCTGCCCCGCATGCCAGTCCGTTTACACCTATGAAGACGGCGGCGGCCAATACGCCTGTCCCGAATGCGCGCACGAGTGGCGGGTACAGGCCGCCGCGCTTGAGGCCGGCCGGGTCTGGCGCGATGCGGCCGGCAAGCTCCTGCAGGATGGCGATACGGTCACCGTCATCAAGGACCTGAAACCCAAGGGCTCCGGCGGCGTCATCAAGCAGGGCACCAAGGTCAAGAACATCCGCCTGGTCGACGCCGACCACGATATCGACTGCAAGATCGACGGCTTCGGCGCGATGAGCCTCAAGACGGAATTCGTGCGCAAGGCGTAACCGGCGTTTGCTGCAGCTCAGCATTGCACCCTGCATCGTTATGGTCTAACTTGTAATGCCGGTCATGCGCGAAGCGCACCCGGCCGGAACGATTGGTCACGCTGCGTCCTGGGCGAACCTCACTTCTCATTACAAGGAGACAGACATGCCACGCTACATGGTTGAACGCACTTTTCCGGATGGCCTCAACGTCCCGGTCGACGCGACCGGGGCAGAAGCCTTGAGCAAGATTGTCCAGGCCAACAGCGAACAGGGCGTCACCTGGGTTCATTCCTACGTCAGCGGCGACAAGACCCGTACCTTCTGCATCTACGACGCGCCCACGCCCGAGGCTATCCGCCAGGTTGCCGAGCGCAATGGCTTGCCGGTCAACAGCATCACTGAAGTGTCGGTGCTGGCGCCTTATTTCTACCACTGAGCTATCACTGAGCCGTCCCTCTGCCGCCGGGCCGGCGCACGGCCGCGCACGCCAGTGCACGCCAGTGCGCCGGCCAATCGTGAACCCGGGCTATACTGAGTTGTAACCATTTCGCCACGGCGATGATGTTGCCACAGGCGATTGCCGGTCCCACAGCGGCTGCGCTCGTTTGCAGCGCGGCCAACCACGTTCACGTTTTTGACAGGGGGTAATATGCAAACAACCTGGATTATTGCGGCCAATGCTGGCCGGGCAAGGTTCTTTTCCGAAGCCGATTCCGCTGAACCATTGCAAGAACTCGAAGACATGGTCAATTCCGTCGCGCACCTGCGTACGGCGGATACCGAAACCGACAGGCTCGGTCCGACGTCGGCCAGTGGCAGCAGCCACAATATCGGCAATCCCCAGGGCACGGGCGCTGCGCACAATGGCCAGGCAGGCGCACCCAACAAGCAATACCAGCCGGCCCAGACCCCGGCCCAGCATGCTGCCGAAAAATTTGCCAAGGATATTTCGCAGTACCTGCTGGAGGCGCACCGCGACGGCCGCTACAAGCAACTGGTGGTGGTGGCCTCGCCCGAATTCCTGGGCACCCTGCGCGCCAACTTCGATCCGCAGCTGAAACCCCTGATCAAGCTGGAAGTCAACAAGGATTACACGCATTCCAACCCGCAGCAGTTGCGCGAGCAACTGCGCGAGCAGCAGGCCAAGTCGCATTGAGTTAAACGCCAAGTACGGTTCCCATCAACATGCCGCTGCGGCTGGCATGTCGATGGGAACCGCGATATGGCAGAGCAGTCCAAATGCTGTGTGCATCGAACGCTGACCGGAGTCCCCATGAAACCAGTCCTTCCCGCGCTTGCCTGCCTCCTGGGCTTGCTAAGCTTTCCCCTCCTTGCCGCCGCCCAGGCGCCGCTCAAGAAAGCGGATGGCGTCCTCGTCGATGCCAAGGGCATGACGGTCTACACCTTCGACAAGGACAGCGCCAACAGCGGCAAGAGCGCCTGCTCCGGCCGCTGCGCCGACAACTGGCCACCGGTGCCGGCAACCGAAGCCCAACCGGCAGCGCCCTATTCCACCGTCATGCGCGAGGACGGCAGCAAGCAGCTGGCCTACAAGGGCAAGCCGCTCTACACCTTCGTCAAGGACAAGAAACCGGGCGACAAGAGCGGCGACAAGGCAATGGACGTCTGGCACGCCGTGACCGACTGAACGCCGGCAGCCACTGTCGGCAAGTGCCGGCCGTGATACTCAGGTCGCCTGTGCCGCCCGCAAGCGCTTCTCTTCGCGTGCCATCAGCCAGATGGTGCGGATGTTGACGATCGCGATCACCGTCTCCAGCGCGGTGCCGCCGATCGAACCCGCAATCAGGTTGTTGCCGATCCACAGGAAAGTCCCGCACAGCATGACCAGGCGCATCGGCACGCCGCGCAGCAGGAACAGGGCCAGCGTGCCGATGCAGGAGGCCGCCAGCGGCAGCCAGGCGGCGGCGCTGGTGGCCAGGTAAAGGCCGAGGGCGATGTTGGCGGCGACGATGGCCAGTGCTATCCACAGCGCGCGCGTATGCAGCGCCAGCACCGAGCGCAGCAGCGACATGGTCGAGCTGGCGACGGCGGTCGGGATGCCGAGCAGCGCAAAGTGGACGATGTAGGCGAGGCATTGCGCCGCCATGAATTGCTTGAGACGGCGGTCGTCCCTTTGCATGAAAGACGTCACGCCGAGCACGAACGCAACATAACCGACGCATTGCGCCGGCGAGAACCAATCGATCGTCATCGAAAGCGTTGGAAAAAGACAGGAAGCGGCCTGGGGCAGGCATTATAGCCGCCCTGTCACAGCCCGGTCATATGGCTCAGGCAAGCTCGCAAGCACCACCTCGGCCAAGAGCGCATCCATGTCCAACAGCGAGTCCGTGAACGAGTCCGTGAGCGAGTACATTAGCGGGTACAAGAGCAACAAGCGGCTGCTGATCCTCGACGCCGACGGCACCACCATCGACGCCTTTGCGGCAATCCGGCAAGCTTTCGCGCGGCACGGCCTTGACATCGGCGACGAGACCAGTTTCCAGAAACGGCGCCACCTGCTGAAGTATCTTGGCGGCCTGAAGGAATTCCCGTCGATCATCAAGAAGAACCTGCGCAAGAACAGCCGTGCCAAGCTGGTCGACAGCCTGACCGAGGTGTATCGCGAGGAAGCGCGCCTGTATGCCGGCATTCCCGAACTGGTCCGGGAACTCATCGCGAGACCCGACGTCATGGTCGGCATGGTCACCCGTAACATCACGAACGAGCCGCTGGTGACGCTGCGCCAGCTGTTCGCGCGCCACGACATCGATATCGATGCACTCGACTTTTTCGTGCACATTCCGCTGAGCGAAAAGAAGACCAGCCATTTCCGCGCGATCCGCGAGCAGTTCGACATCAATCCGGCGCGCGCCTACATCTGCGGCGACGAGCACAAGGATTTCAGGGCGGCGATCGGCACCGGCATGCACCCGTTCATGGTCTCGTACGGCTTCGAGGACCACGACCGGCTGACCACCAGGTTCGACATCCCGAACGAAGTGATCTCGCGCACCTCCGGCGAATTGTGCCGCCGTGTGCGCCACGCGCTCGACTTGGGACCCGATCAGGAAGCCGGCCGGAACGCCTGAGTCAGAAGGCGCAACTCAGAACGCGTAGTAAAGCAGCACGACGGCAAGCACGCCGAAGATCCAGTAGTCGATCGGCGCGCCACCCGCCCAGCGCTTGTGCCAGGTCACGTACTGCGGCTTGAAGCGGCGCCAGCCGAAGGCCGGATTCACGATAAACCAGAGGAAGTCCTCGGCGATCCAGAACAGCATGATCGAGGCCAGCGCACGGGCTTCCAGCGGCAGCGACCATTGTCCCATGAAGAACAGCGGGAAGTGGAAGCACAGGCCGACGAAGGAAAACATCCACAGGTGATAGCCGGTCATGGCGCGGCCGCCCCAGAAGATATCCAGCAAGGGGTGGCTTTCGATGCGCCAGGTCGGCAGGTTCGCGGCCCAGCCGGCATCGCCCTCGATTTCGACTTCGACCCGCGCAAACAGGTAGGCCAGCACCAGCACTGCGGCCAGCGTCGAGACCAGCTGGCCAATGACAGGCAATTCAAATACGTGCATCTTCGCTTTCATGTTGCCGGAGGACGGTCTCGAGCACGCGCAAGCCCGCATGCGGGCGGCCCAGGGAACGGGCCCGGGTGCGCATCGCCTCCAGTTGTTCGGGATGGTCCATCAGGTGGCGGATCCGGTAGGCCAGGGTGTCGAGCGCATGCGCCTTCAGCGCCACACCCTGTTCGAGCAGGAAGTTGGCATTGCACTCCTCCTGGCCCGGAATCGGCGCATGCACGATCATGGGCAAGCCCAGCGCCAGGCATTCGGCGCTGGTGGCGCCACCCGGCTTGGTGATGACCAGGTCGGCGCAGGCCATCAGCCGCTCGACCTGGTCGCTGTAGCCCTGTGGCGATAGCCGGCCAGGATGCGCCGCCGCCAGGCGCCGCAGCGCCGCCAGTTCTTCGGCATTTTTTCCCGCCAGAACGATCAGCTGGAAGTCGCCGGGCAGCGCCAGCAGTGCCTGTGCGACCCGGCTCAAACCGCCGAGGCCGGCGCCGCCGCCCATCAGCAGGAAGGTCATGCGCGCCGGGTCGAGGCCGAGCGCACGGGCGCACGCCACACGATCGGGCAGGCAGGCAAACGCCGGCATGGTCGGGATGCCGCTGACGTGCACCGCCTGCGCCGGAATGCCCTGCGCGCGCATGCGGAAGGCCACTTCCTCGTTGGGCGCGAAGTAGCCGGTGACGTGCGGATGCAGCCACATGCGGTGCAAGTCGAAATCGGTCACCTGCACCCACAGCGCGCAGGCGAGCCGCCCCGCCGCGATCTCGTGCGACAGCAACTCGGCCGGCAGGAAGTGCGTGCACACGACGATGTCCGGCTGGATCGCGGCGATCTTCGCGACCAGGGCGCGGCTCTCGTGGCGTTCGACGCGGCGCCGCAGGCGGTGCAGCGCACCGTCGGGACGGGCTAGGTTGGTCAGCCGGTACAGGCGGGCCCACAAGCCCGGCGCATGCCGCACCAGATACAGGTACAGGCCGGTGTAGGCGGTGCGCAGGCGCGCCGTGGCGAAGGCGGTGGCGTCGAGGTGAGTGACCTCGAGCTCGTCCTGCCCGGCCGCGTAGGCGCGGATCGCCTCGGCGACCCGGGTATGGCCGGCGCCGGCCGGCACGCTCAACAGGAGGATTTTTTTCGCGCCCATGCTGCCCCGTATTCCACTGTCTCGCATGCAGGTTCTCCGGCACCCTCGACGCGCAATGCCGGTCAAGCCGGCTGTTTGCGGCGCCGGCCCATCGCACCCAGCAGGCCCAGGCCGCCGAGCACCAGCGCGACGCTGGCCGGCTCCGGCACCGCGCCGGCATCGACGTTCACCCTGGTGTAAGTGCCATCGAAGCTGACGCGCAGCGGCAAGCGGCCGGCGCTGGAGGCGCGCATCAAGGCCTGGAAGGCACTGTCGCCGGCCAGGTCGCCGACGAAACGCAGCAGGTAGTCCGGCGTGCCCAGTATGCCGCTCAGGGCCAGGGTCTTGCCGGCGGTAATCTCGCCCAGGCCGCCGAAGGTCAGCCCGCCGAAGCCGAAGTCGATGCCGGCATCATCGATCAGCGACAGGCTGGCGAAGCCCTGGCCGCCGGCGCCGCCCAGTTTCAGCAGGCCGCCGGCCAGCACCAGCGCGCTGTCGGCGGCGATGCGGTCGGCGCCGTCGAGGGTCAGCGAACCGCCGCTCAGGATCGTGGCGCCGCCGTAGCTGCTCTTGCCGGACAGGGTCACGTCGCCGCTGCGGATCTCGACGCTGTTCACGTTCGAGATCGCGCCCGCGTAGGCGAAGGCATGGCCGGCGCCGGCGTCGATGACGACGCCGGTGCCGCCGCTGCCGCCGTCGATGGCGCCCAGCACCCGCGCCGCGCCGCCCTGGATCACGATGCGGTTGGTGCCGCCCCCCATCTGGATCGCCTTGCCGCTGCTGCTGCCGTCGATGGTGCCGGCATTCGTGACGACGGTGTTGTCGGCGCCGGCCTTGATGGCGGCATTGGCGCTGCCGCCACCCAGGACCAGGGCGCCGGCATTGTTGTCGATGGTGACCGTGAAGCCGCTGGCCGCGCCCACCGCCACGATCGCCGAATCGCTTTGCCCGCGGATGGTGCCGCCGGCCTGGTTGACGATGGCGGCGTTGCCGTACAAACCTTCGCGGGTGCCGGCCTGGGCGCCGCCGGCGATGTCGTTGCCGGCCAGCGTGATGCCGCGTCCCACCGCATTGGCGTTGCCGGCCGCGACCAGGCCTTCGATGGTGCCGCTGTTGACGATGCGGCCGCCGCCGGCGCTGATGCCTTCGCTATAGGCCAGGCCGGCGGATGGCAGTTCGACCGCATTGGCCGAGCGGATCACGCCGCTGTTGGTGATGTTGGCGATGCCGTCGACGTCGATGCCGTCGCCGTCCCCGCTGACGCCGTTGCCGACGATGGTGCCGCCATTCACCACGGTCAGCACCTGGCGGCCATTGAAGCCGTCGATGTTGAGGCCGGAACCGTTGCTGCCGGCGATAGTCGCGCCGGCAGTGTTGGTCACCGTCATGCTGAAGGCGCTGGCGCTGTCGAGCTGGCCGCCGGTGATGCCGTGCCGTCCGCCCTGGATCAGGCCGCTGTTGGCGACCACGATGCCGCTGTTGTTCTGGCCGTCGACGCCGTCGCTGCCGCCGCCGGTAGCGGCGCTGGAGCGGATCGTGCCTGCATTGTTGACCACGCCGTTGGCGCCGGGGCGGACAACGTCGGCTTCGTTCGCCTGCAGCACGCCGCCGGCGTAATTGTTGACAACGTTCGCACCGGTCACCGAGGCGAAATCCACGGCTTGCGCGCCGCCGTTGGAGGCGTTCAGCGACAGCAGGGTGCCGTAGTTGTTGAGGGTGACGCTGGCGGCCGGCACGTTCATCTGGATGACGTCGGCGTCCGCGGTGCGGATCAGCGCATCGCGATTGGTGCTGCTGCCATTATTGACGACCAGGCCGCTCACGCCGCGGTTGTCGCGGATCGCGCGGCCGCTGCCGGTCTGGACGATGCTGCCCAGGTTGTTCAACACGGCATTATTGCCGGTGATGCCGACTGCCACCGTCGAGCCGCCCACGGTCAGCGAAGCGCCCTGCGCGACGGTCCCGGTTTCGCCGGCGGCAGTGCCCAGGACCTGCGCCGTGGTGCTCGGCGTCGTGATCAGGAACGGGGTGGCGGAGGCGCCGGCGCTGCCGAGGGCCAGTGCCAGTGCCAGAACGAGGGGTTTGAACAGCGGCGTCGAAGGTGACATAAGAGCATCCATGATGTGTAGCGACAACCATAGACTATATTTATGACAACGAAATGACCCGAAAACGATGTTGTTCAATGACGCGACACAGGGCTATTCGACGGGAACGCCTCCCTGTTACACTGCGCCGCATTTTCCATACGCAAGCGGAGTAGGCATGCAAACATTCGCCGTGCGCACGATCGCGCTGGCCCTTGCCGTCATCGCGGCCACCCTGTGCTGGATCGGCTGGCAGGCGGCACAGCACGGCAAGGTCCCCGATACCGGCAGCGCCTACCAGTCGGTGGCGCTGATCAATGGCCAGCTGTACTTTGGCCGGCTGGAGGCCGCCGGCGACTACCTGTCGCTGCGCGACGTGTTCTACGTCCAGACCCGGCAGAACCCGGAGACACGCGCAGTCGCCAACGTGCTGGTCAAGCGCGGCGCCGAACCGCACCAGCCGGACCGCATGCTGATCAGCCGCCAACAGGTGCTCCTGATCGAACCGGTCAAAGCCGACTCGCCGGTCGCCAAACTGATTGCCGAGCAAAATACGCAGCCCAAATAAGCGCCCCTAGCCGGCGTGGGGATCGGCGCCGTGGTGCCCCAGGTCGATCCCGACACCGCCACCGCCGCCCTCCATACCGCCACCTCCACCACCACCTCCTCCACCGCCGCCTTTGCCGCCGCCGCCCTTGTCGCCATCGCCCTTGGCGCGTCCGCCGCCACTGCCCTGGGTCCGCGTCGGCCCCTGCAGCGGCACGCGCGCATCGTCCGGCAGCGGCCCCAGGTCGAGCGCTTCGCGGACGAAGCTGCGCAGCGAGATCACCAGGTCGGCAGTGTGGATCGGGCGCCCGGCCGCCATGTCGCGCGCGGCTTGCGCCGCCAGGCGGCAGTGCTCTTCGGTGCCGAGCAGCAGGATGTCGGCCAGGGCCGCTTCGACCGCATCGCGGATGCGGCGCGCGCGCTCGGAGTTGGCGCGGGCCGCGTCAGGCAGGGCCACGTCAGGCCGGCCCTCGTCGATTTCCGCCGGTGGCGCCATGCGCAGCTCGCGCAGGTGGGTCGGGTCCACCGTCAGCTGGCCGGTGAACGAGCCTCCCAGCGTGCGGTAGGCCGAAATCAGCGTGCGCAGGCGCTCGTTGATCTGGCGGTTCATGCGCTCGCGGCGCTGCTGCACGGTCTGCATCATCAGCACGCGGATGCCGACGCCGAGCAGGGTAAATACGGCAAGGCTGAGGAAGGTCGTCAGGACCGCCTGCCAGGAACTGAAATCCAGGTAGCGCACGTTCACTCCAAGTCATCATGCAAGCTGTAGTGTAGCGGCCGCGCGGCAGCGGCAACGTTAGGACACGAACGTCCGGCACGAATGTGACTTTTCGTATTTACATATTGATGAGACATCTTGTCTTTACGATGTCGGCAATTTTTACAAATCCATTTCGGCCTGTCGTCGGCATCTTGAAGAAAGCCTGTGCACTGAGGAGAAACGGTTACGAGGCATGGAATTTGCACATTGAAGATAACTTCGCTGCACCTTGAGAGCGGAGCAATCTAAATTATCAGGAGACAATATGCAAGCTTCCCCTACCCTGCGCCGCCTCGGCACTGTCCTGTTCGCCAGCCTGGCTTTCGGTGCCGTCGCCATCCCGGCCTCGGCCACGACGACCATCCTGTTCATCGGCAACAGCTTCACCTACGGCGAGCCGACCGCTGGGGTCGCGCCCACCGTCCAGTACTACCAACCGACTACGGTCACCGACCTGAACGGCTCGGGCATCGGCGGCGTGCCGGCCCTGTTCAAGGCCATGACGGTCCAAGCCGGCCTGGACTACAAGGTCAGCCTGGAAACCATTCCCGGCGTCGGCCTCGACACCCACTACAACACCAAGCTGGACACCATCCTGGCCCCCTACGACAAGGTGGTCATGCAGAGCTACAGCACGCTGGATGCCGCCAAGCCCGGCGATCCGGCCAAGCTGATCCAGTATTCCGGCCTGCTGGCCCAAGCCTTCCACGACCTCAACCCGGACGTGAACATCCTGCTGGACGCGACCTGGTCGCGCGCCGACCTCACCTACCGCACCAACAGCCCGTGGCTAGGCCAGTCGATCTTCCAGATGGCGCTCGACATCCGCAAGGGCTACGACGCCGCCGACGCCGCCTCGGACCTGATCGACGGCGTGATCCCGGTCGGCCAGGCCTGGAACCGCGCCATCGCCGGCGGCCTGGCCGACGCCAACCCGTACGACGGCATCGGCGATGGCCAGATCAACCTGTGGGCGCCGGAGAACTATCATGCCAGCCCCTACGGCTACTACCTGGAAGCCCTGACCATGTTCGGCAGCATCACCGGCCTCGACCCGAGCTCGCTGGGCGCGAATGACACCGTCGCACGCGACCTCGGCATCAGCGCCGCAAATGCCGCCGCGCTGCAGCGCTTTGCATCCGCGCAGCTGGCCGCCGAAGTGCCGGAACCGGGTACGGTGGCGATGTTCCTGACGCTGGGCGGCCTGATGTGCGTGGCGCGCCGCCGCAAGTCGCCGCGCGGCTGATCCGGCTGGACAAAACGGCCGGCAGGCGGAATACTTGTTTGTAACTTTCACAAGGACCACCATGCCGGCCCACCTTACTATCCTGCCTTCCTTGCGCCGCCTGCTCGGCGGCGCTGCCCTCGCTGCCCTCGCCGCCGGTGCCCAGGCCGCGCCTGCCACCACCGTCCTGTTCGTCGGCAACAGTTTCACCTACGGCGACCCGGCCGGCGCACCGGCGCCGTCGGTGAAAGGCTACCGGCCGGACGCGGTCACCGACCTGAACGGCGCCGGCATCGGCGGCGTGCCCGCCCTGTTCAAGACCTTCACCGAGGAAGCCGGCCTGCACTACGACGTCAGCCTGGAAACCATCCCCGGCGCCGGCCTGCACGACCATTACGACAAGAAGCTGGGCACGATCGCGAAAGCCTGGGACCTGGTGCTGCTGCAGAGCTACAGCACGCTCGACGCCAAGCGGCCCGGCAATCCGGACATGCTGATCAAATATTCGGGCCTGCTGGCCGAAGCCTTCCACGACAAGAACCCCAAGGTGCGCGTGATGCTGACCGCGACCTGGTCGCGCGCGGACCAGACCTGGAAGCCGGACGGCGCCTGGTATGGCAAGCCGATCGCCCAGATGGCGGTGGACGTGCGCCACGGCTACGACGCCGCCGACGCCGCCTCGGCCCTGATCGACGGCGTGATCCCGGTCGGCGAAGCCTGGAACCGCGCGATTGCCGGCGGCCTGGCCGATCCGAATCCCTACGACGGCATCACCGCCGGCCAGATCAACCTGTGGGCACCGGACAACTACCACGGCAGCGTCCACGGCTATTACCTGGAAGCGCTGACCGTCTTCGGTGCCGTCACCGGCAAGGACCCGCGTTCGCTCGGCGCCACCGAGCGCGCGGCGCACGAGCTCGGCATCGATCCGGCCACCGCCATGGCCCTGCAGCGCATCGCGGCCGCGCAGCTGGCGCAGCCGCACGCGCACTGAGGGTGCCGATCAGCGCATGACTTGCAGCTTGACCTTCTTGCCGTCGCGGTAGGTGTACAGCGTCAGCGCGGCATTCAGCAAGTCGCCGTGGGGGTCGAAGGCGATGGTGCCGGTGACGCCCTGGTGCTTGACCTTCGCCAGCGCCGGCAAAAATTTCGCAGGATCGCTGGAGCCGGCCTGCTGCATCGCCTGCGCAAACACCATTACGGCGTCGTAGGCGTACGGCGCGTAGGTCTGCAGTTCCATCTTGTAGCGCTGGCGGTAGCGTTCGCCGAAGGCCTTGGCTGCCGCCTCCTCGGGACCGGTGACGCCGCCCGCCACCACGCACAGGACGTGGTCGTTGCCGAGCGCATCGCCCGCCAGCTGCGGCAGCTTTTCCGAGCAGATGCCGTCGCCCGACACCAGCTTCGCCCCCATGCCGAGCGCCTTCATCTGCTTCAGCAGCGGACCGGCCACCGCATCCATGCCGCCGTAGAACACCACGTCCGGCTTGCGCGCGCGGATCTGGGTCAGGATCGCATTGAAGTCGGTCGCCTTGTCGTTGGTGAACTGGCGGCTGACCACCTCGGCGCCGCCGGCCGCCTTGACGCCCTTCACGAATTCGTCGGCCAGGCCCTGGCCGAAGGCGGTGCGGTCGTCGATCACGGCGATTTTGGTGGCGTGCAGGGTCTTGATCGAATACGTGGCCAGCGTGCGCCCGACCAGGCCGTCGTTGGCGACCACGCGGAAGGCGGTCTTATAACCCTGGCGGGTGTACAGCGGCGTGGTGGCCGCCGGCGAGATCTGCGGAATGCCGGCGCTGTTGTAGATCTTCGAGGCCGGTACCGTGGTGCCCGAATTCAGGTGCCCGACCACGGCCACGGCGCCGGCGTCGACCAGCTTCTGCGCGGCGGCGGTGCCCATCTTGGGGTCGGCGCCGTCGTCCTCGGGCTGCAGCACCCATTTGACCTTCTTGCCGCCGACCGGCGTGCCCTTGGCGTTGAGTTCGTCGATCGCCATGCGTGCGCCGTTTTCGATGTCCTTGCCCTGGTGGGCGCCGGAGCCGGACAGCGGCGACACCGTGCCGATTTTTACGGTCGTCTGGGCCTGCACGGCGGGCGCGGTGGCAAGGACGAACAGGCAAGGCAGGAGAATGGAGCGACGCATGAGGCTTCCCTTTGCTTTCGGTTGGATGCCTGATTGTAATGCCATGTTGGCAAGATCAGTCGTTCGCCTGGCGCACTTCCCCGGATGCCTCGAAATACGCCGTATCGCGCGCGACCGCCGGCGGCAGGTGCTGCTTGAGCAGGTCGATCCAGGCACGCGTCTTGGCATCCACGAAGCGGCCCGAGGGCAGCAGCGCGAAGATGCCGATCTCGGGCGAGCGCCAGCCCGGCAGTACCTGCACCAGGCGGCCGCGCTGCAGGTCGTCGACCACGCTGTAGGCCGGCAGCATGACGATGCCGAGGCCGCTCAGCGCGCCGTCCAGCAGCACTTCGACGGTGTTCCCGACCAGCGGGCCTTCGGGGTCGAGCGTGAAGCGCTGCCGGCCCTGCTCCAGTTCCCAGGTCGAGCTGAACGAGGCATTCACCAGGCGCAGGCAGGTGTGGCCGGCGAGCGCCTGCGGCGACTGCGGCACGCCCTGGCGCGCCAGGTAGCCGGGCGCCGCGCACAGCACCGAGAACATGCGCCCGAGCCTGAGCGCGACCAGGGCCGAATCGGGCAGCGCCTGCGCCAGGTAGATGCTGACGTCGATGCCTTCGGCCAGCAGGTCGGGCGGGTCTTGCGAGGAATGGTATTCGACGGTGACGCGCGGATTGGCCGCGCAATAGGTGGCGACCAGCGGCGTGATGTAGCGGTTGCCGAAGCCGGTCATGCTCATCACCCGCAGCCGGCCACTCGACTGGTGCGCGGCGCCGCCGGCCTCGCCTTCGGCCTCGGCCACCAGGTCGAGGATGGTCTTGCATTGTTCGGCATAGCGTTCGCCGACGCTGGTGGCGGCGATGCGGCGGGTGGTCCGCTGCAGCAGCTTGGTCTGCAGGCGGTTTTCCAGCAGGGTCACCAGGCGCGACACCTGGGCCTTGGTGATGCCCATGTGCTGCGCCGCAGCGGTGAAGCTGCCGCCGTCCATGACGTGCACGAAGGCGCTCATGGCATGCAGCAGGCCGTAATCGAGATCCTTGCGCATAGGGCCAGTATTCTACGCGGCCCGGCAGGATCAGTTGTTCGCGTACAGCGGGTTGTCGGCCACGTAGGCGGTCACACGATGATGCAGCACGTCCTTGGGAACGATCCGTTCGAGGTCGAACGGGGCCAGGTGGGCGCTGCCGTTCTCGAAGGTCCAGGCGAAGCTGCGGTCGCCGGCGACGAAGCGCACGGTCTGGCCGCCGGTAACGTTGATGTAGCGGGTGGCGTCGGTCAGGACGATGACCCGGTCGGCCCTGGCCTGGGCCGGCGCCGCGTTGCCGAGGAAGCTGATCGGTTGTTGGGCCGCGCCGGCGGTCAGGGTGGTAGCGAGCAATGCAGTCAGGAGCAGTGGGGATTTCATGGTGGTCGATCCGGTGAGTGTTGACCAGGAAATGGTAAGCCTCGTGCCCGGATCGAAAAATAGCGGCTGGAAAGATTATTCGTTACGCATGGCGTAACAATCGACCCGCCGGCGTCCCCGTACCGTCATTGGCTGACGACCTTGATCTGCTTGACCTCGAGCGTCGATTCACCGAAGGTTTCCTTGTCGAATTCGCCGACCAGCTCGACCTGGGTGTTCTGGTCGATCTTCACGCCCGCCGGAAAGTGCTTGGCGTCGATCTCGACCGTCATCTTGCCGCTGGCGTCGCTGAACTCGTAGTCTTCGCCGCCCTTGTGGCCCGTCAGCTTGCCGCGCAGGCGGGCGTACTGGTCATCCTTGCCGCTGTCCAGCAAGGCCTTGGCGCTCATCAGCGGCACGCTCGACGGGCCGGTGTAGCCGCTTGGTGCGGCCTGGGTCGATGGGCCGCTGTAGCCTCCGGACTGGGCGCTGGCGATGGCCGAGGTGGCCAGCAGGGTGGCGATGCAGGCGATGCGGGTGATGGTTGTCATGGTCGGCTCCTGTCGTGTGGGAATGGGGCCATTACACGCAGCCGACATTAAATGTATCTTAAGGTGCGGCGATCTCAAGTTGCCGCAGGAAAGTCCAGGAACACGCCCAGCCCACGCCCGTCCAGGCCGCTGCCGAAGCCGAGCGCGATGCCGTGCAGGTCGGCGATGCGCTTCACGATCGACAGCCCGAGTCCGCTGCCGGCCTGGCCCTGCCCCAGCACGCGGAAGAAACGCTCGGTCAGGCGTGCGCGGCTGGCCTCATCGACGCCGGCGCCGTCGTCGCGCACGGCGATGCGGGCGCGGCCGCTGGCGCCTTCATGGCCGGCTTCGATCTCGATCCGGCTGCCGTCCGGGCAATAGCGCAGCGCATTGTCGAGCAGGTTGCGCATGACGATCTCGAGCATCGCGGGATCGGCCTGCACCACGTCCAGCTCGCAGCGTACTTCCACCCGGATGTTTCGCCGCACCGCCTCCGGCGCGTGGATTGCCAGCAGGCGCTCCAGCAAGGGCGCCAGCGCCACCGCCTGGCGCGCCAGCTGGGTAGGGGCCAGTGGATCCAGGCGCGCCAGCAGCAGCAGGCTGTCGACCAGGACCGTGATGCGCGCGATGTCCTGGCGCAGCTTCTGGAACGGCGCCGCCAGCGCGGGCTGCGGATGCTGGCGCTGCAGCAGCTGCACGTGCATGTGCAGGCCGGCTAGCGGCGTGCGCAGTTCGTGGGCGGCATCGGCGGTGAAGCGGCGCTCGGCCTGCAGCGCCGCGTCCAGCCGCCCCAGCACGCCGTTCAGCGCCTGCACGATCGGCAGCACCTCGCGCGGCTGGCCGGCGGCCGGCACCAGCGCCAGATCGCCCGGGGTCTTAGTGGCGATGGCCGCGGCGGTGCGGTGCAGCGGCTTCAGCACGCGCCCGATCAGGAACCAGCAGACCAGTGCCAGCAGCGCCAGCATGCCCAGTACCGGCGGCCACAGGTGTTCGGCCAGTTCTTCCAGGATCTCGTAGCGGTCCGACGCGCGCTGGCCGACCTGCACCTCGACGTGGCGGTCCTGGTCGCGCACCACGAACACGCGCCAGCGGTGGCCGTCGGCGTCCGCGTCGGCAAAGCCGTGGCTGTCGTCGCTGTCCTCGCTATCGACGACAAAAGGCGCGGCCGGCGCGCCACCGGTGCGCTGCAGTACCCGGCCACGGAACACGACCTGGTACTGCATGTCGGCCTTGCGCGCGGCGGCACCCGGACGCGGCGGGACTGCCAGGCCGCGTTCGTTCCAGTCGGTGGTGGCGGCCATGATCAGGTAGCCCGCCTCTTCCAGCGCGTCGTCGAACACCTCGCTGGTTTCCTGCCAGGCGATCGCGGTGGCGATGCCGAGGCTGGCCAGCCACAGCACGGCGCTGGCGGACAGGATCGCTCCCAGCAGGCGCCGTCGCAGCGACCAGGATGCGGGCTCAGGCTTCATCGTGCTTCAGGCGGTAGCCGAGCCCGCGCACGGTGACGATGCTGTCGCCGCCCAGTTTCTTGCGCAGGTTGTGGATATACACCTCGATCGCATTGCTCTCGACCTCGTCGCCCCAGCCGTACAGCGTTTCCTCGATCTGGGCGCGGGTCACGATCGCATTCCTGCGCAGCAGCAGCGCGTACAGCACGTGGTATTCGCGCGCGGTCAGCGCCACCGCCTGGCCGGCCAGGGTGACCTGCCTGGTGTCGGGATCGAGCGCGAGGGCGCCGTGCGCCAGCGCATTGCTGGCCCGGTTGACGCCGCGCCGTGCCGCGGCCCGGATGCGTGCCGACATCTCTTCCAGCTCGAAGGGCTTGACCAGGTAATCGTCGGCGCCCAGATCGAGTCCTTCGACGCGGTCGGCCAGCGCATTGAAGGCGGTGATCAGGATCACGGGCACGGCGTTACCGGCCGTGCGCAGGCTGGCCAGCAGGGCGTCGCCGCTCAGGCCGGGCAAGCCGCGGTCGAGCAGCACGCAGTCGTAATGGTGGGTCCTGAGGGCGGTGTCGGCCGAATCGCCGCGTTCGACCCAGTCGACGGCGTGGCCGTCCAGGCGTAGCCAGGCCTGGATGGTGTCGCCGAGGGAAATGTCGTCTTCTACGAGCAGGATACGCATGCCGGCCGACCTTACGTTGAATGGATGAAGCCAATCTTAAAGCGAACGAGATGCGCCAACAGGAGCGCGGAATGAAAAACGCCAGCCCGCAGGCTGGCGTCCGTCGCCTCGGTGGTGCCGGTTACCAGAAGATCACGCGCTGTTCCGGCGCCAGGTACATCCTGTCGCCCGGCTTGACGTCGAAGGCCTCGTAATAGCCGGGGTGGTTGCGCAGGCTGCCGTTGACGCGGAATTCGGACGGCGAATGCGGGTCCGATTTCACCTGCGCGATCAGGGCGGCGTCGCGCGCCTTGCCGCGGCGCGCCTGGGCCATGCCCATGAAGATGCGCTGTTCGGCGCTGTACCCGTCGATCACCGGCGCCGGCTTGCCCTTCAGCGAAATCCGGTAGGCGCGGCTGGCCATGATGGCGCCGGCGTTGTCGGCGATGTTCTCGCCCAGCGTCAGCTCGCCGTTCAGGTGGTAGCCGTCGACCGGGCTGTAGGCAGCGTACTGCGACACCAGCACCTTGCCCTTGGCGGCGAATTTCTCGCCGTCTTCTTTCGTCCACCAGTTGCGCAAATTGCCGTCGCCGTCGTACTGGGCACCCTGGTCGTCGAAGGCGTGGCTGATCTCGTGGCCGATCGAGATGCCGACCGCGCCGTAATTGATGGCCGGCTCGGCATTCGCATCGTACAGCGGCGACTGCAGGCGCGCGGCCGGGAACACGACTTCGTTCATCTCCGGGCTGTAGTAGGCGTTCACGGTCTGCGGCGTCATGTGCCATTCGCCGCGGTTGACCGGCTGGCCCAGCTTGTTCACGCCGTACTGGTGGGCGAACTCGCGCGCGCGCATCACGTTGCCGGCCAGGTCGCCGCGCTTGATCGCGAGCGCAGAATAATCGCGCCACTGGTCCGGGTAGCCGACCTTGACCGAAATCTTGGCCAGCTTGGCCTGCGCCTGCTTCCTGGTCTCGGGGCTCATCCAGTCGAGGGTCTCGATGCGCTCCTTGTAGGCCAGCAGGAAGTTGTTGACCATGTCCTGGACCTGGGCCTTGCGCTCGGCCGGGAAGTAGTTTTTCACGTAGACCTTGCCGACGACTTCGCCGAGGTCGCGATTGATCTGGGCGATCGCCAGCTTCTCGACCGGACGGTTGACCTTGGCGCCCGACAGCACGCTGCCGCGGAAGGCGAAGCTCTCGTCCACGAAGGGCTGCGACAGGTAAGGCGCGTAGCTGCTCAGCAGGCGGAACGTGAAATAGGATTTCCAGGTATCGACCGGGGTGGCGGCGACGATCCCGTCCAGCGCCTGGATATAAGTCGGCTGGCTGACGTTCACCTCAGCCACCTTGCCTGCAATGCCTTGTTCCTTCATCCAGCCATCCCAGTCGAAGCCGGGCGCCAGCGCCTTCAGCCCGGCGATCGTTACCTTGTTGTAGGTCTTGACCGGATCGCGGTTCTGCACCGCGCTCCACTGGGCCGTGGCGATACGGGTTTCCAGCGCGACGATGCGCGCAGCCTGGCCGGCCGGGTCGGGCTGGCCGGCCAGCGCCAGCAGTTTTTCGATGTGCGCCTGGTATTTGGCGCGGGTGTCCATCAGCTTGGCGTCGCCGGTCTGGATATAGAAATCGCGGTTCGGCATGCCCAGGCCGGACTGCGAAATATCGACCAGGTAGCGCGTCGACTGCTTGCTGTCCTGGCCCACGCTCATGGCGACCGGGCTGCCGGCGCCGATGCGGCCGGCATGCGCGGCCAGCGCGCCCAGGCCCCGCTTGTCTTCCAGCGCGGCGATGCGCGCCAGCTCGGCCTTCAGGGGCGTCACGCCGAGCGCGTTGCGCCGCGCCTGGTCGACGTAGCTGGCGTAGTAATCGCCCATCTTCTGGTTGTCGGAACCGGTCTTCGCCGCCTTGTCCTGCGCCGCCCCCTCGATCAGCGTGCGGATCTGGCTTTCGACGTTTTCCTGTGCAATGTTAAAAGCGCCCCAGCTCGAGCGGTCGTTCGGGATCTCGACGTCCTTCAGCCAGGTGCCCTGCGAATAGCGGAAAAAGTCGTCCTGCGGACGCACCGCCGCGTCGAGCGCGCTCTTGTCCACGCCGGACACCGACGAGGCTGCAGTTGCGCCTGGGGTAGCCGCTGGGGTGGCCGCTGGGGTGGCCGCCTTCGTGGCGGCGGGCACCGCGGTTGGCAACGCAGCCGTCGGGGCGGCAAAGGCCGCGCCGGCGAACAGGCCGGCAATCAGGGCGCTGCCCAGAGTAGGCTTCATACAATGTCTCCTCATCAATGAAGCAAGGAATGCTAAATTAATCCTCACCCCTTGCCAAGGATTCATTGTGGGTATGGCGGGCGCCCCCATCTGCCGACGCATGTCGCGCGCTATTCCCCTTCCCGCCTTCCTGCACCCTGCCATCGCCGGCCTCGCCCTGTTCGCCGCCGCCGCGCTGCTGGCCCCCACCCCGGCGCATGCCGACGAACTGACCGGCCTGGTGAACGCCTACCGCGCCGCGCCCGCCGGTTGCGATGGGCGTCCGGCGGCGCCGCCGCTGGTGCCGGAAACCGCGCTGGGACGCGTGGAAGTCGGCACCGGCACCTTCCTCGAATCGGCGCTGCAGCGACTGGGCTACCGCGCCGACCGTGCCGAAGCGATCTCGCTGACCGGCCCCAGGGATGCGCCGGCGGCGATGGCAGTGCTGCGCCAGAAATATTGTGTCACGCTGCTCGACCCCGGCCTGGCCGCAATCGGCATCGCGCGCCGCGGCGACGCCTGGCAGGTGGTGCTGGCGCATCCGCTGATCCTGCCCGAGCTGCCCGGCTGGGAAGCCGCCGGGGCCGAGATTCTCGACGGGGTGAACCGCGCGCGGGCGCAGCCGCGCACCTGCGGCATGGAGTCGTTCGCAGCGGCGCCGCCGGTCGTGTGGAACGGGCGGCTGGGCCTGGCCGCGCTGGCCCACAGCACCAATATGGCCGAGGGCCATTATTTCAGCCACCAGGAAAAAGACGGCAGCGAACCGGCCGACCGCGCCACCCGCGCCGGCTACACCTGGCGCATGGTGGGCGAGAATATCGCGTCCGGCAACCGCACGCCGCAGGAAGCGGTTGCGGCCTGGCTCGACAGCCCGGGCCACTGCGCCAACATCATGAACCCGCGTTTCAGCGAAATGGGGGCGGCGTATGCGATCAATCCGGAGAACGAGAACCGCACGCCCTACTGGACCCAGGTGTTCGCGCGGCCGCACTGAACCGGCTACCCCCCACATCGATCCCGGCTATCGCTTTCATCGAAAATATTAAATAGCGCGCTACTTAATTGTGCGCTATAGTTCTATCCATGGAAGCGCCACATCGCTGGCACCCACGTTAAGATCAAGCACTATCTAGCAGCAAATTAATTGTTTTCACTCATTGAAAGGGTAACGCCATGACCACCAAGCTCGACAAAGTCCTGTACACCGCCAAAGCCCACACCACCGGCGGCCGCGAAGGCCGTTCGACCACCGACGACGGCCTGCTGGACGTGACCCTGCAGCCGCCGAAGGAAATGGGCGGCAAGGGTGGCGCGACCAATCCGGAACAGCTGTTCGCAGCCGGCTACTCGGCCTGTTTCATCGGCGCCCTGAAGTTCGTGGCGGGCCAGAAGAAAATCGCGGTGCCGGCCGATACCGCCGTCGACGCCAGCGTTGAAATCGGCCCGATCCCCAACGGCTTCGGCCTGGCCGTGGAACTGGCCGTGAGCCTGCCGGGCATGGACCGCGCCGCTGCGCAGGAACTGGTCGAGGCCGCCCACGTCGTCTGCCCGTACTCGAACGCGACCCGCGGCAACATCGACGTGACCCTGACCCTGGTATAAACCGGCGTACCGCTCACCCGGCAGCCCGCGCGGTCTGGAGGTCCCCCTCCTCTCTCCGGATCCGCGGGTCTTGCCCGGTGCATGCCGACATATAAAAAAGGCGCCATCCCTGCCGGGACGGCGCCTTTTGTCTTGTCGGTGAGCTGCTTATTTCCTCGGCATGCGCGCGCCACCACGCGCGCGCATGCATTCAGGCCGCTTGCGGAAACGGCACCGCCGCCACTGCCCGCACCAGCGCCTCGAAGCAATCGGCATCGAGCGCCGTGCCGACCGTCTTGCGCATGATCTCCAGCGCCTGCGGGATCGGGATCGCGCCGCGGTAGGGGCGCTCGGCCGTGATCGCGTCGAAGATGTCGGCGGTGGTGATGATGCGCGTCTCGATTGAAATCTGGTCCGCGCTGAGACCGCGCGGGTAGCCTGTGCCGTCCAGCTTTTCGTGGTGAGCGCCAGCGATGGCCGCCAGTTCGCGGAAGGCGCCGATGCTACCGAGGATGGTTTCGGTATAGCGCGCGTGCTCCTTGACCGCTGCCCACTCGTCCGGATCGAGCGTGCCGGCCTTGTCCAGCACGCTGTTGCTGACGCCCAGCTTGCCGACGTCGTGCAGCAGCGCACCGCGCTTGAGCCAGCGGCGCCGTTCATCCGACAGGCCCAGCGATTCAGCGATCATGTCGGTGTACAGCGCGACGCGCGCGCTGTGGCCGCTGGTGTAGGGGCTCTTGGCATCGACCACCTGGCCGAAGGCGGTGGCGATGTCGTCCAGGTAGTCGTCGTCGAGGACGTACTGGCGGTCGAGAGCGGCGGCCGGCAGGGCGGTCACGGCGCGCTCGATGTCGGGCACGCCGAGCGTGTTCCAGAACGTATCCGAGGCGGCGACCTGCTCGAAGGCCGCCACCAGGCGCGGGTCGAACCACTGGCCGGCGCGGCTGCGCACTTCCTTCATCGCGGCTTCACGCCCGCTTTCGGTGTGGAACACGTCGACCACCTGCGCCATCAGCGCGATGCGCGAATACAGCGGAATGGCGTCGCCCTGCAGGCGCTCCGGCTTGCCGTTGCCGTTGAAATGCTCGTCCAGGCTGTAGATGCCTTTCGATACCGATTCCGGGAAGCGCAGCAGGCGCGCGATCTCGGCGCCGCGCTGGCAGCGGGTGGCGACGAATTCATCCTGCAGGTCGCGGCCGTCGCGCACGATGCGCATCACGTTGCGGAAGCGCTCGGCCAGGCCCGCCTTCAGGCCGGTGTGCTTGAGCACGAAGCCGAGCACCTTGTGCAGGCTGTCGTCGACCAGCATCCAGTCGCGCTTGAAATTGCGGTCGTCGGTCAGGTACATCTCGCAAATGCGCGCGGCATTGCTGCTGCAGCCCAGGTCCTTGAGCAGCACGACGTAGTAGAGCTCCCACAGATCCCTGTCGCTGAGCCCGGCCTGGCGGCCGATGTGCATGCCAACCCAGCAGCAACGCAGGCAATGGCCGGGCGACTGCCCTTCGGTGATGTCGAGAGCGTAACTGAGCGAGGCGATCAGTTCCGATAACTTGAGCGTGCAAGACGACGACGGGGAGGGATTCATAGCGGGGGCAAACCTGCTGCAAAAGCAAAATTTGATGAATTAAAGCAATATCATACTTGTCAAAGATTCCGCACGGCATCAAATATTGCAAAACGTTGGCATGTAGGGGCAATAAGTTGACAATTGTGGCGCGGTGGCCTCAGGCGGCCTCCGCAAACGGTACCTGTTCCACCGCGCGCACCAGGGCCTCGAAGCATTCCGGGTCGAGCACGCTGCCGACGGTCTTGCGCATCATCTCGAGCGCTTGCGGAATCGGGATCGCGCCGCGGTAGGGGCGCACCGCAGTGATGGCGTCGAAGATGTCGGCGGTGGTAATGATGCGGGTCTCGATACGGATGTCTTCCGCCATCAGGCCGCGCGGGTAGCCGTTGCCGTCGAGGCGCTCGTGGTGGGCGGCGGCAATCGCCGCCAGTTCGCGGAAAGGTTCGATGCGGCCGAGGATGGTCTCGGTGAATTCCGCGTGCAGCTTGACCGCATCCCACTCGGCGCGGTCGAGGGCGCCGGCCTTGTCCAGCACGCTGTTGCTGACGCCCAGCTTGCCGACGTCGTGCAGCAGCGCCCCGCGCTTGAGCCAGCGGCGGCGCTGGCCCGACAGGCCCAGCGCTTCGCCGATCATGTCGGTGTATAACGCCACCCGCGCGCTGTGGCCGCTGGTGTACGGGCTCTTGGCATCGACCACCTGGCCGAAGGCGGCGGCGATATCGTCCAGGTAATCCTCGTCCAGCGCATGCTCGCGGCCCTGCCCATCCGGCTGGATGGCGGCCACGGCGGCGTCGATGTCGGTGCCCGTCAGCACCGCCCAGAAATCGGCGGACTGCGCCACCTGGCCGAAGGCATCCACCAGTTGCGGATCGAACCACTGGCCGCTGCGCGCGCTGATTTCTTCCAGCGCCGCGGCGCGCCCGCCCTCGGTATGGAAGACGTCGATCACCTGCGCCAGCAGCGCGATGCGCGACACCACCGGAATCGCCGCGCCGGCCAGGCGCGCCGGCTTGCCGTTGCCGTTGAAGTGCTCGTCCAGCGAATAGATGCCATCGGAAACACCCTGCGGAAAGCGCAGCAGGCTGGCGATCTCGGCGCCACGCTGGCAGCGCGTGGCCACCAGGTCGCGCGCGATTTCCGGACCGTCGCGCAGGATCGTCATCACGCTGCGGAAGCGCTCGGCCAGGCCCGCTTTCAAACCGGTGTGCTTGAGCACGAAGCCGAGCACCTGCGGCAGGCTGTCGCCGACCGTCTTGTAGTCGCGCTTGAAGTCGATGTCGTCAGTGAGGTAAAGCTCGCAGATGCGCGCCGCGTTGCTGCTGCAGCCCAGGTCTTTCAGCAGCAAAGTGTAGTAAAGCTCCCACAACTGCGCTTCCGGCAAGCCGATCCGGCGCCCGATATGCATACCGATCCAGCAGCAGCGCACGCAATGGCCGGGCGGCTGGCCCTCGGTGATGTCGAGGGCATAGCTGAGCGCGGCAATCAGTTCCGATAGTTTCAGGGCACTGGACGGGGTAGGAACGGCATGCATATCAATTTCTCTACAATAATAAATGATGAATTTGAGAAATACATTACACAAGTGTGATTCTCTAAGTAAATTAATTTTACCTATCTCATCCATATAAATTGATAGTTTGCTTAGATAGAACAGAGACTCTACCATGGCATTTATAGATCACGGCTATTGATTTATAAAAATCGATAGCCAGTAAACCAGCCTATGAAAGAGACGAACATGAACAAGCTCACCACCGCTTCCGGCATCCCTGTCGTCGACAACCAGAATTCCATCACCGCCGGCCCGCGCGGCCCGGTCCTGCTGCAGGATTTCCACCTGATCGAGAAGCTGCAGCACTTCAACCGCGAGCGCATTCCCGAGCGCGTAGTCCATGCAAAAGGTTCGGGCGCTTTCGGCACCTTCATCGTGACGCACGACATCAGCCGCTACACCAGCACCAAAGTATTTAATGCGGTTGCCAAGCAGACCGAGACTTTCCTGCGCTTCTCGACCGTGGGCGGCGAAAAAGGCTCGGCCGACACCGAGCGCGATCCGCGCGGCTTCGCCCTGCGCTTCTATACCGAAGACGGCAACTGGGACCTGGTCGGCAACAACACCCCGACCTTCTTCCTGAAGGACGGCATCAAGTTCCCGGACTTCATCCACACCCAGAAACGCGATCCGCAGACCAACCTGAAATCGGCACAGATGATGTGGGATTTCTGGAGCCGCGCCCCGGAAAGCCTGCACCAGGTGACGATCCTGTTTTCGGATCGCGGCACCCCGGACGGCTACCGCCACATGGACGGCTTCGGCAGCCACACCTACAGCCTGATCAATGCCGACGGCGAACGCCACTGGGTGAAATGGCACTTCAAGACCCAGCAGGGCATCAAGAACCTGTCCGCGCTTGACGCGGTGCGCCTGGCCGGCACCGACCCGGACTACGCCCAGCGCGATCTGTTCAATGCGATTGCGCGCGGCGATTTCCCGCGCTGGAGCGTCGAGATGCAGGTGATGAACGACGCCCAGCGCGCTGCCTGGGAAGCCAGGACCGGCTGGGACGCGTTCGACCTGACCAAAGTCTGGCCGCAGGGAGAGTTCCCGCGCATCCCGGTTGGCATCCTGGAACTGAACCGCAACCCGGACAACTACCACCAGGACGTCGAGCAGGCCGCGCTGTCGCCGTCGAACATCGTGCCCGGCCTGGGCTACAGCCCGGACAAGATGCTGCAGGCGCGCCTGTTCGCCTACCACGACGCCCAGCTGTACCGCGTCGGCACCAACCACCAGCATCTGCCGGTGAACCGTCCGCGCTGCCCCTTCCACAACCAGCAGCGCGACGGCGCGATGGCGATTGCCAACGGCGGCGCGGCGGCCAACTATGACCCCGTGCAGAACGGTGCGATGCCGGCGGCCGGCGGTTTCGGCCACGGCGACGCCGGCTGGCAGCTGGAAGGCGTGGCGGGCCGCTACGACACCCGCGCCACCGACGACCACTTCACCCAGGCCGGCAACCTGTTCCGCCTGTTGACGATTGATGCCAAGCGCAACCTGATCGAAAACATCGCCGGCGCCCTGAGCCAGGCCGATGCCACGATCCAGGACCGCCAGATCGGCCACTTCCTGAAGGCCGATCCGGCCTACGGCCAGGGCGTGTCGGCTGCGATCAACCGCATCCTGAACCGGGCCTGAGCCTCATCCTGCCGGCCGCCTCGACCGGGACACCGCGAGGTCGGCCAGCAGGGCCAGCGCAAAGGCGGCGACCGCCACCAGGTAGATCGCCCGGTAATCGCCGCCGCTGCGCGCAAACAGCCAGGAAAATCCGTAGCCCGACACGGCCTGGGACAGCGCGAACATCGTGGTCGAGCGGCTCCAGGCGGCATGCTGCGCATCGTGGTCGTGTGCCAGCAGCTCGTGCAGCCGGCCGATGACAAGCGTGACCACGCCCGGCGTGAACGCGCCCAGGAGCAGACTGGCCAGCACCAGCGACGGCGTACGCGGCAGTTCCGCCAGGAGCACCGACGCCAGGCCGGAGAGCAGCAGGCCGAGCCGCAGTGCATTGCCGAAGCCGGCGCGGTCCGCCACCAGCCCATACAACATCGGTCCTGCGGCCGCCCCTGCCCCGTACAGTATCCAGTACAGCGCGCCATGCGCCGCGCCTTCGTGCAGGCCGCGCGCCACGAAATCCACCAGGAACACCGCCGCCGGCACCAGGCCGGCTGCCACCGCGGCATATTCGAGGTACAGCACCCGTACCGCCAGCGGCGCGGGCCGGCACGCCGGTGGCGCCGCATGGCCGGCGGCATGCGCCGGCGCCATGTGGGCCGGCCAGGCGCGCCAGGTCAGCGCCGTCAACAGGCCGCTGAACACGGCCAGCCCGATCCAGCAGCCCGCCAGGCCCAGGCGCAGGAGCGGCGGCAGCAGCGTCCCCGACACCACGATGCCGGCGCCGATGCCCATGAAGATGGCGCCGCTGGCGATCCCGCGCCGCGACAGGGCGACCAGCGGCAGCACGGTCTGCGCCACCAGCACCATCACCACCGCCCCGGCAAAGCCGGACAGGAAGCGCCACGCGAAGAACCACGCCAGCGACAACGGCCAGGCGCAGGCCAGGAAAGCCAGGCTCGCCAGCAGCAGCATCGCGCGCAGCGCGGCGCGCGGGCCGGTGCGCGCCGCGAGCGGCCGTCCGCACAGGGCGCCCACGAAGTAACCGGCGAAATTGGCCGCACCAAGGTAGACGACGTCGCTGGCGGCAAACCAGTGCGCCTGGATCAGGAGCGGAATCAGGGGGGTGTAGGCGAAACGCGCCAGGCCGATCGCGACCAGGCTGGCGCACATGCCGGCCACGATGGCATAGGCCGGCGAGATGGCCTGTCCGGCGGATCGGTCGACGGGACGGCCGGCGCGCACGCTCACGGCATGGTCTCGTAGTTGGCCGGGATCCAGCGGTAGCCGGCGCCGTCCTGGCGGACATGTCCCAGGCCCGGGAAGGCGATGTGCGCGGCGCCGATCCACAGGTGTTCCTGCGCGGCATGCGCCAGCAGCGCGCGCCGCGTGCGCTGGGCGGCGCCGTCGCTGGTGTCGTACTTGAGCGCGGCCTGCGGATCCCTCAGCTGGACCGGAGCGACGTGCACGATGTCGCCCCACACCAGCAGGCGCTGGCCGCGGCTCTCGACCAGGTAGGCAGTGTGGCCGGGCGTGTGGCCGGGCTCGCTCAGGCTGCGGATGCCCGGCAGCAGCTCGGTGTCAAGCGCGAAGGGCCGCAGGCGCCCGGCCTCGGCATAGGGCGCCAGCGCCTCGGCGGCGCTGTCGAAGAAGCTGCGCAGGAACGCGGGCGCGGCGGCGCGGCTGGCCGGGTCGCGCCAGTAATCCGCATCCGCGCGGGCCACGCGCAGCACCGCGTTCGGGAACGCGATCTGCCCGGCGCGCAGCACCCCGCCCACATGGTCCTTGTGCAGGTGGGTCAACAAGATCTCGTCGACCTGCTCCGGCGCATAGCCGGCTGCCCGCAGGTTCGCCAGCAACTGGCCGCAGCAGGCGCCGTACAGGGCGCCCGCCCCGGTGTCGATCAGCACCAGCCTGGCGCCGTTATTGACCAGGAAGGCGTTGATCGAGCCCTGCAGCGGCAGTGCCAGGTCGTCGTCGGCGAGCGCGCGCGCGACCGCCTCGGGCGAGGTGCCGGTCATCACGCTCTCGACCGGGAACGGATGGCTGCCGTCGGACAGGGCGACGACCTCGAAGTCGCCCAGCATCATGCGGTAGTAGCCGGGGTTCGGGGCGCGCGCCTGGGGCGCGGCGGCGTCGACAGCAGGCAAGACCAGCATCGCCGCCAGCGCGAGAAACATGCCCAGGCACAGCGATCGGAGGCCGCGTGCGCCGCCTTGCCGGTGTTCTTTTCCGTTGACGTTCATGCGCTTCTCCTGGATGGCGATACCGCGATCTTGGTACAGCAGGCGCATGGCGCCAACTATCGAATGGCAGGGTCGGAAGCGCCGGGCGCGTCCTAGGATGGGCGGCAAGCATCCGCTCCAACATTGCCCTTTCCGACCAACATGAAACGACAACTCTTCGTTCCCGCCTTCCTGCTGCTGGCCTGCGGCCCGGCCCTGGCCCAGAGCGAGGCCGTGCAGATCTACGGACGCCTCAATCTTGGCCTCGAACGCGTGCGCGCCCACGGCGGCGCCCAGGAACCGGTGCCGTCCTGGCGCGAATCGAACTACCGCTCGGTGCTCGGCTTTCGCGGCAGCGAGAACCTGGGCGATGGCCTGCGCCTGCTGTTCCAGGTCGAAGGCACGCTGTCGCTCGACACCGGCAACGGCGCGCCCGCCGCGCGCGATACCCGCATCGGCCTGGAAGGCCCCTGGGGCACCCTGTTCGGCGGTAACTGGACGACGCCGTACAACGCGAGCACCGCGGGCCTGGACCCGTTCTACAGCACCACCGCCGGCTACATGAGCATCATGGGCAATGGCGCGGCGCCCAGCGCCAACAACGTCAGCGACACCAGCTCCTTCGACCGCCGCCAGCAGAACAGCCTGCACTACTGGACGCCCGCCTGGCACGGCCTGTCGCTGCGGCTGGCGCACGGCTTCAACGAGGAGACCCCGGCCAGCGGCGCCAGGCCGGCGCTGGATTCGGCCGCCTTCGTCCTCGAGCGCGGCCCGCTGTATGCCGTGCTGGCCCACGAACGCCATCGCGCGTACCAGGGACCCGGCCTGAACGACCAGGGCACCAAGCTGGCCCTGGCCTGGCAGTTCGGCCGCACCCGGCTGGCCGGCATCGCGGAACAACTGCGCTACCGGACCGCCGCCGGCACGCTGGAGCGGACGTCCTACTACCTCTCGCTGGCGCACCAGGCCGGGCCGCACGGCATCCGCTTCGGCGTGGCGAAAGCCGGGGACGCCAGCGGCCCTGCCGGCGCCCGGGTCGGCTTCATCCGCTCCGGCCCCGATACCGGCGCCGTGCACGCCACCCTTGGCTACGACTACGCCATGTCGAAACGAACCACCCTGTTCGCCTTCCACACGCGGCTGCGCAACGACGACCGCGCGGTCTACGACTTCGCGATCAACGGCCTGGCGCCGCAGGCCGGCAGCCGGCTCGACGGCACCATGCTGGGCATTCGCCACGCTTTCTGAGCGGCTGGCGGCTGCGCGCCATCAGCAGCCTCCCGGCAGCTCGAAGCCGACGCCGCAGCCGTCAGGCCGTCCGGCTTCGACGCGGATGGCGCCGCCGTGCGCCTCGATGATCGAACGGCACACCGCCAGTCCCATGCCCATGCCGTCCGGCTTGGTGCTCACAAAAGGTTCGAACATGGTGTCGATGCCGGCGGCGCCCACCCCGACGCCGTTGTCCTCGAAGCGTACTGCGATCCGGCCGTTTTCGCAGCGCGATTCGATGCGCAGCACACGGCGGCGTGCCTGCACCGGCGCCATCGCCTCCACCGCATTGTTGAGCAGGTTGACCAGGACTTGCCGGAGCTGGACGGCGTCGCCGTCGATGCGGCCGGCACCAGCCGCCAGCTCGAGCTCGAGCGCGACCTCGTAGCGCTGCAGATCCGCGCGCGCCAGCGCCAGCGTCTCGCGCAGCAGCGCGTGCAGGTCGACGGCGCCGAACTGCGGGCTGCGGTGGCCGAGCTCCTGGAGGGTCTGGATGATCTTGCCGGCGCGCTGGCTTTGCGCGCCGATGTCCTGCAGCAGGCTGGCCACCCGCGCCAGGCCCGGCGGCGCGCGCTGCAGCCAGCGCAGTGCGGCGCCGGCGTTCGACGAGATCGCCATCAGGGGCTGGTTGACTTCATGGGCGATGGCCGCCGTCAGCTGGCCCACGGTCGCGACCCGCGCGCCGTGCGCCAGCTCGGCCTGAGCCTTGCGCAGCGCTTCCTCGTCGATGCGGCGGCGCGTGATGTCGCTGACCGTGCCGACGTACACGCCGTCGATGTCGTCCGCCGGCTGGCCGACGACGGACAGGTAGCGCGTCCGGCCATCGCTGCCGGCCACACGCTGTTCGAAGCGCATCGGGCGCCGTGCGTCGGCAGCTTCGGTGATCGTCCGGGCCACGTTGTCGCGCTCGCCCGGATGGATGCGCGCCATCAGCGTATCGAGCGCGATCCGGCCTGCCGCCGGGCCCAGCCCGAAGATCCGGCAGCACTCGGCCGAGCAGTCGAGCGTGCTGCGCTCCACGTCCCAGATCCAGCTGCCGCTCCGGTTGATGCGTTCCCCGAGCAGCAAGGTCGCGCGGCTCTCGCGCAATGCCTTCTCGACCCGGCGGCGCTCGCGGTTTTCCTCCAGCAGCTCGGCGTACAGCTGCGCGGTCTCGAGCGACACCGCGGCCTGGGCCGCCAGCAGCGACAGCACCTGGGTATGTTCGCCGGTGAAGCCATACGAGGACAGGCGGTTTTCCAGGTACAGCATGCCGACCAGCTGCGCGCGCTTCATCATCGGGATCGCGATCGCCGCGCAGCGCGGGTAGGCGGCCAGGTAGGGATCCCTGACATGCGGCACCGGGCGCCGGCTGTCGCTGACGCTGAGCGGCTGGCGCGTGCGCATGACCGTGTTGAGCATGCTGAGCGGGAGGTCGTGCGCAGTCGGCGCGACCTGCCCCATGTCGACCTCGATGCCGTCCGCCGTCAGGCGCGCGCTGGCCTGGATCAGGATGCCGCCGCTTTCACGCCGGATCAGCAGGCCGCGCTGGGCGTTCGCGGTCTGCAGCGCGATCTTCATCAGGGTCTGCACCAGCGGCACCGCATGGATTTCCTCCGACAGCGCACGCGCCGAGCGGATGACGCTGTCGATATCGCGGATCGCCGCAGTGTCGGGGTGCAGCGCCGGCACTGCGCCGTCGCCCTGCGCCGCCACCGGCGGGAACGCTGCTTCGAGCGCCGCCACCTTGCCCAGCGCGCCCCAGCGGCGGTAGGCGCGCGACGCCGCTTGCGCATGCGCCGCCGCCGCGGTCGGCTGGCGCCGGCGCGCGGCCAGCAGTGCCGCGCGTTCGTGGGCGATGCCGGCGATGTGCTCGAAGCCGCGGGCGCGCGCATGTTCGGCCGCGCGTTCGTAGCAGTCCTGCGCGGCCAGGTCGTCGCCGTCGAACTCGTGCAGCGCACCCTCGGCCAGCGCCAGCTTGTCGCCGAAGGTGGCCGGATTGCTGCCGGCCCAGGCGCGGATCCGCGCCAGGTGGCCGGCTGCGCGCTCGCGCCGCCCTGCCGCTGCGTCCGCGTGCCGCCCGCACAGGACCAGCACGCTGAACAGGTGAAAGTCGAGCAGGTGAATATAAGCCGGGGCCGACCAGGCCAGCAGCCCCGCTTCGTCGAGACAAGCCAGCGCGCGTCCGAGATTGCCTTCAAGGTAGCGCGCGGTGGCAAGGTAGATCCAGCGCCAGAAGCGCAGGGGTGCCATGGCGTTGGCCGCGCCGGGCATGTCGCGCTCGAGGTCGGGTGCACCGCTGTCCTTGGCGGCGTTGCGCAGGTGGTCGATGTAGTGAAGCTGGGTGCGCAGGACCGTTTCGACGTCGGCAAAGCCCGCGCGGGCGACGAACGCGTGCGCCTGCTCGACCGCTTCGCGTACCGTGTCCAAGTGGTCGCCGCGTGCCAGCAACAGGCAGGTGCGGTGGCAGGCCGCGAAGCAGGCTGTCGTGAAATCGCCCTGCGCACGGCCGGCGGCGAAGCCGTCCTGCGTGCACTCGAGGGAAAACTCGAGCGGCTGGGTCCAGACACTGAGCTGGTCGAGCGCCAGCAGCACCTGCGCCTCGTGCGAGGCATAGCCGTGCTGCTTGACCAGCTTGCGCGCCGCCTGCCCGTACGCGAAGCCGTCCTCGTAGGCCTGGTAGTGTTCGCACACGCGCACGCCGAACCAGGCCAGCGCCGCCGCCGATTCGGCCGTCATGCCGTGGCGCAGGGTCAGCTGCAGGGTTTCGCACATCTGCATGAACAGCAGGCGCGGTGCGGTCAGGGCCGCGGCCACCATGGCGCTGGTCAGCAGCTGGAAGGCCACTGCGATGTCGGCGTCGGCCAGCGGCGGCAGCGCTTGCAGGCGCGCTTGCGGGTCGGTGCCCAGGCCCGCGCGCACGGCCGCGTAGGCGCGGTCGCCTTCGTCCTTGCCGGGGTCGGCCGGGATGTCGATGCCAAGCTCGTGCAACGCGCCGAGGGCGATCCGGCTGGCCTCGTGATAGCGCCCGCGCCGCACCTCGAGATCGACGGCCAGGCTGTGCAGCTGACCGCGCGCACGGCGTCCGGCGCGTCCCGCCAGCAGGCGTTCGACCAGCGCGGCGCAGTCTTCCAGGCGCCCCGTCAGGAACAGGCACTGGGCCAGTTCGTGTTCGAATTCGAAGGTCCGCGCCGCGCGGGCACCCGAATCCGACGCCCGCGCCAGCAACTGCAGGGCCTGGCCGAGATAGCTGACTGCCGCCGTGTAGGCGCAGCTGCGGCGCGCGCGCTGGCCGGCGCGCGCGGCCAGTTGCGCGAAGGCCAGCGCCTCCCCGGGCTCGACCAGCGCCCGCGCATGCGCCAGGTGGCCGGCGGCGCGGAACAGGGTGTCGTCGTGCCCGTCCAGCGCCGCCTGTTCGGCCAGCAGGCGCGCCAGCACGTAGTGCAGCCGGGGGCGCGCTAGCGCGTCGAGCAGCTGGTAAGCGGCTTCCTGCAGGCGGTCGTGGGTGAAGGCGTAGGCGTCGCCGTCGCGCACCAGTACCTCGGCCGTTAGTGCCGGCGCCAGGCTTGCCGCCAGCTGCACGGCGTCCACCCCGAAGGCGCGCGCCAGCAGCGCGCCGCTGCCCGGCTGGCCGAGGATGGCGATCGCGCCCAGCACCGGATGGAGCATGGCGGGCAGGCGCGCCAGCCGCTGCAGCGCCAGGCCCGCCATGTTGTCGGTAAAACCGCGTGCGGCGACCTGGTCCAGGTCGAAGCGCCAGGCGCCGGCGACGTGCCTGACCTGGCCGTCGTCGGCGATCGCCTGCACGAACTGGCGCACGAAATACGGGTGGCCGGCGGTCTTGTGGCGCACCAGCGCGGCCAGGGCGGCGATGCCGGGCTGGGCGCCGAAGATATCGGCCAGCAGGCGTTCGAGCACCGGCAGCGGCAAGCCGTCCAGCGCGATCTCGTGGAAAAATGCGGCGCGTCCGGCCAGGCGCGTGCCGAGCGCGGCATGGCCGGACGGTGCGCCGCCCATGTGCGAACGCGCGCCCAGCACCAGCATGACCGGCAGATCGACCGCCAGGCCCGCCACCTGTTCGAGCAGGAGCGCGGCCGCCGGATCGAGCCATTGCACGTTGTCGACCACCAGCACCAGCGGCCGCTCCAGCGTGGCGAAGGCACGCAGCAGCCGCAGCACGGTGTAGGCCACACGCGCGCCGCCTTCGAACGCGGCGCCCGGCGATCCGGCGGCCGGCGACCCGGCGCCCGGCGATCCGGCGGCCGGCGACCCGGCGCCCGGCGACCCGGCGGCCGGCGGCGCCCCGTCCAGTAACAGCGCCAGCTCGGGCACCAGGGCCAGCGCCAGCGCCGGATCGCGCAGCTCGGCGGATACCCGTGCGCGCCAATCGGCGACCGCGGCCTCGCTGTGCGCGAGGATGCCGGTCACCAGCCGGCGCAAGCCGTCGGCCAGCGCGGCGTAAGGCGCTTCGCCACCGTACTGGTCGGCACGGGCGCGGATCACGACGGCGTGGCGCAGGCGCGGATCGTCCAGGAAGGCGGCCAGCAGCGCGGTCTTGCCGCTGCCCGAGGGTCCGTGCACGACCGAGACGCCCAGCGTACCTTCGGTGCGCACCCGCGCGTAGGCGGCCGCGAGGTCGGCCAGGGCGCCGTCGCGGCCGTACAGGCGGGCCGGGAAAACCAGCGCGCCACCCTGCTCGTCGGCGCCGAGCGTGAAGACCGGAATGGCGCGCTGCGCGGCCCAGGCGCGCCGGCAGCGCGCCAGGTCGGCCGCCAGCGCATCCGCGCCCTGGTAGCGCTCCTCCGGCGCTTTCGCCAGCAGCCGCGCCAGGATGCGGCTCAGCATGGGGGGCAGCGCCGGCCGCAGCTGCGATGCCGGCGCCGGCTCGGAAGCGAGGTGGGCGTGGATCCAGCCGGCGGCGCTTCCCGGCTCGGCAATCCTGAACGGCATCTTGCCGGTGGCGCACTGGAACAGGATCACGCCCAGCGAATACAGGTCGCTGCGGGCGTCGACCGGCAGGCCGGTCCGGCCGCTGTGTTCCGGCGACATGGTGTGCGGCGGCATGATGGGGGGCGCGGCGGACGGCGCCGTGGGCGGGGTCCGCCGCGCGGTCGCCTCGATCGGCGCGGCCTGGCCGAAGCCGGCCAGCCGGCACGCACCGTCCCGGTCGAACAGGTAGCTCGACGGCGCCAGGGCCCGGTGATTGACCCCGGCCGCGTGCGCCGCCGCCAGCGTCCGGGCCAACGCCACCGCGTACGCGAAGAATTGGTCCAGCTCGAATCCGGCGCCGCCAGGCGGCACCAGCGGCATGGCGCCGTCGTCGGGGTAGACCAGCACCATGGCGCCGGCATGCCAGGCCGAGGCGGCGGGTACGCGCGCCCAGCCCGGGTCCAGGCGCGCGCGCAGGGACAGTTCGTTGTCCAGCCAGCCGGTTGCGGTGCGCACCGCCGTCTCCGACGCCGCGCCGACGATCAGGATCGAGGCGGGATCGCCGGGGCGGCTGCCGCGCCAGGTGGCCAGCACGGCGTCGCGGTGCACCAGCGCGAAACGGTAGCCGTCCAGCGTGTCGAGGGAGCGGTTGCCGCCTGACACCGTCATCGGGCCGCGTTGCGCAGCGCGAGCGCATCCTCGATGCGCTCGAACAGGTAGTCCGGGTCGACAGGTTTGCGCAGCAGCTCGAGCGCGCCGGCGTCGAGGGCGCGCTGCTCCATCGCGCGGTCGCTGTGCCCGCTGATCAGGAGGACGGGAATGTCGAGCGCTTCGGCCCGGGTGCGTTCGCGCACGCGCTCCAGCAGCGTGAAGCCGCTCATGCCGCGCAGCTTGACGTCGAACACGGCCACGTCGATGCGCGCCAGGTCCTGCCCATCGAGCAGGTCTTCGCCGGATTCGAAGGCCAGCACGTCGTAGCCGCCGGCCTCGAGCAGGTTGCACAGGGCGTGGCGCACCGCGGCGTCGTCGTCGACCACGCAGATACGGGCGAAGGTGGCGTGATCGTCTCGCGGCCGGGTCATGGGACTGCCTGTTCCAGCGCCGCGTCTCAGGCGCCGCGGTCGGGTGGCAGCTGGCCGGATGGTGTCGGACCGGAAGCGGGATCGGCGGGGGCCGCAGCCTTCGGCGGCACGCCGGTGATCTGCGCCACGCATTCGCTGCGCAGCCAGGCCGCCGTGACGGGCTCGCGGCCCAGCAGCTTCTTTGCGACCGGCAGCGCCTGCTCGCCGATCAGCATGCCGAGCAGGCCGACCAGCGCGATGGCCGGCGGCGCCGGCGAACGCACCTGCAGCAGGGCGTAGATCAGGCCGACCAGCACCCCGGTGGCCAGCGACACGATGTAGATCTTCATGGCATCTCCTGGAAAACGGCAAGGCCGGCACACGCGGCGCGGGCCCTGCCCTTGCTTCTTGCCCTGCCTGGTAGCGCTTAGCGGGCCGGGACCGGCGGCAGTACTTTGTGCTCGCCGCTGGCGCGCTGCGGCGCCTTGTGCACCATGGTATAGGCGTAGTCGATGCCCATGCCATACGCGCCGGAGTGCTCCTTGGCGACGCCGACCACGCCGTCATACGTTTCCTTGCGGGCCCAGTCGCGCTGCCATTCGAGCAGCACCTGCTGCCAGGTGACCGGGACCACGCCGGCCTGGATCATGCGCTGCATGGCGAAGTCGTGCGCTTCCTTGGTGGTACCGCCCGAGGCGTCGGCCACCATGTAGATCTCGTAGTCGCCCTCGAGCATCGCGCACAGCGCGAAGGTGGTGTTGCACACCTCGGTCCACAGGCCCGCCACGACCACCTTCTTGCGGCCGTTGGCGGCCAGGGCGTCGCGTACCTTCTGGTCGTCCCACGAGTTCATCGACGTGCGCTCGAGGATGTCCTTGCCCGGGAAGACGTCGAGCAGCTCCGGATAGGTCGGGCCGGAAAAGCCCTGGGTCTCGACCGTGGTGATGGTGGTCGGAATATTGAAGATCTTCGCGGCCTTGGCCAGGCCGACCACGTTGTTCTTGAGGGTCTGGCGGTCGATCGACTGGACGCCGAAGGCCATCTGCGGTTGCTGGTCGATGAAGATCAGCTGGCTGTTGGCGGGTGTCAGCACTTCAAGTTTTGGATTGCTCATGGTTTTCCCCATTTTGGATAGCGATATGCGGCGCGATGCCGTTGGAATCGTAGCGCCGTGCCCCCTGTGGCAACAGTATCCACAGGTATACCTGGCGCTAGGACGCGTTGGCCCGCTTCTGCCCCGCCGGGACCGGCGCTTCGAGCGCCAGCAGGCCGAGCAGAATCAGGACCGGGACCACCAGCGCGGCGAAGCCGAACCGGTGAAAAGCGAATGCGGCGGCGATGCAGCCGGCCGCGAAGGCCGCGAGCGGCCAGATGAACTTGGCGAGCCTGGCGCCCAGGCCGGGGTCGTCGGCGCCGCGCAGGCAGTCGACGGTGTCGATCACGATCTGGGTGACGTTACCGGTCATCATGGAGGTCGGCGCCAGGTGCCCCAGCAACAGCCGGCTGGTGGCGCTGTGCGCGCCCATCGCCGCCGCACCCAGCAGGCCGGCCGCCATCGCCAGCGGCCCTGCCTCCGCGCCGACCGGCGAGGCCGCGATCCCGCAGCCCATGAAGCCCAGCAGCAGCACCATCTGCAGCAGCAGGGCGGGCCGCAGGGCCGGGCCGCCGCGCCGTTCCACCGCCACCACCAGCAGGCGCGCCGCGGCCACCCCGGCGATGAAGGCCGGGAAGGCCAGGAATTTCAGCAGCACCGAGGCGCGGCCCGGGTCGGCGAGCGCGGCCCCGATCAGGATGAAGTTGCCGGTCACGTGGGCGGTGAACAGGCCGAACAGAACCAGGAAGCCCAGCGTATCGACATAGCCTGCGAAAAAGCCCAGCGCCGTGCCCTGCAGCCGCCCATGGTATTGATCGTTCATGCCGGTCCTCCGTATGTGAATGCCTGGCCATGCTAGTGCCGTGCCGCACCGCGCGCCCATCCCATTCGGCCAGTTTCACGGGTGCCGGCGGCGTATCCCTTCGTATAGCTAGACCGGCATGGCCCCCGCGCCGACAATCCGCAGCGGAGGACAGCCATGGACAAGCCCACAATCTCGCTGGTCATCGCCGATGACCACCCCCTCATCCTTGCCGGCATCGCGACCCTGATCGAATCCGAGCCGGGCTTCGCGCTGCTTGGCCAGGCCGTCAACGCAACCCAGGCGGTCGAGCTGTACGAGCGCCTGCGCCCGGACGTGCTGCTGATCGACCTGAACATGCCGGGCGGCGGCCTGGAAGCCATCGCCCAGGTCAGGAAGCGCCACGCCGAGGCCAAGGTCGTGATCCTGACTACCTACGAAGGCGACGAGAACGTGCATCGCGCCCTGCATGCCGGCGCCTCGGCCTACCTGCTCAAGCAGGCCGGCTTCGAGGAGATCGTGCATTGCGTACGGCAAGTGGCGAGCCATCGCCGCTACCTGCCGCCGCAGCTGGCCGAGAAGCTGGCGCAGCGCATCCATGCCAGCGAACTGTCGCGCCGCGAGCTCGACATCCTGGCCCACTTGAGCGCGGGGAAAAGCAACAAGGTCATTGCGCGCGACGCCGGCATCGGCGTCGGCACCGTCAAGTACCACGTCAACAACATCCTGTCGAAGCTGAACGTGTCGTGCAGGACCGAGGCGGCCTGCGTGGCCCGGCAGCGCGGGCTGCTGCAACCCTTCTAACCATCATTCATACAGAGACGTCTCCATGAACGCATCCACGCTCATCCTGTTCAACGGCTGCTTCCACACGGTCGACCGCCAGAATCCCCAGGCCAGCGCCGTCGCCATCCGGGACGGCAAATTCCTCGCCGTCGGCGACACCGACGAGGTCATGCGCCACCGCACGCCCGACAGCCAGGTGATCGACCTGAACGGCCGCACCGTGATCCCCGGCCTCAACGATTCGCACCTGCACCTGATCCGCGGCGGCCTGAATTACAACCTCGAGCTGCGCTGGGAAGGCGTGCCTTCGCTGGCGGATGCGCTGCGCATGCTGAAGGAGCAGGCCATGCGCACCCCGCATCCGCAATGGGTGCGGGTGGTCGGCGGCTGGAACGAATTCCAGTTCGCGGAACGGCGCATGCCGACCATCGAGGAGATCAATGCGGCGGCGCCGGACACCCCGGTGTTCGTGCTGCACCTGTACGACCGCGCCCTGCTCAACCGCGCCGCCCTGCGCGCCGTCGGCTACGACCGCGACACCCCGGCGCCGCCGGGCGGCGAAATCGTGCGCGACAGCGCCGGCAACCCGACCGGGATGCTGATCGCGCGTCCCAACGCGATGATCCTGTACGCCACCCTGGCCAAGGGCCCCACCCTGCCGCTGGACCTGCAGGTCAATTCGACCCGCCAGTTCATGCGCGAGCTGAACCGCCTGGGCGTGACCAGCGCGATCGACGCCGGCGGCGGCTTTCAGAATTACCCGGAAGACTACGCGGTGATCGAGGAACTGGCGCGCGAAGAGCAGCTCACCATCCGCATCGCCTACAACCTGTTCACCCAGAACAAAGGCAAGGAGCTGGGCGATTTCGAGCGCTGGACCGGCATGGTCAAGCCCGGCGACGGCAGCGACTTCTACCGCCACAACGGCGCCGGCGAGATGCTGGTGTTCTCGGCCGCCGACTTCGAGGACTTCCTGGAGCCGCGCCCCGAACTGGCCGCCGGCATGGAAGACGAGCTGGAAAAGGTGGTGCGCCACCTGGTCGCGAACCGCTGGCCGTTCCGCCTGCACGCCACCTACGACGAATCCATTTCCCGCATGCTCGACGTGTTCGAGAAGGTGAATCGCGACATTCCCTTCGACGACCTGCCCTGGTTCTTCGATCATGCCGAGACCATCAGCCCGCGCAACATCGAGCGCGTGAAGGCCCTGGGCGGCGGCATCGCGATCCAGCACCGGATGGCCTTCCAGGGCGAATTCTTCGTCGAGCGCTACGGCGCGGAGGCGGCCAAGGCCACGCCGCCGGTGGCGCGCATGCTGGAGATGGAGGTGCCGGTCGGCGCCGGCACCGATGCCACCCGGGTCGCCAGCTACAACCCCTGGACCGCCCTGTACTGGCTGGTGTCGGGCCGCACCGTCGGCGGCCTGCGCCTGTACGACGCCGCCCAGCGCCTGTCGCGCGACACCGCGCTCGCACTCTGGACCAGCGGCAGCGCCTGGTTCTCGAGCGAGAGCGGCAAGAAGGGCCGGATCCGCGAAGGCATGCTGGCCGACCTCGCGGTGTTGTCCGCCGACTTCTTCCGCATCGACGAAGAGGCGATCAAGGGCATCGAATCGGTGCTGACCATCGTCGGCGGCAAGATCGTCCACGCCCAGGCCGAATTCTCCACCCTCGGCCCGCCGCCGCTGCCGGTGCTGCCCGAATGGTCGCCGGTGCGCGGCTTCGGCGGCCACTACCGCAGCGCGCCGCCGCGCCCGCCGGCCAGCCTGGCGCACCAGTGCCAGGGCGCCTGCGGCGTGCACGGGCATGCCCACGACCGTGCCCGCAAGTCGAGCGTGCCGGTGTCCGATTTCTCGAGCTTCTGGGGCGCTTTCGGCTGCAGCTGCTTCGCTTTTTGACTCACCCACTGACACATTGAAAGGACGAATCATGACCATCTCGTACAAAGACAATACCGTTACCACCCACGACGGCACCCGCATCCACGTCACCGACTGGGGCCACGGCACCCCGGTGGTGTTCAGCCACGGCTGGCCGCTGTCGGGCGACGCCTGGGAAGACCAGATGATGTTCCTGGCTGACCACGGCTACCGCGTGATCGCCCACGACCGCCGCGGCCACGGCCGCTCGAGCCAGGCCTGGCACGGCAACGACATGAACACCTATGCCGACGACCTGGGCGCCGTGCTGGAGGCGCTGGACATCAGCGGCGCCACCCTGGTCGGCCACTCCACCGGCGGCGGCGAAGTGGCGCGCTACATCGGCCGCCACGGCACCGCCCGCGTCGCCAAGGCCGTGCTGGTCGGCGCCGTGACCCCGCAGATGGTGGTCTCGCCCGCCAATCCGGACGGCGTGCCGCTGTCGGTGTTCGACGGCATCCGCGAAGGCGTGCGCCTCGACCGCGCCCAGTATTTCCTCGACCTGGCCGTGCCCTTCTACGGCTTCAACCGTGCTGGCGCCAAGGGCTCGCAGGGCCTGGTCCAGAACTTCATGAACCTGGGCATGCAGTGCAGCCTGAAGAGTGCTTACGCCTGCGTCAAGCAGTTCTCGGAAACCGACTTCACCGAAGACCTCAGAAAGATGACGATCCCGACCCTGGTGATCCACGGCGACGACGACCAGATCGTGCCGATCGCCAGCACCGGCCGCCGCGCGGTCGAGCTGCTGCCGCAGGGCCGCCTGTCGGTGTTCGAAGGCGCCCCCCACGGCCTGCCGTCGACCCACAAGGACAAGCTCAACGCCGAACTGCTGGCCTTCCTGCGCAGCTGACCGGCATCGGCAACTACGGGTGCGCGCCGGCCACGCATATAATCGTCGCTCACCCACCTCATGCACCTCGCGGTGCCGCCGCCCATGCCTATCCGCGTCCTCATCGCCGACGACCATCCCCTGATGCTGCAGGGGATCGCCGGATCGCTGCGGGCGCAGGGCGGCATCGACGTCGTCGCCCTGGCGCGCAACGGCAAGGAGGCGATCGCGCTGTTCGCGCGCGAGCGTCCCGACGTCTGCCTGCTCGACCTGCAGATGCCGGACCACGACGGTTTCGAGACGCTGCGCGGCATCCGCGCCGTGCAGCCCGATGCGCGCCTGATCGTCCTGACCACCTACGGCGGCGATGCCCGCATCCAGGCCGCGCTCGACGCCGGCGCCGCGGCCTACCTGCTCAAGGATGCGCTGGGCGCGGAGCTGGCGAACGCGGTGCGCCGCGTTCACGAAGGCGCGCACGTGATCGGGCAGCAGGCGCGCGAGGACCTGCACGGCCGTTACGCCGCCGACCGGCTGTCGCCGCGCGAGCTGGACGTGCTGCAGCTGGCCGCCGGCGGCCACACCAACCGCGAGATCGGCGCGGCGCTCGGCATCAGCGAACCGACCGTGAAGTCGCACATGAGCACGATCCTGGTGAAGCTCGGGGCGAACGACCGCACCCATGCCGTCACCCTGGCCGCCAGACGCGGCTACATCAGCGTCTAACAGCGTCAGCATCGCAGGGCACTGCGATCTAGTGCTTAATTCTAGTGCTTAATTACACTATCCTGTAGGATACAATTCGATACCATCAAGATCACGTTTTCCAGGGAGACCAGGTGGCCGCACGCGCACTCCGTTCCGCCGGCGTCCGGCGGCGCGTCCTGTTACTGCCCGTGCTGCTGGCCGCTGCGCTGCACCTGCCCGCCCGCCCGGCGGCCGCCGACCTCGTCCAGGCCACCCCGCGGCCGACCCTCGGCGACTACCACCACACGCGCTGGACGCTGGACGACGGCGCCCCGGCGGCGATCCTGGCCATGGCCCAGACCACCGACGGCTGGCTCTGGCTCGGCACACTGGACGGCCTCTACCGTTTCGATGGCGTGCGCTTCTACCGCCACCCGCTGCCGCCCGGCCTGGGCCTGAACCGCAACCTGATCCGCTACCTGCACGCCGGCCCGCGCGGCGAGCTGTACATCGGCCAGGCCGGCGAAGGCATCACCGTCCTGCAGTCCGACGGCCGCATGCAGGACCTGCCGCCGGGACCGGTCAAGGGCAGCATGGTCGACGCCCTGGCGGTGGACGCCGACGGCAGCGTCTGGGTCATCGCCGACGGTATCTACCGCTTGCAGGACGGACGCTGGCAGACCGTCGAAGCCGGCCCCGGGTGGTCCACGCGCGACACGCACAGCTTCGTCCTCGACGCCCAGGGGGCTTTGTGGATCAGCCGGACCGGCAGCACCTGGCGCCTGAACCGGGACAGCGGCCATTTCGAGCCGGTCCTGGCGCAGGGCGGCGAACTGCTGCGCGCCCCCGACGGGCGCCTGTGGCTGAGCGCCACGGACGGCGTGCTGCGCTTGATGGCCCCGGGTGGCGCCAACGGCCGTCCCGTTCCCGCCCGCACGGTCGAGGCGCTCGGCACCGGCGACTTCGCACCCGACGGCACGCTGTGGCTGCTGCACTGTCCGGACCGCCCCTGCGTCGTGCCGGGCGCTGCGCAACGCGTCGATAGCGCCTACCGGGTTCGCCCGGCGCCGCCGACCGGTGCGCAGGACACGGTCCAGATGTCGGGCAAGAACCCCAACATGCTGCTGGTGGACCGCGAGGGTAACACCTGGATTGCCTCGGAAAACGGACTCGACCGGTTCCGCCGCAAACGCATCCTCCCCAGCGGGCTGGCCGGCGACGGCCTCGGTTACAGCCTGGCGCCCGACGCCGGCGGCCGGGTCTGGGCCGCGCATGGCGAGAGCGGCAAGCTGTGGCAGCTGCAGCCGGATCGCGTGACCGAAGTGCAGCCCAGGCATCCGCTGACCTTGCTGGCGCGCGATCCCGCCGGCCGGCTGCTGTTGGGCGGCAAGCGCGGCATCTGGCGCGAGGATGGCGGCGCTCCCGAGGAGATGCCCTTCCCGCCCGGCCCGGACGGCCGACCGGTGGACCGGCGCATGCTGGGCATCCTGGACGACGGCAAGGTGCTGTGGACGGCCACGGTCGAGACCGGGCTGCTGGCCTGGCAGGATGGGCGCTGGCACCCTTCCCGCGATTTCAATATGCCGTCCAGGAAGATCTACCAGTCGGCCCTGGCGGGCCCCGGCCGGCTGTGGCTGGCCACCGGCGACGGCGAACTGTTTCACTACGACATCGCCTCGAAGAGCAGCCGCGCGCCGGTCGACATCCGCGCCCTCGGCATGACCGCGGCCATCTTCCCCGGCGCCGCGCTGGTGCTCAGCGGCGACAACGGCACCGGCGTGGTACGCGACGGGCGTCTGGCCATGCTGCGCGCCGCCGACCCGAACGCCCTGCGCAACGTCTCCGGCCTGGTGGCGACGGCCGACGGCGACCGCTGGCTGAACGGCGCCGCCGGCCTGGTGCACGTGCGCGCCGCCGACTGGCAGCGCAGCATCGCCGATCCCGCGCTGGCGCTGCGCTACGAGGTCTTCGACAGCCTGGACGGCTATCCCGGCCGCGCCGTGTTCGAGAGCCGCCGCTACAGCGCCTGGAGCGCCGACGGCCGCACCCTGTGGCTGATCGCGACCGGCGGCGTGGTGCGGATCGATACCGCGCACCTGGAACGCAACCGCGTCGCGCCCATGCCGGTGATCCTGTCGCTGTCGACCGACACGGCGGCCTACCGCGCCGACAGCCCGGACCGCGCCCCGCTGCGCCTGGCGCCCGGCACCGAGCGCTTCCGCATCGACTTCACCTCGCCCTTGCTGCGCATGCCGGAGCGCGTGCGTTTCGAATACCTGCTCGAAGGCGTCGACGCCAGGTGGCAGGATGCCGGCACCCAGCGCACGACCTCGTATACCAGCGTGAAGCCGGGCGACTATGTGTTCCGCCTGCGCGCCGTCAACGAAGACGGCGTGCGCAGCAGCGCGGACGCCGTCCTGAAGGTGAGCGTCGAGCCGACGCTGTGGCAGACGGGCTGGTTCAAGCTGCTCGCCGCGCTGCTCCTGGCGGGCTTGCTGGTCCTGGCCTACCGCTTGCGGGTGGGCTACCTGACCCGGCGCGTGGCCGAACGCCTGCACGTCAGGATCGCCGAGCGCGAACGCATCGCGCGCACCCTGCACGATACCTTTCTGCAGACCGTGCAAAGCCTGCTGTTGCGCGTGGATGCGATCGCCACCGGCCTGCCCAAGGAGGACAAGGTGCGGCGCGAGCTCGAGGAAGCCATCGGCCACGCCGGCAGCGCCCTCGGCGAAGGCCGCGAGCAGCTCCAGGAACTGCGTTCCGGCGGCCAGGGCGGACTCGAGGACCAGTTGCACGACACCGTCAGGCAGCTGCAGGCGGTCCATGCCGGCATCGCCCTCGGCCTGCGCATCGATGGCGAGCGCCGCCCGATCCAGCCGGAAGTGGCCGCGGAAGCCGCCGCCATCGCGCGCGAGGCCCTGCACAATGCCTGCATCCACGCCGATGCCGGCCAGGTCCGCGCGCTGCTCGACTACGGCGCCGGCGTCCTGACCTTGACCGTGGCCGACGATGGCCGCGGCATCGATGCCGAGGTGCTGCGCGCGGGCGCCGCCAAGGGCCGCTGGGGCCTGGTCGGCATGCGCGAACGAGCCCAGCGCATCGGCGCGTTCCTGAGCATCGCCGAGGGCAGCGAAGGCGGCACGGTGCTCAAGCTGAGCATTCCCGGGGCGCGCGCATACGGCGCCTGATGGCGCGCTGCCTGCCCCACAGGCGGCGCACGGCATCATCATGCAACACTGTTCAGCGCTGCCGCGCCGCGCAGGAGCCTGCGCACATGCGTGCTGAACAGGCATTTGCGCTTGCCTTGATGAAAGAACTCGTGGCTGCCGCGCACGATATGCCCGTCGATGAAGGTGACCTCGAAGCCGACCGGTTCGCACTCGGCCCGCCCGGCCCAGCGGGCCAGCACGCGGTCCGCCGCTTCGCATTCGGCCAGCAAGGCGGTCGCACGCTGCCGGTTCCACAGGCGGATGCGGAGAATCTCGGTCCGTGCGTCGTCGGCATCCATGTTGCCCCCCCTGGTGGTTGACGGTTCGGGACATGGTAGCGCGGGCCCTGCCTGCCATCCCGTATCGTTCGGCCAGTATCGGTGCGAGAAAATTGCATGGCGATACAACTATCGTATGAAAGCTCCCCAAGACTGCGCCGCCATAATGCGAATGTTAGCGCCTAAACCCTGCGCTGAATCAACATAGCATCGATGGAAGCACGTATATGAGCCTGGCCCACAATGATTTCTTGCAGCCGACTCGCGCGTTTCAGCCGGGTTGGCCCGCCTCGGGCGCCGCCCGCCCGGACAGCCTCGGCGATGCGGCCTGCATGCAGGCCTTCGAACGCCTGCGCCAGCTTGCGCCTGGCTTCTGGCACACGCTGCCGGTCTGCGGCCCCGATACCATGCAGGGCTTCGGCGCCGTGCTCAAGGCGGCGCTGTCCGCCCCCACCGATGCATTCCCCTATGCGGCCATCGCGGCCGAAGCCGAGCGCCCGCTCGGGCGCGGCCTGCGGCGCGCAACGCCGGTCGCCCTGCTCCTGCTGGCGGCCCTGCAGCTGGGCCGCGATGGCGCCGATGCGCGGGCGCTGGCCGGGACCGCGCTCGAGATCGCGGCCCGGCTCGGCGAGCGCACCCGGCGCATGGTGCACACCCTGCACGCGGCGCTGATCGGCCCGTTCGGCGGCGCGCCGGAGCAGGCCGCCGCCGACCTTGCCGCGCTCTGCGCAGGCGAGGCCAGGCCCGCCTGCGCCCACCGCTACCTGGCCGGCAACGGCTTCCTCGCGGGCATGCCCTTGCCCGAGCTGACGCGCCATGTGGAACGGGCGGCCGGTCTGCCGGCAGCGGACACCCATGCCGGTGCGCTGGGCGCCGAACTGTCGGCCCGCGCGGCGCTGCTGCGCGGCCTGGCGCAGCAGCAGGCGCCCTTGCCCGCCTGCGAGATGCCGATGCCCGCCGCGCAGCGTGCGCGCTTCGGCTTCTGGATTACCAGTCTGCAAGCCGCCCTGTACCGCGGCGACCCTGTCGCGGCCCTGCATGCGGCGGCGCAGGCCGAAGCCCTGGACGGCCCGCTGGCGCCGGCCGGCGACCGCACGGTCCTGCACCTGTTCGCAGCGCTGGCCCTGGCGCCATCGGACGCGCCCGGCGCGGACGCCCGGCTCGCGCTGCACTGCGCCGCCTTGCGCCGCCTGGCGCGCCAGTTGCCGGCCTGCGCCTGCGTCCTGGTCCAGTGCGCGGATGCGGCGCGCGCTCGCCACGATGGCAATCAGCTGGACGCCCTGCGCGGCTTCGAGGGCGCCGCCACCACAGCCGCCGGCCATGGCCGGCACGGACTCGCGTCCCTGGCCTGGGAACAGGCGGCGCAGCAGGCCGAGGCCTGCGGACTCGGCGCGGCGGTGCTGCACTACCGGCGCGAAGCCCTGGCCAGCTGCGCGCAGTGGGGCGCCGAAGGCCGCGCCGCAGACCTGCGCCGGGCCTGGGGCCTGGAAGCCGATGCCGATGGCAAGGGCGGCGCCGAGCGCGATCGTATGCTGCGCGCCGGCCGGGTCGGCGAACTCGGGCTGTCGATCGCGCACGAGGTCAACCAGCCCCTGGCGGCCATATCGCTGCATGCGGCGGCCGCCCGCAAATGGCTGCGCCGGCCGCAGCCGGATATCGAACGCGCGCTGTCGTCGCTGTCCCTGATCGGCGAAGCGGGCCGGCATGCGGGCGACATCGTCCGCAGCATCCAGCGCATGGCCTCGTGCAAGGAACAGGAGATGGGCAGCGTGGCGGTGGACCACACCATCGCCGACACCCTGCGCCTGCTGCACCGGCGCCTGCGCAAGCACGGCATCGAGGTCGAACTGGCGCTCGGCCTGGGCCAGCGCGCCATCCACGCCAGCCGCGTCCAGCTGCAGCAAGTGCTGACCAACCTGCTGGTCAACGCCATCGAGGCGCTGGCAGGGGGCGCCCCGGGCGGCGATGCGCGCCGGATCCGCATCGCATCGCGCCCCCACGGCGAGCACGAGGTCGAGATCGCCGTGGCCGACAACGGCCCCGGCATCGCGCCCGAGCATGCCGGTCGCGTGTTCGGCAGCCTGTTCAGCACCAAGCCCGACAGCACCGGCATGGGCCTGTCGATCAGCCTGGCGATCGTGCGCGCGCATGGCGGGCATATCGAATACGAACCCTGCGCGCCGCATGGCGCCTGCTTCCGTTTCCGCCTGCCCGTACAATCCACTTGTCCATGAACCTTCCTTCCTCACGCATGATCCGCATCCTGATTGCCGACGACCACCCGATGATGCGGGAGGGGATCGCCGCCACCCTGCAGGCCCACGGCGACATGGAAATCGTCGGCGTCGCCGCCAACGGCGAGGAAGCGATCGCGCAGTTCGCGCGCCATCGCCCGGACGTCTCGCTGCTCGACCTGCAGATGCCGGTGAAGGACGGGCTCGAGGCGATCGTCGGCATCCGCGCGCTCGACCCCGACGCCCGCATCGTCGTGCTGACCACCTTCAGCGGCGATGCCCGCGTGATCGGCGCGCTCAAGGCCGGCGCCAAGGCCTACCTGCTGAAGGACGTGCCGGGCGACGAACTGGCCGAGACCGTCCGCCGCGTGTACACGGGTTCCAGCGTGATCGCGCGCAGCGCGCAGCAGGCGGTCGACGACCACAGTCCTTCCGACAAGCTGTCGGCGCGCGAGCTGGACGTGCTGCGGCTGGCCGCGAACGGCAATTCGAACCGCGTGATCGGCGAGATCCTCAGCATCAGCGAACCGACCGTCAAGACCCATATGAGCGCCATCCTGGGCAAGCTGGGCGCGAGCGACCGCACCCACGCGGTCACGCTGGCCCTGAAGCGCGGCTATATCAGCCTCTAGGCAGGGCACCGAGGCGGTCCGGCCTGGCCTTTTAGCCGGGGCCAAGCGCGGCCTTTCTTTCTACACTGGGCCAGCCCTGCAGATCGTCGGCAGGTTTCATCCCTCCTGAAAGGACCCGTCATGTCGAACCAACCTTCCCTGTCGCGACGCTCGCTGCTGGCCGGCGCCGCCACCTCCGCCATGGGCGCCGGCCTGGCCGTTGCCGGCGGCAGCAGCGCCGCGGCAGCCAAGCCGCCCGCGGCCACCCCCGGCGCCCGCGCCGGCAATTTCCTGACGGTGGCCGACGGCACCGTCATCCACTACAAGGACTGGGGCAGCGGGCAGCCGGTCGTGTTCAGTCACGGCTGGCCGCTCCAGGGCGACGCCTGGGAAGACCAGATGTTCTTCCTGGCCTCGCACGGCTACCGCGTGATCGCCCACGACCGCCGCGGCCACGGCCTGTCGAGCCAGCCCTGGAACGGCAACGACATGGACCACTACGCCGACGACCTGGCGGCGCTGATCAACCACCTCGACCTGAAGAACGCGGTGCTGGTCGGCCACTCGACCGGCGGCGGCGAAATCGCGCACTACGTCGGCCGCCACGGCAGCAAGCGCGTGGCCAAGATGGTGCTGGTGGGCGCCGTGCCGCCGCAGATGGTGAAGTCGCCGACCAATCCGGGCGGGCTGCCGATGGAGGTGTTCGACGGCATCCGCAAGGGCGTGGTCGAGGACCGCTCGCAGTTCTTCATGGACCTGACCCTGCCCTTCTACGGCTACAACCATCCGGGCGCCAAGGTCTCGCAAGGCGTGCGCGACACCTTCTGGGCCCAGGGCATGCAGTGCGGGATCAAGAACGCCTACGACTGCATCAAGCAGTTCTCGGAAGTCGACTACACGCCCGACCTGAAGAAGATCGACGTGCCGGTGCTGGTGGTGCACGGCTCGGACGACCAGATCGTCCCGATCGACGGCTGAGGACATCCCTGCCCTGCCAGATCGGCATGCCGCCGGCGGTCTTGCCGGTCACCGCCCAATACACGGAAGGCCAGGGGTTGTAGCTCGAGACCCGGGTGCCGTCCGTGCCGAGGCCGACCGGCAGCTTCAGGTCCAGCATCTTGCGGATCGGCGGCATCTGGCGCGCCTGCTCGCCGTAGCGCTTCCAGTAGGCTTCGCCCTGGAAGTGCATGCGGTCCTGCACCGCGATGCCGCCGCCGAGCTTCTTGATGCGCGCCAGCTGGGCGTCGGTGATGGTCTCGCCATGGTCGATGATGAAGCGCAGGCCGTGCAGCGGCGTCTTCGCGTTCACCTTCTCGATCACGGCCAGGTCGCGGTCGATGCTCTCGCCGTAGGTGGCATGCAGGCGGAACGGCCAGCGCTTCTTCACCAGCAGCGACACCACCGGTTCGAGGTCTTCTTCCATGGCTTGCGGCAGGTCCGGCCGCGGCTCGAGGAAGTTCTCGAAGTCGGCCGCGCTGGCCACCAGGTTCTCGCCGCCGCCCTCGGCCGAGAAGCCGTTCGCATAGAGCATGTGGTCGTTCTTGTTCGGGTAGGTCATGCCCAGCCAGCGCTGGAAGTCTTCGAGTTCCTTGCCGGCGCGCTGGGCGAACAGGTAATACGAGGTGCGCACCGTCAGCTTGCCTTCCTTCGCCAGCTGCAGCGACACGCCGTAGTCGTCCGGGTAATTCTGGAAGCCGCCGCCGGCATCGATGGCGCTGGTCACGCCCAGGCGGTTCAGTTCCCGGTAGAAGTGCAGGGTCGAGTTGACCTGGTCTTCGCGGCCGAGCTTATTGGTTTTCGCCAGCGTCGAGTACAGGATCAGCGCGTTCGGCTTGGCGACCAGCTTGCCGGTCGGGCTGCCGTTCGCATCGAGCTCCACTTCGCCGTCCTTGTACTTGGTGTTCCTGTCGTAGCCGAGGGTCTGGACGCCCTTCTGGTTGAGGAAGCCCAGGCCGTACAGGTAGAGGATGAAGACCGGCTTGTCCGGCACCGCCGCATTGATCTCTTCCAGGGTCGGCAGGCGCTTTTCCTCGAACTGGTATTCGTTCCAGCCGCCGACCACCTTCACCCATTCGCCGTCCGGGGTGCGCGCCGCCTGCTCCTTCAGCATCTCGAGCGCGCGCTTGAGCGAGGTGACGCCGTCCCAGCGCAATTCCATGTTGTAGTTCAGGCCTTCGCGGATGACGTGCAGGTGCGAGTCGTTCAGGCCCGGAATCACGGTGCGGCCGCCGGCATCGACCACCTGGGTGGCTGTGCTCTTGAGCTTGAGGATGCGGGCATTGCTGCCGGTGGCCAGCACCTTGCCGTCCTTGACCGCGAGCGCCTGCACGAACTCGCCCTCCCTGGCCATGGTGGCGATCCTGCCGTTGGTGAGGATCAGGTCGGCCTGCGCATGGGCGCTGCCGGCGGCCAGGCAGGCGCCGGCAACGGCAGCGGCGATGCGGAGTCTGGCGATGCGTATCGAGGTGGTCATGGTTGTCGTCTTTCGTCGGTTGCGGCGACAAGGCCGGGATGGTGACGGTATCCCGGCCGGCGGAGAATGGCCCCTGTCTTTTTTCAGAGGCTCATGCGGTGCGGCCGCGCAGCAGTCGGGCGCCGGCGCCGCTGCGTGCCTTGTAGCGCTGCTGCTCGATGTTGAACACGATCAGCATGCCGCCCAGGATCGCCACGTTTTTCAGGAAGTGGTTCAGCTGGTTCTGCAGTTCGGCCGCATCGGCATGCCAGAAACCGTGGAAGATCAGGGTCACCGGCACCAGGAACAGTGCCAGCGCCGCCGCCGCGAAGCGTGCCTGGAAACCCGTGATCAGCGCCAGCCCGGCCCCGACTTCGAGCAGGATCGTCAGCGCCAGCAGCACGCCGGCCGCCGGCAGTCCGCTGCTGCTCATCCAGCCGGCCACATAGGAAAAGCCCAGGATCTTGTTGATGCCCGAGACCAGGAACAGCAGGCCTGCCAGGGCGCGGCCGACCGGATAGAGTTTATTGGTGTCCATGATGTTGTCCTTTCAGTGCAGTTTTCGATTATTCGTTCGAACCATTCGAACGTCCTTGCCGCAGTGCTGCTGCATGAAAAACATTATGGACAAGCCTGAGACAGATGAAAAACGAGTAATTTCTGTTTTTACAATCGATTTTTTCGATAACGATGGCCCTACCGATGGATAGTGTTTCTACAGGTAACGGGTCACTACGATAGTGGGCGACGCAACCTATCCACTTCACTGCGAAAAGCCGCCATGACCCACTTCACCACCGCTTCCGGCATCCCCGTTGTCGACAACCAGAATTCGATCACCGCCGGCCCGCGCGGCCCGGTCCTGCTGCAGGATTTCCACCTGATCGAAAAGCTGCAGCACTTCAACCGCGAGCGCACCCCGGAGCGCGTGGTCCATGCGAAGGGGTCGGGTGCCTACGGCAGCTTCACCGTCACCCACGACATCAGCCGCTATACCAAGGCGAACGTGTTCGCGGCCGTCGGCAAGCAGACCGAGACCTTCCTGCGCTTCTCGACCGTGGGCGGCGAAAAAGGCTCGGCCGATACCGCACGCGATCCGCGCGGCTTTGCCCTGCGCTTCTATACCGAAGACGGCAACTGGGACCTGGTCGGCAACAACACCCCGACCTTCTTCCTGAAGGACGGCATCAAGTTCCCGGACTTCATCCACACCCAGAAACGCGATCCGCAGACCAACCTGAAATCGGCACAGATGATGTGGGATTTCTGGAGCCGCGCCCCGGAAAGCCTGCACCAGGTGACGATCCTGTTTTCGGATCGCGGCACCCCGGACGGCTACCGCCACATGGACGGCTTCGGCAGCCACACCTACAGCCTGATCAATGCCGACGGCGAACGCCACTGGGTGAAATGGCACTTCAAGACCCAGCAGGGCATCAAGAACCTGTCCGCGCTTGACGCGGTGCGCCTGGCCGGCACCGACCCGGACTACGCCCAGCGCGATCTGTTCAATGCGATTGCGCGCGGCGATTTCCCGCGCTGGAGCGTCGAGATGCAGGTGATGAACGACGCCCAGCGCGCTGCCTGGGAAGCCAGGACCGGCTGGGACGCGTTCGACCTGACCAAAGTCTGGCCGCAGGGAGAGTTCCCGCGCATCCCGGTTGGCATCCTGGAACTGAACCGCAACCCGGACAACTACCACCAGGACGTCGAGCAGGCCGCGCTGTCGCCGTCGAACATCGTGCCCGGCCTGGGCTACAGCCCGGACAAGATGCTGCAGGCGCGCCTGTTCGCCTACCATGACGCCCAGCTGTACCGCGTCGGCACCAATCACCAGCATTTGCCGGTGAACCGTCCGCGCTGCCCCTTCCACAACCAGCAGCGCGACGGCGCGATGGCGATTGCCAACGGCGGCTCGGCGCAGAATTACGACCCGGTACAGAACGGCGCCATGCCGGCGGCCGGCGGTTTCGGCCACGGCGACGCCGGCTGGCAGCTGGAAGGCGTAGCGGGCCGTTACGACACCCGCGCCACCGACGACCACTTCACCCAGGCCGGCAACCTGTTCCGCCTGTTGACGATTGATGCCAAGCGCAACCTGATCGAGAACATTGCCGGCGCCCTGAGCCAGGCCGATGCCACGATCCAGGACCGCCAGATCGGCCACTTCCTGAAGGCCGATCCGGCCTACGGCCAGGGCGTGTCGGCTGCGATCAAGCGCATCCTGGACGCCAGCCGGGCGTGATTATCGGCGTCAGCGTCGGCGCCACCACAGCGGCAGCAGGTGGCCCGTCATCCGCAAGGAAAACTGGTAGGCCAGTTCGGCCGCCAGGGTGACGCCGACGGTGGTGCCTTCGCCGGCCCGGCTCGTCAGCTCGAAACGCGCGCCGAGCGCCGCCGCCCGCTCGCGCATGCCCGGCAAGCCCCAGTGGCCGGGCCGGTGTCCGGCGCTCGCCACATCCTCGTCCAGGCCGCAGCCGTCGTCGCGGATGCGCAGGGCGAATGCCTCTCTACCGTAGTCGAGGGTCAGTACCACCTTCTGCGCATTCGCATGGCGCGAGGCATTGAACAGGGCTTCGCGCCCGATCGCATACACCTCGTCGCTCACATGCGGCCTCAAAGGCCGCGCCCGCCCGGCAATGTGCAGCTCGAAGACATGGCTGCTGTACTCGGCGAGCTCCTTGCCGAAGGCCTGCAGCGCCAGGCGCATGTCGTCGGACGAGGCGGAGGCGCGCAAGTCCATGATCTGGTCGCGGCCTTCGACCAGCATGCGCCCCGCCAGGCCCAGGGTCCGTTCCAGGTTGGCGCGCTCGTGCGAACCCGGCGGAATCTGATGCACATGCGCGTTGAACGACATCAAGAGCCCCTGCACGCTCTGCAGCAGGGTGTCGTGCAGCGAGCGGGCGAGGCGCGAGCGCTCTTCGAGCCGCCCCTGCAGGCGCGCCTGCATGCGCCGGGTCAGGGTGCGTATCCGCAGCGCATAGGCTGCGTACAGCAGCAGCGCGCCGGCTACCGCCAGGATCAGCAGGAACCAGCGGCTCTGCACGAAGGTCGGCGCGATCCGGATGTCGAGGACCGCGGGCGCCGGACTCCATACGCCGTCCTCGTTGGCGGCGCTCACCTCGAAGCGGTAGCTGCCCGGCGCCAGGTTGGTGTACGAGACGCCGCGGTAGCCGATCGGCCCCTGCCAGCCGTGATCGACGCCTTCGAGCCGGTAGCGGAAACGCACCCGTTCCGGCATCGACAGGGCGAGCGCCGTGAAGGTCACCCGCAGGCTGTCGCTGCCCTCCGGCAGGTCCAGCGTGGCGGGCTGCGACTGGCCGGCGTCCTGGCGGATGTCGTGGCGCCGGTTGTTCGACGTGACGCTGCGGATCAGCACCGGCGGCGGCAAGTGGTTGCGCCGGATGCGGGCCGGATCGAGCAGCGCGATCGCGCTGCCGGTCGAGAACCACAGCATGCCGTCCGCGGCACGCAGCAGCGACGGCGTCGGGCGGGTCTGCGGCGCATGGCCGCGCAGGCCGTCGAGCGCATCGAAGCGTTCGAACGCCACCTCGCGCGCAGGCGCATGTGCCACATCACGCAGCCAGTCCGCCAGGGCGGCGGCAGCGATATGGTAGATGCCGTCGGCGCCGTGCAGCCACAAGTCGCCGTCCGCCAGGCGCACGATGCCGGACACCCCGCGGAAGCTCTCGCCGCCCGTGCCGCGCAGCGCCAGGAAGCGCCCGCCGCGGTACAGCATGGTCCCGCGTTCGCCGCCGGCCCACATGTCCTGGCCATCGGGCGCCAGGGTCAGCACCGTGCCGAGTTGCAGTCCGGCGGCGGCGTCGAGCCGGCGCACGCTGTCCTGTCCGGCCGCGCTGCCCACCACGCTGATGTGGTTGCGCGCGTGGCCCATCCAGACATTGCCCTGCGCGTCCATCGCCATCGTGGTGGCTTGCGGCGCCGCGAAACCCGGCAGGCCGCCGTCGCGCGTCCATTGCCCGCGCGCGAGGCGGAACAGCCCGCGGCCGGAAAACGAGACCCACAGCCGGCCCTGGCGGTCCTGCTGGATCGCTTGCGGATCGAAGCCGCGCACCTTGTCCGGCGGCGCGACCAGCTCCACCGCGCCGTCCGGCCCGCGCCGCCACAGGCCGCGCCCGTCGCCGATCCAGAGCACGCCGTCGGCTGTCCAGTGGCTCGCCTCGAAGCCGCTCTTGAGCACCGTGTCGTGCAGGCCGGCCGCGCTGGCCCTGCGGACGTGGTTGATGGCATCGCCGACCCAGACGCCGCCGTCCGGCGCGCGCACCATGCCGGGATGGTCGAATTCGACGTTGGCCGGCAGCAGCGCCAGCCGGTTGCGCCGCAGTCGGTCGAGGCCGGCCGAGGTGCCGATCCAGATATTCCCTTCGCGGTCCTGGAAGAAGCTCTGCGGCAGCGCGCCGCTCAAACCAGTCGCCTGCGTCAGGCGCTGCGCCGGCACGCGCGCCGGGCGCACCGCCAGCTTGCGCTCGACGGCATCGGCCTGCGCCAGCCACATGACGCCGTCGCGGTCGAACCACATGCCGCTGCCGTTCAGCACCGGCGCGGGCGGTGCCTTGCCCGGCGGCCGCGTGGTGCGCACCCGGTAGTAGCGGTTGCGGTCGTCCGATGCCCACAAGGTGCCGTCCGGGCTTTCCGCCATGGCCATCAGCGTCATCCGCGGCCAGGCGTGCGAAAACGCGCGCGCGCCCGGCCGGCGGAAGAATACCCCGTCCATGCCGGCGATCCACTGGGTGCCGTCGCGTCCGAACAGGATCTGGAAAAAGCGGTTGGCAGGCAGGCCGAGCGTGCCTTCGTGGCGCACGAAGCGCTTGGCCCCCGGGGCCAGGCTGGCGAGGCCGTCGCGCGCCGCCACCCAGACCGTGCCGTCGGGCGCGGCTTCGATATGGAAGATGGAGCCGCCCGGCAGCCCGTCGGCCTCCATGTAGGTACGCGCGCCGCCGGGACGCAGCACCGTCGCGCCGCCGAAGCGGTACCCGACCCAGAGCGCGCCATCCCTGGCCGCCGTCAGGCCCAGCACGTCGCTGGAATACAGCGGGTGGCCGTACACGCTGTCGGTCCGTTCGAACTGCACGCCGTCATAGCGGTACAGGCCGGTCGCCGTGGCGATCCACAGCCAGCCGTCGCGGCTCTGCGCAAATTTCAGCACATCGACCGGCGCCCCCTGTGCGCCGCCCCATGCGCTATGGGTATAGTCCGACAACAGGGGGGCGGGGGCAGCAATGGCAGCGGCCGTGTGCAGATGACACGCCAGCAGGAACGGGGCGACAAGGCGCCGCAAGCACGAATCGATTCTCACGAATACAGGTCAAAAATTGCTCAGCACAGCGAATTGTGCCATGCAACACAAACGCCGTGCTAACGACTGCGCGCCCGGGTGATGTGCAGCCGTTCGGCGGAGCGCACCAGATCCGGCAGCGAACGTGCGCCCATCTTTTCCATCACCTTGCGCTTGTGCGTCTTGGCCATGATCTCGCTGACGCCCAGCGCATCGGCCACCTGCTTGTTGAGCAGGCCGCCGATCACCAGTTCCATGGTCTCGCGCTCGCGCGGCGTCAGGCTGGCGTGGCGCTGGCGCAGGTCGGCCAGTTCACGGCGCGCCGCCAGGCCGGCCTGGTCCGCTGCCAGCGCATCGCGCACGGCTGCCAGCAGCGCTTCGGGTGCCACCGGCTTGGTAAGGAATTCCATGGCGCCGGCCTTCATGGCCTGCACCGACATCGGGATCGAACCGAAGCCGGTCATGAAGATGATCGGGAGTCCGGTGCCGCGGCGGGCCAGCCCGGCCGCCACTTCCAGTCCGTCCGGTCCGGGCATGTGCATGTCGCAGACCAGGCAGGACGCGGTGCCGAGGCCGGTCGTGGCGGAAAACGCGTCGAAGACGTCGAAGAAGGCGCCGGCGGCGGCGAAGCCGCGCGCATCGTAGCCCTCGGCCGCCAGCAGGTTCAGGACCGAGGCGCGCACCGCGTCGTCGTCGTCGACGACGAACACCGCCGGCATCATGGCTGGCGCCCCGCTCATCCTACCGTGCTCCTTTGCCGTCTCAAGGTCCTGTCCGTGCCCCATGCCGTCACTTCATTATACGTACCGCGGCGTCTCCGGCCGGCGCCGGCGCTTCCGCCACCAGCAGGCCGAGCAGGATCAGGAGCGGGACCACCAGCGCGGCGAAGCCGAACCAGTGGAAACCGAAAGCCGCCGCGACACAGCCGGCGGCAAAGGCCGCCAGCGGCCAGATGAACTTGCCGCAACGCGCCTTCAGCCCGGGATCATCGGCGCCGCGGGCCGCGTCGACCAGGTCGATCACGATCTGGGTCACGTTCCCGGTCATCATCGACGTCGGTGCCAGGTGGCCCAGCAGCAGGCGGCTGGTGGCGCTGTGGGCGCCCATGCCGGCCGCACCCAGCAGGCCGGCCGCCGTGGCCATCAGCCCCGGCTCGGCGCCGAGCGGCGTGGCCGCCAGGCCGCACGCCATGAACCCCAGCAGCAGCACCAGTTGCAGCAGCAGTGCCGGCCGCAGCGCCGCGCCGCCACGTTTCTCGACCACCACGACCAGGATGCGCGCCAGGGCCACGCCGGCGATAAAGGCCGGAAAGGCCAGCAGTTTCAGCAGCACGCCTTCGTGCGACGCATTGGCGAGCGATGCGCCGATCAGGACGAAGTTGCCGGTGACGTGGGCGGTAAACAGCCCGAACAGCGCCAGGAAACTCAGGGTGTCGACGTACCCCGCCAGGAATCCCAGTGCGATGCCCTGCAGCCGCCCGTGGTTTTGCCCATTCATACCTGTCTCCGTCTGGTCCGCCGTGCGTCGATGCGGCCATTGTCGCCGATTGCGGCGCCGCCGGCTGCGTATCCATTGGTATAGCTAGACCTGCGCACGCTCGCGCAGGTCCAGCCATGCCACCAGCATGAAGGCGCCTGCCAGTCCCAGGTGCTCGAAGAAGCCGTTTTCCGACATCGTGCGCGCCATGCCCGCCAGCTCCCAGAACCGGTTCGCCACCAGGTTGGCCGCCAGCGTGAACAAGGCCAGGTAAAGGGCGCCCGCCCAGCGCTGTATGCCGGACAGCACCAGCACGGACGCGCCCAGTTCGCCGGCGATGGTGAGCAGGGCCAGCGGGGCCGCCGGCGCCATGCCGAAATGGTGCATCTCGGCGACGGCGGCCGGAAAATCGAAGGCCTTGTCCAGCCCACCCTGCAGGTAGGCCGAGCACAGGAGCAGCAGGCAGCACCAGCGGAGGACGCCATGGCGGATGGCCGGTGCGTGTTGCCGGGTGACGGTAGGGATCTGGCTGATCATGATTGTCCTCAAAGGTTGAACAAAAATGGTAGCGGGCTCTCCGCTCTCGAGCCCGTATCCTTAGGCCAGTTGAATATTGATCGTCACTACAACTATCGTATGAAAGACCAGGCCACGGCAAGCGCCATAATGCCGCGGTAAGCGCCGAATCCTGCGCCGCGCCATCACCGCAGAGGAGAGCAGCCCATGAGCCTGGCCCGACACGACATCCCGCTTTCCCGTCCAGCGCCGGCTGGCTGGCGGCATGCGGCCTCCGCGGCCGGACAGCCGGCAGACGACGCGCCCGACGGCGGCAAGGCGGCCTGCCTGCGCCTGTTCGTCCGCCTGCGTGCCTGTACGCCCGCTTCCTGGCTGGCACTGCCGGCTGCGGCAGGAGCCGACGACGGCGCGCTCGAGCAGGTGCTCGCCGGCCCTCTCCTTCCCCAAGCGTATGCGCACGCGGCCATCGCCGCCGAAGCCGGGCGCGCGCGCCGCCACGGCGTGCGCGACGCGACCCCGCCGGCGCTGCTGCTGCTGGCCACCGTGGCGCTCGGGCAGGACGGCTGCCATGAAGGCCATTACCGTGCCGCCCTGCAGCTGGCCGCGACCGCGCTCGCACTGGCGCAGCGCCAGGGCTGCCTGCAGCATGAGCGTGCCCGGGCGCTGCACGCGGCGCTGCTGCCGCCCGGACCGGCAGCGGATGCACCCGGCCACTTCGGTACGCTCGCCGAAGCGGCCGGGGCGCACCGTGCCGGCCGCCGCCTCGACGCGCTGGGCGGCTACGAAAGCGCAGGCGCCGGCGCCGGCCGCGACGGCCAGCACTGGCTGGCCGGCCTGGCCTGGGAGCAGGCGGCGCTGCTGGCCGGCGCAAGCGGCCTCGGCGCGGCCATGCGGCACTACCGGTGGCTGGCCCTGGCGAGTTACGGGCGCGCCGGGGCCCCAGGCCGGATCGACACGCTGCAGCGCGCCTGGCGCGAGGACGGTACTGCCGCCGAGGGAGCGGTCGCTGCGGGCGCGATCGATGGGGGCGCGGCCGCCGCGCTGCAGGCCGAGCGCGAGCGCATCCTGCGCGCCGGCAGCATCGGCGAAATCGGCCTGTCGATCGCGCACGAAGTCAACCAGCCGCTGGCGGCCATTTCCCTGCATGCCGCCGCAGCCCGCAAATGGCTGCGCCGGCCGCAGCCGGACATCGAACGCGCCCTCGCCTCGCTGTTGCTGATCAGCGCCAGCGGCCGCCATGCGGGCGACATCGTGCGCAGCGTGCAGCGCCTCGCCGCGCGCCAGGCAAGCGAGATGGACAAGGTCGCCGTCGACCAGACCATCGCCGACACGCTGCAGCTGCTGCAAAGGCCGCTGCGCAGGCACGGCATCGAGATCGACCTGGCGCTGGGCCTGGGCGAATGCGTCATCCAGGCCAGTCGCGTCCAGCTGCAGCAGGTCGTGACCAACCTGCTGACGAACGCGATCGAGGCGCTGTCCGGGCAGCGCGCACGCGCGTTGGCCGAGCGGGAACCGGCGCCACGCCGGATCCACGTGCAGAGCCGCCGCGTCGGCACCGGCGAAGTCGAGATCAGCGTCGCCGACAACGGCCCCGGCATCGCGCAGCAGGACCGCGCGCGGATCTTCGGCAGCCTGTTCAGCACCAAGCCGAACAGCACCGGCATGGGCTTGTCGATCAGCCAGGCGATCGTGCGTGCGCACGGCGGCCAGATCGGCTACGAGCCGGGCCAGCCGCACGGCGCCTGCTTCCGCTTCCGCCTGCCCGTGCAGGCACCGCCATCCAGGCCGTGAACCTGCGCGCCGGCGCAGATCGGCGTCAGCCCGCGTGTGCCGCCAGCCAGGGCACGATCACATCGAGCAGGCGCTGCGGCGCCTCGATCGGGATCATGTGGCCGCTGTCGTCGATGACCGCCAGGCTGGCGTCCGGAATCCCGGCCTGGAGCTCCCGCGCCTCTTCCAGGCTGCGCAGCTGGTCCTGGGCCGCCGCGACCACCAGCGTCGGGCAGCGGATCTGATGCAGGCGGTCGATGTCGCCCGGCCGCTCCAGCACCGACTGGCGCCGGAATACGTCACCGCCCAGGCGCACGCCCATCGCGCGCACGCGCTCGATCATCGCCTCGTTGTGCTTGTCCTTCGGATGCAGCGAGCTGGCCACGGCGATGCGGCTCAAGCCGCTGAAGGCGACCGAGGGCGCGGCATGCCCGACCGCGCCCTTGCGCTGGCGCATGGCCGGGGTATCGGGCCGGGTCGACGTGGCCACCAGCACCAGCGCTTCCACCCGCTTGCCGTATGCCGGCGCCAGGCGGGCGATGTCGCGCGCGACGTAGCCGCCCATCGAAAAGCCGACCAGCAGGAAGGATGGCGGCGCCGCCGCCAGCGCACGGCGCGCCAGCGCCTCGACCGAGGTGTCGTGGCGCAGGTCGGCATGCAGGATCGGACCGAAGCGCGCCAGGGCCCCGGTCATGTCGTTCCACAGGGTTTCGTCGGCCATGAAGCCGGGGACAAGTAGGAGAGCCATGGCTGCATGCTAGCAGGATCGGCAGGCCGCTGCGCGCAAGGGGCCGCGACGCGTTAGACTGTCGCTTCTTTCCCCACATTATTGTTTTGACGAGCCCGCCATGACCCTGCCCGCGCACCAACTCACGATGACGGTCCTGATGACGCCGGACACCGCGAACTTTTCCGGCAACGTCCACGGCGGCCACATCCTCAAACTGCTGGACCAGGTGGCCTACGCCTGCGCCAGCCGCTACGCCGCCACGTATGTCGTCACCATGAGCGTCGACCAGGTCACTTTCCGCCAGCCGATCCTGGTCGGCGAGCTGGTCACCTTCCTGGCGGCCGTCAACTACACCGGCCGCACCTCGATGGAAATCGGCATCAAGGTGCTGGCGGAGAATATCCGCACCCAGGAAGTGCGCCACGTGAACAGCTGCTTCTTCACGATGGTGGCGGTCGGCGAAGACAAGCAGCCGGTGCCGGTGCCGCCGCTACGCCCGTTCACCCCGGACGAGCAGCGCCGCCACGAAGAAGCCAAGGGCCGCAAGGAAGCGCGCATGGCGCTGGACCAGCAGCATGCGGAGCGCGCCAAGGCGCGCGCCTGAATTTCAGCCGGGCCTTCAGCCGCGCGCGTGGCGGATCCGGCCGACGCTGATGCACAGCGCCATGACGGTCGCCACCACCGCAACCGCGAGGCAGAGCCGGATCGCGTGCATGCCGGCCGCGCCGCCGCCCAGGTCGCGGTCGAAGGTCGACAGCACGATGCCCACCACCGCGGTGCCGCAGCACTGGCCGAAGGTGCGCATGATGGCCAGGATGCCGGACGCGGCCCCACTGCGTGCGCGCGCCACGTTCGACAGCATCTCGCGGTTGTTCGGACTCTGGAAGAAACCGAAACCGATCCCGCACAGCAGGTTGCGCCAGGCGATGTCCCAGGCCTGCGCCCCCATCGGCAACAGCGCCAGCGACAGCAGTCCGGCCGCCAGCAGCGCCAGCCCGATTGACGACAGGATCGCCGCCGGATAGCGGTCGGCGAGCCGGCCGGCATGCGGCGCGGCCAGCATGATGCCGATCGGCCAGGGCGTGAACAGCAGCGCCGAATGCAGGGCGGAATCGCCGTACACGGTCTGGAACAGGAAGGGCAAGGCGACGAAGGTGATGCCCTGCCCGACGAACGACGCCATCGAGGTCAGCGCGGCCATGGAAAACCGCCTGGAGGCGAACATGTCCAGCGGGACCAGCGGTGCCGCCGCACGGCGCTGGCGCCAGACGAAAGCCCAGCCGGCGGCGACGGCAATCGATCCATAGATAACCAATGCCTGCCGCGCCTGCAGCGCAGTGCCCAGGTGGGCGCAGGCATCGGCCGCCATGATGAAAGCGCCCATGGCGGCGGCCGACAGCACGGCGCCGGCGCTGTCGAAACGCGACGATGACGGCTGCGGGTTGTCGGGCACCGCCCGCCCCAGCGCCAGCGCGATGGCGCCCAGCGGCACGTTGATCGCGAACAGCCAGGGCCAGCCGAGCCAGGACAGCAGCGCACCGCCCAGCGTGGGGCCGACCGCCGTGCTGGCGGCGACCAGCAGCGCGTTCAGGCCCAGGACGCGCCCCAGCAGGCGGTTGGGGAAGATGGTGCGCAGGATCGCCGGCCCGATGCTCAGGCATGCCGACCCACCGATCCCCTGCAGCACGCGCAGCGCCGTCAGCATCGCCAGCGACGACGACAGTGCGCAGCCCAGCGATGCCAGCGTGAACACGGCCAGGCCGCCGGCAAACAGGCGGCGGTAGCCGAGCCGGTCCGCCAGCGCGGCGAACATCGCCAGCGTCATGGCGACCGCCAGCAGGTAAGCATTGGCCACCCACAGCGCGCCGCCGGCGGGCGCATCGAGGGCGCGGGCGATCTGCGGCAGCGCCACGTTCAGCATGCTGCCGTCCAGTACCGTCATGGCCGTCGCCGTCGTCAGGGCGATCATCGCCAGGCGGCGCCTGGGACCGGGCAGGCCTTCGTCGCCCGGCAAATCGGAAAACAATGTCATGAATGCTTTCTGGCGCTATTGCGCCTTCGGGGTCGATATGCCGACTATAGCGACCCGGACCGCATGGCGCACGCGCTGCAGCGTCGGCAGCGCACTCTGGTGCTGCCAGGAACAAAATTATGGACATCTCATAAGTCTGTGCTACAATTCGCCGCCTTGGCCTGGTAGCTCAGTTGGTAGAGCAGAGGATTGAAAATCCTTGTGTCGGTGGTTCGATTCCGCCCCGGGCCACCAAGAATTCCTTACAGAACGCCAACCCTCACCGGTTGGCGTTTTTGTTTATGGATGTCGCGGTCCTCGTGTCCGGTCCATTTCCGGACCTTCAGCCCCAAGAATTCCTAACGGACGCAGCCGTTGTGCCCACTGCGGTACGCTGGCAGCACACGCACGCCCGTGCGATGGGAGGATCGATCATGCATTACATGCGTTGCGGCAGCGGCAAGCCTTTGCTATTGCTTCACGGCCTTGGCGGCCGTTGGCAGAGCTGGCATCCCATTCTGGCCGATCTCGCGACGACGCGCGACGTCATCGCGGTGGACCTGCCCGGCTTTGGCCAGACGCCAAGGCTGGCCGGCGAAACCTCGATCCGCACCTTGGCGGATGAAACCGCCGCCTTCCTGCATGCGAATGGCTTGAGCGGCATCGATGCAGTCGGCAGTTCGATGGGGGCGCGGCTGGCGCTGGAGTTGGCGCGACGCGGTGGGATCGTCGGCGGCGTGGTCGCGCTCAATCCAGGCGGTTTCTGGCAGGGATGGGAACGTCACGCATTCTTCAGCTCGATCTACCTGTCGATCCGGCTGCTGCGGCTGCTGCGCCCGGTATTGCCGGCAGTCTGCGCCAACCCGCTTGGTCGCGCTTTGTTGCTGGCACAATTTTCTGCCCGGCCCACAAAGCTGGCGCCGGACACCGTGAGCGATGAATTGTGCAGTTATGTGGATTCACCGGCTTTTGATGAACTGCTGGCCCAGCTCGCGTATGGCGAGGAGCAGCAAGGCGCGCCGCGCAACAGCATCGCGCATCCCCTCATCATCGGCTGGGGACGGCGTGACCGGGTCTGCTTTCCGCGTCAAGCCAGGCGCGCGCTGGCTTTGTTCCCGGACGCTCGACTGCACTGGTTCGATCGCTGTGGCCATTTCCCGCACTGGGATGCGCCGACGGAAACCGCACAGCTGATTGTGCGCGCGCTTGCCGGTACGCACGCCAATGCTGCAGCCGGGCTCACAGGCGGGCTCACACACGGCGGCCATGGCGGCCGTACTGGACAATCGTCGATCCTGCAGCTTCCACAATCCACCGGCCTGGCCTGCTAGCCTGTTCGATCGCTCCCGCATTAAAAATCCTTGTACCGGGGGTGGCCCCGGGCTCTAACATGAACGGAAATCATCCATGACTACCCCATCCACTTTCGAACTGTATGCTTACTGGCGCACGTCGGCCACTTACCGGGTGCGCGTCGCCCTCAATTTGAAGGGACTGACCGCGCACGAACGGATCGTCAATATCGATGCCGGTGAGCAGCACGACGAGGAATTCTTGAAGATCAATCCACTGGGTGCGATCCCGGCCTTGGTGGAAAGAGGACATGCGCCGCTGACACAGTCGCTGGCAATCCTCGAGTTTTTGGACGAATTCCAGCCGGCGCCGCCATTGCTGCCGCAGGACCTGCATGGGCGCGCCCGGGTGCGCTCGATTGCCTCGATGCTGGCTGCCGATACCCATCCGCTGATCACGGGGCGCGTTAAAAAATACTTGACCAGCGCCGCCGGCATGGACGACACGGCTTGGCGTGCATGGCAGATCCAGTGGTTCGGGACCGGCCTGGCTGCTCTCGAACAACGTCTCGCGACCGAGCCGCAGACAGGCGTATTTTGTCATGGCGATACGCCGACGATGGCCGATATCTGCCTGGCCAGCATTGTGGAAATGGTGAGGATTTTTAAGATTACGATTCCGGATATACCGACGATCGACCGGATCATGGCAGCCTGCGACAGCCATCCGGCGTTCATCAAAGCCAAGCCGAGCCGTCAGGAAGGTGCGCCAGCCTGAACGGGCCACCAAGCATGCAGCACATGGCATGTGCCAACAAAAACGCCACCCTCGGGTGGCGTTTTTGTTTTATCCGCATACAGTAGCTTCACCTGTCCAAAAAAAGCCTGGCATGGGCGTCAGCCGCCATGCCAGGCTTTCCTGTATGCGGCAACAGGCCGTTATTGCTTGGCCGACACGCGCCAGATCACATTACCCACGTCATCCGCGATGAGCAGCGCACCCGCTGCATCCTGGGTCAGTCCCACTGGGGCGCCGTAGAGGTCTTTTTCGTCGGCCGAATGGAAACCGGTCACGATCGGCTCGGCACTACCGGTGGGCTTGCCATTTGCGAATGGTACATACACCACTTGGTAACCGCTCAGAGGCGTGCGGTCCCAGCTGCCGTGTTCGCTTACGAAGGCCCCGCCGCGGTATTTCTCCGGCAGGCCGGTACCCGTGTAGAACCACAGTCCCAGTGCGGCAACGTGCGAACCCAGGGCGAAGTCCGGCTTGATGGCTTTCGCGACCAGGTCCGGACGCTGTTGCTTGATGCGGGTATCGACATGCTGGCCGTAATAGCTGTAAGGCCAGCCATAGAAACCGTGTTCCTGTACCGACGTCATGTAATCCGGCACCAGATCCGCACCGATCTCGTCGCGCTCATTGACGATGGTCCAGAGTTTTCCGCTCGTCGGTTCGAACTGCAGTCCGGTCGGATTGCGCAGGCCCGATGCGAAGATACGGCTGGCACCGCTTTCGACATCCACCTCGAGCACGGCAGCGCGGCGGTATTCGACCGCCATGCTGTTTTCGGCGATGTTGCTGTTGGAACCCGAGCCGACGTAGAGCTTCTTGCCATCCGCACTGGCCACCATGGCCTTGGTCCAATGGTGGTTGACCGTGTCCGGCAGGTCGGCCAGCTCGGTGCCCGGATCGGTAATCCTGGTATCGCCGGTATTGTAGTGATACTTCATGATATTGCCGGTATTGGCAACATACAGCGTATCGCCGATCAGCTGAACGCCGAAGGGCGAGTGCAGCTTTTCGAGGAAGACGTGCTTTTCCCATTCACCGGCAGCACCCTCTTTCTTGCGCAGCAGCGTAATGCGATTGCCGCCCTTGCCGCCCTTGCCGGAACGCGCTTTGACGACGCCGGCAATCAGCTGTTTCGGCGTCGTGACGGCTTCCTGTCCAGGGCCGTTCGATTCCACCACCAGGATGTCGCCATTCGGCAATGCCAGGAGCTGACGCGGATGCAGCAGTCCGGAGGCGATCTTTTCGATGCCCAGACCGGCAACGACTTTGGGCGCCTGACCTTCTTTCCAGCCGACACCGCCGGGAACCTGCATCGGCGGCACCAGAAAGTTCTGCGCGCCGGGCATCTCCGGATTGGCACCGATTTGCTTGGAAATATCCACTTTTGCGCCACTGTCGCAAGCGCTCAGCACCAGCGCCGATACCGCCGCCAGGCCCACTACAGCCAACAAACCATGTTTATTCTTATTCATGGCCAAACTCCTTGAAACTGATATTTTGCCAAGCCAGCACGATGCGTCCGATGGCCATCAAGACCACCGTTGCAACGGACAGCCACAGCGCGTCCGGAATCGCCGCATAAGAATCCCGGCTATGCACGAACGCGTTGACTAGCGCCGTGACGATGGCAGCCAGGTTCAGCCAGAAGTCGAACTTCACGGCCGCCGCGGCGCGGCGCTTGCCGAACCAGACAAAGCCGAGATTGATCAAGCGCGGGACGATGGCGACAATCAGGCCCAGGCTGACCAGCCAGGCCGCGCTTTTCACCCACAGCACCTCGGCGGTATTGGCATAGACGAAATCAAAAATCATCACCGCCACGAAAAGACCGAAAGGTATCGGGTTCAGCACATTGAAAACCGCTGACGCCACCTTGAATGTCGAGGACGTATTTTCTGCTCTCATGAAGTTCTACTCTCAAAAATGATTGGTCTGTCATGACAATCCGACGCCTGGCCGATGCCAGGGAAGAGATCGATGCCCAAATCGGCGGCGAATGTATTCCCGCGCCTCTTCGCCAGTCAACACATCTATCTTATAGAAGACATATACACGAAACGCATGAGCAAGACGCGTTCGATTGGATTGTCCGGGCACTTCCGCAACGATACCGGAACCGTCCCGGACGGGTCGTCGCGTACCGAAAACGGCCTTGCAATCGACCGAAGCTCCCCAAAATCACGCCTGTCACTTCGGGGTTTCGCGGTAGACGGGGTGCATTGGCAAGCAACTTTCAAGGAGTACAGACATGGGCGCGAAGACAGGTTCTGGCAGCAAAGGCACGGCAAACGACACGGGCAAATCCGGCAATGACTCCGGGAGCAGGGTCAAGGAAGCACGGGGTCCGTCCTACGAACACCGGCAAGGGGAAACCCCATCGGACAAGAGCGAGCAGCACCAGGGCAAGCATCCTCCGAACACGATCTACAAGGGTCCGAAGGACTTGCACCCGTCCAGTGACCCGAACCGGGGCAACCTCCAGTCAGACAAGGGCTAGGCGCACGGGATGCCGAAAATAAAAACGCCAACCTGCATGGGTTGGCGTTTTCATGTGCATGCCTTGGGTGCTCTTACTCTTTCTTTTCGCGGAAGTCACCCTCGATCACGCTGTCGTCAGTGTTTTTGGGAGCGTTTTTACCAGCGAACCCGAAGACGGACGATGACATGCGACCAGCTACAGCGCGCCGCAACCAAGGGAAGAAGAGAAGAAACGCCATGGCGAAACCCGTGAACCCTGCGGGCACATAGTCGCCTTGCGACAGGAAGTGCAAGGAGCATAGTGCCAGCAAGCTCGCCATGACAGGCCGGCGCGCAGGTCCAGGCAACAGGCCGACAATGCGTAGCTTCCTGTTACTTACCCAGGGAAACCTGGCAAAAAGAACGGCAAGAAGCAGTCCTGCCGCGCCGCGGCCGGTGCCGAGATAATCGGCCAGCACGCCGACGACCAGGTAACCGGTGTAGGTCAGCGTACCGGCCAGGGCTGCCAGCACGCAAAGTGCGACAGCGATCGTCAGCTTTGGCGCACGCATCACCGCGGTGAGTAAAAAAGGTAGGATTTGTGGTCTCCTGCAAATCGACATGGGAAGGCGAGCGCGCATCTTAACAGCCTCTCCCATGTCGGGCGTTTCGATCCGGTACCGGCTTCCCTTCCTGCTCAGGGTTGCGCGGCGGCCCGCGCCTGCGCGATCCAGCTGTCGAACAATTGCTGGTGGTACTTGATCCAGCCTGCCGTATGGCGCGCGATGTCGGCCTGGGTGTTTTCGCCTTGCCGCATACGCTCGTTTTGCGCGTTGATGTCGGCAATCGGCAAGCGCATGACTTCAAACAGCTTGACGGCCGCTGGATTCTTGTCGGCCCAGGCCCGATTCACGACGATCCGCGTCGTGTTGACGGAAAATCCGTAGTCGCTGCCGTCGCCGAGATGGGTATCGGCCTTGTCGGGATTCGCCGAGAACGGCACTTGCAGCCAGACCACGTCCTTGCCCGGCACCAGCACCCCACTCACCCAGTAGGGCGTCCACGTGTAGTACAGGATGGACTCGCCACGCTGGTAGCGGCCGATGGTGTCGGCGATCAGTGCGGCGTAGCTGCCCTGCACATGCTTGACCGTCGGGCGCAGCTTGTAGGCATCCATGTGATGTTCGATCATTGCCTCGCAGCCCCAGCCCGGGTTGCAGCCGGTCAGGTCGGCCTTGCCGTCGCCGTCATGGTCGAACAGTTTGGCCAGTGCCGGGTCGCGCAGCTGGTCGATATTGTTGATGTGGTACTTGTCGGCCGTTGCCTTGTCGATCAGGTAGCCCTGCGCGGCCGGTCCGGCATAGGCGCCCACACGCAGCAGCTTGGCGGCGCCGCCGGCATTGTTGAAATAGTCCTTGTGCAAAGGATCCCAATGCGCCGCGAGGAAGGTCGCGTCGCCGTTGGCAATCGCGATGTGCGCGGTCGGATAGTCGACTTCCTTGATCGGCTGCGGCGCGTAGCCCAGCTGTTCGAGGGCGCGGTCCACCAGCATGGTCTGGAAGGTTTCTTCGGCGATCGGGCTTTGCAGCGCCTGCACCTTGATGCCCTTGCCGGGCAAGCCGGCAGCCGGCGTTTGCGCCATGGCCAGGCTGGTGCTCAATGCGAGCGCGGCAATCGCCAGGGCCGACAACCAGCGGAACCGGCGCCGCATTGCATACGTTGCTTTGAAATGTTCAAGTTGATGCATGTGTTCCTTTCTTGTTATTGCGCGCGCATGGACGTGGTCGGCGCGGCCGCTTTGCCGCGCGCCGGATTGCCACGCACCAGGCGCAGGATGACACCAAGCGGACCGGTCTGGTACCAATGACGCCCACTGCGGCGCGATTGCCCCATTGCCTGCGTCAGGCGGTCCAGCGTGATGGCGAGCAGCACGATCCCGAGACCGCCCACGGTTGCCAGCCCCATGTCCAGGCGGCCAATCCCGCGCAGCACCATCTGGCCCAGGCCACCGACCGCGATCATCGACGCGATCACCACCATCGACAGCGACAGCATCAGCGACTGGTTGATGCCGGCCATGATGGATGGCATCGCCAGCGGCAGCTGTACGCGGGTCAGCAGCTGCCAGGGCGAGGCCCCGTAGGCGCGCGCCGCTTCGACCAGGTCGGGACGGACCTGGCGGATGCCGAGATTGGTCAGGCGCACCAGCGGCGGCAGCGCGAAGATGATGGTCACGATCACGCCGGGCGCATCGCCGATACCGAACAACATCACCACCGGCACCAGATACACGAAGGCCGGCGTGGTCTGCATGGCGTCCAGCAGCGGACGCAGGAGGTTTTGTGCGCGGTCGCTGCTGGCCAGGAAGATCCCCAGGGGCAAGCCGATCGCCAGGCAGAAGGCAAGCGAGGTCAGCACCAGCGACAGGGTCACCATCGCTTCCGGCCAGACCCCCAGTACCGACAGGCCGAGCAGCGCCAGCACGGTGCCGATCGCCAGCGTACGGCTGGTAAATTGCCAGGCCAGCACACCGACGATGGCGATGACCACGGGCGCGGGCGCGGCCAGCAGTACGTCGCTGGCACCGGCCAGGGTGGCGTCGATCGGCGCGCGCACGGCCTGGAAAAACGGGCGGCAATGCGCGACGACCCAGCCCAGGCCCCCGTTGATCCAGGATTCCAGCGGCAGCGAGCCATCGACGAGTTGCGTCAGGTTGAAGCCTTCGGCTTGCCCGGCCGTGGCGGCCGGCGCTGCGGCGTCGAGCCAGGCCGTGTCGGCCGGCGGCGTCGGCAGCCACGGGTTGACCTGGGGAGGTGCGGTGTTCGGAGTCATGCTTGTCCTTTCTGAGTATGTTGCCCGGCAATGGCAGGCGTATCGCGGTCGAGGAACTTCAGCAAGGTGGTCTTGCTGATGGCGCCGCGGAAGCTGCCGTCGCCCGCCACCACCGGCACCGCATACGGGAGTTGCGCCACCTGGCCGAACAGGCCCGCAACGGGCTCGTCCGCATTGATGGTCTGCACATCCGGCAGATAGGCGTGCGCCAGGCCCAGCGGCCCGACGTGGCCGTCGAGCGCACTGCGCAGCGAATCGGCCGACACCACGCCGAGGAATTCGCGCCGCGGATTGACGACATAGGCGTAGGCCCGGTCCTGCTCTTCCAGCATCGACAGCGCCGCACGCGAACCGCGGTTCGGCGATTCCGACACCACGACCTGGCTCTTGCGGGCGATGTCGCCGGCCTTGAACACGGCCGCCGCGTCGACCCCGCGCACGAAGTTGCGCACGTACTCGTTGGCGGGCTTGCGCAGGATTTCTTCCGGCGTGCCCACCTGCACCACATGCCCATCCTTCATGATGGCGACGCGGTCGCCGATACGCATGGCTTCGTCGAGGTCGTGCGAAATGAAGACGATGGTACGGCGCTTGATCTGCTGCAGGCGCAGCAGCTCCGACTGCATTTCCGTGCGCATGATCGGGTCGAGCGCGGAAAATGCTTCGTCCATCAGCAGGATCGACGGATCGCAGGCCAGCGCCCGCGCCAGTCCGACGCGCTGCTGCATGCCGCCAGACAATTCGTCGGGATAACTGGCGCCATAGGCCGCAAGGCCGACCTGTTCCAGTGCCTGCCGGGCCAGCGCATGGCGCTCGGCCTTGGGGATGCCAGCCAGTTCCATGCCGAAGGCGGTGTTGTCGAGCACGCTGACGTGCGGCAGCAGCGCAAACGACTGGAACACCATGCTGATGTCCTTGCGGCGCAAGGCGCGCAACTGCGCATCCGGCAGGGTATTGATGTCGGTGCCGTCGATTAGGATGCGGCCGTCGGTCGGCTCGATCAGGCGGTTCAGCATCCGCACCAGGGTCGACTTGCCCGAACCGGACAGGCCCATGATGACGAAGATCTCGCCGGCTTCGATGGTGAAGGTGGCGTCGAACACGCCGATCGTGCATCCGGTACTGGCCAGGATATCCTGCTTGCCGGCGCCCTGGCGGACCAGGGCCAGCGCTTCTTGCGGCTGATCGCCGTAGACCTTGAAGACATGGTCGATGATGATTTGTTTTGCCATTGTCTGGTTCTCCTTCGCGTTGACAAATGCGATGAACCCCGGCGGCCATGGGGCGTCGAACGGGAATCACCAAACCCTGAGCCGTCGGCGATGCACGGGCGTACCAGCGTACGCAAGGGGCGAACGAAAACGCGGCACGCTTTTCCGGCAAACCATGCCAGGGCCAGGGTGTTGATGCGTGTTAAAAGAGGCTGAGTTCAGGACTTTTAAGCACGCAGGTGCATGCAAATACATGGCACCAGAGAGTCGGGCGCATGGCCCAGGGAGTTTTTTCGCGCGTGGCGAGAAAACGTTGTGCAGCAGAGTTGGTACTACAGACCTATTGCATAGACACCAATTATATTGCAAGCAAATGTAATTGTCCAGTAGCGTACTCAATCGGGATGTGCTACGGACGCCGTCGCTACATTGTGTGCCTGGCTGTCCTGATCACGAAGCATGGGCTTGTCGGCTGAACATAAAAGTTGTTGCTTGTGGGAATGTGCGCATTTTTGGCAGTGGGACGCGTGTTACCTTCCGCTGCTTATACCAATAACATTTTCCATAAGGGATACCCATGCTGCGCCTGATCGCTTGCACCCTGCTGTGCCTTGCCCTAACCGGCTGCGCCACCGTCAACCAGATGGCCTTCGACAAGAAGAGCACGGCCATCGACACCCGCGAAAAATCGGTGGTCCTGATGACCGTCGACGTGTCGCGCCCGGACGGCAGCCGCTTCGTGCCCGAACCCTTCGTCGTCAAGCTGGCCAGGCCGAACGCGCAAAGCAAGGAAGAGCGCCAGAACTTCAAGCTCGACAAGGACGTCGACGCGGTGCAGGAAAACGGGCACAGCATCTACCTGGTGCGCGCCTCGCTGGCGCCGGGCGAGTACAAGCTGCAGGAAGTGGTGGGGCTGGCCAAGGGCTTCCCGATCATGGGGACCTTCATCGTGCCGCTGAATACCGACCTCAAGGTCAAGCCCGGCTCGATCGTCTATATCGGCCGCATCAAGGCCACGCTGCGCGACCGCGTAGGCAACGAATTCCGCGCCGGTCCGCTGCTGCCCCTGCTCGACCAGTCGGTGGCAGGCATGTCGGGCGGCACCTGGGATGTGGCCTACGAGAACCTGGCCGACAAGGATATCGGCCTGTTCCGCGCCGTCTATCCGGTGCTCGTCAATGTGAACGTCGAGACCGCGCCGCTGCCGGCATTCGACCGCGCCGCGGCCCAGCGCCAGTGGGAAGGCGAAGAAAAGGACGTGCCGAAAGAGGTCGCCGCAAAATAAGCCGGCCAGGCGCCGCCCGCGCGGCGGCGCCTGTTTCCCCCTCCCGCCCTCCGCTGCATCATTCCAGCACGATGCGCCCGTCCACCAGGCGCCCGCCGCCCTTGCCCGCTGCCCCGCGCGCGTTGTCATAGTCGACCACCTCGCGCCCACTGGCCGGATCGGCATGCCAGATCTTCAGCGCAAACCGGCCCTGCCCGCCTGCCGCCAGCGTTGCCGACGTGGACAGCCTGAACCTGTAGCCACCCTTGCCCTTGACGCTACCGCTGCCCTCGAACACATGCCGGGCGCCCTGCCGGCCCAGCAGGCGCACGTCCCGGCTGCGGAACGGCAAGCCCGGCAAGTCGAAGTGCAGCCTGGCCGGCATGCCGGCTGCCGCTGCCGATGCAGCTCCATCCAGCGGCGCGGCCAGGCTGAAGCGTGCCGCGCCCGCATACAGCGGCGCCTGCCTGAACGCCCCTGCCGGCGACGTCACCGCCCCGCTGCCGGCCACCATCCCGCCCGCCGGCGCCGTCACGACGACCTCGTGGCTGACTGCGGTACTGCGGCCCTTGCGGTCGACCACCGTGGCCGTGACCCGGTACACGCCGGGCATGGCAAAGCTGTGGCTGGCGCTGGCATTGCCGCTGCCGCCGCTCTCGCTGACCCGGCCGGCCTGGACGCCGCTGCCGTCGCCCCACGACCAGTTGACGCTGCGCGTACCGACCCCGTCCTCGTCGACGAAGCCGACCGCAGCCTGCAGCGGCATGCCGGCCTTGACCAGGGCCGGCGCCACGACCGGGCCGAGCAGATGGCCGCATCCGCCCCCCTTGTCCGGCCGCAGCAGCACCAGCCCGGCATTCGAGGTCGCCACGATCGCGCCGCTGTCGTTGATCGCAAGCGCATCGTCCAGCACCAGGCCGGGCGGCGCACGGCGCAGGTAGCGATTCAGGTCGAGCATGCCTTGCTTTGCGGTCCAGACGAAGGCGCGCCAGTCGCCGGCCCTGGTTTCCGCAAAGCCGACGATCTGGCCGGCGGCGTTGACGCCGTCGGCGCGCGACGACGCGCCGCCCAGCGTGCCGAGATTGCGCATGCCGCCGCTGCGCGTCCAGGACATCGCACGCTGGACGTCGTCGCCAAAATTGATCAGGCCCGCCATGTGCAGGCCGGGCGTCATGGCGGTGACGAAAGCCTCGCTGCCGCCGGCGGTCCCGAGGTCGCGCATGCCGCCGGCGCGCGTCCACAGGAAGGGGCGATATTCGATGGCGTCGGGCGAGGGAATATGGTTGCCGGCCACCTCGCCGTTGCCGCCCACGGCCACCACCAGCGCATCGTAGCTGTTCAACGTGTCGATATCGAGCATGCCGCTGCTGCGGGTCCAGGCGAAGGCATGGCGGCTGCCGTCCGCGGTCGCCGACGAACCGGCGATCAGGCCGGCACCGTTGAGGGCGCCGGCGAAGGAAGCGCTGCCCAGGCCCGGCGTCAGGGCGCCCAGGCTTTCGCTGCCGCTCGCGGCGCTCCAGCGGAAGGCGCGCGGCAGGAAGTCGGCGTAGGACGAGCCGGTGACGACGCCATGGCGGTTGATGGCCGTGCCGCTCGACTCGCCGCCGCCGGTGGGCGTGCCGATGTCGAGCATGCCGGCACCGGCACGCCAGACGAAGGCATGCTGGACCCCACCGGCGGTGAGGGAACTGCCGGTCACCTGGCCGAGGTCGTTCAGGTCGTTTGCGAGGGTCTCGCCGTCCAGGGTGCCGATATCCTGCACGCTGCTGCCGTCATAGAAGTAACCCACCGCGCCGGCGTCGGCCTGCATCGAGAACGAGACCTGTCCCCTGGCGTTGATGCGCGGGAGCGTGGCGAGCAGGCCGGGGGCCAGGTTGATCACGCGGTAGGTCGTATTCGTGCCGACGTGGGTGCCGTCTGTTTCCGCGGCCGGCTGTGGCGGTTGTGACGGCTGTGCCTGCTGAGCGGCTGCCGTGCCCGACACTGCCAGGGCGACCAACAGCATTTCTCGAACGCGTTGCATGTTTTCTCTCCAGATAAGGATGGAAAAACCGGCCCTTGCCACGGGCGGTATCGGGTAGCCGAACGATCATGCACGATGGATTGCGCTGCCGGTTGCGCCCAGTCGAGTGCAGCGCTGCCGTTTGCGATGAAACAAGCGTCTTTCAAATGGCCGCGGTACTCGCAGCCATTTATTCAACAACAACAAACGGAGTGTTCCGGATGTTGGCCCTTCCTATACTTGGTCACCGCTGCCGCAGGCGGGTCAACGCTTCATCTTAGTTGGGGACACTGACATGGGTATTCTGGAAAACAAGACAGCAATCGTGACCGGCGCCAGCGCCGGCATCGGCTACGAGGCAGCGAAGCTGTTCGCGCATGAAGGCGCAAACGTCATCGCGGTCGCCCGCAGCGGCGGAAAACTGGCAGCGCTGGTCGACGAGATCGTCGCGGCGGGCGGCAAGGCGTACGCGCTGGCGGGTGACGTGAAACAGGAAGATGTCGCGAAACAGGCGGTCGAACTGGCGATCGAGCGCTTTGGCGGACTCCATATCGCCTTCAACAATGCCGGCACGCTGGGCCCGATGGGCGAGGTTGCCGGTATCCGCGCCGCGGACTGGCACGACACGCTCGACACCAATTTGAGCAGCGCATTTTTCTGCGCAAAGTACCAGATCCCGGCGATGCTCACGCGTGGCAGCGGCTCAATGATTTTCACCTCATCTTTCGTCGGCCATACGATCGGCATGCCGGGCATGAGCGCCTACGCCGCCAGCAAGGCCGGCCTGGTGGGACTGGCGCGCACGCTGGCGGTCGAGTACGGCGCACGCGGCGTCAGGGTCAATGTCCTGATGCCCGGTGGGACCGATACGGACATGGGCCGCGCCGCCGCCTCGACGCCGGAAGCACGCGCCTTTGTCGAAGGCATCCACGCCACGAAACGTCTTGCACGCCCGGCCGAAATCGCCAGGGCGGCACTGTTCCTGGCGTCGGATGCGGCCAGTTTCGTGACCGGCAGCACGCTGTTCGTCGACGGCGGGGTGTCGATGTCGAAAACCTGAATGTCCAGCCTGGTTATCAGCGTCGATTACCTGCACCATCCAATGAAAACGCCACCGGCAGGTGGCGTCTTCGATTTCCACAGCGTCCGCATTGGATCAATGGAAGAACAGGTAGAGCAGAACTAGTACGATTGCAGGCACGCCCATGATCCAGGCCAAGAAATATTTACCCATGATGCTCTCCTTCTGGTGTGGTGTTTGTGATAACGGTTCCAGAATGCCAGTGGCGAGCAGGGCCGTCCGTTAGTTACACCACTTTGGGTGAAATTTCTTAGCAAAACTATATTTTTCTTGATCCTGGCTGCGGCAGGTCAAGGGCCGCTTCCGGGTCACACCTTCTTCAGCGCACTCGCCTTGTGCGCGGCCTCGGCGCCGGTCTTGTCGCTAACCACCAGGTATTCGGGATGCTCCTGCGACGCCGCCACCTCGTGGCCCTTGATGGTGGTGTGCGCCGTCAGCTTTTTCTTGACCGTGCCGTGCACCGTGCCTTGCGGCGAATGCCATGTCACCTTGTCGCCCGCCTTGAACGTGTCCGTCATGCCGTGCCTCGCTGGATGGTGGTTGGCCGGCTATTTGAACACGGATCGCATGCAGGCCCTGCACGTTACGGAGCGCCTGTGTGCGCATACCGCGCGCACAGGCCATGCATGAAAAAAGCGCCTCATGGGCGCTTTTCGAGAATTCGGGGTGGCGTCCGTTCCGTCCGGATGACGCCATATGATGGGGACGCGTTCGATGCTCTCGTAGCGGCCCCGTGCATTGAAGCTATTATGGCCATTCGTGTAAACATATGGCAGGTCATACGGGTGATATGATTTATTCCTGACAGGAATGAATAAGCGAATATGGACCGGCTGCGTTTGATGGAAACCTTTTGCCGTGTCGTCGAGCGGGGCAGCTTTTCGGCGGTGGCGCGCGAGGAAATGACGACCCAGTCGGCGATCAGCAAGCAGATGCAGGCGCTGGAAGCCCAGCTCGGCGCCACCCTGCTGGTGCGCTCGACGCGCAGCCATTCGCTGACCGAAGCCGGCCAGCTGTATTACGCACGCTGCCGCCAGGTGCTCGATGCGCTCGAAGATGCCCGCATCGAGGTGCAGCGCGCCGAACACGACATTGCGGGCATGCTGCGCGTGGCGGCGCCGGCCGCCTTCGGGCGCCGCCACATCGTGCCGCGGCTGCACGGCTTTTATGCGCGCTATCCCAAGGTCAGGATCGACCTGCTGCTCGACGACAGTTTCGTCGACCTCGTTGCGGCCGGCGTCGACGTCGCTTTCCGGGTCGGCGAGCTGAAGGACAGCCGCCTGGTCGCGCGCCGCATCGGCACTGCCCACCGTGCCGCACTGGCGTCGCCCGCCTACCTGGCGCACCACGGCGAACCGCAGCATCCGTCCGACCTGGCCGGGCACCAGTGCGTGGTCTACACCGGCCTGGCCGCGCCCAACGAATGGACCTTCCTCGACGAAAGCGGCGTCCCGCTCACCGTCAAGGTCAATGGCTGCTTCCAGTCGAACAGTTCGGAAGCGATGCGCCAGGCCGTGTGCGAAGGCCTCGGCATCGGTTACTCGACGCTGTGGCTCTACGGCGCCGACATCCGCGCCGGCCGCGTCAAGCCGGTCCTGACGCGCTTCCGCCTGCCGCCGCTGCCGCTGAACGTGGTGTTCCAGCCGGCGCGGCGGCCATCGCTGAAGGTGAACCACTTCGTGAACTACTTTGCCGAGGCGTTTGCGCAGGACCCGGATATTGCCGACATGCTGGAGTCCGATGCCGGCATCGGCTGAACAAACGCGCCGTTTCGGCGGACCGAAGTAGTATGCACACAACTTCAACAGCCTCGACCTGCCATGCGCTTCCGTTCACGACATGCAATTCTCCTGCTCGGCCTGGCCGCCGCCGGCGCCGCCGCCGCCGTACTGGCCGCCGGCCAAGCCAGGCGCCAGCCCGGCGTTACGCCCGTTCCCGCCATCGATGTGCCGCGCTACATGGGCACCTGGTACGAGATCGCCAAATACCCGAACCGCTTCCAGAAGCAGTGCGCCGGCACCACCACGGCGTCGTATCGCCTGCGGCCGGACAAGACCGTGGAAGTGGTCAACCGCTGCCGTCGCGCCGATGGCCGCTTCGACGATGCCACCGGGACGGCGCGCCAAATCGGCGGCCCCGATTCCCCGGTCCTCGAAGTGCGTTTTGCACCGGCCTGGCTGTCCTTCCTGCCGCAGGTATGGGGTGACTACTGGGTAATCGACCTCGATCCCGACTACCAGCTGGCCGCGGTCAGCGAGCCGAGCCGGGAGTACCTGTGGATACTGTCCCGTACCCCGAGCGTGCCCCGCGAGGCCTATGTGGCCCTGCTGGCGCGCCTGGAGCGCCAGGGGTTCGACCTGGCGAAGCTGCAAGTCACGCCACAGGAGTGAATAGACGCCGGAAATAGATGAACGCCGCCGAATGGATGTGACTGGAAATATCTAAAATACAACATAACTACGTAGATAATTCTTGAACGTAAATATATGTTGAAAATCAATATTTTCAAATGTATAAAGGTTTCTCCAACTAAACGACCGTTAAGCAAACGGCAAAATCCTGGGAGAAACAAATGTACCAAGCATTCATGCGCGCGACGCTGCTGGCTGCGTTATTGGCAGGCGCTGCCAGCCTGACCGGCTGCGCCTCGATCGTCAGCGGTACCAGTCAGGTGGTCTCGGTCGAGACCGTGCATCCCACCGGCAATGTCGCCGGGGCGACCTGCAAGCTGGAGAACGACAAGGGCGTGTACTACGTCACCACCCCCGGCACCGTCACGGTCCACCGTGCCTACGGCGACATGAACGTCAAGTGCGAAAAGCCGGGCTACGATGCCGGCCTGGCCACCTTCAAGTCCTCGACCAAGGGCATGATGGCCGGGAACATCCTGTTCGGCGGCGTCATCGGTGCCGGTGTCGATGCTTCCACCGGGGCCGCCTACGACTACCCTGTCCTGTTCCAGGTCATGCTGGGCCAGCAGGCAGGCATGCCCGCCGCCGTACCGGCTGGGGCGCCGGTCGGCGCTGCCACCCCGGCCCCCGTCGGCGCGTCGCTGCCCTGACCCGGCTTACCAGGTAAAGTCGTCCGGGATCTTGAAGTCGGCGTAAGGATCGTCCGCATCGACTTCGGTGCTGGCCTTGTTGACCCGCACCACGCTCTCGGGCGCGCGTTCGGCGATCTTGTCGGCGATCACCTTCGGCACCAGTTCGACGCCGCCCTGGTGGGCGACGATGGCCAGGCGCCCCGCCACCAGGTGGTCGCGCACTTTTTCCGACACGTGGATGCGCTCGATCTTGGTGCCGAGCGTGAAGTTGTAGGCGATGTCGCCGTTGCCCTTCGGCTGGCGGTTCTGCTGCACCATCTGGGCGATCTGGGCGGCGACGGCCTTCTGGGCGGCGGCGGCATCGCGCTGGGCGTTCAGTTCGCGGGCGCGTTCGGCCTGCTGGCGCTGGGCTTCGAGCGCCGCTTCCCTGGTCTCGTTGACGCTCTCCACCCCGGTACGGCGGTCGATCTTCTGCTGCTTGGTCTTTTCCTGGTTGGCCACCTTGACCTTCTTCTTGTCGACCAGGCCGGCCTTCATCAGCTGCTCTTGCAGGGAAACCATGTTTATAACTCCATATAGTAGGGGGCCGGCCGCTGCAGTGCCGAACCGGGCTGGAAACCCGTTAGCATAGCAAGCCGGCTGCCCGGCCGGAAGAGGCGGTCAGCGCTGCTGCGCCAGGAAAAAGCGCAGCATCTCGGCCGAGGCATTCGGCCCGCCTGCCTCGGCATACGAACCGGCCGTGCTGCCGCCCGACCAGGCATGGCCGCCGCCGTGCAGCACCCAGTGTTCGGCAACCGCGCGCCCGTCCGCGTCCAGCAGCACCGTACGCGTATGGCTGCGCCCGCTGCCGTCCTGGCCGCGCTCTTCGACCTCGCGCAGCGGCTCGCCCTGGGTGAACTGGCGCAGTACCGCTTCGCCATTCGACGCGTGGACCGTCCCATCGGCATCGCCGTGGAATACGATCGCCGGCAGCCGCCCTGCTACGCCGCGCTTCGCAGCCGCCTTGTGCCCGCGCGTGCCTTTCATGGCATTCAGCGCCGACATCAGGTCGTGCGCGCTGCCGGCCGCCAGGCCGGAGTGCACGCCCACTGCCGCATACAGCTCGGGATAGGCCGCGCCCAGGATCGCCGCCATCGCCCCGCCGGCCGACAGGCCGGCCACGAACACGCGGCCGGGGTCGCCGCCATGCTCGCGCAGGACCGCGCGCGTCATGCCGGCCAGGATCGCCGGTTCGCCCCCCTCGCGGCCCTGGTGCGCAGCCTCGAACCAGTTCCAGCAGCCATTTGCATTGGCGCTGCGCGGCTGCTCGGGATACAGCACCAGGCAGCCGTGCTCCTCGGCCAGCGCATTCATCGTGGTGCCGGCGGCAAAGTCTTGCGCATGCTGGGTGCAGCCGTGCAGCATGACCACCAGCGGACGCGGGCCGGCGGCGGCGCGCGCCGGCACGTACAGCCGGTAGGCGCGCGTGCCGGCGGCGTCGCTGAAGCTGCCCTGGAGGAATTCGCCGGGTTCCGCTGCGAGGTTACGCGGCGCCTGCGCCTGGTGCGATGCGGCCTGGCCGGGCTGGAAGCCCTTGAATTGCGCGGCCCAGTCGGCCATCTTGCCGGTATCGAAGCCGCGGAAGCCGGCAAAGCCGGTAGCGCCGCCTGCTGTGGTCTCTGCGGTCTCTGCGGTTGCGCCGGCGTCATCCGCTACGGCCGCCGGCTTGCGCGCCCATGCCGGGGCCGCGTTCAAGTCGACGAAAGACGGGTTCTGCGCCTGTGCCTGCGCCTGAGGTTGTGGCATGCCGGGCAGCAGCCCGGCGCTCTTGAGTGCATCCTGCACCAGGCCGCTGACGGCGCCGGGATCGGTACGGGCGGTGCCGGCCGCCTTCAGGATGTTGGCGACAAATTGTTCGTAGGGTTTCATTATTTTCCTCATCAGATATGGATGCGGTCGGCAAGGGCAGCCTTGACCGCATTGGCGGCGACGAACGCCCCGAGCACCCAGATCGAAGCGATCGCTGCGGTGGCCAGTTCGGGCGTGACGTCGTCGTCGATGGAAGCCAGGCCGAGCACGTGGATCTCGAGGCGCTCGCCGGCGGCGACACTGCGTTCCAGCTCGGCTTTCGTGTAGCGCTGCAGACCGACCACGAAGCGCTTGCGCACCACGGTCTGGCGGATGTCCTCGCCATGCCGCTCGAGCTGCTTGCGGATAGCGGTGCGCACGAAGTCGGTGCGGTTGGTATAGAAACCTTCTTCGATCAGCAAGTCCATCTGGGCCAGGTCGACCAGCCCCAGATTGACCGTGACTTTTTCGGTTTCCGGCAGTTTCTGCTTGATATTGACGATGTTCATGGCGCTCGGCTTTTGCGTTGATACTCCCGTTATACTCCAATTGGAGTATAGAGGGAGGATAAACAAGGCCTCGCGTCAAATAAATCCAACAGTTCAGGGATGGCGGACGACGCTCCGGCGGCCGGCGTAGCGCCGGCCGGCAGAGGCGCGGAGGGGCGCTCAGCGGCGGAAAAGCCAGAGGATCAGGGAAATGACGATCGAGACGACGATGCAGCTGACGATCGGGAAACTGAAGCTGAAGCCTTCGCGGACGACGTGGATATCGCCGGGAAGACGGCCCAGCGGCAGGCGCCGCAGCCAGGGCCAGGCCAGCCCGGCGCCGAGCAGCACCAGGCCAATGATGATCAGGAACTTTTGCATGCCGATAGTGTAGCGTCAGCGGCCGGCGGCTGCTTCAGGCTGCCGAAGCGCCACCCTTGCTGTTCGGCGGCGGGATCGCGCCGCTGCTGGGATCGCCGCCGGTGAGAGAAGCGCCCTCGCCGCTGCTGATGCCGGTACGGGTGTCGTCGGCGCTGTTCGCTTCGCCCAGGCCGGTGCCGCCGGCCACCGCCGCGCCCGCCCCCGGACTGATATTGCCCTCGACACTGCCGCCTGGGCTGCCCGGGGCACCGGCGCCCTCGCCGCCCTGTCCGCGCAGGCCGCGGCCGCGGTCACCGCCCATGCTGGCGCCGGCCGCGGCATCGGTACCGCCGGCCGCACCTGCCATCCGGGCACCGGTCTTGCCGGATGCCGAGCGGCCCTGGACCGGCTGGGCGCCGGCCGGGGCCGTGGTATCGCTGCGCGTGGCCGCACCCTGCGTAGTGGCCTGGGTATCTTTTTGCTGGTTGCTCATGACTTACTCCTCCGCAATGCGAGTCGGGATGGGGTCCGGCCGGACCGGCGCCGGGACCATGCCGGCTTCATTCTGCCGAACGCGATGCGGAGGGGCGCTACGTATCCTGAAAGATTCAGAACCTTTCCCAGCCATCCTCCGCGCCAGCCGCGACCGCCGGCCGTGCCATGGCACCAGATGCCGGGCGACGTGCGCTGCGCGCCGTTGCCGCAGCCGCCGGCAGTGCGCGCGCCGGCGCCTGGACCGCACCTCGTACCGGCGCCGCGGCGGGCGCGCTACCCTGTGCCAGCCTGAACACGCTGACCGCCTCGGCCAGGCTGCAAGCCTGCTCCTGCATCGATTCGGTCGCCGCTGCGGCTTGCTCGACCAGCGCCGCGTTCTGCTGGGTCACCTGGTCCATCTGGGTGATGGCGTCGTTGACCTGGGCGATGCCGGCGCTCTGTTCGCGCGACGCCGCCGAAATCTCGGTCATGATGGCGGTCACCTGGCGCACGCTGGCCACCACTTCCTGCATGGTGGCGCCGGCTTCGTCGACCAGGCGCGAACCGGTGCCGACCTTCTCGACCGAATCGTCGATCAGGGTCTTGATTTCCTTGGCCGCCGCGGCCGAGCGCTGGGCCAGGATGCGCACCTCGCCCGCCACCACCGCGAAGCCGCGTCCCTGCTCGCCGGCGCGCGCCGCTTCGACCGCCGCGTTCAGGGCCAGGATATTGGTCTGGAAAGCGATGCCGTCGATGACCGTGATGATGTCGACGATCTTGTGCGCCGAGGCGTTGATGGCGCCCATGGTCTCGACCACCTGCGACACCACCTCGCCGCCGCGGCTGGCGATGCTGGAGGCCGATGCCGCCATGCGGTTGCCCTGCTGGGCATTGTCGGCGTTCTGCTTGACCGTGCTGGTCAGCTCTTCCATCGACGAGGCGCTTTCTTCCAGCGAGCCGGCCTGCTGTTCGGTGCGGCTCGACAGGTCCTGGTTGCCGGCCGCGACTTCACCGGCGGCGGTGGCGATGCTGTCGGCGCCGCTGCGCACGCGCGTCACCAGGGCATTCAGGTTTTCGTTCATCGATTTCAGGGCGGCCATCAACGCGCCGGTTTCGTCGCTCGATTGCACCTCGATGCGCGACGACAGGTCGCCCTGGGCCACGGCATTGGCCACCGCGACGGCTTCGCGCAGCGGACGGGTGATGCTGCGGGTGAGCATCCAGGCCAGCATGCCACCGAGGGTCAGCGCCACCGCAGTGAAGGCCACCAGCACCTTGACGCCGGACGCGTAAGCCTGGCTCACCGCTTCGCGCGCCTCGTCGGCCATGTCGCCCTGGCGCTTGGACAGGGCCAGCAAGCCATCTTCATAAGCATTCATTGCCGGGATGACTTCGCTGTCGAGCATGCGCTTGAGCGCGGCCGGGTCGGCGTTGCCGCTTTCCTGTGCGCTGAACAGCTTGTCGCGTACCGTGGTATAGGCCTTGCGCTTTTCCGCGATCCTGGCCAGCATTTCCTTGCCCTTGGGCAGCACCACGAGCTTGTCCAGTTGCTGCTGGATGCCGGACACGCCAGCGCTGATCTCCTTCATCCTGGCGGCCATGGCCTTGACGTCGGCCGCATCGGCGCCGCGCAAGCGCGCCTCGCTGTAGCCGCGGTTGGCCTGGATCGAGGCAAGCCAGTTATCCGCCAGGCGCATCTTTTGGACGGCACCAGCCATGTTTTCGGTCGCGCTGGCCACTTCGTGCAGGCGCAGCATGCCGACAACCGCGAGCAGGACCGCCAACGCCAGGACGGCGGCGAATGCCAGGCCGAGGCGCGCGCCGATTTTCAGGTTCTTGATGTTCATGTTTACCCCACAGAAAAATAGAAGACTGGCCGGACCGGCGGCAGCAGAAAGGCGGGCGCGAACCTGGCGGGACTGAAGGCGGGGATTTGGCCTGACGGCACTGTAAAAGTTGCCGCGTCACAATTCCGTCATATTATCTGAATCCGGTAAATCCCGCATTGCTGGTTGCATGAAAGCAACGAAATTTCAGAAATTTGGGACTTTCGGTGCGAGCCACGCGTCATGGATGACGTTAAAATGCCAGGTTGTTTCCCTTCGACAGGACTGTCATGCCCTACCGCCACGCCTTCCACGCCGTGATCCGCGCCCTCGCCTGTTCGCTGCTGCTTGGCGGGCTGGCGCAGGCGGCCGGCGTACGGCCGGTCCTGCTCGGCATCGACGGCGAATTCGGCCTCGACAACAGCACGTCGGCGCAGGCGGTGGAACTCGGCATGCGCACGGCGGTCCAGGAAATCAATGCGGCCGGCGGCGTGCTGCACGGCCGCCCGCTGCAAGTCGTGGTCAAGGACCATCGCTCGATCCCGGCGCGCGGCATCCGCAACATCCAGGAATTCGCGAAGCTGCCGGACCTGGTGGCGGTGTTCGGCGGGCGTTTCAGTCCGGTCGTCATCGAGGAACTGCCGACCCTGAAGGCGGCCCGCGTGCCGTTCATGGCCGCGTGGTCGTCGGCCGACGCCATCGTCGACAATGGCATGCAACCCAACTACGTGTACCGGCTGTCGCTGCGCGATTCGCTGGCCATGCCGGCGCTGCTGGCGGCGGCCAAGCGGCGCAGGCTCGAGCGCGTCGGCCTCCTGATGACCAACACGTCCTGGGGCCGCAGCAATGCCGCCGCGGCCGAGCGCGCGCTGACGAAACTGCCCGGCATGAAGATCGTCGACACCTCCTGGTACAACTGGCGCGATGCCTCGCTGGTCGCCAAATACAGCCAGCTGCGTGCGGCCGGCGCCCAGGCCATCGTGCTGGTCGCCAACGACGACGAGGCCGCGGTGCTGGTGCGCGAAGTCGCGGCGCTGCCCAGGGACCAGCGCGTGCCGATCCTGAGCCATTGGGGCGTGACCGGCGGCGAATTCACGGCCCAGGCCGGGCCGGCGCTGCAGCAGGTCGACTTTTCGGTGATCCAGACCTTCAGCTTCTACAAGGCCGACCCGGCGCGGGTGAAGCGCTTCCTGGCCAGCGCGGCCGCGGTGTCGAAGGTCAAGCGCGTCGAAGACATCCGGGGTCCGGTCGGCGTCGCCCATGCCTACGACCTGACCCACATCCTGGCGCGCGCGATCGACCTGGCCGGCAGCACCGACCGCCGCGCCGTGCGCGACGCGCTGGAACGGGTCGGCAGCCATCGCGGCCTGGTCAAGGATTACGCGCCGCCGTTCACGCCGGCGCGCCACGAAGCGCTGGGACCGGAGCAGCTCCTGATGGCACGCTACCGCGCCGACGGCGTGCTGGTGCCGGCGCGGGATTGAGCATGCTGCGCCAATTCGGAAAAACCCCGGCGGGCACGCGCGCCGCGCCGCCGGCCAGCCTGTCGCGCCGCTTCGCGATCGCGGCCGCGATCCTGACCGCGTGCGCGGTGCTCCTGATCTCGATTGTCTCGTTCTGGCTAATCGACCGCCAGCGCGAGCAGGCCAACGCGCTGCTGCAGCAGCGCGAGGTCGCCTTCCACGCCACCACCGTCGGCACCAACCTGGGAGCGCTGACCACGCGCCTGGCCGACGTGGCGAACAGCCCGATCCTGGCCAACGCGCTGGTCGACAGCGCCGGCAAGGAAACCTACCTGCGGCCTTATCTGCATGGACTACGCCAGATCAACGGCATCCCGCTGCAGCTGATGTTCACCGACTTCGAAGGCGTCGCGATTGCCGACAACGGCGCCGCCAGCTTCAGTGCGGACGACGTCGCCTGGCTGCGCCAGCGCATCGACAGCGGCGACGAGCGCGCCGCGCTGCGCGCCGGCCCGCAGGGCCAGGAACTGATCGGCGTGAACCTGCTGCGCTACTCGCGCACCCGCACGCCGGAGGGCGCGCTGGTCTATAAAGTGCGCCTGGCCGACCTGAAGCCGGTGCAGTGGGCGGCGTTCCGCCACCTCGGCGCCGCCGGCCACGCGCACGAGATCGATGCCGCCGTGCCGCTGCCGCCGGGCCTGCGCCACCTGGGCCTGGTGCTGCACGAAGACGAACGGCGGCTGGCGGCGCCGATGGTGGGTCCGGGCCCGCAGTACCTGGCGATCCTGGCCATCACGGCGCTGCTGGCGCTGGTGGTGTTCCTGCTGGCGTCACGCCTGGCGCACGGCCTGACCGGCGACCTGCGCCGCCTCGAAGCCTTCTCCGGCAGCCTGGGCGACGGCGGCACCGGTAGCGGGGATGCGCAGCGCGCACCGCTGGCCGGCAGCCGCGAAGTGGTCAGCCTGGCCGGCGCCATCAACCGCATGCTGGACCGCCTGTACGAACAGCATGCGCGCCTGGAAACCGAGCGGCGCCGCTTCCTGCAACTGTCGAACAACATCCCGCAGCTGGTGTGGATGGCCGATGCGGACGGCACCATCACCTGGTTCAACCAGCGCTGGTACGAATTCACCGGCGCCGCCCCCGGCACGCTGGCGCCGCACGACTGGCGCCAGTTCCACGATCCGGCGATCCTGCCGCAAGTGGCGCAGCGCTGGAAAGGAGCGCTGGCCAGCGGCAACACGGCGCAGATGACCTTCCCGCTGCGCGGCGCCGACGGCGCATACCGCAGCATCTTCGCCTCGGTGGCGCCGCTGCGCGATGCCGGCGGCCGGATCGTCCAGTGGTTCGGCACCGGTACCGACGTGAGCGAACTGGAACGCGCCGAGAGCGCGCTGCGCTACAGCGAGGACCGCTTGCGCCAGGGCCTGGTGGCGGCCCACATGGCGGTGTGGGAACGCGATCCCGGCACCGGCGCCGTGAGTTTCTCGGCCAATCTGCACAGCGTGTTCGGCAAGGACTGGCATAACGTCAGCGAAGTGTGGGACCTGTACCATCCGGACGATCGCCAGATGGTCCTCGATTGCCACGCCCAGGTGATGCGCGACGGCGGCGACTACCACCTCACCCCGCGCATCCTGCGTGCCGACGACGGCCGCGTCGCCTGGATCGACCTGCGCGGCCACCTCGGCCCCGGCATCGACGGACGCATCGTGGTGCATGCGGTGGCGATCGACATCACCGAGCGCAAGCGCGCCGAGGAAGCGCTCCGCCTGGCCGACCGCCGCAAGGACGAATTCCTGGCGATGCTGGCGCACGAACTGCGCAATCCGCTGGCGCCGATCGCCAGCGCCGCCGACATGCTGCGCATCGCCTACGCCAACGAAGCGCGCATCAAGCAGATCAGCGAGATCGTCGCGCGCCAGGTGGCCCACATGCGCCACCTGGTCGACGACCTGCTGGACGTGTCGCGCGTGACGCGCGGCCTGGTCACGGTCGCGCGCAAGCCGCTCGACCTGGGACGGGTGCTGAACGAGGCGGTCGAGCAGTCGCGGCCGCTGATCGACGCGCGCCGCCACGTCCTGTCGGTCGAGCCGGCATCCGGCCCGCTGATGGTGGACGGCGACCACACGCGCCTGGTGCAGGTCGTGGCCAACCTGGCCACCAACGCCGCCAAGTACACGCCGGAAGGCGGCCGCATCGACGTCACCCTGGCGGCCCGGGATGGCCAGGCGGTCTTGAGCGTGCACGACAACGGCAGCGGCATCGGCCCCGACCTGCTGCCGGTGGTGTTCGACCTGTTCACCCAGGGCACGCGCACCCTCGACCGCGCCCAGGGCGGCCTCGGCCTCGGCCTGGCGCTGGTGCGCAAACTGGTCGAACTGCACGGCGGCACCGTCACTGCCGCCAGCCCCGGTCCCGGCCAGGGCAGCACCTTCACCGTCAGGCTGGCACTGCTCCCCGCCTGAGCTCCCTCAAACCGGGGTCAGAGCCCTTTTTTTGGCAAAATTCCGTAAGCAATTGCCAAAATTCGGGCTCTGACCCCGGTTTGCGTTTACGCAAAGTGGTTGCGGCGCGGCATTGCTTTTGACCGCAAGCGGGTTTCATTGGAACATGGCATCCACACTAACGAATCCATGATCCCATGTCTCCCGAGCTCGGCCTGGTCTGCATCACCGTGTCCAAGGACATCCGCTACCGCACCGTCACCCGCAAGCGCCTGCTGGAGCAGTCGGATGCCGGCCAGCGCAAGATCCTGGACGAGATCTACCGCGACAACATCCAGACCCTGGACGGCGCCCTGAACTACTGCCAGCGCGAAGGCATCCGCCTGTACCGCATGCCGTCCTCGCTCTTTCCCTTCTTCGACGAGGACATCGGCCGCGAGGTGATGCAGCCGCTGGCGCCGTCGCTGGCGCGCACCGGCGCGCGCGCGACGCAACTGGGCCTGCGCCTGGTGATGCATCCGGACCAGTTCGTGGTGCTCAGTTCCGACTCGCCCGAGGTGGTGGCGAACAGCATCAAGATCCTGCAGATGCATGCCGACATCATGGAATTGCTGCAGCAGCCGCGCTCGCCCTGGGCGCTGCTCGAGGTCCATGGCGGCAAGGCCAACCGCAGCGACGCACTGGTGGCGCGCATCCGCGACCTGCCGGATCCGATCCGCCTGCGTTTGTGCCTGGAGAACGACGAATACAGCTACGGCGCCCTCGACATCCACGACGTCTGCGTGAGGAGCGGCGTGCCGATGATCTTCGACGCCCACCACCACATCGTGCACGACAAGCTGTCCAGCTACGATGATCCGAGCGTGGCCGAGATGCTGGCCAAGGCGCGGGAAACCTGGGCCGAGCCAGCCCACCAGGTGGTCCACATCTCGAACGGCCGCGAGGACTTCAACGACCGCCAGCACTCGGACCTGATCGCGACCATGCCGGCCTCGTACGCCGGCGCGCCCTGGATCGAGATCGAGGCCAAGCTGAAGGAAGAAGCGATCGCCGGCCTGCGTGGCTGGAAAGCGGTGCAGGCCGGCCAGGCGGCGGTCGTCGGATAAGATACTACGTCGCCCCTGCGAAGGCAGGGGCCCAAGTTCGATACGTCGCCGACATGCTTGCAACTTAGGCCCCTGCCTGCGCAGGGGCGACGTTCCAGCGTTGCGGACTACCGGTTGACGGCCGCCATCTGCGCCTCCGGATAGCGCGTCCCGGCCGCCGCGCCGCGCGGGAAGATCGCTTCCAGTTCGGTCAGCTGCGACGGCCCGATATCCAGGTCGACCGCTTCCACGTTCTGCTCGAGGTACTTGCGGCGCTTGGTGCCCGGGATCGGCACGATGTCCGGTCCCTGGGCCAGCACCCAGGCCAGCGCCAGCTGGCCCGGCGTGCAGCCGGCTTCGTGTGCCAGCTCGCGTACCTTGTCGACCAGCGCGATGTTCCTGGCAAAATTCTCGCCCTGGAAGCGCGGGCTGTTGCGGCGGTAGTCGTCCGGCGCGAAGTCTTCCGGCGTGCGGATTTCGCCGGTGAGGAAGCCGCGTCCCAGCGGGCTGTAAGGCACGAAGCCGATGCCGTGGCGGCGGCAGGCATCCAGCACGCCATCTTCCGGATCGCGCGTCCACAGCGAGTATTCGCTTTGCAGCGCCGTCACCGGATGCACTTTGACGGCACGTTCGATGGTCTCGACGGACGCTTCCGACAGGCCGATATAACGGATCTTGCCGGCGCGGACCAGGTCGGCCAGCGCGCCCATGGTGTCCTCGATCGGCGTGCCCGGGTCGACCCGGTGCTGGTAATACAGGTCGATGGCGTCGATGCCGAGGCGCCTCAAGCTGCCCTCGACCGCCTGGCGGATGTAGTCCGGACTGCCGTTGACGCGGTAGTCGGTGGGGTTCTCCGGCGTGCGCATGACGCCGAACTTGGTGGCAATGACCAGGCCCTCGCGGCGCCCGCGGATCGCCCGGCCCAGCAGTTCCTCGTTGGTGTGCGGGCCATACATGTCGGCGGTGTCGAACAGCGTCACCCCGAGGTCGATGGCGCGCTGGATGGTGGCGATCGATTCCTGGTCGTCGCGGTTGGAATAAAAATCGCTCATGCCCATGCAACCGAGGCCGATGCTCGAGACCTGCAATCCGGTATTGCCCAACTGGCGCGTCTTCATTTGGCTGACTCCGTGTTTGATAACATGACGCCCACCATACGTGACCCTGCCCGGATACGGCACACGGCTCACGCTGCAATGCACCATTCAGGTGCAGCATACCCGCCATCAGGAATCGTGATTAGGCATCCGGATGCTTGAGGCGCAGAATAAAACGGTCGTTCCCAAACGAACGCGGGCCGCTCCGGTCCTGCCGCAGAATGGGGCGACTGACCGTATGAAGAAGCAAACGCGATGAACCACCCCTGCCTGCCTGACCCAATCTTCCTCCCGTATGCGCCACCGCGGCGGGCCACCGCATGATCGTCCGTGAGCGCCCCACCGGCCTGCGCCTGTTCCTGGTCATGCGCGGCTCGATCCTGCCGAGTATCTGGAAGAGCCTCGCCTTTACCACCCTGCTGGCGATCGCCGTCACCCTGCTTGATGGCCGCATCGACGGCGTCAAGATCACGGTCAGCGCGATCCCGTTCACGCTGATGGGATTGCCGCTGGCGATCTTCCTCGGTTTCCGCAACAACGCCGCCTATGACCGCTTCTGGGAAGGCCGCAAGCAGTGGGGCGAACTGGTATTGCGCAGCCGTACGCTGGCGCGCCAGTGCCTGTCGCTGGTCGGCGCGCATGACGGCGCGAATGACACCGACTCGGTGCGCGAGCGCATGCTGCGGCGTACCGTCGCCTATGCCCATGCCCTGCGCCATCACCTGCGCAAGACCGATCCCGCGGCCGACGTCGCACCCTGGCTGGCGCAGGACGAATGGGAACACGTCCGCAGCCTGCCCAACCTGCCGCATGCGCTGATGCTGGCGATGGGCGCCGACCTGGCGCTGTGCCTGCGCGAGCGCCGCCTCGATCCGATGCTGGCGGCGCCGATCGACGCCACGCTGTCGAGCATGACCGGCGTGGCCGCCGCCTGCGAACGCATCCGCGGCACGCCGATCCCGTTTTCGTACACCCTGCTGCTGCACCGCACCGCCCATCTGTACTGCATGTTCCTGCCGTTCGGCCTGGTCGACACGATCGGCTACCTGACGCCGCTGGTGGCCGCCATCGTCGCCTATACCTTCTTCGGCCTGGACGCCCTCGGCGACGAGATCGAGGAACCGTTCGGCCATTCCGACAACGACCTGCCGCTCGACGCCATCTGCCGCACGATCGAGATCGACCTGCGCACGGCGCTGGGCGAGCGGGACTTGCCCCCACAGCTGCTGCCGGTGAACTACCAGCTCAGCTGATTTCAAAAGAGTAGAGAGATGAAAACGGAATACCTGGATCGCATCCGCTGCGCGCAACTGCGCAAGCGCGTCACCGGCGCCGAAGAGGCCGCCACCTGGATCAAGGATGGCATGACCGTCGGCATGAGCGGCTTCACCCGCGCCGGCGACGTCAAGCTGGTCCCGGCGGCGCTGGCCGAACGCGCCAAGCTGGAGCCGTTGAAGATCACGCTGCTGACCGGCGCCTCGCTCGGCAACGACACGGATAAACGGCTCACCGAAGCCGGCGCGCTGGCGCGGCGCATGCCTTTCCAGGTCGACCCGGTGCTGCGCGCCGCGATCAACCGCGGCGAGGTGATGTACATCGACCAGCACCTGTCGGAAACCGTCGAACAGCTGCGCAGCCGCCACATCGCGCCGGTCGACGTCGCCGTGGTCGAGGCGGTGGCGATTACCGAGACGGGCGCCATCATCCCGACCACCTCGGTCGGCAACAGCGCCAGCTTCGCGATCCTGGCCGACAAGGTCATCGTCGAGATCAACCTGGCGCAGCCGACCGGCCTGGAAGGCCTGCACGACGTCTGGATTCCGAAAAAGCGCCCTATGCGCGAGCCGATCCCGATCATGTCGGTCGAGCAGCGCGTGGGCACCACCGCGATCGAGATCCCGCCCGAAAAAATCGTCGCGATCGTGATCTCGGACCAGCCGGACAGCACTTCCTCGGTGCTGCCGCCGGATGCCGAGACCGCCGCCATCGCCGGCCACCTGGTCCGCTTTTTCGAGGACGAGATCCTGGCCGGGCGCCTGACCAACAGCCTGCTGCCGCTGCAGGCCGGCATCGGCACCATCGCCAACGCGGTGCTGGCCGGCTTCGTCGACAGCCCCTTCCACGGCCTCACCATGTACTCCGAGGTGCTGCAGGACTCGACCTTCGACCTGTTCGATTCGGGCAAGCTCGATTTCGCGTCCGGCTCCTCGATCACGCTGTCGCCCGAAAAGAGCGCGCAGGTGTTCCGCGGCTTCGAGCACTACCGCGACCGCCTGGTGCTGCGCCCGCAGGAAGTCTCGAACCACCCGGAAGTGATCCGCCGCCTCGGCATCATCGCGATCAACACCGCGCTCGAAGCCGACATCTACGGCAACATCAACTCGACCCACGTGAGCGGCACCCACATGATGAACGGCATCGGCGGCTCGGGCGACTTCGCGCGCAACGCCTACCTGTCGATCTTCGCGACCAAGGCCACCGCCAAGGGCGGCAAGGTGTCGTCGATCGTGCCGATGGTGCCGCACGTGGATCATACGGAACACGACGTCGACATCATCGTCACCGAATACGGCCTGGCCGACTTGCGCGGGCTGGCACCGCGCGAGCGCGCCGACGTGATCATCGAAAAGTGCGTGGCCGAGCCGTATCGCAGCATGCTGCGCGACTACGTGGCGGAAGCGAAGCTGCGCGGCGGCCAGACGCCGCATGTGCTGGAGAAGGCGTTTGCCTGGCATGCGCGGTATCGCGAGACGGGGTCGATGCTGGAAGCGTAATTCATATCGCTAACCTCAAAACCGTCGCCCCTGCGCAGGCAGGGGCCCAAGCTTTCAGCGCAGTCGAAACGCGACGAACTTGGGCTCCTGCCTTCGCAGGGGCGACGTTCATCCGCCGCAGGAAGCGCTTCAAGCGTTGCGCCCCGCCACCCACGCCTCGAACTCCCCCGCCGGCATCGCCTGGTGATACAAGAACCCCTGCGCCATGTCGCAGCCATGCGCCCTCAGAAACGCCTTCTCGGCCTCGGTCTACACCCCTTCCGCCACCACGTCCAGCCGCAGGCTGCGCGCCATCGCCAGCGCCGCCACCACCACGCCGGCCCGTTCGGCATCCCCATCGACGTTGGTCACCAGCGACTTGTCCAGCTTCAGCTCGTCCGGGCGCAGCCGGCTGATGTAGCTGAGCGAGGAATAGCCGGTGCCGAAATCGTCGATCGCCACCAGCACCCCGAGCGCGCGCAGGCTGTCCATGACGGCGCGGGTCTGGTCGGTGTCGGCCAGCTGCAGCTGTTCGGTGATCTCGATGCACAGCAGGTGGCTGGGCAGGCCGCTGGCGTGCAGCGCGCGTTCGACGGTCTGCGCAAGCCGGCCGGCCTTGAACTGGGCCGCTGTCACGTTGACGCAGATGCGCAAAGGCAGGCGGCCGTCGGCGTTCCACAGCGCGCCCTGGCGGCAGGCCTCGAAGATGGCCCAGCTGCCGATCGCCTCGCCCATCGACGCTTCTTCCAGCAGCGGCAGGAACACGTCCGGCATCACCAGGCCGAGCTCCGGATGATGCCAGCGCACCAGCGCCTCCACCGCCGCCGGGCGGTCGCCGTCGAGGGCGACGATCGGCTGGTAATACAATTCCAGTTCGTGCCGTTCGAGCGCCAGGCGCAGGCCGGCGCCGAGGCGGGTGCGCATCTCCATGCGCGCGGTGAGTTCGGGGCGGTAGAACTGGACGTTGTTGCGGCCTTCCGCCTTGGCGTGGTACAGGGCGCTGTCGGCGAAGCGCAGCAGCGTGCGGAAGTCCTGGGCATCGTCCGGGTACAGGCTGACGCCGGTGCTGATCGCGATGCGCAGCTCCTGCCCGCCGACGTGCACCGGCTTGCCGCATTCGATGCGCAGCTTCTCGGTCAATGCCAGCACCGCCGCCGCGTCACTGACCTCGGACAGCACCACCACGAATTCGTCGCCGCCCATGCGGCCCACGATGTCGATCTCGCGCACCGTGCGGCTCAGGCGCGCCGCGGTTTCCTTGAGCACGGCGTCGCCCGCTTCGTGGCCGTGGCTGTCGTTGATGTGCTTGAAGTAGTCGATGTCGATGAACACCACCGCCAGGCGCGTGCGGTGGCGCCGCGCCACCGCGATGCCGTGGTCGACTTCCTCGTTCAATAGCGCGCGGTTGGCGGCGCCGGTCAGGGCGTCGTGGTGGGCCAGGTGGGCCAGGTCGTCCTCGGCGCGCTTGCGCTGGGTCAGGTCGTTGATCTGGATGAGGAAATGCTGCGGCTCGGCGTTGGCCGGCAGCAGCGTGGCCGAGACCAGCGCCCACAGCACGCGTCCATCGTGCGTGCGGTAGCGGCGCTCGTACTGGACCGCGTCGCCGCGCCCGGCCAGCAGGTCCTGCTGGTATTCCTTTTCGATGGCGTTGTCGCTGGCGTCGCCGAACGCGGCCTGGTCGGTCCCCAGCAGCTGGCCGGCATCCAGCCCGAGCAGGCGGCACAGGGCGCGGTTGACGCGCACGAAGTGGTTGTCGCGGTCCAGCAGCGCCAGCCCGAGCGGGGCATTGTCGAAGGCGCCGCGGAAGCGCCGCTCGCTGTGCGCCAGGCGCAGCTCGGCCGCGACGCGCTCGCGCATGTCGTGCAGCACGATCGCGACGCCGGTCAGGTGCTGTCCCTCGTCGCAGATCGGGCCGGCCGAGAAATCGACCGGGATGCGCTGGCCGTCGTGCTCGACCAGCATGGCGGCGCCGGCGCGCGGCAGGCCGCCCGGCCCCAGCGGCACCGGTCCGCCGCCGGCCGGGTCTTCCAGGCGCACCACCTCGGCCGCTGCCCGCCCGCGCAGGCCGCCGTGCAGCGTGCTTCCCTTGAGCAGGGCTTCGGCCGCCGGGTTGGCCAGCCCGACGATGCCGCCGGCATCGGTGGCGATGACGGCGTCGCCGACCCCGCGCAGCACGGACGCGAGCCAGCGCTCCGAGTTGCGCAGCATGCGCTCGACCGCGGCCTTGCGCAGCGCCACCTCGATGCCGGCGCGCAGTTCGCGGTTCTGGAACGGTTTGGTCAGGTAGCCGTAGGGCCAGGCATCGGCCGCGCGGTCGACGGTCTGGTCGTCGCTGTAGGCGCTCAGGAACAGCACCGGAATGTGCAGCTCCTTGCCGATGACGGCGGCGGCGGCGATGCCGTCCATGTCGCCCTTGAGCACGATGTCCATCAGGATCAGGTCGGGGCGCTCGGCGCGCGCGCGGACGATGGCGTCGCGGCCGTTGTCGACACAGCCGCACACCTGGTAGCCCATGTCGTGCAGCTGGCCGTCGAGATCCATTGCCACCAGCGACTCGTCCTCGACCACGAGCAGGATGGGCGCGGCCTGGGCGCGTAAGGCGACTGCTTCCTGCATCATGCAGATCCTCGGTGGGCGGGAATGCTGAAAACCAGGGTGGCCAGCACGCCGCCGCCCTCGTCCGGCGATGGATCGATGGTGAAACGGGCGCGCAACTGGCCGCTCAAGGCCGAAACAAGTCTTAGACCAAGGGTGTGCGAGAAAGTTCGATCGAAGGCGGCCGGCAGGCCGACGCCGTCGTCGGCCACCGTCAGGCGCATGGTGCCGGCGCCGCCGTCCGGCGCGCACTCCACGCACACCAGGATGCGGCCCTGCCGGCCTTCCGGAAAGCCGTGCTTCAGGCTGTTGGACACCAGTTCGTTGAGCAGCAGTCCGAGCGGCACCGCGATGTCGAGCCCGATCTCGACCGGCGCCGCCTCGACCCGTACGGCGATGCCGCGCTGCGCCGCCGAGGCCGCGCCGGCCAGCTGTTCGCACAGTTCGGCGATATAGGCGTCGAGCGCGATCGAGGACAGGGTGGGCGACTGGTACAGGCGCTCGTGCACCAGCGCCATCGTGCGCACCCGTCCGGCCGCTTCCTGCAGCGCCTGGCGCGCCTGGCTGTCGTGCAGGCCGCGGATCTGCAGGTTGAACATGCTGATGATCAGCTGCAGGTTGTTCTTCACGCGGTGGTACAGCTCCTTGAGCAGCGTGTTCTTGTCCTCCAGCGTGCGGCGCAGCGCTTCGTCCTGCTCCCAGCTGTCGGTCATGTCGCGCACGGTCACGATCACCAGCGCGCGCTCGCGCAGCGGGCTGGCCATGACGTCCGCCGGGAAGCTGCTGCCGTCGCGGCGGCGCCCGTGCAGCTGGGCCGTGCCGCCGATGCCGCGCCGCATCGGCGCCGCGCACACGCGCGCGCACAGCGGACGCGCCTGGGGCCCGGTCTCGACCAGCAGGTCGTCGATCATGGTCCCGGCCAGCGTGCCCTGCGCGTAGCCGAACAGCTGTTCTCCCTGGGCGTTCGCGCGCGTGACCCGGCAATCGAGGCCGACCAGCAGCACCCCGTCCGGGGTCTCCTCGAAGATGCCGCGCAAGAAGGCTTCGCTGCGTTCGATTTCCTGCTTCGCGTCGCTCAGCCGCAGGCGGTCGCGCTCGGCATCGTCGCGCTGGCAGGTGCGCTCGTGCAACAGCGCGGCGGCCTGCACCAGCGCCTGACCGACGGCGCGGGTCTCGCGCAGGTGCAGCGGCGGCAGCGTCACCGGTTCGCCGTAGCCGAGCGCGACCGCGGGGCTTACCAGGCCGCGGATCGAGCGTTCGATATGGGTGCCGATCGCGCGCACCAGCGCCAGGCCGAGCGTGAACATGGCCAGCGCACCGAGCGCGATCCAGGCCAGCGAGCGCCACAGCGCGGCATTCAGGACGCCGCGCGGCAGGGCGATCGCCACCGTCCAGTTGGACACCGCCGAGCGGCTGAATACGGTCACGTAAGGCACGGCGTCGGAACCGAGCTCGTCGACGATGCCTTCCGGCTCCAGCAGCAGCCCGGCCGCCACGCCACCGCCGGCGCGCTGGCCGACGTCGCCATGCGAACCGCGGCTGCGCCAGATGATGCGGGCATTGCTGTCGTAGATGGTGGCGATGGTGTCGGGCGGTATGTTCTGGCGCGCCAGGATCGCGCCCAGGCGCTCGCCCAGGTACTGCATCGACAGCAGGTAACGCACCTGTCCCTGGCGCAGCACCGGCACGTCGACGCTGGTCAGCAGCCGCCCCAGCGTCGGCGCGAAATAGAGGTCGGACACCAGCGACCGGGCGGTGTCGGCCACGCGCCGCAGCTGTAGCGGATTGCCATGCATCGGCAACGGCGCGCCGTAGGGCACGTGGGTGTTCACCACCTGGCGCCCGTCGCGTGCGACCAGCAGCAGGATGTTGCCCGGGCGCTCGTGCAGCACCTCGATGGCCTGGCCGTAGAACGCGCACAGGTCGGCGTGGTCGAGGTTGGGCGAAGTCGCCAGCGCCTGCATCGCGCCCTGGGCGCTGGCCAGTTCGCGGTCGATGGCCTGGGTCAGGGCGCGCGTGACGTCGAGCGTGGCGCGCTCGATGCCGGCGCGTTCGCGCTGGTAGGAATACAGGAAAAGGGCGACGACGGCCACGGCGGCCGGCACCATGCACGCCGCCAGCAGCATCGCCAGCCACTGGCGGATGGTGGGCGCACGCCGTATCAGGTCGCGCAGGCGCATGGCAAACGCGAAGACGATAAATATTAGAAAAACAGCGGCACCCGCCTACAGGCCGGTGCCGCTGCTTTATGCTGTTTTCAGCATGCTTTCATGCTGTGTTCATGCCGCTCCGGAAAGCGGCCCGCGATCAGTAGCCGCGGCTGCCGGTACCCGCGCCACCGCTGGTGGTGCTGGAGCCGGTGCTGCCGGTGCCGCTGGCGCCGCTACCCGAGCTGCTGCCGCCCATCGAACCGCTGGAACCCGACGCGCCCACGCCAGAGGTGCCGCCGGAGCCGGTGCTACCGCCCATTCCGCTCGAACCCGAGGCGCCCGACGAACCGGTGCCGCCGGTGCCCATCGAATCGCTGGAACCGGAGGTGCCGCCCGAACCGGTCGTGCCGGTGCCCGACGAACCCGAACCCATCGAACCGCTGGAGCCGCTGGAGCCGCTGCTCGAACCGGTACCCATCGAGCCGCCGGAACCCGAACCGCTGTTGCTGCCGCTGCCGCCGGCGCCGCTGGAGTTGCTCGAGCCGCTGGTGCCCATGCTGCCGCTACCGGAGGTGCCGCCGCTTTGCGAACCGCTGCTGCTGGAGCCGCTGGAACCCGAGCTGCCGCTCGCCCCATGCTTTTTCGACGAATGTTTCTTTTTACTGGAGCTGGTCGACGAGCTGCCCGAACTTTGGTCCTGCGAGCTCGCGCTGCTGCCGCCACTGGTGGACGCGCTGCCGCTCGTCTGTGCCTGGGCATTGATGGCGCCGCACATTGCCACGGCGACGGATGCACCCAACAGGCCTTTCAGTAACTTATTCATTTTCATGTCGTTCTCCTAATCGATTTTATGGGGCAGAAAGCTCAACAATATCAAGAAGATAAATTGAGGAAGCGAAGTGTAAGGCGACAACCGCAAAGGGTGCGCGCGTTAGCCGACAGGCAATTTCTATCATCTACCATCAGTTGCAAAACCGACATGAAAGCGGTCTGGCTTTTCCATTTTCGGGCACGCGGCACGCGAATAAATCGATCGGCGTATGATGATGGCCATGATTCCATTCTCCGTACTCGACCTCGCCCCTATCACGGAAGGCAGCACTGCCGCCGACTCGTTCCGTAATTCGCTCGACCTTGCCCAGCATGGTGAACGATGGGGCTACAACCGCTTCTGGCTGGCTGAACACCACGGCATGCCGGGTATCGCCAGTGCGGCGACTGCAGTGCTGATGAGCCATGTGGCGAACGGCACCTCGACCATCCGCATCGGCGCCGGCGGCATCATGCTGCCGAACCATTCTCCACTCGTGATCGCCGAACAGTTCGGTACCCTGGCGTCGCTGTTTCCCGGCCGTATCGACCTCGGCCTCGGCCGCGCGCCCGGTTCCGACCACACCACCGCGCGTGCCCTGCGCCGCAACCTGGCGTCGGATGCCGACGAGTTCCCGCAGGACGTGGTGGAACTGATGGATTACTTCGCCGGCTCGCCGCGCCGCCAGGTGCGCGCGGTGCCGGGTGCCGGCCTCGACGTGCCGGTCTGGATCCTCGGTTCCAGCCTGTTCGGCGCCCAGCTCGCCGCCGCGCTCGGCCTGCCCTACGCTTTCGCGTCGCACTTCGCGCCGCAGATGATGATGCAGGCGATCGAGATCTACCGCGCCACCTTCCGCCCGTCGGCCCAGCTCGACAAGCCGTACGTGATGCTCGGTTTTAACGTGTTCGCCGCCGACACCGATGCCGAAGCCCACTTGCGCGCGACCTCGATGCAGCAGGCCTTCGTCAACCTGCGCACCGGCAACCCGACCAAGTTGAAGCCGCCGGTCGAAGGCTACCTCGACCTGCTCGGCCCGGGGGAACGCGGCATGCTGGATTCGGTGCTGTCGTGCTCGGCGATCGGCTCGCCGGCAACCGTCGCCCAGCAGCTGAAGGCCTTCATCGAGCGCACCGGCGCCGACGAGCTGATGATCACCTCACAGATCTTCGACCACAAGGCGCGCCTGCGTTCCTACGAGATCACCGCCGACATTCATCGCGGCAGCTGATTCCGCGCCATGTTGGTTTAATTGTTTCGATCGTGTGGCACCGCACATTCAAGTACGGTGCCACGCTCTACCCTGAAGTCATCGCGCGGCATTCGCGCCGCCGCATGAACAGGAGAAACAACATGAATACCAAACTCGTCCTTGCATCCATCATCGTTTCGCTGCCGCTGGCTTTCGCCTCGAGCGGCGCCGCCGCCAAGCCGGGCTGCCTGAAAGGCGCGGCCGTGGGCGCGGTCGGCGGCCATTTCCTCGGCAAGCACCATCTGCTGGGTGCAGCCGCCGGTTGCGCCGTGGGCCACCACATGGGCAAGAAGCAGGAACGCCAACAGCAGCAGGCGCAGGCACAAGCCAATGCGCAGGCCCAGGCTCAGGCCAATGCACAGGCCCAGGCTGCGCGTAATCAGCAGGCGAACGGCCGCCGGTAAGTCACACCCTCGTTTCTGCCATCACTGCCTCGCTCCTGCGGAGGCAGGGGTCCAAGTTGCATGCGTTTCGACGGCGCTTGCAGAACTTGGGCCCCTGCCTTCGCAGGGGCGACGTTCATGGGCTAACGCAATAATTAAAGCGCGATGACTCAGGCGTCGCCCGTCCCCGCCTGCAGCGCATCGATCACCTCGCGCATCGAGCGCACCTTCCCCATCGTCCTGAACGCGTTCTCGCACGCGAAATTGTGCGCTTCCGCTTTCATGCTGCTCATCGCATCCTCCACGAACACCAGCGCGTAACCGCGATCGAACGCCGCGCGTGCGGTCGACTCCACGCCGTAGTTGGTGGCAATCCCGCCGAGGATGATGGTCTTGATGTTGCGCCGGCGCAGCAGCTGGTCCAGCTCGGTGCCGTAGAACGCGCCCCACTGGCGCTTGGTCACCACATGGTCGGTGGCCTGGACCTGGGCTTCCGGCGCGAAGTACAGCGCGTCCGGCGGCGGCGCGGGGGTGCCGGGCTTCGTCATCGGCGCGTCCGCGGGCAGCGCAAGCAACTGGTCGGCCAGCACGCGCACGTAAATGACCATGGCGCCGCGGTCGCGCATCTCGCCGGCCAGCATCGCGCAATTGCCGGCCACGCGCTCGGCCGGATGCGGCGCCAGCGCGCGTTGTACATTAAAGTTCTGCAAGTCGATGAGCACCAGCGCGGTGCGGGCAAGATCGATCGTCAAGTCGCTCATGAATAAATCCTCCTAGGCCCCAAGTATTCAGTAACTGGAAGTTTGGCGGCGCACGTCCGGCGTGATAAATTTCTCGGATGAAAAAAACTGCCTCCGCCCTTGCCTGCTCCTTGTTGACCGCCTGCGCCACGCAGCCGGCCCTCACCGACCTCACCGTCAACTCCGGCGCCGCCCGCAATCCCGACCAGCTGGCCCTCGACTTCGACAAAGCCGACCTGCAGCTGCGCGTGGAACCCGCCAGCCGCAGCATCCGCGGCGATGCCCTGCTGACCTTCGGCACCCGGGCGCCGCTCGACCGCATCGACCTCGACCTCGACCGCAACCTGCCGATCGACGCCATCGAGGTCGACGGCCAGCCGCTGCCGGCGGCGCGCTGGCGCAATCCCGAGGGCCGCCTGGCGATCGACCTGCCGCGACGCCTGGAACCGGGCAAACAGGTGACGATCCGGGTGCGCTACCACGGCCAGCCGCACGTGGCAAAAAAGGCGCCCTGGGACGGCGGCTTCGTCTGGTCGACCACACCCGACGGCCAGCCCTGGGTCGCCAGCGCGGTCGAAGGCGAAGGCTGCGACCTGTTCTGGCCCTGCATCGACCATCCGATGGGCAAGCCGAAGCAGGTCGACGAGCACATCACGGTGCCGGCGCCGCTGGTGGCAGCCGGCAACGGCGTCGCCATGGGCGTGACCGACGCCGACGGCTGGCGCACCTGGCACTGGCGCGCGAAAAACCCGAGCACCTACGGTGTCTCGATCAACGTCGGCCCCTACAAGCTGCTGGAAGGCAGCTACGCCAGCCGCTTCGGCAACACGATCCCGCTGCGCATGTGGTACCTGCCGCAAAGCGAACAAGGCGCAAGGGAATTGTTTGCGGAATTCCCGCAGATGCTGGACTTCTTCGAGGGCACGATCGGCCCCTACCCCTTCGGCGACGAGAAAATGGGCGTGGTGGAAACGCCGCACAAGGGCATGGAACACCAGACCATCAATGCCTACGGCAACGGCTACGCCAAGACGCCCTACGGCTACGACGACCTGCTGCAGCACGAATTCGCCCACGAATGGTTCGGCAACCAGCTGACCAACGCCGACTGGGACGACATGTGGCTGCACGAAGGCCTGGGCAGCTACATGCAGCCGCTGTACATGCAGTCGCTGCGCGGCGACCAGGAATACTTCGCCGCCCTGCTGCAGCAGCGCGCCGCCATCCGCAACAAGGCGCCGATCGTGTCGGGCAAGCCGCGCCGCGAGGAAGACGTCTACGTCATCGAGCGCGGCGGCCCCGGCCAGGACATCTACAACAAGGGCTCGCTGGTGATGCACACGCTGCGCGGCCTGATCGGCGACGACGCCTTTTTCCGCACCGTGCGCGAAGCCGTGTACGGCAGCGCCGACCCGCGCCCCGGCAACTTCACGCCGCGCTACGGCACCACACCGGAATTCATGGCGATCGCCAGGCGCGTCAGTAGCCGCGACCTCGACTGGTTCTTCCAGGCGTATCTATATCAGGCGGCCCTGCCCGACCTGCAGGCGACGCGCAGCGGCGACACCCTGCAACTGGCGTGGAAGACCGAGAAAAATACGCCGTTCCCGATGCCGGTCGACGTGCGCGTGGGACAGCGCGTGGTGAGCCTGCCGATGACCGATGGGCGCGGCAGCGTGGCCATCGGCAAGGGGGAGAGCTGGACGCTGGATCCGCATTCGAAGGTGTTGCGGCGTGAGCTGCGGTTCGAGCGGTATCAGCAGTATCTGGATGAGCAGAAGAAAAAGAAGGCGGCCGGTAAGTAAAACCAACCCAAGATGAAGTACGTAACCGTTGAGCGTCGCCCCCGCGAAGGCGTCAAGAATGCCACTGGCATTCTTGCCCCCAAGTTCTGCGTGCGTTACCGATCCGCGTGCAAACTTGGCCCCCCGCCTCCGCGGGGGCGACGTGCTAACGCGAGCAATCACGTTACCGGGCCATCAAAAACTGCTCTCCATCGTCACCCGCAACTTCGGCCCGCTCGGATAATCCCAGCGCCGCTTCTGCAGGTTCCCATCCCGGTCCAGGTAAGCGATCGCCGACCCTTCATCCGCGCCCAGGATATTCGCCAGCGCCACCCGCCATTGCAGCTTCGGCCCAGCCTTCCACACCACGTAGGCGTCCAGGTCGCGCCGGGCCCAGGCATAGGCCCAGCGGTCGGCCGCCACCCGTGCCCGCACTGAATCCTTGAAGGCGAAGCTGCCGCCCATGCTCCAGGCGCCGCGCCGGTAGTCGAGCGCGAGCAGGGCCGACAGCGGCACCTGCTGCTCCATGCGGTTGTCCGGCCCGGGGATCGAATCGACGCGCGACCAGTTGCGGCTGAGGCTGGCGCGCAGGCCCAGCGCCGGCGCGCCTTCGATCGCCGCTTTCAATGGAAAGCGGGTTTCCAGCTCGACGCTGCGGGTCTCGGCGCGGGCTTCGTTGACCGGGGTCATGACCCAGCGGTAGCCGTCGAAGTACACGCGGTTGCTGGTGTAATTGCCGATGCGGCGCAGCGAGGTGCCGAGCGAGACCATGGCTTCCTTGGTCCAGTAATGCTCCCAGGCGGCGTCCAGGCCCCAGGCCAGTTCCGGCCGCAGGTTCGGGTTGCCCTGGAAATCGGCTTCGGTCGGGCTGTTGTTTTCGTAGGTCTGGCGGCGCGGCAATAAATTGCCCAGAAAGGGCGCTTTATAAGTGCGGCTGAGGGCGACGCGTAACTGGCTGGCCTGGCCCGCCTCGGCTTTGGCGCCGGGCAGCTTCCACAGCAGTTGGGCCAGCGGGCTCCACACGCTGGACCGGATCGTGGTCGTGTCGAACACGTTGCCGGAGGCGCGCGTGCGCAGCCCTTCCCAGCGGATGCCCGCGTAGGCCGACAGCGCCTCGCCCAGCTTCCATTCGTCCTGTCCGTACAGCGCCAGCCGGCTCAGGTTGACATGGAAGGTTTCGTCGGGCGTCACGCCCGGTACCAGGGGCCGCAGCGTATCGCGTTCGCGGCGCGTCTCGCGGTGCCGGCTGACGCCGCCGTCCCAGCCGACGCTGAGCGCGTGCCCGTTCTCGCGTTTGACGGTGTATTTGCCGGTGGAGGTAATGCCGCGTTCGCGCAGGCCGGCCTCGACGCTGTCGTCGGTCACCGCCTGCCCGCCGGCGCCATTGCCGGTGCGCAGCTGCAGGTTCCGCCCCTCGGCACCCTCGAGCCCCACCCTGGCCTCCAGCGTCGATCCGGACGCAAAGACATGCATCCACGCCAGCGTCGAGCGCAGCGCCGTATAGTCCGCTTCCATGGCGCTGACGAAGTCGGGCACCGGCGGCAGGCTGCCGGTCTCGGCCGTAACCAGCGTGTGAATGTGGTTGCGGAAGCGGCTGCCATTGAGCAGGGTCTGCCATTCCAGCGTGTCGCCGCCGTCGAGGCTCCAGTTGAATTTCGGGCTGAAGCCGAAGCGGTTCATGCGGCCATCCTCGGGCATCGCACTGGAACGCCGCAGGATGACGGCGCCGCCGGGGGCCACCGTTTCCTCGGCCATTGAGACCTGCGGACGCGACAGGCTGTCATGCTCGGCATTGGCGGCCACCGCATACGAGGACTTGTCGCCGCGTTCGGCCATGTCGAAGGACGCCCGCGGACCCTGGAAATCGCTGGAGGCCAGGTAGCCCAGCTTGGCCTCGCGTTGCTGCTTGCGTACGCTGCGCCGCAACACGATATTGATGGTGCCGGCGATGCCCTGTGCCGAATATTCCGCTGTCTGCGCGCGCAGCACTTCGATGCGCTCGATCAGCTCGGGCGACAGCGCATCCAGGGTATACCCGGACGGCATGCGCTCGCCGTTGACCAATACCTGCGTATAGCCGCCGCCCAGGCCGCGCATCTGCACCTGGGTGTCCCGGCCGGTGGTGGTGACCGTCACGCCGGGGATGCGCCGGAACACATCGAGCACGTTGCTGTCGCCGTAACGCTCCAGGTCCGGGCGTCCGATCACGATCTTCATCGCGGTATCGTCGCGCCGCGCATCGTAGTCGCTGCCGCTGCCCTTGACTTCCACCTGCGGCACCGGCTTGGACGTGGATGCTTGCTGGGCATGGACAAGCAAGGCGGCAGGCGCGAGCGTTGCCAGCATGGCCAGCTGGCGCTGATGTGAAGCGCAAACGACAGGCATGTAATCTCCCCGAAATGGATATTGGCACTTAGCGGAACAACAATATGCCAGTTCGGTAACGATTACAACGTTTACATGGAAATTTATTTACTACTTACTAGCAATACGAAATGCTTTAATCTGGAATTCGATGGCGCGGCGACAAAACAAAAAGCCCCCGGGCTAACGGGGGCTTCGGTCGCTTCGCTCGCGCGAAGCAGCAATCCGGTAAAGCGGTGGCAGCTTACAGCGGCGGCAGGAAACCGTCCTTGTAAGGCGCGCCAGCCAGTTCGAGGGCGCGGCGCACTTCCTTGCGGAAGCTTTCCAGGAAACGGCTCAGGCCGGATTTGGTGACGGTCGGGTTCGAAGCGGTGGTGGTAGCATTCATTTGCAACTCCTTGAATTCATTAGCGTTCAGCGATGAATCAAGTGTAGTCGCTCACAAGATATACGTCCAATTTCGATTTCAGATTACATCGATAAACCAAACGCATATCTTGTCGACGTTCCATCTGCTGCACCGCACAACCGATATCACGGCTGTGCATTTCTCATGGGCAATCTTTTGAGAATCAGGGAAGCGGCTTCCCATCCACGTCCAGCCTGCGCACCTCCCCCAGGTTCAACGCCCGGATCTCCTTTTCGATTTTGCTCATGTCGCCGACCACGACCCATACCAGCTGGTTCGGCACGATGGTGCGGGCTGCCAGCGCATTGATCTGCGCCGGCGTCTGCGCCAGGGCTTTTTCCGTAAAGGTGTTGTAGTAATCGACCGGCAACCCGTACTGCAGGATGGTCGAGTAGGCGCTGCTGAGCTGTTCGACGGTTTCGAAGCGGCCCGGCAGGCTCAGGGTTTCGCTGGCCTGGGCATCCTTCAATTCCTTTGCCGTGACCGGACGCGGACCCGTGATGTCCTTGTATTCACGCGCCAGTTCGCGCAGCGAATCCGCGGTCTTGTCGGTCTGGACCGGCGAGGCGCTCATATAGAGTCGCTGGCCCAGCGCCGACACCATCGACGCGTTCATGCCGTACGACCAGTGCTTGTCCTCGCGCAGGTTCATGTTCATGCGCGAGTTGAAGGTGCCGCCGAGCACGTCGTTCATCAGGGTCAGCGGGATCGCATCCGGCGAATTGCGCGGCGGCGCCAGCTGGGCACCGACGATGTCGCTCTGCAGCGCGCCCGGACGGTCGATCAGGTAGACCATGGTCTTGGCGGGCTGGGCGACGGTGGCCAGGTTCTTCTTCGGCACCTCGCCGGCCTGCCAGCCGCCAAAGGCTTTTTCCAGCAGCGGCTTGATTTCAGCCAGCGTGGTGTCGCCAACCACCAGTAGCGTCGCGTTATTCGGACGGAACCAGGTCTGGTGGTAGCGCTGCAAGTCGGCACGGGTCATGCGCTCGACCGCCGCTTCGGTCCCGCTGCCGGTCAGCGGCAGGGAGTAGGCATGGCCGGGGCCGTACAGCAGTTCGGGCAGCACGCGCATTGCAATCGCGCGCGGCACCGTCTTTTCGCGTGCGATCGCGGCCAGGCGGTCCTTGCGCAGGCGTTCGAAATCGGCGGCCGGGAAGGCCGGGTGCAGCACCACGTCGGCGTACAGGTCGAGCGAACGCGACAGCGTCGGCTTGAGCAGGTTCATGGTGACGAAGCCGCCGTCCAGGTTGCTGCCGGTGCCGAAGGTGGCGCCCAGCGCTTCCAGTTCGCGGCTGATCTCCAGCGAAGAACGCTTGTTGGTGCCCTCTTCCAGCATGCGCAGGGTCAGGCTCGCCAGGCCCGGCAATTCCTTCGAGTCGGAAGCGTAGCCGCCGTCCAGCATCAGCGACAGGTTGACCACCGGCGCTGCATGGCTTTCGGCCAGCACCACTTTCAAGCCGTTGGACAGGGTCGCCGACTGCATCGGCGGCAGGCGCAGCGCTTCCGCATGGCCCAGCGGCGCGCCCTTGCTGCGGTCGAGCTTGGTCGTTTCGGCGCTCAACCCGGTCGGGAACGGATTCACCTGCAATACGTAGTCGCCGTCGCTCAGCCAGTCGACCATGGCCTGGCGCACCTGGGCCGGCGTCGCCGCCTTGATGCGCTGCAGATAGGTTTTATAGCAATCCGGATTGCCGGTAAAGGTCGTGCAGCTGGCCAGCAGGTCGCTCTTGCCGCCGAAGCCGCCGACGCGCTCGACCACGCGTGTAAATTCGGCCAGGATGCCGGTCTTGGCCAGGCGCAGTTCATCGTCGGTCGGGCCGCGCTGCATCAGCGCGCGCAATTCGTCGTCGGCCACGCTTTCCATGCGGGCGACGTCGGCGCCGGGACGCGCGGTCAGCGTCACGTCGAACTGGCCGCCGATCTCGCTGGTGCCGTCGGACGCGGAAACCGAGGTGGCCAGCTGGTCCTTGACCACCAGGCGCTGGTACAGGCGCGAGGTCTTGCCGCCGCCGAGCACGCGCGCCGCCAGGTCGAGCAAGGGTTCTTCCGGAGTATTCGCGCCCGGCACGTTCCAGGTGCGGTAGATGCGCGCCTGCGGCACGCGGTCCTGCAGCGTGCCGCGATGGGTGCCGCTGCGCTTGGCGATCCATTCGCGCTGCTTGACCACCGGCGGGCCAGGCGGGATGTCGCCATAGTATTTCTCGACCTTCTCGCGCGCCTGCTGCGGCGTGATGTCGCCGGCCAGCACCAGCACCACGTTGCTCGGACCGTAGTTGGTCTTGAACCAGTCGGTGACATCCGTCATCGAGGCGGCGTCGAGGTCGGCCATGGCACCGATCACGGTCCAGGAATACGGGTGGTTCGCCGGATAGGTATTCTCGACGATGGTCTGGTAGACCAGGCCATACGGCTGGTTCTCGCGCTGGCGCTTTTCGTTCTGCACCACGCCGCGCTGCAGGTCGAGTTTTTTCTGGTCGAGCACGCCGAGCAGGTGGCCCATGCGGTCGCTCTCGGCAAACAGCGCATAGTCCAGCATCGAGGTCGGCACGGTCTCGAAATAATTGGTGCGGTCCTGGTTCGTGGTCCCGTTCAGGTCGGTGGAGCCGATGCTTTGCAGGGCCGAGATAAAGGTTTCATTGAAGTTGCTGCTACCCGAAAACATCAGGTGCTCGAACAGGTGGGCAAAGCCGGTCTTGCCCGGCTTTTCATTCTTGGAACCGACGTGGTACCAGGTATTCACGGCCACCACCGGCGCCTTGTGGTCTTCGTGCACCAGGACCGTCAAGCCATTTTTCAGCACGAACTTGGTATAGGGGATGTCCGGGATCGGGATCTCGGCCGGCGCGGCCAGCGCAGCTGCCTTCGCGGGTGCTGCCTGTACCGGCCAGGCGATGGAGACAGCGGCGACGATGGGCGCCAGCGCCAGGGTCAACGAACGTTTGCTGATACGCATTCTCTTCCTTTGTCCGCTACGCCTTGCGGCAAATGCCGATCGATATGCATATGCGGCATACGGATGCGGTGGCGTGTGACCGCATCCGGCGACCAAATATTCTATGACAGGAGGACAATGCTGTGTTCAAGAAACATTTCATTTTCATGTAGTTCTGGGCTGACAGAGAGAGTGGCGATCCTCTCTCTGCACGTTTTACCCATGAGGCGTATCATGAAGTGCTCGCAAACAGCATAAGGAAGGCCTCATGAACCAACGACGCTCCTTTCTGAAAAGCTCTGCCGTATGGGCATCAGTCCTGGCTGCACCGGCAGTCAAAGCCGCCTCGAAGACGGCACCGGTCGTCGCGCCGGCCGCGGCACTCCCGAACGAACGCATCGTGCGTCTCTACAATACCCACACCGGGGAAAGCCTGCGCAGCATCTTCTGGGCCGAAGGCCAGTTCATCCCGGACGCGCTGCAGGACATCAACAAGCTGCTGCGCGACCACCGCAACAACAAGATCTCCGCCATCGATCCGCAGTTGCTGGTACTGCTGGACAAGGTGAGCGCCCAGTTCGGCGATCACCCGACCATGCACATCATCTCGGGCTACCGCTCGCCGGAAAGTAATGCCAAGCTGCACGCGAACACCTCCGGCGTGGCCAAGCACAGCCTGCACATGGAAGGCCAGGCCATCGACGTGCGCATCCCCGGCAAGGACCTGGCCAAGCTGCACAAGGTGGCGATGGCGCAAAAGGCCGGCGGGGTCGGCTATTACCCGGATTCGGAATTCGTGCACATGGACGTCGGCCGCGTCCGTCATTGGTAATGGCCTTGCCGATGCGGGGCCTGCTCGGAAGTTGGATGATGGTCAATATGATGGCGCTGGCTGTGCTACCTGTGCATGCACAGGAAGCGCAGGCGGCGCCTGAGTCAACGGTTCAACCGGCAGCCAAGCCGCAAACCGTCACCGTCACCAGCACGCGCGACCCGGTCGACAAGTCCTACCGCAAGATGATCCGCGGCATGGAGCGCTTCGAGCGCGATCATGCGCTGGCGCCCCAGGCGACCCTGCGCTTCCGTCTGCTGCCGCGCCTGCCGACGGTAGACATGCACGGCATCACGCTGAAAGTCGTGGGCGACCGCATCACGGTGCCGGTCCCGGTGGCCGAGGATAATAGTTTCACGCTGCCGCGCAACGAACAGGCGCTGCGCGAAGACGCGGCCGTGATCGCCAACCGCAAGACCACCAGCATGACCTGGCGCGCCCAGGTCGTCACGCCGGGCTTGCCGCCCGATATGCGCCGCCTCGGCGACCTGCGCCTGGAATGCCTGGTCGGCGTCGAAGCGGGCCTGGTCTCGAACAGCTCGCCGCTGTTCGGCTGGATCTCGAGCGCACTGAACAGCCCCGAGCAGGTCTGCAACAGCGCCGACGGCAATTTCCTGTTCTTCACGGAGCGCCCGCTGTTCTCGGTGACCCTGCGCGCCGGCGAGCGCACCGAAATCCTGCCCTTCCGCATGCTGTACGCCGGCGGCGACCAGACGCGCGACGAGCTGCAGTATTGCGATTGCCAGGTCATGCTCGACCGCACTTATTACGCGCCGATCTGGGACCGCAGCTGGCCGGACGATACCCTGGTCAGCTTCGCGTACATGGAGGATGCGCCGGCGCCGGCATCCGCACCTGCGGAGGGCATGCCATGAAGCGTTTCCATGCATGCCTCATCGGCGCCCTGCTGCTGGCCGGCTGCGCCACCCAGGCGCCGCCGCCCGGCACCGTGGTCGCGCCCGAGCGCTTCGGCCAGCTCGTGGTACCCGGCCGCACCACGCGCGCCGAACTGCTGGCGGCCTTTGGGCCGACCCGCTCCGTGTCCTTCGACAGCGGCTACCAGGCGTGGCTGTATTCGGCCGGTGCCGCCGGCGGTGCTAGTGGCAAAGGCGGCGAGGAATTGGTGCTGCTGCTCGACCGCGACGGCATCGTGCGCAAGATGCGGCGCCGGCCGGCTTATCCGACGGATGGCCAGCGCTGAGCTAGAATGGCAAGCCCGATCCACGCTTGCCAGTCTCATCATGTTCGATTCCGATTCTCCTGCCGCCGTCGTCCAGCGCCAGCTCGATGCCTACAACGCACGCGACGTCGATGCCCTGCTCGCCACCTACGTGCCCGACGCGCGCCAGTACGAACACCCGGCCACGCTGCTGGTCACCGGCCATGAGGCCATGCGCGGCCGTTTCGCCGCGCGCTTCCAGGAGCCCGACCTGCACGCGCGCCTGGTGCAGCGGGTGGTGATGGACAAGCTGGTGATCGACCATGAGATCGTGACGCGCAATTTCCCCGAAGGGAAAGGTGCCCTGGAACTGGTCGCGATCTACGAAGTGGTCGATGGCCTGATCCGCAGCCAGGTGGTGAAGCTGGGTGTCAAGCGGCTCGATTGACATGACACAGCGTTTACATCCGGGATGGCGGGCGCGTTTGCTGGCGATGGCCGCCGGCCTCGGCTGCGCGTTGTCGGTCCTGGCGCAGGACATGCCGTTCGCCGGGCGCTGGCTGCCGGAGCAGCAGCCGGGCGCCGCGGCGGCCGCTTATCCGGTCCTGACGATCAAGGGCGACAGCATGTCCTGGGGCGGGCCGACCAGATCGGCCCCGGCCTGTGTCCAGCAATTCGTGCTGCAGAACGAAAAGCCGGGCACGATGTACGTGAATGGACGTGGCACCAAGTTCATCGCCGGCGTCGCGGGCAGCCTGCCCACTTATCTGCTCAAGCTGCGCACCAACGGTTGCGCGGGCGGGGCCGATGCGGTGCGCATCATTTATCCGACCGTGTACGGGAGCCGGCAGATCGAGGTGCTCGAGTATGTGAACGGCAAGGTGGTCAGCGCGCGGCGCTTGCATCGCAAGTAGTGAACGATCATCGTCATCGTGCGTCGTTGAACGCCAGCTGCCGCCAATACACATAAGGCGTTACACGGGCTCGGCAGGCGTTCTTGCCCGTAGCTCATCGAAGGTCACCACCTCACCGTTCTCCATCGCATAGCGCAAGTTCTCGTGCGGCACGCCGACGCGTTGGCTGGTGTACAGCACTTTACCGATACCTTCGTAATATTCGCTCCGCGTCGGCGCGATGACCAGGATGAAGTTCGGATCCCTCTGCAAAGCGGAGTCGAGCGCCTCGGCAAGCGCCTCGTTCTCAACCACCTTGCGGTCATCGATGAGAATGGTCTCATTGTCCAGAATGATTGCCTTGATTTGATTGTCCATAGCCTCTCTATATGACATGCGCCACGGCCACGATCAGCATCGCGGCCGGCAACAGCAGCACCTGCGCCGCCAGCGTCCCGGCCAGCCTACTGCCCACCAGCCAGACCACCGCCTGCCTGAACTGCCGCTCTCCGATCTTGCCTTCCACCACGTCGTCGGTCATGCCCGACATGTGCGGATCGATGAAGACGGCCATCATGATGGTGGCGCCGCCGTTAATGATCGACGACAGCGTGCTCGACGTGACCCGGACCGACGGATCGAGCACGCCGGCGTACAGCGCCGCAAATCGCCGACCGTCCATAGCGGCGTCGCCCCGACATTCAACACCGTAATCCGGCCGGACACGCCATGGCGCGCACGCAGTTCGGTGAGGTTGCGCGTGGCAGGCAGGCTGGCGGCGTCTTTTACGTAAGACAGGCCGCCCTTGAAAAAGCCGTGCATGATCAGCTTCGGCATCGAACGGTGCACCTGGAAATGCAGGACCGCGCGGCAAAACACGCGCTGGAAGGTGGGAATCAGCAGCGCGCCCGCGATCGTTGCCAGGCTGGCCGATACCAGCAGCCAGCGGAAATCGCCAAGCAGGACATGGCTCGCCACAGTGTCGAGATTGCTTTCCACCCGTTTCGCCAGGAACGGGCCGAGAAAGGAATTCGAGGTCCGCGATACCAGCATCAGAATGCTGAACAGGGCCAGCGAGGCGGCGATGCGCCGGGTCCGCACGCCGGCGATCCGCACCGAATACGCCAGCGTCCCGATCAGGTGGATGACGAAGGTCAGGAAACAGATCAGCAGCAGTTGGGTGTCCACGTATCCTTGACAAGCGTGTGAGTTGAGCACTGCAACATAGCATACGGACGATGCAAAAAATGCACGCATTCTCACTGCGCCGGCAGGCGCGCCGGCCACCTGCCCGAATCGTGTAAAGTTGAGCATCATCATTCTTACGAAAGAGCACGATGCGCAGGACGATGGGCTGGCTGCTGGCCATGGCGGCGCTGGCCGGTAGCACACAGACGGCAACGGTGGCGGCCCAGACCCTGGACCCGGTCGAGCAGCGCATCGTGGCCGAAGTCCGGTCGCATGCGCCGCAGGCGCTGGACCTGCTCAGGCAGAGCGTCCTGATCAACAGCGGCACGATGAACGCGGCCGGCGTGCGCGAGGTCGGGCAATTGTTCCGCAGCCAGTTCGATGCGCTCGGCTTCCAGACCCGCTGGGTCGACATGCCACCTGCAATGCGCCGTGCCGGCCACCTGCTGGCCACCCGCGCGGGCGCACCGGGCAAAGGCAAGCGCCTGCTGCTGCTCGGCCACCTCGACACCGTGTTCGAGCCCGGCAGCGCGGTGCCGATGTGGGAACAGAAAGACGACCGCATCCGTGGCCAGGGCGTGGCCGACATGAAAGGCGGCGATGTGATCGTGATCGCCGCCCTGCAGGCGCTGCAGCGCGCCGGTGCGCTCGAGGGCGCCACGATTGCCGTCCTGTTCAGCGGCGACGAAGAAGACGCCGGCGAGCCGATCGCCACGGCGCGCGCCACGATGCGCGAGGTGGCGCAGCATAGCGACGCCGCGCTCAGCTTCGAGAGCAGCATCCCCGACCAGGACAGGCGCACCACCGCTACCGTCGGCCGCCGCGCCACCGCCTCGTGGGAGCTGCAGGTGAGCGGACGCCAGGGCCATTCGATGAATGTGTTCGGCGCCAACGGCTACGGCGCCGTGTACGAGGCGGCGCGCATCCTCGACGCCTTCCGCCGCGAAGTGGCCGAGCCGGGCCTGACCTTCAATCCCGGCCTGATACTGGGCGGTACCGACGTCAAGCTCGACACCGCCAATGCGCGCGGTAGCGCGTTCGGCAAGACCAACGTGATCGCGGGCAGCGTGGCCGTCAGCGGCGACCTGCGCTACCTCGACTACGCCCAGCGCGACCGTGCCCAGGCGCGCATGCGCGCGATCGTGGCCACGCACCTGCCCGGCGCCGGCGCCAGCATCGCGTTCCAGGAAGCCTACCCGCCGATGGCGGTCACGCCCGGCAACCTGAAGCTGCTCGACCTGTATTCGCGCGCCAGCCGCGATGCCGGCCTGGGGCCGATCGGCGCGCTGCCGGCCGAGGCGCGCGGCGCCGGCGACATACAGTTCGTGGCGCCGCTGGTCGACAGCCTGGACGGCCTGGGCGCAAGCGGCAACGGCGCCCACTCCCCCAACGAAGACCTGGACCCGGCCTCGATCGAACGCGGCGCGATCCGGGCGGCCCTCCTGATCTACAGGCTCATCCGATAAAGAATGGCGGGATGTTTGATGCCCGTCGAATTTTGATAATCAAGCGACTTACCCTCACGGGATAAAATCAACATATGGCACGATTACAGCTCAACTTCCCAGACGACCAGTACTGCTACACGACGATGATGACGGTGCGCGCCACCGACATCAACGCCGGCAACCACCTGGGCAACGACTCGATGATCTCGATGATCTCCGAGGCGCGCGCCCTGTTCCTGTTCGAGTATGGCGTCGCCGAAACCGAGCCGGACGGCACCGGCATCATCGTCACCGACCTGGCCACGATGTACCGCGCCGAAGCGCACGCGCGCGACCAGCTGCTGTTCGAAGTCGGCGTGATGGATTTTAATAAGTACGGCGGCGATGTCATCTTCCGTATCACGCGGCCGAAGGACAAGAAACTGATCGCCATGGCCAAGCAGGGCTTCGTCTTCTTCAATTACAAGACCAGCCAGGTGGTGGCGATGCCGGAAGAGTTCGAAAGCAAGTTCGAGCGGGTGAACTGGATCGACTGAGGACCGTACATGCAAAAAGCCGGCGGCCACGCTGTTCAGCGTGGCCGCCGGCTATACCGTCATGGCACTGCCGGGCCGCGGGTGGCGCCCGGCATGGACCGATTACACCATCGGCGGATCGGTCTCGCGCGCAAAGGCGCGGTGGCCGGCCAGGGCCTCGATGAAGGACGCCAGCGGCGCATCCAGCAGCAGGCCCGGGTCGTCCGAGCCGTCCGGCAGGGCCGTCGGCACCATGGCCTTGGCCAGCAGGCCGGCACCGGCGCCCAGCACCAGGATCGGCTTGCAGTGGCGGTACTGCTCGCGCACGAAGTCGATCGCCTGGGCATTCCGGCCCAGTGCGGCCACGATCTGGTCGCCGTCCGGCACGATCATGGCGTCGTAGATCACCGACGGACCGGCTTCCAGCGAGACTTCGACGCTGAGCGGATCGCCGACGGACGTCTTGACCTTGCCCAGCATGTTGCCGACCAGGCGCGGCACGGCGCCGGCAGCCAGCAGCTCGTCATACATGGCGCGCACGGCATTGCCGTCCACGCCCGGCGCCACCAGGATCGCCACGCGGCGGGTGCGTACGCCGGTCTGGCCCGGACGCGCCATCAGCGACAGCGACGGCGACGGTGCATACTCGGGCACCGGCGCATCGCTGACGCGCGGCAGCGCGGCCGGCACGTCCATGCCGATGCCTTCGGCGACCTTGGCCACGAGGCCGGCATCGACGTTGGCCAGCAGCGCCAGGATGCGCTCGCGCACCATCGGGGTCTGCACGCGGGTCAGCTCGAAGCGGAAGGCATTGGCGATGTGCTCTTGCTCTACCGCGGTCTGGCTTTGATAGAACAGGCGTGCCTGGCCATAGTGCTCGGCGAACAGCTCGGGATTGCCGCGCACTTTATCGACGCTGGCGATCGGTTCCGGGAAGCTGGTGAAACCTGCACTGCCGGCCTGGTACGGCACGCCGCCGCCCAGCGAGTTCGGCTCGTAGTTCACGCGGCCACGCGCGATGGCCTGGCGATGGAAACCGTCGCGCTGGTTGTTCTGGATCTGCACGATCGGCGTATTGATCGGGATCTCGTGGAAGTTCGGGCCGCCGAGGCGGGTCAGCTGGGTATCCTGGTACGAGAAGTTACGGCCCTGCAGCAGCGGGTCGTTGGAAAAATCGATGCCCGGCACGACGTGCGAGGTGCAGAACGCAACCTGCTCGGTCTCGGCAAAGAAGTTGTCCGGGTTACGGTTCAGCACCATGCGGCCGATCGGGGTCACCGGCACCAGTTCTTCCGGCACCAGCTTGGTTGCATCCAGGATGTCGAACGGGAAGGACGCGGCCTGTTCTTCAGTAAAGATCTGCACGCCCAGTTCCCATTCCGGGAAGTTGCCCGACTCGATCGCTTCCCACAGGTCGCGGCGGTGGAAGTCCGGATCGGCGCCCGAGATGCGCACCGCTTCGTCCCACACCAGCGAGTGGGTACCCTGCAGCGGGTTCCAGTGGAATTTGACGAAGCGCGACTCGCCCTGCGCATTGATCAGGCGGAAGGTGTGCACGCCGAAGCCCTGCATCGTGCGGTAGCTGCGCGGGATCGCGCGGTCAGACATGATCCACATCAGCATGTGCGAGATTTCCGGCGACAGGCCGGCGAAATCCCAGAAGGTGTCGTGCGCGGTGGCTGCCTGCGGCATGGCGTGATGCGGTTCCGGCTTGGCGGCGTGCACCAGGTCCGGGAACTTGATCGCATCCTGGATGAAGAACACGGGAATGTTATTGCCGACCAGGTCCCAGTTGCCTTGCTCGGTATAGAACTTGACGGCGAAGCCGCGCACGTCGCGCGCGGTGTCGGTCGAGCCGCGCTCGCCGGCCACGGTCGAGAAGCGCACGAATACCGGCGTGCGCTTGCCCTTGGCGGCGAACGGCACGGCGCGCGTCAGGGCGCTGAAATCGTCGTAGGCTTCGAAGAAGCCGTGCGCGGCCGAACCGCGCGCGTGCACCACGCGCTCCGGAATGCGCTCATGGTCGAAATGGCTGATCTTTTCGCGCAGGATGAAATCTTCCAGCGCGGTCGGGCCGCGCAGGCCGATTTTCAGCGAGTGCTGGTTGTCGGCAACCGGCACACCCTGGTTGGTGGTCAGGTGGCGGTCGGCCGGGTCCACGCGCACGCGGTCGAGCGGCGCGACGGTCGGGTTCTCGCCCTCTGGCGGGTTGCCGCTGCCGACTTTGTCCGAACTGGCGATCTCGCTGCTGGTGCTGCCGGTGGCGGCGTGGGTCGCCGGCTTGTGATGGTCACCCTCGAGCGGGATAGCGGATGCCTGGCCGTATTCGGACGGCTTGTTCGGGTTCGACGGCATCGCGGCTGCCAGCTGCTTCTCGGCGCTGGTTTTCTCGAGCAGGCGGTCGCCGACCGGGTTGCTGCTACCGAGGCTGGACGGCGGCGTCGGATCGGATGGGCCGGCCATGGTGCTCAGTACGGAGCCTGCACCGTCGGTGGAAGCAACTGGTTTCTTCTTGGAAGGCATTTCTATCCTCGCTTATTGATCAATTTGATTGCTCTGGTATTGACCAACACCATAGCTCACCCAGGCAGAACGAAATGTGAAGTGCTTAACATATATTTAATATAACATTGCAATCGTCCCTATCGGCTTCATAGATTTTAAAAATGAACAGGCAATAAAAAAGCGCTGTCCTTGCGAACAGCGCCTCCAGTCACAGTAAAAGCGGCGGCTCAGCGGTGGCGCCGGTTCGGCAGCGGTGCGATTGTCTTGTCGAACCAGTCGTCGATCATCCGTTTTTCGTAGCGCAAGGGTTCGCTGTCCGAGATGAGGAGCGAGCCTTGCTGGTAATTCATGTCCGCCAGCCTGGCTTCGCCGCTCTTGATGACCTGGCCGTTCTGCTCGATCGCATAGCGCAGCTCCATGCGCGGCCAGTCGGCGCGGCCGGTCAGCACGCGCAGGTCGCGGCCCGCGCGCGCATTCGGGATCAGGCGCCCGGCCGGATCGAAGTCGGTGACGTCGATACGCAGGTCCTGGCCCGGTGGCAGCGCCTTGCCCAACTCCTGAAAATGGTCGGTGATCTGGCCCAGCATTTCGTCGCGCTCCCAGGTCGCGAACGGCAGGTCGTAGAATTTTTCGGGGTGGTCATAGACCACGCTCACCGCGGCCGAAGCGGCTCCGGTGCCCAGCGCCAGCACGCCCGCCAGCGCCCATCGTGTCGACGGTTTCATGTTTTTTCCTCTTTTGTTCACAGGTCCCAGATGGGAATATACGCCGCTTTTTACAGCGCCGTCCGTCTGCCGAACGTCCTGAGTTTGTATCGAAATGTTAGTCCCTGCACAGGCCGTCGAGGGGGACCGGCGCACAATCGGACCCGACAGTAAATGCCCAGGAGTCCGCCGTGCCCGAAGGCCCATCGCTGTATATATTGAAGGAGCAGACCGCCCAGTTCGTGGGCAAGGACATCGTGCGCGCCGAGGGCAATACCTGGGCCATCGACACGACCCGCATGGTGGGCCAGCCGATCGTGTCGCTGCGCACCTGGGGCAAGCATTTCCTGATCGAAATGCCGACCATGGTGGTGCGGGTCCACTTCCTGTTGTTCGGCACCTACCGCGTGAATGAAGGACGCGACAAGCCGCCGCGGCTGTCGCTCGGCTTCGCCGACGGCAGCGTGCTGAATTTCTATGCCTGCTCGGTAAAGGAAATCGACCAGGACATCGACATCATGTACGACTGGGCCGCCGACGTCATGTCCGATGCCTGGGACCCGGCCAAGGCGCGCAAGAAACTGCGCGCCTGCCCCGACATGCTGGCCTGCGACGCCCTGCTCGACCAGGACATCTTCTCGGGCGTCGGCAACATCATCAAGAACGAGGTGCTGTTCCGCATCCGGGTCGATCCGCGTTCGACAGTAGGCGCCCTGCCGCCCGCCAAGCTGCGCGCGCTGGTACAGGAAGCGCGCCAGTACAGTTTCGATTTCCTCGGCTGGAAAAAGGAATTCACCCTCAAGCAGCACTGGCTGGCGCACGCCCAGAAAATCTGCCCGCGCTGCCACATTCCCTTCCACAAGGCCAATCTCGGCAAGAGCAACCGGCGCAGCTTCTGGTGCGAGCGCTGCCAGAAACATTACGGCTGATCCCCGCACCGGGGTCAGAGCCCGATTTTTGGCAATGACCAGGTGGCTATTTCTGCAACACGGGCACTGCCCCCGCTGTGTTGCGCGCGTGTGAACATTTGTAGACTGTGTTCAATATTTCTTATTGTTAATAAGAAGTTCTGGTACTACAATCGGCTCTAACCATCTTGCTTTAGCACAAGCTTTTGATCTGACACATTCACGACACTGGATCGTCTTATGTCATTCCTGTCTTCAGCCCCCCCGAAACTCGCGCCCTGGAAGGTCTTGCTCGTCGACGACGAACCGGACATCCACGACATCACCAAGCTGACGCTGACGCGTTTCCGCCTGGACGGCCGCGCCCTCGCCTTCGTGCATGCCTACAGCGGCGCCGAAGCCAAGGAAGTGCTGGCGCGCGAGCAGGACATCGCCCTGGTGTTCCTGGACGTGGTGATGGAGCGCGAGGACAGCGGCCTGGAAGTCGCGCGCTGGCTGCGCCAGGACCAGGGCAACCAGTTCACCCGCATCGTGCTGCGCACCGGCCAGCCCGGCCAGGCGCCGGAAGAGCGCGTGATCGTCGACTACGACATCAACGACTACAAGGAAAAGACGGAACTCGACCGCACCAAGCTGTTCACCACGACCTTCGCGGCGCTGCGCGCCTACCGCGACATCATGAAGGTCGAGGAGGCGCGCCGTACGCAGCAGAATTACCGCGAAGGCCTGGAGCGCGTGATCGCCGCGTCCGGCCACCTGTTCCGCCAGCGCAACCTGAAGGATTTTGCCAGCGGCCTGCTGCAGCAGGTGGTGGCGCTGCTGCAGCTCGAGCAGAGCATGCTGCTGCGCGTGGCCGGCGCCAGCGTGATCGCCGGCGAGAGCCAGTACGAGGTGCTGGCGCGGATCGGCGAGGTCGGCGACGAAGAGATCGGCCCGGAACTGGTGGCCCAACTCGACGAGGCGCGCCACAACCGCATCTCCAAGCTGCATGGCGACACCTATGTCGGCTACTTCCCCAACAACAGCGGCAAGGCCTCGCTGCTGGTGCTGAAAGGCGTGGACGAGCTGTCCGAGATCGACGTCCAGCTGCTCGACGTGTTCTGCACCGGCGTGGCGATCGCCTTCGACAACATCCTATTAAATCAGGAAATCACCGATACCCAGGCCGAGCTGATCCTGCGCCTGGGCGACGTGGTCGAGTCGCGCTCGCACGAAGCCGGCAACCACGTGCGCCGCATGGCCCAGATCTGCCACATGCTGGCGCTGGAATCGGGGATGACCGAAGAACAGACCGCGGTGCTGATGCACGCGGCGCCGATGCACGACATCGGCAAGATCGCGACCCCGGACGCGGTGCTGCTGAAACCCGGCCGCCTCACGCCCGAGGAGTGGGAAATCATGAAGCAGCACCCGACGGTCGGGCTGCAGATCCTGGACGGCTCGCAGCGTCCGATCCTGAAGGCGGCCGCCGTGATCGCCCACCAGCACCACGAGAAATGGGACGGCAGCGGCTATCCGCAAGGCTTGAAGGCCGAACAGATCCACCCGTATGCGCGCATCGTGGCGGTGGCCGACGTGTTCGACGCCCTCACCCACGAACGCTGCTACAAGGAAGCATGGCCGATCGACCAGGTGCGCGACTACCTGCGCGAAGTCGCCGGCAAGCACCTCGATCCTGACTACGTCGACATCCTGATCAGGAACATCGACAAGGCCGACGAGGTCAATCGGCGCTGGCCGGACTGACAACCAGACAATCCGGCCATTTGTCGGGTAGTATTCGGCATCCTGCACCGTCCTGTCGAGGCGGCCGACTTTCACGATGCGTATCCGAACCCGACTGCTGATCATCATCCTGGCCATCCTGGTGCCCGCCTTCGCGGCGGCGGCGCTGGCGGTCGGCTATGTCTATGTCGAGGAACGGCGGGCCCAGGAAAACAGCGTGACCGAGGCGGTGCGCGCCTTTGCCCTACTGGTGCGCAACGACCTCGGAACCCGGGAAGGCATCCTGCATGCGCTGGCCGCCTCGCCCGCGCTGGCCCAGGGCGACCTGGCGGAATTCCACGCACATGCCAGCATGATGGCGCCGACGCGCGACAGCGCCATCATCCTGCTCGAAACGACGGGCCGGCAGCTGATGAACACGCGCGCGGCGCCGGACCAGGCGCTGCCGGAGCGGCGGCGCTCGAACATCCAGGCGCTGATCGCCAAACACGGCCCCGACCGCACGCTGGTGTCCGACCTGTTTCCGGCGCCGTTCGGCGGGCAGCACGATTTCGTGATCCAGGTCCCGGTGCGCCTCCAGGGCCAGCTGCGTTATTTCCTGAGCATGAGCGAAGACGCCGGGCGCCTGCAGCGCCTGCTCGAGATCCAGCGCTTCCCGGCCGACTGGCAGGCGGTGATCGTCGACCGCGGCAACCGCATCATCGCGCGCACGCGCGAACCCGAGCATTTTCGCGGCCGTACCGTCAGCGCCGAGGCGCAGTACCAGTTCGCATCCCGGCGCGAGGGCATCTTCAACGGTACCAACCTGGCCGGCACCCCGGTGCAGGGCTTCTTCGGCACCGTGCCGGACGTCGACTGGAAAGTGATGGTCACCATTCCCCAGGCCGAACTGCGGCGCGTGCCGCTGCACGCCGCCGCCTTTCTGGCCGCGATGATGGCGCTGCTGCTGGCGCTGGCGCTGGCGGGCGCGCGCTGGGTCGGCCGCCGCGCGATCGCGCCGATCGAGCAGCTGGGCCGCAGCGCCGACGACCTGGGTAAAGGCGTCGAAGTAGCGTATGCGCCGCAGGAAGTGGCCGAGCTGGATGCGGTGGCGCGCCGCATGGCCGACGCCAGCGTCGAGATCCGCCGCGCGCGCCACGAGCTGGAAGGGCGCGTGGCAGAGGCGGTGGCCGCCAGCGAACAGGCGCAGCAGGCGCTGATGCGCAGCCAGAAGCTGGAAGCGCTGGGCCGGCTCACCGGCGGCATCGCCCACGAGTTCAACAACCTGCTGCAGACGCTCACCACCGCCCTGCAGCTGGCCGCGCTGACCTCGAACCAGCCCAGGGTGCAGTCGCTGATCGATACCTGCAAGCGCACCGTCGGCCGTGCCAACGCGCTGACCACGCGCCTCGGTTCCTTCGGCCGCCTGCAGGATGCGCGCCTGCTGACCGTCGATCCGGCCGAGCAGGTGCGCAGTTCGCTGCAGCTGATCCGCGGCGTACTGCGCCACGGCATCACGCTCGACATCGATTGCGAGGAAGGCGCCTGGCCGGTAACGATCGATCCGCTGCAGTTCGACCTGGCCCTGCTGAACCTCGCCATCAACGCGCGCGACGCCATGGCCGATGGCGGCCGCCTGCAGATCCGCGTGCGCAATATGTGCCTGGAACCGACCATGGAACGCGTGGGCGGCGACTACGTGGTGGTGACGGTCGCCGACAGCGGCAGCGGCATGCCGCCCGAGGTGCTGGCGCGCGCGCTCGATCCCTTCTTCACCACCAAGGCGCCGGGCGAAGGCACCGGCCTCGGCCTGCCCCAGGCGTATGCCTTCGCCGACCAGTCGCAGGGCTTCCTGGCGCTGGCCAGCAGCGTGGGCGTCGGCACCACGATCGACCTCTACCTGCCACGCTCGGCGCAGCCGCTGTCCCACAGCCCGGCCGGCGCCACCGATGCCGGCACAGCGATACGGCAGGCGAGCGGCCGCGTGCTGTTCGTCGAAGACGATCCGCTGGTGCGCGAAGCGGTGGTCGGCGGCCTCGAAGACGCCGGCTTCGACGTGGTGGTCGCGACCAGCGGCGACCAGGCACTGGCGATGATCGAGAAAGGGCTCGATACCGAGGTGGTGTTCTCCGATATCGTGATGCCCGGCCAGGTCAGCGGCATCGACCTCGCCGGCCTGCTACGCGAGCGCCGTCCCGGCCTGCCGGTGGTGCTGGCCACCGGCTACACCGACCAGCGCGCCGTGGTGCCGGGCGTGCAGGTGCTGGCCAAGCCCTACGAGATCGGCCAGCTGGTGGAATTGCTGGCCGGGCTGACGCGCCCGCGCTAGCTTACAGGGTCAGCCTGACCCGTTCGCCGGCAAAGGCGACCATGCAGGTGGTGCCCGACAGCGCGCGTCCGCTCACGGTGGCGCAGCTGGCATGCACCGGCTTGCCCTGGAAGCTGCCGCTGAAATCACCATCGCCCTTGAGCAGCGACACATTGTCTTCGATGACCTTGGCGTTGTTGACGTAGATCCGCACGTTGCTGCTGTCGACCAGTTCGCCGCGGATTTGCAGCGCGCCATCGGTGCTGGCATAGTGATTCCCGGTTACAGGCGTCATGGTGGTGGAGCAGGCCGAGAGCAGCGTGAGCACGCTGACAAGAATTGTAATTTTCTGAAACATTTCCGTATATTCCGTATTTTTTATGGGTGTCTTTCAGGACAACACGATGATAATCGGTCTGCATGGAAACAATCTATCCAATTCTTACAAATTTAATGAGTTTTAAGAATTTTAAATTTACGTATTGCAATCTCAATATTGTTGACACATGGAAACTATCGGTTTCGATGGCAATACCTCGGCCTATATGGAGATGACAATGGAAGCGCTGCCTTTGCGTTTTTCGGCCGGTACCGACTTGCGGGCGGCGCTCGACGCCATTCCGCGCCTGCATGGGGTCGACGCGGCCTTCGTGGTGCAGGGTATCGGGAGCCTGAGCGTGGCGTGCATCCGCTACGCCGGCAAGCCGGAAGCCGCCGAATTGCGCGGCGACCTGGAGATCCTGACGCTGGGCGGGTCGCTGGGACCGGACGGGCCGCACCTGCACATTGCGGTGTCGGATGGAGAAGGCCGCGTGGTCGGCGGCCACATGGGGGCGGGATGCGTGGTGCGGACCACGGCCGAGGTGCTGGTGGCGCTGCTGCCGGGGCACCGTTTCAGCCGCGAGCACGATCCCGCGACGGGCTACAAGGAGTTATGCGTCACGCCGCGGCCGGCAGCGGCCTCTTCTTGAGGTTTTGCGGGAAGCGCAGGTAATAGCGCAAGCCCTGCCCCGGGCTGCTCTCGACCCGCAGCGTGCCCTTCAGGGCGCCGGTCACCAGGTTGTACAGGATGTGCCCGCCGAGGCCGCTGCCGCCGCTACCGCGCTTGGTGGTAAAGAAGGGGTCGAACAGCTTGGCCAGCGTCGCGGCATCCATGCCGGCGCCGTCGTCGCCGTATTCGAAGTCCACCATGCCCTCGGCGTCGAGCGCCGCACGCAAATGAATGCGGCCGGCCTGGCCGTGCTCGAAGCCGTGCAGCAGCGAGTTGACCACCATGTTGGTGACGATCTGCGACACCGCCCCGGGGAAGCTTTCCAGCACCAGGTCGGGCGCGCACGCCACCTCGACCGCGACCTTGCGCCCTTTCAGTTTCGGCTGCAGCGACAGCAGCACTTCGTTCAGGTAGGCGCCCAGCGCGAAGCTGCGGATGTCGTCCGAGGACTGGTCCACCGCCACCTGCTTGAAGCTGCGCACCAGGCTGGCCGCGCGCTGGGTATTGGTGGTCATGATGCGCAGCGACTGGTCGACCACGTCGAAGAAGGCGCCGAGACTGTCCTCGGTCATCTCGCCTGCCGCCAGTTCCTCGCGCGTCAGCTTCAGTTCCTGCACCAGGTGGCTGGTGGCGGTGACGCAGATGCCGAGCGGGGTGTTGATCTCGTGCGCCACGCCGGCCACCATCTGGCCGAGCGACGCCAGTTTTTCCTGGCGCACCAGCTCCGACTGCGCTTCCTTCAGCTGGTGCAAGGCCTGGGCCAGCGCCGCGTTCTGCTGCTCCAGGCTGTCCCTGGCCTTGCGCACGGCGCGGTCGGCCTGCATGCGCGCGAGCGCCACCGCCACGTGGCTGGCGATGAAGGCCAGCAGGTCGAGCTCGCTCTTGGTATACACCACGGTCGGGTCGTAGCTCTGCACCACCAGCACGCCATAGGCCTGGTCGTGCGCCAGCATCGGCGCGCCGATCCAGCTGGCGACGTCGATGTTCCCGAGCGGCTCGCGCACCTTGCCGGCGGCGCGCAGGCGCGCCACGCTGCCGGCGTCGTGCAACTGCGCCTGGCGCGTCTGCAGCACGTGCGACACCATGCCGGCGCCGATCGGGAAGCGCTGGTTGGGCGTGTAGGTGTCGCGCTCGTCGGCGTAGTACGGCACGCTGATCTCGCCGCTGGACGGATGCGCCAGCGCGATCAGGAAGTTCTTCGCCACCATCAGCTCGCCGACGATGCGGTGCAGGTTGGCCGCCAGCGCCTCGGGCTCGATGGCGGAAGCCGACAGGTCGGCGATCTGGTACAGCGCGTGCTGGACCTGCTCGGCGCGGCGGCGCTCGGCCACTTCGCGCGCCAGCGCGCGCGTGCGCTCCTGCACCGCGCGTTCCAGCCGGTCCATGCTTTGCAGGCCCTGCAGCGCATTCGAGACGTGGTTGGCGATCAGCGCGAACAGCGCTTCGTCTTCCGCACTGTAGGTGTGTCCGGGCAGGTGGCTCTGGATCACGATGGCGCCCAGCACGTCATGCTGCTGGTCGAACAGCGGGCAGCCCATCCAGTGCTCGGCGATGCTGCCCCTGCCCCAGTTGCGGCCACTGTTGTACTCATCGATGCGTGCGCGCATCTGCTCGGCAGTGATCGACATCGCCTTCTTGTTGAGCATGACCCAGGCCGTGGGCGACTGCTCGGGCGAGGCCAGCGCCACCCGTTCGTCCGGGCTCGGGCCCTGGTCGACGGTATCGACGAAGTAGACGAAGCGGACGGTGCCGTCTTCGCGCTCGGCGAGGGCGACGTAGAAATTGTCCGCATACATGATGCGGCCCAGCGCGCGGTGGACGGCGCCGATGAATTCGGTGATGTCGGTACAGCTTGCGGACAGCTGCCCGATTTCGAGCAACATGGACTGCACCGCTTCCAGGCGGTCAAGACGGCTTTCCATCGATCTCCCCATTCAGCATATAAATGCACTAGAGAAATATTATCAGGTCAGCGCGCCTCATAGATCATTGCGTTGTGGAAATATTGCAGTCCGGCGATACGCTCAGCGTGGCGCCCGGAAATCGTTGTCGACCCAGGTCATGGCCGAGGACGGCGACAATTTGAAGGTCGGCTGCACGCGCACCTGCGCCACCTGCTCGCCCATCTGGTCGACGGCGGTCAGCACGGCATACGGGTTGTCTTCGTCGGGCACGATGTCGAGCGTGATTTTCAGCTCGCCCTGCTCGGTAGAAACGACAGTGCTTTTGTGCAATTGGGCATGCAGTTGCTGTTCGTGGCGCCGGATCACCTCGGAGGCGGTCTTCACCAGCGTGTGGAAAGCATTGACGTCGAGCGGCTTCGGGTTCTTCTTGTCGCGTCCCATGGTCCAGGGGCCGACCAGGGCCGGTTCGGATTCGCCATCCTTGTACATGGCCACGGCCCAGCCGTCGTCGTCGTCGTTCTTGATGACGCGCGCGGTCCAGCCATTGCCTTGCCACAGGCGCGCTTCCTGCACCGGAGCGTCATCGTCGCGGTCGGATACTTCGTCATTCATGTGTCGGTCTCAATAGGGTAGGACAATTCCTAAAGAACAGATCATAGGAAATTCCGGCCCATGAAACAAGCTTTGCACACATTTAAAACGCACCGGACCGACGCATCCGGTGCGCGCGGCACCGGAAAACGCGCTGGATGAGGCGCCGCTACATGCGCAGCATGGGGATGCCGGGCGGCAGGATGGGTGGGCCGGGCGGCGTTTCGAACGGATCGATCGGCGGCGGTATCGGAATGATCCGGTTGAACGGGTTGATGATAATCGGGGGAATGGCAGGTGGCGCCGAGGGCGGATTTTTGTGTCCGGCCGCATCGGCCCATGCCATCCCGCGGACAAGGCGTTGAACGATGTGCATAAGATCCTCCTGCGACAGAGCAGGCTGTCAGTATAGACGCCGAGCCCCGCATTACAAGGCTTGATTTGGCGAAAGGCCGGGCTCGATGGCGCCCCCATTCGCCACCCGTTCATCGTGCCCCCCGCCGCTTCGTCCCCGCCAACCTGCAGCCCGTCGCACTGCGCTGGAGGCACCGTGGTCGCTACCGGTAGATTGGCGCCATGTCCACGAACCACCCGAGAGGAGCCACCATGAAAGACCGCACCGCCATCATCCTGCTGTTCCTGTTTGCCCTGCTGTGCTGGAGCGCCTTCGACGGCCATGGCGGCACCCTGTTCATGGTGGACGGCGACCCGGCCGACGGTCCGCTGGAGGCGCTGATCGGGCTCGTGCTGGCAGGCGGCGGCATCGTGCTGGCCGGCTTCATCCTGCTGCTGGTGGGCGGCCTGCTGGCCATGGTGTTCGCCGGCGTCGGCATCGTGTGCGCCGGCAGCCTGGCGGTCGGCGCCCTGGTGGTGGCGCTGGTGGTGGCACCCTTCCTGCTGCCGCTGCTGCTGCCGCTGGCCGTCATCTGGTACCTGGCACGGCGCGCGCGCCGCCAGCCGCGGATTGCCTGACGCTTCTACATGCCTTCCACCAGGCGCATCGCGAACACGATCGGCAGGCCGGCCACGATCACCTTGCGCGCCGCCGCGCCATGGTCGTACGGCACCCGGAAATACGTGATCGCACGGGCTTCGTCGTCGAAGATCGCGTAGGCCGCCATGTTGTTGTGATCGCGCGGCTGGCCCACCGCGCCGGGCAGCACGAGGTACTGGTGCTGCGGCTGCAGGGCGATGCGCTGGCCGGCGGCGGGCACGTGGCGCCCCATGCGGCCATCGTCGGCGCGCCGGTACAGGGCCGGCGCATGCACGTGGCCGGAAAACACGATCCGGCCGCGGCTGGCGCGCAGCGAGCGTTCGGCTTCCCCGACGCCGACAACGTATTCCCAGCGTGCCGGATCATGGGCGCTGGCATGCACGAAGCAGGCGTTGCCATAGTGCCGGACCAGCGGCAGCGCGGCCAGGAAGTCGCGCTGCGCCGCGTCGAGCTGGCGGCGCGTCCATTCGATCGTTTCGCGCGCTTGCGCGTGCATGGCCGGGCGCAGCGCGCGCGTCACGGCGTAATCGTGGTTGCCCTGCACCGCCACCGCGCCGCACGCCACGTAATCCATCACCGTGCGCACGACCCAGCCCGGGTCGGCGCCGTAGCCGACGAAATCGCCCGTGAAGGCATACTGGTCGACGCCCTGCCCTTCGGCGTGTGCCAGGCAGGCTTCCAGCGCCTCGCGGTTGGCGTGCAGGTCGGTGAGATGAGCGAGGCGCATGGCGCGCAGCCTGGATGGTCAGGCCTTGTTGTGTTCCTGCGCGTACTGGGCGTAACCGCGCGCGCGCAGCGCGCAGGCCGGGCACACGCCGCAGCCGTAACCCCAGTCGTGGGCGGCGCCGCGTTCGCCCAGGTAGCAGGTGTGGGTGTCGAAGCGGATCAGGTCGACCAGCGCCCGGCCACCACACTGTTCCGCCAGTTCCCAGGTCTGCTTCTTGTCGATCCACATCAGCGGCGTCTCGACCTTCAGGCGCGTTGCCATGCCGAGGTTGAGCGCGACCTGCAGCGCCTTCATGGTGTCGTCGCGGCAGTCCGGATAGCCGGAGAAATCGGTCTCGCACATGCCGCCCACCAGCACGGTCAGGCCGCGGCGGTAGGCGACGGTGGCGGCCACCGTCATGAACATCAGGTTGCGGCCCGGGACGAAGGTGTTCGGCAAGCCGTTTTCCTGCATCTTGATCTCGACGTCGCTGGTCAGCGCGGTATCCGAAATCTTGCCGATCAACGACAGGTCGATCATGTGGTCTTCGCCCAGGCGCGCATCCCATTCGGGTGACAGCGCGCGCATCTTGGCCAGGACGGTCGGGCGCACGGCGAGTTCGATCGCGTGGCGCTGGCCATAATCGAAGCCGATGGTCTCGACACGGGCATAGCGCTGCAGCGCCCAGGCCAGGCAAGTGGTGGAATCTTGTCCGCCACTGAACAATACGAGAGCGGTGTCTGCTTGAAGCATATTGATATTCCTGAAATTACCTTACGAAACTAAACGTCCGCCGTTAATTTTGACATTCCGTTAAGATGTGCGTGGCATATTGACGACTGGAGTGACATGTTTTCCGCACGACCCAAACGATTGGCTGCGATGGCGCCGGCGCGACCACGGATTTTGGCACAAATCGTGCTGGGCGTGAACGCGCTATGCTTTGCCGCCGGGGCACTGGCCCAGGACAAGTCCCAGGACCCGGCGCGCGATCCGGCCCAGGCCGAAGCGAAAACCGGCCTCGACTACACCGTGCGGATCGATGCCCCGCGCAACCTGCGCGAACTGCTGGAAAACAATCTCGACCTGATGCGCTGGCGCGGCAATGCGCGCATGGACCTCGAACAGCTGCAGCGCCTGGTCCGCGTGGCGCCGGAACAGGTGAAGACCCTGATCGCCACCGAAGGCTACTACACCCCGCAAGTCTCCGCCGGTCTCGACACCTCGGGGTCGAAGCCGGTCGCGCGCGTGATCGTCGAGCCGGGCCAGCCGGTCAACGTGACCGACGTCGACATCGAATTGCGCGGCTTCGCGGCCGCCGACAAGGGCAGCGGTTCGCCCACGACCGCGCCGCTGGATGCGGCCGCGCTGCGCACCACCTGGACGCTGCCGGTGGGCGAGCGCTTCCGCACCGCCGACTGGGAAGGCGCCAAGCGCGGCCTGCTGCGCCGGGTGACGCAGACGCGCTTCCCGCGCGCCCAGCTGCTCGATTCCAGCGCCACCGTCGATCCGGACAAGCACACTGCCGTGCTCAAGGTGGTGCTCGACAGCGGTCCCGAGGTGCGCCTGGGCGCGCTGAAAATCGAAGGCCTGAAACGCTACCCGGCCAGCATCATCGAGAACCTGAACCAGATCCGCCCGGGCGACGAGTACAGCGAAGCGACGCTGCAGGCGCTGCAGGGCCGGCTGCAGGACACCGGCTACTTCGGCAGCGTCGAAGTCAGTGCCGACATGTCGTCGGTGCTGAGCGAGCAGATCGGCGACCTGAACCAGGGCCAGGGGCCGCAGCAGTCCGCCGCCACCGGCCCGACCACGCTGCCGGTGCTGGTGCGCGTGACCGAAAACAAGCGCAAGAACCTGTCGCTCGGCGTCGGTTTTTCGACCAACACCGGCGCCCGCCTGCAGGCCAACTACGACGACCTGTTCGTGTTCGGCAAGCGCATGAAGTCGAGCGTCCTGTACGAACAGAAGCGCCAGAGCGCGCGCACCGATTTCTACTGGCCGACGACGTCCAACGGCTACAGCAACAGCCTGGGCGGCGGCTACAAGCGCGAAGACCTGGAAGGCCAGATCACCCGCACCACCGACATCACGGCCAAGCGTTCCTGGGGCTCGCCGCTGCTCGAGCGCACCCTGACGCTGGCGGCGCTGACCGAACAGGTCACCATCGAAGGCGACAGCGAGCCGACCTCGCGCGTGAAAAGCGTGCCGCTGACCTTCTCGATCACCAAGCGCGCGCTGGACAGCCTGGTGCTGCCGACCCGCGGCTACGTCGCCAACGCCCAGATCGGCGGCGCCCTGCTGCCGATCCTGACCGACGAGAAATTCGTGCGCCTGTACCTGCACGGCGTCGCCTACAAGCCGGTGGGACCGTCGGGCACCCTGATCGTGCGCGGCGAATTCGGCGCCGTCGGTTCCGCCGACAAGAGCGGCGTGCCGTCCACCTTCCTGTTCCGTGCCGGCGGCGACCAGTCGGTGCGCGGCTACGCCTACCAGGAACTGGGTGTGCCGGTCGGCAGCGCCATCACCGGCGGCCGCTACCTGTTCACCGCCAGCGCCGAATACGACTGGTGGTTCAAGCCGCCCTACGGCGCCGCCATCTTCTACGACGCGGGTAACGCGGCCGACAACTTCAGCGACCTGAAACCGAAGGTCGGCTACGGCATCGGCGCGCGCTGGCGCAGCCCGGTCGGCCCGCTGGCGGTCGACATCGCCCGTGGCCAGGCGGTGAAAAAGGTCCGCCTGCACTTCTCACTTGGATTTACTTTCTGATGAACGCCGAAAACCAAACCCCCGATCCCGACACGCCCGCCGCGGCGGCGCACCCGCGCCGCTGGCCGCGCCGGGTCGCGATCGGCGTGGTCGTCACCGGCGTCGTGCTCGGCGGCGCCGTCTGGTACCTGGGCCGCGAGACCACGCTGCAGATGATCGCCCAGCGCGTCGCCAACGCCAGCGGCGGCAAGCTCACGCTGAGCGGCGTGAGCGGCTCGCTGTACGGCCACATGCATGTCCAGCACGTCGTGTTCCGCACCGAGACCTCGGTGATCACCGCCGACAACATCGACATCGACTGGAAGCCCTGGCAATACCTGTCGCGCGGCGTCGAGATCAACAAGCTGTATGCGCAGTCGCTGCGCATGGAAACGCTCAAGGAAACCGACGAGCCGGCCACCATGCCAGAGCGCCTGGCGCCGCCTTTCAAGATCGCGGTCGAAGACGCGCGCCTGGCCAAACTGGTGATGGTCAACAAGGGCGTCGAGACACCGATCGAGAACATCCGCGCCGGCCTGCATGGCGACAAGCAGCAGTGGAAGCTCGATTACGCGTCCGCCAGCACGCCATGGGGCCAGGTAGCCGCCAACGGCACCATCAACAACACCAAGCCCTATAAACTGGCGGCCGACGCCACCCTGTCGCAGGACAAGTCGCAACCGGGCTCGATCGGCGCCCAGCTGAAGCTGCACGCCGGCGGCGATCTGCAGCGCACCGTGCTGGACGCCAGCGGCCAGGCCGCGCGCGCCCAGGGCACGGCCAAGCTGGAGCTGTCGCCGTTCGCCGAGATCCCGCTGCAAGCCCTCACGCTGAATGCGCGCAACATCGATCCGGGCTTCTTCAACCCGTCGCTGCCGACCGCTGACCTGAACCTGGCCGTGTCGGCGCGGCTCGACCCGAACCGCAACGTCAGCGGCAGCGTCGATCTCGTCAACGACGGCCCGCAAGGCACCATCGACCAGCAGCGGCTGCCGCTGCGCGCGATGCGCGGCAAGCTGGGCGGTAATTTGTCGGCGATGCAGCTCGGCGACGTACTGCTCGACCTGGGCGGCGCCGGGCGCTTCACGGGCAGTGGCAGCGTGCAGCGCGGGGCGGACGAAAAAGGCATCGGCACCGCGCAATTCACGCTGCATACCGACAGGATCGACCTCAAGCAGATCCATTCGAGCATGAAGCCGACGGCGATCGCCGGCGACCTCAAAATAGCGAATGAACAGGAAACGCAGACGCTCAGTGTCAACCTGAGCGACGCCGGCCTGCGCCTGGTGGCCGAAGCTGCGCTGGCCCACAACGAGCTGACCGTGCGCCAGGCGCGCCTGTCGGCCGGCAAGGGCAGCGTGGCCCTGACCGGCAACGCCAGCCTGCTGGATAAAAAGCCGTTCAAGGTCAACGCGGTGGCCAGCCACCTCGACCCGGCCGCCTTCGGCGACTTCCCCAAGGCCGACATCAATGCCGACATCAATGCCGCCGGCGCGCTGGCGCCGCAGTGGCAGGTAGCGGCCGACTTCGCGCTGCGCCCGAGCCGCCTGTTCGACCAGGCGCTCAGCGGACGCGGCAAGCTGGCGGCCGCGGCCGGCGCTCCGGATGCCGGCACCGGCACCGGCGCACAGGGCAGCAACGCGGCGGCCGGCCTGCACGTGCATGACGTCAACGCCACGCTGGCGCTGGGCCAGAACGCGGTCGACCTGCGCGGCGCCTTCGGCCGCCCGGGCGAAACGCTGTCCTGGCGCCTCGACGGCAAGCAGCTGAACGCCGTGCGCGCCGACCTGTACGGTTCCCTGCTGGCCAGCGGCGTCGTCAGCGGCACCATGGCGGCGCCGCGCACCACCTTCGACGTCGATGCGCGCAGCCTGGGCTGGGTGCCGGCGCAGCGCAAGAACAACAACGGCAGCCTGCGCGCCACCGGCGAAGCCTGGCTGGCCGGCCCGGAGAATGCGCGCGTGGTCGAGGTCAAGGCCAAGGGCGGCATGCAGCGCCTGAACCCGGCCGCCTTCGGCGCGCCGCTGGCCGGCAGCATCAGCGGCAATTTCGATGCCACCGGTCGTACCGGCGCCAACATGGGCGGCTCGGTCAACCTGGATATTTTGCGCGAATCGACGCTCTCGAATTCGCCGCTGTGGGGCTACGCGAAACTCACGGCGGATAAACGCCACGTGTCGAACGCCGACGTCGACCTGCACCTGGGCGCCAACGTGATCGCCGCGAAAGGCGCGTTCGGCTCCGGCAAGGACACGCTCAACTGGCGCATCGACGCGCCGCAGCTGGCGGCAGTCGGCCCCGATTTCGGCGGCAGCCTGCGCGGCTCGGGCGCGCTGTCCGGCACCATGGACATGCCGTCGCTGAGCGCGGCACTGGAAGGCCAGAACATCCGCCTGATGGGCACCCAGACCCTGCGCAGCCTGCGTGCCACCGCCAACCTCGGCGCCGGCCGCGGCGCTGCCGACCCGCTGGCGCTGGACGTGCAGGTGACGGATTATGCGAGCGGTGACACCCGTGTCGCCGCGGCGCGCCTGCAATCGACCGGTACCCGCGGCGCCCACACCATCACGGCTTCGGCGCGCAGCGATGCCTTCGATGCCGCCGTCGAAGTGCGCGGCGGCCTGTCCACCGACAAGCGCAACAACAGTGTCTGGGCCGGCACCCTGCAGACCCTGCAGAACCGCGGCCGCTACGCCTTGAGCCTGGCGGCGCCGACGCCGATCCGCATCGCGGCGGCGCCGGGCGCCGGCATCGCCGGCCTGGCCAAGCCCGAGCAGATCGCCTTCAACGGCGCCGTGGTGAGATTGCCGGCCGGCGCCATCACGGTCGAATCGCTGTCCAAGGTGGGGCCGCGCTGGAGCTCGCGCGGCAGCGCCACCGGGGTGCCGGTCAGCTACCTGGCGCAAGCCTCGGATGCGGTGCGCCAGAACCTGCGCGGCGACTTGACGCTCGGCGCGCAGTGGGCGCTCGACATGCAGATGCCTGCCGCTGCCAATGCCGTGCCGGCGCTGAACGGCAACCTGCACGTGTTCCGCGAAAAGGGCGACCTGATCGCCGGCGAGACCGCGCCGGTGGTGCTCGGCTTGCGCCAGCTCGACCTGCGCGCCGACGTCGCCGGCGGCGCGCTGCGGGCCCAGCTGGCGCTGGACGGCAGCCGCGTCGGCAACGCGCGCGTGGACGCCACCGCGCAGATGATCCGCGGCCGCATCGACAACGACAGTCCGCTGCGCCTCACCGCCAACGCCAGCCTCGGTTCGCTGGCCTGGGTCTCGCCGCTGATCGGCCAGCCGGGCCTGGAACTGGACGGCGCGCTGAACCTGGCCGTCAACGGCGCCGGCACCGTCGGCGCGCCGACCCTGAACGGTACCGTCAACGGCGACAACCTGTCGGCGCGCTGGCCGGACCAGGGCATCCGCCTGCAGAAAGGACAACTGCGCGCCGTGCTGGCCGGCGACCAGCTGCAGCTGCAGCGCCTGACGCTGGAAGGCGCCAGCGGCCGCGCCACCGCCGACGGCAACATTCGCTTTGCCGGCGGCGAAGCAACCATGAACCTGCGCCTGGTGGCCGACAAACTGGCGGCGCTGTCGCGCCCGGACCGCACCCTGATCCTGAGCGGCCAGGCCAGCGTGGTGCGCGACGCCAGCCGCTTCGCCGTCGAAGGCAAGTTCAAGGCCGACCGCGCGCTGATCGAGCTGGCGCCGGTGGACCGCCCGACCATCTCGGACGACGTGATCGTGCTCGGCCGCGGCACGGCCGCCGCCGACAAGGCCGCGCCGAAAGCGAAGGCAGTGCCGCTGACGATCGACCTGGCGGCCGACCTGGGCGACGACTTCCACCTGCGCGGCATGGGTGCCGACGCCTACCTGGCCGGCGCGGTGCAGGTGCGCATGGTGGGCGACAAGCCGCCGCGCATCACCGGCAGCGTGCGCACCGTCAGCGGCACCTACGCCGCCTACGGCCAGCGCCTGAGCATCGAGCGCGGCGTGGTGAGTTTCAACGGCGCCTACGACAACCCGTCGATCGACATCCTGGCGGTGCGCAAGCGCCCCGATGGCGACCAGCTGAGCGAGACCAACGTCGAAGCCGGCGTGCAGGTGCGCGGCACGGCGCTGGCGCCGGTCGCCAAGCTGGTCTCGACGCCGAACGTGCAGGACAGCGAAAAACTGTCCTGGCTGGTGCTCGGCCACGGCATGGAAGGCACCACCGGCAACGAAGCCGACGTCCTCAGCGCCGCCGCCGGCGCCCTGCTGGGCGGCAAGGGCGGCACCGGCGGCATCCAGAGCAAGATCGCCAACTCGCTCGGCCTCGACGAACTCGGCGTACGCCAGGGCCAGGGCCAGGCGACCGGCCTGGAAAACACCGTGGTCACGGTGGGCAAGCGCATCTCGTCGCGCCTGTACCTGGGCTTCGAGCAGGGCGCGGGCACCGCGAGCAGCCTGGTGCGGCTGCGCTACAAGATCAATCCGCGCATCACGCTGCAGCTGCAGACGGGGACGAATACGGCACTGGATGTGCTGTATTCGTGGGCCTTCGATTGATGCGGCCGGAGGCTGAGGATCGCTAACGTATTAGCGATCCTCAGCTTGTAAACGTCGCAGGGGCGACGGTTTTTCAGCCAACGTGCTGATCAACCCGGAAAATAGCACTCGCTATCCACCTCCTCCAGCAGCCTCCCCTCCCCCGGCATCCACCCCAGTACCTCGCGCGTCCACGCGCTCGAGGCCGCCGCATCCAGCCCGGCAAACATCGCGAACCACGCGAAATGCGCCGCCGCGGCCTGCACCGGCACGCCCGCCACCGGCACCCCCAAACGCCGCCCGATGACCTCGGCAATATCGCGGAACGCCACGCCCTCTTCCGCCACCGCGTGGTAGCGCTCGCCGCGCGCGCCGCGCTCCAGCGCCAGCCGGTACACCCGCGCCGCATCGGCGCGGTGCACCGCCGGCCAGCGGTTGGCGCCGTCGCCGATCCAGGCCGACCGGCCCTTGCGGCGTGCCAGGTCGATCAGCATCGGCACGAAGCCATGGTCGCCCGCGCCGTGCACCGACGGCGGCAGGCGCACCACCGACGCCAGCACGCCCTGTTCCGCCAGCGCCAGCGCCGCCTGTTCGGAGGCGCGCGGGACCTGCGCGCTCACCACGTGCGCGGCGTCGCTCTCGAGCGCCACCCGCCCCGGTGCCAGGCCGAGCAGGCCGGTGGTCACCAGCAGCGGCCGGGTCGAGCCGCGCAGTGCCTCGCCCAGCGCCCCGATCGCGACCCGGTCCTGCTCGCAGTTGGCGGCGAACTTCGAAAAGTCGTGGTTGAAGGCGGTGTGGATGACGCCGTCGCTGTCCGCCGCGCCGCGGCGCAGGCTGTCCAGATCCTCGAGCGCGCCGTGATGAACCGCGGCGCCGGCCGCGCGCAAGGCCGCCGCGCCGGCTTCCGAACGGGCCAGGCCGACGACGGCATGGCCGGCGCCGAGCAATTCCCCGACGACGGCCGAGCCGACGAAGCCGGTGGCACCGGTAACGAATACACGCATGATGTTCTCCTGATCGGTTGCGAATGCGCCTACTATCCCGGCTCGGTGCATGCGGGTAAAGTAGTGACGACATACCGGTATAAGGACTAACAGCATGGAACTGGGCGACTACCTGAAGGACCGGCGCGCGCGCATCGATGCGGCCTCGCTCGGCTATCCGGCCGCACGCCGGCGCACGCCCGGCCTGCGGCGCGAGGAAGTGGCGCAGCGCGCCAACACCAGCGCCACCTGGTACACCTGGCTGGAACAGGGACGCGGCGGCGCCCCGTCGGATGAGGTGCTGGAGCGGATCGCCGGCGCGCTGATGCTGACCGGCGCCGAGCGTGAACACTTGTTCCTGCTCGGCCTGGGCCGCCCGCCGGAGCCGCGCTACCAGGCGCAGGCCAGCCTGTCGCCGCGCCTGCAGCGCGTGCTCGACGCGTTTCCGGTCAGTCCGGCGCTGGTCAAGACCCTGACCTGGGACCTGGTCGCCTGGAACCGCCCCGCCGCCGCCGTGTTCGGCTACAACGGCGGGCCGGACGAGCAGCGCAACATCCTGCGCCGCATCTTCCTCGACCCGCACAACAAAAGCATGCAGCTCGACTGGGACAGCGTGGCCCGCTTCGTGGTGGCGGCCCTGCGCGCCGACCTCGCGCGCGCGGGCGCCGGGGCGCGTACGCAAGCCGAAGCGCTGGTGCGCGACCTGTGCATGCACAGTCCGGAATTCGATGCGATGTGGCAGGCGCAGGATGTGCGTGCCTACGGCGAAGGCACCAAGCAGCTGTGCCATCCGGTGGTCGGCCTGCTGTCCATGGAATATTCCTCGTTCGCCGTGGAAGGCCGGCCCGACCTGGGCATGGTGATCTACAATCCGGCCACGCCGGCCGATGCGGACAAGGTGCGTACGCTGATGGGCGCGTACGCCGGTTCTTGATCAGTGCAGCGTGCGGACGATGCTCGGATTCGGATCGATCGGCGGCTCGTCGTTGAGCGGCGTGCGGATCGGCGGCTGGTGCGGATCGCTGCCATCGAAGGGATCGGGCGGCGGTTCCTCGGAAGGAACCGGATCGGGTGCGCGGTGCGCCTGGATGGTAGCTGAAATCATCTGTTAATCTCCTGAAAACATGGTCAAAAGCCTACCACGGCCTTTGGATTAATGACGCCCACCTGCATTACAATGGCGGATTCGACTGAAAGGAACCGTCATGCTGCCGACTCCCATCGTTGCCGCCGTGGTCGCCCCGCTCGTGCTGTGGCGCGTTTACAGCCGTATCAAGCGCCTGACGAGCCGCCAGCAGTCGAAGACCTGGCGCCACCGCACGACCCTGGTGTTTTTCCCGCTGCTGGTGCTGTCGCTCGCCGCCGGCGCCGTCCTCACCGGTGCGCTGCCGCTGATCGCGCTGGCGGCTGGCCTGCCGCTTGGGGTGGTGCTGGGCCGCATCGCGATCGGCAAGACCCGCTTCGAACAGGTCGGAGACGCTTATTATTTCACGCCACACGCGCCGATCGGCATGCTGATCGCCCTGCTGTTCATGGGCCGCATGGCCTACCGCGCCTATGAATACTATGCCCTGGGCGCGCTGCAGCACCACGAATTCGCGACCAGCCCGCTGACCTTGTTCATCTTCGGCCTGCTGGCCGGCTATTACATGACCTACGCCTTCGGCCTGCTGGCCTGGCGCCGCAAGGCCGCACTCTCCGCACCTCTCCTGAATCCGCAATGAGCCTGACTACCCTCGCACTGATCGCCCTCGTTCCCTTCCTGATCTGGCGCATCTACCAGCGCCTGAAAACCCAGATGGGACGCCAGCGCTCCATCCTGTCGCGCCACTACACCGGCCTGTTCGTGTTCAGCGCGATGCTGCTGGTGCCGGCGTCGGAACTGGCCGACCGCCCGCTCGAGCTGGCGGCACTGGCCGCCGGCGCCATCGGCGGCATCGCGCTGGGCGGCTACGGCCTGCGCCGCACGCGCTTCGAAGCCACGCCGGAAGGCTACTTCTTCTCGGTGCCGCAGCGCATGAGCATCCTGGTGGCGATGCTGCTGGTGGCGCGCGTGATCTACCTCGGCATCGAGATCTACATGAACCAGGGCAGCAGCCAGCCGAACCCGCGCTTCACCGACAGCCCGGTGACCATGGTCTGCCTCGGCATCACGGCTGCCTACTTCGCCAGCTTCTCGTTCAGCCTGATGCGCTGGCGCAAGCAGAAGCGCAAGGAAATCGACGGCGTCTGAGGCTTGCCCCATAAAGGCTAGCGCACCTCGACCGTCCGCGTCAGCCGGATGTCGGCCGAGGACTCGCCCAGCATCAGCCGCACCGGCACCTTCTCCACTTCGTAGGCGCCGCGCGCGGCATTCCACCAGGCCAGCCGGCGCGCTTCGAGCGGGATGCGCACGGTGCGCGTCTCGCCCGGCTTCAGGCTTACGCGCTGGAAGCCGACCAGCATTTTCTGCGGCCGGCTCACGGCGGACTTCGGCCAGGCCGCATACAGCTGCACCACGCTATCGCCCGCCACCTTGCCGGTGTTGGCCACCTCGACCTCGACGTTCAGCGCGCCGTCCCCAGGCAGCGCCGCGACATCGGTGCGCAGCCTGGCGTAGCGGAAGCTGGTGTAGCTGAGGCCATGCCCGAACGGGAACAGCGGTGCGTCCTTGGCGTACATGTAGGTGCGGCCATGGCGGATGTCGTAGTCCATCATCGGCGGCAGCTGGTCCATCGAGGCCGGCCAGGTGGCGACCAGCTTGCCGCCCGGGTTGTAGTCGCCGAACAGCACTTGCGCCAGCGCGCTGCCCTGGTCCTGCGACGAATGCGCCATCTGCACGATCGCCGGCACGTGCTGTTTCGACCAGTTGATCGTGTACGGGAAGCTCGACATCAGCACCATCACCGTCTTCGGGTTGGCCGCCAGCACCTGCTTGACCAAGGCTTCCTGGGCCAGTTGCAAGGTTTCGCGGTCGCGGCCTTCGCGGCCGTCGCCGGGGTCGGCGCAGGGCTTGGTGCCGGCATCGGTCCATTCCTTGCCCATGTTCGGGCCGCAGGTCGGATCGTTGCCGACCAGGACCACCGCCACGTCCGCCGCGCGCGCCGCACGCTCGGCCGCCCCGCCGCCATTGTCGGGGACGTAGTCGACCTGCACGCCCGGGCCGACGGCGGCGCGAATACCTTCCAGCGCCGTCACCTTGTACGGCGGGATGCCGCCGTACCAGTCCCAGTGCACGCTGTCAGCGTGCGGGCCGATCACGGCGATGCGCTCCATGCCGGTCTTCGACAGCGGCAGCGTGTGCTTTTCGTTCTTCATGAGCACGATCGATTCCAGCGCCATCTGCAGCGACACCGCCCTGTGCGCCGCGCTGTCCCAGGGCGCCGGGCCATCCTTGATCGCGGCGTAGGGGTTGCCCTGGGCCGGATCGACCAGGCCCAGCTTGAGCGTGACGCGGAACTTGCGCGCCAGGACCGCATCGAGCTCGGCCTCGGTGACCGTTCCCTCCTTGACCGCCGCGCGCAGCTCGTCCTTGTAGGTGTCGAGGTACTGGTTGATGCCGGCCTTCAGGCCTGCCACCGCGGCTTCCTTCTGGCTCGGATAGCGTTTATAGAGTTTGACCAGGTTGCCGATCGCGCCGCCGTCGCTGGAGACCACGTCCACACCCCACTGCTTGACCACGAGGCTGTTCAGGAGCGGGTGCACGCCCATCGGCGTGCCGTTCCAGGCGTTGTAGGCGGCCATCACGCCGCGCGCGCCGCCCTCTTCGAAGCCCATGCGGAAGGGCACCGCATAATATTCCCGGAACAGGCGCTCGTCGAAGTCGGACGATGAGTTGCCGCGCCCGTTCTCGTTGCTGTTGGCGAGGAAGTGCTTGAGCAGCGCGGCGCCGCGCCAGTAGGTCGGGTCGTCGCCCTGGATGCCGCGGGTGAACGCCACCGCCATGGTCCCGGCCAGGAGGGGGTCCTCGCCGTACACCTCTTCGCCGCGGCCCCAGCGCGGATCGCGCGCCAGGTCGGCCTGCGGGCCCCACTGCATCAGCATCGGTTGCGGGGCCGGCTTCTGGTAGGCCGCGCTCTGGGTGATGTAGCGCGCCTCGGTCGACTGCACCGCGCCGGCCCGGCGCACCAGTGCCGGGTCCCAGCTGGCGCCCATGCCGGGCGGCTGCGGAAACTGGGTGGTGGTGATGCGCGACTTTTGATGGTCCTGGTCGCCGCGCCGCACCACGCCGTGGATGCCCTCGGTGCTGCCGAAGCTGGGAATGCCCAGGCGCGCCACACCGGAATCGGTCGACAGCGCATCGATCTTCTCGTCGACTGTCATCAGGGACAGCATGTTGGCGATGCGCGCTTCGGGCGCCAGCGCGGTGTTTTGAAAGGGGTAGCCGACTGCGCCGGCCTGGCCGGCCCACAGCGCCGCAGCCAGTACGGCCAATCTGCGGATCCTGATCCTGTTTTTGGCTTGCATAATCCTGTCTCCTCTTTTATGTGCGTCAATTTTTGGTATAACATCATTTATACACAAAAACGGTTAGCGCAAACATACTTGCCGCCAAAATAAAGGAGACCCATGAATACCCGATTCTTCGTCCTGCCCCTGCTGGCGGCATGCGCATTCGCACACGCCGCCGATCCCGGTTTCGCGCGCGTCTTCAGCGACCACGCGGTGCTGCAGCGCGACCAGCCGATCACCGTCTGGGGCACGGCCGATGCCGGACAGGCGCTGACGCTGACGCTGAACGGCCGCAGCGTCAGCGGCAAGGCGGACAAGAACGGCAAGTGGCGCCTGCAGCTGCCGGCCATGCCCGCCGGCGGTCCCTACACCCTGGACCTGGCCGCGGCAGGGTCGGCGGCCAGTCTCCAGGACATCATGGTCGGCGACGTCTACCTGTGCTCCGGCCAGTCGAACATGGAATTCGCGGTGCGCAACGCAACCAATGCCTGGGCCACCACCAACAACGCGGCCAACCCGCGCCTGCGCTTCCTGAACGTCGAAAAGTCGAGCGCCCTCACCCCGCAGGATGAACTCAAGCAGCCAGCCGCCTGGAAGGTGGCGGGACCCGACACCATCGGCGACGCTTCCGCCGTGTGCTACTTCATGGCGCGCTCGCTGCAGCAGCGCTACGCGGTACCGGTCGGCTTCATCAACGCCAGCTGGGGCGGCACAACGATCCAGGGCTGGATCGGGCGCGAATCGCTGCGCACCCTGCCGGCCTACACCGCGGGCGCCGACCTGGTGCAGGAACTCGCCACCCAGCCGGCGCGCGCCATGGGGCGCGAGGACAAGCGCGTCGAAGCCTGGTGGGATGCGCACGATCCGGCCGCCGCACGCGAGCGCGCCTTCAAGGCGCCGGGCTTCGACGACAGCGCCTGGCCGCAGCTGACGCCGGCCGGCTCGTGGAAGGACAGCGGCATCGCCGCCTTCAAGGATTTCGACGGCGTCGCCTGGTTCCGCACCACGGTTGAGCTGACGGACGCCCAGGCCAGGAGCGCCAATGCCTTGCAGCTCGGCCCGGTCGAGACCTACGACACCGCCTGGGTCAACGGCGTGCGCGTGGGTGGCGGCAGCACCGGCTGGGCGTGGCGCGACTATGCGGTCCAGCCGGGCGTGTTCAAGGCCGGACGCAACGTGATCGCGCTGCGCGTGCTGAACGGCGGCTCAGGTGCCAATGCGGCGGGCGGCCTGACCGGCCAGCCGGCCACGCGCGGCGTGCGCACGGCGGACGGCCAGCTCATCGCGCTGTCGCCGGCATGGAAGTACCGCCTCGGCACCCCGCTCAAGGGCCAGTCGGTGGCGCCGTCGCCGTGGGACGTGCCGACCAGCTTCACCACGCTGTACAACGGCATGCTCGCGCCGCTGGTCGGCTACAAGTTCAAGCTGGCCGCCTGGTACCAGGGCGAATCGAATGCCGGGGCCGGCGAGGAATACCGCACACTGCTGCCGCTCCTGATGCGCGACTGGCGCCGCGGGTTCGGCCAGGCCGACCTGCCCTTCCTCATCGTGCAGCTGCCCGGCTATGGCGCCGCGCCGAAGTCGCCCGGCAAGTCGGGCTGGGCCGAACTGCGCGAGGCCGAGGCCTTGAGCGTCAAGAACGATGCGCATGCCGCCCTGGCGGTCACGCTCGACCTCGGCGACCGCTTCGACATCCACCCGACCCAGAAGACCATCGTCGGCGACCGCCTGGCACGTGCCGCGCGCGTCGTGGCCTACGGCGACAAGGACATCGCACCGGGCGGACCGGAAGCGGTGGCGGCGACGCGCGAAGGCGGCGACATCGTGGTCGCCTTCCGCCAGACCAACGGCGGCCTGCTCACCTATGCGTCGAACCGTGCGATCGGCTTCGAGACCTGCGCCGGCACGGCCTGCACCTACGCGGATGCCGTCGTCGCCGGCGACCGGGTCGTGCTGAAAGGGGCCAACGCGGCGGGCGTGACCCAGGTGCGCTATGCCTGGGCCGACGCGCCTTTCGTCAACCTGTTCGGCGCGGACGATGTGCCGGCGGCGCCGTTCCGCATGGACCTGAAGTAGGCCTATACTCCCCGCATACCATCACCATCGGGGAGAGAACATGACACTGAACCGCCGCGGCTTCCTGGGTGCCGTACCGATCGCTTCGCTGGCACTGGCGTCGGGCCGCGCGCAGGCGCAATACGCATCCGCGCCGGCAGCGGCAGCGGCGCCCGTCAGCGACTACGACACGCTGGTGCAGCTGTCCGGCGACACCCTGCCGCGCAATCCGATGGCGGAACCGGCGCGCCTGCAGGCGCTGCTGGACAAGCATGCGAAACCGGTGGACGGCTACCTGCTTGGGGGCGCGGTGGCCGAACTCGAAGCCAAGTTTTCCGCCCTGCTCGGCAAGGAGGACACGGTATTCATGCCGACCGGGACCCTGGCCAACCACCTCGCCCTGCGCCTGCTGTGCGGCGAAGCGAAGCACGCGCTGGTGCAGCAGGAAAGCCACGTCTACCGCGACGAATCGAACGCGGTGACGACCCTCAGCGGCATCAACCTGGTGCCGCTGGCGCCGGGACGGGCGGCCCCCTCGCTGGATGAAGTCGGCGCCGCGATCGAGCGCGCCGAGCTCGGGCCGTACCCGATCAAGGTCGGCGCCATCGCGCTGGAAAGCCCGGTGCGGCGGGCGCAGGGCGCCACGCTGTCGCCCGCGCTGGTGGCCGACATCGCGCGCCTGGCGCGCGCGAAGAACATCCGGCTGCACCTGGACGGCGCCCGCCTGCTACTCATGAGCGGCATACCGGGCTTCAGCGTGCAGCCGTACTGCGCGCACTTCGACACCGTCTACGTCTCCCTCTATAAATACCTAGGGGCGCCGTTCGGCGGCGTGCTGTCCGGCCCCAAGCCCCTGATGGCAAAGGCGCGCGAGCTGCGCCACCTCTTCGGCGGGACGATCTACCACGGCTGGCAGGCGGCGCTGCCGGCGCTCGATGCGCTGGACGGCGTGGAGGCGCGCTTCGCCAAGGTGCGCGCCGCCGGCGACAGCCTGCTGGCGGCGCTGGAGCGCACGTCCGGCTTCAAGGTGCAGCGGGTCGACAACGGCAGCAATCTGGTAGTGCTGGAGATGGCACCGGCACGCCTGGCGGGGCTGGAAGCCCGCCTGCAGCAGGCCAATGTGCGAATCGGAAGGGTGAACGAGGGAAAGGTGCAGCTGGGCTTCAACGAATCGATCCTGCGCCGGGAGACCGCTTACCTGTTGAAAGCGTTGGCTGGATGAAGATATAAGGAAGCTGTCAGTCGGAAATATTTACACATGGTATATACATGGTGCATACTCGAAGTTAAACCCCTGTTAATAAAGAACAATTTCTTTGTGGCATAGCAATTGCTACTTGTGGGAAACCACAAACTACAAAGGGATGTTCCATGTTTCGCTTCCAGTCTTCCAAGTTCCTGAAGCTCGCAGTTGCTACCGCCGCCTTCGTTTCCCATGCCGCATTCGCGGCGCCGGTCAACTTTTCCGGTGCGTTGACCGCATCGGATCCGACCTTCAACCGCCCGCTCACACTAACCACGCTGAGCGCAGTCGGCACACGGGTTTCCTACGACCTCTACAACTTCTACGTCAACACCACCGGCGTCTACTCGATCGAAGCACTGTCGTTCGGCGGCACGGCGGGACTCGGTGCAGATACCTACTTCTCGCTGTACCGGGGCGCATTCAATCCGTCCACCCCGTTGAGCAACCTGGTACAGATCGACGACGACAGCGGTGCCGGCGCGCTGTCGCTGCTCACCAGCACGCTGCAAGCCAACACCCAGTACTACCTTGCCTTCAGTGCTTACAATAACAACGACTATGGTGCCTACACCGGCCGCTTCGACACGGTGTCCGGTGGCGGCCAGGTCACCCTCGGCGCGTTCGTACCCAGCACCCCCGGCACGCCCGGCCAGGTACCGGAGCCGGCCACGCTGGCCCTGCTGCCGCTGGCGCTGGCAGGCATGACGCTGGCACGGCGCCGCCGCGGCTGAGCGCGACCTGGGCGCGATCTGAGCGCTACCCCAGCGCTACCCCAGCACTAAAACAAACGGCCGGTGTTCCTGCGAACACCGGCCGTTTGTTTTTCATGCATCGCCTTCCGGCAGAGGGCTTATGCCGCCTGCGCCACCTTCTTCTCCGCCCGTTTCTGCAGCACGAAGATCGGCTGCGCCCACTGGCTGTCCTTCTTCTTCTTGCTGGTGATCAGGGTCAGGTCCGACGGATCGTAGACATCGGTATTGTGCGTCAGCGGCGTCGTCATCAGGTACTGGGCATCGGTGTTCTTGAGGAACTCGCCGACCAGCTGGATGTTGCGGATGTCCAGGTGGGCGAAGGGTTCGTCGATGAACACGAAGCCGCCCGAGCCTTCTTCCGATTTCAACAGGCCGATCAAGAGCACCAGCGACTTCATCACCTGCTGGCCGCCGGACGCCTCGCCGTCGTTCATGCCGATTTGCCCCTTGCCGTCGAACTTGAAGCGCACGTGCAGGCCGGCCTGGGCCAGCTGGATGTCGTCGTTCTCCAGGCGCACCGGATCGACGTTGACCTCGATGTTGGCCAGTTCTCCCAGCTCCCGGATGTTCTTGGAGTAGGTCTTGATGGTATAGCGCAGGCGCTCGATGTAGGCGCCGCGCGCATTGTCCGTGGCCTCGATCGCGCGGTTGTTCTGGTAGCGGCGCTCTTCGGTCTCGAGCTGGCGGCCGGACAGCTGGTCGTTCAGGCGACCGTACTGGTCGATCACGGTAGGGTCGATTTCCCAGTCGGCGCGCGCCAGCGAGTGATCGAGCGAGCCGACGCGCAGCTTGACCTGGTGCGCGTTGTGGTGGCTCGCCACCAGGCTGGCCCGCTGCTGCGGATTGCGCCAGCTCTGCGGCACGTGGCGCCAGTCGCGGCGCAGCGCCAGCAGGTCGCGCGCGTGTTCGCTGCGCTGGTCGATCTGGCGGCGGTGGTTCAGGCGCACGCCCGCTTCCGCTTCCGACAGCGCCATGCGTGCGTTCTGCCACACGGTGTCGGCGCGGGTACGGGTCACGGTGGCGTTCTTGATCAGGACCTGCAGCTCGCCCAGGCGCGCACCGACCTGCAGGCGCTCGGCCCGCAACGGTTCCAGCGCGCGCACGGCTTCCTCGAACTCGGCCTGGCGCGCCGCCAATTCCTTGGCGGCGTCGACGCCGGCGATGCGCACGCGCAGGCTTGAGACTTCGGCCGCCAGCTTGCTGATGGCGAGGGTCAGCGTGTCTTCCTGTGCTTCCAGGCCCGGCAGCAGCTTCTGGATCGCTTCCAGGCGCTGGGTTTTACCGGCGGCGCCGAAGCGGTAGCGCGACGGCTCGACGAACAGCGAGCGTCCGCCGCGCCGTTCCCTGTGATACGCGTCCGGCGTGATCCACTCGTCCGAGTCGCTCTTGAAGCCGGCATCGACCGACTCCACGCGCTCGATGCGCTCGAGCTGGTCGATCAGCCAGCCCGGCGCCGCACTGGAAAAGCGCACCACCGACAGCAAGGTAGCGTCCTTGACCACCGGCGCGTCGACGCAATCCGGCACGATGAAGTGGCGGTACCTTTCTTTTTCGGCCAGTTTGTAGGCGGCCGGCGCATCCTTGGCGCGTTCCAGCAGCACCACCGACGCATAGCCGCCCAGCACACCCTCGACCGCGCCCTGCCACTTCGGGTCCGTTACTTCGACGATGTCCGACAGCATGGCGTGCGGGATGCCGGCGTCGCGCAAGGCACGGCGCATCTGGCGCTGGGCTTCCGGCTCCGGCATCGTGGTCTTGCCCTGCAGCGCCGAGATGGTCGACATCTCGCCGGCGATGCGGGTCGACAGCGCCTCGCGTTCCTGGCGCTTCTTCTGCAGCTCGGCTTCTTTTGTTTGCAGCTGGGTCGCCACTTCGGCGATGTCGGCACCGGAATCCGCCGCCAGCTTCTGCAGGCGCTCCTTCTGTTCGAGCAGGCTTTCCAGCGGCTTCAGTTTGCCGTTCAGCTGGGTCAGGCGGCCGGCCAGTTCGCCGGCCTCCTTTTCCAGCGTGACTTCCTGCTGCTGGGCCTCGGTCAGCGCGCGCTGCTGGGCCGCCAGCCCGTTGCGCTTTTCGGCCAGCTGGGAATCGGCCTGGGCCAGGGGTTTACGCGCTTCGCGCAGCTGGCGGCTGACGTTGCCCGCCTTTTCGCGCGCCTCGTGGTACTCCAGGCTGGGCAGCACTTCCTCGACCAGGGTCTTGCGCTCCTTGTTCAGGCCTTCCCACTGATGGTAGTTGGCGACGCGCAGGCGCAAGCCTTCCAGGTTCGTACGTGACGCTTCCAGCTCGGCCTCGAAGCGTTTCAGTTCGCTCTCGGTGTCGCGCTGGTGGCGCTTGGCTTCGTCGTAGGCATCCAGCACTTCCTTGTCGCCGAACACCTGGAACACCAGGTCCAGCAGCTGGCGCGGCGAATACTCGCACAATTTATCGGTCTCGCCCTGCTCCAGCGCCAGCACCTTCGACATCGCCGGCGACAGGCCCGCCGACGCTAATCGTTTTCTGTAGTTCTCGACGCCGAGCCAGTCGGTGGCCTCGGTAACTTCCTCGATCTCGACGTTCCCGGGGCGCATCAGGTACTGGCGCTTCCAGTCGCCGCCGTTCTTCTGCACCTGGCAGAACAGCGTCACTTCGTCGTCGCTGAAGAAGCCGGAATGGCGGAACGGGCGGTTCGACAGCTGGCGTCCGCTCGGCTTGTTGTCGACCACGGCGCGCAGCCAGGCGCTCTGCTGGCCCGAGTGGCGCGCATAGTGCTTATAGGTGCGGCCCATCGAGCAATCGAGGCCGAACAGGGTGCGCATCGCATCCAGCAGCGTGGTCTTGCCGGAACCGTTCTGGCCGGCGATGGTGATGATCTTGGCGTCGAGCGGGATGTTCTTGATCCGCTGCCAGTAGTCCCAGTGGACCAGCTCGAGAGATTTAATGTGGAACATGCGGGTCTTTACGCTTGAGTATCGGGTGCGGCGGTATCGGCCGGCACATCGGCCACGGCAGGTTCGGCCACTGCGGGCTCGGCGTCGTTGGCGGCCTCGCTGATCGCTTCATTGACCGGACGGCGGCGCGCCACCGCCAGCGGCGCGCGCTTGAAGACTTCGGCCAGCGCGCCATTGATGATGCGTTCCTTGAGCAGGTCGGTGTCCATCAACAGGTCGAGCAGCGGGCCTTCCAGCACCACGTCGCCGCGGCGCTCGATGAAGCCGAGCTTCGACAGCAGGCCGAGGTTCATGTCCATGCGCGTCTTCTTGCCGAGCTTGTCGCCGAAGTCGGCCAGCAGCGCGGTGTAGGAGATGCCGATCGAGGTGTCTTCGGCGCGCGGGATCGGCGCGTCCTTGTCGAACATGTCGGACTGGTCGACGTCGATCGCCTGGTGGGTTTCCTGGCGCTGGCGCTTGGGCAGGATGATCTGCGCCCACAGGACGACGAGCAGTGCCACGCCGTCGCGCGTCAGGCCGAAGTTGTTGTTCTGCCAGATGTCCTTGGCGCCGAAGATCTTCGGCTCGACATTGCGGTGCAGCGCCAGCGTGACGTGGTCGGCATACACGTTGTCGATCAGCTTCAGGCCGGATTCCAGCAGGCGCTTGTCGACTTCGGCGCGGAACAGGTCGTCGGACAGCGCGCGCTTGACCATCTTGTCGTCGCGGCGCAGGGTCTGGTGCGTGAGCAGGCGCGCGATCAGGATTTGGGCGTCGTCATTCATCGGTCTTGCTTTCCGGTTGGGCTGGGCTTTCCAGGTTCAGGTCGAAGGCGGGTGGGATCAGGGGGCCGGGCGGCGCCACGGGCGGCGCGATCGACAGCGTCGCGCGCGACATCGCCGCCACGTGCGGGTCGTCCAGCTCGACCAGTTCGTCTTCCGAATCGAAGCGCACCGGCAGGCGCGCCAGCTCGGCGGTCGCGCCCTGCAGGCTGGCCTCGGCGGCGTCACCCAGCAGCGGCAGCATCGAGGCGCGGTAGGACGCCACCGCGAAGCTGGCCGGCAGCAGCGAATCCTGGATCGGCACGCTGCGTGGGGCGCCTTCGGCCACCACCGGAAAGTTGTCCAGGTTGGCGAAATCGGACAGGCGCTTGAGCCAGTCGTCCAGCTCGGCCTGCATTGCCGGGTTGTCGTTGATGGTCAGCGGCGCATCTTCGCCGCTCGGCAGGCCGCCCGGCGCGATGTTGGCGACGCGTTCCAGCAGCAGCTCGGTTTCGGCGACGTCGATCATCTCGGCCGGCGTGATGAACAGCGGCAGTAGCGGGCGCTCGATCGCCTCCTCGGCCAGGCTGGCCAGGTCCTCGTGCGCCAGCAGCCAGCGCTTGATGTCGGTGGTCGACAGGCCGGACTGGCCCAGGTGCACGCGCTGGCGCTCGATCTGGTTCAGCGCGCGCGAGAACATGCCCTGCATGTTCAGCAATTGCGACTGGGCGCGGCCGATCGCCTGCGCCGCGCGGTGGGTGGCCGCATCGGCGCGCTCGTCGGAAGTGATGGCGCGCAGGATCACGGACCCCTTCTCGACCCAGTCGCAGGCCATGTGCCACTTGGCCTGCGAGGCGCGCAGGCGGAACTCGGAACCGGAGGCGATGGCGTCGCGGAATTCCTCGGTCAGCTCGACCAGGCGGCCCAGCAGGTGCTTCAGCTGCTCGACGGTGACGCCGCCGACCGCCTGGGCGCCGGCCACCTGCGACAGCAGGAAGCCCATCTCGGCTTCGTCTTCCTCCGGACGCGCCAGCGCCAGCAGCGTGTCGAGCGCGGCCAGCACGTTGCGCGCCAGCGGCGTGATGCGGTACACGGCGGCCGGGTTGTCCCAGGCCAGCAGGCCGTGGCTGCGCAGGCGGCCCAGCACCGTTTCCAGGCTTTCCGGGATCAGGTAGGCGAACTTCTGGTTGATGTCGGCGCGCGAGAAAGCGGAATCGGTCGGATTGGACGCCAGCTCGCGCAGCACCAGCAGGCGCACGATGACGCCATCCTGGCCGCCGTGGAACAGCGCCGTGAACGCCTGTAGCATCGGCTGCGCACGCTTGAGCAGATAGACCTGTTCGATCTCGTCCGGCGCAATGCCCTCGTGGAAGTGGGCTTGCAGCGGATCGATCTCGTCCAGCGCGGAGGATGGGGAATCGGCGGGGACAGCGCCTGCCAGGTTGTCGATCATCGTGAGGCTTAGCAATATTGCAGCATGTACACAAAGCGGCGCGCGCGGCCAGGTGGACGGCGCGGGGGCGTCAGTATAACAGTTAAGACTAGGCAACTTATAAGGAATGGCCGCCTGGATTTCATGACTGGTGAATATGCAACGGATTATCCGCCCCCTTTGCCTTGTGGTTTTTGCAAGGAATATGGCGAGGCAGCCGCGCGCTTCGTCTGGCGCTGTCGAGGGATAATGAACGTTGTGATCTTGATATTACGAAATTCGCATTGTCAGCTTTGTATTGCGAAGTTCGTTTCATTGATAAGGAGATTGCCATGCAACGAGCACTTGCCCGCGCGACCCTGGTCCTGGCCGCCTGTTTCGCTTCCCACACCGCCTTCGCCGCTCCCACGCCCAAGCAGCAGAACGGCATCAGCTACGTCAACGGCGGCATCGGCGAGGACGAACAGTCGGCCATGCGCGCCCAGCGTAGCGACTACAACCTGCTGCTGACTTTCGCCACGAAGCAGAGCGGCGCCTACCGCTCCGACGTCCAGCTCGACATCATGGACACCAAGGGCAACACCCTGCTGAGCGCGGCGAATAGCGGCCCGATGTTGTATGCCAAACTGCCGGCCGGCACCTACCGCATCAGCGCCGCGGCGGAAGGCAAGGTGTTCAAGCGCAGCGTCCGGATCGGGACGGCGCCGAAGGAGGTGACGCTGCACTGGGAGAACGATGCGGCGGACGATCCGGGCTTGCAGGAGTGACGCCCGCCTCGTAGGCCGCCAGGTGCACCACGGCCGCCAGGCGCCGCACCAGGGCATCCATGCGCTCGGCCGGCACCTGGGCATAGCCGAGCATCAGGCCGTTCCACGGCACGCCGCCGTCCAGCGCGTGGGCCGACAGCGGATTGACGATGATGCCCTCCTCGCGCGCACGCGCTGCGATGGCCACGTCCGACAGCCGCCCGTCCGGCAAACGCAGGGCCAGGTGCATGCCGGCCGAGGCGCCGTGCACCTCGGCGATGCGGCCCAGGTGGTGCGCCAGCGCCGCCACCAGCGCATCGCGCCGCTGGCGGTACAGCCGGCGCATGCGGCGCAGGTGCGCCATGAATTCGCCGCTGCGCAGGAAGCCGGCCAGCGCCAGCTGCTCGGCCGCGCGTCCGCTGGCGGACGACTGCGCGCGCATCGCCGCCAGCGGCCGCGCCAGGCCCGGCGGCGCCACCACGAAGCCGATGCGCAGTCCCGGGAACATGGTCTTGCTGAAGGTGCCGCAATACAGGACCGGCGCATCCGGCACCAGGCCCTGCATCGCCGCCAGCGGCGGCCCCTCGTGGCGGAATTCGCTGTCGTAGTCGTCCTCGACGATCAGGGCGCCGGCCTGGCGCGCATCCTCGATCAGAGACAAGCGCCGTGCCAGCGACATCACCACGCCCACCGGGTACTGGTGCGAGGGCGTCACGTAGACCAGCTTCGGGCGCCGCGTCTGCCAGTCGTGCGGGGTGGGCGCCATGCCTTCCAGGTCGACCTGGATCCCTTCGAGCGCCAGTCCGGCGCCGCGAAACGCCGCCAGCGCGCCGCCATAGGCCGGATCTTCGATCCATACGGTGTCGCCTCCGTCGGCGCAGGCGCGCGCGCACAGGTCGAGGCTGCTCTGGGTGCCGTCGGTGATGAACACCTGGCCGGCCTCGCACACCACGCCGCGCGAGGCGCGCAGGTAATCGGCGATCGCTGCGCGCAGCACCGCTTCGCCGGCCGGGTCGCCGTAGTTCAGCTGGGCCGGACCGAGGCTGCGCCAGGCGCGCTCCAGGTGGCGCCGCCAGGATGCCAGCGGAAAGGCGTGCAGGTCCGGCACTCCGGGCACGAAGGCCAGGCCTTCGCTGGCGGCGTTGGCCATGCTGCGCAGGTCGCGCGCACGGCGCGCCAGGCCGGCCTGCGGCAGGGGCGCCGCCTGGCTGCGCGTATTGCCGGCGACCGCGGCCACCACGGTGCCGCGCCGGTCGGACACCACGAAGCCTTCGCTGGCCAGTTGTTCATAGGCATACAGCACCGTGTTGCGGGCAATGCCGAGTTCGCCCGCCAGCGTGCGCGTGGCCGCCAGGCGCGTGCCAGCCGCCAGGGTGCCGTCGCGGATCGCCATGCGCAGGCATTCGTGCAGCAGGCGCTGGCGCGGCCAGGCACGCCCGGCATGGGTGCGGCCGAAAGCGTCGAGCAGTAGCGCGTAATCCATCGTGGCTCCATGAAATCGGCGGCGCCTGGACCTGTTCCTGGAGCCATGCCGGCCATTATAGTTGCCGTTCCGTTACTTCATCGACATCGACATCGAGACCATGCAGACCGCCCCCTCCCCCCGTACCCAGGTCAAGCGCATCGCGCGCAACGCGTCCTACGACCCCGCCCTGCTGCACGCGATCGTCGATGCGGCTTACCTCTGCCACATCGCCTTTGCCGACGCCCAGGGCAATCACTGCATCCCGACCACCTGCTGGCGCAGCGGCGACTATTTATATATCCACGGGTCGAACGGCAGCCGCATGCTGAAAGCATTGGCGGCGCAGGATTGCTGCGTGACGATCACGCACCTGGACGGCCTTGTCATGGCGCGCGCCGCCTTCAATCATTCGATGAATTACCGCAGCGCGATGGTCTACGGCCGGTTCGAGACCGTCGAGGAAGCGGGCAAGCGCCCGGCGCTGGAAGCCTTCATGGAACACCTGGCGCCGGGGCGGCAGGCGCAGGTGCGTGCGGGCAACGAGCAGGAATACGCCGCCACGACGGTCATGCGCATTGCGCTGCAGGAAGCGGCCTGCAAGGTGCGCAGCGGGCCGCCGAACGACGACGACGCCGATCTGGGGATCGCCGTGTGGGCCGGCGTCCTGCCGCTGGCGCTGGCGCGCGGGGTGCCGCAGCCGGATGCGCGCGGCACCGCTGAGTTACCCCCGCAGTTGCCCGACTACGTGTGCACCTGGCAGGACTGAGACTTAGAGCGCCTAACAAAACCTTCAGGGCAAGGCGCATCGTCGAAGACAGTACGAATGTACGGCGAGACGATGCAACGCCGCCATGGAGGTTTTGTTAGGTGCTCTTATTTGCGAACGACCTTTTCCAGCACCTGCTCGATGTAATCGCGGTCATTGTCGGTGAAGCGCAGCTTGACCGGATACCATTCCTGCGAGGGCGCCAGCCACAGGTCGAGGGTTTGCGCCTTGGACCCCGGCGGCGGTTCGCGCAGCACGTGCACGGCATCGACGGTGCCGATGGCGGCGCCAACCTGGACTTTTTCGCGGCCGACCACGCGGAAGGTCCAGGGATCCGCATCGCGCGGGCCGACCACGAAGAACTGCCATTCCGAACCCGGCTTGAACTTGTCCTTGGCCGCGCGCGCCACGGCCGCCAGCTGCCACGAGATCGAGACGCGGTCCTGCTCGCCGCCCTTGATCGGGTAGGTGTGCTTGCCGTCGCTGAAGGTGATGGTCTTGCTGTCGCGCTCGAAGCTGGCGCTTTCCTGGGCCTTGCGGAAGCGTTTTTCGGTGAACTCGCTTGGAGCCAGGCCATAGCTGTCGACCGTGCCCTGGCTGTGGTTCTCGGTCAGCTTGCCGACCAGCGCCACGCGCGATTCGGCACCGATGCTGTACTTGCCGCCGCCGACGCGCCAGGTCAGGGTGGCGTCGCCATTCAGGTTGAAGCCGCGCTGGCGCGCCGAGATCGAATACGTCAGGTCGGCCGAGGGCGGAAAATCGACGGCGCGCTTGACCGCCGGGTGATCGTCGTCGGGCGCCGCGGCGGCATGAGCGTTCGCCAGTGCCGCCAGCATCAGGCCGGTTGCGGCCAGTTTCAGAGTGTTTTTGATCATTGACTTCCTGGTTCTTTGATTACGATATTGCTTGCCGTCTGGGTAGTCACCGCCCCGCTCGCCTCGACGTTGCGCATCTGGACCGGCAGCCAGCCGTAGGCCGGCGCCAGCCATACTTCCAGGCGCGAATGGTAGGACCCGGGCTTGGGCGGCCGCACCAGGTGCCAGGTGAGGAGCCGTCCGAGACGGGTATCGATCTGTTCCTGCCCTGCCACCGTAAAACTGAAAACGTTTGCGTCGCGGTCTTCGCCGACAAGGATAGCGATATTGCCCGACATTTGCCGGGGATCGCCGCGCCCGATCGCCGCCAGCTGCAGCGGCAGGCTCGCCTTGTCCTGGGTGCCCGGCACCAGCGCCACCCTGGCTTGCGAGGCCGAAAACGTGAGCACGCCCTCCTTGCGGTTGAAGTGCGTGGCCGTCATCGCCCGTCCGCGCCGCTTCTCAGTCATCGATATGGGGACGAATCCCTCGTCTCCAACCGTGCCTTCGCTCGCCAGCGTCAGCAGGTTCACACGCGCGAACACGACCCGGATGCCGGCCTCGACGTCGATCCGGTAAGCGGCCCCGCTACGGCGCCACGACAGCCGGGCCTCGCCGTTCCAGCGGGCGCCGTCGGCATCGATGCGGGCCACCTCGAGCGTGATGTCGGCCGGCGGCGGCAATTCGACCTTGTAGCGTCTTTGCTCGGGCGCGGGCGCGGGTGCTGCCGATGCAGGCGGTGCCTGGGCCGGCCTGGCCGCGTCGGCCGGCGCCGGCACTGGCGCTGGCACTGGCACTGGCACTGGCACTGGCTGCGATTGTACGTCGGCAGGGGTGGGTATGGCGCGCTCCAGTTCGCCTGCGGCCGCGGTGGCGGCGCCGCTGTCCGGTACCCCGGCAGTAGGGGTGCCGGGGGTGCCGGGGGCGTCGCCGGCTGCAGGGTCGGGTGCCGGGTCGGCGCCGGCGCCAGCCACCTCGACCGGTTCGAGTGGCAAGCTCGGCAGCGGCGGCGGCGCCAGCTTCGGCGACAGGTCGAGCGCAGGCACCGCCACCGCCACCGGCGCCCCTATCTGGATCAATTGCGCCAGCATCGCTACGGGCGGCGCAGGCACGGCCGCCTCGCGCCGCCGTCCCAGCTGGCCGCTCAGCCAGTCGAACACGAGCAGGTGCAGCAGTACCACGAGCGCGCCGAAGACGATCGGACGGCGCGGGTGGCGGACCAGGACGTTGGCGGAAGTCATGCGTCCAGTGTAGATGGACAGTCCGTCGGCACTGCTGCAACGCACTATACGTGCATCTATGAGTGGTGTTGGTTATCTGTTAGGCTAGGCCGATCTACCAAGGAGAAGACCATGCTGAAACCATCGCCATCCGGCACCATCCCCGGCGTCACGGACACGCTGGACTTCGTCAAGAACCTGTGGGGATCGATGAACATCCCCGGCGCCGGCATGTCCGGCATGGGGGGCATGGCCAGCCCGCCCATGTCGGTCGAGGACCTCGACAAGCGCATCGCCGACATGAAGGCGGTCGAATCGTGGCTGAACCTGAATCTGACCATGCTGCACGGAACCATCCAGGCGATGGAAGTGCAGCGCAGCACCCTGGTTACCCTGAAATCGATGGGGGCGTCGATGGCGGAAGCGATGCGCCAGTCGGGCGTCAGCGCCGAGAAAATGGCGAACACGCCGTTTGCGTCCTTCTTCGGGCAGCCCGCGGGGTCTGCCGCTGCAACCGGCTCGGCCAAGCCGGCAGGTGCAGGCGGCGCTTCGGCCCAGCCGGGCACGGCTTCCGCCGCCGGCGCAGCCGCGGGGAGCGCACCCGGCGCAGACGCCGGCGCGGCCACGGGTATGCCAGCTGCAATGGCGTGGTGGAACATGTTGCAGGATCAGTTCACGCAGGCAGTTGCCACGGCGATGACGCCGCCGCCTGCGGCCCCCGCGTCCGATGGCAAGGAGGCCGCCAAACCGGCCACGCCTTCCCAGCCGCAAGCCCAGTCCGCGCCACCGGACCCGATGCCGGAAGCCGGCAATGGCAAGGGGCGCGGCGGCAAACCGAAGACCGACAAGGGCTGACGCACCGGCGCCGGCGCCGGTGGCTCAGGCCACCGCCGCCACGCCGCCCTTCTCCAGCGCCGGCTGCAGCTGCGCCAGCTGCTCCATCAACTGCGCAAAGCGCTGCTGCCCCGGCAGCAAATGGTCGACGTGGTGCAGGATCTCGTAGGCCTCGGCGGACAGTGCCGCATCGTAACCCTGCTGCTGCAGGCAGGACACCATCACCTGGGCGGCATTGAACAGGATGCGCTGGTTGTTCGGCACCGCCTTCCGCGCATCGCGCATCCAGGCCACCGCTTCGCCCAGCTTGCCGGTCTTCCACAGCAGCACGCCCTGGTTCATCAGGTCCGCCGCTTCCTTCTTCGAGGCGCGAATCATGGCCAGGCCTTCCTCGCCCATGCGCGCTTTGTCGAAGATTTTCTGGACCTCGTCCAGCAGCAGCGGATTGTCGTGGTTGTTGCGGATCACGTAGCGCAGCAGCTCGACCGGCGCCTCCTTCACACCGACCGCGAACAGCAGCGTCGCCAGCTCCAGGCAGGTCGGGATGTCGGGCCGCGCCGCCGATGCCTTCAGCATGGCGTCGAGGTCGTCGCCGGCCTTGCGCGCGCGCCGGTAGTCGCCGCTCTCGTGGTAGACCAGGCCTTCGGTGATCTTGGCGCGCAGCTGGATGTCGGCGTGCTCGTGGACGAATTCGCGCTGCGCCAGCAGCAGCAACTGCAGCGCTTCCTTCGGATCGTTCTTCTGGCCGCACACGCGTGCCAGGCCGAGATAGGCGTCCGGCGTCTTCATGATCGAGTATTCGCCGATGGCGATGCACTTCCTGAACGCCTTCTCGGCCATCTGCATGTTGCCCAGCCTGAGCGCGAGATGGCCCAGGTTGCGCTGGCGCGTGACCGAATTCGGCGACAGTTTCGCCGCGCGCTCCAGGATCGCGCACGCTTCTTCCAGCTTGCCCATGTTCTGGTAGGACAGCGCCAGCTGGTCGTAGGCGTCGATGTAATAGCGGTTCTCCGCGATCACGCCCTGGAAGGCTTGCCGCGCCTGCTCGAACTCGCCGTTGGCCAGGCGGATCTTGGCCAGGCCGGCGCGCGCCCACTGGTACTCGCGCTGCGCGAGCACGCGTTCGTAGACTTCGCGCGCGCGCGTGGGCTGGCCGCTTCTCTCCATCAGCCTGGCCTTCATGCGCAGCAGGTCGAGTTCGTGCACCTTGTCGACCGCGATCTGGTCGTCGCACAGCCGGGCGGCGCGCAGGTAGTCCTTCTCGGCGCAGGCCTGGTCGATCAGGCGGAACACCTGCTTCCTGTGCCATACCCGGTTCAGGCGGCTCAACAGCACACCTTCGGTGATCGGCTTGATCAGGTAGGCGTCCGGCTGGTGCTCGGCCGCGCCCATCACCGATTCCACGCTCTTCTCGGCCGACACCATCAGCCACACCGTGCTCGGATTGACCAGGTTGCGCACACGCGCCTCTTCCAGCACCTGCTGGCCATTCTTGCCGTCGCCCAGGTTGTAGTCGCACAAGACGACGTCGTAGCGGACCCGCGCCAGCAGCCCCATCGCCTCGCCGCCGGACGAGGCCTGGTCGATATTCTTCGCGCCCAGGCTGCGCAGGCTCTCGCGCAGCAGCTGGCGCACGCCGACGAAATCGTCGACCACGAGATAGTGCTTGTCGGCCCAGTCGACCTGGTCGATGCTGGCTGGCGTCACCGACAACAGAGGTGTCGCGATGGCATTCATGGCAGGCGCAGGATGAAACAGCCGCCGCCGTACCGGCCGCCGTTTTCCAGGCGCAGCGTGCCATGGCGTCCGCGATGGCGGTGCATCTTGGCGACTTCGCTGGAAAAGTACAGGCCGAGGCCGGTGCTGTTGGTGAGGAAGTTGACGCCGCCGGCGGTCTCGCGGGTCGCGATCGCGCCTGCCCTCAACAGCGCCGGCGGGTAGCCCGGGCCGTTGTCCTCGACCCGCAGTTCGAGCCAGCCATCCTGCTCGCAAATCGCCAGGCGCACGCGGTCGCAGGTGTAGTGGACGGCGTTGTTGACCGCATGCGACAGCACGCCGACCACCAGGTCTTCGTCGAGGTGCCAGATCAGCTGCGGGTCGCAATCGAGTTCCAGCTGGATGCCGCGCGACTGCAGCAGCACCCGTTCGATCGACACCACCTGGTCGACCAGATGCCCCAGCGCGAGCGGCTGGACATCGAACGGATAGGCCGGCGTACCGACCTGCTTGTACAGGGCCAGCAGCTGCATCAGGTTGTCGTTCAGGCGCTTGGTCTGGTACAGCATGTGCGCCATCTGCGGATAAGCCGATTCGGTGCGCGGGGACGCATCCACGAGCAGGCGCTCCAGCGTACCGGACAGCACGCTGATCGAGTTCTTCATGTCGTGCGCGGTCGATGCCAGGAACAGGAACAGCTCGTGCGCGTTCGGCGTCTCGTCCATGTCCACCCATTCGTAAAATATTGCCCTAAGCCAATTATACCTTTGGCTGAAAAAATTTCTCAGTGGAAATCAAACGTCGTTTGCTTGCGGTCCGCGTGGATTGCGGCGTGCGCGCAACACGAAGCGCGCCGGGTCGAGCGCATCGACCAGCGTACTTTCCAGCGGCAGCGGCTCGCCCTCGATCTGGGCCGCCAGCAACTCGGCGCCCAGGCCGGCCCAGATCAGGCCGCGCGAGGCATAGCCGAGCAGCGCGTACAGCCCCGGGTGGCGCGGCACGTCGCGCAGGCGCTCGGTGCCGCCGGCGGCATCGACATCGGGCAGGCGGCCGACCAGCGGCAGGCGGTCCGGCGCGATGCAGCGGAACCCGACGCGTCCCTGCAGCGGCGCACCCTCGGCCGCATGCGGGTCGGACAGCAGGCCCCGCAAACGCTCCAGGTTTTCCTGGTGGCTGGCAGGCGACAGCGCCGGATCCGGATCGAGGTCGTAGGTGGCGCCGGCGCTGCAGATGCCATCCGACGCGGGTGTCAGGTAGGCTTCGCGGCACAGCACCACCGGCAGCGCCGGCAGCATCCCGGCCGGCACGTGGCTGACCTGGCCGCGCAGCGCGCTCAGGGGCAGCTGTGCCGCCTGCGGGATGCGGACTGCGCCGGCGCCGTTCGCCAGGATCAGGTTGGGTGCGTGGGCGACCAGCTCGCCCTTGGCATCCCTGACTTCCCACTGGCCGTCGACCCGCTCGACCGTCACGCTGCCGACGCCGAAGCGCTGCTCGACGCGCCGTCCGCACGCGGCCAGCAGGGCATCGCAGACGCTACCGGGCCGCGCCCAGCCGCCCTGGCGGAACAGCCAGCCGCCATCCGGCGCCGGCAGCCCGAGCAGCGCCTCGGCCTGCGGCCGCTCCAGCCACTCGGCGAATTCGGCAGGATAAGCTGCCTCGGCCGCGATGGCGCGCTGGACCGCGGCATGCTCGGCATCGCGCGCCAGTTGCAGCACGCCGCAGGCCTGGCCCTCGATCGCCGCGCCGACGCCGCCGAGCTTGGCCCAGTGGCGCAGCGCGAACAGGTAGGCGGCGCGGGTCAGGCGCGTCGGGATATTGTCGTCGCGCGACAGCAGCGGCATGAAGATGCCGGCGCGGTTGCCGGACGCTTCCATTGCCGGCTGCGCATGGCGCTCGACCAGCGTCACCTGCCAGCCGCGCGCGCACAGGCGCTCGCAGGCGGCGCTACCCGCGATGCCGGCCCCGAGCACGATCGCGCGCCGCTCCGGCACCGGCGGTGCGGGCGGACGCGGCTTGCGGCTGGCGAAACGCGCGCAGCGCACATCGGGGCCGGCCTTGGCGTCGATGGCGTCGAACACGAAGCCCTGCCCTTCCAGCGCGGCGATCTGCGCCCCGGTGAGTCCCTGGCCGACCAGGCGCGCATCGCCCGTCGCCAGCCGCGCCACCGAACGCACGAAACCTTCGCCGGCGTCTTCCAGGCCGCGCAGGCGGAACAGGTCGACACGTGCGGCGAGCTGGGCCAGCGCGGTGTCGATAGGGGCATTCACCAGGTCGACCGTCAAACCAGGCTCGGCCTGCGGCAGCCGATGGAAGCCCGGCATCATGTGACCGCACAGCGCGATCACGTGCAGGTGCGGCGAGCGCTGCGGATCGGTGCGCCACACGTCGATCAAGACCTTCAGGCGCTCGTCGTCGTGGGCCGCATCGAGGACGGTACAACGCTCGCGGCCATGCCATACGCTGCGGTAATCCATGCTCACCTCGTCAACGCCGCTGGCGGCAGAAGCAGGCGCGGTCGTGGTCGTCGACCATGCCGATCCCCTGCATGTAGGGATACACGATGGTCGAGCCGACGAACTTGAACCCGCGTTTCGCCAGGTCCTTCGAGATGCGGTCGGACAGCTCGGTCCTGGCCGGACGATCGCCGTCCGGCCAGTCGTTCACGACCGGCGCGTGGCCGACCCAGGACCACAGGTAACGGTCGAGGCTCAGGCCTTCCTCGCGCAGGCGCAGGTAGGCGCGCGCATTGTTAATCGCGGCCGCCACCTTCAGGCGGTTGCGCACGATACCGGGGTTGGCCAGCAGCGCGGCCACCTTGGCGTCGTCGTAGCCGGCGATTTTCGCCGCATCCCAGCCGTCGAAGGCGATGCGGTAGTTGTCGCGCTTGTTGAGGATGGTCTCCCACGACAGCCCGGCCTGCGCGCCTTCGAGGTTCAGCATCTCGAACAGCGTGGTCTCGTCGTGGCAGGGCACGCCCCACTCATTATCGTGGTAGGCGAGATAGCGCGGATTGGCCATGTTGGCCCAGGTGCAGCGGGTCGGGTTCATGGTGCCAGTATAAACCCCGGCCCTGGCCATGGGGACCTCAGGCGGCGACGTCGACGCCGGCACGCTGCAGCAGCGCCTGGCTGCGTGGCGACAGGTGCACCACCTGCAAGTGCTTGCCGGCTTTCTCGTAACGCTCGTACAAGCTTTCCATGGCGGCGATGGCCGAATGGTCGGCCATGTGCAGGTGGCGGCAGTCGAGGACGACCCGCGCCGGGTCGCTCGCCGGCGCGAACAGTTCCTGGAAGCGGGCCGCCGAGGCGAAGAACAGGGTGCCATGCGGGCGGTAGGTGCGCACGCCGGCTGCGCCGTCGTCGACCTCGGCACGCATCTCCAGCGCATGCTGCCAGGCGAAGCTGAGCGCGGCGATCACGATGCCGCACAGGACGGCAGTCGCCAGGTCGGTGAACACGGTGATGACGGTCACGGCGACGATGACGATCGCATCCTGCTTCGGCACCTTGCCGAGCACGCGCAGCGAGCCCCAGGCAAAGGTTTCCTGGGCGACTACGAACATCACGCCGACCAGCGCCGCCAGCGGGATATGCGCGATCAGCGGCGACAGGAACAGCACGAACAGCAGGATCATCACGCCGGCCACCAGGCCGGACAGGCGCGAACGGCCGCCCGAACTCAGGTTGATCATGGTCTGGCCGATCATGGCACAGCCGCCCATGCCGCCGAACAGGCCGGCCGCGATGTTCGCCGCGCCGAGGGCGATGCATTCGCGGTTGGGCTGGCCGCGGCTGTTGGTGATGTCGTCGGTCAGGTTGAAGGTCAGCAGCGTCTCGAGCAGGCCGACCAGCGCCATCAGCGAGGCATACGGCAGGATGATGCGCAGCGTCTCCAGCGTCAGCGGTACCGTGGGAATATGCAGGGCCGGCAGGCCGCCGGCCATCTGCGCCAGGTCGCCCAGGGTCCGGGTCGGCAAGTGCAGGCCATACCCGAGCAGGCCGACGCCGAGGATGGCGACCAGCGCCGGCGGCACCGCCCTGGTAACGCGAGGCAGCAGGTAGACGATGGCCATGGTGAGCGCGACCAGGCCGCACATGATCCATAGCGGCAAACCCTGCAGCCACTGGTGGCCCTGCGGCGTCGCCTCGCGGAAGTGCTCCAACTGGGCCATCGCGATGATGATCGCCAGGCCGTTGACGAAGCCGAGCATGACCGGATGCGGCACCATGCGGATCAACTTGCCCAGGCGGAGCAGGCCGAACGCCGCCATCAGGATGCCGCCGAGCACCACCGTCGCCAGCAGGTATTGCACGCCGTGCTGGACGACCAGGGCGACGATCACCACCGCCATCGAGCCGGCCGCCCCGGAAATCATGCCGGGCCGGCCGCCGAAGATGGCGGTCAGCGCGCAGATGATGAAGGCGCCGTACAGGCCCATCAGCGGATTGAGCTGGGCGACCAGGGCGAAGGCGATGCATTCGGGGACCAGCGCGAACGCGGTGGTGAGGCCGGCGAGAACGTTTTTTTGCGGGTTCGAGAACCACTCTTCTCGAAGGGCGTTACTAATCATCGATGACAATCCGGAATCGGTACGTGCAATAAATATTGAATGCGCACGCGAGCCGAAGCGATGCGCGCGCCCATGTCTGGGAACCTCCGCATTGGAAGCCGTGTTGAACGGTTGGGAGGTTCGCTTGTCGCTACATGGGTATGAGAAGAGTAGAGTCGCTGATGCGGCTTGCATTATACAGAACAAGGTCCGGCCTGCCGGTCGCGCCCTGGTTCCAGATGTGACAAAGCACGCATTTCCGGGACCGCCCGACTGCTAAGCTCATGGTTTATTCGACATCCGGCCATGCAAAGTCATGCTGCCGACAGCGATCCATGAAACGACTTCTTTTATTGCTGGGTACCCTCCTCACCTGCAGCATCTGCCTTGCCGGCGCCTGGGGTCCCGGAAACCTCGACAATGATGATGCGCTCGACTGGGCCGGGCAATGCGTCGGATCCAAAGGCGCAAGCGTCATTGCGGCGACACTGCAGAGCGCATTGCAGGCCGGTGCGATCGAAGCGCCTGATGGGGCAATGGCTATCGCGGCGGCCGAAGTCGTCGCGGCAGCGAAAGGCAAGCCCGGCAAAGCGCTGCCACGGGTGCTCCGCGACTGGCTCGAACGCCAACCGAAGGCAGACATCGCCAGATTGGCGCCCATCGCAAGAAAAGCGCTCGTGCGCGTCAAGGATCCAAAGCTGTCGGAAGTGGCGCAGCTTTGGCGTGAATCGGGCGACAAGCAGTGGCCGGACATGGCCGAGCTTGAAGTACGCTTGCAGTAAACAGCTGCTCTTTCATCCTTCCTGGGCAAGCGATGGCTGATCGACATCCGGCGATACCCTTTGAACCCGACCTGCTGTGGCGCTGGGTCGCCGCGCGTTCCATCGCCCGCGGCCTGCCCTTGCCCGTACCCGACCATGGCGGCATGCGCGTCGACACGGGACTACCGGAGGAAGTGCGCCGCTACGTGTTTGCCAGCCCGTGTCCGGGCCTGCGCGAACTGGCGGCAACCATCGATACGCCGCATGTGTATCTGAAGGTCTGCGCCGCCGCTGCCGACCTGCACGGCCTGCTGCCACCGTCCTGGCATGTGCAGCCGTCCGGCTACCTGATGGCGCACGCTGGGCCGCCGGCCCCGTCCCTGCCGCCGGCACCGGGCTACCGCGTCGAGCTGCTGCGGGATGGTGCCGTGACCGCCGCGCGCATCCTGTCCGCCGATGGCGCGACCGCCGCCAGCGGGTATGCGGCGGAGCACGACGGTGTCTTCATCCTCGACCGCATCCTCACCCATCCGGACCATCGCCGGCGCGGGCTGGGCCGCGCACTGGTCACGGCGCTCGGTTCGATGCAGCGATCCAGCGCTTCCCGGCGCGTCCTCGTCGCCACCGAAGATGGCTGCGCCCTGTATTCGACCTTGGGCTGGCGTGTGCTGTCGCCATACACGACGATCGTGATTCCGGCGCCCGCTCAATAATCGACCGGATAATCCTTCTTGAACACTTGCCCGGCAAACGCCTTCTTCTGCGTCCAGTCCTGCGCCGCGCTGGTCCAGTAGGAATCCGTGGCAGGCAACCCCAGCGCCAAAAAGCTTTCCGAGGCGATGTACATGCTGCCGTTGTTGGAATACCAGTCGCCCAGCGTCGGCTGGTGCCCGACGAAGCCGATGGTCAGGTACCCATCCTTCGTAAAGTTGCTCGACTCGCTCCACACGGCACGGTGCACCGCCTGCAGCGCCGCCCGCACCTGCCCTTCCGGCAGGCTGGCCGGCAGCTGCTTGCGCCAGGCCAGCAGCGCCAGCGGCTGGAAGGCGGCGGTGCGGTAGGTCAGCGAGCGGCCGATCGGCGGGTACGAACCGGTCGGCGAGATGAAGCGCTCCAGGTGCTCGGCATAGCGCTGCATGCGCTTCAGCGCCTGCGCGCGCAGTTCGGCAGGCTTGCCGTTCCAGAATGGGGCCTTGTGCTGTTCCAGCACTTCCAGGATCTCGAGCAGCATCGGCTGCATCACGAAGGCGCTGTAGTAATCGAAGTGGAAGGCTTCGCCATCCTTGATCCAGCCGTCGCCGACGTACCACTCGTTGATCTTGCGGATGGCGACGTTGGTGCGCATCGGGTCGGCTTCTTCACCGATCGACAGCAGGAAGGCTTCGTTCATCGCCGCGAACAGCATCCAGTTGATGTAGGGCGGCTCGATGCGGCGCAGCCCCTTGATCTCCGCGACGATGCGCTGTTTGGTCGTGGCGTCGAGCGGTTCCCACAAGGCTTTCGGCGCACGCATCAGGGCATTGGTAAAGTAGGCTGAATCGACCAGCGCCTGGCCGTGGCCGCGCCAGGCCAGGTAGTCGGGGCTGGCCGGGTCGACCGAGTGCACGTAGCTCTGCAGCGCCGCCTGGCGCAGGCGCGCGCGGGTGCGGCCTTCCGGCGTGGCGTCGTCGGGCAGCGCCAGCCAGGGGGCGAGACCGGCGATCAGGCGGCCGAAGCATTCGAGGTAGGCGACTTTCGGGTCGCGGCCGTCCCAGGTCGGGCTCAGTTCGAGCGCGAAGTTTTTATGCAGTTCGCCGCGTGCCATGTTGGTCAGCACCGGGTCGGCCATCTTTTGCAGCAGGCCGACCAGGTAGGCGCGGTCGTTGCCCGCTGGGGATGCGGCCGGGGTAGCTGCAGCAGCGTCCACGATGCCGGCGCCGGCCGTGGCCAGGCTGCCGGCCATCAGCGATCCCATGAAGTGTCGTCGTTTCATCCAGTCTCCTGTTATTAGTTGCCCGTGACCAGCCGCTCGCCGAGGTAGGCGCGGTAGTGCCGGATGCGGCCGGTCACGTCGTCCTTGCCCTGGCGCGGCGTGTAGCGCAGGCCGGCCACCTCGACGCTCTTGCCGAGGTCGATCACGATGCGGTGCGGGTGTTTCGCGTTGCCGGTGCTGTAGGCTGTATGCCAGTAATCGCTGTTCTGGCCGTTGATCGCATTCAGCGCGCCACCGTCTTCCTTGTTGGCTTCCTCGCTGCTCACGTAGGCGATGGTCCAGCTGGATTGCTCGATGGGCTTGCCGTCGACGCCCAGCAGCGCCAGCTCGGCCACCGCCGCATATTGTTTACCGTCGAAGGCGTCCAGCGACTCCAGGCAGAACTGGCGGCCACGTACCGGCGCCGCGAAGCGCACGTCCTGGGTGCCGGAACCAGGCGCGAATTCGGCGTCGATCACCGGCTTCACCCCATCCAGCTGCAGCGCCGCCGTGCTGGGCGGACGCGGCAGGTCGCGCTCGCGGTGCAGCTGGTCGAGGATCGGTTCAAGCAGGCCGGCAATTCTCGCCTCGCGCGGGCCGGTCAGGTCCAGCACCACGACCTCGTTGCGGCCGCGTCGGAGCCACGGGCCCGGCAGGTACATGGTCTGGGTCGGACCGATGCTCCAGTAGCGGCCGAGGCAGCGCCCGTTGATCCAGACGATGCCCTGGCCCCAGCCCGACATGTCGAGGAAAGTATCGGCCGTGCGCGCCACCTCAACAGCGCCGCGCCAGAACGCGGCACCTTTGGCCCGGCCGCGCTTGAACGACAGCGCCGGCAGCACCCCATCCGCATCGAAGTCGATCGCACGGATCTCCCAGTTCTCGACCGGCTGCGCAGCACCATCGGCGGTACGGAACACCACCGGCCCATGCAGCCCCTTGCGGTCATGCACCTCGACGCCGAAGTTCACGCGCGCGATCGTGTACAGCAGGATGTCGACGACCGCCGGTTTGCTGCGCGCCGGGATGTCGACCTTGAAGCGGCGGTATCGCGTGTCCATGGTGCCGGCCGCCTTGCCGTCGACCTCGACCCAGGCCAGGTCGCGCACCTTCGCCGCTTCCAGCACGCCGGCCGGTCCGGCCGGCAGCGTCACGCGGTAGGCGACCAGGCCGCGGCTGATGTCGTACTGCTCGATCGGTCTGGGCGACTGGTCCTTGATGGCGCGCGCCGGCAGGCTGGCCGCGACGGAGACCGATTCGCCCAGTGCAAACGGTGGAATGGTCATCACGGCCATGCGCGGCGGCGGTGCCGGCAGCGTCTCGCCGGGCGCCAGGAAGGGTGTCATCGCCTTGCGGTAGGCGTCGAACTTGGCGCCGATCCAGCCGGCTTCGCCGATCGGGGCGTCGTAGTCGTAGCTGGTGGTATCGGGCCGGAACGGGCGGTCGCACCCGCCCCACAGGCCGAAGGTGGTGCCGCCGTGCGCCATGTACAGGCTGAACGAGCCGTTCGCCTTCAGCATGGTGGCGATGTCGGCGACTGCACCTTCGACGCCGCCGCGGCGGTGCGGCGCGCCCCAGGTGTCGAACCAGCCCGAATAGTATTCGCCGCACATCAGCGGCCCCTTCTGCAGCGCGGCAAGCGTCTTGAAGCCAGTGGCTGGGTCGGTGCCGAAATTCGCCACCGAGAACAGTTCCGGGATGTGGGTCTTGGCCACCGCATTCGTCGGATTGCACTGGAACAGCGGCACGTCGAAGCCGGCAGAAAGCAGGGCCTGGCGCAGCACGCGCATGTAATCCAGGTCGTTGCCGAAGAAGCCGTATTCGTTCTCGACCTGCACCATCAGGATAGCCCCGCCGTGCGTCACCTGCTGCGCGCCCAGCACGCGCCCGACTTCGCCCAGCCAGCGCCGCGCCGGCTGCATGTAGGCGTCGCTGCGGGTGCGCAGGAAGGCGTCGCCGGAGTGCTTGAGCAGCCACCACGGCAGGCCGCCCATCTCCCATTCGGCGCAGGCATACGGGCCGGGGCGCAGGATTACCCACAGGCCTTCCTGCTGCGCGAGGCGGCAGAACTCGGCGGCGTCGCGCTGGCCGGTCCAGTCGTATTTCCCTTCGCGCCACTCGTGGTAATTCCAGAACAGGTAAGCGCACACGGTGTTCAGGCCCATCGCCTTGATCAGTTTCAGGCGGTGCTGCCAGTACTCGCGCGGCACGCGTGCGAAGTGCATTTCGCCGCAGCGGATCTGCAGCGGCTTGCCGTCCAGGAGGAAATCCTTGTCGCCGATGGTGAAGCGGTGAGAACTTGCTGCCAGCACGGTCGCACTCATCGGCAACAGCGCGGAACCCGTTACTGAAGCAACTGCGGCGGCGGCGCCTTGCAGCAAGCGGCGGCGTGGAAGATCTGTCGTCATCTAATATACATCCGCTTATTGTGGAACCAGGCGCGCCATCTCGGACGCGGCCAGCAGGAAGGCGCCGACGCCGAACGGTGCGGTCGAATTTTGGTCGACCACCTGGCCGGGAATCGCGCGTTCGCCGATCGGCTGGACGTAGCCGACCTTGCCCTCGGCCTGCAGCGCGACCTCGCTCAGGAAGCGCCAGCCGCGCAGCGCCACCGGCATGTAGTCGGCCTTGTCGAGGTAACCGTTGTTGATACCCCAGGCATACGCATAGGTGAAGAAGGCGGTGCCGCTGCTCTCCGGTCCCGGCGCCTGGGCCGGATCGAGCAGGCTGCGGGTCCAGTAGCCGTCCGCCTGCTGCACCGGCTTCAACGCGGCTGCCATGCGCTTGAAACGCTCGACGAACAGCGGCCGCGCCGGATCGTCGGCAGGCAGGTCGGCCAGCACCTTGGCCAGGCCGGCGAACACCCAGCCGTCGCCGCGCGCCCAGAAGTCCCTGCCACCGTTGGCCGCCTTGTGCTTCGGGTAGATGTACTTGGCGTCGCGGTAGTACAGGCCGGCTTCCGCGTCGTACATCAGCTTGTCCGCATAGGTGAAGTACTCGCGCAGCTTGTCGAGGTAGCGGCGCTCGCCGGTGGCCTTGTACAGCTTGGTCATCACCGGCATCACCATGTACAGGCCATCGGCCCACCACCAGTAATCGCTGTTGGCCGTGCTCATTTCGTATTCCATCACCTCGCGCGCGCGGGCGATGCGGCGCGGGTCCTTGCGGCCGTCGAATTCGTACAGGTCGAGATAGGTCTGGAAGCAGACCTGCCAGTCGCCGAACAGCACGTGCTCGGGCGTTTCGCCGTAGGTGTACTTCCAGGCCGACTTGTCGTCGGACGCGGCGCCGCGCCAGCGGTTGTGCTCCGCCCAGGCGGTGGAATAGGCGCGGTACGCTTCGTTGCGGGTCAGCGCGTAGGCCGCCATGTTGCCGGTGTGGTAGGCGGCCACGTCCCAGAACGGCCATTGCTCGGGTTTGTTGTTGCGCTGCCAGTAGCCGTTGGCGCGGGCCAGCGCGGCCAGCACCTGGGCGCGCGAGACCGGGGCGGTGGCCAAGGCCAGGGTGCCGCCGCTGGCGGCAAGGGCCATGCCGGCCACGGCGAGTTTCAGGGTGAGTCGTCTCGTCATTGGAATTGCAATCCTTATCGTTGATGCGGCTGCCACTGCAGCACGCGTACCGTGGAAGGCGGCACGCTGGCCACCCCCTCCCCGTCGACCTGCCGCACCGGCTGGACGAACAGGTGCAGCACGCCCTGGCGCCGCCATAATTCGCTGTCATAGGTCGGCTCCCAGGCGCCGAGCGCCGCACTGTCCAGGTCGGCGACGCTCCAGCGCGGATGCGTAAAACTGGCCACCCGCGCCACCGACACCCGCTCGCCGCGCTCGGCATCGCGGAACACCAGCAGCCCGCCCGGATCGGTGCCGGTCTGGTCGACCAGGATCTGCGGCCGCGCGACCGGGATCGCCTTGGTGCCCATGCCGCTCAGGGAAAACGGCGTACGGCGAAAATCCAGGTCGAGCCGGCGCCAGGCGCTGCCGGTGTGATGCAGCACCCGGTACTGCGGCACCTGGCTACCAGGGTCGCGCCAGTAGCTGGCGATGTAGGGGTGGCCGGCGCCGTCCGCCGCCATCGAGGTCTGGTTGATCAATTCGCTGTTCTGCGGGATGCGCGCGGCATAGCTTGCGCTGGCGGCGGTAATCGGCAGGAGGTAGGGTTTGCCGTCGGCGTCTTCCCAGCTGGCGCCGCCGTCGCGCGAGCGGGCGTAGGCCATGTCGTGGTTGCTGGCCACGTCCGGCGTCTCGCGCCATACCCAGGACACGTGAATCGTGCCCTGCGCATCCACGCAAGCCTGCCAGTAGGCGTTGCGGCGCCCTTCCCCGCTGATCAGGTTATCGGCGACGCGGCGCCAGCCACCGGCGCCGTCATACCTGTTCAGCACCAGGTTGCCGCGCCCGGAGCCGCCGTCGCGGTACAGGAACAGCAGGCCGCCGTCCGGCAGGCGGAAGAATTCCGGATACGACACCGATTGTTCGTCGCGCCCGACCATCTTCGCCTCACGCAGGTCCAGGCTGCCCGGCGCCACGCCGCGCGCATAATGCAGGCCATTGTTGTGGTGGTCCCAGGCCATGTGCAGCACGCCGGCGCCGTCGACCATGATGCTGATCGCATTGTGGGCGTCCAGCAGGCTGCCGCGGTACGCCGTGCGTTGCACAGTCCAGGCATCGGTGCCGAGCCGGCGCTGGCCCAGCACGACGTGGCCGTCCGCATCGTAATACGCGATGTACTGGAACCTGCCGTCGCTCACCAGCGCGTTCTTGCGGAACACCGCCACGTTGACTGAATTGCCGGCCCAGCCCTGCCCCACCTCGCTGAACGTGACCGGCGACTGTGCAGCGCAACCACCCAGCAGGCAGGCGGCTGCGACTGCGATACAAGCCCCCCGCATCACAGCTTGCCGCGGATGCCGATCTTGATCGTGCGCCCGTCGTACTTCGCATAGTCCATGCGGGTGCGCTTGCCCTCGCCGTAGCGGCCGGTCGCATCCTCGAAGTAATCGTAGGCCAGCGTGTTGGTGATGTTCAGGGCGTCCAGGCGCAGCTCCAGGTTCTCGGTCAGCTTGTAGCTGATCGTGCCGTCCAGGTAGCCGCGCGGACCGCGCCAGCGGATCAGGTCATCGCCGTTGTTCTTCGGATTGTCGCCGTGCAGCGACTTGCCCTTGTAGTTGTACGAGAGGCGCATCGCCAGCGGTCCGCGCTCGTAGTAGCTGGTGAAGCTGTAGGCGTACTTCGGCACCGAGTTGACTTCGATTTCCTTGCCCGCATTGGTGATCCACTTCATGCTGTTGAACGGATCGATATGGGTGTAGCTGGCAAGCGCGCCGAAGCCCTTGAACGGGTCAGGCAGGAAGGTGAAATCCTGCTGGTACGACAGCTCGTAGCCCTTCAGGGTCTGCTTGCCGGCATTGGTGTAGGTGCGCAGCGTCATCGGCAGGTTCGGGTCGACGCGGCCGTTGGCATCCTGGAAGATCGCGCCGAGCGCGGTGTCGGGCAGGCCGAGGGCGCCGAAGGTGGTCTGGGTCGTGGTCGACACGGTGGCGTCGGTCAGCTCCTTGCGGAACAGCGCCGCCGACAGCAGGCTGCCCGGCTTGAAGTACCACTCCAGGCTCGAATCCAGGTTCTTCGACTGCTGCGGCTTCAGGTTCGGGTTGCCCGAGGTCGCGCTGTTGTCGAACATGTTCGGAATGACCGTCTGGGCCGCGATGATCGACAGCGAGGCGCGGCTGATGGTCTTGCCGTAGGAGGCCCGCCAGATCAGGGTATCGGTCAGGTCGTAGGCTGCGCTGACCGCCGGCAGCAGGTTTTTATATTTGCCCTTGGCGTGGTTCGGCTCGTAGACGGCGCCGTTCTTCTGGAAGTTGTCGATATCGAGCTCGGTCTGCGACCAGCGCACGCCGGCATTCAGGCGCAGCTCGCGCGCCAGCACCTCGCCCTTGAAGTCGGACTGGACGAAGCCGGTGGACACCTTCTCGGCCGCGGTAAAGCTCTGCGCCGGGGTGAAGGCGGCGCCGGTGTTGTAGGCCAGCGGATCGTAGGTACCGAAGGCATAGCCGCGCGTAAAGGTCCCGAACTGGTGCGGCCAGCCGGCGCCCATGTCGAGGTTGGAAATCGGCAGCGTCGACACCATACTGCCGCGCACGCTGGCATCGCCCAGCCCCACCATCTTCGCCTTCATGGCGGCGCTGCCGTTGCGCTTTTCGACGCCCTTGCTGGTGTCGACGTAGACCAGGCCTGTCTTCAGGTGGCCGGTCCAGCCGGCGAACAGCGCGTAGTCGTAGTCCAGCACCAGGCGCGCCTGGCGGCCCTTGTCCGTTTCGCGGGTCCAGCCGGTGGTGACGTCGAAGCCGCTGAAGTTGGCCGGATTGGTGTAGTCGATGTTCGAGGACATCGACGGGTAGACGTGGTCGTCACCGTAGTCGATGGTGGAATTGACGCCGAAGATCTGGCCCGACAGCGTGTCCGAGTAGCTGGTGGCGTCGCTGTTGTTGGCGCTCAGCTGGCCGGTCACCACCATGCCGGGACGCGCGGCCCAGCGCCCGTTCAGCGCCAGGTAGCCGAACTTGGTCTTATCTTCGCCATAGGTCACGCCGCTGCTGTACGAAGTGTTGCCGAAGGTACCGGTCAGCAGGTTCGACGCCGGGTCGATGTGCACGTCGAGCGGCACGAAGCCGCTGTGGCCGGACTGGCCGGCGGGCGCGTTGCGGTTGGTGGTCTTGCTGTTGCGGACCAGGATGCCGTAATACAGCTCGTCGCGGCTGTTCTTCAGCTGCGAGGCCAGGCCGTCCAGGCTGAGGTTCAGGTTGCCTTCCTTGAACTGCAGCGAGGTCACCAGGCCGTCGCGGGTGCGCCGGTTCTGCGAGCCATAAAAGCGGTAGATGCGCGGCAGGAAGGCATTGTCGATCTGGTCGCGGGTGTAGCCGGACAGGTTGGCGCGCGGATCGTCGTAGTCGAGGGTGTAGGCGAAGTTGCCCTTCACCGGACTCATGCTGCCGTTGCGCGAGCTGTTGTAGCCGCCGGTGGCTTCGAAGCCGGAGCGGTTGTTGACCGCCTTGGAGTGGGCCACGCCGGCCAGGAAGCCCCACGAACCCCAGGTGTTCGAATACAGCGCGAAGCCGGCCGGGTCGGCCTTTTCGGAACTCGTGTTGTAAGCGCCGGTCAGCGCATAGCGCAAGGTGCGTTTCGGGCTGTCGAACGGCCGCGGGGTCTGCAGATCGACCACGCCGCCCATGCCGCCTTCGCTGAGCTCCGCCAGCGGCGACTTGTAGAAATCCACCCGCCCGAACAGTTCCGATGCGAACACGTCGTAGTTGAAGCCGCGCGCGGCGCTGCCGATGGTGCTGGTCGACGTGGTGTTGACCGGCGCGCCGTTCAGCGTGGTGACGGAATACTCGGTCGGCAGGCCGCGGATCGAGATGCGCTGGCCCTCGCCCGAGCTGTCGTCGCGGTTCAGGATCACGCCCGGCACCCGCTGCAGCGATTCCGCCACGTTCGATTCGGGGAACTTGCCGATGTCCTCGGCCACGATCGAATCGCGCACGCCGATCGCCTGCTGTTTCAGGTTCAGCGCTTTTTGCAGGCTCGAGCGAAAGCCGGAAATAACCACCGTGTTCGAGACGGGTGCACTGCTGCTAGCGGTGTCGCCGGTGGCGACCGGGTTGGCGGCCCCGTCCTGCGGCGCGGCCTCGGGACCTGCCGCCGGCGCCACCGTGGGCGCCTCTGCCGGGGTTGGAGAGGTCTGCGCCAGCGCTTGATTGCCATACGCGGCGGCTAGGGCCAGCGGCAGCACCGTGGCCAGGATTTTCTTTCTCATGTTGTCTCCTCTGCGGGCATCGATGTGCCTGCTTGTTATGGGGAATGAAGCATGTGAAGCCGGGCCGGCCTGCCATGTACCAGGCTGTGCGCAACCGTATGGTTACGTTACCACCTGTCGTGTATTGACTCAACTGCCTCGGTCTGGCTAAGGTGTTGATAGATAAGCGCCTGATTTGTATGAAAAATGCACGATTTTTGCTAAAAAGGATGTGGTATCGTAACCACAACGCGGCGCAGAAACGCTGAATTCCTGCCCCAGATCGGGTCGCACCGCCATAAATACTCAACAAGATGATTGTTTCTACTGACCTATGCGCAAAGCCAGCAAACTGAGCGAAGTCGCCCGGCTGGCCGGTGTGTCGCCGATCACCGCCTCGCGCGCCATCCGCGGCACCGGTTACGTGTCGAGCGAGGCGCGCGAGCGCATCATGGCCGCCGCCGCCCAGCTGAACTACACGCCGGACATGTTGGCGCGCCGCATGCGCGGCGATAAAAGTAAATTAATCGGGGTCTTCCTGAACAACTACGGTCCGGTCGTGCTGCACGAACTGGTGCGCCACATCGGCGAACAGGCGAGAAAACTCGATTACGACCTGCTGCTGTTCAATGCCGACCGTTTCGACAGCCCCGAACGCATGGTCACTTGCGGCACGCTGGCGAAGCTGTGCGACGGCCTGCTGCTGGTGATGCCGACCGCCGGCGACGGCTTCCTCGACCTGGCCGCACGCCAGCAGCTGTCCTGTGCCCTGGTCTGCTTCGACGCAGGGCAGCTGGCGCTGCCGACACTGGTGCTGGAAAACCGCGCCGGCGCGCGCGCCGCGGTCGAGCACCTGCTCGGCCTCGGCCACCGCCGCATCGGCTTCATCGCCGGCTCGGCGCGCACCGGCCAGAGCCTCGAGCGCGAACACGGCTACGCCGATGCGCTGGCCGCCGCCGGCATCGCCTTCGATCCGGCGCTGGTGCGCGAGGGCGGGTTCAACCAGCCGGGCGGATTCGCGGCCGCCGGCCAGCTGCTCGACCTGGCCCAGCCGCCCAGCGCCATCTTCGCCGCCAACGACGAGATGGCTTTCGGTACCATCGACGCCATCGCCAGCCGCGGTCTGAAAGTGCCGGGCGACGTGTCGGTGGTCGGCTTCGACGACATCCCGACCGCCAGCTACGTGTTCCCGCGCCTGACCACGATGCGCCCACCGTACGAGGCGCTGGCCGCGCGCGCGGTGCGCGAAGTGGTCGACCTGATCGAAGGCGGGGTGCCGGCCGCCGCGCGCATCCCCTTCGCCACCGAACTGGTGGTGCGCGATTCGACCGCAGCGGCCAGGGACTGACGCCGTTCATGGCGACCGACATGCGCTTCCGCGCCGGCACGCTCCACTACGGGGTATGGGGCTTGCTGGCGCTGGTGGGCTGGCTGCTGGTCGGGGAACTCGGCATCGCCGTGCGCGAACGCTGGGCCCAGCCGATCGGGCTGGTCGTGCTGCGCAACGTCGGCGCCTCGGACACCAGCATCGCGCTGCTGCTGTCGACCGTCCCCGCCGTCATCAGCCTGCTGCTGGTGCCGGCCATCGGACTGCGCTCGGACCGCTGCCGCAGCCGGTGGGGACGGCGCCGCCCTTATTTATTGGTGAGCGCGCCGCTGGGCGCGGGCGCGATGCTGTGCGTGGCCGCGGCGCCGGCGCTGGCGGTATGGGCGCACACCTTGCTGGGCACATGGTCGCCCGGCCTGCGCAAGCTCGACCTCGGCTTCTTCTGTTTGTTCTGGACCGTGTTCGAAGCGGCCGCCATGACCACCGTCGCCCTGTTCAACGGCCTGGTCAACGACGTCATGCCGCACGGCCTGCTGGGCCGCCTGTATGCGGTGCTGCGCATCGCCGGCCTGGGCGTGGCGATCTTTTTCAATATGTCGCTGTTCGCGCTGGCCGATACCCGGCTGTTCGAACTGCTGTTGACGATCGCGCTGGTGTTCGGGCTGTCGATCCCGCTGATGTGCCTGATGGTGCGCGAAGGCGCCTATCCTGCGCCGACGCCGGCGCCGGCCGGGGCGATGGCGCCCCGTGCACCGGCACACACCCAGCTGCTGCAATGCTGCAGCCAGCGCCGCCACCTGTGGGCCTTCGGCGCCTTCATGCTGGCCGCCGTCACCTTCAGCCCCTTCAACACCTTTTCGCAGAACTATGCGCTCGGCCTCGGCCTGTCCAAGGCCGAATTCGGCACGCTGACCGCCACAGGCTACGCCGTCTCGATCGCCAGCGCCTTCGGCATCGGCTGGCTGGCCGACCGTTTCGGCGCGGTGCGGGTGGCAACCGTGATGATGGCGCTGTACAGCCTGATCGCGCTGGGCGGCTGCCTGCTGGTGCGCGACGGCGCCGCCTTCCGCGGCTTTTATTTGGCCCACGTGGTGATGTCGGGTGCTTACTTCACGGCGGCGGCGGCGATGCCGATGGACGTGTTCCCGCGCGCCGAATTCGTGCGCTACAACGCCAGCAAGGACATCATGGTCGCGCTGGCCAGCATCCTGGTCGGCACCAGCCTCGGGCCGCTGCTCGACCTGTCCGGCCACGACTACCGCCTGACGCTGGCCAGCGCCGCGCTGTTCTCGCTGCTGTGCCTCGGGTGCCTGGGACGCTTGCTGGTGCGTGCGCCCATCGCGGCCACGGAACCCGCCTGCACCCTGCCCTGATCTGGCCAAGCGCTCAGGCGCAGCCGGGCACCAGCAGGATCGGCACGCTGTTCCAGGACACCGCCACCAGCGACAGTGCGGCGAACAGGAAGCTGGCCCATTGCCACAGGCCGGCCCGGCCCGGACTTGCCAGCACGCCGCGCGCGCGCCATACCAGCCATGCCAGCACGGCAAGCGCAACGACGGTGGCGATGCCCATGAGGGTGCGGTCCGGCCCGCCATCGCGCATCGCGGCCGGGGTGCACTGGGCCGCCGCCAGCCCGTAGCAGAAGGCGAAGTGCAGCAGCCACACCAGCAGCGGCAGGATGGCGCCCAGCAGGCGGCGGAAGAAGTGTTCGTTGGCGCGGCTCATGTTCTTGCTCACTCCAGCAGCAGCGGCACCACGCGCACCGCCGACATCCAGGCAATGCCCTGCAGCGTCGTGTAGTGCCAGACCAGCGCGATGTTGTCGAGGGTGGCGCGGCTACGGGCCGTCAGGTGGCCGCGCCAGCCGCGCAGCGCCAGGTAGAGCGCCATGATCGCCAGCAGCACGATGTGCAGGCCCTGGTAGGATGCCAGGGCGGCGACCGCCGCGGCCCAGGCGCTCTCGCTCGGCGCCAGGTCGGCCGCGCGCAGGCCATAGAGATCGACGCCGAACGACGCCAGCGCGCAGGCCAGCGCCGCCAGCGCCAGCCAGGGCAGGCGGCGCCGGCCAAGCGCGCGCGTGGCCAGCCACACCAGTGCCGAGCCGGCCGCCAGCAGGCCTGCCGACAGCCAGGCCAGTTCCACCGGAGGCAGCGCACTGCCGGGTGGCGGGCACACCTGCAGGCGCATCGACACGTGCAGGTAGGCGAAGGCAAACGAGGCGAAGATGCTGGCGTCGACCACCAGCATGATGATGGTGGCCCACCACGAGTGCGAGGCGGTGCCGCGCGCGCCGACCGGCAGCACGATGCCGCCGCCGACGTCCACCGAGGTCTCGGGCACGCCGCGGTCGGATTCCCACAGCCAGGCGATGGTGCCGACCACCGCCATGATGCCGCACAGCGTGGCTAGCAGGTTCAGCTTCATGGTCAGCAGCAGGAAGAAGCCGGCGGTGCCGGCCGCGGCGATCAGCGGCAGCCAGCTGTCGCCGGGCAGCACCAGCAGGTAGCGCGGCTCGGCGCCGACCGGGCTGGTGGCGATGGTCTCGCGGTGGCCGGTGGCGGTCTGCGGCAGGTAGTAAGCGCCCTGGTCCACGTCGCGCGCCAGGGTCGGCTGGTCCCACAGCGGATTGGCCGACACCACGCGCGGAATGCTGCGGTTGCCGTAATCCTCGGACGTCAGCCATTCCAGCGTCGACGCGTTCCACGGATTGCCGACCGGCTGCGTGCGGCGCTTCAGGGTGCGCACGACGTCGAACGCGAACAGCACCACGCCCGCCGCGAAGGCAAAGGCGCCGACCGTCGACAGCATGTTCAAGCCGTTCCAGCCCAGGTCCGGCGCATAGGTGTAGACCCGGCGCGGCATGCCCAGCAGGCCGGTGATGTGCATCGGGAAGAAGGCGACATTGAAGCCGCCGAACATCAGCCAGAACACCCATTTTGCCCATGCTTCCGACAAGCGGTTGCCGTTGATCAGCGGTATCCAGTAATACATGGCCGCGAACACCGGGAACACCATGCCGCCGATCAGGACGTAGTGGAAGTGGGCGACGATGAAATAGGTGTCGTGCACCTGCCAGTCGAACGGGATCACCGCCACCATCACCCCGGTCAGGCCGCCCAGCACGAAGATGAACATGAAGCCGAGCAGGAACAGCGTCGGCGCGCCGCGCTGGACCTTGCCCTTCCACAGCGTGCAGATCCAGGCAAACACCTGGATCGCGGTCGGCACCGCCACCGCCATGCTGGCGGCCGACACGAAACTCATCTCGAGCACGCCCAGGCCGGCGGTAAACATGTGGTGCGCCCACAGGCCGAAGCTGAACACGCCGACGCCGACCAGGGCGGCGATCACGGCGCGCCGGCCGACCAGCGAGGTGCCGGCGATGGTCGGGATCATGGTCGACACCATGCCGGCCGCCGGCAGGAAGATGATGTAGACCTCGGGATGGCCGAAGAACCAGAACAGGTGCTGCCACAGCAGCGGGTCGCCGCCGCGCTCGGGAATGAAGAAGGGCCAGTCGAAGGCGCGCTCCATCTCCAGCAGCGCGGTGCCGGCGATCACCGCCGGGAAGGCGAACACGATCATCACGGCCACCACCAGCATGGCCCAGGCATACACCGGCATGCGGCCCAGCGTCATCCCCGGTGCGCGCGTAAACAGGATGCCGATGATCAGTTCGATCGCGCCGGCGATTGCCGAGATCTCGATGAAGCCGATCCCCAGCAGCCAGAAATCGGCGTTCAGTCCCGGCGAATACTTGGTGCCGGTGAGCGGCGGGTACATGAACCAGCCGCCGTCCGGCGCCAGGCCGACGAACAGGGTGCAGAAGAAGGCCAGCCCGCCGATCGCATAGGCCCAGTAGGCGTACGCGGACAGGCGCGGGAACGGCAGGTCGCGCGCGCCCAGCATGTTCGGCAGCAGGTACACCGCGAGCGCTTCGACCACGGGAATCGCGAACAGGAACATCATCACCGTGCCGTGCATGGTGAACACCTGGTTGTAGGTGCCGGCGCTGAGGAAGGAATTCTCGGGCACCGCCAGCTGGGTGCGGATCAGCAGGCCCAGGATCCCGGCCAGCACGAAGAACAGCAGCGTGGTGCCGATGTACAGCAGGCCGATGCTGGTGTTGTTCACGCTTGATAAAAAACGCCAGCCGCGCGGGGTGCGCCAGACGTCCTCCAGGCGTTCGAGTTCGCCCTCGGGACGCGGCACCGGGTTCGGTAACTGCGCGGTTGACTGATTCGGGAGCGGCGAGTTCATTTCAGGGCCTCGAGATAAGCGGCCAGCGCGCGCAGCGATGCGCCGTCGATGCCGGACGCCGCCGGCATCAATACTCCCGGCTTGGCGTTCTGTGGATTGGCGACCCAGCCGGCCAGCGTGTCCTGGGGCTTATTTGCGTGGACAGGCAAGGTCCCGGCGCCGATGTAGGCGCGGCTGCCGACGTGGGTCAGGTCGGGGCCCAGGTTGTTGTCCTCGGCGACGCCGCGGATCGTGTGGCAGGCCTGGCAGCGCTGGTCGAAGAAGGCGGCGCGGCCGCGCTGGAGCAAGGCATCGGTGGGCTGCACCGCGGGCCGGGCCTGGGCCGCCAGCCAGGCATCGAATTCGGCCTGCGGATGCGCCACCACGTGCAGGGCCATGCGCGCATGCTGGATGCCGCAGTATTCGGCGCACTGGCCGCGGTAGATGCCCGGCTTGTCGGCGCGCAGGGTCAGGCCGGTGACGCGGCCGGGAATCATGTCGCGCTTGCCGGCCAGCGCCGGGATCCACAGGCTGTGGATGACGTCGGCCGCGTTCAGGCCGAGGTAGACGTTGCGCCCGACCGGAATGTGGATTTCGTTGGCGGCGGCGATCTCGCGCCCGCTGGCCGGATCGCGGTAGCGCACTTCCCACCACCACATCTTGCCGGTGACGGAGATCGCCAGCGCGCCGTTCGAGGTCTGCGGGCGCAGCTGCGCGCTGCGCCAGGTGCTCCAGCCCAGCAGCAGGCTCAGGACGATCACCGGAAAGGCAACGCCGGCGCCGGCGATCCACACCGCCGGCCGCAGCGGGCGCGCATGATGGCGCAGGCTCAGTGCCAGCAGCAGCATCACGGCCGCAAAGATCAGCGTGCCGGCGATGGTCATGCCCCAGGTGAGTTCGCCGATCACCGCGGCGTCGCTGCCGCCATGATGCAACACGGATTGCAGCGGCGCATCCGCCGCACTGCCCTGCCCCGCCTTCACCGGAGTGTGTACAGGTAGGCCGCCATGTGACGCGCCTCCTGCTCGGTCAGGCCCATCGACGGCATCCGGGTGCCGGGTTTCAGCGCGGGCGGGTTCAGCAGCCACGCCACCATGCGGTCCGGCTGGTTGGGAATGCCGCCGGCGATATAGCTCAGGCGCCCGACCTTGTCCAGCGAAGGCCCGGCGTCGCCATTCGGTCCCGGTACCTGGGGAATGACGTGGCAGGTGCTGCACTGGTACTGGGTCATCAGGCGCTTGCCAGTGTCGGCGTCGCCGCCGCGCACGTGGCGGGTGTCGGTCTGCCCGCTGCAACCGGCCAGGCCGATGCCGACGAAGGCAAGCGCAGCCAGCGCCGGCGCGGCAGGGTGTCGGGAGACGGAAGATGTTAGAAGGCTGGGCACGGTTGAATTCACAATGTTGCAATGACTTCTATAATACAGGACGTATTTATATCTTTTTGACACGATACTTTTTGACAATATTTTGATGGCTGAGGCATCCACCCGTTTGATCGTCAAGACCGCCGTGCTGACGCTACTGGCCGCGGGCACCCTGGGCGCGGCCGCCGGCCTGCTCGTCTGGCGTGCCGGCTGGTACAACATCGGCGCCACCACGCCCCACCTCGGCATCGTGTACACGGGCCTGGAACAGGCGATGCGCTACTCGGTGCAGCACCACGCGCGCAAGGTGGCGGTGCCGGCGCTGGGCGAGGCCGATGTCGTGCGCGGCGGCATCGTGTATCGCGACAATTGCGCCCAGTGCCATGGCGGTCCTGGCGTCGCCCCGAATATCCACGGCTTGAGCATGCAGCCGGCGCCCGGTCCGCTGGTCGACGCCCCGATGCGCTGGCAATCGCGCGAGCTGTACTGGATCACGCGCCACGGCGTCAAGATGAGCGGCATGCCGGCCTGGGAATTCCGCCTGACCGACGCCGACACCTGGGCGGTGGTCGCCTTCATGAACCGGATGCCGGCGATGACCGTGGCCGATTACAAGACGCTGACCGCGATGGCGCCTGCCGAGGACCAGGCCCAGGCACGCGACCCGGCAGCAGGAGAAGCACGATGAAGGCGCCGCGCACCCTCGCAGCTGCCATGCTGGCCGCTGCTGCCTGCCTGCTGGCCGGCTGCAACAGCGGTCCCAAGCCGCCGCCGGGCGTGACCGGTGATCCCGGCCTGGGCAAGCTGGCGCTGACCCAGTATGCCTGCCAGTCCTGCCACAAGATTCCCGGCGTGGTCGGTTCCGACACCTTCGTCGGCCGTCCGCTCGAAGGCCTGGGCAAGCGCCCCTTCATTGCCGGCAACCTGCTCAACAACCAGCCCAACCTGATGCACTGGATCCGTGACCCGCAGGCGATCGATCCGGCCACCGCGATGCCGAACCTGGGCGTGAGCGAAAAGGACGCGCGCAACATCAGCGCCTATCTATTGACGCTGGACTGATGCTGCGCCCTCCGCGCCATGGCGGCGGGCGCGCCAAAACCCTTCACTGAAACGAAAAAGCAGTACCGGGCCGAGGCCCGGTACTGCTTTTTCATTTACAACTTAAAATTTACCGCTTACCCGGGGCTTATTTGCCCGAGGTGGTCCCCGACTTGGTGGACGCCATCTGCTGGGCGGCCTTCAGGTGCTGCTCGACCACCGGCATGTGCTGGTCGGCCACGGCCTTGACGTCCGGATCCTTGATCTTCTTGGCATCGCTCATCAGCTTGGCATGGGTGTCCTTGTGGTCCTTCACGCCGGCGCCGGCCATGTAGGCCTTGTCGAAGTCGGCACCGCTCAGTTTTTCCAGCTTGGCCGACATCGCCTTGTGCTTGGCATCCAGTTCAGTCGGCAGGGTCACGCCGCGGGCCTGGGCCACGGATTGCACCTTGGTCAGTGCCTGGCCGTGGTCGTCGACCATCTGCTGGCCGAATGCTTTCACCTCGGCGCTCTGGGCCTTGCTGACGGCCAGCTTGCCGGTGGCGACTTCGGCCATGTCGGCCATCGCCATGTCCTTCAGGGCTTTCTGGTCGGCTGCGCTCAGCTTGGCGCCGGCTGCAGCGGCGCTGCCACCGGCAGCGGTCTGGCCGGCAGCAGCCGTCGAACCGCTCTGCATGGCGCCGTTGTTGGCGCTACCGGCGCTGTGGGTCATGCCGGACGCGGTATTGCGCGATTCCATGCCGGTGCTGTTGGTGTTGTCCATTGCGCCGTCCTTGCTGACCTTGCCGGCCTGGTTCGGGTTGGTGCTGGTGGTGGCGGTCTGTGCCTGGACGCCGAAGGCGCTGAACATGGCGGCGACTGCCGACACAGCCAGCAGCCCTTTCAAGGTTTTGTTCTTTTGCATTTTTGCTCTCCTGATTCTGTGGATATGAAAGTTGGCGTTTGGCGACTGCGTGTCTCTATGCCCCGCGCAAGCACGTGTTCAAATGATAACGGCCATGGCAGAGTGTAGTGCGGCGTGTTTCTACACAGCGCACGTTAGCCGGTAGGCAACTTTATATATGCAATAAATGCGCAAGACGCAAAAAAGCGGCCTCGAGGGCCGCTCCGGGATGCCGTAAAACCGGGCTCAGCGGAAGCTGAGCGTGGCGCTCAGGTCGCCCGGCCCGCGCGCACCGCGTGCCGCAAAAGCGGCGTCGCGCGCCGCCAGGCTGTCCAGCAGCGGCAAGCCGTGCAGGCGCGTGATGAAACGCATGATCGAGGTGGTGTCGTAGAAATTGTGGTCGACCGCGCCCTTCCTGGCGAACGGCGAGACCACGATCGCCGGGATGCGCGAGCCCGGACCCCAGCGGTCGCCCTGCGGCGGCGCCACGTGGTCCCACCAGCCGCCGTTCTCGTCGAAGGTGATCACCACCACCATGTCCTGCCATTGCGGCGACTTCTTCAGGTGCGCGATCACGTTGGCGACGTGAGCGTCGCCCGACTCGATGTCGGAATAGCCGGCGTGCAAGTTGAGGTTGCCCTGCGGCTTGTAGAAGGTGACCGCGGGCAGCTTGCCGGCGATGGCGTCGGCGATGAACTTGTTCGAGATCGGGCTGTCGCCCAGGCCGCCGTCGCGCAGGTGCTCGGTGCGCGCAGCGGTGCCGGGCGCGAACTGCTTGAAGTAATTGAAAGGCTGGTGGTGGAACTGGAAGTTCGGGCGCGTGCCTTCGCCGCGGCCGTCCAGCGCTGCCTGGAAGCCGCCGCCATACCAGGCCCAGCTGACGCCCTGGCGCGACAGCAGGTCGCCGATGGTGTCGTAGGTTTGCGGCGGCAGCACCGACGGATCCTGCGGATCGGCGCTGGCGGCATCGCCACCCGGGGCCGGATGCACCCAGCTCGGCTGGTAGGGCGGCGCCATGGTGTTGACCGCGTAGCCATCGGGCGTGATGGCGCCATTGTTGACGAATGTCGGCTTGCCTTCCAGCGCGGATTTCGGCGAATCCGGCTCCAGCGCCAGGCGCATGCCCTGCGGACCGTCTGCCAGCACCGCGATCTTGCGCTTGGCCGGGGTGTCCTTGGCGTTGAAGTATTCCGGCACGCGGCCGCTGATCAGGAACTGGTGGTTCAGGTAGGAACCGCCGAAGGCCGCCATGAAGAAGTTGTCGCACAGCGTGTACTCGCCGGCGATCTGCCACAGGCCCAGGTTCTTGCGCGTCTCGCCGTAATGGCCCATCACCAGCCCACCGCTGTCGCCGTAGGCCACGAAGCCGTCGTTCTTGCCGCCGTTGATCTGCATCTGGTTGTGATAGAAGGCGTGCACCAGGTCGCGCGTGACCAGGCCTTCCGGCAGCGGCTTGCCGGCAGCATCCGTCAACTTGAACGGCGCATTCGGCAGGTGCTGGATGTCGTCTTCCTTGATCAGGTAATCCTTGCCGCCGATGTTCTGGCGAGCCGGCACCATGCCGCCCCAGATCTTCGGCAGTTCGCCCAGGACCGACCCGTCGCGGTCGCGCTGCACCGTGGCCGCCGCCGGCACCGCGGACAGCGGCTGGGCCAGGCCCGGGAAGTCGGCGAACAGGTTGTTGAAGCTGCGGTTTTCCAGGTAGATCACGACCACGTTCTTGACGTGCGCCTTGAGCTTGGCGTCCAGCGAGCCCGGCGCCGGCTTGCGTGCCCTGGCCGGCACGGCGGCCTGCGTGGCCGGCAACTGGGTGCCGAGGCCGACCGCGGCAGCGGCCTGGAAGATGCGGCGGCGTGCCGGGCTGGCCGGCTGATCGGCCTGCCTGGCCGGGTCTTGGTCGTGATCTTGCACGGAATGGCTCCTGAAGACGGCGTGGGTCGCCGCAAAGGAATGATTATCGGTGCATTTTGCCGTGAGGAACAAGTAGAAGCGGCGGGCGTTGCCGATCGAGCATGACCGGCCGGGCTTGTCTTTACATGCGACCTTTACTTCCATTTACCTGCGCCTTACATCGATTAACAGCCTGGCGCGCGAGAATGCCGTATGAAAAAGGAGCCTGCATGACACCCACCCCGCATCGCAAGTGCGCCGCCGTTGCCGCGGCTGTCGCCACCGTACTGGCCTGCACGCTGCCGGCACGGGCCGCCGAATCGATCCCTGCCCCGGCATCGGCTCCGGCCACGGCGCCGGCAGCGACCGTGACCAGTTCCCTGCCCCTGCCGCAGGCGGAAATGGAAAAGCTGCTGGCCGCCTACGCCATGATCAAGCGCAACTACGTCGGCCAGGCCGACGACAAAAAACTGTTCGAGGGCGCCATTGCCGGCATGCTGGGCTCGCTCGACGCCCATTCGCAATACATGAACAGCGACGACATGCACGACCTCGACCGCGAGAATTCGGGCGAATACGTCGGCATCGGCATCGAGGTGCAGCTCGACCGCGACCGCATGCGCGTGGTATCCACCGGCGCCGACAGCGCCGGCATCCGCGCCGGCGACGTCATTGCCTCGATCGACGGCACCGCCCTCGCCGGCCTGTCCAGCAGCGAGGTCGGGCGGCGCATGCGCGGCGCGCCGGGCAGCGTGGTGACGGTCGGCCTGATGCAGGGCAGCGGCCGGGAAGGCAAGCCGCATACGCTGCGCATCACGCGCGCGGAACTGCACGACGCCACCGTGACAACGCGCATGGCGGCGCCGGGGCTGGCCTGGATCCGCATCTCGGCATTCGGCGGCGCCACCGGGTCCGACCTGGCGGCGGCGCTGAAGAAGCTCGACGGCAAGGCGCCGCCGCGCGGCCTGGTGCTCGACCTGCGCAACGACCCGGGCGGGCTGGTCCCGGCCGCGGTCGGCGTCGCCGGCGCCTTCCTGGCGCCGGGCAGTGTGGTCTTCAGCGCGCGCGGCAACGCGCCCGGCGCCAACGCCACCGTGACCGTCGACCCGCGCTACTACCGCGAGCAGGACGAGGCCGACGTGCTGGCCGGCCTGCCCGCCTGGACCCGCACCGTGCCGCTGACGGTGCTGGTCAACGGCGCGTCGGCCTCGGCCGCGGAACTGGTCGCCGGCGCGCTGCAGGACAACCGCCGCGCAACCATCGTCGGCAGCCGCACCTTCGGCAAGGGATCGATCCAGTCGGTGGTCCCACTGGGCGCGGACGACGGCATCAAGTTCACCGTGGCGCGCTACTTCACGCCCGAGGGCCACGAGATCCAGGCGCATGGCGTCACGCCCGACGTCGCCGTGGCCCCGGCCGCCGGCGCGGACGACGAGCCGATGCTGCGCGAAGCCGACCTGGCCAACCACCTGCCGCCGGCGGATGGCGCGCAAGCCGTGGCGGCGGCAAGCGGCCGCGAACCCGTGGAAAGCACGCGCACCTTCGGCACCCGCGACGACAAGGCCCTGCAGGCGGCACTCGGCCTGCTTGCGCCGGCGCAGGCGCATGGCGGGTCGCTGGCCGGGCTGCTGCAGAAACTGGCGGCGGACCTGAAGCCCGCCGGCGCCGGCGGCGCCGGGGCGCCCTGAGGCCGGCGTCACGCACACGTCACGGCAGCGTCAAACGGATGTCACATTTGGCCGGCACAATGTGTCTTGTCTCCCAGCGGGACACGGCGGCACGGCCGCCCTACCGGCGTCGGCGGTAGGAAAAGATACCGGCACCATATTCCACCGAGTCTTGTGGCAGCATTGGCGTCTCAACGGAGGAGACGTCAGTGAACCCCAGCCTCACCACCCTGCTCGACGAACTGGCCGCCTTCGGCGACGCCCACGACGGCGACAGCGCCAACCGCGCCACCCGCATGCTCAACATCACACCGGACACCGGCGCCTTCCTGGCGCTGCTGGTGAAAGCCACGCAAGCCCGCCGCATCCTCGAAATCGGCACCTCGAACGGCTATTCGACGCTGTGGCTGGCCGATGCCGCCGGCGCCATCGGCGGCGCGGTGACCACGGTGGAGATGTCGCCTGAAAAGATCGGGCTGGCGCGCGCCAACTTCGCCCGCGCGGGACTCGCCGGCCGCATCAGCCAGCACGAAGGCGATGCCAGCGCGCTGCTGGCGACGCTGGACGACGCCGGCTTCGACCTGGTGTTCCTCGATTCGCAGCGCAGCGCTTATCTCGGCTGGTGGCCGCACCTGAAACGGGTGCTGCGCGCGGGCGGCCTGCTGGTGGTCGACAATGCGACTTCGCATGCACACGAGATGGCCGATTTCACGGCGGCGGTAGCGGCCGATGGCGGGTTCACCACCAGCCTGGTGCCGGTGGGTAAAGGAGAGTTTTTGGCGGTGAAGGCTTGAGACTTCGTCGTTCCCGCGCAGGCGGGAACGACGAGGTAGCGTTCAAAACCGCGCCTTGTCCCGCAGCCGCGCCTTCACATGGCGGCGCGCCCGCGGCAAGGCATCCGCCTCGCGCTCGGCCAGCACGCCCTCGATGAAGCCCAGCAGCGCCACTTCCTGCGGCACCCGGTCGCGCAGCTGCGCCACCAGGTCGCGCGCCACCGCGCTGTCGTTGATCGTGCCCAGTTCGTCCTGCATGTCGGCCAGTAGGTCGTGGCGGCGCGCCGCGCGCTTGCCGTGGCCCACGGCATCGAAGAACTCGCGCGCATAACGCTCCTTCTTGGCCGCGATGCGCACCTTGTGCAGGCATTCCGGACGGTGCAGGTCGTAGGCGCGGGCGCGCTTGCGCACGCGCGCGGCGGCATGCTGGACCAGCTGCGGCGCCGCCTTGCGCACGGCCTGCGCCAGCGGTTCCGACGGCAGGCCGGCCTGCTTCCACCCTTCCCCGGCGATCCAGGCGCCCAGCGCCAGCAGCAGCGCGGTGTAGCGCGCGTTGCCCACCGCCGCCTTGACCTTGTTGCGATGGCGCTCGGCTTCTTCGCGCGAGGCCACCAGCACCCGCTCCATGCCCGGCCGGTGCGCCTCGGGCAGCGGCAGGGCGGGCAATACCGATTCGATGAACACGTCCCAGTTGCGGGCGTCGCCCAGTTCGCCGGCCAGCCAGTCGATGTCGGCGCCGACGGTTTCCGGCAGCTGGACCATGTCGCGCACCATCGCCAGCGCGGCGCGCAGGCGGCGCAGGCCGACCCGCATCTGGTGCAGGCTCTCGACGTCGCCGGCGATCACGCCGCGTTCGTTGGCCCCCATCTGCTCCAGGCAGTTGGCCAGGATCGCGCCGAGCGCCTCGCCCATGCTGGCCTTGCGCCGCAATGCGACCGGGGTCGCCTTGACCGCCTTGGGCTTGACCGCCCCGGCCAGCACATAGCCGCGTTCGGCCTTGCTGACGTGCTCGAGGCGCACCGGCAGCGCCGCATGCACCTGCTGCGCCAGCCCGTACAGGACCGCGGGCGGCCCCTGCTTGATTTCCAGTTCCAGCTCGCGCACCGGGACGCTGCGCTCGCCGTGCTGCAATTCGCCGACGTCGAGCGCGCACTCGATCTGCACGCCGTCCGGCAGCGCGATCATCCAGCTGCTGCGCTTGCTGCGGTTGACGAACACCGGCGCCAGCGCCGGCACGCCCTCCTTCGCCAGCTTCGGCAGCACCTCGCGCAACTGGCGCGCAAACAGGTCGAGGTCGGGCGCCTCGGTGTCGATTTCGCTCTCGAGCTCGGTGCGCTGGTGCAGGCCGGCCAGCGCGCTGCCGCCGCCCTTCAGCGTCTGCACATGGCGGCCGCCGGCGCTGCGCACGCGCAGGGCGAAACCGTGGCGCAGCAGGTCGAAGCCGCTGCTGTCGAAGTAGCGGTCGACGTGTTCCTGTTCCTGGGGTTTTGATACGGCATGTTCGCGCAGGACCGGCAGTTTCCTGACCTGGGCCACGCTGGCGGCGTCGAGGGCCAGCTTGATTTCGGCTTCCATTTATTCTCCTTAGATAGTGCTCACTTTAACGGCTTGTTATTGAACATGGCACACGGCTCCGGGCATGCTAGCGCCTGTTTGTGTCAGCAATATGGCGTACGCATAAAGAGGAAGGAGTTTCTCGCGAAATGTCACATTCATGAAAGAGCGACAACGCGGGTCAGACTAAGCAGAATAGCTGTGCTTGCCTATTATGCACAATAGAAATCGTCTTTATTTTACTTATTTGCAACACATTCCAGTTAACATTTGTCCATATATGACTGCTCTCGCTAGACTGGGCTCGCGCCGAACCTGCACCATCCCGGTGCAAGACGGCATCCTATAACGACGATGAGAGATCCAGGATGACGACTCCTACAGCCTTGCCCGGTTTTACCCGTACCCTCCTCGCTGCGTCCCTGCTGCTGGCCTTCGCGCCGGCCTGGTCCCAGCAAGCCGCCGATGCGCCTGCCGCTGCGTCCGCCGCCGCGGTCCCGGCTGCGGCGCCCGCTGCCGGCGCCACCCCGGCCACCGCCTCGGTGATCGTGCTCGGCTCGCGCGGCGCGGCCCGTACCGCCCTCGACGCCGCCGCACCGGTCGGCCTGATCAGCGCCAAGGACATGCAGATGGCCGGGCCGCTGGAACTGGGCAAGCTACTGCAGACGCTCGACCCCTCCTTCAACTTCTCGTCGACCTTCATCAGCGACGGCACCGACATCATCCGCCCGGCCACGCTGCGCTCGCTCGGCCCCGACCAGCTGCTGGTGCTGGTCAACGGCAAGCGCCGCCACCAGCAGGCGCTGGTCAACGTGCAGCAGAGCATCGGCCGCGGCTCGGCCGGTACCGACATCAACGCGATCCCGATGTCGGCGATCCAGCGCATCGAGGTGCTGCGCGACGGCGCCGCCGCCCAGTACGGCTCCGATGCCATTGCCGGCGTGATCAACATCGTGCTCAAGCAGACCACCGACAGCACCCAGCTGTCCGGCAGCATCGGCGGCGCCACCGAAGGCGGCGGCGCGCTGCGCTCGGCCAGCGCCAACACCGGCTGGGCGATCGGCGACGGCGGCTACGTCAACCTCACCGTCGAAGGCCGCCGCCGCGGCGAGACCAACCGCGCCGGCCTCGACACCCTGCGCGTCGATCCGCCGCGCGTCACCCAGCGCATCGGCGACAGCCTGGCCAAGGACAAGTACTTCTGGTGGAACGCGGCGCTGCCGGCCGCCGGCGGCGAGTTCTACAGCTTCGGCGGCGTCTCGCACCGGACCGGCGATTCGGCCGGCTTCTTCCGCACCGCGGAGGACGGCCGCAACGTGCCGTCGGTGTACCCGAACGGCTTCCTGCCGAACATCCGCACCACGGTCAAGGACGGCTCGTTCGCGGTCGGCTACCGGCGCGACCTGCTTGATGGATGGAAAGCCGACCTGTCGGTCAACCACGGCCGCAGCGAGCTCGATTTCCATGAAAAGGAAACCATCAACATCAGCTACTGGTACGAGCCGAAGCCGGGCGGGGGCATCTACGCCGCGTCGCCGCTCGAAGCCGACACCGGGGCCCTGAAATTCAAGCAGACGACCGTCAACGCCGACCTGCGCGGCCCGATCCAGATCGGCGGGCGCGAGATCTCGTTCGCCACCGGTTTCGAATACCGCCGCGACGGCTACGGCATCGACGCCGGCGATCCGGTCTCCTACCAGTACGGCCGCACCAACAATCCGGCCATCGTAATCCGCGACCAGACGGGTGGCGTGGCGGCGTCCGGCACCCAGGGCTTCCCCGGCTACACGCCCGCCACCGCGGTCGACGACAGCCGCCACAACATCGCGCTCTACCTGGATGCGGAACACAAGCTGACGCGCGAACTGCTGCTGGGCGCCGCCGTGCGCTGGGAAAAATACTCGGACTTCGGCAGCACCACCACCGGCAAGTTGAGCCTGCGCTACGATCCGTCGAAGATCGTCGGCCTGCGCTCCACCGTCTCGACCGGCTTCCGTGCACCCGGCGTGCAGCAGAAGTTCTACAGCTCGGTCTCGACCAACCTGAACGCCGCCGGCGTGCTGACCGAAACGCTCACCGCACGCGAAGGCAGCACCGTCACGCGCGCCTTCGGCATCCCCAACCTGAAGCAGGAAACCTCGAAGAACGCCAGCGTCGGCCTGGTACTGCGGCCGATGCCGAACTTCTCGCTGACGGCCGACCTGTGGGGCATCGACATCGACGACCGCATCGTGTTCTCGTCCAACATCGCCCCCGAGTCCGGCGCCTGCGCGAGCGCGGCGGCCTGCCCGATCCGCGCCATCCTCGATCCGCTGAAGGTCGGCCAGGCGCAGTTCTTCACCAACGCCATCGACACCCGGACGCGCGGCCTCGACATCGTCGCCGAGCACACCACGCGCTGGCCGGGGTCGACGCTGGTGCTGTCCGGCCAGTTCGATTTCAACCGCACCAAGGTGGTGGGCCGCCACTCCGATTCGCCGGTCCTGAGCGGCACCCAGCTGTTCGACGACGCCCAGGTGACCCTGATCGAACGCGGCCAGCCGCGCCAGCATCATGTGTTGTCGGCCGATTACACGCGCGGCGCCTGGAACGGCAACGTCCGTGCCAATTACTACGGCGAAGTGCAGGGCCAGGGCTTTACGGCACCGTTCGTGCAGACCTGGGATGCGAAGTGGATCCTGGACGCGACGCTGCGCTACAACCTCAGCAAGGCCACCAGCGTGACGCTCGGCGCCAACAACCTGTTCAACACCTTCCCGACCAAATGGGATCCGGTGCGCGCCGCCCCCTTCCCGCAGCTCGGTTTCACCTACTGCTGGGAGACCTGCCCGTTCGGCATCAACGGACGCTCGTGGTATGCGCGGGTCGACGTGACGCTGTAAACCGCGCGATCAGGTGTGCGTCGGCATGCGGTGGCGCTGTTCCGGGTACCAGCCGGTAAACCAGGCCGCCGCGGCCAGCGCCGCCACCGTCGCCACCACGCTGCCGGCGTGCGGCACGCCGGCACCTGCACGCCAAAAGCGCTCGCCCTGGCTGCGCTGCTCACGTGATGCACGCGCAGGAACACGGGACTGTCCCAGTGTTCCTGCTCCACGCGATCGCGCGTCATGGGGCAGTCGCCACGCAGGCCGGCTCACCGTTGGAAACCGCGCCGCCACTGCGGCTTCCCCGCGCCTGCAATCCTGCCGATATCACATAAAAAATGTCCATCTGACATGTTGCGCCATTCATAAGTTACTGTTTTACTGAACTTTTTTTATTGACAGTACTTACAAGAGTAAATAAAGTGCGAGGCCGTGTAACGACAGTTCCACGAAGCAAGACTTAGAACACATGATACGAAAAGCAAGCGCCGGCAAGCGCAAGCTGATAAACCAGGAAACGCAATGAAAAAGACTTTCGCCGCGCTCGCGGTGCTCGGTATCTGCATGTCGAACGCGTCCGCGCAATCGAATGTCACCATCTACGGGATTATCGACGCCGGCATCAGCCGGGTCGTCAACAGCAACGGCACCCGCACCTTGGTCGAACCCGGTCAAATGCTGCCCTCGCGCTGGGGCTTTCGCGGCGAGGAAAACCTTGGCGGCGGCCTGAAGGCGCGCTTCGGCCTCGAGGGCTTGCTGCAGAACGATGTCGGCGGTGCCGGCATACCGACCGGGACCCCGTCCACGACCGCTCTGTTCGACCGCGAAGCAACGGTCGGCCTGTCCGGCGGATTCGGCGCTGTCAACCTGGGCCGACAGAATTCCCTCTCCATGATTGCCATCATCCCGGCCGATCCGCAGGGCGTGGCGTTCGCGGCGAGCAACCCGAACATTCTGTTTTCGGCGGGGAACAGCGCCCCTGCCTTCGGGGCCTACGGCGCCAACAATGGCGGCTCGGCCGTGCGCCAGAGTAACTCGATCAGGTACACCTCCCCGTACTACAAGAACTTCGGCGTCGCCGTGATGCGCGCCTTCGGCGAGCAGCCCGGCTCGACCGAGAAAAACAAGTATGAAAGCGTGGCGGGCTTTTATCATACCGGTCCGCTCAACGTGGCCGCCGTGGTGACGCGCATGAAGAACATCACCGCTGGCGAGGAAGTCAAGTCCTACATCGTCGGCGCACGCTACGTCCGATCGCGCGTCACGCTGCGCTCGACCTATAGCGCCAGTCGCGTCGACGCCACACGCCGCAAGATCAGCGTCTTCGGCGTCGGTGCCGACTACCTGGTGGCGCCGGCCGTGACCCTGACCGCCGCCGCCTACAACATCCGCCGCAGCGGCGACCTCGATGACGACGCGCAGGAGGCCATCGTGATCGCCAAGTACGCGCTCAGCAAGCGCAGCAACCTCTATGCCACGATCGGGGCCGCGCGCACCGGTAGCGTCGTCAGCGCCACCCAGGTCGACCTGGCGCAGAACTACGTCGCGGTCGGCAGCGATTCGGCGAAACGCTTTACGACGGGTATGCAGCACTTCTTCTGAGCTAATGCGGCGGCGCGCGCCAGTCGCCGCCGATGCTGTAGTTCGGATCGGGGTCGACGTAAACCGGCAACGTCTGCGGCAGCGGCCGCCCCAGCAGGCCGGGCGGCGCCACCCGGTTCAGGTCGAACACCTGCACCAGCGGCGATACGTGGAAGTCCCAGCCGAATTCGCTGCCGCCGGCCACGAAGCGGACGGTGTCGCCGCCGGTGACGTTGACCCAGCGGGTGCCAGGGGTGATGACCACGCTGTGGGCAGCGGCGGATGCGGGAATCGCCGTGCCGAGCAGGTCGGCGCGCTGCTGGACCGGGGCACAGGCGCCCAGCAGCGCAAGGAAGGAACAAACGAACAGTCTCATGGCACGCTCCGCCAATGCCGGCGCCCGGCCGTACTGGCCGGGTTACCGTTGGAGACCATGCACCCGCCACGAGTTCCCGGCGCCTTTCACACCACGCCGCGCGCCTTCAGCCAGGCCAACTTGTCCTCATCCAGCCCCAGCAGGTCGCGCAACACCTCCTGCGTCCCCTCCCCCAGTTGCGGCGGCGCCCGCCGCACCGGCAGCCGCTCGCCGTCGAAACGGTAGGGCGACGCCATCACGTGCACGCTGCCCACTTCCGGATGGTCCATCGTGTTCACCAGCCCGCCCTCGACGGCGCGGCGCGAGGTCAGCGCCTCGTGCAGCCCCGCCACTTCGCCGCACGGAATGCCGGCCTTGCTCATGCGCTCGAGCAAATCGGCGCGCCGGCGCGACGCCAGTTCGCGCCGGATCTCCGGCATCAGCTCGTCGCGGTGGGTGGTGCGCGTGATGTTGGTCTTGAAACGCTCGTCGCTGGCGAGATCCGGCCGGTCGATCACGTCGGTGCAGAAGCGCAGGTACTGGCCGTTGTTGCCGACCGCGACCACCAGCGGGCCGTCGGCCGCCTCGTACACGCCATACGGCATGATCGACGGGTGGCCGTTGCCGAAGCGCGGCGGATCGTTCCCGCGCAGCAGGGCTTCCAGGCCATAGTAGGCGCTGATCATCAGGCCGCAATCGAACAGCGCCATGCCGACGTGGCGCCCCTGCCCCGTCTTTTCGCGCTGGAACAGCGCCGCCAGCACCGCCTGGGCCGCATACATCCCGGTCATCATGTCGACCGCGGCGACGCCGAATTTCAGCGGCGGCTGGGTCGGTTCGCCGTTCAGCGCCATCAGGCCGGCCTCGCCCTGGATCACCAGGTCGTAGCCGGGCCGCGCCGCTTCCGGCCCGGTGCGGTCGTAGCCGGTGATCGAGCAGTACACCAGGCCGGGCTGCTCCTGGCGCATTTCCTCGTAGCCGAGGCCGAGCCGCTCGATGTCGCCGAACTTGAAGTTCTGGATCACGACATCGCTCTTGCGGATCAGTGCGCGCGCCAGTTCCTGGCCTTCCGGCGTTTTGAGGTCCAGGCACACCGAGCGCTTGTTGCGGTTGACGCTGTTGAAATAGGCGGTCTCGGTGGAGCCGATGCGCATGCCCCAGTCGCGCGTGTCGTCGCCGCGCTGCGGATGCTCGACCTTGATCACTTCGGCGCCGAGGTCGCCCAGCGCCATCGCGCACCATGGGCCGGCCAGCACGCGCGACAGGTCGAGCACGCGCACGCCTGCCAGCGGCAGGTTGCCCAGCTTGCTATCGGTGGTCACGATCGTCCCCTCATGCCGCCAGGCGGCGGCCGAGCGCGATGTAGCGCGCCAGGTGGTGGTCTTCGTCGCCGAGCTGGTGGTCGATCATCACCAGGCGCTTGGCATAGTGGGCCAGCGGCAGTTCCCAGGTCATGCCGATGCCGCCGTGCAGCTGGATGCATTCCTCGGCCACCAGGGTGCCGATGCGGCCGATGCTGGCCTTGGCGGCCGACAGCGCGCGCTCGCGCACGATACGCTCGCCATCCAGCGCGGCGGCGGCATTGATCACCGCCGAACGCGCCTGCTCGATTTCCAGCAGCAGGTCGGCCATGCGGTGCTGCAGCGCCTGGAAGCTGCCGATCGGCACGCCGAACTGCTTGCGGGTGCGCAGGTAGTCCAGGGTGGCGGCCTTGGCCGCTTCCATCGCCCCCAGGCTTTCCGCGCACAGCGCCAGCACGCCGCGGCCGACAGCGCGTTCCAGTACCGCGTAACCCTGCCCCTCTTCACCCAGCAGCGCGCCGGCGTCCAGCTGGACATGATTAAAACGCAGCTCGGCCACGCGGCCGCCGTCGATGGTCGGGATGCCGATTACCTGCACGCCGGCGACATCTTTCGGCACCAGGAACAGCGAGATGCCGGCTTCGTCGTCGACCGCGCCGCCGCTGCGTGCCGAGACCACGAACCAGTCCGCCGCTTCGCCCTGCGCCACCACGGCCTTGGCGCCGTTCAGCACCCAGCCGTCGCCGCCCCGTTCGGCGCGCGTCTGCACCCGCGCCAGTTCGTAGTGGGTGGCCGGTTCGTCGTGGGCAAAGCCGGCGATGGCGCTGCCGTCGGCGATCGATGCCAGCCGGGCCTTCTGTTCAGCGCTGCCGGCGGCAGAGATGGCCTCCGCGGCCAGCACCGCGCTGCCGAGGAAGGGCTCGATCACCAGGCCGCGGCCCAGCGCCTCGAATACCACGGCGATGTCGAAACCGCCGCCGCCGAAGCCGCCATCCTCTTCGCGCAGCAGGGCGCCGATCACGCCCAGCTCGGCGAACTGCTGCCACATCGCTTTGGAATATCCCTCGTTCGAGGCGGCGATGCGGTCGCGCGTCTCGAAGGCGTACTGTTCGGCGATAAAGCGGTTCAGGCTGTCCGCCAGCATGCGCCGTTCTTCCGTGTGTTCGAAGTTCATGGTCTTGCCCTCACAGTCCGAGGATCATCTTGGAGATGATGTTCTTCTGGATTTCGTTGGAGCCGCCGAAGATCGACAGCTTGCGGTTGTTGAAGTACTGGGCCGAGGCGGCGGCCGCGAAGTCGGGACCGAACTGCGGGCCGTCGTAGGCGGCGTCCAGCATGTCCTGGCTGAACGGGCGCGCGTACACGCCCATCGCGCGGCGCGCCAGCGCATTGATCTCCTGGCGGATCTCGGTGCCGCGGATCTTGAGCATCGAGCTTTCCGCACCCGGCACGCCGCCGCCGGCCACCGCCGCGATCACACGCAGGTTGGTGGTCTTCATGTTCTCGAGGTCGATCTCGACGCGCGCCAGGCGCGCCGCGAACGCCGGGTCGTCCAGCAGCGGCTTGCCGTTGCGGGTCTGTTCAAAGGCGATGCGCTTCAGGCGTTCCAGCCCGGCCACCGAGAAGCCGACGCCGGCGATGTTGGTGCGCTCGTAGGTCAGCAGGTACTTGGCGCAGGTCCAGCCGCGGTTTTCCTGGCCGACCAGGTTCTCGACCGGCACCCGGACATCGGTAAAGAAAACTTCGTTGACTTCATGCTCGCCGTCGAGCAGCACGATCGGGCGCACCTCGACGCCGGGCGTGTTCATGTCGATCAGCAGGAAGCTGATGCCTTCCTGCTTCTTGGCCTCGCGGTCGGTGCGCACCAGGCAGAAGATCATGTTGGCGTGCTGGCCGAGCGTGGTCCAGGTCTTCTGGCCGTTGACGATGTAGTGCTCGCCCTGTTCGTCGACGCCGCGCACGGCCGTGGTCTTGACCGCCGCCAGGTCGGAACCGGCGCCCGGTTCCGAATAGCCCTGGCACCACCAGTCGGACCCGTCGAGGATGCGCGGCAGCCAGTAGCGCTTCTGCGCTTCATTGCCGTACTTGATCAGCACCGGCCCCAGCATGTTGACGCCGAAGGGCACGATGCGCGGCGCATTCTCCAGCGCGCACTCGTGCTCGAAAATGAATTTTTCGACGGCGGTCCAGCCCGGGCCGCCGTATTCCTCGGGCCAGTGGTTGGCCAGCCAGCCGCGCTGGTTCAGGATCGCGTGCCATTCCTGCATGTCGTCCTTGCTGAGGTGCTTGCCGTTGGCGACCTTGTCGGACAGGCGCTTGGGGAGCTTCTCGGCCAGGAAGGCGCGCACCTCGGCGCGGAAGGCTTCTTCTTCGGGGGTGAAATTCAGGTCCATGACAATCCTCGTCTCGAATGCTTCAGTAAATCTCGAACAGGCCGGCCGCACCCATGCCGCCGGCGACGCACATCGTGACCACGGCATACTTGGCCCCGCGGCGCCGGCCTTCCAGCAGCACGTGCCCGGCCAGGCGCGCGCCGGTCATGCCGAACGGGTGGCCGATCGAGATCGCGCCGCCGTTCACGTTCAGGCGTTCCGACGGGATGCCGAGGCGCTGCTGGCAATAGATCGCCTGCGAGGCAAAGGCTTCGTTCAGTTCCCACAAATCGATATCGTCGACTGTCAGGCCATGGCGCTCAAGCAGCTTGGGCACCGCGAACACCGGGCCGATGCCCATCTCGTCGGGTTCGCAGCCGGCCAGCGCCAGGCCGCGGAAAGCGCCCAGCGGCTGCAGGCCGGCACGTTCGGCCGCCTTGGCTTCCATCATCACGCAGGCGGAAGCGCCGTCCGACAGCTGCGACGCATTGCCGGCGGTGATGAATTTATCCGCACCCATTACCGGCGCCAGCTTGGCCAGCGCCTCGTAGGTGGTGCCGCGGCGGTTGCAGGTATCCTGGTCGACCGTCACTTCGACTTGCGAGACGGCGCCGGTGTCCTTGTCCTTGACCGCCATCGTGGTGGTGCAGGCGATAATTTCATCCTTGTAGCGCCCGGCCAGCTGGGCTTCCTCGGTGCGCCGCTGGCTCTCGGCCGAGAAGCGGTCCTGGGCTTCGCGCGCGATGCCGTAGCGGGCGGCGACCACGTCGGCGGTGTCGATCATCGCCATGTAGAGGTCCGGCTTGTGCTGCTGGATCCACGGGTCCATGCCGGAATTGCCGTCGTCACGCGAGCGGATCTGCGAGATGCTCTCGACGCCGCCGGCGATCATGGCCGGGGCGCCGTCGACCACGATGCGGCCGGCCGCGATCGCGATCGCCTGCAGGCCGGAGGCGCAGAAGCGGTTGACGGTGGCGCCGGCGATCGAGATCGGCAGGCCGGCGCGGATCACGGTCTGGCGCGCGACGTTGCGGCCGGTGGTCCCCTCCGGGTAGCCGCAGCCGAGGATCATGTCTTCGATGCTGGCCGGGTCGATGCGCGCGCGTTCGACCGCGGCGCGCACCGCGAAGCCGGCCAGCGCCGGCCCCGAGGTGATATTGAATTCGCCGCGGTGCGCCTTGGTCAGCGGCGTGCGGGCGGTTGAAACGATGACGGCTTCGCGCATGGCGAGTCTCCGGTTGATTATTATTTGGTCTGGTTCAGGCTGGCGAAATCGGCGCCGCGCTCGACCAGCTCGACCAGCAGCGGCGCCGGCTGCCAGAACAGCGGGTCTTCCTTGGCGAACGCGCGGATGTCGGCCAGCACCTGCGGCAGGCCGACGGTGTCGGCATACTTCATCGGGCCGCCGCGGTAGCGCGGGAAGCCGTAGCCGTGCACGAAGGTCACGTCGACGTCGAGTGGACGCAGCGCGATCTTCTCGGCCACCACCCTGGCGCCTTCGTTGATCATCGCGGCCATGTAGCGGCGCATGATCTCTTCATCCGTGAAGCTGCGCGGCGTGACGCCGGCGCGCTCGCGCTCGGCGTCGACGATGGCATCGACTTCCGGGTCGGGTGTGCCGGTGCGGGCGCCGCCCTCATATAAATAGTAGCCGCGCCCGGTCTTCTGGCCGAACCAGCCGCGTTCGCACAGGCGGTCGGCGATCTGCACGTAGCGGGCGCGCGGGTCGCGCGTGGGGGCGCGGCGTTTGCGCGTGGCCCAGCCGATGTCGCCGCCGGCCAGGTCCGACATCTGGTAGGGCCCCATCGGGAAGCCGAAGTCGCGCACCGCCTTGTCGATCTGGTAGGGCGAGGCGCCGTCTTCCATCATGGCGTCGGCCGCCTGGCGGTAGACGGCCAGGATGCGGTTGCCGATGAAGCCGTCGCACACGCCGGCGCGCACCGGGGTCTTGCGCAGCTTTTTGGCCAGCGCGAAGGCGGTGGCGACGACGTCGGGAGCCACCTCCGCCGGCACCACGATCTCCAGCAGCTTCATGATGTTCGCCGGCGAAAAGAAATGCAGGCCGATCACGTCCTGCGGGCGCGCGATGGAAGCGGCCAGCGCGTCGATGTCGAGATAGGAGGTATTGGTGGCCAGCACTGCGCCCGGCTTGCAGACGCGGTCGAGTTGCGCGAACACCGCCTTCTTGACGTCCATGTCCTCGAACACGGCTTCGATGACGAGGTCGGCGTCCGCCAGGGCGTCGTAGGCGGTGCTGCCGTTCCAGCGCGCCATCACGGCGGCTCTGGCGTCTTCGGTCATGCGGCCCTTGGCCACCAGGCCCGCATACACCTTGTCGACGTTGGCGCGGCCGCGTGCCAGCGCCTCGTCGTCGCGCTCGATCATGGTCACCGGCAGGCCGGCATCCAGGCAGGACACGGCAATGCCGGCGCCCATGGTACCGCCGCCGACCACGCCGATGCGGGCGATCGGGCGCGGCTGGCTGGATTGCGTCTCGGGCGACTTGGCCGCTTCGCGCTCGGCAAAGAAGGCGTGCACCAGGCCGGCGCGCTGCGGGCTGTCCAGGCATGCGAGGAACAGCTTGCGCTCCAGCGCCAAGCCCTCGTCGAACGGCAAATCGACGGCGCCCTGCACTGCCTCGACGATTTTCAATGGGGAGAACAGCCCGCGCGATTTTTTTGCGGTTTCAAGGCGTGCCGCCTCGATGGCGGCCGTCTGGGCAGCGCGGTCCTGCAGCGCATTCGCATCGCGCGTACGGCGCACCGGCGCGCCCTGCGCCAGCAGTTCGCGCGCATACGCCAGGCCGGCCTCGATCGGGTCACCCTCCGAGGCCAGGCGGTCTATTAAGCCGAGCTTGTGCGCTTCGGCGGCGCCCAGGTGGCGGCCGCTGAGCATCATCTCGAGCGCCGCCGCGGCGCCGACCAGGCGCGGGGTGCGCTGGGTGCCGCCGGCGCCCGGCAGCAGGCCGAGCTGCACTTCGGGCAGGCCCAGTTTCGCCGCCGGCAGCGCGATCCGGTAGTGGGCGGCCAGCGCCACTTCGAGGCCGCCGCCGAGTGCCGGGCCATGGATGGCGGCGACCACCGGCTTGGTGCAGGCTTCGATGCGGTTGCAGACGTCGGGCAAGGCCGGCGGCAGCGGCGGCTTGCCGAATTCGCGGATGTCGGCGCCGCCGATGAAGGTGCGGCCGCTGCCGGCGATCAGCACGGCGGCCACCGCCGGGTCGGCGTCGGCCGCCTCGATCGCCGCCAGCAGCCCGGCGCGCACGTCGGCGCCGAGGGCGTTGACCGGCGGGTTGTCGATAGTGACCAGCAGGATGTCGCCGCGCTGCGCGCGCCGGACAACGGCGTTGGGTGCCCCGGAACTCATCAATCGATCTCCTTGTTTTATTCGCTTGGTTCGCTGTGCGGAATTGTGTTTTGCATTTCAGGCGGAGCCAACGATACCGCATTTCGTTTGGCGATGTAAAGCGCCCGCATGAGCCGGAAATCGCAGTGAAGTGGCTGGTGCAACATGTCATGACAAAATGCAGTTCCGCACAGCGAACCGGCATTTCACAAAACTGTTGACACTGATCTTTTGTGTGTGTGAACATCAGCTCAACCCGGCCGTAGCGCCAACGCGACGAGCACGGGACCATAAACACGAGACCCCCCACGGGATCGAGGAGACAAGCGAATGCATGACGACATCCGCTCATTCGACGACGAGGACATCGCCAAGGACCGCCAGTTCGTGACGGCACTGGCGCGCGGCCTCGAGATCCTGCGCTGCTTCCGGCCGGGCGAAGCGGCCCTCAGCAACAGCGAGATGGCGAAACGCACCGGCATGCCCAAGCCGACCATCTCGCGCCTGACCTACACGCTGACCCGCCTCGGCTACCTGAACTACGCCGCCGACCAGGGCCGCTACCAGCTCGGCGCCGCCGTGCTGGCGCTCGGCCACACCCTGCTGGCCAACCTCGACGTGCGCAAGCTGGCGCGTCCCGGCATGCAGGCGCTGGCCGAGCATGCCCAGTGCAGCGTGGCCACCGGCATCCGCGACCGCCTGAACATGGTGTACGTGGAAGCCTGCCGCGGCAGCGCCGCCGTGACCCTGCGCCGCGATGCCGGCTCGCGCATCCCGCTGGCCACCACCGCGATGGGCAAGGCCTATTTGTGCGGCCTGGCCCAGGACCAGCGCGACTTCCTGATGGATCACATCCGGATGCACACCGAGGCCAACTGGCCGAAGATCAAGGCCGACATCGAACAAAGTTTCAAGGACTACCAGGACCACGGCTTTTGCCTGTCGTCCGGGCTGTGGGACGCCAACATCAGCGCCGTCGGCGTGCCGCTGGTCGACCCGGATCCGGCGCGCACGGTGGCCTTCAATTGCGGCGGGCCGGCTTTTTTGCTGCCGCGCGAGCGGCTGGTGGACGATCTCGGACCGCGCCTGGTGCAGATGGTGCGCAACGTGGAAGTGAGCATGGGCCGTCGCATCGATTGAGCCCGACAATTCAAACCAACTAGAAAAGGTGGAGACAATGAACAAAGCAAGAATGATCGCCGTCGCCGCGGTTGTCGCCAGTGCGGCCGCCGCCATGGGCGCGGCCCGGGCCGATGAACTGCTGGTCGGCGTGGAGATTCCGCTGACCGGCCCGCTGGCCCGGGTCGGCATGGGCACCCAGGAAGGCATCCGCGTCGCCGCCGACGTGTTCAACAAGACCAACGGCAAGCACACCATCAAGCTGGTCACCGTGGACGACGAATCGGCGCCGGCCAAGGCGGTGGCGGCGGTCGAGAAGCTGGCCAGCCAGAACGTGGTGGCGATCACCGGCGGCTACGGCTCCAACAACATCGCGCCGGCTGCGGATGCCGCCGGCAAGCTCGACCTGGTCTACGTCAGCTCGGGCGGCGTCGACGACAGCCTGGTCAACGGCGGTCGCAAGAATTTTTTCCGCATCAATAACACCGCCGGCTACCAGAAGGCGCTGGTCGGCCTGCTGGGCGACCTGAACGTCAAGTCGGTGTCGATCATCCACTCGACCAAGGAAGCGACCCAGGGCCTGGCCACGGCGGTGCAGAAGACCCTCGGCGGCAAGGGCGTGAAGATCGAGATGCATGCGTTCGACCCGGCGATCACCGACTTCAAGCCGATCATCAACAAGGTCAAGCTGCGCGACCGTTCCGAGTTCATCGTCATGGTGGGCTACGAGAACGACTACGTCGGCATCCTGCGCGCCGCGCGCGTACTGAAACCTTCCGTGAAAGGCATCGCCGGCGTGTGGTCGCTGGCCACGCCGAAGATGGCGGCCGACTTCCCCGACCTGATGCCGAACGTGTACGGCACCGCGGTCCTGCCCTACCCGGTGGCCTTCAGCACGCCGGACGGCAAGGCCTTCGCCGACGGTTACCGCAAGCTGTACAACAAGGAACCGGACTACCTCGGCCAGTTCGGCTACGTGCAATCGATGCTGCTGTTCGAAGCGATCGCGCGCGCCGCCGACAAGGGCACGCTCAAGAAGGGCGGCGTGGCCGAGGAAATGCGCAAGACCGACCGCCAGACCCTGATCGGCCGCGTCCAGTTCAACGCCAACGGCGACAACCCGAATTTTACGCAACGCATGGGCCAGCACCAGGGCAAGGGCGTCGCATTGGTATGGCCGAAGGAATCCGCGACGGCGAAGCCGGTGTACCCGGGCGTCCCCTGGTAAGCGCAGCGATGGAATGGGCGGACATGGCTCCGCCTGAAGTCAACGGGAATGGAATGCAGAAATGACTGAATTGATCATGCAGTCCTTGTATTCCGGGTTGCTGCAGGGCGGGTCCTACGCCCTGATCGCACTCGGGCTGGCGCTGGTGTTCGGCGCCATGAAGGTGATTAACCTGGCGCACGGCGAGCTGGTGCTGCTGGCGGCCTACATCGGCTACACGGTGGAGAGCAAGCTGGGCGTCAATCCGCTGCTGGCGATTCCGGTGGCGGTGGTGCTGGTCACGCTGGCCTCGGCCGGCATCTACCTGCTGGTCGGGCGCATCAAGACCAACCGCGAGATCAACTCGCTGACGCTGACCTATGGCGTCGGGGTCATCATCACCAACCTGGCACTCTTGATCTGGAGCGCCGACGTGCGCGCGACCAGCTCGTCGTGGATGCAGGAAGCCTTTGTCGTGGGACCGCTGTACAGCATGCGCAGCGAAGTGCTGTTCTTCGGCGTCAGCGTGGTGCTGATCGCCGGCCTGTGGTGGTGGCTGTCGCGCAGCTGGTATGGGCGTGCGGTGCGCGCCGTGTCGAGCAACCGCGACGCCGCCAAGCTGATGGGCATCAATCCCGGCTTCACCGAGCTGGTGTCGTTCATCGTGGCCGGCATCATGGCCGCCTTTGCCGGCGTGGCGCTGTTCAGCTACGGCGTGATCACCCCGTCCTTCGGCGGCGTGCTGACGGTGAAAGCCTTCATCATCACGGTGCTGGCCGGGATCGGCTCGATCCCCGGCGTCCTGATCGGCGCGATCCTGCTCGGGATCGTCGAGGCGCTGACCGTGACCCTGGCCAGTTCGGCGCTGCAGGAGCTGGCCGGCATGGGCCTGTTCCTGCTGGTGCTGTTCGTGATGCCCAACGGCCTGTTCGGCGCGGCCCGGAGGCGTGGATGAAACGATATAAATGGTTGATTCCCGCGCTGCTGGCGGTGTACGTGGCGGTGCCGCTGGTATTTGGCAGCGACAATTACGTGATGAGCCTGGTGATCGCCTCGCTGGTCATCGGCGGCATCGCCCTGTCGTGGGCGCTGCTGGGCAACCTGGGCGGCATGGTCAGCTTCGGCCACTCTGCCTTCTTCGGGGTCGGCGCGTATGCGTCGGCGGTGCTGACGATGCAGCACGGGGTGCCGGTGTTCCTGGCGATCCTGCTGGCCGGCGTGGCGGCGATCGTGGCGGCGATCCTGATGCTGCCGGTGCTGCGCCTGCGCGGCCCCTACTTCGCGCTGGCGATCCTGGCCTACGCCCACATCTTCCGCATCCTCGCCACCGAATGGACCTCGGTCACCGGCGGCTCGGCCGGCATCGCCAACATCCCGCGCCTGCCGACGATCGGCGGCATCGACTTCGGCAGCAAGACCGGCAATTACCTGGTGATCCTGACCATCGTGCTGGTGTTCGCCGCCATCTACGACATGATCCGCCGCAGTCCGCACGGCCTGGCGCTGCGCGCGATGCACGACAGCGACGACGCCACCCGCGTGGTGGGCGTGAACAACACCCTGCTCAAGGGCCTGATGCTGCTGGTGTCGAGCTTCATGTGCGGCGTGGTCGGCGCCTTCAACGTCCACTACATCAACTTCCTGGAGCCGGACTACGCCTTCAGCACGCTGTGGGTGACGATCCCGATCGTGGCGGCGATCTTCGGCGGCTACCGCACCATTACCGGCCCGCTGGTCGGTGCGGTGGTGGTCTACCTGGTCGACCAGCTGGTCGTGAAAAGCATCATCCCGACCGGCCACCAACTGGTGCTGGGCGTGGTGCTGGTGGCAATGATCATCGCCAGCCCGGACGGCCTGCTGGCGCTGATGCGCAAGTTCATGAGGAAAAAAGATGCTGCAGCTTGAAAACGTGACGGTGCGCTTCGGCGGCCTCACCGCGGTCAACAAGGTCTCGCTGGCGGTCGGCAGCGGCGACGTGGTCGGCCTGGTGGGCGCCAACGGCGCCGGCAAGACCACCCTGTTCAACGCCATCTCCGGGCTGGCGCCCGCCGGCGGGCGCATCGTGTTCGACGGCCGCGACGTGCTGCGCATGCCGATGTACCAGCGCGCCCGCATGGGCATCGGCCGCACCTTCCAGATCCCGCAGCCGATGCACGAGCTGACCGTGCGCCAGAACCTGACGGTGGCGCAGCGCTTCGGCACCGGCACCACCGATGCGCGCCGCATCGACGAGATCCTGGAATTCACCAACCTGACGGCCAAGGCCGGGCGCGACGCCGCCACCGGCCTCGCGCTGAGCGAACTGAAGGCGCTGGAAGTGGCCAAGGCGCTCGCCACCAACCCGAAACTGCTGCTGCTCGACGAAGTGCTGGCCGGCCTGGAAACCAACGGCAAGCGGCACTTCATGAACATGCTCAAGCAGATGCACGAAGCCTTCCAGGTCGGCATCCTGATCATCGAGCATGACATCGAGACCATCAGCAATTTGTGCCAGCGGGTGGCGGTGCTGAACTTCGGCCAGCTGATCGCCGAGGGCACGCCGGCCGAGGTCTTCAGCAACCCGGAAGTGGTGAAGAGCTATACGGGAGCCGAGCATGCTTGAAATTAAGGACGTACGCGCCGGCTATGGCGCCATCAACGTGCTGTGGGACCTGTCGCTGAGCATCCAGCCGGGCAAGCTGACCACCATCATCGGCCCCAACGGCGCCGGCAAGACCACGCTGCTGCGCGCAGTGATGGGCCTTATTAAACCCTCGCAGGGCACGATCACGCTGAACGGTGTGCCCTTGACCGGCACCCCGACCTGGAAGATGACCGACGTCTCGATGGCGATGATCCCGGAAGGCCGCATGACCTTCCGCGACATGACGGTCGAGGAAAACCTGATGATGGGCGCGTTCGCGCCGCAGCATCGCGCCGGGGCCGCCGCCAACCTGGAAAAGTCGTACCAGATGTTCCCGCGCCTGCGCGAACGCCGCAAGCAGCTGGCCGGTTCGCTGTCCGGCGGCGAAGCGCAGATGCTGGCGATGGCGCGCGGCCTGATGAGCGACCCCAAGCTCCTGATCATCGACGAGCCCTCGCTCGGCCTGGCGCCGGTGATGGTCAACGAACTGTTCGAGATCTTGAAACGCCTGAAGGGGGACGGGCGCACCATCGTGCTGGTGGAGCAGAACACGCACCGTGCGGTCGGCGTGGCCGACCACGTGTACCTGATGCAGAGCGGGAAAGTCGTGCTATCGCAGCCGGCGGCCCAGGTCGACCTCGACCACCTGCACAACCTGTATTTTGCCCGCTAGTTGCGCGCACCGAGGATGCATCGAGGGCAGCCCCGGCCTCATCAAGACCGGGTGACGCCGAAAGGCGGCAGGCCGGATTATCCGAACATGTAAACCACCATCCACACTGACACCATCATGGCCAACAAAACCGCATTCCACTGGGACGACCCGCTGCTGCTGAACGAACAGCTGCTTGATGACGAGCGCATGGTGCGCGACGCCGCCGCCGCGTATTGCCAGGACAAGCTGCAGCCGCGCGTGCTCGACGCCTTCCGCCACGAAGCCATGGACACGTCGATCTTCCGCGAGATGGGCGAACTGGGCCTGCTCGGCCCGACCATCCCCGAGCAGTACGGCGGCCCGGGCCTGAACTACGTCAGCTACGGCCTGATCGCGCGCGAAGTCGAGCGCGTCGATTCCGGCTACCGCTCGATGATGAGCGTGCAATCCTCACTGGTGATGGTCCCCATCCACGAATTCGGCAGCGAAGCGACCAGGCAGAAATACCTGCCCAAGCTCGTCACCGGCGAGTGGATCGGCTGCTTCGGCCTGACGGAACCGAACCACGGCTCGGATCCGGGTTCGATGGTCACGCGCGCGCGCAAGGTCGACGGCGGCTATTCTCTGAGCGGTTCCAAGATGTGGATCACCAACTCCCCGGTGGCCGACGTGTTCGTGGTCTGGGCCAAGGACGACGAGGGCGCGATCCGCGGCTTCGTGCTCGAGAAAGGCTGGAAAGGTCTGTCGGCACCGGCGATCCACGGCAAGTTCGGCCTGCGTACCTCGATCACCGGCGAGATCGTGATGGACGAAGTGTTCTGCCCCGAGGAGAACGCTTTTCCCGACGTGCGCGGCCTGAAAGGTCCGTTCACCTGCCTGAACTCGGCCCGCTACGGCATCGCCTGGGGCGCGCTCGGCGCCGCGGAAGCCTGCTGGCACACGGCGCGCCAGTACGTCATCGACCGCAAGCAGTTCGGCAAGCCGCTCGCCGCGAACCAGCTGGTGCAAAAGAAGCTGGCCGACATGCAGACCGAGATCACCCTGGGCCTGCAGGGCGTGCTGCGCCTGGGGCGCATGAAGGACGAAGGCACGGCCGCCGTGGAAATCACCTCGATCATGAAGCGCAATTCCTGCGGCAAGGCGCTGGACGTGGCACGCCTGGCGCGCGACATGCTGGGCGGGAATGGCATCTCGGACGAGTTCGGGATCATCCGCCACATGGTCAACCTGGAAGTAGTGAATACCTATGAAGGCACGCACGACATTCATGCCCTGATCCTGGGGCGCGCGCAGACCGGCATCCAGGCTTTCCAGTAACACCCCTTCCACCCGTTCGTATCGCAGGACACGGTTCCCACCCGGAACCGTGTGCGGGATCGCACGCCTACCCCAGTCCTCCCTGTTGCTAAGCTGTTGTTTTACTGAGTGATTCCTGTTGACAGTACTTACGGGAAAAAATACAGTTTCAATAACGCGGCAGTGGTTTTATCAAGCAAAACCGTGCCGCATAAAACATAAAACCAGGAGACACCCATGAAACAGACTCTCATCGCGCTGGCGGTGCTTGGCGCCTGCATGTCCAACGCGTCGGCGCAATCCGCCGTCACCATCTACGGCATCATCGATGCCGGTGTCACCCGGGTCATCAACGACAGCGGCAGCAACGGCAGCCGCACCACGGTCGAAGCCGGCCAGATGCAGGTGTCGCGCTGGGGCTTCCGCGGCGAGGAAGACCTCGGCGGCGGCCTGAAGGCCCGCTTCAACCTCGAAGGCACGCTGCTGAACGACACCGGCGGGGCCGGCGTGCCGACCGGTACGCCGTCGGGCACCAGCCTGTTCGACCGCGAAGCGACGGTCGGCCTGGCGGGCAACTTCGGCGCCCTCACCCTCGGCCGCCAGAACATCCTCGGCATCAATTCGGTCGGCATGGCCGACCCGATGGGCCTGGCCTTCGCGGCGACCAGTCCCAACGTGCTGTTCTCGGCGCTGAACAACGCCGCCGTCTACGGGGCCTACGGCGCCAACAACGGCGGCTCGGCCCTGCGCCAGAGTAACTCGATCAAGTACGTGTCGCCCTACTGGAAGAACTTCGGCATCGGCCTGATGCGCGCCTTCGGCGAGCAGCCCGGTTCGACGCAGAAGAACAAGTACGAAGGCGTCTCGGCCTTCTACCATACCGGCCCGTTCGGCGCGTCCGCCGTGTATGCGCGCCTGAAGAACATCACCGCCAGCGAAGAGCTGAAATCCTGGGCCTTCGGCGCGCGCTACACCGGCACCGGCTTCTCGCTGCGCTCGACCTATTCCACCAACGAAGTCGACACCACGCACCGCAAGATCAGCGTGTTCGGCGTCGGCATCGACGTCCCGGTGGCGCCGGCCGTGACCCTGACCGGCGCCGTCTACAACACCCGCCACACCGGCGACGCCCACGACGATTCGCAGCAGTACATCGCGATCGCCAAGTATGCCTTCAGCAAGCGCACCACCGGCTATGCCTCGATCGGGCATGCGCGCACCGATACCGTCGTCAGCGCTACCCAGATCAACCTGGCGCAGGGTTTCGTGTCGGTGGGCAGCGATTCGGCGAACCGGATTACTACCGGGGTGATGCACTTCTTCTGAGCGGCGCAGCTCCACCGACAACGCTCAGCCAGTACCGTCGTCCCCGCGCAGGCGGGGACCCATGCCGAGACGCCAAGGTCGGTATATCTAAAGCACTCGCGCGGCTTCAGAGATCACGAGTCCTGCTGCGCAGTATGGATCCCCGCCTTCGCGGGGACGACGTTTCGGACAGTGCCGGCAACCTCGGCTTACTGGGCCGCCGGGCGCCCCTGCAACGCCCGCCACTGCACCTTGCCGGTCGCCGACTTCGGCAGCGTCTCGCAGAATTCCACGATGCGCGGGCTTTTGTAGGCGGCCATGTTCTGGTGCGCCCAGTCGACGATGTCCTGTTCGCGCACGCTGTCGCCGAAGCCATCTTTTAACGCCACCACCGCCTTGACGGTCTCGCCGCGGCGCGGGTCAACGCAGGCCACCACGCACACCTCGCGGATCGCCGGATGGCGGTACATCAGCGCCTCCACCTCGGCCGGCCAGACCTTGTAGCCGGACGCATTGATCATGCGCTTGAGGCGGTCGACCATGAAGAAATAGCCGTCCTCGTCGACCCGCGCCAGGTCGCCGGTGCGCAGAAAACGCTTGCCGTCGATCTCGACGAAGGTCTCGCGGTCGGCTTGCGGATTGTTCCAGTAGCCCCGCATCACCTGCGGCCCGTGCACCACCACCTCGCCGACTTCGCCGGGCGCGAGTTCGCGTATCGTGTCCGGGTCGACCACGCGCGCATCGACGTCGAAGATCGGTATGCCGAGACACTGCTTCTTCGGCTGCGCACCCGGGTTGATGTGGGTCGGCGCCATGGTTTCCGACATGCCGTAGCCCTCGACATAAGGGATGCCCAGCAGGTCCTGCAGCTTGCGCGCGATCGCGTCCGGCATGGCGGCGCCGCCGCCGCTCATGCGGGTCAGGCTCGACAAATCGTAGTCGCCCACGCGCGGGCTCGAAAGCAGGTCGACCACCATCGTCGAGATCAGCTGCACCGCGGTGACCCGGTAGCGGCGGATGCATTCGGCGGCCGTGTCGCGGTCCCAGCGCGCCATCAGCACCACGGTGGCGCCGGTGAAGACCGGCCCGTTCATCCCGCCCTGCATGCCGGTCACGTGGAACAGCGGCAGCACCGCCAGCGTCACCGTGTCCTGCTGCGAACCGAACCACTGCATGCCGCCCACCGCGGTAAACATCACGCTCGCATGCGTGTGCATGCAGCCTTTCGGATTGCCGGTGGTGCCCGAGGTGTAGGGCATCACGCACAGGTCGTCCGGTCCGGCCGACAGCGGACCCGGTACGCAGTCCTGCGCCAGTACAGCATGCCACGCCACGACACCGTCGGCGTCGCCCAGGTCGCGGCGCGGCGCCGTCACGAACTCGGGTACATTGAGGTCGGTCGGGCGCTTCACGTAATCGGCATAGGTGGCCACCACGGCGTGGCGCAGGCCCTGCCCCAGCAGCGGCGCGACCTGCGGCATCAGGTCCTGCGCCGCGAAGATGACGGCGGCGCCGGTGTCGCCCACGTAGTGGCGCAGCTCCTCGGTCAGGTTCATCGGATTGACCGGCACCACCACGGCATTCGCGCGCAGGATCGCATAGTAAGCGAGCATGAACTGGGGGCTGTTCTGCATGTACAGCAGCACCCGGTCGCCATGGCGCACGCCGCAATGCTGCTGCAGGTAGCCGGCAATGCGCTCGGTCTCGCCCTTGAATTCGGCGTAGGTCAGCGGCGTATCGTAGAACAGCAACAAGGGCTTGTCCGGATAGCGCGCGCTCGAGACCTCGAGATTGTAGAACAGATTGGTCCGCGGTACGGACAAGTGGCGCGGCAAGCCCTTGGGCCAGGCCACGAAATGGCGCTGCGACATGCGGGTGTCTCCTAGTCGTTTTTGGTACCGCATCGAGAAACGTGGTTTCGCTGGAGACGATCCTAGCAGTGCCGAAAAAGATTGTAAACGCGAGCAAAGCGCGTCATTACGCAGGATGGGCGCACCATTGACAGTACCCGACCCTTGTTTTACTGTGCAGAACAACTATATAAAACGTAAAACAAGGAACCCGCACCAGATGACGCATCCAGCCAACGCCGAGCTAGTCCCGCCAGGATTCGAACCGCTGCAGCGTGGTGGCCCGTATGCCGCTGCCCTCGGTCCTTTGTACTTGCGCCGCGATGGCGACCGGATCGTGATCGCGCTGCAGGTCGAACAGCGCCACACCAACATGCGCGGCATCGCCCATGGCGGCATGCTGGCCAGCCTGGCCGATTGCGCACTCGGCATCGGCCTGGCGATCGCCTGCGACGGCCGCCATTCCTTCCTCACAGTCAACCTGAGCAACGATTTCCTCGATGCCGCGCGGCCCGGCGACTGGCTCGAAGGCCATGTCGAGGTGCAGCGTATCGGACGGCGCATGGCCTTCGCCAACGGCTGGCTGCAGGTCGGCGAAAAGCGCATCCTGCGCAGCAGCGGCGTGTTCGCGACGATGGACCCGCTGACCCCGGAGCAGCTGGCCGCGGGCTATTAAGAGCCGCTAACACAAGCCCCATGGCGGCGTTGCATTCGTCTCGCCATACTAGCCGAATCAGGATTCGAGGCGCTTGGCGATCTCGATCAGGCGCGGGCGCACTTCGTCCAGCAGGAATTCGGTCGATACGCTGGTGGACGGCCCGCCGCAGTTGATCGCCATGATTTGGTTGCCGCCGATCGGCAGGAAACCGACCGCGATGCCGTTGACTTCCTTCTGCCACTCGCCGAAGGCGGTGGTGCAGCCGTACTGCGCCTGGTCGCGCAGGCCCTTGTCGAAGCCCTGGCGCAGGCTCTGGTACGCCATCTCGTCGAGTTCGTGGCAGCGCTCGAAGATATCCTTGCGCTCCTGCTCGGGCGCCCGCACCAGGTAAGCACGTCCGATCGCCGACGCCGCCAGCGGCATGCGCGAGCCCACCTGCACCGACAGCGACAGCGCTGCCGTGCTGCGGCAGACTTCCACGTAGATCATCGACAGGCGGTCGCGCACCGCGATCGACACCGTGGTGCCGGAAAAGTCGGCCAGCTCCTGCATCATCGGCCGCGCCAGCTGGCGGATGTCGAGGCGCGCCAGCATCGCGCTGCCCAAGCCCAGGGTCGCGGTGCCGAGGCCGTAACGCCCGGTCTCGTCGTCCTGCACCAGGTAGCCGAGGCGGGTCAATGTGTAGGTGAAGCGCGTGACCGTCGATTTCGGCAGGCCGCAGCGTTCGGCGATCTGCTGGTTGGTCAAGCCTTTATCCGCCGAGCGGAAGCACGACAGCACCTCGAGCCCGCGCGCCAGCGCCGTGATGAAATAGCGGTCCTCGGGATTGCGCGACGGCTCAGAAGCGTCGTCGGCGGCATCGGCGGGGAGAATGCTGCTTGGCTGGTTGACTTGCATGGAATACCCGGGCCTCAAAAAATGGCGAATGCGTGGCGCATTCTGGACATTCCATTTTACACGGGATTGTTTCGCTGAGAAAAACCCTATAGGGCCGTAGCAACGCCTTGCGCGGCACCCGGCCCCAGGATACGGTTCCTGAGCGCTCAGTCGAACTTGCTGAAGTCCGGCTTGCGCTTCTCGAAGAAGGCCGTGAACGCTTCCTTGGCCTCGGCGCCGGTCAGCATCGCGCTGAAACGCTCGTTCTCGACCGCGATGGTTTCCTTGACCAGCGCCACGCGCGAGCGCTTCATCAGCGCCTTGGTGGTGCGGACCGACACCGGCGGCAGTTTCACCAGTTTAGCGGCCTGGCCCTGCGCAAAGGCCAGCAGCTCGGCGGCCGGCAGCACCTTGGTGACGATGCCCATCTCGAAGGCTTCCTGGGCCGGGAAGGCTTCGCCCAGCAGCAGCTTTTCGGCGGCGCGTGCATGGCCGGCGGCTTGCGCGACCAGCAGGGACGAGGCGAATTCCGGGCACAGGCCGAGCTGGGTGAATGGCATCGAGAACTTGGCGCTGTCGGCGGCGTAGACCAGGTCGCAGTGCATCAGCAGCGTGGTGCCGATGCCGACCGCCAGGCCGCTGACCGCGGCGATGACTGGCTTGCTGCAGCCTTCGAGCGCCCCCATGAACTGGAACACCGGGCGGTCTTCGGTCATGGCGCCGACGCCGACGTTGTTGAGGAAGTCGTCGAGGTCGTTACCGGCGGTGAAGATCTCGGGCTTGCCGGTGATGAGGATGGCGCGCACCGATGGGTCCTGTTCGGCGTTACGCAAGGCGGTGGCCAGCGTGCTGTACATGGCGCCGGTGATGGCGTTCTTGCGCTCGGGGCGGTTGAATTCGAGGGTCAGTACGCCGTTGGCGGTGGTGGTGAGGATGTCCATTCAGGAGGTCTCCTTTGTTGTTCGTGGCTGCACGCCGAACTTGGGTTCCCGCCGAGGCGGCCGGCCAGGGCGGGAACGACGTTCTGGCGCTCGTAGTAAAAAGGGCGCTGAGTCTGACCACAGCGCCCTTCTCTATTCACTGCTACCTGAAACTTACACGCGCTCGATGATGCCCGCGGCACCCATGCCGGCGCCGACGCACATGGTCACCATGCCGTACTTCTGGTTGGTGCGGCGCAGGCCGTGCACGACGGTGGCGGCGCGGATGGCGCCGGTGGCGCCCAGCGGGTGGCCGAGGGCGATCGCGCCGCCCAGCGGGTTCACCTTCGACTGGTCCAGGCCCAGGTCGCGGATCACGGCCAGCGCCTGCGCGGCAAACGCTTCATTCAGCTCGATCCAGTCCAACTGGTCCTGGGTGATGCCGGCGGCGGCCAGCGCTGCCGGGATCGCGACCTTCGGGCCGATGCCCATTATCTCCGGCGGCACGCCGCGCACGGCGAACGAGGAGAACTTGGCCAGCGGGGTCAGGTTGTGCTCCCTCAGGAACTTTTCGCTGACGACGATCAGCGCGCCGGCGCCGTCCGACATCTGCGACGAGGTCGCTGCAGTGACCGAGCCCTTGGCGGCGAACACCGGCTTCAGCTTGGCCATCGATTCCATGCTGGCGTCGGCGCGCGGGCCTTCGTCGGTGTCGACGGTGCGCTGCTTGACCGTGATCTCGCCGGTGGCCAGGTTCGGCGTGCGGGTGGTGACTTCGACCGGGGTGATCTCGTCCTTGAAGTGGCCGGCCTGCTGGGCAGCGATGGCGCGGCGGTGCGATTCCAGGCCGAAGGCGTCCTGGTCTTCGCGCGACACCTTCCATTGGGCGGCGACCTTCTCGGCGGTCAGGCCCATGCCGTAGGCCAGGCCGACGTTCTCGTCGTCGAACACGCGCATGTTGATCGACGGGTGGTGGCCCATCATCGGCACCATCGACATCGATTCGACGCCGCCGGCGATCATGACGTCGGCTTCACCAACGCGGATGCGGTCGGCCGCCATTGCCAGGGCAGTGATGCCCGAGGCGCAGTAGCGGTTGACGGTGACGCCGCCGACGGTGTTCGGCAGGCCGGCCATGACGACGGCCTGGCGTGCGATATTGAAGCCCTGCTCGGCTTCCGGGAACGAGCAGCCGATGATGGCGTCGACGATCAGCGCCGGGTCCAGGTTCGGCACGGCGGCCATCGCACCCTTGATCGCGGAGATCAGGAGGTCGTCCGGGCGGGTCTTGTTGAACATGCCGCGCGGCGCCTTGCCAATCGGGGTGCGGGTCGCTGCGACGATGTATGCGTCTTGAAGTTGTTTGCTCATGTCAGTAATCCTTGTTGTCCGCTTAGTTACGCACCGCTCAGTTGCGAACCGGTTTCCCGGTCTGCATCATGCCCATGATGCGTTCCTGGGTCTTCGGATTGTTCAGCAGCGAGATGAAGGCCTTGCGCTCCATGTCCAGCAGCCACTGTTCGGAAACATAGCTGCCCTGGTCGATGTCGCCACCGGTCACGATCTCGGCGATGGTGTCGCCCAGCTGGTAATCGTAGGCCGAGATGAAGCCGCCGTCGCGCATGTTGACCAGTTGGCCGCGGATGGTCGCCCAGCCGTAGCGGCCGGTCACCGGGACCGGACGGCGCAACGGTGCGCGGTAGCCGGCGTCGAACATCGCACGCGCGGTGACCTTCGCCACGTGCAGCAGCTCGTACGGGTTGAACACGATGACGTCGTCTTCCTTCAGGTAACCCATCGCCTTGGCTTCCAGCGCCGATTTCGATACCTGTGCGGTCGCGGCGTTGGTGAAGCCGGTCTTCAGGAATTGCAGGATGTCGTTGCCCTTGGCTTCGTTCGCCGCGCGCAGCGCCGCTTCCTTCAGGCCGCCGCCGGCCGGCACCAGGCCGACGCCGACTTCGACCAGGCCGATGTAGGACTCGATCGAGGCCACGCGCTTCGATGCGTGCAGCGCCATTTCGCAGCCGCCGCCCAGGGCCAGGCCGGCCACGGCCGCCACCACCGGGATGTTCGAGTACTTCATCTGCATGAAGGTGTCCTGCAGCTCGCGCACGATCGGCTCCATCGCTTTCGCGCCGCCGGTCATGAAGGCCGGCAGGGCCGATTGCAGGTCGGCGCCGGCCGAGAACGCGCCGCCTTCGGCCGCATCGGTATTCCAGATCACCAGGCCCTTGTAGCCTTTCGATGCTTCCTCCATGCCGCGCTTGAGGCCCTTGATGACGCCATCGCCGATCACGTGCATCTTGGTCTTCAGCGAGATCACCAGCACCTCGTCGTCCGAGTGCCACAGGCGCACCGATTCGTCTTCGAACACGGTGGTGCCGGCGGTCTTCGGATCTTGCGTGGTGCTGCCCACGACCGGTGCGCGGAACTGCTGGCGTTGATACACCGGCAGGCTTGATACCGGCACGTAGGCGTTCTTCGTCACCGAGTACGAACCCTCGGCGGTATGCACGCCCTTCTCGGCGACCGGGCCTTCGAATACCCAGGCTGGCAGCGGTGCATCGGTCAGCGCCTTGCCGGCGTCGATGTCTTCCTTGACCCACTGTGCGATCTGGGTCCAGCCGGCGGCTTGCCAGGTCTCGAACGGACCGACGCTCCAGCCGAAGCCCCAGCGCATCGCGAAGTCGACGTCGCGCGCATTGTCGGCGATGGTGTCGAGGTGGAACGCGATGTAGTGGAAGGCGTCGCGGAAGATCGCCCACAGGAATTGCGCCTGCGGGTTGGTCGATTCGCGCATCGCCTTGAACTTCTTGACCGGGTCCTTTTCTTTCAGGATGCGGCCGACGATGTCGGCGGCCTTGGCGCCGCCCGCCACGTAGTCGCCGGTGGCGAAGTCGAGGCGCTGGATGTCCTTGCCGACCTTCTTGTAGAAGCCGGCGCCGGTCTTCTGGCCCAGCGCGCCCTTCTCGATCAGGCGGGTCAATACTTCAGGGGTCTTGTAGACGCCGAAGAACGGATCGTCCTGCAGGGTGTCCTGCATGGTCTTGATCACGTGGCCCATGGTGTCCAGGCCGACCACGTCCGCGGTGCGGAAGGTGCCCGACTTGGCGCGTCCCAGCTTGGCGCCGGTCAGGTCGTCGACCACGTCCACCGACAGGCCGAACTTCTCGGCTTCGTGGATGGTGGCCAGCATGCCGAAGATGCCGACGCGGTTGGCGATGAAGTTCGGGGTGTCCTTGGCGCGCACCACGCCCTTGCCCAGGGTCGAGGTCAGGAAGGTTTCCAGCTGGTCCAGGATTTCCGGGCGGGTCGACGCGGTCGGAATCAGCTCGACCAGGTGCATGTAGCGCGGCGGGTTGAAGAAGTGGACGCCGCAGAAGCGCGCCTTCAGTTCTTCATCGAAGCCTTCGGCCAACGTCCCGATCGACAGGCCCGACGTGTTCGATGCAAAAATGGTGTCCGCGCCGATGTGCGGCGCGACCTTTTTGTACAGGTCGTGCTTCCAGTCCATGCGTTCGGCAATCGCTTCGATGATCAGGTCGCAGCCAGCCAGCAGGTCGAGGTTGTCCTCGTAGTTGGCGGCTTCGATCAGGGACGCGTCTTCCTTGTTGCCGAGCGGGGCCGGCGACAGTTTTTTCAGGTTCTCGATGGCTTTCAGGACGATGCCGTTCTTGTTGCCCTCTTTGGCAGGCAAATCGAACAGCACGACCGGGACCTTGGCGTTGACGCAGTGCGCGGCAATCTGCGCGCCCATCACGCCGGCGCCCAGCACGGCGACTTTTTTGACGATGAAGTTGGACATATCGTTATCCTTTGTGATTCGTCGTTCCCGCGAAGGCGGGAACCCAAGTTTTTGCGATATGCCGCTGAACTTGGATTCCCGCCTGCGCGGGAATGACGGTGTGCTTAGTGCAGCTCAGTGAACGTTCGTACGAACAGTTCTGCGTGATGGTCGTGCTTAGAACAGATCCGCGTCCAGCGCCAGCAGGTTGTTCGCACCCGAACGCGCCTGGCGGATCAGCATCGCGGTTTCCGGGTACAGGCGCGCGAAGTAGAAGCGTGCGGTCGCCAGCTTCGACTCGTAGAACTTGTCGCCCGAATCGAGCTTGGCCAATGCGATCTTGGCCATCTGGGCGAAGAAGTAGCTGTACACCAGGTGGCCGACCACGCGCAGGTAAGGCACGGCGGCGGCGCCGACTTCGTCCGGGCTCTGGAAGGCTTTCATGCCGATTTCCATGGTCAGCTTGGTGACCTTCTCGCCGAGCTCGCCCAGCGGGGTGATGAACTCCGACAGGTTCTCGTCCAGGCCGTTCTCTTCAACGAAGGACTTGATCTTCTCGCCGAACTTGCGCAGCTTGGCGCCGTTGTCCATCAGGATCTTGCGGCCCAGCAGGTCCAGCGACTGGATCGTGTTGGTGCCTTCGTAGATCATGTTGATGCGGGCGTCGCGCACGTACTGCTCCATGCCCCACTCGCTGATGTAGCCGTGGCCGCCGTACACCTGCAGCGCTTCCGAGGTGGCGATCCAGGCGTTGTCGGTGATGAAGGCCTTGATGATCGGGGTCAGCAGCGCCACTTCGTCGGCGGCGTCCTTGCGCACGTCCTCGTCCGGGTGGTGCAGCTCGCGGTCAATTTGGAGAGCGACATAGGACGAGAAGGCGCGCGCGGCTTCGGCATAGGCCTTACCAGTCAATAACATGCGCCGCACGTCCGGGTGCACGATGATCGGGTCAGCCGGCTTGCTAGGCGCCTTCGGGCCCGACAGGCTGCGCATCTGGATGCGGTCCTTGGCGTAGGCCAGCGCGTTCTGGTAGGCGACTTCGGTCAGGCCCAGCGACTGCATGCCGACGCCGAGGCGGGCGGCGTTCATGAACACGAACATCGCGTTCAGGCCCTTGTGCGGCTGGCCGATCAGGGTGCCGACGGCGCCGTCCAGGTTCATCTGGCAGGTGGCGTTGCCGTGGATGCCCATCTTTTCTTCGATGGCGCCGCAGAAGATCGGGTTGCGCTCGCCCGGCTGGCCGTCGGCGGTCGGCAGGAACTTCGGCACCAGGAACAGCGAGATGCCTTTCGAGCCTTCCGGCGCGTCCGGCAGGCGCGCCAGCACCAGGTGGATGATGTTGTCGGCCACGTCGTGCTCGCCGGCCGAGATGAAGATCTTGGAGCCGGTGATCTTATAGGTACCGTCGGCTTGCGGCTCGGCCTTCGAGCGCAGCAGGCCCAGGTCGGTGCCGCAGTGCGCTTCGGTCAGGCACATGGTGCCGGTCCACTCGCCCGAGGCCAGCTTCGACAGGTAAACCGATTTCTGCTCGTCGGTGCCGTGTTCCTTCAGGCACTCGTAGGCGCCGTGCGACAGGCCCGGGTACATCGACCAGGCCTGGTTCGAGGAGTTCAGCATCTCGTAGAACGAGTTGTTCAGCGCCACCGGCAAGCCCTGGCCGCCGTATTCCGGATCGCAGGCCAGTGCCGCCCAGCCGCCTTCGACGTACTGCTTGTACGCTTCCTTGAAGCCCTTCGGGGTGGTCACGGTCTTGGTGGCGGCGTCGTAGTGGCAGCCCTCGCGGTCACCGGTGTGGTTCAGCGGGAACAGCACTTCCTGGGTGAACTTCGCACCCTCTTCCAGCACCTGGTTGATGATGTCGGCATCGACGTCTTCGTAGCGGGGCATGCCCTTGTATTCTTCCGAGACGTTCAGGAATTCGTGCAGAACGAACTGCATATCCCGAAGTGGCGCGACGTACTGACCCATGTTGATCTCCTGACGAAGGTAAAGATTATTAGTGTGACTAATTAATTAGTGTGACTGCTTAATGCGGCTGCGCGGGCTGTGTGGACTGTGCCGGGTTCCGGTAGTTCTCGATCAGGCGCGCGAAGCCGCGGTGGGCGCGCTCGACGGCACCGGGGAGGCGCAGGAAACGCGCATCGTGATGCACCGCCAGCACCAGGCCGTACATCTCGTAGACCAGCTGATCGGCATCGGTGTCGGCCTTGAGGTCGCCGCAATCGATGGCTTGCTGGGCACAGCGCACCAGCGCACCCTGCCAGATGCGCACCATGCCGACCAGTTCCTCGCGGATCGGGCCGGGACGGTCGTCGTATTCGACGGCGCCGCTGATGTAGATACAGCCGGAAGCGATCTCGACCGACACGCGCTTGAGCCAGCGATTGAACATCGCTTCCAGGCGCGGCAGGCCGCGTGCTTCCTTGATACTGGGGAAAAAGACTTCCTGCTCGAAGCGGCGGTGATACAGCTTGAGCACTTCGATCTGCAAGTCTTCGCGCGAACCGAAGTGGGCAAAGACGCCCGACTTGCTCATGCTCATGCGGTCTGCGAGCAGGCCGATGGTCAGGCCCTCGAGACCGTCGCGGCTGGCGAGCTCGAGCGCAACGTCGAGAATCGCTGCCCGCGTCATCTCGCCCTTGCGCATGCTCATGGATTTGGCTGAAGTGCTGATAATATCCCCGCGTGAATCGAAAAAATCCGAACGCTCGTACTATTATCTACCAGCCGTGAAATGTCAAACGGGAAGTTTAGAGGTGGGGTTCTACTCCATCACCCGCCTGCGCGGGTGAGGGCACGACGGTCGCGCTTGGTCGGGCGGCCCTTGATCGCGCTGCCCGGCTCGGGGAACATGCGGCGCGCTTCCTGGTCGTTGGCGCGTTTCTGGATGCTGACCTCGGTTTCGCGATAGAGCGCCTGCGCCACCGGTGCCGAACCGCGCGTGCCCGACAAGCCCTGCACGATCACTTCCCAGCGGCTAGAGCCGTTATCGATGAGGATCTTGTCACCCACCTTCACCGAGCGCGCCGGCTTGACGTTCTCGGCGTTGATCTTGATGCGGCCACGGTCGACCGCCTCGGCCGCCAGCGTGCGCGTCTTGAAGAAGCGCGCTGCCCACAGCCATTTGTCGATGCGTACGTTGTCGTTTTCAGTCATTGGAATAAATCAGGTCATCCCGACTCATGCGTAGCCGATGGTAAAGATACGCATGGTCAGTTTATATAAGAAATAAGCCGTCTCGTGCCCGCAACGCCGTACCCATGACAGCTTGCGCAGGTCTTCCAGCCCGACCGGCACGCCATCGGCGATGCCGTTCTGGATCTGCTGCGCCATGCTGGCGGCAAACCGGGCGTCGCGCACCACGACATTGGCTTCCTGATTGATAAATAGTGACAAGGCATCGCAATTACTAGACCCCACCGTGGCCCAGATGTCATCGACCACCGCGACTTTCGCATGCAACTGGGTCTTGCGGTACTCGACGATGCGTACCCCCGCCTCCAGCAGTTCGCGATAAAACGAGGCGGCCACCGCATCCTGCACCCGGAATTCGCCGACGCCGATCAGCAGGCAGACGTCGACGCCGCGCCGCGCCGCCTTGCACATGGCGTCGCGGAACTTGCGCCCCGGCGCGAAGTACGGCGTCGCCATCAGCACCCGCTTGCGCGCCTGGCCGATGGCCTGCAGGTAGGCGCGCTGGATGGTGCGCCGGTTGCGCAGGTTGTCGCGCACCACGAAGCCGGCGCGCATCGGCCGCTCGCCCTGGGCCGGCGGCTTCTTGCGCATTTCATTGAACAGCTTGACGCGGCGGCCCAGCGCCAGGTGGCCGGTACGCGCCCATTGCGCCTGCGCTTCGCGGTGGATCTGGTCGACCAGCGGCCCGCGCACGCGCACCGCAAAGTCCCAGCGCGGCGCCGGCAGCGGTGCGTGCGGCTCGTAGTCGCACAGCATGTCGTCGTTGGTGTTGATGCCGCCCACGAAGGCGACTTCATTGTCGACCACGGTAACCTTGCGGTGGCTGCGCGCGGCGCCGCGCTTGAACCAGGGATTGAACATGCGGTAATGGACGCCGGCCGCGGCGAAGGTTTCGCCCAAACGGCATGCGGCCCGGTTGCCGGTGCCGAACCAGTCGGTCACCACGCGCACCTTGACCCCGCGCTTTGCCGCTGCAATCAGCGCGTCGGTGATCGCGCGCGCCGTCTCGTCCTCGGCGTAGATATAGGTTTCGTACAGGATTTCCTGCGTGGCCGCCTGCAGGGCCTCCAGCAGGGCCGGCAGGTAGGTACTGCCGCTTTCGAGAAGGGTAACGTCGTTGTTCGCTACGTAGGCAACCGAGCGCATGACCCTACGCCAGCTGCAGGTTGGCGACGATCGGCGCGTGATCCGACAGGCGCGCCCACTGCGGGCCGTGCAGCACTTCGGCATGCTCGACCTTGAAACCGCGCACATACATCCGGTCCAGGCGGAACCAGGGCATGGCCGCCGGGAAGGTGCGTGCCGGCACCAGGCGCTGCTGGCGTCCCGCCACGTTGCGCACCAGGTCGCCGATGCGCGACGAACGCCGCTCCAGCTCGTCGAAGACTTCGACCACGCCCAGCTTCAGGCGCAGGCAATCGCTCAGGGTGTTGCGCCAGTCGTTGAAGTCGCCGGCAATGATGACCGGCTCGTTTTCACCCGCAGATTCCTTTACGCAATTGACCAGAGCATCTGTCTGGCGTCGCCGGCTGCCTTCGAACAAGCCCAGGTGGACGACGTAGCAATGGATGTTACCGGCCTCGGTTTCCAGGATGCAGTGCAGGATGCCGCGCTGCTCGTAGGCGTGATCGGAAATGTCGTGGTTGTGCATGTTCGCGATCGGATACGCGGACAGCAGTGCATTGCCATGGTGGCCGTGGTCGTACACCGCGTTCATGCCGTAGGCCGCGTGCAGCGATTCCCCCGCGAGGAATTCGTGCTGCGCCTTTTCCGGCCAGTGGTGATGGGGACTGCGCAGCTTTTCGCCATAGCGCGCTTGATGGCGATCGTGGCGCCCCTGCACTTCCTGCAGGAACACGACGTTCGCATCGAACAGGCCGATGGCTTTTTTCAGTGCCAGTACACGGGGCGTGCTGCGGAACGACGACACGCCCTTATGAATGTTATAAGTCGCAACACGTATTTTCATAAGAACATTTTAACCCCATCACTCGGAGTTTCTCGTCCGTGACATGGCAATCGTGCGGCGGGGTGAAGCGGCGCGTATGTTAGCCGGCAACAAGCAGAATGGGTGCGGTTGTCCGTGCGCCTGGATGCGCAGGGTGAGGATGAAATGTAGCGGATGAAATGTAGCGGAGTACTGCGGACCGCTCCAGGAGCGCCGGAGCGGTAATGGCCGGAGAGCCTCAGGAAGCAGCAGCGGGGTGGAATTCACCTGCCGGCAAGGTGCGGGCTTCAGGCGATACGACAGGGTCGCGGTAGATCGGTTTGGTACGCAGCGGGCCCATCAATCGCAGGCCATTTAACAATTCGATGCAAAGGCAATCGTTATCGACACCGACATCTTTTACTTTTTGCTCGGATTTGCGTTCGCTCATAGTTTCTCCAGTATCCCCGTTTGAACTTTACAAAACGTTAAGTCGACTCTGACGTCACTCTTGACATTAAACAAATATTTAATCGCTGTCAACCCATTAAATATATTGTTCTGGATCAATATATGCAAATTAAATTCTGTTACAAAGTGTGAAAATCAGATACATATAAACACAAATATATTTACATGTGGCGGTTTTTTTACATTTTTCCTCTGCTGTCTTAAATATCCAACACCCTGTCGAGCACCTTTTGCTCCAAGGAACCGAAATCGGCACTGCCACGTGCACGCGGCCGTACCAGGGCCACTTCCTGATCCAATGCCAGCCGTCCTTCCTGGATCAACAGGATGCGGTCGGCCAGCATCACGGCTTCCTGGACGTCGTGCGTCACCAGCACCGCCGTGAAGCCGCGCCGGGTCCAGAGCGTTTCGATCAGTTGCTGCATTTCGATGCGGGTCAGCGCATCGAGTGCACCGAGCGGCTCGTCCAGCAGCAGGAGCTGCGGTTCGTGCACCAGCGCGCGTGCCAGGGCCACGCGCTGGCGCTGGCCGCCCGACAGCACCGCCGGCCAGTCGCCGGCGCGTTCGGCCAGGCCGACGCTGGCCAGTGCCGCGCGCGCCCTCTCCTCTCCATCTGCCAGGCCCAGCGCCACGTTCTGCAGCACGGTTTTCCAGGGCAGCAGGCGCGCATCCTGGAACATCATGCGCACCTCAGGTCGACTGTCGCCGCTGCCGATCCGCAGCTGGCCGCCATCCGGCCGCTCGAGGCCGGCGATGGCGCGCAGCAGCGTGCTCTTGCCGCAGCCGCTGCGTCCGACCACGGCGACGAATTCACCCGGCGCGATCTCGAGGTCGATCGCGTCGAGCACGGTGCGCCCGCCGTAGTGTTTGCTGAGACCGCGCAGGCTCAGGGGGACGCCGTGCAGCGCCTGGTCGACCGTGCGGCTGACCTGTTTTTCTTCGATGGGATTGATTTGCATGACTGCCTCGGTGCGCATTGCTCAGTACTGGTGAATTGGCTGCCCATGGACAGGCTGCTTATTGATAGGCTGGATTCCAGCGAAGGAAATGCCGCTCCAGCCCGCGCGCCGACCAGTCGGCCGCTTTGCCCAGCAGCGCGTACAGCAGCACACCGACCAGTACCACGTCGGTCTGCAGGAACTCGCGCGCATTCATGGTCATGTAGCCGATGCCGGCCTGGGCCGAGATGGTTTCGGCGACGATCAGGAGCACCCACACCAGCCCCAGCGAAAAGCGCACGCCGACCAGGATCGAGGGCAGCGCACCGGGCAGGATCACGTCGCGGTACAGGCCCCAGCCGGACAGGCCGTAGCTGCGCGCCATTTCGATCAGGCCGGCATCGACCGAGCGGATGCCGTGGAAGGTGTTCAGGTACATCGGGAAAAACACGCCGATCGACAGCAGGAACAGCTTGGCCGCCTCGTCGATGCCGAACCACAGGATCACCAGCGGGATCAGGGCCAGGGCCGGGATGTTGCGGATCATCTGCAGGGTGGTGTCGAGCAGGGTGGCGGCGCGCCGGCTGCTGCCGTTGAGCAGGCCCAGCAGCAATCCGAGGCCGGCGCCGACCGCAAAACCCGCGATCGCGCGCCACAGGCTCACCTTCAGGTGGGTCCACAGCTCACCCGACAGCGCCAGGTTCCAGAACGCCGTCGCCACGGCCCAGGGTTCGGGCAGGATGCGGCTGGACAGCAGGCCGGTGTGCGCCGCCGCCTGCCATACGACCACCAGCAGGATCGGCAGTGCCCAGGGTGCCAGCGCGGCCGACAGGCGCGCCAGCGGCCGCGCTCGCGGCGCTACTGGAGCCGATACCGGAGACGATGCGGCCATCACGCCACCTTCTTGTCTTTGGGGACGCCGTCCTTTGGCACGATGTCGCTCGCCATCACCTCGCCGAACGGCCCGGTCAGCGAGAGCTCCCCACCCTGCTTGCCTTTGCCGAGCAGCGGGAACACCAGCTCGGCAAAGCGGTACGACTCTTCCAGGTGCGGATAGCCGGACAGGATGAAGGTATCGATGCCGAGGTCGGCATACTCGCGCATGCGCGCCGCCACCGTTTCCGGATCGCCCACCAGCGCGGTACCGGCGCCGCCGCGCACCAGGCCGACCCCGGCCCACAGGTTGGGCGAGACTTCCAGCTTGTCGCGGCGCCCGCCGTGCAGGGCCGCCATGCGGCGCTGGCCGACCGAATCCATCTTCGCGAACGCGGCCTGGGCCTTGGCGATGACTTCGTCGTCCAGGTGGCTGATCAATTCGTCGGCAGCCTTCCACGCTTCTTCGTTGGTCTCGCGCACGATCACGTGCAGGCGGATGCCGAACTTCAGCGTGCGGCCGTGCTTCGCGGCGCGGGCACGGATGTCGTTCAGCTTCTCGGCCACGGCGGCCGGCGGCTCGCCCCAGGTCAGATACACGTCCATCTGCTCGGCGGCCAGCTCGTGCGCCGCTTCCGACGAACCGCCGAAGTACAGCGGCGGATAGGGTTTCTGCACCGCCGGATACAGCGTGCGTGCGCCCTTCACGGTGATATGCTTGCCTTCGAAATCGTAGCCCTTGGCACCGCCCTCCCCGGCCATCGAGGCGCGCCAGACGCGGAAGAATTCGTCGGAAATCTCGTAGCGTTCGGCGTGGTCGGCGAACAGGCCGTCGGCTTCCAGTTCGCCCTGGTCGCCGCCGGTCACCACGTTGATCAGCAAGCGCCCGCCGGACAGGCGGTCGAAGGTCGAGGCCATGCGCACCGACAGGCCGGGCGTCGACAGGCCGGGACGGATCGCCACCAGGAACTTGAGTTTGCGGGTTTCGTGGATCAGCGACGAGGCCACGATCCAGGCATCCTCGCACGAGCGCCCGGTCGGCAGCAGCACGCCCTCGTAGCCGAGGGTGTCGGCGGCCACCGCGACCTGGCGCAGGTAGTCGCCGTCGACCGTGCGCGCACCGCGGCTGGTGCCGAGGTAGCGGCTGTCGCCATGGGTGGGGAGGAACCAGAAAATATGCGGAGTCGACGACATCATTCAGTCCTTGGCCAGGAGTTCGGTAGGCGGCTGCGCTTCGCGCACCGCGATCGGTTTCGGTATCAGCTTGAGCTGGTAAAAGGCATCGGCGATGTCTTGCTGCGCGCGCAGCACCTCCGGCGTGACGGGTTTCACGCCATACGCATAGCGCCCGCCCGCCAGCGCCACCACATCAAGCGGCAGGCCGGTCTGCGCCGCCAGGATCGCGCCCACTTCCTGAGGATGGTCCCTGCCCCAGGCGTCGACCTTGCCGATCTCGTCGAGCACGAGGCGCACCACGTCCGGGTGCTGGCGCGCGAAGTCGCGCGACGACAAATAAAACTGGTGGTTGGCGACCAGGCCCTGGCCGGTGGCCAGCACGCGCGCGCCGAGCTGCTTTTCGGCGGCGGCCAGGAACGGATCCCAGATTGCCCAGGCATCCACGGCGCCGCGCTCGAAAGCGGCGCGCGCGTCGGCGGGCGGCAGGTACACCGGTTGGATGTCGCGCCAGGCGACGCCCGCCTTTTCCAGCGCTTTCACCAGCAGGTAATGGACGTTGGAGCCCTTGTTCAGGACGATCTTCTTGCCCTTCAGGTCGGCCAGCGAACGCAGCGTGGAGTTTTTCGGCACCACGATCGCTTCCGAGTTGGGCGACGGCGGCTCGTTGCCGACGTACGCCAGGCCGGCACCGGCCGCCTGGGCGAAGATCGGCGGCGCTTCGCCGACGGTGCCGAAGTCGATGCTGCCGACGTTCAGGCCTTCGAGCAGCTGCGGCCCGGCCGGGAACTCGGTCCACTTGACCTTGATGCCTTTCGCCGCCAGACGCGGCTCGAGCGTGGCGCGGCCCTTGAGCAGGGTCAGCGTGCCGTATTTCTGGTAGCCGATGCGGATTTCCTGCAACGGTGCGGCGGCGGCGCGGCCGGCGCTGCCGGCCAGCACGGCACCGGATGCGGCGGCAAACAGCAGGCCGAGCGTGCGCCGGCGCTGGCGCGCGTATTCGATGTGGTCAGTCATACTATTCCCGTCAGGCGTGGAGGGTTGCGGAGGCGGGTGCCAGCGTAGACAGCGAACCTGCCGCCTTGCGCAGCAGTGCACCTTCCAGTTCGTGGGCCAGCTGTTCGACACCGGCGTCGATCCGCGCACTGATGACCGAGACCGGCAGCACACCCTTGTCGGGATCCCAGGGCAGCTGCGCCGCGGTGGCATAGATGCTGGGGAGGATGTGGCGCGGCGCCAGCGAAGCCAGCACCGGCCGCAGCGCGTAATCGAGGGCCAGCATGTGCGACTGGCTGCCGCCGGTGGCCAGCGGCAGCACCAGCTTGCCGGCCAGCCCGTCCTGCGGCAGCAGGTCGAGGAAGACTTTCAGGACGCCGCTGAACGACGCTTTATAGACAGGTGTGCCGACGACGATGGCATCGGCCTCGCGGACCAGCGCGACGGCTTCCGCAATGGCGGGATCGCTCGTATCGGCGCGCAGCAAGGCTTGCGCCGGCAGGTCGCGCACCTGCAGCGCATTCGTGTGATGACCGAGCGCAGCCAGGCGCGCACCGACCAGCTGTTGCAGGCGCCACGTCGTCGACGGCGCGGTTGGGCTTCCGCCCAGCAGAAGAACATTCATGATCGATATAGGTCAAGGAAACGATCACAGGCTACCGTCCATGCGACCCGGCTGGAAGGAATGGTTTCGTCGTTGGATATGATCTTTTTGTTAAAGCATTGGACGCATATCGATGTGCGGGAAATGCTGGAGAATCCGTACATGCCAGCCGGGACAATCCGGCCTACAAGGAGAACAAATGGATGACTCGACGCGCGCAGGATTGATTAAAACGGGCTGGGAAGTGCACGGTGTGGTCGAAGACGCGCTGCTGCGCCACCCTGCTGTCAAAGGCAGCGGCCCGGACTGGCTGGACAAGCAGTGCCTGCTGCTGGCCGATATGGCGATCCATTTACTGCAGACGGCACTGGCGCCCGGCGAGATCGAGCTGGATAAACTCAGGAATAACCTGCACGCGATCCTGACGATCTCGGACCAGTTCCTGCCGCATGCCGGGCTCAAGGACGCTACCAGGAAGATATATAGGGAGGCGGGCGAGCCGCAGCCTTAGTCAGGTCTATTGGCTGGCGCCGCATCAACATCTTTTCGATGCGAAGTCGACGGCTCCATCAGCATTGGGAAGTGTGCGTATCGGCTGGATCTGCATTGCGCAGGATACAGCCGGTAACAACATATTTCTTGCCGTCGAAGCGCCATGACGAGGTTGCCACTTTGACGGCATTGTGTCCAACCAGTTCCAGGTCGCGGTAGCCCTTGGTGCGATGATTCAGCACGCGGACTTCATCGCCCCCGGCCTTGAAAACGATCCGATAGCTGATTTTGCCTTGGTGCCGGAGAGTCGTGACAAACCAGTATCTGAAAAGATGCGCGCCATAGAATACGTGGCAATAGGGTTTGAGGGCTGGGCGTACAAAATAATCCGGCAGGTCATCATTGTTAAGCCGGATCGCCTGTGCCGAAAATAGATCGGCCACAGGGATACGTTCGCCCCCGTCGTTGGCCATGCACTCTTCAAGCTGGCGCGCATCGTCCGGCTCGTTTTTAATGATCAAGTCGATGACGCCTTGGGGTAGCCTGACGTTACGCGCCAATTCGGATTCGGTATCGGCCGCCATCAGGACTTGGGCTGACGCCAGGCTAGAAAGACTGGCCATCAGGGAGAAAAGCAGAACTGGTTGGCTCAGAACGTCTTTTACATTCCCTGTTTTCATTATTTAGACGGCAGAAGTAACGCGCCTAGGCAACTGGAGAATAGCTTCGGCATTCGAACCGGAAAAGCACCGGTCCGCCGCTTCCAGCAACGGCAGCCAGGCGTACTGGACGTGCTCGCGCGGCGCCAGCACGATCGGGATGTCGCGCGGGACGCAGACCGAAAAGACGTGCTCGGTGTTGTGGGTGATGCCGGGCGCATAGCGGTGGCGCCAGGTTTCGTAGATTTCGTAGATGTTGGACAGCTGCCAGTCGTGCAGCTTGATCCGTTCGCCATCGGCGACGATGCCGGTTTCCTCGAACAGCTCGCGGGTTGCGGTCTGGTGCAGCGGTTCGTCGAGCGCGTCGAGCGAGCCGGTGACCGATTGCCAGAAGCCGGAGCGGTCGGCGCGTTCGATCAGCAGGACTTCCAGGTCGGCGGTGTGGATGACGACCAGGACGGATTCGGGGATCTTGTAAGCCATGGTCAGCATTGTAACGCTAGCTTAAAAACGTCGCCCCTGCGAAGGCAGGGGCCTAAGTTCTGCGCAGCGCGGCAAAGCGTGCAACTTGGGCCCCTGCCTGCGCAGGGGCGACGGATCATCCGCTAAGTAATTACCAGGCGATCAAGCCACCTTCGGCTGCTCGCCACGCAGACGGATATGCAGCTCTTTCAGCTGCTTCTCGTCCACTTCCGACGGCGCATTGGTCAGCAGATCCTGCGCGCGCTGGGTTTTCGGGAAGGCGATCACGTCGCGGATCGAGGTCGAGCCGGTCATCAGCGTGATCAGGCGGTCCAGGCCGAAGGCCAGGCCACCGTGCGGTGGCGCGCCGTATTGCAGGGCGTCGAGCAGGAAGCCGAACTTCAGCTGGGCTTCTTCGGCGTCGATCTTCAGGGCGCGGAACACCTTGCTCTGGACTTCTTCACGGTGGATACGGATCGAACCGCCGCCCAGTTCCCAGCCGTTCAGGACCATGTCGTAGGCTTTGGCGATGCAGGCGCCCGGGTTGGTCTCGAGCATGTCTTCGTGGCCGTCCTTCGGTGCGGTGAACGGGTGGTGGGTCGCGGTCCAGCGGTCGGCTTCGTCGTCGTACTCGAACATCGGGAAGTCGATCACCCACAGCGGCGACCAGACCTCGTCGAACAGGCCGGCCTTCTTGCCGAACTCCGAGTGGCCGATCTTCACGCGCAGCGCGCCGATCGCGTCGTTGACGACTTTCGCCTTGTCCGCACCGAAGAAGATCAGGTCGCCGTCTTCGGCGCCGGTCAGTGCCAGGATCTGGGCCAGGATCTCGTCCGAGAGGCTCTTGACGATCGGCGACTGCAGGCCTTCGCGGCCCTTGGCCTTTTCGTTGACCTTGATGTACGCCAGGCCCTTGGCGCCGTAGATGGCGACGAACTGGGTATACGCGTCGATTTCCGAGCGCGGCATCGAACCGCCCTGCGGCACGCGCATGCCGACCACGCGGCCGCCAACCATGTTGGCGGCGCTATTGAAGATCTTGAATTCAGCGGTCTTCACCACATCGGTGAGTTCGGTGAATTGCAGCTTCACACGCATGTCCGGCTTGTCCGAGCCGTAGGAGCCCATGGCGGTCGCGAAGTCCATCACCGGGAACGGGTTCGGCAGGTCGATGCCGGCCGCGTTCTTGAAGACGACGCGCATCATGTCTTCGAACAGGTCACGGATTTCCTGTTCGGTCAGGAACGAGGTTTCGCAGTCGATCTGGGTGAATTCCGGCTGGCGGTCGGCGCGCAGGTCTTCGTCGCGGAAGCACTTGGTGATCTGGTAGTAGCGGTCGAAGTTGGC